>Ga0209563_100030_pt1 | contig 489259 bp, 441 predicted proteins | sample AraplaCvi_mMF_r2_FD_184271 | JGI IMG/M metagenome (GOLD analysis project Ga0209563, IMG submission 184271) | Arabidopsis root microbial communities from North Carolina, USA - plate scrape CL_Cvi_mMF_r2 (SPAdes) (version 2) | ecosystem: Host-associated > Plants > Roots > Endosphere | place: USA...
TCCCGCAGATCATTCGAATAGGGTCTCGCCATACCGGCTGGCCTCCATCCCCAGCCAGTAGGTTGAATCAGAACCCACCACGCTTGGGAATCCCCAATCGATTCAATCAATCAGAAAACGAGTCTAGCCCGCTAACGCCCGCCGAGTGACGCTGGCGGCCGACAAATCCTCCCCATCGCAGATGGGGAGGGGAACCGCCGAAGGCGGTGGAGGGGCCGCAGCCGCGTAGCGGCGAGGATAGCGCAAGGCACTTCCCCTCCACCATTTTGCTGCGCAAAAACGGTCCCCCTCCCCATGCATTCGCATAGGGAGGATTTGAGTTAGGCAGCGGCTGGCAGCAGAATAGGAATTCTGAAGGACGGGCGGGCGACGGCTATGCTGCGTGCTCGCACTCCGAACACTTGCCCCGCACCTCGATCACCGGCCGAACCGGCGAGAAGCCCGCCGCCTCGGCCGCATGACGGACGTTATTCGCGATCTTGTCGTCGTCGATATGCGTGGTCTGGCCGCAGCTGTCGCAGACCAGGAAGATGCAATCGTGCAGGCAGTCGGGATGCGCGTTCGCGATATAGGCGTTCGAGCTTTCCACCCGGCGCGCCAGATTGGCGCCGACAAACAGGTCGAGGATGCGATAGACGCTGTTGGCAGCGACGCGGCGGCCCTCCGCCTTCGATACCGCATCGGCGATGTCATAGGCGCTGGCCGGCTTGTCGAACTTGGCGAGCGCATCGAAGATGCTCGCGCGCATTGTCGTCCATTGCTCGCCGGATTTCTCCAGCGTCGCTTGCGCCACCTTGGTCAGCTCGCTCCCGGAGGCCTCATGATGGTCGTGATGATGATGCGCACCCATGATCGCAAATCTAGGGATTGTGACGGGGCAGGGCAATGGCCCAACTGGGCCCGCACCGGTTCGGCCTTCAGTGTGACGCGCGCCGGTTGAGATCGTGGCCGAGCGCCAGGATCGCGACGCCGATCAGCGTCCACAAGGTCTCGCCACCATTGCCGTGCGGCAGCTGCATCGCTCCGGCCATCATGCCGAGCCCGAGCGATCCGGTGACCGCGGGCGCCATATAGCCATGTTCGAAGATACCGCGGCCCAGCGCCAGCGCGCCCAGGACGATCGCGACCGTCAGCCCGACCTCATGAAAAGCGGGATTGAGCAGCATGCCGCCGGCGGTCGAAGCGAGCGCCACGAGCACGGCGCTGGCGAAGCAATGCACAGCACACAGTCCCGACAAACCCATCGCATAGCGATCGAGCTGGGGGACGCGGGCCAACCAGGAAAGGCGAATCGCGGAATGCATCGAGCGCCCATCTAGGCTCAACCGCGCGACGTTACAATATTACATCAGCAAAAATCGGCCGTGCCGATATCGCCTTTCGATCGAGCGCAGCGAAACCGGGGGAACAGGCGTTCCCCCGGTTTCGCCTGTCAGAACGAAGCCCCGAGCGAAACGACCACGCCGCTTCGCGCGGCGTTCTTGCCATTGGCCAGGGTGAAGACGCCGTCGGTGTCGACATAGCTGACGCCGAATACCAATTGCTTGTAGGTCAGCGTCGCGCCGAACCCGTAATCGGTATATTCCTTACCCAGCGCGAGCCAACTCGGACCCCAGGTGTGGCCGAGATGCGCCGTCAGCCCGAGCGGAGTCTTGGGGATCGACGCCGACAGATCGCCGGCGAGGTAGACGTTGTCGTTATTCTTGAACAACCCGGTCTGGCCCTGGTCGAGCGCCAGCGCTTTTTGCTTGGGCGCGTAATTGACCGTGACCTTGGCCGTCACCGGCCCATAGGTATAGGCGATGTCGGCATAGGGCTCGAAGAAATCGGCCTTGCTGCGGTCACCGGCGGGACGCGACCGAGGATAGACGTAATAGAGCACGCCCGCGTCGAACGTGACGCCGCTATAGGTCTTCTTGAACCCGGCGATCAGGTCGATTTCCTGGCTGCCAGTGCCCGAAAAGGTGACGTAGCCGGACGTCGATGAGCTCCAGACCGAGGCGTAGAGGCCGGAGGAATGGGTGACCGTGAGCGATCCCTGGATCGCCGGCTGCAAATTGGTCTGGGAAATACCGCGGAAGCGATAGTCGGACACCAGGGTCGCCGAGCCGTTGATCGTGAAAGCCGGCGGCGGAGCAGTAGGCCCATCCCCGGCGGGAGGAGCGGCAGGCGCCGGTGCCGGATCGTCGACGGTCGCAACCGCGGCGGGGGTGCCGCTGTCCGTCGAAGCGGATGCCGCGGGAGCCGCCGCCGCATCGGGCGCCGGCGTGCTTGCGGGCAAGGGGTCCGCCAGGGCGGGAGTCGCAATGGCGAGCGCCAGCGCGCCAAGGCTGATGTGAGACAAGCGCATTATCTTCCTTTCGAAGCGAAAAGTGCGTTCGTCCCGCCTGCGGTGCCGGTCCAGCCTCTGTATCGGCGACTGCCGATCGGGCCGTTGAGCCGGTCACACGCTGGCAGAGTGCAGACTTTCGCTGCGCTGCACAACACTAATCGACCTTAATCGTGCCCATGGGCGCAACGATGTTGCGGCAGAGCAACACTTTCGGGGGATCAGTCGGTCGTCACTGTGCCGACAAGGTGAACGTCCCGGCGTGGATAGGGCAGGACGATGCCGTTGTCGCGGAACAACACCCATAGCCGGTTCAGCACGTCGGAGCGGATACTGCCGACGCCGCTTTCGGGGTCGTTGATCCAGACGAGGATATCGTGCTCGATCCCGATCTCGCCGAATTTGCTGAGCCAGACGTTGGACTTGGGCATATCGAGGACGCGCGGGCTTTCCGCCGCCGCGCGCAGCATCAGTTCCTGCGCCAGCGGCAGGTCGCAATCATAAGCGACCGTCACGGGGATTCGGACGCGTACGTTGCGGTCGGTATAGGACCAATTTTCGACCGGCTTGGTCATCAGATCCTCGTTCGGGATCAAATGCTCCTTGCCGTCGCGCGTGATGATGCTGACCGCGCGCACGCCGATCTTGTTGACCCAGCCCACGTCCTTGTCGGCGACGACGATGACGTCGCCCGGTTTGATCGAGCGATCGAGCAGCAGGATGATGCCGGCGATGAGGTTGCCGACCGTCTTTTGCAGCCCGAACCCGACCGCCAGGCCGAGCGCTCCCGAGAATACCGTCAGGCTGGTCAGGCTGATGTCGAGCAAGTCGATGCCGATGAAGAAAGCGAGCGCGATCGTCGCGATCCCGGCCAGTTTCTGCGCGAGCAATTTCTGGGTCGGGTCGAAGCTGCTGGTGCTGACGATGGCGTGACCGACCAGCCGGTTGACCAGCCGGATCGCGGCGAACAGGCAGATCACTGTCACCAGCACGATGATCACGCGCAGCAACGAAAAGCGCCACGAGCCGAGATCGAAGCCGACCGAATCGAGAGCATTGTTGATCGGCGCGAGGCCGCCGACCGAATGGCTGAAGATCGCGGCGAAGAGCACGAGCCCGACGGTCCACGCCATCCAGCGCGCGAGGTTGAGGCCGCGCAGGATGTGTGCCGCCATCCGCGCGACTGCTGCGCCCAGGAACAAGCCGATCAGTCCGGCGGCGAGCGGCGGCCATTGCCCCGCCGCCTGGAGAATCGAGAGGAACAAGGCTGCGGCGCCATGTCGTACTACCGCGGGCACGCGCGGGCCGATCCCTTCGGCATGATGGCCGAGCTGGCGCTGCCACAGCGCCTCGATCGGCGGACCGAGCCAGCGGCCGGCCAATAAGCCGAGCGCCAGCGCCACGACGATCAGCCCGACGACGATCAGGGTTTCGGTCGCCTCGCTACCGCGCGGGACGGCCAATCCCTGCGCGTTCAACCAGGCCATCGCGTCGTTCATCCCTGCGTCGCGCGGAAGGCCGCGAACGCCCGATCGAGGTCGGCGATCAGGTCGGCCGGATCTTCCAGGCCGATATGGAGGCGGACCAGCGCGCCGCCATGATCGGGCACACCCAAAGCGCGCCTGGGATCGGCGGTGACCGCCAGGCTTTCGAAACCGCCCCAGCTGAAGCCTATGCCGAACAATCGCAGCGCATCGATGAAGGCGGCGCGGCCGGCTTCATCGCCGCCCTTGAGTGCGAAGGCGAACAGCCCCGACGATCCCTTGAAATCGCGGACGAAGAATTCGTGCCCGGGGCAACTCGGCAAGGCAGGGTGGAGTACGGTGGCCACTTCCGGCCGCTGCTCGAGCCAGCGCGCGATCTCGAGCGCGCCCGCCTCGTGCTGCTTCAACCGCACCGCCATCGTGCGCAGCCCGCGCGATCCCAGCCAGCAATCGTCGGGACTGGCAACCTGGCCCAATTGGTAGCTGAGATTGCGCAGCCGGGCGAAGTGACCGGGAGCCGCGGTCACCGATCCCAGCATAACGTCGGAATGGCCGACGACATATTTGGTGCAGGCAAGCACCGTGAGGTCGATGCCTTTTTCGATCGCGGGAAAGAGCAAGGGGGTCGCCCAGGTATTATCGAGGATCGTGGCGATGCCCCGTGCCTTGGCCGCGGCGACGATCGCCGGGATGTCCTGCACCTCGAAGGTCAGGCTGCCCGGGCTTTCGAGCAGGATTGCCGTGGTCCTGTCGGTAAACAATTCGGCGATGCCGGCACCGATCAGCGGATCGTAATGGCGCGTCATGATGCCCATCCGCTTGAGAAAGCCGGCGGCGAAACTGGTGGTCGGATCGTAAGCCGAATCGACCAGCAGCAATTCGTCGCCTGGGTCGAGCACCGACAGCAACGCGGCAGTGACGGCGGCGACGCCCGAGCAATAGAGAAAGGTATCCTCGGCCCCGGGCTCGAGCTCGGTCAGTGCGTCGGCCAGCGCCCATTGCGTCGGCGTGCCGCGGCGGCCGTAATAGAGCCGGTGACGCGTATCGCCGCGCCCGGTCTCGCGCAAATGCTCGACCGAATCGTAGAGGATCGTCGATGCGCGCCACACCGGCGGATTGACGATCCCTTGCGTCCATTCCTTGCGCCTGCCCGCCGTCACCACGCGGGTAGGGGGCTTGTCGTTCTCGTTGCCGGCCATGGAGAAGTGCTAGGAGGCTGGGCGCGGTTCGACAAGCGGTAGAGAGGCGCACGGTGCGCGCGCCATTCCCCTCCCGCTCGCGGGAGGGGTTAGGGGAGGGCGTGTTTTGACCGCCGCGACGGAGACATGCCCTCCCCCGACCCCTCCCGTAAACGGGAGGGGAGATTTGCTTATGCCGCGCCCATCGCTTTCGGCGTCGACATATCCGCTCCCCATTCGGACCAGCTGCCATCGTAGAGAGCGCCGTCATTGCCGAGGAGATGGGCGCCGAACAGCAACACCGCGGCGGTGATGCCCGAACCGCAGGTCGTGACCAGCGGTTTCGACAGGTCGATCCCGGCGCGCTCGAATTCGGCCTTGAGCGCGTCGCCGGTCTTCCATGTGCCGTCCGCGTTGAACAGCTGTGTGTAGGGCAGGTTCTTGGAACCCGGGATGTGGCCGGCATGCGTCGCCGGGCGTGGATCGGGTTCCTCGCCGGTGAAGCGCGGGCCGGAGCGGGCGTCGAGCACCTGCTCCGCGCCGCTGTCGACGTTGGCCTTCATCTGATCGAGCGTGCGGACCTGGCTGTCGTCGGCCCATACGGTGAAGTGGCGATGGCGATGCTGCGGCTTGCCGCTTTCGACCGGGCGCCCCTCCGCCTGCCATTTGGCAAAGCCGCCATCCAGGATCGCGACGTCGTGCGCGCCGAACACGCGCAGCATCCACCAGGCGCGCGCCGAGGTGTGATAATGCGAATTGTCGTACAGCACGATGCGGCTGCCGTCGCCGAGCCCGAGCGATTGCATCCGGCTGGCGAATTTCTCCGGCGGGGGCAGCATCGTCGGCAGCGGGTTGTTGAGATCGGCGATCTCGGCAATGTCGAAGAACACCGCGCCCGGGATGTGCGCCTTTTCGAACGCGACCGCTGGATCGCCGTCCGGGCTGCCCGGCACCGAGCCGAAATAGGTCGCGTCGACCACGCGAAGGTCATTCGCTCCCAATTCGTTGGCCAGCCATTCGGTGGTCACCAGCGCGTCCATGATTCGTCACTCCTCTACTCGTGGTCGATGCCAAAACGCCCGGGGAAGAAGGAACGGCGCGCCGATCCTAACGCGCACGGAAGGGGCCGTCGAGAAGGTTGAGGGTCGAGGACGAAATTCTCCGTTGCGCGGTGTTTTGCCCCGAATGGACCGCTCATTCATCGTCATGCGGCAAAGAGTGCTGCGGGGTGACGGTTGAGGATGGCGCTCCTATATCTTCGAGCATGAACCCCAAACACCTCGGTCAGAACAGCTCGCTGCCGGCATCGCCCGAAGAGGCGGTGCTCGATTACGTCCCCAATCCGCGCCAGGGCAGGCCCTATCTGGTCCGCTTTACCGCGCCCGAATTCACCTCGCTTTGCCCGGTGACCGGCCAGCCCGATTTCGCCCATCTGGTGATCGACTATGTACCGACGGAGACGATCGTCGAATCGAAGTCGCTCAAACTGTTCCTGAGTTCGTTCCGTAACCATGCCGCGTTCCACGAGGATTGCACGGTCGGGATCGGTGAACGGCTGACGGCCGAGATGAAGCCGCAATGGCTCCGCATCGGCGGCTATTGGTATCCGCGTGGCGGGATCCCGATCGATGTATTCTGGCAATCGGGCCCGGCTCCCGACGGTCTATGGCTGCCCGATCAAGGCGTGCCGGGCTATCGCGGTCGAGGCTGATATGCCCGATCTTAACACAGGTCAGCGCGATTCCTTTGTTGCGTTGCAACAAATACGCAACCATATTTCTTTCAATCCGTTCAGGGAGGCATGAGTCGGGCGATAATGCCCGGAATTTACTTGTGAAAGGGCAGAAATGGCGTCGTCGCCTCTACCACCCCGGACCAAACACCTCGCGCTGATTGGCAATTTCCTGCCGCGGCAATGCGGCATTGCGACATATACGACCGATACGTATCTGGCGCTTCAAGACCGTTTTCCCGACATCAAGGTCGACGTCTATGCGATGGACGATCGTGCCGAAGGATACGATTATCCGTCGGAAGTTACCGGATCGATCGCGCAGGAAGATCGCCTGGCCTATCTGACGACCGCGCGGGCGATCGAGGCGAGTGGCGCTCAGGCCGTCTGGGTCCAGCATGAATATGGCATCTTCGGCGGAACCGCGGGCGAACATCTGCTCGCCCTGCTCGATCGGCTGACCGTTCCCGTCATCGTGACGCTGCACACGATCCTTGAAGACCCCAATGACGACCAGCGCCGGGTGATGAACGGCTTGCTCAAGCGCGCCGCCCGGGTCGTCGTCATGGCCGATATCGGCCGCGACATCCTGATGCGCGTCTACGGCGCCGATCCCCGGATGATCATGATGATTCCGCACGGCGTGCCCGATCGTCCGCTGGTCGATCCCGACACCTTGAAGTCGCGCTTCGGCTGGGAAGGGCGCAAAGTATTGCTGACCTTCGGCCTGCTGGCGCCGAACAAGGGCATCGAAAGCGTGATTTCGGCGATGCCCGAAGTGGTCGCGGCCAATCCCGACGCGCTGTACGTCGTCCTGGGGGCCACGCACCCCAATCTGGTCGCGCAACAAGGCGAGGCCTATCGCGACCGGTTGAAGGCGCTTGCCGCTGAAAAGGGCGTGGCCGACCATGTCCGCTTCATCGACGGCTTCCTCGAGCATGACGAGCTGCTCGACTATCTGCAGGCGACCGACCTCTACGTCACCCCCTACACCAATCCTGCGCAGATCACGTCGGGCACGCTGTCTTATGCCATTGGTGTCGGCAAGGCGGTCGTGTCGACGCCGTACATCCACGCCACTGAAATTCTGGCCGACGGCCATGGCGCGATCGTCGACTTCGGTGATGTCGAAGGCTTCGCGCGCGAGATTTCGCGTTTGCTCCGCGACGATGCCGCGCGTACCGAATTGATGCGGCGCGCTTATGCCCGCGGCCGCACGATGATCTGGCCACGCCTTGCCGAAGCTGGTCTGGTTGCGATCGATGCGATCGTCGCGGCGGCACCGCGACGCATCAGGAGCACCAAGCCTTTGACTCCGCTCAAGCCCAGCATTGCCGCCGTCGAACGGATGAGCGACGCGACGGGCATGTTTCAGCACGCCATTCTATCGGTGCCGGACTTTCGTCACGGCTATTGTATCGACGACAACGTCCGAGCGCTGATGCTGATGACCGCGATCGACGATCTCGACGAGGACGTGCGCGACAAATGGATGACGACCTACGCCGCGTTCGTCCAATATGCGTGGAACCCCGACAAGAAGCGTTTCCGCAACTTCATGAACTTCGACCGCACCTGGTGCGAGGATGCGGGATCGGAAGATTCGAACGGCCGCACGATCTGGGCGCTGGGTGTCACTGCCAAGCGTGCCACGCTTCCCAAGCATCGCGATTGGGCTGCGCGTCTGTTCGATGAGACGGCGGGAATCGCGTTCGAGCTGACCAGCCCACGGTCGCAGGCGTTCGCCATGCTAGGCGCCGCCGCGATGTTGAGCGCGCATCCCGGTCACGAGCGGTCGCGGACCATCCTGGAACGTTTCTCCGCCGATCTGGCCGATCTGCTTCAGGAAACACGCCGGCCCGAATGGGAATGGTTCGAAATCGTCCTCGCCTATGACAATGCTCGCCTGCCGGAAGCAATGATCCGCGCCGGCGTCGCGCTCGAACGGCAAGAATTGATCGCAACCGGCTTGCGCACGCTTGACTGGATCGTAGGTCAGCAGACCAGCCCCGAAGGGCGGTTCCGCGCCGTCGGCACCGACAGTTTCGGGCGCCCCTATGAGGGACCATTGCCGTTCGACCAGCAGCCGCTCGAGGCGCAGGCGACGATCGATGCGTGCGCGGCGGCGTTCAAGGCGACCGGCGATCCGCGCTGGGTCGAGGAAGCGAACCGCGCATATCGCTGGTATCTGGGTCAGAACGACCTCGATCTGCCGCTGGCGACGGCGCAGGATGGCGGCTGTTTCGATGGCCTGATGCCGGGCGGTTTGAACCGGAATCAGGGCGCAGAGTCGATTTTGGCGCTGCAATTGGCATCTTGCGCGATTTCGGCTCTTGGAAAAGCGGCAGGAACCGTGGCAGGGACGGGCCGCGCCGTCGCGTAGCAACGACACGCGGCGCCGCTTGGATCAGGGTTGCAAGCGGGATTGCCGTTGCTCGAAATATTTCATCACAGCCTCAGGCTGCACGCCGACCCGTCGCGAGTCGTCGTTCGTCCATTCCATATCGGCTGGTCCCCCGTCGGCGGCGGGACAAGTCGGACCGACCGGCTGGTCCGGGCGGTTCTGGCCATGTCGGCGCAGGAGACGCGCGACGAACTCGAGGTCGTGCTGAAGGACTTCGAGGCGCGTCACTGGCAGACGCGTCGCGTGTTCATGACACGCTATGACGAGATCGAGGATTTGCTCGGCCTCGACGGTCGAGACATCGGCGATGAGAAACGCCAGTTGATCGGCGCCTATTTCTGCCACGAATATTCCTATGCCGCAGCGGCGCTGATGAACCCCAGCGCGGTTCCGCATTTCGACCAGACCGGCATGCCCAAGGGGTCGATGCGCATCCTGATGTCGCTACGCTCGGTGGGTGAGGGACATATTTCGTCGGTGGCGTTTCGCGAAGGCATCATCACCTCCGACAACCAGCTCAAGCTCGCGCCGGAACCGCCCTTCGCGACGGCGGCCGACGTCCATGGCAGCGACGAGGAGCATGTCCCCTCGGGCCCGGTCACGGTGCACCGGCATCGCGATTCGACCTTGTCGGGCACGGTCATCTTCCCGATCACCGACGCGCAGTCCAAGGGGTTGGAGGATCTCCGCCTCGTCCAGTTCCGGCATGACGATGGCGAAGTGGAATGGCTCGGCACCTATACCGCCTATAACGGCTCGCAGATCCAGTCCGAGCTGTTACGTACGCGCGACTTCCGCGCCTTCGACCTAGTGCCGATGACCGGACCTGCCGCGCGCAACAAGGGTATCGCCTTGTTCCCGCGCAAGGTCGGCGGCCGCTATCTCGCGATCGGGCGCCAGGACGGCGAGAATCTCTACCTGCTCGATTCCGACCGGCTGACGCATTGGGAGGAAGGCGGACGCCTGCTCGAGCCGCATTATCCGTGGGAACTGGTCCAGATCGGCAATTGCGGCCCGCCGATCGAGCTCGACGAGGGTTGGCTGCTGCTGACCCATGGCGTCGGCGCGATGCGCAAATATTCAGTCGGCGCGGTACTGCTCGACAAGAAAGATCCGTCAAAGGTGATCGGTCGCACGGTCGAGCCGATCCTCGCCGCCAAGGATCAGGACCGCGAGGGGTACGTGCCCAACGTCGTCTATTCGTGCGGTGCGATCCGGCACGGTGATTCGTTGTTCCTGCCGTATGGTGTGGCCGACAGCTCGGTGGCGTTCGCCTTCGTGCCGATCAAGGCATTGGTCGCGACTTTGGTCTGACTTCCAGTTCGGCCGTTGTTCCGCTCCCCTCCCGCTTGCGGGAGAGGCTGGGGGAGGCCTGTGTCTGATCGCCGGGGCTACAAGCCCTCCCCTAACCCCTCCCGCAAGCGGGAGGGGAAGGTTTGCCGCCACGTGTTGATCAGCGCACCATCTGTTTCGTGCGGCTGTAGAGCCAGGCGATTGACCCGAAGAATACCAGCAATGCGGCGAGTTCCGCCCATTGCGCATAGCTCGCGCCCATGATCCCCGCGGGGATCTCACCGCCGCGCACGGCGACGAAGAAGGCGAAGCCGACGCCCCACAGGCTCTCGCCGACGATCAGGCCGGTCGCCGCCAGGGTACCCATCCGCTCGGCGAATTCGGGATTGGCGGTGCGCCGAGCCCAGCGGTCGTAGAAATGGCCGATCAGCGCGCCGACCGGGATCAGCAAGGTCAGCGCCATCGGCAGATAAATGCCCATGCCGACGCCGAGCGGCGGCAAGCGCATCTTGCCCATCTTGCCGAGCGTCTCGTCGATCGCGATCACGATCGCACCGATCAGCGCGCCCGTGCCGATCAGCCACCAGTCGATGCCCGAGCCGAGGATGCCTTGGGCCAGGGCCGCGATCAGCGAAGCCTGGGGGGCCTGCAATGCGTTGGGGCCAGCCCCGGGCATGCCGACGAAGCCGAACGTGTTCTTGAGCAGATCGAGCACGACGGGGATGACCAACGACCCGAAAATCACGCCGAACACCAGGGCGACCTGTTGCTTCCACGGGGTCGCGCCGACCAATTGTCCGGTCTTCAGGTCCTGGAGGTTGTCGTTGGAGATCGTCGCCACCGAAAATACGATACCGGTGGTGAACAGGGCATAAGCGATCAGCGCGCTGGCGCGATGCGGATCGGTCTGGTGCCCGAAAAAGGCGAGCAGAAGCAGCGACGCCCCGACCGCGGCAAGGATGCCGACGCCCGACACCGGGCTGTTCGATGCGCCGATCAGGCCGGCCATGTAGCCGCACACCGACGCGATCACGACGGCGACGAGCGCGATATAGATGACGGTGCCGCCGATCACGGGAACGGCGTGCTCGGCGACCGGGCCGCCAGCTGAGAAAGTCCAGAGTAGGAAGGCGATCAACGGCAGCATCAGCAGGATGGTACCGCCGACGATCGAGATCGGCAGGTCGCGTTCGGTCAGTTCGAGCACTTCACCCTGGCCGCGCGCCTCGGCCGCCGCCATCGCTGAGCGGATGCCGCCGATGATCGGCCCCAGGATCTTGAACAACGTCCAGATCGCCGCGACGCCGATCGTGCCGGCGCCGACGAAGCGGACCTTGTTGCGGAAGATGTCGGTGACGATCGCGTCGGTCGCGCCGGGAACATGCGCGCTCAACCAGGGCACCAGCCCGACCCAGGCAATCAGCATACCGAAGAACATCGCCGCGCCGACCGACAGGCCGACCAGATGACCGACCCCGATCAGCGCCATCGAGAAACTGGTCGAGACGCCGCTGACGCTCGGGCCGATGCGAAAATTCTTGGCGGCGTCCGCGGCGACGACCTTGAGCGTCGCGAGCAATTGGAAGATCGCGGATACCAGTGAACTGATCACGATGATGCGCAGGCCCTTGGCGTTTTCCTCACCGCCATCGGTGCTGGTGCCGACCTTGAGCACTTCGGCCGCCGCGACGCCTTCGGGATAGGGGAGGTCAGATCCTGTTACCAGCGCGCGCCGTAACGGCACTGAGAACATTACGCCCATGATGCCGCCGGTCGCGCATACCGCGACCGTCGTCCAATAGGGAAAGCCTTGCCACCAGCCGACCAGGATCAAACCGGGCAGCACGAAGATGATCGCCGACAAAGTCCCCGCCGCCGAGGCGATCGTCTGGACGATATTGTTCTCGACGATATTGGATCCGGGCAGCATCCGCAGGATCGCCATCGAGATCACCGCTGCCGGGATCGACGTGGCGAAGGTCAGCCCGACCTTCAGCCCGAGATAGACATTGGCCGCAGTGAACAGGATGGTGATGATGCCGCCCAGGATCACGCCGCGAATGGTCAGTTCGGCGATCGGGCGGGCGGAACCGGGGGTCGGATCGCTGATTTGGTCGTTCACATGAGTTGGGAAAGCCATCGGAACCTTACTGCGCTAAACGGAAAACTCCGCTGGTTGTAGGTCCGGAACGTGGCACATTATTGCGGGTCTAGGACAGAAGATTCTGCGCTGGTGGCAGCGAGGCCGTGGTGTAGTCGCTGTGCAGCGACCAGCCCAGAGACGTGTACAGTTCGCGACCGGCCGGTGTCGCGCAGAGCATCGCCTCTTTGACGCCCGATTGCCGCGCGTCCGCCGCTAGTGCGCGCATGACCGCGCTTCCCAATCCGCGGCGCTGATAGTGATCGGCGGTGCGAATGCGATCAAACACGATCAGTCCGTCGACCGCCACGGTGCGGCCGCGTGCGGCCTCCTCGCCGGAAGCGTCTAAGATATGTGCAAACGTGATGGAGTTGTCACTTGTGATGCGTATTTCGAATTCCGCCGGAATGGCCGGCGGTCGATCGAGCATGACCGATAACGGCGCGGTCATCATGTAGCCGGGAGTGGCGATCTCCCAGCGTGGCGGCAGTAGCGGGCGGACATCGTCGGCCGGGGCGCAGACTTTGAGGTAGAGCAGGGGCCGATCGATGCTCGCGGCAAGCGGACGGATCGCATCGGCGTCGAGCCGCGCGAACAGATAGCGGCCGACCTGGTCGGGCTGATCGACATGGATGTACAACCCGCCGTTGCGCGCGACTGGCGTCGCCGCGCCGCGCGAGATCGCCCAGGCACCCGCCCAGCGGGCGATCAGGTCGGGATCGGCAACGAGCATCGCTCAGTCGGGTTTGGGGATCAGGCCATATTCGACGTTGAGGTCGAGCAGACGATGGCCATGGATCGACTTGCCAGCGATATCGACCACCACGACCAGGAAGATGTCGGGCCGATCGGTCTCGATGATGATCTGATCGTAGCGGCCGCGCGCGTCCTGATAGACGCGATCGACATCGTCGAACCGTTCGACGCCGAAGGCCTTGGGGTCGAGCGCGTCGACATAAGGCCAGATGTCGATGTCGAGATCGGCATCCTCGTCATCGGTGACGTCGAGCATCGGCTCGTCGAAGCAGGCGGCGAACTCGGCCGCGCTCAATTCGCGCGGCGCGGTCAATCGAACCCGTTCTCGAGGAAGCGTTCGGCATAGGCGCAGTGCATCGCGATGCCCTTGGCCATGACCGACTCCTCGATCGTCATCTTGGTATTGTGGAGCGGCGGATTCTTGGCCGGGTCGGAGCCCTCGGCCGCGACGCCGATGAACGCCATCGCCCCCGGGACCTCGCGGAGAACGTAGCTGAAATCCTCGCCGCCCATGATCGGCGCGGGCATCGGCTGCCACTGGCCCGGTTCGAGATCTTCGGAAATCTGCTTGAGCAGCGAGACTGCGCGCGGATCGCACATCGTCACCGGATAGCCATCGTCGATCCGCACCTCGGCCGTGCAACCATGGGCAGCGGCGATATTCTCGGCAATGCGCTTCAGGCCTTCCCGGGCCTTTTGGCGAGTCTTGGCGCTCAACGTGCGCAGGGTGCCCAGCATCTGCACCTCGTCGGGGATGATATTGTACGCGCTGCCGCCCTCGATCTTGGTGATCGACAGCACCGCGGGGTCGGTCGCGGGAATCTGCCGCGCGATGAACACCGACAGCGCCGTGACGATCTCGGCGGCGACCGGAATCGGGTCCATCGCGTCGTGCGGCATCGCGGCGTGGCCGCCCGCGCCGCGGATCGTGAAATTGAGCGCGTCGGTCGAGGCGAGCAGCGCGCCTGGCCGCGTCTGGATCGCGCCGGCGCGGGCGTTGGGATAGATGTGCAGCGCGAACGCGCTGTCGGGGCGCTGGACGTCGAGTAGCCCGTCCTCGATCATGAAGCGCGCGCCGTGATGGCCTTCCTCGCCCGGCTGGAACATGAAGACGACGGTGCCGGGCAGGCTATCCTTGCGCGCGGCAAGGGCACGCGCCGCGCCGACCAGCATCGAGCAATGGCTGTCATGACCGCAGGCGTGCATCGCGTTGGGTACCTGGCTGGCGAAGTCGAGCCCGGTCTCCTCGGGCATCGGCAGCGCGTCCATATCGCCACGCAACAATACCGTGCGGCCATTATCGCCGCCGCCGCGCAGGATCGCGATGAACCCGCTGGTCGAGGTCGATTCGTGGATTTCGAGCGGCAGCCCGTCGAGCGCGGCACGCAGCTTGGCGGTGGTGCGCGGGCATTGGTTGCCGATTTCGGGATCGGCATGGATCGCGCGTCGCAGCGCCACCACGTCGGCGAGTTCGGCCTCGCCGGCGGCGATCCAGTCGGTGGAGAAGTCATTCATTGGTATCGTCCTCGAGTCTCTGTCGCACGCTAGACCAATTCATCCCCGACGGCATCATGCCGCATCGATCGCTGCGCGCGCATGGCGGCCGATATTGCTGGCGAGTCCGGGCATTACAGCGAGATCGCGCAGTTCGGACAAGGTGGCGCCGCCGCGATTGACGATCGTCACCAGCCGGGGGAATGCGAAATCCGGGTTGGGACGCTCGGCGAGCACGACCGTGTCGCCCGCCGTGATCGGTCCTTCGCGCAAGACACGATAATACCAGCCCGAATGTCCCGACCGCACCATGTGCTTGGCTAGCCGTGGCTCGCCGAGCGCCAAGGCGAGCTTGAAACAGGGCTGGCGCGGTTGGCAGACCTGCAGCAGCGCTTCGCCGATCGCATGCACGTCGCCGACGCAGAGATCGTTCTCGCTCACGCCGTCGACGGTCAAATTCTCGCCCATCGCCCCAGCAACGAAACGGTGCGCGAGATCGGGAAATGCAGCTGCCCAATCGGGGTAGCGCGCCGACGCATAGGCATAGACCGCCTTTTCGGGGCCGCCATGCACCGAAAGATCGGCCTGATGGTCGCCGTCGAGCCCGAGCGCGCCGGCCATGATCGGTCCGTCCACCGCGCTCTTGATGAACGCGCTCGCTACGCGTTCCGGACCGAGGGGCGCGATCCGTCCCACCCTGAGCGAGCCGATGCCCGCCGTCACCGGGCCAGGTCGCCCGCACCGATAAAGATCGCGCTCATGTCGCCCATGCAAAAACTCCCTCGTCCCGGCTTGGGGGACGAGGGAGGTTTAGCGGGCCAGCCCTGGGGCTGCCAAGCTACTGGTCAGAGTTTAACGACGTTCAATTCTTCAGCTTCACCGCCACGTAGAGGCTGCCCTGGCGTGCGCGGGTGAAATAGATGAGCACCGTGCTTTTGCCCGCGGCCTTGGCGGCGCGAATCTGCGCGTCGAATTCCGCCGGCGTGCGCACCTGCGCCTTGTTGACCGACGAGATAATGTCGCCGCGCTGCATGCCCTTGGCCGCCGCGTCGCTCGACATGTCGACTCCGGTGACGACCACGCCGCTGACCTGGCTCGGATTGACGCCCAAAGTATTGGCGATTTGCGGGGTGAGCGCGGTCACCTGCACGCCGAGCAGATTCACGCCGGCATGGAGTTCGGGCGCGCCGTTGCCCGGGGCGCCGTCACCATCGTCGTCGCCGTCATTGCCGCCGGTGATCGATTTGGCGAGTTCCTCTTCGCTGGGGCGATCGCCGACGACGGCGTTCACTGTGATCGGCTTACCGTCACGGATGACGCCGAGCTTGGCGGTGCCGCCGGGCGGGACGTTCGCGACCAGATAGGGCAGCGTCTGCTCGGGATTCACGTCCTGGCCGTTGACGGAGACGATGACGTCGCCCTGCTTCAGGCCGGCTTTCTCTCCGGGGCCGCCCGGCTCGACACGATTGACCAGTTCGCCGCGATCCTTGGGCAGGCCGAGCGTGCCGGCGATATCCTCGTCGACCGGCTGGCGGCCGATGCCGAGATAGCCGCGCTGTACCTTGCCGCCCTTGATCATCGTGTCGATGATCGGCTTGGCGGAGGCGGCCGGGATCGCGAAGCCGATGCCGACCGAGCCTTCTGACGGCGAATAGATTTGCGAGTTGATGCCGATCACATTGCCGTTCAGGTCGAACATCGGGCCGCCCGAATTGCCCTTGTTGATCGCGGCATCGGTCTGGATGAAGCGGTCATAGGCGCCGCCCTGGCCAGTGACGCGATTGAGCGCCGAAACGATGCCCGCGGTCACGGTGCCGCCCAGGCCGAACGGCTCGCCGATCGCGATAACCCAGTCGCCGACCCGCGCCTTGGTCGAATCCCCGAACTTCACATAAGGCAGGTTGGTCGCATCGACCTTGAGCACCGCGAGGTCGGATGCGGTGTCGCTACCGATCACTTTCGCCACATATTCCTTGCGATTGAACAAGGTGACGGTGATCGATTCGATCTTGCCCTTGGCCGCGGCGGTTATGACGTGCGCATTGGTGACGATATAGCCGTCCGGCGAGATGATGAAGCCCGATCCCAGGCTCTGCCCCTCGCGGGTGATCGGCTGGCCGTCGTCCTGACCCTGCTGGCCGAGCAGCCCTCCGAACAGGTCGCCGAACGGATTGCCACCCGATGAGACCTGCACCTTCTGCTTGGTCGAGATGTTCACCACTGCCGGCTGAAGCTTGGCCACCATGTCGGCGAAGCTCATCGGCGCGCCGGCCTTGGGCGCCGAGGCGGAAATGGTGCCCGGCTCGTTCTGCGCGTTCTGCGCATAGGAAGGCGACAACACGGTCGTAGCGGCGCCCCCGAGCAGCAGGGCGGTAGTAATGGCGTAGGCGTAGCGCACTTGGGTAAATCCTCTTCGTCTCGATATGCCCCAGTTGGGCTGTTCTTGCCCTCCGGAGCCTGAACGGCGATTGAATATGAACGAACTGCAAGGAACGCGATTGGTCAAACCCGCCACGCCCTTGTCGGTTCAGTGCGTCATTTCCCGTTGCCTTCGAACTCCTTCAGATACGAATTGTCGGGCGTCAGGATCAGGTTGGTCGACCCCGACGGCAGCTTGCCGTTGGAGTCGGGGCCGAACGTGACTCGATAGGACTGCATCGCGCGATAGAAGTTGTAGAAGGCAGGGTCCTTGTTGAACGCTTCGGCGTAGATTTTCGCGGCCTGCGCGTCGGCCTGTGCGCGGATGATCGCCGCATCGCGCTGACCTTCGGAGCGGATCGTCTGCGCCTGCTGTTCGCGCGTATTCTTCATCCGGTCGAGCGCCGATTGCAGCGGCGATCCTTCCGGATAATCGGCATGCTTGATGCGCACGTCGATGATCTGGACGCCGTAATTGCGGGCATAGCGCTGCAGCGCGATCTGGATATTGTCCATCAGCTGGCCGCGTTCCGGACTGAGCAGCGCGTCGAAATCGACCTTGCCGAGTTCGGAGCGCAGCGCCGACGCGAACAACGGCGTGAGCTGCGCGCGGACGCGATCCTCGGCGCCCGAGGTCAGGCCCATCGATTGGACGAGACGCAAGGGATCGACGATGCGAAAGCGGGCAAAGGCGTCGACCTCGAGCCGCTGCTGATCGGTCGACAGCACCGGTTGATTGTCGAGATCGAGATCGAGCACGCGCTTGTCGATCCAGATCAGTCGGTCGACCAGCGGAATCCGCGCGATCAGCCCGGCGCCGGTCTGTCCCAGCGTCTCGCCGGCCTTCCACCGATTCACCGTGCCGATCGGTTGTTCGAGCCGGACGACGACGACCTGCTTGGTTTCGGGAACGATCGCGATCGTGCTGGCGAGCAGGATCACCGCGAGCAGGGCGACGACGCCGAGCGTGATCGGGTTACGCAGCCAGGTCATCAGCGTGCCTCCCCTTGCGGGGCATCGGGCAGTTTCCGGACGCCACCCGGCACCGGAAGGAAGGGCGCGATGTTGCGCGGCTCGATGATGGTCTTGTCGTTCTTGGACAGGATCGCTTCCATCGTCTCGTAATACATGCGGCGGCGCGTGACCTCAGGGGCGAGCTTATATTGCTCGTAAACGCTGTTGAACGCGGCCGCCTGGCCCTGGGCGATCGCCACGACCTGTTGCGCATAGCCGCGCGCTTGCGTGACGTTCGATTGACGTTCGTTCTGGGCGGCCGTCACGCTCTTGAATGCATCGCTGACCTGCTGCGGCGCGGCGGCGTTGTTCAGGGCGACGTTCACGATGCGGATACCGGATTGATAATCGTCCAGGATTTTCTGCATCGAATCGGCGACCTGGGTCTGGATCGACAATTTGCCAGCGCCGAGCACTTCGTCGAGCGTCGCATTGGCGATCGCGGCACGCACCGCGGTTTCCGCGATGGCTTTGACCGCGTCGTCGGGTTTGTCGAGTTCGAAAACGTATTTCTGCGGGTCGATGATGTTCCACTGCACCGAATAGCTGAGGTCGACCAGATTGCCGTCGCGCGTCAGCACGAGGTTCTGACCGCCGCCGCCGTCGGTGTCGGGAAACGAAAAGCCCTGGATTCCGGTGACGTTGATCACCCTGACCGATGCGATCGGCGCCGGCAATGTCAGGTTCCAGCCCGGCCCGATCGTGCCCGAATACCGCCCAAAATACGTCACCACACCGCGTTCCTGGGGGCCGATGCCGTGAATGCTGGTCATGCCGATCCAGGCGAGCAGGAACAGGCCGACGCCGGCGAGCCACAAGGATCGCCCGTTGCCGCTGCCGGGGAAGCGGAAATTCCCGCCGCCACCACCGCCGCCACCGCCACGCGCGCGTTTCAGAAGATCTTCGATGCCGCTGCCCGGGCGTGGGCTGCGCGGGCGCGATCCCGGCGCCTGCGCCCAGGGATTGCGCGGCCCGGCATCGTTGCCGCCATTGCCGTCGCCGCTTCCGCCATCGGAATCGCCGCCACCGCCGCCCCAAGGGCTTTTAGGTTTGTCGGACATGGTTTCGGAAAGGCGGCGCCGCCACGGCAAGGCAATCGTCATATCGGTCTTTATAGGTTCCGTTGCGCGGAAAAACAGTGGCAAGCGGCGGTTGCGGCCCTATCTGGCCTGCATGAACGAAAAGACGGGGCTGGCGGCACGCGTCGCCGAGGTGGCGGGGAACCGCGCGACGGTGAGACTCGACGGTGATCGCGCGAGCGTGATCCTCGACGTCACGGGGTTGGATCCGGAGGCGCGTGAGGCGCTGGAGGCGAGGGTGCGCGCGACTGCACTCGACGGCCCCGAGGCGCGCGAGGTGCGCGTCGCGATGACCAGTGAGCGCGTCGGCCGCAAGCTGATCGCGGTGGCCAGCGGCAAGGGCGGGGTCGGCAAGTCCACGGTCGCCGCCAATCTGGCGATCGCGCTGGCCAGGGCCGGACGCAAGGTCGGGCTGGTCGATGCGGACATCTATGGGCCTTCGCAGCCGACGCTGATGGGCGTTGAGGGGACTAAGCCCCAGGCGCGTGACAAGACGATGATCCCGGTGCCGACCGCGTTCGGCGTGCCGATCCTGTCGATGGGCCAGTTGGTCGCGCCCGGTCAGGCCATTGCGTGGCGCGGCCCGATGGCGGCGAGCGCGCTGGGACAGTTGATCGAGGGCGATTGGGGCGCCGCCGATACCCTGGTGGTCGATATGCCGCCGGGCACCGGCGACGTACAGCTGACGATGATCCAGAAGTACAAGCCGGCCGGCGTGGTGATCGTATCGACTCCCCAGGACCTAGCACTGATCGATGCGCGCCGCGCCGTCGACCTGTTCGACAAGGCGGGCGTCCCGGTGATCGGCGTGATCGAGAATATGGCGGGGTATCGCTGCCCGCATTGCGGTGAACTGTCCGATCCGTTCGGGCAGGGCGGCGCGGAGGCTGCTGCTGCGGAGATAGGCGTTCCATTCCTGGGGCGCGTGCCGCTGGCAATGGCGATTCGCGTCGCGTCGGATGCCGGCACGCCGCCAGCCGCCGGGAACGGGGCGGAGGGTGTCGCGTTCGGAGAGATAGCCGGGAAAGTCGGCGCTTGGCTTTCCGGCCGGTGATTAAACAAACTCCTCGCCCTTGACGGGCGAGGATGGCGACGCTTGGCAGCTTGCTGCCTAGCGCAGCTTGGAGAAGGTGGATGGCGACGGTCCAGCCTGTGGTCCCACCCTCTCCAACTCCGACTAGGACCGTCTGCGCCGGCCCAAGTCGCCGTATCCTCGCCCGTCAAGGGCGAGGAAGATGGGATTGAAAACCATGCCACTCACCGCCGACCAGGATATCCGCGACCTCCTGACCAACGCCCGCACCATCGCAATGGTCGGTGCGTCGGATCGTCCCGACCGCCCGAGCTACGGCGTGATGGCGATGCTGCAGCGGCACGGCTATCGCGTGATTCCGGTCAATCCGCAGATTACCGGCGAGCACGTCCATGGCGAATATGTCTTTCACGATCTTGCCCAGATCGGCGTGCCGATCGATATCGTCGACATCTTTCGCCGGCCCCAGGCGGCGGGCGAAGCGGTCGATGAGGCGATCGCCTCCGGCGCGAAAGCAGTGTGGATGCAACTCGGCGTCGTCAACGAAGACGCCGCGGCGCGGGCCGAAGCGGCCGGGCTGAAAGTCGTGATGGATCGCTGTCCGGCGATCGAAATTCCACGGCTCGGCGTGCCGCGCGTCGCAGGCTGACGCGAAACCGCCGCAATCCCGGGTCATTACGAAGCCGCAAATAGCATCGGCGGAGTCGGATCATGCTGTGGTGGCTGGTGATGATGCAGGCGGCTCCGCAGCTCGACACGGCGATGGACCGTTATCGCGCCGCGACGCGCGCGACGATCGACTGCCATGATAATCAGCCCGATGACATCGTCGTTTGCGGCCGGCGCGAGGCCGATCGCTATCGCGCGCCGCTGACGGTGATCGATCCCGACGATCCCCGGCATGAAGGCGTGCCGGCCGAGCGCGAGCGGATGCTCGCCAGGACCAATAATTGCCAGGAAAAGTCGACCTTCCTTGTCGGCTGCGGCGCGGCCGGAGTGTCGGTCAGCACGCGATCCGGCGTGTCTTTGATCGGCGAGCGACCGATCGCCCCGTAAACGCGTCGAATTGCGACGGGAAATCGGTCGGGTCGCGCCCATCCTCTGGCGTTTCGGAACGTCTTGTGGCCTCATGTGTTGGCGTTTGAAGTGCTCGAGACAGGGGTCGGTCCGATGCTCACGCCGTTGTTGTTCGTCATGTTGGGCGCCGCCGCGCACAACCCGCCGTTGAAGCTCGATTTTACGCTGAAGCCGCAGGCGCCGTCGCGATGCTCGGGCATATGTGCCGAGCGGTATCGCCTGCCGGCGTCGAGCGAGGATACGCAATCGCAAAAGGATCGCGCGCTCGCCTATGACGGCCGCAAATGCGACGTGATCGGCGCGATGCGCTGCCTCAGCAAGCGCCGCACCCTGCTGCGATCGGACCAGGATCCGGTTGACACTTTGCGCGCCAGTTTCATGCCGCATTGACGCCGCGTTCGAGCGGTACATCCCTCGCGGGAGGGGTCGCTATGCCCGGATTGCTGTTGTCTTTGGCCTTGCAAGCCGCGGTGGCGCCCGCGCCCGCGCCACCCCTAACGCCCGCCGCCGACACGCCCGAGCGATTCTCGATCCTGGTCCCCGTCAGCAACGAGCCCTGCGTCCGCCATGTCGACGGCAAGGATATCGTGGTGTGCGGCAATCCACTGCCCTCGCAAACCTTACCTTACCCAGATGAAATACCGCCCGACGGGCCGATACCGTCCAATCCCTATAGAAGCGGTACCGGCGCGCTCGCCGCGGCGGGTACGCCCTGTCCGATCAGCCGGAGCTGCGTCGTCGGGTTCGGCCCGCCCCTCGTGCCGATGATCAAGGGTGCGGCAGATCTCGCCAAAAAGGCATTTGCGAAAAAGCCTGACAAGACCGGCCGCGTCGCGATACCGCTCGACGATACGCCACCATCGACCAAGGGCAAGTTACTGCCCTGAGGGAGACGGACATCGGAACGCGATCAGCTGAGGATGTGCATCCAAAGCGGCTCGCCGGCCAGGCTTTGCGACCCCCGCAGCTTTTCGAGCGCTTGAGCCACTGCGCGTTCAGGGCCTTCGTGCGTGACGATCGCGACGAGCACGCCGCCATCCGCAGCCGCGCCGCGCTGCATCAGGCTTTCGATCGAGACGCCGGCATCGCGCATCGCCGCGGCGATCTCCGCCAGCACACCGACGCGATCGGCGACCATGAAGCGCAGATAGGCGCGGCCGCGGCGCTCGCCACTATCTGCTGGCGGCAGCACGGTCAGTTGGGCGGCGGGCATCGCGTAAGGCGGTCCGAATTCGTCGCGAGCAATGTCGATCAGGTCGGCGACCACGGCCGACGCGGTGGGGCCATCGCCCGCGCCGGCGCCCTGGAACAGCAGCCGCCCGACGAAATTCCCCTCCGCGACGACGGCGTTGAGCGCGCCCGAAACATGCGCGAGCGGGTGGCTGAGCGGGATGAGGTGCGGATGGACGCGCTGGAACAGACCTTTTGGCCCGGCTTCGGCAATGCCCACCAGGCGGATGCGATAGCCCAATGTCGCGGCCTCGGCGATATCGGCGGCCAGGACGTGGCGGATCCCGCTGGTCGCGACGTCGTCGAACGCGGGGCGCGTGCCGAAGGCCAGGCTGGCGAGGATCGACAGCTTGTGCGAGGCGTCGATGCCGTCGATGTCGAAACTGGGATCGGCTTCAGCGAAGCCCAGCGCTTGGGCCTCGGCCAGGACGTCGGCGAAATCGCGCCCTTCGGCTTCCATCTTGGTCAGGATGAAATTGCAGGTGCCGTTGAGGATGCCGTAGACCCGGCTGATCTCATTGGCCGCAGCGCCTTCGCGCAGGCCCTTGATGACCGGGACACCTCCGGCGACCGCCGCCTCGAACTTGAGTGCTGCATTGGCCGCCTCAGCCGCTTCGGCAAGTTCGAGGCCGTGATGCGCCATCATCGCCTTGTTGGCGGTGACCAATCCCTTGCCGCCGGCGAGCGTGGCCCGCGCCAGCGTTAGCGCCGGCCCGTCCGATCCGCCGATCAGCTCGACCACCACATCGGCGTCTTCTCGATGGGCCAGCGCCGCGGTATCGTCGACCCAGTCGAACCGTTCGATATCGACGCCGCGGTCCTTGGCGCGATCGCGGGCGGAGACCGCGACGATCTCGATCGGCCGGCCCGCCCGCCGGGCGATAAGCTCGCCATTGACGTCGAGAAGTTTGATCACGCCGGCACCGACGGTGCCAAGGCCTGCGAGCGCTACGCGCAGCGGGGAAGTGGAAGTCATCGCTGTCCCGCGTAGAGGAACTTCATCGATCGCCGCAAGCGTTCCCGGCGTAGCGTATCGGTCGAAAACGTTACGAACGGCCTAGATGCGCGTTCCGCTGATGCCCAGTGCGTTGGCCAAGGCGGCGCGGCGCAATACCACGCTGGACGGGCCCGGCACGCGCGATCCGGCCAGGCAGCCGGCGAATACCGGGTCCAGCCGTCGCGCTGCGGCGAGCGACAGGTCGGAACCAAGTGGGGCACGGACGAAGGTCAGCGCGGTGTTGCGATCACGCTGGACCACGCACCGTCCCACCGTCGACCACAAGCGCAGCAGGCCGGAAGGGTTCGGTGCCGTCCGCTCGACGCGCGTCACGTCGTCGCGCTCGCCGGCGAAAAGGTCGGCCGCCGGCCGCGCCATCGCCTCCGGGACCAGCCACGCAGCGCTGGCCAGCAGACCTACCGCTATGATAAAACGCTGCATCGCCCCCACGCCCCTCATTTGAAGCTAATCCGCTAGTTTGACGCCGAGCGCGTCGGCAAGAGCCGCGCGACGAAGCGCCTTGTCGTTCGGATCGGTGATGCCGCTACCTGCCAGGCAGCGAACGAACAGCGGCTCGAGGCTAATGCGCGCGAGCTTGGCCCCGCGGCCTCCGCCGACCCAGGCTAAACTCGCTTCGCGATCCTGTCCGCTGACGCATTGCCCCACGGTATTCCATCGGACCATCTGTGCGACTTGGCTCTCATTGGGCGGAGGCATGTAGCGGAGGCTCGTTTCCGCGCCGCTCTGAAACGCACCTTGGCCGGTATAATTGGTATAGGGCGCCTGGAAGCGCGACTGGTTGCGCTGTGCCCGCTGAGCATGTGCGACCGGAATGGCAGCCAGGATAGCGACAAGCGCGCCGACAATCAGGGTTTCGCGATGCATGATGCTTTCCCTTGCTGAACTTCCTCTTGCTTCAAAACGAATCTTAGCACGAAACGATCAGGCTTTCACGAGGCCAATTTCGACCAGCCGCTCGTGCAGGTAATCCTGCGCGGTGATCGGCGTCGGATAACGGTTCGGATTGTCCGCGCTGATGCAGCCCGCCAGCGTCTCGATCAGGAATTCCGGATTGGGATGCAGGAAGAACGGCATCGAATAGCGCGAAAAGCCGCGGCGTTCCGGCGGCGGATTGACGACGCGGTGCGTGGTCGACGGCAGGACATTGTTGGTCAGCCGCTGCAACATGTCGCCGACATTGACCACCATCGCGCCTTCGGGCGGACGGATCGCCAGCCACTTGCCGTCACGGTCGAGCAGTTCGAGCCCGGCTTCCTCGGCACCGAGCAGCAGGGTGATCAGGTTGATATCCTCATGCGCGCCGGCGCGCACGCCCTCGGCATCGGCCGGGATCGGCGGATAATGGAGCAGCCGCAGGATCGAATTGCCATGGTCGACTACCGTGTCGAAATAATCGGGCGACAGCTTCAAATGGCGCGCGATCGCCGAGAGCAGGCGAAGGCCGGCGCGGTCGAAAGCATTCCACAGATCAGTCAGCGCTTCCTGGAAATCGGCCGGGCGCGAGGGCCAGACATTGGGCATCATCGTCGCGGCGGCGGGATGATCCTCAGGCAGGTCGCGGCCGACATGCCAGAATTCCTTCAGGTCGACATGCTTGGCGTCCTTGGCGATCTCGGTCTTGAACGGCGTATAGCCGCGCTGGCCGCCCCACGCCTTGTCGTAATAGCTGTGCTTTTCCTCGACCGGGAGCGCGAAGAATTCTTCGGTCAGCTTCCAGGCACGCTGGATAAGCGGGAGAGAGATGCCGTGATCGGCGACGATCGCGAAACCGAAGCGTTCGAACGAGCCGCCGAACGCGGCGGCAAAGGCGGCGGGATCGCGCGCTTCGTCGGCAAGGCTGAGGGTCGGTACCTGGGCGGAGGGGGTGTCTAGCATTTTCAATCGTCCGGAATTCTCGAAAGGGAGATGATAGACCCTCGCCATTCATCCGTCACCCCAGCGCAAGCTCGGGTCTCGTGCCACGAGCGTCCCTCAAGCCTTTTGAGACCAGCATCGGGTCGGATCGTCCCCCGGACGATCCTTGAGCATGCGGGGCATGCTCAACCCGATGCTCTTGCGCTGGGGTGACGGGTATTTCGGCGTCACCCACCCATGTCGATCGTGCCGCTCGATTTGTTCGTGCCCTGGTCGCTGAGCTTGAGCGCGAACGGCTTGCCGTCGTCGGTCTTGCCGGTCAGGCCGGTGCCGTCGGCCGACAGCGTGAAGCCGGCCTTGCCCAGCCGCTCCTTGAGCCAGTCGCGCACCGTCGCGGCATTGGCCGGGCTGGTGAAGGCGACGCGCACCTTGCCGGGATCCTTGCCCTCTTCCTTGTCGTCGCCGCCATTGACGTTGATCGAGCTGATCGTCGAGCCGGGATAGAGGTGCACCCCGTTCATCTCGAAATTATTCGCGTCGACCGCGAATTTGGGCAGCTTCAGATCGGCCTTGAAGCCGTTGGCGTCGATCTTGAGGTTGCCCGAACTGTCGATCCCGCCGGAAACGGCGCCGTCCGAGCTGTTGCCGCTGAAGCTGATCGAGGTGCTGTTGCCGTCATGGTCGCCGCAAGCGGCGAGCGCCAATGCGGCGGCGGCAAGAGGTATCAAACGATGCATGGCGGGCTCCTATAGTGCATTACGCCAATAATACACTTGGGCGCCCGCCACGGCAAGAAGGATCGGTGCGTCAGCCGTTCATCAATTTGTCCATCGTCTTCTGATGGAGCCAGATGTTCATTGTCGCGGTGTCGTTCTGATCACCGGTATAGCCGAGTTCGGTCGCGAGCTGCTTGCGCGCGTCCAGACTCGAATCCTGGCCGATCGCCTTCATCAGGTCGACGATCGATTCCTTGTAGTTGAGCGGTTCGCCACGCGCTTCGGCGTGCTTTTCGAGTACCGCGTAGATCTGATCCTCGCTCAACGTCGCCGGCGGAGGAGGAGGGGGAGGCGGCGGAGCCGCTGCCTCGGCGGGAGCGGGAGCAGGGGCCGGCGCGGGCGCTGGTGCGGCCGAGCCGAAAATGGCGTCCTTGATCGTACCGAAGATGCTCATGCGATTCTCCTCACCTATCCACCCCGGATGGCACAGGCTTAGGTCCTGCGCCCGCGACCGGCAATGGCCGTGATCGGTCCGGTAGCGTCAGGCTGTTCCGGTTACGTGACATAATTTTTTCGGGGCTGATTTGTTCGCGCGGCTGGGGCATTGGGGCTGGATGCCGCAATCAGGGGACCCTTCTCGCGCCGAATCCTCGTCGCCGATCCACTTCGTGGAGTTCGTCGCGCTGATCGCCGTGTTGATGGCGCTGGGCGCGTTGGGCATCGACACGATGCTGCCCGCGCTGCCGGAAATCGGCCAGGATCTGAATGCTGCCGCGCGCGATCTGCCGCTGGTGATCGTGATGTTCTCGGGCGGATTCGGCGCGGCGCAGCTGATTCATGGCCCGCTGGCCGACCGCTATGGCCGGCGGCCGGTGCTGGTCGGGTCGATGGTGCTGTACGTCCTGATGAACCTGGTCTGCGCTATGGCGAAGAGCTTCGACCTGCTGCTTATTTCGCGCGTGTGCGCGGGGGTGGCGATCGCCGCGACGCGGGTGGTGACGATCGCGCTGATCCGCGACTGCTATTCCGGGCGGGCGATGGCGCGGGTCAGCAGCCTGGCGGTGATGACCTTCATGATCTTTCCGATCATCGCGCCGAGCATCGGGCAGTTCATCCTGCTGATGGGGTCGTGGCGGCTGATCTTCAACATGATCGCTATCGTCAGCGTGGTGGTCGTCCTGTGGTTCGTGGCGCGCATGCCCGAGACATTGCCGCCGGAACGCCGCGTGCCGCTGGAGGCCAAACTGCTCCTGAGCAATTGGAAGCGCACGCTGCAGGACCGGCTGTCGGTCGGCTATGCCGCGGCGGTGATCGGGCTGCAGGGGGCGCTATTCGGCTATATCACCAGCATCCAGCCGATCGTCGAGAAGGTGTTCCATCAGCCCAAGCGGCTGGGTCTGATCTTCGCCGCCTGCGCGGTGACGATGGCGTGCGGCAATCTGCTCAATTCGCGGATCGTGATGTGGCTCGGCATGCGGCGCATCTCGCATGGCGCGATGGTCGTGCTGATCGTGGCGGCGTCGGCCAGCCTGGTGATCAGCCATCTCGGCCTGGAGAATCTGTGGACCTTCGTCGCGCTGCAGGCAGTGACGATGGCCTGTTTCGGCCTCGCCGCGTCGAACTGCTCGGCGATGGCGATGATGAACATGGGCGAGATCGCCGGGACGGCGTCGAGCCTGCAGGGCTTCGTCGTTACGACCGGCGGTGCCGCGATCGGCGGGCTGATCGGCATGGCGTTCGACGGCACCACTACTCCGTTACACCTTGGCTTCCTGACCGCCGGAGTGGTAGCATTGGTGCTGGCGGCAATCGTCGAGCGCGGTCGCCTGTTCCGCCCGGCTTAGTGCAACGCCCGACGGAACTCGAAGCCCGCGTCGCCGTTCGCTTCCTAAGGGTCTGCACCCTTATGTCATGGAGACGGAAATGGGCGGATATCAGGTACCGGGCCAAGGATCGGGCGACGACGGCTATGACGAAGAGGGCTATGACGAAAGCCAGCGCGCCGAAATCCTGGAAGCGACGCGCGATGGACCGACCGACGGCACGATCCTGACCGACCTCGATCCCGATCTGGGCGACGAGCCGGAGGATGACGATGTCGAGATGTCCGCCGATGATGTCGGTGAGGAAGATGACGACGCCGACATGGCCGAGGGCGATATCGACGAGGATGAAGTCCAGGACGAGTTCGACGACGGCGATTCCGACGACGACGAACTGTCCGATGCCGATGACGAGGCGCTCAATCCCTGACGACGGGCGGTCGGCGTTGACGTTGCTCCGCGCCCGACCTTAGACTTCTGCCTCGACCTGATGCCGAAAGGGGAGGGCGATGCCGAGAGACCCGCGCGTCGATGCCTATATCGCGAGCAAGAACGACTTCGCGAAACCCATCCTCACGCATCTGCGCGATCTGATCCACGGCCATGCTCCGGCGGTCGAGGAAACGATCAAATGGAGCATGCCGTTCTTCACCTATAAGGGCACGCCGCTCGCCAATATGGCGGCGTTCAAGGAACATGCCGCGTTCGGTTTCTGGGATCGGCTGGGCCTCGCCACCGGCAAGGAAGGCGACGCGATGGGGCAATATGGCCGCCTGACCGATGTCGCGACGCTGCCGCCCGACGCGCTGTTGCTCGATCGGCTCGACCAGGCCCTGGCCAAGATCGATGCCGGTGAAAAGCCCAAGCGGCCGGCCCGCGGCAGCAAGCCCGAAGCGGAGGTGCCTTCCGCGCTCGCGGAAGCGCTGGCGGCGGACGCGCAGGCGACGGCGAATTGGAACGCCTTTCCGACGGGCTGCCGCCGCGAATATTGCGAATGGGTGTCCGGCGCCAAACGCGATGAAACGCGGGCCAAGCGCGTCGCGCAGACGGTTGAGCAAACCCGTGAGGGCAAGAAACTCAACTGGAAATACGAGAATTGCTGAGGGGGCCGGCGAGGTCGACGTTCAGATTTCCCCTCCCTGCAAGCAGGGAGGGGAGCTTCCGGAGGTCGCTTCCTTGGCAGTAAACTTGCCATTCCCATTTTGTATGATACGTTATCACGTATCTAACCGGGAGAACGCTCATGGCCAGCCGTACCGCCTATTCCCAACCGATCGCCGAGATGAACATCACGCCGCTGATCGATGTGTTGCTCGTGCTGCTGATCATGATGATCCTCACCCTGCCGATCGCCACGCACAAGGTCTCGGTCGACTTGCCGAGCGGGCCGGGCCATCCGGTGTCGCCCGACAAGGCGCACCGGCTGGAGATCGCCGGCTCGGGCGCGCTCAGCCTCGACGGCGTCACCATCGCGGAAAGCGCGCTGCCCGATCAACTGGTCGCGACGATGGCCGACAAGGATGCAACCTTGACCATCCGCGCCGACGCCGCCGCACGCTATGAGACGTTCGATCGCGTGCTGGCGACGGTGAAGCGCGCCGGCGTCACGCGATTGGGGTTCGTCGGCAACGATCAGTTCAAGCAGGTTTTCTAATCGGGGAACGACACGAGCGGACGAACGTTCACACGCCCTACAACCGCAATGCCCCGGGGGTTCAATCGTGCGCGCCGTTTTTCTTGTTCCATTCCTGTGCCTTGCCGCCTGTTCGCAGCCGACCACCACCGGCAATAGCGAAGTCGACATCAACGATGCCGCCGACCGCGCCCAGGGCGACATCAGCACCTATAACAAAGTCGATAATGCGACGGAGGTCGCGACCAATGGCGCGACGGTGCCCGCGGCCACCGACGAGCCGCCGCTGGCGCCGGCCGAGCCCGGTCAGCCGGGTGGGCTGCCCGACGACCGGACGCCGGTTTCCGAAGGCAAGTTCACCCCCGACAGTGCGCAGGGCGCGGCGAACGTCGTTCAGATCTATTTCGCCAGCATAGAGGGCGGCAAATATGCCGCCGCCCGCGCTTTGTGGGGCAACGGCGGCGCCGACAGCAAAATGAGCCCGGCGGCGTTCTCGGGAAGCTTCGACAAATACAAGGAATATCACGCCAATATCGGCGGCCCCGGTGAGATCGAGGGCGCGGCCGGGAGCCGTTACGTCTCAGTCCCGGTGCAAGTCTATGCGCGGCTCAAGGACGGCCGGCCCGATTATCAGACCGGCACGGTCGTGCTGCGCCGCACCGTTGTCGACGGGTCGACGCCCGAGCAGCGCAAATGGCATATCTATTCGATCGACCTGAAGCCGGCCCCCGGCAAAGGCGGCGCGAAGCCGGGTGCGGATAGCGGAACCGGTGTCGGCGATAGCGGCACGCCGCCGGTGGTCAGCGCGCGCTATCGCTGCATGGACGGGACCAAATTCGGGGTGCGGTTCGACAACCGTGCCGACACCGCGGCGATCACGCGCAACGGCCGCATCGTGGCGACGCTCGGTGGGCAGAAGCCGGCCTCCGGTATCTGGTACAAGCAGGGCCGGTACGAACTGCGCGGCAAAGGCGATGCGGCGACCTTGACGACGCCGGGCCAGCCGCCCATCGCCTGCACCGTCATTCGCTAACGAAAGAGATCGACCGGCATGTGGACGGTTGCCCTGCTCGCGCTGTCCAATTGTTTCATGACGATCGCGTGGTACTGGCATTTGAAGGGCGGCATGGACAAGCCGCTGTGGATCGTGATCGCGATCAGCTGGGGCATCGCCCTGTTCGAATATTGCCTGGCGGTTCCCGCCAACCGCATCGGCTATGCCGCCGGCTGGTCGGGCGGACAGCTCAAGGTCACGCAGGAAGCGATCGCGCTCACCGTGTTCGGCGTGTTCATGGTGACCGTGCTGGGTGAGCCGCTCGGCTGGCGGCATCTCGGCGCGTTCCTCTGCCTGGTCGGCGCAGTCGCGTTTCTGTTCGCGGGGAAGTAGGCGGGGCGCTACGCGGCCGCGCGGCCATACTGCCCACCGCCGTCATGCCGGGCTTGTCCCGGCATCCACCGCGCAACAATTCCCCATCTCGATTGTGGAAGAGTGGATGCCGGGACAAGCCCGGCATGACGACGCAAATTGGTATTCTGCCAATCAACACGTTCACGGCTACGCAATTTGGTCTTAGCCCGTTAGTTCCCCATCGCGTTGGCGAGCACCGCCAAGTCGCCATTGTCGACCATGGCGCCGGTCGCGTCGGTCTCCGCGGCCGCGCTGTTGTTGGTCACCGGATCGGGCGTGTTGGCGCTTGCGACATCATAGGCCGTCCAGATGATCCCGGCCGCCCAGAAGAGCGCCGACCATCGGCTGCGGAAGATTTTGGAGGAGATCATCGCCCGACGATAGCCCGACGCGGTTAACGCGCGCTCCGCAAAGCCGGTTAACGTCGGGATTGCCCGATCGCTCGCGCGGTCATAGCATCGCGCCGGTTCAACCAAGGGAGAGGCGCGATGACCAGGACGATGTCGGCATTGGTGCTGGTAATGGCGGCGAGTGTGCTGACTGCCGCGGCGGCGACGCGGCGCGACGATGCGGATCAGCTGATCGCGGCGCGGCAAGCGGGGTTCAAGCTGCAAGGCGCGGCCTTTGGCGGGATGAAAGGGGTGATCGACGCCAAGGGCGACGTGAAGACCCAGGCCTTCGCCGCCGGCGCGATCGCCGCCTGGGCGCGCGCCTTGCCTGGCCTGTTCCCTGCCGGCAGCGACGGCGGCACGACCAAGGCACTGCCGACGGTGTGGAGCGACCGCGCCGGGTTCGCGGCGGCGGCGGCGAACTTGGCGATCGAGGCGGGCAAGCTCGCCGATCTCGCCAAGGCCGGCGATCAGGCCGGCTTCGCGGCGCAATGGGGCGTGGTGCGCGGTGCGTGCTCGGCCTGCCATGACAAGTATCGCGCGGCGGATAAGCCCAAGGCGTGAGACGGGCGGCGGCGCCCCGTCGCAACACATGTCCAAAATTTACAAGCCGTAGCAACGTCGCTGCGGCATGATGGTGGGCAGTTCGCCAGGTCATCCAATAGGTTGATCGGCGCGGCGCGGGACGGCTTGCACCGGGGGGATGCGGCCTCCCGCGCCCTCTGATTCGTCAAACTCCGACGGCGTCACGCGCCATTGCGCGTCAGTCGGGCAGCACCTTGCCGCTGATCTCGCCATCCGGGAATTTGTCGGTGTGGACGTTGATCACGATCTTGCCGGCGTTCAGCGCGTCGACGAATTCCTCGAATGTATCCTGATCGTTGAGTAGCTTCGCGCCCTCGGCATAGGAATAGTTGCGCATCGACACGTGGAACCCGTTTTTGGTCGCGCGGTAATTGGCGCCATAGGGCACGGGCAAAACCGCGTCGACATCGTCGGCGCTGCGATATTGGTGGAAATGGACCGGGCCGATCGGCTTGGCGACCAGGGCGTCGTTGAGCTGATCGAGCGTGATCCCCTGCACGTCGAGTTCGACCGAGACGCGTTGCGACTTGGTATCGACCTTGACCGTCACCTTGCCGTGCGCGGGCGATCCGGTGGTCGTCGGGATCGCGGTGCCGTCCAGCGCCGCGCGGAAACTCTCGGTCTTGGCGGCGGCGGGGGTGGCGATCGCGATAGCGGAGAGGGCGGTCAGGGCAATCAGGGGAGTGAAGCGCATCGAATCCTCTATTGGCGGGCGAGCACGGCGCACGCGCTCGTGGCGGGTTACCTCAGGCAAGCTTGCCCCAGGATGAAGCGGTCAGACGGCGCCGGTGACGCGCGCGACCGCCAGCGTATCGGCATATTGCTGGAACCCCACCGCGCGTCCACCGGCGATGCGCCAGACATGCGCCATCTGGGTATGCTGCGTCTTGCCGGTCGCTTTGTAGGTGCCGACATAGCGGCCGAGCGCGATCACCGTATCGCCGCCATCGACGATCTCGTCGACCTGCACGCCGAACCCGTCCCACTCGGTCGCGCAACGCAGGAACACGCCCTGCGCGACGGCTTCCGGGCCGATATACGGGCTGTTGTCGGCATAGGGGGAATTCTCCGCCTCATGCCATTCGATCGCGGGATCCATCCGGCCCAGGATACCGGGCACATCGCCCGCGGCGAAGGCGTCATAGATGGCGCGGATCAGATCGACATTGGCTGACATGGTTTCCCTCCCCAGGATTTGGCGCGATGCTAAGCGAGCAGTGGCGCGCGCGATAGGACGGACTCGACTGGGCGGAGGCAAATAAAATCCTCCCCGGTACGGGGGGGGGACCGCGCGGCGTTAGCCGCGGGGTGGAGGGGGCCCGCCTAGACTACCAGCGTTGGAGGGCCCCCTCCACCATGCCTTCGGCATGGTCCCCCTCCCCGTAAACGGGGAGGAATTGCCTTAGCGATTATCCAACTGGCTCCTCACCGCCGCCAGCCCCAGCCGGCTGATCCGGTAGGGCTGCCCACCTGAGCTGAAGATCAGCCCCCGCCGCTTGAGCTTGCGGAATATCGGCAACGTGCCGTCCGCCAGCACATGGCCTTCGCGCGTGAAGCAGATCGCCTCGACGATCCGCCCCTGTGGGTCGCGGCGGTGATGGATCGCGCCACCCTGCGCGAGCGCGTGCAGCACACGCTGTTCGTATTTGGAAATGTTCACGTGGATTGTGCCCGTCAGTCGAGAAACGACCGCGCCGCCCGTCCGGTGCGTCCCGGCGGGCAAAGCGCATGACGACGGCGCCTCCGGCAGAACCGGGGCCGTCAGGTCAGCGGGCAACAATTTCCTTCATACTTCCCTCGGAGGGTGGTGAACGCCGACAGGATGCCGATAGCGTCGGGCATGGTCAACCCGCAGGCCTATCGGCCAGCATTGCAATGCGATAGCCTCGGGAGTGACAGGAGAACATGATGGCGGGATTGCGCGAAGGGGGTGCAGCGATACTGCGGCAAGCACGGGCGATCGGTCCCTGGCGGCTGACGATAGGGCTCGCGAGCGTTGCGGCTGCGTATTACCTTATCGGCTCGTCGCTTAGTGGAAGCGAATGGCGCGCGAGCCGGCTACTCCGTGACCTCGTCGTGCTCGTTCCCCTAATTGCCTGGGCCATAGCCAGTTCCGGGCCCAAGGTGGCGATCACGGACCGATCACGGACATTCGCGTTGGCCCATATGGGTTTCGTCGCGCTACTACTGTTCATGATTTGGGGGTGGGACTTTTTCCCCGTCCATCGGCCGGAGAGTTCGGACGATTTTGAACGCTTGATCTCGCCGCTGATCAGCTTGCTCCTTTCGACCATGCTTCTCGCTGCACCGAGCAATGCGGATCAAGAGCAAAGCAACGAGGGACGACAGGCAAGGCAGACAGGCGCCACCTGATCGTTGCGGCCAAGCTACGCGAACCCGGCACCCGCCTCGCGCGGCGCGCAGCGGATCAGCCGGCTGGTCGCGACCGCCGCCTGGCGATGGACGACCGCGAGGCGATAGGCGGGGTCGGTCACCATCTCGAGAAAGGCATGCGCGTTAGGGTAGAGCGCGACGAACGCGGTATCCCACGCTTCGTCCGCCGGCCCGGTCAGCACGAGTTGCGGCGCGCCCGACCAGATCACGCTGCCGCCGACGCGGCGAAAGATCGGCCCGCTTTCCGCGCCGTACCGGGCATAGGCTCCGGCGCCGGTCAGCCCGAGCACGGCGCAGTCATGGCCATCGGGATAGGCGGCGCGCTCGCGATAGCGGACCAGGTTGAGCATCGCGATCGGCGCGTCGCGGGGGAGCGCCTTGAAGGCGTCGAACTGCTCGCGGGTGGGGTCGATATGGGCTTCGGTCATCGGGCTCTCCTGCGATAGCGACCTATTCGACTATCGCACGCTGTCGGCGAGATAGCGCCATTTTGGATGTTCGCACTTTCCGAACTTCCTGCAGCCGTATATTTAGTACCCGATGACCCGCGAGAAGTCCCTCTTCGATACTGGCGATCCTGTTGCCGAAGCGGCGGCGGACGCTCGCGCCGAGGCCGATGTCGCGGCTGGCCGACTAATCAGCCATTCCGCTGTAAAGCGCTGGATCGAATCCTGGGGGACGGCCAAGCCGTTGCCGCGTCCGCGCATCGGCGACTGATTTGCGCGAGATCGTCTGGACGGACGAAGCGATCGCACATCTGGAGGCGATCGTCGCCTATATCGCGGCGTTTAACCCGGCGGCTGCTGATCGGCTGGGTGGGCGCCTGCTCGAGGCGGCGGATAGTCTGGCCGAGTTTTCCGATCGTGGCCGCGAGGCGATGTGCGGCACGCGCGAGACGACGATCGTCTGGCCGTATGTACTGCGGTATCGAGTGGAAGCTGAGCGTGTCGTTATCTTGCGTATCCGACATGGGGCTCGTGATTCCTGAGTGGATATGGCAGTCAGTCCAGCAATCCAAGCCAGTCGCCAAAATCACGGACGCGCTTTTTATCGTAATCAACTGTTGCCCGTGCGGGCCAGTTATCCCAAAGCCTATCATCTATGCCTGTATAGGATGACGGCTTCTGGTCGATAACATCAAAGGGCTCTCCCAAGTACTCGTGAGCATATTCGCCGGTATACCATAGAAGGAACGCTTGAATAAAATATATATCCCTGAATGAGAATTCGAGTTTAGGCTCTATTTTTCTGAGTTCAATTGTTTTCCTAGCCACATTTAATTTATCTATGGCCGTGTCGAGCGCTTTCCACTGCCATATTAGAGTATTGTCTTCGCCGTAAGCATTCTCGCCCATCACAAAAAATTTGTTCTGGAATAAACGATCAAGATCCGAATGTGTCATCCGACAGACCGGCCAATCGGCATTGGATTCTAGCTGATAGCGATAGCTATCAACACATTGAATGTTTGAACGAATCTCGCTCCGGGCATTTTTGAGAATGGGCGTGAACGGGTCGTTGGGTCGACCGAGATCGGGTTTGCTTGAAAAAATGGACCAGACAAGTGGCATCAGACCAACGATCGTCAGAGCTAGGCCGACGATCGTTAGTATGAGGCCCAAAAGCGAGTATTTTGAGGGCAGCGTCCACTTCGCCCACTGGCTCTTGCTCGGAAACAAGTTTACCTATTCCGCCGCAATCCCAGCCTTATCAAACATATCCCCTTCGCCGTTCCCGGCATCCTCGTTCGCCGCCGGCCCGGCCTTCGCCTTCTGCCGCTTGTCAAAGCTGTCCCACACATCGTTCCACTGCCCGCGCGTCGCGGCCTTCGAATATTCCGTTGCCCGGGTCTCGAAGAAGTTGGCGTGCTCGACGCCATTCAACAGCGGGGTCAGCCAGGGCAGGGGATGTTCGTCGATCATGTAGATCGGCTTCATGCCGAGCTGGCCCAGGCGCCAGTCGGCGATGTAGCGGATGTACTTCTTGATCTCCTTGGGCGCCATGCCGTTGACCGGGCCCTGTTCGAACGCCAGGTCGATGAATGCGTCCTCCAGCCGGATCGTCGTCTGGCATTGGTCGGCAATGTCGTCGCGCACCGACTTGGTCAGGCAGTCGCGTTCCTGCACGAAGGCGTGGAACAGGCGGATGATGCCTTCGCAATGCAGGCTCTCGTCGCGCACCGACCAGGACACGATCTGGCCCATGCCCTTCATCTTGTTGAAGCGCGGGAAGTTCATCAGCATCGCGAAGCTGGCGAACAGCTGCACGCCCTCGGTGAAGCCGCCGAACATGGCGAGCGTGCGCGCGATGTCCTGATCGTTGTCGACGCCGAACTTCTGAAGGTAGTCGTGCTTGTCCTTCATCTCGGCATATTCGAGGAACATGCCGTATTCGCTCTCCGGCATGCCGATCGTGTCGAGCAGGTGGCTGTATGCCGCGATGTGCACCGTCTCCATGTTGCTGAACGCGGTCAGCATCATCTTGATCTCGGTCGGCTTGAACACGCGGCCGTATTTCTCGTGATAGCAATCCTGCACCTCGACGTCCGCCTGGGTGAAGAAGCGGAAGATCTGGGTCAGCAGGTTGCGCTCGTGATCGGTAAGCTTCTGCGCCCAGTCGCGGCAATCCTCGCCCAGCGGCACTTCCTCTGGCAGCCAGTGGAGCTGCTGCTGGCGCTTCCAATATTCATACGCCCAGGGATATTCGAAGGGCTTGTAGGTCTTGCGGGCGTCGAGAAGAGACATGGCGGAACTCCGGACTAGAAGGTGATTGGGGTGATATTGCCGACGGGGATGATCCCGAACGAGAAAAGGGCGGCGACGAGCCAGACGACAGGCGTGGTGACGAACATGATGCGCGCCATGCGACGCGCGGCGGCGGGGTCGACGCCTCCGGTTTTCGGGGGCGCCCCGACCGTCTGTTCCGCGCGACCGGCGATGCGCGCGAAGAACGCCGCAAGCACCAGGTCGGTGACGCAGACCAGCGAAATGACCCCGAGGAGGACGGCGCCGCCCATTACGGAACTGTCCAGATGACGACAGCCAGCGGGATCGCGAAGGCTGCCGTCAACCCGATAAGGACCATCAAGCCACGCGCGTCTTCTCCGTAAAATGGAATCGCTTCGATCAGCGCCCCGACGAGCAAAAAAAGGGGCGCAAGAAAAACGAACGCCGACACTTTAGCGTTGCCAGCCCCGATTTTGCCGGCCCAAAGACCCACGCCAACAAAACCGGATCCGAGGACGCCCGCCGTTAGATGGGCACGGTCTAGCACGAGCAGGAGGCTGCCCAGCCGGGGGTGCCGCGACGCAAAGGCGTCGAGACGGGCAATGGCATCCTCGATCTTGCCCGCTTCCGCATGATGGCCGAGCCCCAATTGATCGCCGAGCTTAAATTCGAGGCGGTCGAGCCGCCGCTCCCAGGGCGGTCGCAGGGATTTCGCACTGAACCGGCCAAACGCTGCCAACAGCAAAGCAAAGGCACCCGCGGCCAGCAGCGACCAGGCGATATAGTCGCGATCGCTCATTGGCCCGCACTCCAGCTCGCCATCGCGGTGGCGAACACGGTCAGGATCGCGGTGAGCGCGAACAGCATCGTCGCCCCGATGCGGCGGGCATAAACCGCGCCTTCGCTCGCCGCGCGGCGCGTCAGGACGAAGATCCCGCCCGCAGCCGCGGCACCGGCCACCGTGTACATGATCAGCGGCGCGCGATTCATGCCGCGCTCCTTGCGGCTGAAGGGCGTGCGCCGGGGATGCGGGAAATCCCGGATGCCGCGCAGGCCGCGCTCCACCTAGTCCGGGTTCCAGTCATCATTCGACCAGAGGAGAAACAAGGATGAGCCAGTTGAACACTATCCGTGCCGGCATGACGGTGATCGGCGCCGACGGCGTCGCGGTGGGCACCGTCGATGGCGTCACCCATCACAGCATCAAGCTGCGCCCGACCGGCGTCCGCGGCGAGGACGGCGAGCGCGCCCATTTCATCCCGGCCGGCCTGATCGCCGAGATCGAGGGCGACACCGTACGTCTCAGCGCCAATGCCGACGTGGCCGTGACGTTCGAGGACGAAGAGGTCTAGAACTCCGGTCCGGGTCATGCGACCAACTCCGGAGTCGTGCGTTCTGCCCGCGTAACCATTCCGCCAACCATCACAGGAGCATGTTCATGACCGACCTCAGCCAGATCAAGGAACATATGGAAGTCATCGGCGCCGACGGCGTCCATGTCGGCACCGTCGACCATGTCGAGGGCGACCGCATCAAGCTGACCAAGAAGGATTCGGGCGCGGATGTCGCGGAAGGGCAGAGCAGCCATGCCGGGCACCACCATTACATCTCCAAGGGCCTGATCGCCGACATCGAAGGCGACAAGGTGCGGCTGAGCGCCAACGCCGACGTCGCGGTGACCTTCGAGGAAGAAGAGCAGGGTTGAGGCAATAAGTCCCTCTCCCCTTGGGAGAGGGAAGAGGCCCGTCGCGTTAGCGACGGGAAGGGTGAGGGTGGCGCGGTTCATGAGAGTTGGTCACCCTCACCCTTCCGGCGCTTCGCGCCTCCCTCCAGCATCGGGCCGGCCATGCCCCCGGCATGGCCTAAACAGTGCGGGGCACTGTTTACCCGATGCTCCCGGTGGGAGAGGGAATTCTTGATCGCCTCGATCACTCCATCGGTGTTTGCCAACACATCGTTGTTCCAGAAGCGCAGCACGCGATAGCCTTCGCTCTCCATGAAGCGCGTACGACGAGCGTCGTATTCCTCGGCCTCCGCATGCTGGCCGCCATCGACTTCGATCACAACTTTTTGCGCGAAGCAGAGAAAGTCCGCCGCATAGGGGCCGATCGGCGCTTGGAAACGCCACTTTATCCCCGGAAACGCCTCCTTCAACGCCCGTTCCAGCCGCTTCTCGGCCTCCGTCGCATTGCGACGCAGAGCGCGAAGTCGGTTCACGGTTCCCGATGGTTGATCTGCGTAAAGGCGCATGCTGCTGTCACCCTCACCCTTCCCACTCGCCTTCGGCTCGCGGGCCCCTTCCCTCTCCCACTGGGAGAGGGAGGGAGCGGCGCAGCCGCGGAAGGGTGAGGGTGTTTCTCCTATATCACCTCACTGGCACGCCAGGCATTCATCATAATCCGTCGTTTCGCCCAGCTCGAACTTGGGCGCCTCGATCGTGTTGTCGGCTTCGACCCCGCCGGCGAACCCGGCGCGCTGCACCGATTTCGAGCGGAGATAGTAAAGCGACTTCACGCCCAATTCCCAGGCACGGAAGTGGAGCATCAACAGGTCCCACTTCTCGACATCGGCCGGGATGAACAGGTTGAGGCTGGTCGACTGGTCGATATAGGGCGTGCGGTCGGCCTGGAGTTCGATCAGCCAGCGCTGGTCGATCTCGAAGCTGGTCTTGTAGCAGTCCTTCTCTTCCTGGGTCAGGAAGTCGAGATGCTGGACCGAGCCGCCGCGCTCGAGGATCGAGTTCCACACCGCGTCGCTGTTCTTCGACTTCTCGATGAAGATCTTCTCGAGATACGGATTCTTGACCGAGAACGACCCCGACAGCGTCTTGTGGGTGTAGATATTGGCCGGGATCGGCTCGATGCAGGCGCTGGTGCCGCCGCAGATGATCGAGATCGACGCGGTCGGCGCGATCGCCATCTTGCAGCTGAACCGCTCCATCACGCCCATGTCGGCGGCGTCGGGGCAGGGGCCGCGCTCGACCGCCAGCGCCATCGACGCGGCGTCGACCTGCGCGCGGATCTGCTTGAACATCTTCATGTTCCACGACTTCGCCATCGCGCCTTCGAACGGCAGGCCGCGCGCCTGGAGGAACGAATGGAAACCCATCACGCCCAGGCCGACCGAGCGCTCGCGCATCGCCGAATAAGCGGCGCGCTCCATGCCGGGCTCGGCACGGTCGATATAATCCTGCAGCACGTTGTCGAGGAACCGCATGATGTCCTCGATGAACCGCTCTTCCTTGTGCCACTGGTCCCAGGTCTCGAGGTTGAGCGAGCTGAGGCAGCACACCGCGGTGCGATCGTTGCCCAGGTGATCCTTGCCGGTGGGCAGGGTGATTTCCGAGCACAGGTTCGAGGTCGAGACCTTGAGCCCGAGGTCGCGATGATGCTTGGGCATCGTCGAGTTCACGTGGTCGGCGAAGATGATGTACGGCTCGCCGGTGGCGAGACGGGTCTCGACCAGCTTCTGGAACAAGGCGCGGGCATCGACCTTGCCGCGCTCGCTGCCGTCCTTGGGCGACTTGAGCGACCATTCGGCGCCGTCGCGGACGGCTTCCATGAATGCGTCGGGGATCAGCACGCCATGGTGCAGGTTGAGCGCCTTGCGATTGAAGTCGCCCGAGGGTTTGCGGATCTCGAGGAATTCCTCGATCTCCGGGTGCGAGATGTCGAGATAGCAGGCGGCCGAGCCGCGGCGCAGCGAGCCCTGGCTGATCGCGAGCGTGAGGCTATCCATCACGCGGACGAACGGGATGATGCCGCTGGTCTTGCCGTTCAGGCCGACCGGCTCGCCGATGCCGCGGACGTTGCCCCAATAGGTGCCGATGCCGCCGCCGCGCGAGGCGAGCCAGACATTCTCGTTCCAGGTGTCGACGATGCCGTTCAGGCTGTCGGGCACCGAATTGAGGAAGCACGAGATCGGCAGGCCGCGGCCGGTGCCGCCGTTCGACAATACCGGCGTCGCCGGCATGAACCACAGCTTCGAGATATAGTCATAGAGGCGCTGCGCGTGCGCGCCGTCATCGGCATAAGCCGACGCCACGCGGACGAACAGGTCCTGGTACGATTCGCCCGGCAGCAGATAGCGGTCGTTGAGCGTGTCCTTGCCGAAATCGGTGAGGAGGTCGTCGCGCGAATGGTCGACCTCGACCGGATACGGCTTCGCGATCGACTTCGAATCGCGCTTCTTCGCCTTGGGCGTCGCATTTGCCTGCGCCGTTGCTGCCTCGATCGCGTCGGTCGCCATATTCTCGCCCGTTCCTTCGGTGTCTCTGAAATCCATCTCTCGCCCCTGCTTTCCGCTCGCACAAATCGACTCGGGGAAACGAACCCCCACCTTATCATTCAGGCGCCGACAGGTGAGAACAAAAATAGTCCACAGCCTGTTCAAAAAGCGCGAGCGGCCCCGTGCTGCGATATGGGATCGCAACAGGAATTCCACCAGTGCTTGGGTCGCCCCCGAACCGAACTACAACAGATTGTGCCCATCCGGGTCCGGACGCAATACCGTAAATGACGAATTCATGACTCAATTCGTCGCTATTTTGACTCGACTCACGGAAGGTCCGATCCGGTTCATTCGCCGCGACGCGCGGGTTTCCGCGGGCTTCCGCGAAGGCAAGGGAACGAACACGGAACACGCAAAAATATTGTGGTCGACGGCTGGACCGTATCAACCGGTTGTGGTCGGGTCGAGTCATGGTTGAGTCGACCGCTGCTTTTGATCAGATTCGCGGACTCCGGGGACTTTGGGCGCTCGCGACGCGGCTCGATTCGCCAGGCGAAGCGCGACCCGTGCCGATCCGGACCCTGCTCGACATGCTGGGTCTGGGACTCGAACAGACGATGTCGATGCTGGGGCGGGAGCGGCCCGACTGGCCTACGTTCCTAGCGTGGATCGAAGCGACCGTGGGCGCGCCCGACCTGGCGCGCTTGGCGCGCTACACCGCCTGGTATGACGGCGCCGAGCCGCCGGCCGAGGAGGTTGCGCGCCAGGCGGCCGTGATGGCGATGCCGCCGGTGTTCGATGCCGACGACCTAGCGCGATGGGATCGCGACGGCGTGGTCGTACTGCGCGAGGCCATCACCCGCGACGAGGCAGCGGCGATTGCGGATCATCTCTGGTCGATCCTCGCTGCCGACCCGGGCGATCCCTCGACCTGGTACGGACCGCGCACCAACGGCATCATGATCCAGCATTTCCAGCATCCGGCGATGGAGGTGCCGCGCCGCTCGGAGCGCATGGCGAGGGGGTTCGCCGAACTTTATGGCCATGCCGACCTGATCGTGTCGACCGACCGGCTGAGCTTCAATCCGCCGATCGGTTCCGGTTACACCTTTCCCGGGCCGCATCTGCATTGGGACGGTAATCTGACACCGCCGATCGCGTTCGAGACGCAGGCGATCCTCTATCTGACCGATACCGCCGCCGATCAGGGCGCGTTGCAGGTCGTGCCGGGCTTCCACCATCGCCTGGCCGATGGCTGGATCGCGAGCCTGAACGGTGCCGACCCGCGCACCGTCGACTTGTCGGCGGAGGCGGTAACCGTGCCGGCGGGGGCGGGCGACCTCGTGATCTGGCGCCACGAAATCCCCCACGGCGCCAGCGCGAACCGCAGCAATCGGCCGCGGCTGGCGCAATATGTGAACCATTATCCGATGCACTGGCCCGACCAGCGGCCCTGGCTGTAGGGTTTCGGGTTAGGGTTGTTTGCAGCCTCGCTGAGGCGGACTGACACCGCGACGAACGCTAGCGGGCGAGCGGCAAGGTGAGCGTCGCCGTCAGGCCGCCGCCGGGCGCATCGCCCAGGGTCAGGTCGCCGCCATAGAGGATCGCCAGTTCGTGCGCGATCGCCAGCCCGAAACCATGTCCTTCGCCGCGCTCGTCGAGCCGGGCCCCTTTGGCCAGCGCCCGCTCGCGCTCGATCGCCGGAATACCCGGGCCATCGTCCGAGATCGTGACGATCGCCGAGCTGGACGCGACGCGGGCACCGATTACGACCCGCGATCGTGCCCATCGCATGGCATTGTCGGCCAGATTGCCGATCATCTCGTCCAGGTCGGTGCGGTCGACCGCGACCGCCAGGTCGGCCGAAACCGCGACCTCAATCACGACGCCATGCTCGGCATGGATGCGGCGCAAGGCGGTGGCGAGACCCTCGGCGACCGGGGCGACCGGGGTCACGACCCGCGCACTCGCAATGCCGGCGCGCGCGCGGCCGAGGTGATGGCGCACCGTCGCGTCCAGTCGCGCGACCAACGCCGCCAGGCGCCCGTCGGGATCGCGCCCGGGCTCGCCGGCGACCAAGGCGAGCGTGGCGATCGGCGTCTTCAGCCCATGCGCCAAATTGGCCGCGCTCCCCCGCGCCGCTGCGAGCGCCGCCTGGTTATCGGCGACCAGCGCATTGAGTTCGCTGGCGAGCGGGGCGAGTTCGGCGGGCTGGTCGTCCGGAAGCCGCTCGGCACGGCCATTGCGCACCGCAGCGATATCGTCGCGCAACCGGTCGAGCGGGCGCAGGCCGATGCGTAGTTGCACCAGTGTCGCAATGGCGAGCAGGACGCCCAGCGCGAGCAACGACAGGATGAGCGGCGCCATAGCGCCGAGGATCGGGCGCGTGATCGTCTCGCGCGGCGTGGCGACCGCGACCATTGCGGGTCCGGCGTCGGTCAGCACGGTGCGCCAGCGGCCATGCACCGGCGCGCCGTCGGTCAGGTCGCTATCGAACGGCCGCCAGGGCGACACACCGTGATCGTGCCTGCGGTCGGGACGGGGCGGCGGCAGGTGATCGAGCGTCGCCTCGGTCAACGGAGGTAGCCCTCCGCGCGACAGCGAACCGGTCGGCGTATCGATCCGCCAGACGTCGCCCGGCGCAAATCCGGCCTCGATCTCGGTGGCGCGGGCGCGATCTATCCCGCCATCGCGCTTCACTAGGCTGGCGAGAACGAAGCCTTCACTATCCAGCCGCTGATCGGCGCCGTGGACGACGAACCGTTCGAGGATGCCGCCGATCGCGACGCCAGCGACGACCAGCGCGAGCAGGGTGGCGACGGCGGACAGCGCTAGCAGTCGTCCGCGGATCGATCGCGGCATCAGCCTCATTGCGGCGCCGCCGGCGCGTCGGCGGTCAGCCGATAGCCGCGTCCGCGCACCGTCTCGATCAAGTCGCGCCCGATCTTCCGCCGCAGCCGGGCAATGATCACCTCGAGCGAGTTCGAATCGGGGTCGGCGTCATTCTCATAGACGCGGTCGAGCAATTCGAGCCGCTCGATGACGCTTTCCTTGCGCAGGACCAGCGCCGACAAGACGCGCCATTCGAGCGCGGTCAGGCGAAGCGGCAGCCCATCGAGCTCGAACTGGCCGGTCTGCGCGTCGTAACTGAGCGGTCCGCAGATGACGCGCGGCGCGGCGTGCCCCGCGGCACGGCGCGCGAGCGCGCGCAGCCGCATCACCAATTCCTCGACGCGGAACGGCTTGGTCAGATAATCGTCGGCGCCGGCACGGAATCCCTCGACCTTGTCCGACCATCCGTCGCGTGCGGTCAGGATCAGCACCGGCAACGTACGGCCCGCGGCGCGCCATTCGTTGAGCACGGCGATCCCCGATTTGATCGGCAGGCCCAGGTCGAGCACCGCCGCGTCATATTGGCCGGTATCGCCGAGATGCGCGCCGTCCTCGCCGTTCGTCGCGTGGTCGACGGCGAAGTTCTCCGCCCTCAGCGCGCGCAGGATCGCGGCGGCCAGATCGGCATCGTCCTCGACCAGCAGGATGCGCATCGTCTTCCTTTCGCCGGCGGAGCTACGCCATCCGCTTAAACCGAAACTGAACGCCGGGGTTCAGCGCGGCGTGTCGACGTATCGCTACGACTCGCGACCATCGCAATCACGAAGGAGATCGAACGATGACCGATGTAAAGAACCTGATGAGCCGCCCGGCGATGCTGTGGATCGGCGGTGCGGCGTTGCTCGCGGCCGGCGCCGCAGCCGGGGCAGGAGCGGTCGGACTGACGCGGCCCGGGATCGAAGTGGCGCCGATCCGGCCGGTCGCCATCGCCTCGCTGGCACGAGGTGGCGACGGGCTGGTGACGGTGCGCGGCAAGGTCGCCGAAATCTATGGCGACCGCTTCACGATCGCCGACGGCAGCGGCAAGACGATGGTCGATGCCGGCCGCGACGGCGACAATGCGGTCACGGCGGGACAGGACCTGCTGGTCCAGGGCCGCTATGATGATGGTCAGTTGCATGCGTCCTTCCTGGTCGATGGCAATGGACGCGTGCGCGCTGTCGGGCCGTTCTTCGCCCATGGGCCGCGCCGGGGCGGGCCCAGGGAGCGGCACGGTCCCGGTGACGTCGGTCCGGGTCATGATGGTCCGCCGCCGCCCGGATGCGATGCGCCGCCTCCGCCTCCGCCTCCGCCGGCATCGGTATCGCCGCCGCCCGTTGCTCCGAAGCAATAGCCATTGCGCGCGGTCACCTCGGTGGCCGCGTCGCTCAACTCGCCTTGCGGATTTTGCTCACAGGGACCGGAGCGTTGAGCCGCTCCAGGTTGAAATTCTGGGCAAATTCCAGGCCTGCGCGGCCATGTTTGGCCCAGCGCACGGTGGCCGGGAACATCTGCCCTTCGAGCAACTCGATCTGGACGTCGACGCCCGACGGGTCGACCGGGAATTCGATGCCGTCGATCAGCGCACCGGTCGACGAGATGTTGCGGATGCGCACCTCGCCCTTGGCAATGCCGAGGTCGAGTATCGCGGACCGCAGCATCGTGGACCGGGGGCTGCGGCTGGCCTTGTAGCCCAACGGGGTGGCATGGCCGCCGGCGGCTTGCAACTGGCGGACGACCTCTTCGCTCCGCGCCGGCTTGCCATAGACGTAGCCCTGGATGTGGCTGCAGCCGAGTTCGCGGATCAGTTCGACTTCATCCTGAAGCTCGACGCCTTCGGCGGTGGTTTCCATGTAGAGTGTGTTGGCCAGCGTCACGATCGCCTTGATGATCGCGGCGTTGCGGTTGCCCGGCACCGCGGCCCCACGCACGAAGCTCTGGTCGATCTTGATCTTGTCGAACGGCGCCTTTTTCAGATAGCCGAGCGACGAATAGCCGGTGCCGAAATCGTCGAGCGCCAGGCGGACGCCGATCCCCTTGAGCGATTTGAACATCTGTTCCGAGCTGGCGGTTTCGTTGACGAACACGCCTTCGGTGATCTCGAGTTCGAGCCGGTGCGGCGCCAGGCCCGAATTGGCGAGGGCCGAGGTGACGATCGCGGGCAAGGCCGGATTGGCGAACTGGATCGGGGAGACGTTGACCGCGACGCGGACATGGTTGGGCCAGCCCGCCGCCTCACGGCAAGCGGTCCGCAATACCCATTCGCCGATCGTTTCGATCATCCCGCATTCCTCGGCGATCGGGATGAATTCGGCCGGGCTGATCGCGCCGCGCGTCGGGTGATCCCATCGGATCAGCGCTTCATAGCCGACGATCTGCTCGCCCTGGGTCGAGACGACGGGCTGGTAGGCGACGTAGAATTGGTTGCCGACCAAGGCGTGCCGCAGATCGTCTTCGAGCTGTTTCTTGGATTGAGCGCCGGCGAGCAACTCGCCGCGGAAGAAGCGGTGGACACCGCGGCCGTCGCCTTTCGCTTCATACAGCGCGAGGTCGGCGTTGCGGATCAACGTCTCGGAGTCATTGCCGTCTTCGGGCGAGATCGCGATGCCGATCGAACAGCCGATGGTGATCGACGATCCTTCGATGAAATAAGGCTGAGAAAGCGATCCGATCACTGCTCGCGCCAGCTCGCTCAGCCGGTCGCGATTGCCTTCGCCCGGCAGCACGACCTTGAATTCGTCGCCCCCCAAACGGCCGACCAGACCGGCCTCGCCGACCGCCCGCTGCAGCCGCTGCCCAACCTGCTTCAACAGCGCGTCGCCCATCTGGTGGCCGAGCGTGTCGTTGACCGCCTTGAAGCGATCGAGGTCGAGCAGGAACAGCGACGTGATGGCATGGCCCGATTGCGGCGCCAGCGTCTTGTCGAGCGAGGCGCGCATGCGCTGACGGTTGGCAAGGCCGGTCAGGCCGTCGAACAGCGCCAGCCGCGTGATCTCGGCTTCGGACCGGCGCTTTTCGGTGAGATCGCGGCCCGATCCGACAAAGCCCTGGAATCGCCCGAGTTCGTCGATCATCGGCCGGCCGGAAATCGACCACCAGCGCTCACTGTCCTCGTCGGCGGTAGGGCAGACCGAATAGTCGGAAAAGCTGGTGCGCGAGGAAAGGTGGAAACTCAACGTGCGTTCGGTGTCCCCGGCTTCGGTATCCATGCGGAAGATGTCGTTGAGCCGGCCCCCGACCGGTTCGACGCCGAGCCGCGCGAATTCGCGCCCAACCTTGGCCGACAGATAAGTGATCTGGCCGTAGCGATCGGTCTGCCAGAACCAGCCGTCGCCATGATCCTCGACTTCGCGCACCAATTGCGCGGCAAGGCGGCCCGAACTGTTCTCGGCCTCGTCGAGCCGGTTGCGTTCGACATCGTTGCGGGCAAGTCGCACGGTCGAGATCGCCAGGCTGGCGAGCGCCAGGAAAGCGATCGCCGTCGGCAGGCCGAGTCCGGTATGGAGGAGCACCATGCCGGCGAGCGCGGCAGCGAATGCCAGGGTCGCCGCCCGCAGCGGATGGATGGCGACCGCGGTAATCGTCACGCCGGCAAATACCGCGATGAACCCGGCGAGATGATATTCGCCGACCGGAAATCCTGCGACCAACGGCAGCAGCGACAACAGGCCGACGCCGAGCGCGCCCGAACAGAGCGTCAGGGTGCGGATCTGGACATGAGTCGGCCAGAAACGCGCGAACTTCAGCTTGAGCTGGGCTAAAGCGGCGAGCGACGCCGCGGCGATCACGCCGCCGCGGAGCACCGCGAGGCCGATCAGATCGTCGCGCCCGAAATAATGTGCGATCAGGCCGACCGCGAACGGCGCGAGCAATTGGGCGAACAGCACGAACGGCCAAACCGCGCCCAATTCGCCGATGCGCTGCAACCGCGCCTCGATCGTCTCCGGCGTAGCATCGGCGTCAAGCGCCAGTGCGCCCCAGGTGGAACGCGTCGCATTGACTACAGATCGGCTCGGACGAACGGACATGGCCATGCCCGTAATGCGAAGATGTTAGGAAGTGCTTTCAGCGAAACCTAAAATAGCTGGCCAGGTCGAGGCGAACAGTGCGGTCAGCTGGCGTCGTCCGTGCGAATGAAGTCGATGAATGCGCGCAGCGGGGCCGGCATCAAGCGACGGCTGTGATAATAAAGCGAGGGTCCGGGAAACGGCTCCATCCAGTCGGCCAGTATCTCGACCAGAGACCCGCGCGCCAGTTCGGCGGCAAAGAATTCGTGGAATCCAGTGGCGATGCCCAGTCCGGCGACAGCAGCGGCGGTCGCCATTTCGATCGAATTGGAAACCAGCGGGCCTTCCGGCGCGAGGCGATACCGTCGGCCGCCGCGCTCGAAGTCCCAAACGATCATGCGCCCGCTGGCGAAACGATGGCCGATCCGCTGATGCGCGGAGAGATCGCGCGGGTGCCGCGGCGTGCCGTGACGCTCGAGATAGGCGGGGGCAGCGACGCAGACGAAGCGCTGGCGGCGCGGTCCGATCGGGACCGCGATCATGTCGCGGTCGATACTCTCCTCATAGCGTATGCCCGCGTCGAACCCGGCGGCGAGAATGTCGACGAAATCGTCCTGCGCGGAGATTTCCAGGCGAACGCCCGGGTGCGCGGCGAGGAAACGTGCGGCGATTGGCGGCAGGACGTGGCGCGCGACGATACCAGGAACGTTAAGCCGTAACGTGCCGGTGGTTCGGCCGCTTTCCGCCGCCAGCTCGTCGGCGGCATGCGCCAATTCTGCCAGCGCAGGCGTCAATCGATCGAGCAACCGCCGGCCGGCCTCGGTCGGGGTGACGCTGCGCGTCGTGCGGTTGAGCAGACGGACGCCGAGATCGCCTTCCAGGCGGCGCACCGCCTCGGAAAGGGACGAGGCGGAAAGATTGCGCGCCTGCGCGGCAGCGCGAAACCCGCCCGCCTCGGCCACCGCGGCGAATTGCGCGAAATCGTCGAGATTGGGCGAAGCCATTGTACGGAATTTCGCACGGGCTGTTCCCGTTGTCACGGCTTATCGTACGATATTCGCCGTCGCATATACGCCCTGCGAACAGGAGTTTGAGTCATGGAACAAAGAAAGCTTGGCGATACCGGCCCGATGACCTCGGCGATCGGATTGGGCTGCATGGGTATGTCCGGCACATATGGTCCTGCCGACCGCGACGAGGCGATCGCGACGATCCATGCTGCGCTCGACGCCGGTGTTACGTTGCTCGATACCGGGGATTTCTACGGTCAGGGCCATAACGAGATGCTGATCGCGGAGGCGGTCGCCGGCCTGCCGCGCGACGCCTATCAGCTCAGCGTCAAATATGGCGGGCTGCGTGACCCGACCAGCGCGTTTATCGGCTTCGATGCAAGCCCGCGCTCGACCAAGAATTTCCTGCATTACACGCTGCAACGGCTGCGGGTGGACCATATCGACATCTACCGCCCCGCACGGCTCGACCCCGACGTGCCGATCGAGGAGACGATCGGCGCGATCGCCGAGATGGTGCAGGCCGGCTATGTCCGCCATATCGGCTTGTCGGAAGTCGGGTCGGAGACGATCCGCCGCGCCGCCGCCGTGCACCCAATCGTCGATCTGCAGATCGAATATGCCCTGGTCAGCCGCGGACCGGAGGACAGCATCTTGCCGACACTGCGCGAACTCGGGATCGGCGTTACGGCTTATGGAGTGCTGTCGCGCGGGTTGATCAGCGGACATTGGCAAGCGTCGAGCGAGGCGCGGCAGGACGATTTCCGCGCGCATTCGCCGCGTTTCCAGGCGGGCAATGTCGAGGCCAATCTGCAGATTGCCGATCGGCTCAAGGCGATTGCGGATGCCAAGGGCGTCACCACCGCGCAACTCGCCATCGCCTGGGTCGCGGCGCAAGGGCAGGACATCTTGCCGCTGGTCGGGGCCAAGACGCGCACGCGGCTCCGGGAAGCCTTGGGCGCGCTCGACGTGACGCTCAGCGCCGAGGATCTCGCGGCGATCGAGGCAGCGGTGCCGCGCGACGCAGTGCGCGGCGACCGTTATCCGGCGGAGGGCATGGCCTCGCTCGATAGCGAGCGCGGCTGAATTAGACGCTAGGGCCGGTAGCCTTCCCATTCGGCGGGAAGGCCGACCGGCCCGAGCAATTGGTCGGTCAATGGGACGAAGATCGCCGCCGCGCGATTATCGTTGGCCATCAGCAGGATGCAGCTCTGCCGTTTGTCGACGCACATTGCGTAATTCTCGGTGCCGTCGTCATGCCCTTCCTTGAAATAAGCATGGCCGAACCGGCTTTCGAACGTGCCCCAGCCGACGCCATAGCCCAGCTTCATGCCTTTCCAGCGATCGGTGCGATCATCGCGCAGCGTCGGAAACTGGGTCGGGCTGTCGATCAAGATGGTGGGGCGGACCATCGCCGTATGCGCGGCCAGCCCCAGCCCGTCACTGCGCGAGACCGCGGCGAGAAAACGCGCCCAGTCGGCCAGCGTCGTGTCCATCGATCCCGCGACGTCGACCTTGCGCCGACGCGCAAAAGGCTGACGCTGGCCGTCCGCGGTGTAGCCATAGGCAAAGCGGCCGTCATAGTTGTCGCGCCAGCTCATCGACGTATCGCCCATCCGGAAGCGGTCGAAAACGCGCGTCTGCATTTCCTTGCCGACGTCGATCCCCAGCCCCTTTTCGAGCACGAACTGAGCCAATTGCACGCCCTCGCCCGAATAGCCGTAGCGAGTGCCCGGATCGCGATGGAAACGCAGCTTCTTGTCGTCCTCGAAGAAGCGGAAATTGGCGAAGCCGCTGCTATGGTTCATCAGTATCCGCAAGGTAAGCTTGCGCCAGCGCTCGTCACCCTTGAGGTCGGCATAAGCGGAATAGTCAGGCAACGGCTTGGCCAGATACTGATCGATCGGCTTATCGAGATCCACTTTCCCTTCGACGACCAATTGCATCAGCATCCAGGCGAAGGTTGCCTTGGTCAGCGACGCGCCGGGCATGATCGTCGCCGGCGTCATCGGCGTCTTGTTCTCGGCGATCGCGTAGCCATAGCTCTTGATGAAGACGATCTTGCCCTTGCGGATTACCGCGACGCCTAGTCCGGTGACCTGATGGCTGGTCATCATCCGCTGGACCAGCCCGTCGACGGCACTTTCCGACAGCCGCCGGTTGTCGAGCGTGTCGAACACGCGCTGCGGTCGATCGGCGGCCCCGATCGCGAATAGCGCCAAAGCGGCGGTCAATAGTCGCAACGATCGGCCGGACGGCATGCGAGTCTCCCAGAACATCGGCGCTCTATCGCCGCTCAGGCGCGATTAGCCAATTCTTCGTATGCGGCGGTCAGGCGCGGCAGCACCGGTTCGTGCTTCGGCGGCAATGGCGCGCCGAGATGCTCATGGCGCAACTCGGCCATGAAAGCCTCCCACAAAGGCGGTCCCCCTTCTTCGAGCAATTGCGCGCGAATCGCGAGTTCGGGCGTGGTCGGCAAATGTCGCCGCCCCCACGCGCCGATCTGAGCGAGTACCGGCAGCAACTGAATCGCCGGCTCGGTCAGGCTGTAGATCGCTTTTTGCTTGTGGCTGGGGTCGTCGCGCTTGGTCAGCAATCCGCGCTCGACCAGCTTTTTCAGACGATCGGCCAGGATGTTGGAAGCGATCCGTTCCTGAGAATGAAAGAGCAGCTCGCGATAATGGCGGCGGGCGCCGAACATGATGTCGCGGATCACGATCAGGCTCCAGCGATCGCCCACTATCTCCATCGTCAGGTTGATCGGACAGCCCGATCGTTTCGCTTCCGCCATAGCGGCAATTTAGGAAACTGCTTGCAATATGCAACTGCTTAATTTAGCCGATGCAGATACCGCTTGCGAACTGCAAGCAGTATTGCAAGGAGGATGTCGTGAAATTTCTGTGCCTTTGCCACTATGAATCGGCGCGTTTCGCCGAGCTGAAGCCTGCCGATTTCGAGGAGATCGGCGCGATCTGTGCGCCGCACGACGCGGCGCTGAAGGCGAGCGGGAAGGTCGAACTGATCGGTGCGCTGGGCATGCCCGAACAATCGCGGACCTTGCATGTCGAGAATGGCGCTGTGGTCGCAAAGGCCGGCCCTTATGCCGTGACGCCGGAGCCGTTCGGTGCCTTCTTCGTCGTCGAGGCCGATGATATCGACGACGCGGTCGAGATCGCGAAACTGCATCCGGGAACGCGTCTCGGCGACAAATTCGGACGCGGCGGAATCGAAGTGCGCCCGATCGATTTCATCGAGCGGCCGTGAGTGGGAGAGAGATGATGGGTAAGGTACGTGTCGGTGCGTTTTCGGTATCGGTTGATGGGTTCGGTGCCGGACCCGAGCAGAGCCTCGATGACCCGCTCGGCAAGAACGGCCGCGAGGTGCACGGCTGGTTCTTCCCGACGCGCTTCTTCCAGACCATGATCGGGAAAGGGGACGGCGAGACTGGGATCGACAACGATTTCGGCGAGCGGGCGATGACCGGGTTTGGCGCGTTCATCCTGGGCCGCAACATGTACGGGCCGATCCGCGGCGAGTGGAACGGCACCGATTGGAAAGGCTGGTGGGGCGACAACCCGCCTTATCATGCGCCGACCTACATCCTGACCCATCACCCGCATCCGCCGATCGAGATGGAAGGCGGCACCACCTTCATCTTCGTCACCGACGGAATCGAAAGCGCCCTCGAACAGGCGCGCGCCGCGGCAGGCGATCTAGACGTCAAGATTGGCGGCGGGGTGTCGACCGTGCGGCAATATCTGCAGGCGGGGTTGATCGACGAACTCCATTACGCCGTGTCGCCAGTCGTGCTGGGGCAGGGCGAGGCGATGTTCGAGGGGATCGACCTGCGCGCACTCGGCTACGCCCCGACCGAGCAGGTGATGGGCGAGCGCGCTCTCCACATCGTGCTGGCGAAGGGAAAGTGAGGTGACACTGAAGCTCTACGCGCATCCCTTCTCGTCCTACTGCCAAAAAGCCAAGACGGCGTTCTATGAAAAGGGCGTGGCGTTCGAGGAAGTGATGCTCGACGGCAGCGAACCGGCGGCAAGCGAGTTCGCCGCGCTGTGGCCGATCGGGCGGTTTCCGGTACTGACCGATGGAGCCGATGAAAATGACAGGCGAGTGGTGTTCGAGACCACCACGATCATCGAATATCTCGACGCAAAATATCCCGATAAGTCGTTGATCCCCGACGATCCCATCGCTGCTGTCGAGGCGCGGATGTGGGACCGCTTCTTCGACAATTATGTCAGCTATCCGCAGCAACGTCTTGTCTATGGCGCACTTGGCCGCGAGGCGAAGGACGATGCCAGATGGCACGGCGCGCTCGACACAGCCTATGCCGTGCTCGACAAGCACCTCGCTGGGCGCGAATGGGCCGCGGGCGATGCGTTCAGCCTGGCCGATTGCGCGGCGGCACCGGCATTGCTCTACGCCGATTGGAGCCATGCGATCCCCAAGTCGTTCGCAAACGTCTGGGCCTATCGCGACCGACTGCTCGCGCGGCCGAGCTACGCCCGCGCGCTCGATGAGGCGCGGCCCTATCGCCACTATTTCCCGCTCGGCGCACCCGAAGGACGCGACTAGCTCGCCCGACGAGAGAGAAACTGATGGCGACTTCACTCTACGACCTCAGCGTGCCGACCTTTCTGCAGACGGTGAGCGCCGTCGCGGGATTCCTCGATCGCGCGGTCAGTCACTGCGAACAGAACGGCGCCGACCCCGACGATTTCGTCGAGGCTCGTCTCTATCCCGACATGGCCCCGTTTCACTTTCAGATCGAGGCGCTGTCGCATCACGCCGCCTGGGGGGTGGAAACGCTGAAGACCGGTGTGTTCGATCCGCCCGGGCTGATCGGCTCGATGCCGTTTACCGATCTTCAGGCGATGGTCAGGCGCGCGGAAACCATGCTGCGCGCATTCACGCGCGAGGAGATCGATGCCTGCGCCGGCAGGCAGCTAGATCTCCAGATCGGCCCGCGCCGGCTTGCCTTCACGGCGGAGGAGTTCATCCTCTCCTTCTCGCTACCGAACTTCCATTTTCACGCCGTCACCGCTTACGACATATTGCGCTCGCGCGGCGTGCCGATCGGCAAGCGGGATTATGAAGGGCAGCTGCGGACTTCGGCGCTCGGCGAGCTTTAGCGGCACCCGCTTGACCCTGTCGTCACCCCGGCGAAGGCCGGGGCCGTTGTGTTTGACGCAACGCCTTCGCCTGACAACCCGGCGGCCCTGGCCTTAGCCGGGGCGACGAACTGGTGGGGGCGCGGTCGGAAGTTGATCACGTCAGATCAGGCGCGGCAGACCTCGCCGCGCGGTTCGACTAGGCGCCGAGCAACTCCCCCAACTCGATCAGGCTCCCAACGCTCCATTCCCAATCCTGCGCGAAATGCCGGTCGGGCGCTGGTCGCCCGCCATATTCCATCGGGCGATCGACATAAGCGGTCATCAGACCGCAACCGCGCGCCGCGGCGAGATCGCTGTGGTGCGCGGCGACGAGACAGAGTTGATCGGGCTGGAAGCCGAGTTGGCGAGCGGTCGTAAGATAGGCCTCGGGATCGGGCTTGTAATGCCCGCTGACTTCGGCGCCGAGGATCGCGTCCCAGGGCAGTCCGGCGCGGCGGGCCATGTCGACCATCAGCGCGATGTTGCCGTTGGACAGGGTGACGATGGGAAATCGCGCCTTGAGCCGCGTCAGTCCGGCAACCGCATCGGGCCACGGATCGAGCCGGTGCCAGGCGTTGGTCAGGTTGGCCAAGCCTTCTTCACCAATGGTTTGCGGGTCGATATCGAGACTGTGCAGCAGGTCCTCGAGCATTTCGCGATGCAGCATATCGAGGATGACGAAGCCGCGCTCGCCGTCGCGCACCCGCGCCATGGCTGGTTGATACCGCGCGCGCCAGCCGTCGGCGAAGGCATGCGGATCGATGTCGCCGCGTCCCAGCCCGGCGAGCACTGGCGCCGCTTCGCGGGCGATGCTGGAGCGCCAGTCGACCACGGTGCCGAACACGTCGAAGGCGAGGGCCTTGGGAAGTCTCATCGCTCCTTCTTGTTTCATCGCCACGCTCGGCGCTAGAGGGCCCGCTCATGACCACGACAATTCGCGCAGCCGATCTGATCGAGAGCGTCGCCGACGCGCTCCAGTTCATCTCCTACTACCACCCGATGGATTATATCCGCGCGCTCGGGACCGCTTACGAGGCGGAACAGTCCCCTGCGGCCAAGGACGCGATCGCGCAGATCCTGACGAACTCGCGCATGTGCGCCGAGGGGCATCGGCCGATCTGCCAGGATACCGGGATCGTCAACGTGTTCGTCAAATGGGGCATGGATTGCCGCCTCGACGACACATCGCGGTCGATGCAGGAGGTGATCGATGAAGGCGTACGGCTCGCCTACCTGAACCCTGAAAACAAGCTTCGCGCGTCGGTGTTGGCCGATCCCGCGTTCACTAGGCGCAACACCAAGGACAACACGCCGTGCGTGCTCCATGTCGAGATGGTGCCCGGCAGCCGGGTGTCGGTTGACGTCGCGGCCAAGGGCGGCGGGTCGGAGAACAAGTCCAAGTTCAAGATGATGAACCCGTCGGATTCGATCGTCGACTGGGTGCTCGAGATGCTGCCGCAGATGGGTGCGGGCTGGTGCCCGCCCGGCATGCTCGGGATCGGCATCGGCGGGACGGCGGAGCATTGCGTGCTGCTCGCCAAAAAGGCGCTGATGGAACAGATCGACATGGCGACGCTCAAGGAGCGCGGGCCGAAGACCGATATCGAGGCGTTGCGCATCGAAATTTTCGACAAGGTCAACGCGCTCGGCATCGGGGCGCAGGGGCTGGGCGGCCTGTCGACCATCCTCGACGTCAAGATCATGGACGCGCCGTGCCATGCCGCGGGCAAGCCGGTGGCGATGATCCCCAATTGTGCCGCGACGCGCCACGCGCATTTCACACTCGATGGGTCGGGGCCGGCTTTTCTCGAAGCGCCCAAGCTCGACGAATGGCCCGACGTCAACTGGACGCCGGACAAGGCGGCGATCCGCGTCGACCTCGACACGCTGACCCCAGAGGTGGTGCAGAGCTGGAAGCAGGGCGACCGGCTATTGCTCAACGGCAAGATGCTGACCGGCCGCGACGCCGCGCACAAGCGGATCGCCGACATGCTGGCGAAAGGCGAGGACCTGCCGGTCGAGTTCAAGGGCCGGGTGATCTATTATGTCGGCCCGGTCGATCCGGTCGGCGAGGAAATCGTCGGGCCTGCTGGTCCGACCACGGCGACGCGGATGGACAAGTTCATGCGCATGATGCTCGACCAGGGGCTGTTGGCGTGCGTCGGCAAGGCCGAGCGCGGTCCCGCGGCAACGGAGGCGATCAAGGACGCGAAATCGGCCTATCTGATGGCGGTAGGCGGCGCGGCCTATCTGGTGGCGCGCGCGATCAAGGGGTCGAAGGTCGTCGGGTTCGAGGATCTGGGGATGGAAGCGATCTACGAGTTCGAGGTCGCGGATTTCCCGGTGACGGTGGCGGTCGACAGCGAGGGGAACAACGTCCACCAGCTCGCGCCGTTGGTGTGGCGCGAGAAGATCGCCAAAGAGAAGCTGCTAGAGAAGGCGTGAAGGCGGATGGGCTATCTGGAATTCATTCTCGGAAGGCCCGTCAGTTTCAAGGTCGCGGAGCGTACAAGCCCGCAGCAAGTCGCCGACCGGCTTAGGGCGCAGGTGCGTTCTCGGTGGTGGCCTTTCCATTTCGAGAAGGTGGTCGGCCGAATTGGCGACGAGCGCTTGTCGATCGAGTGGCACGCGAGTGCCCTCAATTCTAACATGGCGCCGCGTCTTACCGGGCGGCTCGTTTCATCTTCGGGCGACACGCGGTTCGATGGCCGCTTCGGTGCGCCGATGTTCCTGCGCTTCTTCCTTGTCCTTTGGGTGTGTTTCGACCTGATGTTCATGACGGCCATGCTATCGGACCACCCGTTCCAACAGGGTGCGCCCTGGTTTCTGATCCCCTTCCTGCTGGTGCATCTATTGGCGCCATTTGGTATCACTGCGATTTCGATGGTCGGTGCGAACACGGTTTGCCAGCGTCTGATCGATTTCGTCATTGCAACCGGTTCGGGGCAGAGCACAGGCTGAATGGCTCGCCGCGTCATCCTCCATTCTCCGCTCGCCCCCGTTACGCTGGCGAAGAAGCTGCGCGACGTGCTCGGTGGCGAGGAGGCCAAACCCAAGGCGGGTGTTACCGGGCATGGCAGCGAGCAGGACATGATGCTGTTCGTCTACCGGACCAGCGTTCGGACCAACATGAACGTGCGGCTGGTCGCGACGATGCAGCCCGACGGCAGCGGAACGCGGATCGAGGGAAAGATCGGGCCGGCGAGTAACGTCACCTGCTTCATGATCTTCTGGTTTGGGTTCCTGTCGATCTTTCTGGTCATTGCCGCATACTCGGCGGCGAGCGGGGCGCCGTTCGAATTCTGGGGCATCTTCGGCGGCATTCCGCTGTCGATGATGGTGTTCGGCGCATTGCTGTTCCGGGTCGGCCGCGGACCCAAGGGCAAGGACGAGAAGGCGATCCTCGAGTTCCTCGCGCGCACCGTTCAGGCTCGCGAGGCGTGAGTTTCCCGATCTGGCTGCCCGCGACCTTGCTCGCGGGAGCACTTCAGGCTTGGCGGACTGCGGTGCAGCGGCGCATGTCGCGGACCTTGTCGGTCAATGCGGCGGGGCTGGTCCGTTATCTCTATGGCCTGCCGGTCGCTCTGGCGATGATGCTGGCCTATCAGTTCCTGATCGCGCCTGCGGCGTTCCCGGCGCTGGGGCATTGGTTCGTCCTGTTTTGCGCGCTCGGCGGGCTGGCTCAGATCGTCGCGACCAACCTGCTGCTGATGGCGTTCGGCGAGCGCAATTTCGTTGTCGGCACCGCCTATTCGAAGACCGAAGCGGTTCAGAGCGCGATCCTATCGGTCGTGCTGCTTGGCGACCATCTGAGCGTTCTCACCTGGCTGGGGATCGGTTTCGGCGTGGTGGGCGTGATGGTGTTGTCGACCGGCGGTAAAAGGATGGGACCGGGCGAGTTGTTGCGGTCGCTCGGCCAGCCCGCGGCGCGTTACGGCATTGCCTCGGGCTTCGTGTTCGCGTTGACGACGATCGCGATCCGCCGCGCGACGATGGAAGTCGCGACGGCCGATCATATCCGAGCCGCGCTGATCGTGCTGGCGGCGACGGTTGCGCTGCAGACGCTGATGCAGGGCGGGTATCTGGCCTGGCGTGAGCGTGACCAGGTGGCGAAGGTGTTCGCCGAATGGCGGACAGCCGGGCAGGTGGGGTTGATGTCGTCGGTCGCGTCCGCCTGCTGGTTCACCGGGTTCGCGTCGGCGCCGGTCGCGCTGGTGCGTATCGTCGGCCAGGTGGAAGTCGCCTTCACCATGGGGTTTGCGCATTTCTATCTGGGCGAGAAGACCGCCAGAAGCGAAGTCGCGGGGTTGCTGCTGGTCGCGATCGGCGTAGTGCTCGCGCTTGCCGGCGCATGGTGAGGAGACAGGCATGGCGTTCGATATCGAAGCGATCGCTCATGTGCGCGGTGGCCGGGCGGAAGCAGTCGACGACGATTGGGACCGCGAGACCGCGGTGATCGAACTCGAGCCGCGGTTCGGACCGGAGGCGCTGGCCGGACTGGAGGACTTCAGCCACGCCGAGATCGCCTTTGTGTTCGATCGCGTGCCGTCGGACAAGATCGAGACCGGGGCACGCCATCCGCGCAACCGCGCCGATTGGCCGCTGGTCGGCATCTTCGCGCAGCGCGGCAAGAACCGGCCTAACCGGATCGGCATTACGATCTGCCGGATCGAGAAGGTGGAGGGGACGCGGCTTCACGTCCGCGGGCTCGACGCAATCGACGGCACGCCGGTGATCGACATCAAGCCGGTGCTGCGCGAATTCCTGCCGCGCGGCGAGGTGTGCCAACCTGATTGGGCAAGCGAGTTGATGGCGGGATATTGGCAGGCATGACCGGCGCTGCGCCCCGCCGCGCCGGCGCTGGTGCATTATGGGCGACGGTGCTGGGATCGAGCGTCGCGATGATCGACGGATCGGTGGTCAATGTCGCCTTGCCCGCGATGGCGAAAGCGCTCGAGGCGGATGCGGCCGGAATCCAGTGGATCGTCAATGGCTATATGCTGCCGTTATCGGCGCTGGTCCTGATCGGCGGCGCGCTGGCGGATTCGCTGGGGCGCAAGACGGTGTTCCTGGCGGGGCTGTTGCTGTTCGCGCTGGCCTCGATTGGCTGCATGGCGGCACCGACGCTCGGCTGGCTGATCGCCGCGCGCGTCGCGCAGGGTATCGGCGCGGCCTTGCTGACGCCGGCGAGTCTCGCGATCCTGGGCGCCGATTTCGAGGGTGAGGCGCGCGCCAAGGCGATCGGGACCTGGGCGGCGGCGGGCGCGATCGGCGCGGCGATCGGGCCGATCGTCGGTGGCTGGCTGGTCGACGCGGTCGGCTGGCGCTGGGTGTTCGGGCTGATCGTGCCGATCGCGGTCGCCGCCGCCGTCTTGGCGGTGGTCGCGGTCCAGGGCGGGCACGATCCCGAGGCGACGAAGCCCGATTGGCCGGGCGGCGCGTTCGCGACGATCGGGCTCGGCCTGCTGGTCTGGGGGCTGACGATCGCCACTTCCGGCGGACATGGCGCGGCTTATTACATTGCGGGCGGCGTTGCCGCGTCGGCGGCGTTCCTGTGGTGGGAAAGCCGGTGCGGCGCGCGCGCGATGGTACCGCTCGGCCTGTTCGGCACGCGGAGTTTCAGCGCGATCACATTGCTGACCTTCCTTCTCTATGCGGCGCTGAGCGGAGTATTGTTGCTCCTTCCGTATCTGTTGATCTCGACGGGGTGGCGGGCGACTGCGGCGGGTGCGGCGATCCTGCCGTTGCCGCTGATCATGGGCGCGGGATCGCGCGCGGCGGGCGCGCTGGCCGAACGGATCGGCGCGCGCTGGATGCTGGCGGCGGGGCCGTTGCTGGTCGCGGCCGGTTTCGCCGCGATGCGGATCATTCCCGGCGCGGCGATCGAGTTCGTCCCGCATATCCTGCCGTCGATGCTGCTGATCGGCATCGGCATGACCACCGCGGTCACGCCGCTGACGAACGCAGTGATGGCATCGGTCGATCGCCACCATGCCGGGGCTGCGTCGGGCGTGAACAACGCGACCGCCAGGATCGGCGGCATGGTCGCGGTCGCGATGATCGGGCTGGTGCTGACGGGCGGAGGACGCGGGGTTTCGATCGAGGCTTTTCATACGGCAGTGTGGCTGGCCGCGGCGGTGGCGGTGATCGCCGGCGTCGCTGGTTGGTTCTCGGTCCCTGCGAAACGGGCCTAAAGCTTCGTTAACCCTGGCGGTTTAGTTGCTGAAAGCAGCGGAATTCGGGGGGCGGCGCGGTTGGACATCGCAGCAACAGTACGGAAGGCGGCCAAAATGTCGGGGGAACTCGGCATCCGGACGCTCGACCTGCAGGCAGACATTACCGAACTGGCCGAGCGCGTGACCGCGCAGGCGACGACGATCGACACGATCGGCGGCGAAGCGGTGCGGCTGGCCGATGACGGCACCGATGTCGCGCGCGCGGCGGAGGAAGCACGGCGCAGCACTGCGGCGGCGCGGCTGGTGATCGAGGATTCGACGCGGCAGCTTTCCGACGCGTCGACCAATGTCGTCGACCTGATCGACCAGGTCAGCCGTATTCATGCCAGCCTGGGCGCATTCAACGAAGCGCTCGCCTCGGTCAGCCATGTGACGCAAATGATCAGCGGGATTGCCAGCCAGACCAATCTGCTCGCGCTCAACGCGACGATCGAAGCGGCGCGCGCGGGCGATGCCGGGCGCGGCTTCGCGGTGGTCGCCGGCGAGGTCAAGAAACTGGCGCAGGAAACCGCTGCGGCGACGCAGACGATCGAACGCTCGATCGGCGCGCTGGCGGGGGAGGCGGCGGGCATGCTCGATCGTGTCGCGCATGGCGTCGAAACCGCCAAGACCGCTCACCAGGGCAGCAAGGATATCGAGGAACTGGTCGACCGGCTCGGCGCACTGATGCGCGATTTGTCGATGTCGAGCGAACGCGTCAGCGACCGCATTGGATCGATGGTCGAATCGGTTGGCAACATCCGCACCGGGCTGGGCGCGCTGTCGACCACCTCAGGCGCCAATGCCGACGGATTGCAGCGCCTATCGGGCCGCGTGACCACGGTCAGCGACGATACCAACACCCTGCTCCAGCATTTCGCCGAGAGCGGCGTCGAGATGATCGATTCGCCCTATATCGCGTTCGGCCTGGATGCCGCGAAACAGGTGTCGGACGCGCTGACTCGCGCGGTGGCGGACGGCAGGATCTCGATCGCCGATCTGTTCCGCGACACCTATGAGCAAATCCCGGGAACCAACCCGCCGCTCTACACCCACCCGGTCCAGCCGTTCATCATCCCCGCGGCGCGGCCGCATCAGGAACGGGCGCGGAGCTATAAGGGCTTTTTCGGGATGAGCTTCTCCGACCGCAACGGCTTCGGCGCGGTGGCAATGCCCGAACGCTCGCACGCGCAGCGCCCCGGCGACGATGCCTGGAATGTGGAATATGCACGGTGTGGGATGATGTTCGAGTTCACCGAGACGCAGCAACAGTGCAAGATCACCGACCCGTTCTGCCTCAAGGCCTATCGACGTCAGGTCGCCGATGGCAGCGTACTGCTGCTCAAGCAGGTGATCGCCTCGATCGCGGTCCAGGGCCGCCATTGGGGCATCCTGCAATTCGCGTACGAGGATCAGGGCTGATTTAGTCGTCCGGTTCCTCGACCGGCTGGCGTCGCCAGCTCGCATGGAGCGTTGGTACCGCGTTCCACAGGATCAGCAGATACATCGCGGCGAAGCCGCCCAAGGCGACCATTTCTGCTGGTGGGCGCTGCTGAAGCCAGGCAAGGACCGGCAGCCCGACCAACCCGCACACGGCGGCGAACAGGATGATGGGCAGCGCGGTCAGATAGGCCTTGGCGCGGATTTGCGCGTCCAGTTCGTCGACACGCTCGGTGAACGACATCCACGGCTTGATCGGGCCCATGAGCGGGAGCAAGCCGGACAGCACGAAGCCGGCCAGCAATATTCCATCGCCGATCAACAGGACGCGACCACCGAGCAAAGTGACCGCCATCCCCACCGTCCCTAGCACGAGGGCGATGAGCGCCAATCCCCTCAACGGTCGCCGCCGCGGTGGCCGTCTGGCCAGGTCCGGGATACCGGTCAGTTTGGCGACGTCGTCGAGGCGCTGCATCAGCGGCTTGGTCATGCGGAGTCTCCCGCCCGGCGCAGGACTGCCGCCACCGGCTCGAAGGGGTTGAACGAAAACAGATGCTCGATCGCGACGTCGAACTCGGCGGCGATCTTCATCGCGAGCTCCAGGCTCGGTTTGTAGTCGCCGCGCTCGAGATAGCCGATCGTCTGCGGGTTGACGCCGACGGACTCGGCCAGCGCCTTGCGCGAAATGCCGCGTTCGGCGCGGAACAAGGCAATCCGATTGTAGAGCATCATGAGTGTGTTTTCACGATCATATGTTGTGTTTACACAACGAAGCGTCGAAAGAGTCAATAGGGCTTGTTCGGCGCGCCGCATAGGATAGAGGGCGCGGATGCGGTGGGTGAAACGTGTCGGTGCCGGGCTGCTTTGGCTGGTCGTGCTCTTGTGCCTTGCCATCGCCGTCGTCCCCGACTTCCTCGATGCGCGTTATTATCGCGGACCGGTAAGCGGCCATTTCGATGGCGAGCATTTCTTCAACCCTGACGGCAGCGACGATGCGTTGTCGCCGCGGGGCGGGATGGGCACGATGCTGCGCTACGTGACGGCGCGGGATAATCGCCCCGTTTGGCCTGATCGCGTAGCGGTGACCCCGACCCGGCCGCCAGCACGAGTCGACGGGGACCGGATGCTTGCGACCTGGGTCGGGCATGCGACCGTGCTGGTGCAGACTCAGGGACTCAACATCCTGACCGATCCGGTGTGGAGCACGAATGCCGGGCCGTTCGGGATCGGGCCGACCCGCGTAGCCGAGCCGGGCATCCGGTTCGCGGATCTGCCCAGGATCGATCTCGTGTTGGTCAGCCACGATCATTACGATCACATGGACCTCGCGACGCTCAGGAAGCTGTGGGACCGCGACCGTCCGTTGATCGTCACCAGCCTGGGCAATGACAGCGTGATCGGCCAGGCCGGCGTGCCGGCGCGTGCGCTCGATTGGGGTGGCGAAGTCGCGGTCCGGCCCGGTGTGAGCGTCGTCGTCAATCGCAGCCATCATTGGGACAGCCGCTGGTTCGCCGATCGCAATCGCGCGCTCTGGTCGGGGTTTGTCGTGCGGCTGCCCGGCGGCAATCTGTTCTTCGCCGGCGATACCGGCGCGGGCGATCTCAAATGGGCGGACCAAGCGGCGTCCTACGGTCCGATCCGTCTCGCGCTCATTCCGATCGGCGCGTTCCGCTTCACAGCCGGCCAAATGGCTGCGGGGAGCCATATCGGTCCGGTCGACGCGGTCGAAGTCTATCGTCGCCTGGGCGCGGCGCAGGCGATCGCTATCCACTGGGGGACATTTCGTCTGTCCTACGAAGGCTGGGACACACCGCCGCGCCTGCTGGCGGCGGCGGAGGCGTGTACCGGGCAACGCGGCTTCTCCGCGGTGCGGATCGGTCGGACGATGGAAATACCAGCCTTTGCGCCGCAGCCCGCGCGCCCGGCGATGGTGCGCGACGCCTTGTTGCGCTGCCTCGATACACCGGCGGTTGCGGCGTTGCGTTGATGTCCCGCAATGGCCTCGCGTGACCGCTTGGGGTCGGTCATGCCCGATGCTATGAGGCGCAGCGGAGGGGGGTCGCAATGTCCCGGATGATGGCGCAACGACGCCGCTACGAAACGTCGCTCGATCGGATCGGGCTGGCGATCGGCGCGGGTGGATTGATGGGCGGCGCGATCGCCGTCCTGCTGATGCTGTTCGGGGGCACGTTCGCGATCGGCACGCTGGCCCTTGCGTTGGTTATCGGCTCGGTGCTGACCGCGCTCGCCATCACCGCGCTTGCGGCCTTTCCCTGGATACTGCTCCACGCCGCGGGGCGCCGCGGGCCGGTCAGCGCGGCGCTGCTTGGGGCGGCGATCGGCTTCGTCGTCTTTCTGGGCGGGCAGACTTGGATTTATGGCCTGATCGAAATGCCGGCGATGGACGCGCGGACCTTACTGTTCCGCTGGGCGAGCGGCGTCGCCACGGCCCTGGTCATGGGCATGATGTCAGCCGGAATCGCCGTGGTGATGTGGCGCGTCGCCTATCGGCGAACCGATTAGCGTTTCCCCCGGCTGGCAGCCCGTGACGACGCGGAAGGCCGCGACGCCACGGGTGGTGCGCAATCAGATCAGCTGCACTCGCCGACGCGATGCGCCTCGCTATGCACTTTCTGGGTCATCGACGCCTTGCCGGTCATGCTGACCTCCGCGTCCGAGCTCATCGACGTCGCCGTATAGGTGCCGGTCGTCTTCATCGCCATCGTGCCGGTCGGCAGCTTGCAATTCATGTCCATCGCGATCTTGCCGCCGGCATAGGTGCTGCTGTTGATCGTGCAGTCGGCATTGGCCTGTTTGAGCAGGTCACCCGGTCCCTTTGCCGCCTGATCGGGCGTCATGCAGGTAGTGGTGGTCACCGGCTCCGGCCTGGGGACGGTCATCCCTGCCGGCATCCCGCTCATCTTGAGGTCGGTGACCACGACCTTGGTTTCCCATTTACCCGGTTGCAGTCCGAGCGCCGCGGCGGAGGGAGGCGCGTCACCGGTGGTGGTGACGGTGCCGGTCGCGGAATTGGTCGTGATCGTCGTCGAACTGGTCTTCCCGCACGAGGCGAGCGCCAATGCGGCGGTGGCGAGGATCAAGGGGGTGGAACGCATCTATTGTTCTCCTGTTATCGTACGGCGCGGCCCGTTCCCGCTTTGTTGCGGCTTGGGCGCAGAGTCACCATATTCGGCAACTATGGCAATCCAGATTCGCACCAGCTTGGCCGAGCCCGAAACCGGCCAGTCCTTCATACCCCACCGCCCCGAGCGGCCGGAGAAGGTCGAGGGCGGCAAGGCATTCAAGCTGGTCAGCGATTACGAACCATCCGGCGATCAGCCGAGCGCGATCAAGGAACTGACCGAGGCGGCGCTGGCGGGCGAGCGCGACCAGGTGCTGCTGGGCGTGACGGGGTCGGGCAAAACCTTCACCATGGCCAAGGTGATCGAGACGTTGCAGCGCCCCGCGCTGATCCTCGCGCCGAACAAGATCCTGGCTGCGCAGCTCTATGGCGAGTTCAAGAGCTTCTTTCCCGATAATGCGGTCGAATATTTCGTCAGCTATTACGACTATTACCAGCCCGAGGCGTACGTGCCGCGGTCCGATACCTATATCGAGAAAGAAAGCTCGGTTAACGAGTCGATCGACCGCATGCGCCACTCGGCGACGCGGTCGCTGCTCGAACGCGACGATGTGATCATCGTCGCCTCGGTCAGCTGCCTCTACGGTATCGGCTCGGTCGAGACCTATTCGGCAATGATCTTCGACCTCAAGAAGGGTCAGACCGTCGACCAGCGCGAGATCGTGCGCAAGCTCGTCGCGCTCCAATACAAGCGTAACGACGCGGCGTTCCAGCGCGGCAATTTCCGGGTGAAGGGCGACACGCTGGAAATTTTCCCGTCGCACTATGAGGATACCGCCTGGCGTGTGTCGTTCTTCGGCGACGACATCGAGGACATTACCGAATTCGATCCGCTGACCGGCAAGAAGGTCGCCAGCCTGAACTATGTCCGCGTGTTCGCCAATTCGCACTACGTGACGCCCGGCCCGACGCTCAAACAGGCGATGGAAGCGATCAAGCACGAGCTCGCCGAGCGGCTCAAGGAATTGCAGATCGAGGGTAAGTTGCTCGAGGCGCAACGGCTCGAACAGCGTACCAACTTCGACCTGGAAATGATTGCGGCGACAGGATCTTGTGCCGGAATCGAGAATTATTCGCGCTTCCTGACCGGGCGCCTGCCGGGCGAGCCGCCGCCCACCTTGTTCGAATATCTGCCCGAAAATGCCCTGCTGTTCGTCGACGAAAGCCACCAGACGATCGGGCAGATCAACGGCATGGCGCGCGGCGACCATCGCCGGAAGATCACGCTCGCCGAATATGGCTTTCGCCTGCCGTCGTGCATCGACAACCGGCCGCTCAGGTTCAACGAATGGGATGCGATGCGTCCGCAGACGACCTATGTCTCGGCGACGCCCGGCGGCTGGGAGATGGAGCAGACCGGCGGCGTCTTTGCCGAACAGGTCATCCGCCCGACCGGCCTGATCGACCCGCCGGTCGAGATCCGTCCGGTCGAGGAGCAGGTCCAGGACGTGATCCAGGAATGCAACAAGACCACGGCGATGGGCTATCGCACGCTGATCACCACGCTGACCAAGCGGATGGCCGAGGACCTGACCGAGTATATGCATGAAGCGGGGGTCAAGGTCCGCTACATGCATTCGGACGTCGAGACGCTGGAGAGAATCGAGTTGATCCGCGATCTTAGGCTTGGTGTCTATGATGTGCTGATAGGGATCAACCTGTTGCGCGAAGGGCTCGACATTCCCGAATGCGGATTGGTCGCGATCCTCGACGCGGACAAGGAAGGCTTCTTGCGGTCGGAGACCTCGCTGATCCAGACGATCGGCCGCGCCGCGCGCAACGTCGAGGGACGGGTGATCCTCTATGCCGATCGCATGACCGGCAGCATGGAGCGCGCGCTAAACGAGACCAACCGCCGCCGCGAGAAGCAGGAAGCCTATAATCTCGAGCACGGCATCACGCCGACCACGATCAAGCGCAACATCGGCGACATCATCGCGCATGTCGCCTCGAAGGATCAGGTCACCGTCCCGATCGACGAGGACCGTCCGCACATGGTCGGGCACAATCTGCGCGCCTATATCGAGGAGCTCGAGAAGAAGATGCGCAAGGCCGCGTCCGACCTCGAGTTCGAGGAAGCCGGGCGCCTGCGCGACGAGATCCGCGCGCTGGAAGCGGAGGAGCTGGGGCTGCCCGCGGACGACCGCGTGCTGCCGCCGGTGATGGGCCGATCGAACGAGGGCAAGCCCGGCACGCGCAAGACGCGATATGGCAAGGTGCAGAAGAAATTCGGGAGTGGAAGCCGGCGGTAAGCCCGATCGCTATCTCCTCGCTCCGTCAGCCCCGCTTGGGCGGATGACGATTCGGGGAAACTCTGCCCCGCCGTAATATTCTGCGTTTTATAGGCTTTTTAGCTCGAACTGCGCTCCGGTGTCGTTTTTATCCTATAGTTTTCCCGTTCGAATCCTCGACCTTCTCGGCAAAATGGGGGATATCGGCATGGCTACTGTCGCGGGGCGTGTTGGCGGACGGTTGAGCAACGAACGGCGGTTTTTCGCCGGCATGGCGGTGGCAATGATCGTCGCCACGTTCGTCGGATTTGCACCGTCTTATTATCTGTCGAGTGTGTTCGCGGGCCCGCGTCTGTCGATGCTCGTCCATGTTCACGGCGCGGTGTTCACTCTCTGGATGCTGCTCTACGCTCTTCAGACCGGGCTGGTCTCGGCGGGCCGCACCGACGTGCATCGCGTCATCGGACCCGTTGCGGTAGCGGTCGCCGTGGCGATGGTGCCACTGGGGATCGCCACGGCGATCATCACCAAACAGGTCACCGCTGCCGCGCATCTGCCTCCGCAGGGACCTCCGCTGATCTTTCCGCTGGGGGCGATCCTGGCCTTCGCCATCCTGACTGCCTGGGCGGTCGCGATGCGCCAGCGCGCTGCCTGGCACAAGCGCCTGATGCTGCTCGGCACGCTCGCGCTGCTGACGACGCCGTTGGCGCGGGTGACGCGCATGACGCACTTGCCGCTCACACCGGCGCTGGGCGGGATCATCCTTACAGACCTGATATTGCTGGTGCTCGTCGCCTATGACCTGCGTACGACCGGCAGGCTGCACGCCGCGACCAGATGGGGCGGGGCAGTCTTCCTGCTAACCCAGGCCATCCGCATCGTGCTCAACATGATGCCCGCTTGGCAGGCATTCGCGAAGAGCTTGACCGGATGAGCTATCCGATGGTCAGATCTTGCTTGTCCGCCCCGTAATAGCTCGCCAGCCGGTCAGCATAGGCCTGGTCGAAATCGGGCGCCGTGCCGGACCAATTGGGGCCGCCCTCCAGCGTCTTGGGCTCGACGCTCGCGACATAGGCGTCGGCGGCGAGGTCATAAGCGAGCAACTGGATCGGCACCGCGTAGAAATGTTTGCCGACGCCCAGGAAGCCGCCCAAGCTCAGCACCGCATACATCGCGCGGCCCGATCTTTTGTGCACCATGAACGCGTGGAGCGTGCCGATCGTCTTGCCGCCGTCGCGGCCCCTAACCTTCATCGTCGTGTCCAGGGTCGCCGCCACCAGGGGCTGGATGCTCGTTTCGGCCACTTTTGCCCTTTCACGGTTGAATGCGAAACGATCGTAGCGCGGCGTACGTCGCCGATCCACGCCCGAATGGCGCTTTGGGGTTGAGGCGCGTAGCGCTGGCGGCCATGGTCGGTCGATGCGCTACAAGTTCGCCGCCATTGCAACGTCCGTCGCCCTCTTGCTCGCCGGCTGCGTCCCGCCGCCCGCGCCTCCGCCGGTCGCGCGGCCCGCTCCGCCACCCGTCGTGCGGCCGAGCCCGCCGCCGGTCGTCACGCCGCCACTTGCGTCCGACTGGAACCAATGGCCGTTCACGCCGGGCGACTGGGCCTATCGCAAGGACGGGGTAGGCTCGATCGCCCTGTTCGGGCCGGTTGGCGCCAATGCGCTGCTCACCCTGCGCTGCGATCGCACGCGCGGATCGCTGTATCTGTCGGTACAGGGGGCCGGCGACGCCGCGACTATCCGTACGACGACGTTGACGCGATCGATCCCGCTGCGCGCGACGGGCGGCGATGCCGGTTATGTCGCGAGCCAGCTCGCGCCGAGCGATGCGATGCTCGATGCGATGGCGTTCAGTCGCGGGCGGTTCGTGATCGACCGCTCCGGCGCGGCGCCTTTGGTGGTGCCGCCTTATGCCGAAATCGGCCGCGTGATCGAGGATTGCCGAGGATAAGATCGCCGTCTCGCGCGTTGTGCCTTTGTTGTCGCATCGCCGTTGCGGAAAACCGGTTCCCACTTTTCCGCGCGATGCTCCGATCGCGAGGAGACGACACATGATCCGCAAGCTCAAATCCGGCGAATACCGGCTCTATTCGCGCAAGGTCGACCCCAAGACGCATAAGCGCCGCAACCTCGGCACGTTCGACACGCGCGAAGGTGCCGAGAAGCACGAACGCGAAGTGCAATATTTCAAGCGGCATTAAGCGATGGCGGCCGCACATAAATGGTCGCAGGACGTGACCGAGCATTCGGACGCGCTCGACCTCGAAAAGGATGTCTTCACGCGCGACGATCCGAAATCGATCGCGCTCTCGCTGAAGCGCTCGGCCGAGCACAGCCACCGTCGCAAAGGCACGCCGTTCCAGTCGGCAATGTCGATGCTGACCTTCTATATCAATCGCGCGGGCAAGGATCTGCCGCCGAAACAGAAAAAGGTGCTGGAAAAGGCAAAAGAAGAGCTGCGCGCCGCATTCGGGCGCTGACAAGCAACAGGCGAAAGAGAATCGTCGATTTTACCGAACATTACAAGACTTGAATTAAGATCCAGGACGATTCACATTGAGCTCGTGGCCAGTTCTGGTCACGGTGTTTCAACAAGCGAAAGGAGGTGATCCGATGTCTCATGGTTCAGCAGTGGGGTCGGTTCAGTTCGTTCGGGGGACGCGCCGCTAAGTCCGCCGATCCTTTGCGGGGGGTATCCTCCCTCAATCAACGCTTAGGATCACAGGAATAGCGGTCCGCATGGTCCTCCGGGCTGGAGCTTCCGGCCGCTGACCATGTTAGGAGGTTGCCGGGGATGGGAGTCCCCGGCAGCCTCTTTTCATTTTTGCATTGCGCGCGCCTGGGTCAGGCGATCTCGTACGCTTCCGCGTCGAAGCGTTTCATCATCCGCGCGAATTCGGCGGTGTTGCCGGCCCAGTTGTTGGACATCACTCCGTTGTCGGTCTTGTACCAGCTGCCGCACCCGACGGCCCAGGAGGTCGTCACCAGCCGCGCCTGCAATGTTCGGTTATAGGTCTGTTGCGCTTCGGGCCTGATCGCGATCCGGCGGGCTTGGCCGCGCGCCACTTTGAGGATCGCGGGTAGCGCATATTCCATCTGACGTTCGACCATGAAGATGATCGAATTGTGCCCGAGATTGGTGTTGGGGCCGTAGAGCAGGAACAGGTTCGGAAAGCCGGCGACGGTGGTGCCGCGATAGGCACGGGCGCCATTCGCCCAAGCCTGTGCCAGGCTTCCGGCCGGTCCGTTGATCGCGATCGGGGCGACGAAGCCGTGCGTTTCGAACCCGGTCGCCCAGATTATCGTGTCGAGCTCGGCCAGCGCGCCGTCGGCAAGCCGCACGCCGCCCGGTTCGATCCGGTCGATCGCGCGCGTTTCGAGCGTGACATTGTCGCTCGCGAGCGCCGGATAATAATCGTCGGACACGAGCGTCCGCTTGCAGCCGATCGGGAAATCGGGAGTCAGCGCCTGGCGCAATGCCGGGTCGGCTATGGTTGCTGCGAGATAGTCGAGCGCCATCTTTTCCATCTCACGCGCCTTGGCGCCGCCCGGTTCGGCGATCGCCGGATGCGTCGCCTCCAGCCGCCGCCAGATCAGCGCGCGGAACGCCTTTCTCAGCAGCGGCAGGCTCGCGAACAGCCGCTGCAATAGCGGTGCGATCGGCGCATCCATGCGCGGGATGATCCAGTGCGGTGACCGCTGGAACACGGTGAGATGTCCGGCTTCCCGCGCGACTTCGGGCACAACCTGGATCGCGCTGGCGCCGGTGCCGATCACGCCCACGCGCTTGCCGGCGATCGGAGCATCGGCGTGCCAGCGCGCGGTGTGGATCTGCGCGCCGGCAAAGCTTTCACGACCGGGCAGATCGGGCGTGCGCGGCCGATTGAGCTGGCCGGTCGCCACGATCAACGCAGGGGCGCGCCAGCGATTGCCGTCGGCCGAAGTGACCGTCCAGCGGGTGCTTGCCTCGTCCCAATCGGCGCTCGCCACCTCGACGCCGAGGCATAGGTGCGGCCGGAGGCGGAATCGATTCGCCTGGTCGCGGAAATACTCGAGGATCTCTGGCTGGCGCGCGAACAGCCGCGACCAGTGCGGATTGCCTGCAAAACTGTAGCTGTAGAGATGGCTGGGGACGTCGCAACCCGACCCCGGATAGCAATTGTCGAGCCAGGTCCCGCCGACCTCCAGGCTCTTTTCGAGCACGACGAAATCGACTCCGGCCTGCTTCATGAGGATCGCTGCGAGTAGGCCCGACATGCCGGCACCGATGATGATCACCTGGGTTTCGAGCGGAACAGTCATGTCGATACCATAACGTTCGCATCGCGCTTGTCGAAGGGAAGGAGTTGGACGATGAAGGCGGGCCATAAAAAGGGGACCGCCATGCGCCGCTTCGCCGCTCTGATCCTGCTCGCCACACCCTTGCCCGCCATCGCGCAGGATGCGTCCGCGCAGAATTCCGTTACCGAGGTCTCGATCGACCAGTTGCGATCGCGGATGGACAAGGGGCAGGACAGCAGCGTCGACATCACGCGCGCCTATCTCGATCGCATCGCTGCCATGGACCGCAAGGGACCGACGTTGCGCGCGGTCATCGCGGTCAATCCTGATGCGCTTGCCCAGGCCAAAGCGAGCGACGCTCGGCGCAAGGCCAAGAAGCTGCTCGGACCGCTCGACGGCATTCCAATTCTGATCAAGGACAATATCGAAACCAGGGACCCGGTCCCGACCACCGCGGGCAGCCTGGCGCTCAAGGACAATCTCACCCATCGCGACGCGCCGGTCGTTGCGTTGCTGCGCGCGCAGGGCGCGGTCATCCTGGGCAAGACCAACCTCAGCGAATGGGCCAATATCCGCTCGACCAAGGCGATGAGCGGATGGAGTGCGATCGGTGGGCTGGTGCGCAATCCCTACGGGCTCGATCGCACCGCCTGCGGTTCGTCGAGTGGGACGGGTGCCGCGGTGGCCGCGAGTTTCGCGGCGGCGGGACTGGGTACGGAAACCGACGGCTCGGTGGTCTGTCCCTCGTCGATCAACGGACTGGTCGGGCTCAAGCCGACGCTCGGACTCGTCAGCCGCACCTATGTCGTGCCGATCAGCCATAGCCAGGATACGCCAGGACCGATGGCCCGCAGCGTTCGCGACGTCGCGACCCTGTTCTCGGCGATGGTCGGCAGCGACCCGGGCGATCCGGCGACCAGGGATGCGGGCAAATACCGCAAGGACTTCACGGCGGGTCTGGCTGGCGCGTCGCTCAAAGGCGTCCGGATCGCGGTCTATCGCCCCGATATGTCGCCGCTGATCGCAACGCGCTTCGACCAGGCGCTGGCCGTGCTCAGGGCGCAGGGGGCGGTTCTCGTCGACGTGCAGCGGCCCAAGACCGACGGCATGGGCGATGCCGAATTCGACGTGCTCAAGTTCGAGCTGAAGACCGATCTCGACAAATATCTCGCCTCGACGCCGCCCAGCGTGAAGACGCGCACGATCGACGACGTGATCGCGTTCGACACCGCCAATGCCGATGCCGAAATGCCCTATTTCGCGCAGGAGATTTTCGACATGGCGGCCAAGTCGAAAGGCACTGGCGAGGCGAGCTATCAGGCACAGCGCGACAAATCGCTGAGCCTGGCCAAAGGCGCGATCGACGGCATGCTCAAACAGGCCGATGCGACGATCCTGGTTCAGCCGACTTACGGTCCGGCCTGGCTGAGCGACCCGATCTATGGCGACCAATATAACGGCCCGAGCTCGTCCGAGCTGCCCGCGATTTCTGGCTATCCCAATCTGACCGTGCCGATGGGGCTAGTGCGTGGCTTGCCGACCGGCCTGTCGTTCATCGGCCCGGCCTATAGCGACGGCAAACTCCTCGAGGCCGGCTATGTCTATGAGCAAGCGTCGAAGGCGCGGGTCGCGCCCACCTACGCGCCGACGGCCGATGCGGGAGCCGGAGTGGAGGGTAAGCCCTAGGGAGTACGGACCCTAGCCCTGCCGCTCTTCGAGCAACTCCTCGCGCACCTTGACTGCCAGCAGCGAGGTGCGGACCTCGACGATGAAGCTGACCAGCGCCGCGATCAACAGCAGCATCGCCGTGGTGAAGGTGAGTGCTACGATCGTTGCGATGTGCAGCCCGATCAGGTCGCCGACGAATAATTGGGCGACCACCAGGCAGGTCATCACCGCGCTCGACACCGCCAGGAACAGCCCGAAATTGATCACCCGGATGCGGCGGTCGAGGATGCGCAGTTCCGCAACGAAGCGGTCGCGGTCCGGCCCGCTGGACAGGGGATGGAGTTTCTCCAGGTCGCGCACGCGGTCGACCACGCGCGCCATCCGGCCGACCAGCACGTTGAGCAAGGCGCCGATGCCGGTGAGCATGAACACCGGCGACAGCGACAGTTGGATGGTCTGGGCGATGGTCGAGACGGTATTGGGCTGCATCGCCGGACATCATGGCGGTCCTTCCGCGTTTAGGAAAGCGGAAGGAGACGGACCATGCTCAACTACACGGTCGATGAAGCGACGGGCGTGATCGATCTAATCGTCGATGGCGCGATCACGCGGGCCGACTACGAAGCGCTCATCCCGGTGCTGGAGGCGCAGATCGCCAAACACGGCAAGCTTCGTGTGATCGAGACCGTTCGCCAATTGGGGCCGATCGATCCGTCTCTGTGGTGGGAGGATCTGAAATGGGTCGTTCACCACCGCAAGGCGATCGGGCGTGCCGCGGTGGTGACCGACCATGGCTGGATCGGCCCGATTACCCGCGCGGCCGGGGCGTTGTTTTCGGGCGAGATGCGCGTGTTTCCGGAAAGCCAGGCCGATACCGCCCGCGCCTGGGTTCGCGAGGGCTAAGCATCCCATTAAAACGGCTTGGTAACAGCTGGCCGGTATAGCCGGCGATCATGACCAAGCCGATGTTGCTCAGCGAGTTCACGCGCCTCCCTCCGACGATGCGCGCCACCGCGTTCGACGGATTGTCGGCGTTGATCGACGTGGTGGCGGAGGCAGCGGACGAGAGGTATCGGTTCCTCCGCTATCAATGGTTCGCCGCCGCGATCGCCGCTTATGGCGGCCGGGCGCGGACGCTGATCGTCGAGCGCGACGGCTATCCGGTCATCGCCCTACCGCTCGCGGGATTCGGACCCGAAGCGGCGAGGCTCGCTGCGATCCCGGGCTGCTATTGGCCCTTTCGCGGCTTTCCAGCCTGCGCCGACGCCTCGGACGAAGCCTTCGGCATCCTGGTCGATCGGTTGGGGCAAGAGGTCAACGGGCTGCGCGTCGGGCCATCCTATGACGGCGATCCGGCAGTGGGCGGCCTGATCGCGGCGGCGAGGCGCCGGCACTGGATGGTGCTCGATCGCTTCGTGGCCGATTCTTATCTGCTCGACATGGTCGCCGCGCAAAGCCACGGCTCATGGCCGCGCGCGTCGACACTCAAGAAGAACCGCTTCCACGAAAAGCATCTGGCCGAGCACGGCGCGCTCGACTGGCGCTTCCTGAGCGGCAGCGATCTCGCGGCGGGCGGTTTCGATCAGCTCGCGGCGATCGAGCAGAAGAGCTGGATCGCTGCGCGCACCGACGGCAGCGATGCCAAGTTCACGCGCAAGGGCCATGGCGCGTTCTGGCGCCAGGCCGCTGCCGATCCGGTGATCGCCGAGATGATGTCGGCGGCGCTGTTGACGATCGATGGGGCTCCCGCCGCCTTTTCGTTCGACCTCGACCTGGGCTCGTTCAAATATGCCATCGCCAACAGCTATGACCCGGCCTTTGCCAAGCATTCGCCGGGCAGGCTGCTCTACTATCGCAATCTCGCCCGGGCGAGCGAGAAGGGGATGACAAAGGTCGATTGGGGCGCGGGTGATAGCGGCTATAAAAGCGCGATCGGCGCCGAACCTGGGCCGGCGATCCGCGATTGGCTGCTACTGCGCCCCGGCACGCCGTCGATGCTCGGCCGCGTGCTGAAGGGGATGTGGCGGCGGAGTGGGCAGGCGCCGGACCAGCCGTCCGGGCCTGCTGATGCCCGAAGCTAGTCGCTCTCGTCGTCCCGCGCCGAAAGGCCGAGCGAGAATCCCTTCGCCTCCGCGGCATCGAGCGCGGCGCGGACGGCCTCGGTAATCGCCTTGCGCGTGACGCCGGACCCGGCGTGCAGCTTCAGGGTCAAGCTATTCTTGTTGGCGTTCGCGCTCATCGCCAGCCGGCCGGTCGGGCCGCGCAGTTCTGCTGGGTGTTCGGATGCGGGGGTCGACGCCTCGTTCAACTGGCGCAGCACTTCCGCGGCCGGGTAGGGCGGCAGGCCGTCCGCGCGCCGCGCCATCTGTGCGCGGGCGATCTGGATCGCAGTCGCCATGATCACCGGCCCGGCGGGGCCGTCGAGCTTCTGCGCCAGAGTATAGGCCGGCTTGAGGTGAAGATCGCTCGGCGACCCGAATGCCGCGAGCAGTTGATCGGGCAGCGCCGAGACCCGGATCATCTTGGACAGCCAGGACTTGGACAGCGCCAGCCGCTCGGCCATTCGCGTCAAATGACCGTCATAATGATCGTGCAGCGCGGCCGCATAATTGCGCGCGCGCTCGATGTCCGACACGTCCTTGCGCGCCCGGTTCTCCAGGTCGGCAAGGCGAAAGGCGGCCTCGTCGTCGAGGATTTCGACCTGGATGAGGAAGCGCAGCGACGGCATGCTGGTCGCGCGCAGATGCGACACCGCGAAATGGCGCCGCGTGCCCGCGATCACTTCATATTCATACAATGCGTCGTCGAATACCGGGCGGACGATCGCGGCGACCTTCTGCATCCCCTCGGTCGCGATCGATTGGATCAGGTCACGGCAATTGTCGGGATCGAGATCCTCGTAGATACGCGCATTGCCCGGCCAGATGCGGACGCGTGCCGGATCGACCAGGAATTGCATTGCTTCATACGCCCATTCATCGCGGCGGCGCGGCTCTACCGGCGGCTGCTCCGCCGACTGCACTGGCATAGGTTCGGCACGCGGTGCGGAGGGCACTGGCGCCGTACCCTCCGCATCGGCACGCGCGCGGTTGAACAGGCTGGCAAAGCTGGGCTTGTCGCGACGCTCGGTCATTGCGGACGACGATAAGCCGGGAGAGGGCGGGACGGTAGCGGGAAATGCACCGCCTTCATCGCACTCGCTCTATTCCGCCATGTAGGCGGCAAAGCGGTCGGCCCAATCGGGATGCCAGCGCGACAGGGCCGGGCGATTCTCGATCACGTCGCCCATCGCCCAGGCCATGCGCTTGTTATCCATTTCGCGTGTGACATCATTGTCCGGGCACAGAATGTAGAAATCGCCGGCGGCGATCCGCTGCATCATGAAATCGACCACTTGCTCGGACGACCAGGCGCCGGCCGGCTTTTCGGCCGCGCCGGTCATGCCGGTGTAGGTGAAGCCCGGGATCAGCAGGTGAGCGGTGATCCGCGTGCCCACCTGCTCGCGCAGGGAATGCGCTAGGCCCTCGGTCAGCGCCTTCACGCCCGATTTGCTGACATTATAGGCAGTGTTGCCCGGCGGCTGGGTGATGCCCTGTTTCGACCCGGTGTTGATGACCAACGCTTGCCCCTCGGCGGCGATCATCGCGGGGACGAACGCCTGCACGCCGTGAAGCACGCCCATCAGATTGACGCCGATCACTCGGTCCCAGATGTCGGGACTCGACAGCGCGTCGGCGCCGCCGTGGATGCCGGCATTGTTCATCAGCACCGTGACCGGGCCGAAGCGTTCATGGACTTCCGCCGCCAGCCGCTCCATCGCGGCGCGATCGGACACGTCGACGACGAACGCGACCGCATCGCCGCCGATCGCCGCTGCCGCATCCTCGACCTTGGCGGCCGCATCGACCAGGACGACACGCATGCCCGCCGCCGCGAAGCGCAGCGCCGCTGCCAGCCCGATGCCGCTCGCCGCGCCGGTGATCACCGCCAGCTTGCCCGCGCCGATCACGTTCCCGAGGTCACTCATCGTCAATTCCTTCGTCGCGGGGTCAGCACCGGATGTAGCGGAAATACCAGACCTCGTGTCCCTGGCGCCGCGCCTTGCGTTCGTAGCGAGTCTCTGGCCAATCGTAGGGGCGCGTGAGGAAATCGTGCGGAGTCTGCGCGGTCCACTCGAAGTCGCGGCGGCGGTTCATCACCATCATCGACCAGCGACAATAGGTGGGATCGTCGGTGCCGAGACGAAATTCGTGACCGGGCTTGAGCTTGGCGGCGATCAGGTCGAGCGGCCCGTCGTTGACCATGCGGCGCTTGGCATGCCGCGCCTTGGGCCAGGGATCGGGGTGGAGCAAATAGACGCGGTCGAGGCTGGCATCGGGGAGCCGCTCGAGCACGTCGAGCGCGTCGCCCATGTGCAGGCGGACATTCTCCAACCCCCGATCGCGGATATGGCCGAGCGCGCCGACCACGCCATTGAGGAATGGCTCACAGCCGATAAAGCCGTGATCGGGCCGCGCCGCCGCCTGACCGGCGAGATGCTCGCCGGCGCCGAAGCCGATTTCGAGCTCCAGCGGCCGGTCGTCGCCGAACAACGCGCGTGCGTCGAGCGGGCCGGTTTCCGGCACCTCGACGGCGGGCAGCAGCTCTTCGACCAAGGCCGACTGGCCCTGGCGCAATTTATGTCCCTGGCGCCGACCATAGAGGCGCCGGATGGTGGTCGGGTCGTTCATCGCGGCACCCACTAAAGCGCTGAGCGCGCGGTGCCAATGCGCGTCGGCGATTGCCGGGCCAGAGATAGGTGCAGGGCGGGCGGTGAGGCCTCTATTTCGTTTTCATCGTACCAGTGGTGATCGTGACGTCCTTGCTGCCGCGCGTCGTCGACGAGATCGGCCGGCTCTTCATCACCGCGTCGATCGCGGCGTCGGGGGCGGGGAGCTTGTCGAACGACGGATAGATGAGGGTCTGATCGAGCAAGCCCAGGCTCAGCATATAGCCTGGATCCTTGGAATCGAGCGCGAGGCCGGGCGAAACATTGATGACGCGACCGGCATCGCCCATCGCGATCGTATAGCCGGTGTCGTTGCCGATGGCGCGATAGACGGCATATTCCTGCTTTGGTTGTCCTTCGCGGCACCATAAGACGGGAACCGCCTTCGCCTTCTCTTCATCGGTGGGTTTGATGTTCGAGAGCGTCGCGCCCAGCAGGGCGTCCATCATGCTCGGCGGCTTGAGCTTCGCCTTTTTGGCGTAAGCGATCGGGACTGTGCACGCCGCGACGGGCACCGCAGCGTCGCCGTCGGCAACGCTTCCAGGCCAGCCGATCGCCTTGATCACTTCGTCGAGCTTGGCGTCGAGCGCCGCGGCGTCGAATTGCTGCGAACTGATCCGCACCGCGACCAGCCATTCGCCCATTGGCATGATCGCGAGACCCGTCGATTTGTACGGTCCTTTGCCGGGCAAGTAGATGCGACGCAGCGCCGAAGCTGTCTTGCCGCCGGGCGGTGCGAAAACCATTGGGGCCGCTACCGGTGTGGCGTTGCCGTAGACGTCGCGCATCAATACCTGCGCTTCGGAGCGGTCGAACCACATCGGGACGCTCGCGAGTGCGGGCCGGAAAACGTAGAGCGTGATCGCGGTCGCCTGATTATCGCCATAGCCTGCGAAGACGTCGACCTCGCTGTTGCTATTGTCGCCGATCGGGCCGCGATCGATTCCGATCAGGCTCGCGGGCAGCGTAATCCCGGTCTGTGTATGCTTCCATGGCGTGCCCGCAGGGGCCGTAATCTCTCTCTTGGCCTGCGCGCCGACCGGCATGGTCAGGGCAACAGTCAGCAATCCGGCGAGCGCTAAGGATTTGAAACGCATCGAGACTCCCCCTTCTCGGTGATCAGGTGGGAGCGTGCCAATATTGGCGCCGGACCGCCTGCGAAAAGGGCCGGGGATCGCTCCCCGGCCCTTCGCAATTTCAACCGATATGACCGGGTTCAGGCCAGCGCGGCCTTGAGGTCCTCGACCAAGTCGGTGCGCTCCCAAGGGAAGAAGTCGCCTTCGGGCTTGCGGCCGAAGTGACCATAAGCCGCGGTGGGGGCGTAGATCGGCTTGTTGAGGCCGAGATGCGTGCGGATGCCGCGCGGGGTCAGGCCGCCCAGCTTCTCGATCTTGCCGATCGCCGCTTCCAGCTTGTCGTCCTCGACCGTGCCGGTGCCGTGCGTATCGACATAGAGCGACAGTGGCTTCGACACGCCGATCGCATAGGCCAGCTGGATCGTTACGCGCTGGGCGAGACCGGCCGCGACGATGTTCTTTGCCAGATAGCGGGTGATATAGGCCGCCGAACGGTCGACCTTGGTCGGGTCCTTGCCGCTGAACGCGCCACCGCCGTGCGGCGACGCGCCGCCATAGGTGTCGACGATGATCTTGCGGCCGGTCAGGCCGGCGTCGCCATCGGGGCCGCCGATCTCGAAGCTGCCGGTCGGGTTGATGTGGTAGACGGTCTCGTCGCTGAGCAGGCCCGAGGGAATCACGTCGGCGACGACCTGCTTCACATAAGCGTGAAGCTCGGCTTCCTTCTCGCCCTCGTCATAGCCCTTGCCATGCTGGGTCGAGACGACGATCGCGGTGGCCGCGACGGGCTTGCTGCCCTCATAGCGCAGGGTGACCTGGCTCTTGGCGTCGGGCTCGAGGAACGGCGCCTTGCCGGAGTGGCGGTCGGCGGCCATCTGCTCGAGGATCTTGTGGCTGTAATAAAGCGTCGCCGGCATCAGGTCCGGCGTGTCGTTGGCGGCATAACCGAACATGATGCCCTGGTCGCCGGCGCCTTCGTCCTTGTTTCCGCTGGCGTCCACGCCCTGCGCGATATGCGCCGACTGCGGGTGCAGGTTGTTCTCGAAGCGGAAGGTTTCCCAGTGGAAGCCGTCCTGCTCGTAGCCGATCCGTTTCACGGTATCGCGCACCGCTTTCTCGACCTCGTCGCGGACGCCGGGCGCCCAATTGCCGGCCTCGTCCATGATGCCCTTGCCGCGGATTTCACCGGCGAGGACGACGAGCTGCGTGGTGGTCAGCGTCTCGCAAGCGATGCGCGCTTCGGGGTCTTTCGACAGGAACAGGTCGACGATGGCGTCGGAAATCTGGTCGGCGACCTTGTCGGGATGGCCCTCGGAGACCGATTCGGACGTGAAGAGATAATTGGAACGCATTGAGTTTCCTCTGGGGTCTGGCGGAAAGCCGGGCCGTTGCCATGCCCATATAAAGCTTTCCTTATATGAGGCTGCGGGTCCTAGCGAGCGAGGCGCCGGATGGCAATCGCGCAAATCAGCAGAATCGCCCAGACGATCAGCGCCATCCAGTTGCCGAGGCGCGAGAAGAGGGTGGGGGTGCCGGGCATCACCGGGCCTTCGATCGCACCGGCCTCGCCCATCGGAATGCTCTGACGGAGAGCGCCGTCGGGATCGATGATCGCGGAAATTCCTGTCGGTGTCGCGCGGACGATCGACAGGCCTTCCTCGATCGCGCGCAACCGTGCCTGGGCGAGGTGTGCCGGCGGGCCGAGCGTGCCGAACCAGGCGTCGTTCGATGGGTTGAAGATGAAGTCGGGGCGATGGGCCGGGTCGACGACCTGGCCGGAGAAGATCACTTCATAGCAGATCAGCATGCCGATCTTGCCGAAGCCGGGGATGACCATGGTGCGAGGGCCGGGACCGGGAATGAAATCCACGTCGCCGGGAACGAGACGCGACAAGCCGATCGCTTCCAGGACCGGGCGCATCGGCAGATATTCGCCATAGGGGACCAGATGCGCCTTGTCGTAGCGGCCGTGGAGTTGGGCATCGGGGCCGATCACCGCGATCGAATTGGTCGCGGCGATCATATTCTCGGTGCGCTTGTCGAAATACATGCCCTGCGTGCCGGTCAGGATCGCGTCATGGTCGCCGAGCAGCGAGGCCATCCGGATCCGCGCGGTCTGCGCGCTGCCCAGCATGTCATAGACGTAGCGCGGATAGCCGTCTTCGACCGGAAAGCGGATCGCGCCTTCGGGCCACAGGATCAGGCGCGGATGGTCGGGATCGGGTCTTCCGGACAGACGGGCGAGCGCCTGGAAATTAGCCTCGGCATAGTCCGCGGTCGGCTTCGCTTCTTCGGCCAGATTGGGCTGAACGATCCGAACATAAGTGGACCCGACACGGGGTTGATGGTGATGGGCGAGGGGCGCCAGCGCTATCGCCGCCAGTATCGCTATTGCAGGATAGCGGTGGCGACCCCCGATGGCGATCAACAGGCAGCCGCTCGTCAGCACGACGAGGCCCGACAAGGCATAGGTGCCGATCGACGCCGCAAGCATTGCGAGCGGAGTGGGGACCAGGCTCGCTGCGAGCGGGTCCCAAGGATAGCCCGTAAACAGGGTGCCGCGCAGATATTCGGTGGCGATCCATCCTGCCGCTGCGACCAGGACGAACGGCAGGTCGATACGCGGTGCCGGATCGCCTTTGGCGGCCGGACTGGCCAGCCGCCACGTCAGGCTGGCCGCCAGCATCGGAAAAATCGCGAGATAGACCGCGACCAGGATCACTGCGAAATAGCCGAGCCAGGATGGCATCGCATCCTGAAATTCGAACGGCTGCTGGATCCACAGATTGGCGACTAAGAAATGGCCGAGCCCGAACAGCCAGCCGATGCCAAGCGCGGCGCGCAGCGAACCCGCTTGGTGGACCAGGAAGAGCCAGGCGGCGAAGCCGACCATGGTCAGCGGCCACCAGTCCCATGGTGCGAAACCGAGCGCGGCGATCGCGCCGAGCGCGAGCGGAAGAAGCCGACGTAACCAGATCACGATGCGAGTGCTGCCCAATCCACAATCGTCATGCCGGGCTCGTCCCGGCATCCACCGCGCAGCAAGCGCCGCGCCCGGTGCGTATGCGGAACGGTGGACCCCGGAACAAGTCCGGGGTGACGTTTGGTCCGTGGAACGGTAGCAGGACAAGATGCTCAGACCATTCCATCTCGCGTTTCCGGTCCACGATCTCGCCGCCGCACGCGCCTTTTACGGCGGCACGCTGGGCTGTCCGGAAGGACGCAGTTCGGACAGCTGGATCGACTTCGACCTGTTCGGCCACCAGATCGTCGCGCATCTCGATCCCCAGGCGAAGGCTGTGGCGGTTTCCAACCCCGTGGACGGTCACGACGTGCCCGTGCCGCATTTCGGCGTCGTGCTGACCATGGATGCGTGGCAGTCGCTGGCCGACCGGTTGAAAGCGGCCGGGACCGTCTTCGGCATCGAGCCGCATATCCGCTTCGTCGGCCAGCCGGGCGAGCAGGCGACGATGTTCTTCTACGATCCGTCGGGGAACGCGCTCGAGTTCAAGGCGTTCGCCGACGACGCGCAATTGTTCGCGACCTGATTCCCATAAGGCTACTCACAACATGAGCGATCCGATCACCGTCGATGTGCCGCACAAGCTCGGGCTGGCGGAGGCCCGGCGGCGAGTCGATGCAGGCATCGGCAAATTGGCGGGCTGGTTTCCCGGTGGTGCCGCGGTCGAGCATCATTGGACATCCGACGTGCTCCATTTCACCGTCGCCGCGATGGGGCAGCGCGTCGCCTCCAGCCTGGACGTGCGCGATGACCGCGTGGTCGCGACGGTCGACCTGCCGCCGTTCCTGGCGCTGTTCGCCGACCGTATCCGCGCGAAGCTCGCCAAGGAAGCGCCCAAATTGCTCGAATAGCGGGCCTCGGTTTGGTTCATCAAAAACTGAGCGGCTCAACGCGTTAGAGTCGTTTTCAGCTTCGCTGTACGGCGCCGGCCCGCTCCCCCACCCGGCCTCCCATAGCATATCCTGATTGGGAGGCCGGGTGGGGGAGCGGGCCGGTGCCGCAACCGTTTCAGTTTTGCTGAAACAAACTCTAGGACGTCTGTACTTCGATCACCCCGGCACGCAGCAGCGCATCCGCGGCGCGCGAGAATTCCGTGAGCAGCGTCTCCAGCAGCGGCTCGAGCGCGCGGGACTGGATGTTGCCGATCGCTACCGTTACGCCGCCGCGAGGATCCTCGATCAACAGCCCCGCCTCGATCATCTGGGCAACATGCCGGCGCACCGTTTCCCTTGCCAGTCCGGTTGCGGCAGCGATCGCGCTGCGCGACATCGGCACGACCCATTCCCGCGGCAATATCGCGGTCCCGGTGAACTCGCGAGGCACGCTGCGTTCGCGCATCAGCTTCTGGATATTGCCGACCGATACCGTGCAATAAATCAGCACGGAGGTCGGACTTTCGCCGTCATGATTGGTGAAGGTCCTGTGCATCGACAGGAACAGATTGGTCAGGGCGAACATGGCTGTGCGCCAGTGATCGCGCATTCCCTCCGGAACCGTAGCGACGCGGTCGCCAGCAGCCATATGACTCACTCCCGCCCCCGCAGTGACCCAATTTGGGCAGTCGAGACGCAATCGTCAACGCAAGAATCGAGCAACTTGGTGTAAAGTCGTGGAATCGAGGGAAAAGATACGCGCCGAAGCGTAGACCCTTCGGTGTCGTACGGTGTGCGGGCTGCGCGGTTGGGGGGGCGGTCGCAGCCCGCCCCTTACCGACCCTAGCGAGACGCCTTCGGAGTCGCCGCCGCGCTGGGCGACGGGGCGGGGGCGGGAACCGGCGTCGCCGAGCTCACCCGCCAGATGACGTTGCCGACATCGTCCGCCACCAGCAGCGAACCGGTGGCATCGAACGTGACCCCGACCGGACGGCCGCGAGCGTTGCCCTTGGCATCCAGGAAACCCGACAGCACGTCGATCGCTTTCGCTCCTTTGGCCGGAAAGCCGTTGTCGCCGAACGGCACATAGATGACGCGATAGCCCGATACCGGCAGGCGGTTCCACGATCCGTGTTCGCCGATAAAGGCGCCATTGCCGAATTGCGCGCCAAGCCGCGCCTCATTGGCGAACGCCAGGCCCAGCGCCGCGACGTGCGGGCCCAAGGCGTAATCGGGACGCTTCACATATTCCTGTAGCCCGGGATTTTGCGGTTTCACGCGATGATCGGGATAACCGCCCCAATAGAACCACGGCCAGCCGAAATTGTCGCCGGCTTCGACCGCGCTCAAATAATCGGGCGGCGTGTCCGAACCGAGCATGTCGCGCTCATTGACCACCGTCCACAAGGCTTTGGTCTTGGGTTCGAGCGCCATGCCATTGGCGTTGCGTATGCCAGCGGCGTAGATGCGGAAGGTCTTGGTGTCGGGGTAGACCTGAAGGATGTTGGCGCGGAATTTCTCTGCGTCCAGGCCGTTGTCAGCGATGTTGGTCGACGATCCGACCGCCAAATACAGCGTCTTGCCGTCTTCGGCGACAATGATGTTGCGCGCCCAATGATTGCCGCCACCGGGATATTTTATCACCGTCTCCGGCTTGGCGTCGATCCTGGTCTGGCCCGGGGTGTAGGGGTAGCGCACCAGCGCATCGGTATTGGCGACATAGAGATACGAACCGAGCAGCGCCATGCCATATGGCGAATTGAGGCCGGCCAGGAACGGTTGCTTGACCTCGGCCACGCCGTCGCCATTGGCGTCGCGCAGCAAGGTGATGCGGTTGGCCGAGGGCACCCCGGCGCCGCCCTTGTTCAGCAGGTACGTCATCACCCAGTCGGCGATGCCGCTGCCGTGGCGAGGCGGTGAATTGGTCTCGGCGACCAGCACGTCGCCATTGGGCAAACGGTAGAGCCAGCGCGGATGGTCGAGTCCGGAGGCGAAGGCGTTGACCTTGAGCCCGACGGCCGCGGTCGGCATCTCCCCCTGTTTCCATCCCACCGCGTCGGCGACCTTGATCGTCGGCCAGATCTGCGCCCGCGCCGGCGTGATGTCGGGCCGGCTGCCGCTGACCGCCGCGACGCTGAGCCGCGCCTCATCGGGCTGGGCAAAGTAGAGATAGAGGCCGCCCACCAGAATGAGGACGAGGGCAAGACCGATCAGGATTCGCTGGCGCATGGCGGCAGGATAATGGCGGCGGGGGGCGGGGGCAATGTTATCCCATCGCGCGGCGAGACAGGTTGCCGCGGCTGCACAAGCGGTCCTTGGGCGCCGGCAAGTAGAGCTGTATTTCCCATCAAAATACTATGAATTAGAAGGATGGTGTCCGCTCCCTGGACACAAACTGCGGCCCGGCCGTCCCCTAGCAGCCGGGCCGCTTCCCTTTCTGGGCTGCGGCGGCAGCGATGCGATCACAAAATTAGAGCGGAGCGCCTGTTAGAAATCAGGCACTCCGCTCCGGACGACCTCAAGCGAGGTCGTAGCGATCGGCGTTCATGACCTTGGTCCAGGCCTTGACGAAATCGTCGACGAACTGGTCGCCTGCATCCGCCGAGGCATAGACTTCGGACAAGGCGCGCAGCTCCGAATTCGAACCGAACACCAGGTCGGTACGCGTGCCGGTCCATTTATGCTCGCCGGTGCCGCGATCGGTGCCGACGAACTCCTCGTCCGCTTTGTCGTCGACCTGCTTCCAGGCCGTGCGCATATCGAGCAGATTGACGAAGAAGTCGTTGGTCAATTGACCCGGGCGATCGGTGAACACGCCATGTTTCGATCCGGCATGATTGGCGCCGATCACCCGCAGGCCGCCGACCAGCACGGTCATTTCCGGCGCCGAAAGGCCAAGCAACTGGGCGCGATCGATCATCAGCTCCTCGGTCGGCACGTTGAACCTGACCTGCAGGTAATTGCGGAAACCGTCCGCGCGCGGTTCGAGGACCGCGAAGCCCTCGGCATCGGTCTGCTCGGCGCTGGCATCGCCGCGGCCGCCGGTGAACGGCACCGTGATGGTGCGGCCGGCTGCCTTCGCTGCCTGTTCCACCCCGACATTGCCGCCCAGCACGATCAGGTCGGCGATGCTCACCCTGGTCGCACCGCCGAAATCGGCCTGGATGCCCTCATAGACCTTGAGCACCTTGGCGAGCTCGGCCGGCTCGTTGACGTCCCAGTCCTTCTGCGGCGCGAGGCGGAGGCGCCCGCCATTGGCACCGCCGCGATGGTCCGAGCCGCGATAGGTCGCGGCCGACGCCCAGGCGGTCTTGACCAGCTGCACGACCGATAGGCCGGAATTCGCGATCTTGCTCTTGAGCGTCGCGACGTCGCTGTCGCTCAGCTTGGGCCCCGCGGGGATCGGATCCTGCCAGATCAGATCTTCCGCCGGCACGTCGGGGCCGAGGTAGCGCGCCTTTGGACCCATGTCGCGATGGCACAATTTGAACCATGCCCGCGCAAACGTATCGGCGAAATAGGCCGGATCGGCGCGGAACTTCTCCATCACCTTGCGGTATTCGGGGTCCATCTTGAGCGCCATGTCGGCGGTGGTCATCATCGTCGGCACCTTGACGCCGGGCGTGTGCGCCTTGGGCGCGAGCGTCTCGGCCGGGTCACCGACTGGATGCCATTGCTTGGCGCCGGCGGGACTGCGCGTCAGTTCGTATTCGTGATCGAGCAGCATGTCGAAATAGAGCATGGTCCATTCGGTCGGCTTGGGCGTCCACGACCCCTCGATGCCCGAGGTGATGGTATGGTCGCCGATGCCGCTCTCATGCCCCGACTGCCAGCCGAAACCCTGTTGGGCGATATCGGCGCCTTCCGGCGCGGCGCCGACCAAGCTGGCATCGCCCGCGCCATGCGCCTTGCCGAACGTGTGCCCCCCGGCGGTGAGCGCCGCGGTCTCTTCGTCGTTCATGCCCATGCGGTAGAAAGTCTCGCGAATGTCGCGCGCCGACTTCAGAGGGTCGGGCACGCCACCCGGCCCTTCCGGATTGACGTAGATCAGACCCATCTGGATGGCAGCGAGCGGGCTTTCCAGCGCGCGACCCTCCTCATCGTCGATCCGGGTCTTGCTGGTGGCGCTGCCGACCCATTCCTCTTCGGTACCCCAATAGATGTCGCGCTCGGGTTCCCACACATCCGCGCGGCCACCGCCGAAACCGAAGACAGGTCCGCCCATCGACTCGATCGCGACGTTGCCGGCCAGGATCATCAGGTCGGCCCAGCTGAGCTTGCGGCCATATTTCTGCTTGATCGGCCAGAGCAGGCGGCGCGCCTTGTCGAGATTGCCATTGTCCGGCCAGGAATTGAGTGGGGCGAAACGCTGCTGCCCGGCATTGGCGCCGCCGCGGCCATCGCCGGTGCGATAGGTACCGGCCGAATGCCAGGCCATGCGGATGAAGAAGGGACCGTAATGCCCATAATCGGCCGGCCACCAGGGCTGGCTGTCGGTCATTAGCGCGGTCAGGTCACGCTTGACCGCGGCGAGATCGAGCGACTTGAACTCCTTTGCGTAATCGAAGGCGTCGCCCATCGGATTGCCGCTGATCCCCTTCTGGCGAAGGATGTCGAGCGAGAGTTGATTGGGCCACCAGTCGCGGTTGGTTCGGCCGAGCAAGCTGCGCAGCGCCGCGGGTTCCTTGTTCGGATCGCTCAGCGGGCTACCTTCGGTAACAGCATCCATCTCGTTCTTCCTCTCGTTCGCGCCTGTGTGACCGGCGCCGGGATCTATCGGATCGGGTACGCGGCCGGATCACGGCGCGCCCATGGGTTGTGACTCGTGCGGCGACGCGCCGCAATCATTTATGCGATGAGTTAAACTGATCTCCGCGAGCGGAAAAATCGATCAGTGAATTTCCGTTCTGGCCGAAGTGGATATCGGCGCCGATCGGGCTGACCAGCCTTGAACGCCGGGCGCGTGCGAGTAGAAGCACCCGCCATGAAGCCTTTGATCTTCGGCCTGTCCGGCCTGACCCTCACCGATGACGAACGCGCCTTCTACAAGGACGCCGACGCCGCCGGGTACATATTGTTCAAGCGCAACATCGAGAATCGCGAGCAGGTGCGCGCGCTGACGGACAGCCTGCGCGAACTGACGGGGCGGGACGAACTGCCGATCCTGATCGACCAGGAAGGGGGCAGGGTACAGCGGATGCAGCCCCCCGAATGGCCGCAATTCCCGGCCGGGCCTGATTTCGACAGGCTCTATGATGTCGCCCCGATGACCGCGATCGAGGCGGCGCGGGTCAATGCCCAGGCGACCGCGTTGATGCTTGCCGAGGTCGGGGTGAACGTCGACTGCTGGCCCTTGCTCGACGTCAGCCAGCGCGACACGACCGAGGCGATCACGATCCGCGCATTGGGGCACGAGCCGATGCGCGTCGCCGCGATGGGCAAGGCAATCATCGAGGGCTTGCGCACCGGCGGGGTGGTCGGTGTTGTCAAGCACATGCCCGGCCACGGCCGCGCGGTGGTCGACACGCATTTCCATCTGCCGACCGTCACCGCGTCCGAGGAGGAGCTGGAGATCGACCTCGAGCCGTTCCGCCGCCTGGCCGACGCGCCGATGGGAATGACCAGTCATATCGTGTTCCAGACCTGGGACCCCGAACGCCCCGCCACCATGTCGCCTGTGGTCGTCGAGCAGGTGATCCGCGGCAAGATCGGCTTCGACGGGCTGCTGATGACCGACGATATCGACATGAAGGCATTGTCGGGGACCGCAGGGGAAAAGGCTGCCGGAGCGATCGCCGCCGGGTGCGATATCGTGCTCGATTGCTGGGGCCGGATGGACGAGATGCAGGAGATCGCCACCCTGCTGAACGACATGCCGGCCAAGTCGCTGGAGCGGCTCGACCGTGCGATGGCGACGGTCCGAGGCGTCAAACCGCAAGGCGACTTCGCGGAGCTGATCGCCAAGCGGGATGAGTTGCTGGCGCTGGCCTAAACCCGTTCGTCATGCCAGCAGGTGTTTATCCACAATCGCTCCAGCTACCCGTCTTTCGCATCGCGGATGTCTATGACTAAGATGCCCCAATGGAGGCCGCCGACGACACGCTGACACTGGACATCGAAGGATGGGAAGGTCCTCTCGACCTCCTGCTCGCGCTCGCCCGGTCGCAAAAGGTCGATCTCAAGCAGATCTCGATCCTGCAATTGGTCGAACAATATCTCTCGTACATCGAGCACGCGCGCACGCTGAAGCTCGAAGTCGCGGCCGATTATCTCGTGATGGCGGCGTGGCTGGCTTATCTCAAATCGGCATTGTTGCTGCCGCGCGACCCGGAGATCGAACCGAGCCCGGAGGATCTGGCGTTGCGGCTGCAGATGCGGCTCGAGCGGCTCAATGCGATGCGCGATGCTGGCGCGCGGCTGCTGGCGCGCGACCGAATCGGCCGCGACGTCTTCCGCCGCGGCGCGCCCGAGGGACTGCGCACTGTGCGCAAGGCGCAATGGCAGGCGGAGATCTACGATCTGATCGCCGCTTACGGCCAGATCAACGCGCGCAATCGCCCGGTCTTCCATGTCGTCCATGACCGGCTGGTAATGACGCTGGACGCTGCGCTCGAACGCGTGTCGCGGTTGCTCGGCGAGCGGATCGAATGGGCGACGATTGAAAGTTTCCTGCCCGAAAGCCTGGACGGTGCCTTCCGCAAATCGGCGCTCGCGTCGAGTTTCGTCGCGGCGCTCGAACTGGCGCGGATGGGCAAGGCCGAATTGCGCCAGAAATCGGCCTTCGCGCCGCTCTATCTCAAGGCCACCGGCCAGGGGGCGGAGGCATGACGATCGATCCCGACGATCCGGTCCGCGCGGTCGAAGCGGTACTATTCGCCGCCGATGAGCCGCTGACCGTCGACATGATCCGTGCGCATGTCGGCGAAGACATCGACGTTCACGGTGCGCTGAATCGGATCGCCGAGGATTATGCCGGGCGCGGGATCGAACTGGTCCGGCGTGGCGATCGCTGGCATTTCCAGACTGCCGGCGATCTCGCGCATTTGCTGCGCCGCGACCGCGAGGAGCCGCGCAAGCTGTCGCGCGCGGCAATCGAGACGCTCGCGATCACCGCCTATCACGAGCCAGTGACTCGCGCCGAGATCGAAGCGATCCGCGGCGTCCAGATCAGCAAGGGGACGCTCGACGTGCTGATGGAGGCTGGCTGGGTCCGGCCCGCCGGACGCCGCGAGACGCCGGGGCGCCCGCTCACTTTTGCCACCACGCCCGAATTCCTCACGCATTTCGGCCTCGCCAGCCGTCGCGATCTGCCCGGCATCGACGATCTGCGCGCCGCTGGACTGCTCGATCCGATCGACCTCGCCATGGCCGAACTGTCGGTCGCCGGCGGGACCGAAGACGGCGGTGAGGAACAAGTGGAAAATGACGGCGATCGGGACTAGATAGCGTTTACGCCTTTGGGAGATCTTGTGATGGGTAGTTTCAGCCTGGTTCATTGGCTGATCTTTGGTGTGATCGCGATCCTGGTCCTTGGTGGAGGCCGGTTCTCGAACATGATGGGTGACGTGGCCAAGGGCATCAAGCAGTTCAAGAAGGGCATGGCGGAGGATGACGATGTCGTCCCGCCGAGCCGGATCGAGGCCAAGCGGCAGACCGATCCGACGATCGACGCGACCGCCGAGCGCGTCCGCGACGCCGAACGCTAAGCCCCGCCGGAGAGGTATCCGGCCGTGATCCTGGATGTAGCCCCGACCGAATTGATGGTATTGGGGGTGGTGGCGCTGCTCGTCATTCCGCCCAAGGACTTGCCGCGCGCGATGCGCTTCGCCGGGCAATGGGTCGGCAAGGCGCGCGGCCTGGCGCGCCAGTTCCGCTCGGGCTTCGACGACATGATCCGCGAGGCCGAATTCGCGGAGATGGAAAAGAAGTGGAAAGCGGAAAATGAGCGCATCATGCGCGAGTTCCCGCAGACGGTCGACATGGCCGCGCTGATGGCGCCAAAGCCTCAGGACAATGCGGGGACGGACACCTATTCCGACCCGGAACCGGTCATGGTCGAACAACCGGTGATCGCGGCCGAACCGGAGGTGACAGTCGCCGCCGAGCCCGCTCCGAAGCCGGCGCGCAAACCGCGCGCGAAGGCCGCGACGTCCGTGTCACCGGGCGAGGATGGGCCGGCGGTCGAACCGGCGGCTCCGAAACCCCGGACGCGCCGGCCCAAGACGGTCGCCCCGCCCGAAACCCCCAGTGAATGATCCGATGAGTGACGAGGACGATATCGACGCCAGCCGCGCGCCTTTGCTCGATCACCTGATCGAGCTGCGCAAACGCTTGCTCATCAGCCTCGGCTCGCTCGCTATATTGTTCGGTATCTGCCTCTACTTCGCCAAAGCGATCTTCGGCGTGCTCGTCCACCCGCTCAAGCTCGCTGGGCAAACCAAGCTAATCTACACGCAGCCGTTCGAAGCTTTTTTCGTCCAGTTGAAGGTAGCGTTCTTCGCGGCGGTCATCCTGGCGTTTCCGGTGATCGCCAATCAGCTTTGGCAATTCGTGTCGCCGGGCCTGTACCGCAAGGAGAAGCGCGCACTGCTGCCGTTCCTGTTGGCGACGCCTGTCCTGTTCGCGGCTGGCTGCTCAATGGCTTATTTCATGGCGATCCCCGCCGCGCTGCATTTCCTGCTGAGCTATCAAAGCGATGTCGGCGGTGTGCAGCAGGAAGCGCTGCCGTCGATGGACGCATATCTCGGCTTCGTGATGCAGTTCCTGTTCGGGTTCGGCGTCGCCTTTCTGATGCCCGTGCTGCTGATGCTGATAGAACGCGCGGGAATCGTGACGCTGGGTCAGCTCGTCAAGGCGTGGCGCTACGCGATTCTCGGCTGTTTCGGCGTCGCCCTGTTCCTGGCGCCGCCCGACGCCGGGTCGATGATCATGCTCGCGCTGCCGCTGGTCGGACTTTATGTGATGACGCTGGGTGCGATCTGGCTGACGCACAAACGTCGGGAGCGCCAGCCGGCTCCCGACGCCGAGACGGCCTGAACCGTCTATTTGTGCTTGTCGGCGGTCTTCGAAACCGTACTGCCGACCGAGCTGACATCCTTGCCCACGCCCGAAATCGTGTTGCAGCCGGCAAGCAGAAGCGCGGCGGCGGCGATCGTCAGACCGATAACCTTGTGCATGATGATATCTCCCGAATTTTGGCCGACGTTGCGGTAACGCGCGGCAGGCCGATCGTCGAGAGGACACATTGGCTCCGACGGTTTTACGATTTTCGCGATTTCTGGTGGGTTTAGACGAATTTAGGCCCGGAAGCGCCACCGGGGGGGGAGGGGTTGACGCTTCCGGGCCTATGTCGTGGATAGCGAGAGCGGGGGGGCATAAGGTCGCTATCCGAAAGTCCAAACGCACCTTTTTCGGGGTTGTTCCAAAAAAAAGCGCGACGCGAAAAATTTTTTTAGTCGCGTCCAGTCACGGCAACCGCGATCTCATAGGATCCAGTCAGCGGGTCGTGGTGGAGCGGCGCCCGAAGCTGTCGCGACAGGCCCTCGATCACCCGAGCGTAACGCTGTCCCAACGCGCCGACCAGCGTGTCGCCGTCGACCAGCGAGGGGGATGTCACGCGCAGGATCGCCGTGCCCGGCGCTTCACCCTCGCGCACCGAGATGTGGATCTGCGCGTTGGGAATGACGCTGATCGCTAGTTCGATGATCTCGGTCAGCAGGAAGGCGATTGCGATGGCGATGTCCTGGGTGACCAGCCAGGGCTCGACATCGAGCAGGATCGACAGCCCGGAATTCTCCGGGCTGGTTGCGCGGATGTTGGACGCGAGTTCGCCGATCACAGAGCGCAAGCTCAGCCCGCGATTATCCTCCATCTCCGCAAAATGGTGGCGGTGAACCACCGCCAGCGCATCGACGCGGCGCTGGATCGAGGCATAAGCACGCGCCGCCTCGGCCGCCTGGGCACCGCGTGCGTGAAGATTGATCAGGCTGGAAATGACCTGCAGGTTGTTCTTCACGCGATGATGGACTTCGCGCGTCAACCTCGTCTGGCGCACCAAGCCTTCGGCCAATCCGGCCTCGTGCAGGATCAGCGTCCGGCTCAGCGAGCGGAACGTTTCGCCGAGTTCGCGGATTTCCTGCGCCGGCAGCGACCGCACGACCGCCGGATCGATCACTTCGCCCGGCCGATAGGCAGCGACGCTGGCGCGCAACGTCCGCAACGGCTTGATCAACAGGCGATCGACGACGAACCAGGCAAAGCCGGCGGCCGCGACCCACATCAGGATCGGAAAGATCAACGCGATCAGGATCGGCGAGGTCAGCACCTTCGTCCGCATCCGCATTTCGGCCGATAGATCGCCGATCCCCAGCGCCGCGCGGACCGGTACGTACAGATCGAGCGGGTTTTCGCCAGCCATCGATCGCAGAACCAGCCGGTCGGGGCCGTCAGGGCTGCTCAGCGATTCCTCGTAATCCGACGCGAAGCCGGTCGGTTTGGCGATGTCCGAGAGAAACCTCGCGGGGAAGAAAGCGGCGCCGCGCACCTGCCCGCCCGGAGCGTTGACCGCCAGCACAAGTCCTTTACCGGGAACGATCCGCGCGGTCGATCCGGTGCTGCGCATCTGCTCGGGCATGTCGACCGGCAGCTGTGAACCGCAGAGTAGCCGGTTCTGACTGTCGAGGATCATGAATCCGGCACCGGTGGTCGATGGTTGCGCGAACACGCCCTGCACGCGGGCGCAACTCGGCGTATCGCCATGGTCGACCGCCAGCGCCTTCATCGCGGAGGTCAGCGCGGTCATGTCGCCGACCAGCTCGATCGAAAGATTGCGCGAGCTTTCCTGGGCGGCGACGCGCAATTGCGAGGCGGCGACTTGGCCCGCCTGACGCGTGGTCGATAATGTCGCGAAAAAGGCGATGACGGCGAAGGGCAACAGCGCCCCGCCCAGGATAATGAAAATCTTGGCGCCGGTCGGCATGCGCGCGACGCGTGCGCCCAGCGTACCTGCCGCCCGCTCTCCAGCCGTCAGGCCGCCCATGGATTATCCCAGCTTGTTCAGCAAATCTAGCATCTGATCGGGAACGGGTTCGCTGGCGGCGGCATGATACACCGAGCGAAGGGCGGCGCCCATCGCTTCGTCCTTGCCCTTTTTACCCTTGTCTTCCTTGTCGTCGGACTTCTTGTCCCGCTTTGACGACGGCCGGCCAGGCTGCAATGCAATCCCCCTCATATACATGCCGGCCATGCCGGAACAGAAAGCGACCCGCAAGAGGGGGTCCCGACACGGCGCTTAGAATGCGCCATCATAACTGTGAAACCAAAAACGATCTCGATTGTTCCACTAGCGAACAGAAAATTTGTCGCGTTGCATTCACCAGGCCGGGCCCCCACTAAAGGGCCGGCATCCTATCGGGGAGATTTAAATCGTCATGTCGCTCGGTCAGCAGCTAGCCCCTCATCTACCGTTCCTGCGTCGTTATGGGCGGGCGTTGACGGGAAGCCAGGAACATGGCGACCGCTATGTCCGCGCCACGTTGGAAGCGATCGTCGCCGCGCCGGAGGAATTCCCGCGCGATGTCGATCCTCGGCTCGGCCTTTACCGCACCTTCCAGGCGATCTGGCAGAGCGCCAATGCCGACGAGAGCGAAATTCTTGCCGGCGACACCGTCAGCGGCCAGGAGGCGATCGCACGTGCCCGGCTCGCGCGCATGACGCCGTTGTCGCGCCAGGCTTTATTGTTGACGGCGATGGAGGGCTTCACCACCGAGGACGCAGCCTATCTGATCGACGTCGAGAATGACGAGGTCGAGAAGCTCGTGGCCGAAGCGCTCGCGGAGATCGAGAAACAGACGCGTGCGCGCGTGCTTATTATCGAGGACGAGCCGATCATCGCGATGGATATCGAGACGATCGTTCGCGATCTGGGGCATGACGTCACCGGCGTGGCGGTCACGCGCGACGAGGCGGTCGCCGCGGCGATGGCCGATCGGCCCGGCCTGGTGCTCGCCGATATCCAGCTTGCCGACGATAGCTCGGGGATTGACGCGGTCAAGGACATCCTCGCCGAATTCCAAGTGCCGGTCATCTTCATCACCGCTTTCCCCGAGCGCTTGCTGACGGGCGAACGGCCCGAACCGACTTTCCTGATCACCAAGCCGTTCCAGCGGTCGACCGTGAAAGCGGCGATCAGCCAGGCGCTGTTTTTCGACGAGTCCACCGTGCCCGCCTGAAACATTGACGGTTCTATATGTTGTCAGCCGCCGGCGATATCTGATGGGATGCCGCCGGCGGATGCATTTTCGGACCCAATGTGAAGCAATTCTGGCGAAATTCTCAAAGTTCCATCGGTTACGGAGCCAAAACGGGATCGGTGCGTTTTGCCATCATGGCTGACCCAACTCCTCCCGAGACTTCGGTACACACCGACGCCGAGCGTGCGCGCGCCGGCGAGACGCCGGGCATCACACGCTATATTCTCGTCATCTCGCTGCTGTTGGCGGTGGTGATCCTGTCGTTGATCGTGTGGGGCCCGGTGCTGTTCCATCAATGATGGAGCGGTCCGGCTTGGCCCTGGCGTCCATATCACCCTATGTATCCTCTGGGTCGCGCGTTGGCGGCCCCCACGTTCGACGGAGTTCCATGAGCAGCACACAGACCGGCACCGTTGACGATAATGGGGAAGTGATCGAACACGTCGCCTTGTCGGATCCGGAGTTCAAGGAACAGCTGGGACAAGTGATCCCGCATCTCCGCGCCTTCGGCCGTTCCTTGTCGGGAAGCCGCGACCTTGCCGACGACCTGGTGCAGGAAACCTTGCTCAAGGCATGGGCGGCACGGCAGCGCTTTCAAGCCGGCACCAATATGCGCGCCTGGACCTTCATCATCCTGCGCAACCTGTATCTCAGCCAGATGCGTCGTGCGCGGTTCAAGGGCGAATGGGACGATCTGGTCGCCGACCGCATCCTCGCCGCGCCCGCCAGTCAGGACAAGCATGTCGAACTGGGTGATATGCAACGCGCGCTGCTGCACTTGCCGCAGCCGCAACGCGAGGCGCTCATCCTGGTCGGTGCGGGCGGTTTCGCCTATGAAGAAGCCGCTGAAATTTGTCAGGTGGCGGTCGGCACGATCAAGAGCCGCGTCGCGCGGGGGCGCGTAGCGCTCGAGGCGATCCTGAGCGGCGGACAGCTCACTTCCCGCCGGAACGCGCCCGATCATCCCGGCCGGACTGCGCTCGACACCATCATGGACGAGGTCGACGATCTGAGCGGTGACCATAGCCCGGCACCCGATCAGGGCGACGACATTGATGAGGATGAGGAATAAAGCGGCATAGGCGTATGCCAGCCGCACCTAATTCCTGGAATTGAATCACTCTACCGCCGCAAGAGGCGAGCCTAATTGTCTTTCGACAGCCGTTTCAGCAGCGATTGCAGGTCGCTCGGAAGGGTCGGGGCGCCGGTGTAGATCTGGCGCAACGCATTGCCCACGCCATCGCTCTGGCGCGGCCGATGCACGATATCGTGGCCACCGGACGGCGTCGCCTGACTATGGGGATTGGGCGGGCTCATGCCAGCTAGAACGTCGTTTGCCACGATTTGTTGCCGCTTTGTTGTCAGTTTTAATTGATCTGGATCAAATCGTGCTTTTCGCGCCACGATTGGCGCTTCCCAGCGACTGTTCTAGAACCAGCGGCATGACCGTTGCAGCCCGCGCCTGGACCCCTTGGCAAAACCGGTGACCGAACAGGATTTCGTAGACGCCGTCTCCAGGGCGGAAGCCCACGCGCCGTTCCTGCGCCTCGCGCTCGAGCAGCAGCCCGACCTTGCCGCCCAGTTGGCCCGAGGCGTTGTGCCCGATCCGGCACCGTTCGACCCCGACCTGCCTGTCAGCGTGGCGTTGCGCCGCGCGCGCCGGCGCGAGGCGTTGATCGTCGCGATCGCCGATCTGGCCGGAGCGCTCGACCTGGTCGGCGTGACGCGCCGGCTCACCGACTTCGCCGATCGCGCTCTCGACCTAGCGATCCGTACCGCCATCCACGAGCGGGCGCCCGATGCCGACGCCAGCGGTTTTGCCGGCATCGCGCTCGGCAAACAGGGTAGTCACGAACTCAATTATTCGTCGGACATCGACCCGATCCTGTTGTTCGATCCGACGACCTTGCCGCACCGCTCTCGCGAAGAGCCGGTGGAAGCGGCGGTGCGGATCGCGCGGCGCGTGGTCGAACTGCTCCAGGCGCGCGATGGCGAGGGCTATGTGCTCCGCGTCGATCTTCGCCTGCGCCCGTCGCCCGAGGTGACGCCGATCGCGCTGCCGGTGGATGCGGCGATATCCTATTATGAGAGCCAGGCGCTGCCCTGGGAACGCGCCGCCTTCATCCGCGCGCGCGCCTGCGCCGGCGACATCGCCCTCGGACAGCGCTTCCTCGACGCGATCCGCCCGTTCGTCTGGCGCCGGGCGGTCGATTTCGGCGCGGTCGGCGAGATTCGCGAGATCACCCGACGGATTCGCGATCACCACGCACAAGGCCAGGCATTCGGGCCGGGTTACGACCTCAAGCGCGGGCGCGGCGGTATCCGCGAGGTCGAGTTTTTCACCCAGATTCATCAGTTGATCCATGGCGGCCGCGATCCGTCGCTCCGCGCGCCGGCGACGATGGACGCGCTCGACCGGTTATCGGCCGCTGGCCGCATCACGGGCGACGAGGCAAGCGCGCTGAAGTCCGCTTATGTGGCCCTGCGCACGATCGAACATCGCTTGCAAATGGTCGACGATCGACAGACGCATGCGCTGCCGCGCGCCGGAGACGCGCTCGAAGGCGTGAGCCGGTTGGCGGGGTTTGAGGATAGCGCGGGTCTGACCGCGATGCTGCGGCCGCATGTCGAGCGAGTCGGGCAAATTTACGACTCGCTCGATGCGCGCGACGAGGCGGCGCTCGCGAGCGACGCCGACAGCTTGTCTGCACAACTCGGCGCAATGGGTTTCGACGACGGCGCGAGCGCGATCCAGATGATCGAGCGGTGGCGCGGCGGCTCGTATCCCGCGTTGCGCAGTCCGGCGGCGCGTCAGGCACTCGAGGCGGTTCTGCCGGGACTGATGACGGCACTCGGCCAGGCGCCCGATCCGCGCGCCGCTCTCGTTCAGCTCGACACGATGTTGTCGCGCCTGCCGAGCGCGATCAATTTCTTCCGCCTGATCGAGGCGCGGCCGCAATTGGGGCAATTGATGGCGACGATCCTCAGCCACGCCCCGCCACTTGCCGGCGCGCTGAGCCGACGGCCGGCCTTGCTCGACGGATTGATCGACGCGACCGCGCTGGAGCCGGTCGACGACGTCGCCGCCCTCGCCGCGGAAATGCGCTCGGGTGAGGCTGGGGACGATTACGAAGCCGCATTGCAACGGGTACGCCTGGTCGTCGGCGAGAAGCGCTTCGCGCTCGGTGCCCAATTGGTGGCGGGGACGAGCGACCCGTTGGAGGTCGCGCATGGCTATGCGCGCGTCGCCGAAGCGGCGATCGAGGTGCTCGGCGCGGCGGCGGTCGCCGAGTTCGCGCGTGCGCACGGACATGTGCCCGATAGCGAATTGCTCATCCTCGCGCTGGGGCGGCTCGGGGGCGGTGCGCTCACGCATGCCTCCGACCTGGACCTCATCTATCTGTTCACCGGGGACTTCTCTGCCGAATCCGATGGTCCGAAACCGCTCGGCGCGGTCCATTATTATAATCGCCTCGCGCAACGCCTGAGCGCCGCGCTGTCGGTGCCGACCGCAGCCGGCGCCTTGTACGAGATCGACACGCGGTTGCGGCCATCGGGCGCGCAAGGCCCGCTGGTCGTTTCGCTCGCCGGTTTCGCCAAATATCAGCAAGAGGATGCCTGGACCTGGGAGCATATGGCGCTGACTCGCGCGCGTCCCGTGTTCGGTTCGCAGCGCGCGCGCCAGGATGTGACCGCGGTGATCGACGCGGTGCTGAGGGCACCGCGCGACATTGCCAAGCTCATTGCCGACGCGGTCGACATGCGAGCCGAAATGGCGCGGCACAAGCCACCGCGGGGGTCGCTCGATGCCAAGCTGCTGCCCGGCGGTCTCGTCGACCTCGAATTCGCGGTCCACGTCGCGCAGCTCTCACACCCGGGAGTCGCGATCGATCCCGATCTCCACCCGGCGATCGATATGCTGGCGCGGAAAGGGATCGTCCCCGCGTCGCTTGGCGAGGATTATCGCTTCCTGACGCGCATGCTGGTGTTGCTCCGGCTGGTCGCGCCCGACAACGAGCCGCCATCGCCGCCGACCCGAGCCCTAATTCTGCGCGCGCTTGGCGCCGAAAGCTGGGAAGTATTGGTTGCGCGTTTCGAGGCGACCCGGCAGGACGTCACGCGGATCTGGCAATCGGTAAGTGGAGAGACACATGGCGGGACTTGAGGTCGGCGATATGCTGCCCGACGCGGTGCTGACGGCGTCTGACGGTGCGACGATCAACCTGCGTGATTATGTCGGCAAGCCGCTGGTGCTCTATTTCTATCCCAAGGACGACACCGCGGGCTGCACGCGCGAAGCGCAGGACTTCACCGCGGCACTGCCGGATTTTCACAAAGCCGGCGCCGCCGTGCTGGGCGTGTCGAAGGACACGCCGGCGAAGCATCGAAAGTTCACCGACAAATATTCATTGGCCCTGCCGCTCGCGAGCGACGAGACCGGCGTGATCGACGCGTTCGGCGCCTGGGTGCCCAAGGTGCTGTATGGCCGCGAATATATGGGCATCGACCGGTCGACCTGGCTGTTCGACGCCACGGGCAAGTTGGCCAGGGTCTGGCGCAAAGTGAAGGTGCCGGGCCATGTCGAACAGGTGTTGTCGGCGGTCCGGGAATTGGGGTGAGTGGCGGGCGGTAGCCTGATTCCACCAATGCGGTACGCCCTCGCATGAGTGTGGTCGAAACCGGCATGACGATCGCCGAAGCTTGCCGCTCGGTGCTTGAGATTGGCGATCCCGCCGCCAAGGTCAAACAGGCGCGCGCAGCCGTTCGCGCCTGGCGACGGGGCGATCTCGCGCACCAATTCGACGTCGCGATGCCCGATCGGCCGGCACGGCCAGCGGAACCCGAATTGCTTCCGCCCAACCGCATGCCCCGGCGCGGCAAGGGTGGATCGGAACGCGGCCGGATCGCGCTCATCCACGCACTTGCGCATATCGAGTTCGTCGCGATCGACCTGGCATTCGATCTCGCCGGGCGGTTCGGCGCCCATTTTCCCCGCGAATTCGTCGACGATTGGCTGTCGGTGGGTGCGGACGAAGCGATGCACTTCGCGCTGCTTGACCGGCGGCTGCGCAAATTGGGCAGCCATTATGGCGCGCTCGCGGCGCATGACGGCCTGTGGGAAGCGGCCGAAGCGACCGCGCACGATCCGCTCGCGCGCCTTGCCGTTGTGCCGATGGTTCTCGAAGCACGCGGGCTCGACGTGACGCCGGCGACGATCGATCGCTTCCTCGCCGCAGGCGACGAGGGAACCGCTCGAATTCTCAAGCGTATTCTGGCCGATGAGATACGTCATGTTGCGTATGGCGCAACCTGGTTTCGTGCGGCCTGCGAATCATCTGGAATCGCGGTCGAATCGCATTGGCGGGCGTTGGTGCGGCGCCATTTCCGCGGCGTGATTAAGCCGCCATTCAACGACTCAGCCCGCGAAGCTGCCGGTCTGCCCCGCGAATTTTACGCGCCTCTTGCATGAAAACGACATGCTGGCACTTGTCCTCCCCAACAACCGGGCGCGGAGGGGCTGGGCCCGGATCAACCATCTTCATGGTCGCCGTATAACGCGGTGATCGTCGCCAGGGTCGCCGGGGACGCATGATTAAACTTACGAATTTGCAGGACGCGTTCGTTCGCTGCCGCCAATTCTTCAAAACACGCGATTTCATTTTCCATGATGGCCGCGATCTTCGTCGTTTCTCGATCGCGGGACGCACGCAGGCCGCGGTTGCTGTCGCGGGCGCCATCACGTTGAGCTTCTCGGCTTATGGCGTCGCCCAGGCAGGCGTGAACGCCGTGGCGCTATCCGGGCTCACCGGAACGCCGCTCACCTCCGAGGCAAAGGTCGCCAAGATGGAGGCGCAGGTCGCCGGCATGCAGGCGAAAATCCAGCAGATCAAATACGTCGCCGACGCCCGCGCCAAGCGGGTCGAAGCGCGCCAGAAGATGCTGGCCGCCGCGATCAGCGGGCAGGGCGAGCTCCAGCCGGTGGCTTATCAGCCGATCGACCCCAAGGCCGCCGCGGCTGCCGCGGACGTCGTCGCGCCGCTGACGCAAGTCGAGCACGATCAGGTGACGCTGGCGATCAAGGCGCGGATCACCACCGAAAAGCGGTATATCGCGGCGCTACAGCGGGCCAAGGCATTGGGGATCAACCCCAACCGCTTCCAGCCGAAGAATGCGGCGATGGGCGGGCCCTACGAAGCCGCCGACAGCGCCGAGGCCGCCGCCGATATGGCCGCCGATGCGCAGTTCCGCGCGCTGTTCCAGACCTGGAAGAAGCTCGACACGCTGCAGGATGGCCTGATCTCGATTCCGTCGGTTCAGCCGGTCAGCAACCTCAAGTTCACCAGCAATTTCGGCATCCGTAGCGACCCGTTCCGCGGCACCGCGGCATTCCATCCGGGCGTCGACATTCCTTGCGGGACCGGCACTGCGGTGTACGCAACCGCCGACGGCACGGTCGATCGTGCGGAGCGTGCGGGCGGCTACGGCAATCTGGTCGAGATCGATCATGGCCGCGGCATTCAGACCCGTTACGGTCACTTGTCGAAGATCCTGGTCACCGCCGGGCAGAAGGTGAAGCGCGGTCAGTTGATCGCCATGTCGGGCTCGACCGGCCGATCGACCGGTCCGCACCTCCATTACGAGGTTCGCATCGACGGTCGCGCGGTGAATCCGATGCCGTTCCTGCAGACCGCCGATTATCTCCAGGCGATCAAGAGCCCGCAGCTCAACACCGTTCCGGTCAGCACTGCTCCGGCGGCGGACTCGGCCGACTGATTTCTCGAGGGACGCGAGAGGATAGGCCGCTCCGGGCAACCGGGGCGGCCTTTTCATATCTTCTCGACCGTCAGTTGCTGAGCGGGCGGCGAGCGCCTATCTCCGCACCATGGCTACTCTCGCTGCCGATATTGCGCTGACTCCTGCCGCCGCCAAGCGGGTGGCATGGATCGCCGAACGCCAAAGCAAGCCCGCTATCCTTCGCCTGTCGGTCGAAGGCGGGGGCTGTTCGGGTTTCCAATACAAATTCGGCCTCGCGGATGGGCTGGAGGACGGCGACACCGTGGTCGAGACCGATGGCGTCAAGCTGGCGGTCGACGATATCAGCCTCGATCTGGTGCGCGGCTGTTCGGTCGATTTCGTCGACACGCTCGGTGGCGCGCATTTCACGGTGGAAAATCCCAACGCGGCCTCGGGCTGTGGTTGCGGTTCGTCTTTCTCGGTGTAAGCCTCTGTTGGAGATTGCTCTGCAACCCAACGAAGGCACCGCGTGAAGATCGTCAGCTACAACGTCAACGGCATCAGGGCGCGGCTCGAGCGGCTGGTCGAATATCTGTCCGAGCTGCAGCCCGACGTTGTCTGCCTGCAGGAATTGAAGGCGGCCGACGACGGCTTCCCGATCGACGATATTCGCGCCGCCGGGTATGGCGCGGTGTGGCATGGGCAAAAGGGCTTCAACGGCGTTGCGGTTTTGGCGAGGGGCAAGGACCCGGTCGAGCGTCAGCGGGGCTTGGCTGGCGATCCCGAGGACGCGCATAGCCGCTACCTGGAATGCGATGTCGATGGACTCGTGGTCGCGTCGATCTATTTGCCCAACGGCAACCCGCAGCCGGGGCCGAAATTCGATTACAAGCTCAAATGGATGGAACGGCTGGCCGATCGCGCGCGCGATTTGCTCGCCGAGGAAGTCCCGGCGGTTCTCGCCGGGGACTATAACGTCATCCCCAATAACGACGACACCTTCTCGGTGCGCGCGATGGCCGACGATGCGCTGACCCAGCCGGAGAGCCGCGAGCGTTATCGTGCCCTTCTGAACCAGGGTTGGACCGACAGCCTGCGCACACGCCATCCCCAGGGCGGGGTGTGGACCTACTGGGACTATCAGGCCGGTGCGTGGCAGCGCGATGCCGGCTTTCGCATCGACCATCTGCTACTGAGCCCGGTCGCTGCCGATCGGCTTGCCGATGCCGGGGTCGACAAGGAGTATCGCGGCCGCGAAAAAGCGAGCGATCACGCTCCCACCTGGGTCCGGTTGCGCTAGGCCGATGGCTCTCCATCTTCGGCAAGCTGGCGCGATGCTTTTGCTGTTCGCGGCGGCTGTGTCCGCCCCTGCCATCGCGCATGCCGACGATCAGAGCCGCGATTATTGCCCGGCGCGGCCGGGTCTCGGTACGCCGGCCTGCACCATGGCGCCGGGACAGGTATCGGTCGAAACCTCGCTCGGCGACTGGACGCTCGACAAACAGGGTGGCGATCGCACCGACACGGTGCTGATCGGCGATACGTCGCTACGGATCGGGTTGACTGATAGTGTCGAGGCGCAAATTGGTTGGACGCCGTTGGGGATTGTTCGCGAAAGGACCGGCGGCGTCGTCGATCGCGCGACCCGTACCGGCGATGCGACGCTGAGCATCAAAGCGAATCTGCGTAATCCCGATGGTAGTGGTTTCTCGGTGGCGGTCCAACCGTTCGTGACGCTGCCGGTTGGACGGTCTCCGGTCGGGACGGGGGATTGGGGAGCTGGGCTCGTCGTGCCTGTGACCTATGATCTCTCCAAGACGGTCAACCTCGAGGTGACGCCCGAAGTTGACGCCGCGGTCGATCAGGAGGGACGCGGCCGGCATCTGGCCTATAGCGCCGTAATCGGCGTCGGTTTCGCGCTGAACGATGCCTTGACCCTCACGCTGGAGGACCAACTGGTTCGCGATGAAGATCCGTCGGGGTCGACCACGCAGGATTTAGCGTCCGCATCGCTTGCTTGGATGCCGCGAAAGACGCTGCAGCTGGATGTCGGGGCGGTTGCAGGGCTCGATCGCAATGCCCCGGATGTCGAGCTGTACGCGGGAATCGCCCGCCGCTTTTGACGGCGGCGTAAATCGCGCCGCACGTTTCGCCGATCTTTGGTGCAAATTCCCGCCCTTTGGCTTGGTGTGCTAATGTCTACAATTGTAGTCGTGGACTAAGTATATGTTTTATAATGATAAGAGTGTTTGGCATACTTAATGCACCAACACACATGCTGGACACCCCCGCCAGCTAGTGCAGGAGCAGGAAGATGTTCAAATACACGATTGCCGCGGTCGCGGCCTTGGGCGTTTTGGCCGGCAGCCCCGCGCTCGCCTCGGGTAAGGTCAAAGGCGATCAGGACAGCGCCAAGACCCAGCAGAGCGCAGCGACGAATGGATCGACGCGCTATTGCTATCGGGTCCCCGCGACGACCGGCACGATCATCGATCGCAAGGTGTGCAAGACCTTGGATCAATGGCGTGCCGAAGGCGTCGACCCGACCAAGCCGCAGAACAATTGAGCAATGTCGCGGTGCGGCCTCGCCGCGCCCGTTCGAAAGGGTGAAATGATGATCAAGACTATGATGACAGGATTCGCCACAATTGCCGCGCTGACGACGGTTGCCGGTTCCGCCCAGGCCTTCGGATCCCAGCCTGTCGGCGATGAAGCTCCTGCGGCGCGTGCCACGCCAGCCGCCGAACCCACGCCGCAGAAGAAATACTGCGTCGTCGACACTGTCACCGGATCGCGAATTCCGCAGAAAATCTGCAAGACGCGCGAAGCGTGGATGCACGAAGACGGCTTCGATCCGCTCAATCCTTGAGCGGGTTCCGGCCCTGGTCGTACACAATGGCCCCGTCCGGCCAGGGTCGGAACATTGCGGATAAGCCGCCATCCGCAGACGGCGGATTGTAGTCAGATCCTTTTCTCGTAGATCTGATAGACCTTGTTGACCTTGCTATCGATCGCATCGGCAATGGCGTTCATGCCCTGATTGTCGTCGAGCACCCAACCGATCTCGCCTCGGGTGGCGCTGTAGTTCGAGATCGCTGCGCGGCGAATATATTCAATCATCATGAAGGCCAACTGGCTCGCCATCCGCGACGCCTGCAACTCCTTCACCACGCCCATCAACGGAACACGCATCGTCTTTGTCTGCGGCTTGCGCAGCCACAATAGCAGCTTTGCCCAACCGAATGGCAGCAGATTGCCGTTCAACGGCTTGATCGCTTCGTTGAGGTCGGGGAGCGTGATCATGAACGCGACCGGCTTGCCGTCGAGCTCGGCGATACGGATCAGGTCGTTGTAGACGATCGGCTTCAGCATGACGCCGATATCGTCGATCTCCGGCGGAGTGAACGGCACGAACCCCCAATTATCCGACCAGGCATCGTTGAGGATGTAGAGGATAATCGCCGCCTCCTCGTCGAACTTCGACTTGTCGACTTCACGGACGCGGATGCGGTCGTTGCGCTCGCCCATCTGGACGATGCGCTGGACGATCGGCGGGAATTCCTTGGTGATGTCGAGCTCATAGGTCATGACCTGCTTGACCGGCTGATAACCGGCTCGCTCGATCCAGCCCTGATATTCGGGCTTGTTGTGCCCCATCATGATCGTCGGCGGGTGATCGAAGCCCTGGATCAGCAGGCCCGGCTCTTCCCAGATCGAAGCGCTGAGCGGCCCGAGCACTCGGTCCATGCCCTGATCCTTCAGCCACGCTTCGGCGGCGGCGATCAGCGCCTGAGCGATCGCTTCATCCTCGGCGTCGAAATAGCCGAACTGGCCGCAACCGGGTCCGAATCCCTGGTCGGCCGGCATTTCGAGTGCCAGCGTGTCGATATGCGCGGAGATGCGACCGACGACCTTGCCGTCGCGCTCGGCCAGGAACAATTGCTGCTTGGCGTGGCTGAGCCAGCCATTCTTGCCCGGGATGAGCTTCTTTAACGCATCGCCTTTCAGCGGCGGCACCCAATTCGGATCGTCCTTGTACAGGCGATAGGGCAGGGCGACGAACTTCTTCAGGTCGCCCTTGCTGTCGATTGGGCGGATGGTCATTTGACCGGGCATCGGCACCTCATCAGGCTGGAACAGACCGCGCGTTAGGCTTTGTCCGTGGCTCGGACAATCCCAAGGCGACGCCGTTTTGCGTAAAGATGGGAAATTGCGATCACCCTGATCGGCGGCGGCTTCGTCGTTGGAATGCCACCGTGTCGCCACTATGTTCGGTCAATGGCGCTTCCCATGGATACAATCGTGACTCTCGACCGCCGCACGGCCGATGCGGCCAATGCCGCGCCCGTGCGCGTGCGGATCGACGACGACAGGGCGATGCTACGGGCGGCGGCGGATCTGACCCGCGACCTCAATGTGCCCAATCCGCGCATCTATTGGCTCGACATGCTGTTGTCGGCGGCAATCGGCTATGCGGCCCTGGCCGGCGCGATCCTGGCCCCGTCGTTGGGCTGGGCGATCGCGGCGGGCCTCGTCGCGGTCCTGGCCTTGTATCGCGCCGAAAGCTTCATCCACGAACTCACCCATATCAAGCATTCGGCGGTGCCGGGGTTCCGGCTGGCCTGGAACCTGCTGGTCGGCATCCCGCTGCTGACGCCGAGCTTCATGTACGAAGGCGTCCATAACCTGCATCATGCGCGGACGCGCTACGGCACGGTGGAAGACCCCGAATATCTGCCGCTTGCGCTGATGAAGCCGTGGACGCTGCCGGTTTTCCTGCTGGTGTCGGCACTGGCGCCGATCGCGTTGCTGGTCCGCTACGCGATCCTGACCCCGTTATCGTTGCTCGTCCCGGCGCTGCGCCGCGTCGTCGTCGCGCGCTATTCGGGCCTGCAGATCAACCCGTCATTCCAGCGCAGGGCACCCGAGGGCGAGGCGCGGCGGTTGTGGCACCGGCTGGAGGCTGCTGCCAGCCTGTGGTCGATTATGCTGATCGCCCTGACCGCCACCGGCATCGTCCCGCTCAAGGCCTTCGTCACCTTCCTGATCGTCGCCTCGGCGGTCGCCGTTATCAACCAGGTACGCACGCTCGTTGCCCATTTGTGGGAGAATGAGGGCGAGGCGATGACGGTCACCGCGCAATATCTCGATTCGGTAAATGTGCCGCCGCCTGCGCTATTGCCGATGCTGTGGGCGCCGGTGGGTTTGCGCTATCACGCGCTGCATCATCTGCTGCCTGGCCTGCCTTACCACGCGCTGGGGACCGCGCACCGCCGCATCACCGCCGCGCTCGAGCCGGACTCGCCGTATCATAAGGGCAATTACAAGGGCCTGCCGATGTTGGCGGTCCGCCTCGCCACCAGTACGATGAAGGCGCGCTGATCTTCCCCCGAACGTGTTGGGGGCGCCGCTTCGCCAACGATCAATCCGTTAGCTTCAATGCCGGAACGCGCCCGGCATCGCGGTAGCCGCTATTCCTCGGTTCTGATCAGCACCGCTTCGCCGATCATCAGGAACAGCACGAACGGTGCCCAGGCTGCGAGAATCGGCGGATAAGCGCCGAGATTGCCCATCGCCAGCGCGAAGTTATCGACCACGAAATAGGTGAAGCCAAGCGCCATGCCGATCACGGCGCGGACGAAGAGCTTGCCCGATCGCGCGATGCCGAACGCGGCGATCGCGCCGAGCAAAGGCATCAGGATCGATGACAGGGGCCCGGACAATTTGTGCCACAGATCGCCTTCGAGCGCTTTGGTTGGACGGCCCGCGGCCTTGAGGTCGCCGATCGCCGACCATAATTCGGTGAACGACAGGCCATCGGCATCGACCGTCGCCAGGGTGAACTGGTCCGGGCTCACGCCTTCCCCGACGAGCACTGCGCCCAGATTGGTCGCTACGCCGCCGGCGACGTCGAATTTTTGCGCTGGCCAGATCCGCCAGCCTTTGCCTTCGCGGCGGCCATGCGGCGCCGAAATCGTCGCCTGTAGCTCTCCCGCCTTGTTGCGGTCGTAGAACGTCACGTCGTTCAGGATCGCCGCGTCGCCCCGGCCTTTGACCAGCTTGACGTTGATCAGGTCGTCCCCCGACCGTGTCCATATGTTGACGCGATCGCCGCGGTCGATCGGAATCGGCGCGTAATCGACCTTTTGCCAGCGGTTGAGCGTGTCGGTCGCCCGGCTCACGATCCGGTCGTTGAACGCGAAGCTGATCGCCGCCACGCCGATCGCGGCGATGATCATCGGCGCCAGCACTTGATGCGCCGACAGGCCCGACGCCTTCATCGCAATGACTTCCGAATTCTGATTGAGCGTCGAATAGGTGATGATCGCGCCCAACAGCACCGAATAGGGCAGGAAGCGCGCAATGATCTCCGGCGTGCGCAGGCTGATATAACGCCAGACTTCCGCCTGCCCGTTGCCCGGATGGGCAAGAATCCGCCCCGATTCGCTCAACGCGTCGAGGAACTGGAGGACGATCACCAACGCCGCGAGCACCGCGAAGGTGCGCACGAGGAAGCTCTTCGCCATATACGTCGTCACCGTCCGCGACGGGAAGAACTGCATCGAGATCATGCCGGCTGCGCCTCCGGCTCGTCGTTGTCGCCGTTGCGGCGCTGTCGCCGGAACGGAAGCCAGCGCACGACGACCTTGCTGATCTTGGCGAATACGCGTTCCAGCGCACCGATAGGCTGGCCGCCGGGGACATAGGCGATCGTGTAATACATCCAGAGCACCAGGCCCGCGAAGATCGTGAACGGCACCCATAAGGCGATCAGCGGATCGACCCGGCCCAGGCCGCCGATCCCCTCGCCATATTCGTTGACCTTGAAATAGGTCACGATGATCACGATCGACAGAAATACCCCCAGTGCGGAAGACGATCTTTTGGGCGGGACGCCCAGCGCCAGCGCCAGCATAGGCAACAGGAACATCGACACCACCTCGGTGATGCGGAAATGGAACGCGGCGCGACTGGTGTCGCGCAGCGGTTCGGGTTGCGTTCGATCGCGGCCGATCTGGGCGAGCTCGGGCAGGGTGAATTCCAGATTGCGCCCGCCGCGCGCGCGAAAAGCGCTGGTCGGCGGTAGACGGATCGGGAAGTTCCAGACGTTGAAGCGCAGCACGCGCGGCACTGCGACCTTCGCTTCCTTGCTGACCAGCGTACCATTGGTCAGCTGGAAAATGATCTCGTCGGGATTGGGGGCCGCGTAGAACTTGCCCTTTTCGGCGGTCACCGCGAACGAGCCGCCCTTGTCGTCGTTGCGCTGGACGAAAATGCCCTTCAGCTCGCGCCCTTCATCCTTGCTTTCCTCGATCCGGACGGTGGGGCCGTTATTCGGGAAGGTGGTGAACTCGCCGACTTTGATCGAGGCGCCGAGCGCGCCGGTGCGCAATTCGTAGCGCAAATTCTCGTAAGCATAGCGCGCCTTGGGCTGGACATAGCCGACGATGAACAGGTTCAGGATCGCGAGGACGATCGTGTACATGTACGGTACGCGCAGCAGTCGACCGTAGCTCATGCCCACGGCGCGCAGGATGTCGAGTTCCGACGATGTCGCGAGTCGCCGAAAGGCTAGCAGGCAGCCGAGCATCAGCCCGATCGGGATGCCGAGACCGAAATATTCGGGCAGCAAATTGGCCAGCATCTGCCACACGACGCTGATCGGTCCGCCTTCGGTCGCGACGAAGTCGAACAGCCGCAGCATGCGGTCGAGCACGAGCAGCATCGCCGCGATCACCAACGTGGAGAAAAGCGGCAACGCGATCAGCCGGGCCATGTAGCGATCGATGGACTTCATGGCTGACGGAAAAAGGGTCCTTCTCGGCCGGGAGCGGCTGGGGAGATGATCGAACGGCTATAGGGCGGCATTCGGTCCGCGTCAGCCGGAAAAACTTGCTAGAGCGGCATGCTCGATTTCTGAATCGGACACGCCGCGCTAGTTTTTCGTGGACGCATTGCTTGTCGCGGAAAACCGGTACCCACTTTTCCGCGCGATGCTCTATTCGGCGGCCAATTGGTCGGTCGGCGTCGGCCGATCCGCGACCGCATCGGCGATCGCGCGTTCCAGCCCGGCGATGGTGAACGGTTTGCGCAAAACCGGTCGCCCGCCGAAATCGGCCGCCGACCCTTCGCCGGCATAACCGGTGACGAACAGCACGGCCAGATCGGGCCGGCGCGCCAGCAATCCGGCGATCATCTCCGGGCCGGTCTGGCCGGGCATCAGCACGTCGGTGATGACGAGATCGAATGGCCCGAGATCGTCGAGGATGCGCGGCGCGTCCAGCGGGTCGGGGCACGGCACGGCGCGGTGCTTCAATTCCTCGAGCGCGCCGATCGTGGCGTTGAGGACGCGCGGATCGTCCTCGACCACCAGCACGCCGAGGCCGCGGATGGACGGCGGCGCGGACGGCGTCGCCGTTTCCGCTTTCGCCACCACGTCTCCGACACCCAAATGACGTGGGAGATACAGCGTGACCGTGGTCCCTTCGCCCTCGACCGAGCTGATTGCGATCTCGCCACCCGATTGACGGACAAAGGCGAATATCTGACTGAGACCCAGCCCGGTGCCCTTGCCGACCGGCTTGGTCGTGAAGAACGGTTCGAATACCCGCTCCATAACCTCGGGCGCCATGCCGCAGCCGGTGTCGCTGACCGCGATCGCGATATGGTCCCCGGCCAGGCAGTGGCCGATCTCATTGGCGGCGAGTGTCTTCGCGCTGGCCCGGATCGTCAGCCGTCCGCGGCCATCCATCGCATCGCGCGCGTTGACCGCGAGGTTGAGGATGGTGTTTTCGAGTTCGTGGCGGTCGGCCCAGATATGCCAGGACGAGCCGTCGTCGCTCGTCTCCACCGTGATCGCGTCCCCCAGCGTGCGATCGAGCAGGTCGGACATGCCTTCGATCGTGGCGATCGGCGCGAGCGGCTCGGGGTTGAGCGCCTCCTCGCGCGAAAAAGCGAGCAGGCGCCGGGTCAGCGCGGCGGCGCGATGAGCGCCCTCGGTGGCATTGTCGAGATGACGACCGACGCCTGCCGGATCGCTCTTCAAGGTGCGTCGGGCGAGTTCCAGGCCGCCAAGAACGACCGCCAGCATATTGTTGAAATCGTGGGCGATGCCACCCGTCAGCTGGCCGACCGCCTCCATCTTCTGCACCTGGCGCAGCTTGGCCTCCTGCGCGCGCAAGGCCTGGGTGGCCTCGTTTACCGCATCCTCGAGCGCCGCCGACCGTTCGCGTTCGATGTCGGCGTCGGCACGTGCGACGGCACGCTCGCGCATCACGCCGATCGTCAACCAGCCGAGCACGACCGCCGCGATCAGGATCAGCATGCCGAATACGGCCAGGATCATCGCTACGGTGTTGGACCGTTGGATTGACGCCGCCGCCGCCGCGACGCGCTTGTCGAGCAGGTCGTGTTCGGAGTCGATGATCGCGTCGAGCTGGCGGTCGATATCGCGTAACGTCGCCGATTTGCCCGCGGCGTAGAAGCGAGAATAGGCTTGGCTGTCCTTCTTGTACGACGTGCTGAGCGCCGTGATCGCCAGTTCCTTGCCGCGCTCCTCATAGGTGGCGCGCAGCTGGTCGATCAGATGCTGCTGCATGGAATTGTCGCTGGTCAGCGCATCGAGCCGGTCGATCTGGTTCCGCGCTGAGCTCCACTCGTCATAATATTCGCGGCCGACCAACTGGTCGCGGCTCATCACATACCGCCCCAGCGCCGCTTCGGCATGCGCGATCGTGCCCGACAGCGTGCGCGCCAGGATCATGACGTCGTAGCTATGGCTCTGCGCCTTCAGCGCGCGATCGCGCTGCGCGGTCGTATCCGACAGGATAACGATCAGCGCGACGACGATGCCGGTGCCGAGTAACGCCATCACCGCCAGGGCAATGCCCCGCCAGACCGTGCGTGCCTGGTCGACGAGCCCCGGCTCGGCGTCGTTCCCGCTCATGGCCGTCTTGTACCGAATCGGTTGAATCTAGGAAACCCCGCAGGTTCCCTCAATTTATCGCGTGCGCTGCCCGCCCTGCCGCTTCGAATCTCTCCAACACCGTCGCGATTTGATCGGCCGTATGTTCCGCGCACAGCGAACACCGCAGTAGATAGGTGCCCGCGGGAGTCGCCGGTGGGCGCGCCATGTTCACATAGACCCCGCTGTCGAGCAGCGCCTGCCACATCATCACGGCTTGGGTCTGATCATCCAGGATCACCGCGACGATCGCGCTGTCCGGATTTTCGGTGCCAAGCTTGAACCCCATTCGGGTCAGCCCGCCATGCAATTGCCTGGCATTTTCCCACAGATGCGCACGCTTGTTATGTGCGTGCTGCAGCTTGCGGATCGACATCGCCGCGGTCGCGACGACCGATGGCGGCAGGCTGGCGGTGAAGATATAGGGCCGGCAGGCGAGGCGGATCGCCTCGAACTTCGGGTGATTGGACACGCAGAAGCCGCCGACCGTGCCGACCGACTTGGAGAAGGTGCCGACGATGAAGTCGACATCGCCTTCGCAACCCTGTGCCTCGTACACGCCGCGGCCGTTGGGGCCGTAAAAGCCCATCGAATGTGCTTCGTCCGACAGCACCATCGCATTGTGCTTCTTGGCGACCGCGACCATTTCCTTGAGCGGCGCGACATCGCCGAGCATCGAATAGACGCCTTCGAGCACGACCAACTTGCCCGGTTCCTTGGGCAGCCGGCCGAGGCGCTTGTCGAGATCCTCGATGTCGTTGTGGCGGAAGCGGACGATCTCGGCATAGCCCTGTTTGCAGCCATCATAGATCGAGGCGTGGCTGTCGGCGTCGAGAATGACGTACTCGCCCTTGCCGGCCAGCGTCGAAATCATGCCGAGATTGGCCATATAGCCGGTCGAGAAGACGATCGCCCCGGTCGTGCCGTAGAAATCGCGCAACGCCTGTTCGACTTCCATATGGTCGCGGAAGGTGCCGTTGAGCATACGGCTGCCATTCGTGCCCGATCCGAACTGGTCGAGCGCATCCTTGCCCGCCTGGATGACGTCGGGATCGAACGTCATGCCCATGTAATTGTAGGTGCCAAGCAGGATCGTGTCCTTGCCCTTGATCACCGCCTCGGTCGGCGACTTGACCTGCTCCATCACGATAGCGAACGGATCGGTCACGCCGCTGTCGAGCAATGCCTGGCGCTCGGCGATCAGGCCGTCGAACTTGGACATTAAGTCCGTTTCCGGCGCCACGGACGCGGGATTCTCGGGAAGGGCTTCGGCGGTGTCGATGGCGTCGGTCATTCTCTGTTCCCCATCCACCGGATCAGGCGGCCTTGAGCTTCTGGACGGCATCGACGAGCTGGCCGACCGTCTCGATCTCGGCCTGCATGTTCATCGTAATGATGATGTCGAACTCGTCCTCGATCGCCGCGACGAAATCCATCACGGTCAGCGAGTCCCATTCCAGGTCGTGCTGGAACGTGGTGGCGTCCGACAAAGCGACGCCTTTCTTGTTGAACGGCTGGATCAGGCCGGTGACGGTCTCGAAAATTGCTGCGCGGTCGCTCATGGTTTTTCCCTTGTTCTCGCGAAGGCGTTGCCCGCCAAATGCGGCGGGAATTGGCCGGCGTTATAGCAACCCTTGGGCGCGATACCATTGCGCCGTCGCCGCCAGCGCCGATCGGGTGTCCTGGCGGGACTCCCAAATGTCCTTCGGCGGCGTCTTGTGGCTGACCCAGTCGCGGTGGCAGAAATAGGCGACGCGGTCGGGAGTCAGCTTGGCGTTCTTGCCGCGGACCAGGCCGTCGATTGCGGCGATCGCGCTCAGCACCGGGCGGGGCAGGGACAGTGGTAGCACGCTCTTGCCCATCGCCGCGCCGATCGCGCGGGCAAAGTCGCGATGGTCCCAGCCGTTGGGGGCACCGTCATCGGGCTCGACGATTTCGCGGATCAAAGCGTTGCTGGTGGGAAGCGCCAGCAATAGGCGCACGAGTTCGCCGACCGCGATTGCCGACATGCGCCCGCCGGCCGGCGGCAGCGGCACCACATGGCGCTTCGCCAGCTTGAACAGCTCGAGCATCTCCTGGTCGCGCGGACCGAAGATCGCTGGCGGGCGGACGATGGTCCAGTCGAGCGTGCTTGCGATCAGCAATCGGTCCGCCTCGGCCTTCGACCAGCCATAGAGCGACAGATCGGGTTCGCGCGCGGTCAGCGACGAGACCTGGACGAAACGCCGGATCCCGGCGGCTTCGGCCGCGGCAATCAGGACGCGCGTCCCCTCGATATTGCCCGCCGCGAACCCGGCGCGATCGGGCGCGTTTATCACACCGGCGATATGCAGGACGGCGTCAGTGCCCTGGACCAGGGCCGCCATGCTGTCGGGATTGCCGAGCGCACCTTCGACCCAGGTCATGCCGGCGCGGTCGGGTTGCGGCCGGCGCGTCAGCGCGCGCAATTGGTGGCCTTCGGCAAGCGCGTGCTCGATCAGGTGACTGCCGACGAACCCGGTGCCGCCGGTAACCGCGATCAGCGTCACGCCAACACCATATGGTTGCGGTGGACCAGAGCGGCGCGCGGCGCATAGCCGAGGATCGCCGCGGCCTCGTCGCTACGCTTGCCGGCAATCCGCGTCGCCTCGGCGGCGTCATATTCGGCGAGCCCGTTGGCGACGACGCCGTCCGGACCGGCGATCGCGATCAGGTCGCCGCGGGCGAACGCGCCTTCGATCCGCGTCGCGCCCGCGGGGAGGAGACTCCTGCCTTCGTTGAGCGCGGCGACCGCGCCGGCATCGATATGGACCGTGCCGCGCACCGTCAGCCGCCCACCCAGCCACGCCTTGCGTGCCGGCGCGCTGCGCTGCGCGGGAAACAGGGTGCCGTGTCCGGTCTCGACATAACGCGCGAAAGGATGGTCGATCCGTCCCATAGCGATCGCCAGCGCAATGCCCGCGCGGGTCGCGATCTTCGCCGCCTGAACCTTGGAGATCATGCCGCCCGAGCCCATGCCCGATAGCGATCCGCCGGCCATCGCCTCGATTGCGCCGTCGATCCGCGTCACGCGCTCGATCAGGGTCGCGCCGGGCTGAGAAGGATCGCGGTCGTAAAGGCCATCAATGTCGGACAGCAGCAGCACGCCTTGGGCGCCGGCCGCTTGCGCAACCCGGGCCGCCAGCCGGTCATTGTCGCCGAACCGGATTTCCTCGGTCGCGACCGAATCGTTCTCGTTGATCACCGGGACCACGCCGAGACCGAGCAGCCGGCCCAGGGTCGCCGCGGCATTGAGATAGCGGCGCCGATCCTCGAGATCGTCCAACGTGACCAGCATCTGGGCCGCGGTCAGCCCTTCGGCGCCGAGACATTCGGCCCAGACCTGGCTCAGCGCGATCTGACCGGTCGCGGCGGCCGCCTGGGCATCTTCCAGGCTCGAGCGTCCGCCCTTGGCGAGCTTGAGCCGCCGTGCGCCAAGCGCGATCGCGCCCGACGAGACGATCGCGACCTGCTGTCCCTGCCGCGCGGCCGCGGCGATGTCGGCCGCGACGCCCGCCAGCCAATCGCGCCGCACCTCGCCTTCCGGCGTCACGAGCAGCGACGACCCGACCTTGACGATCAGGCGCGGGCAGCGCGCGGCGGCAAAGAGCGAAATCTCCGGCATCGCGCTTTCGCTTAGCGGGCGCCGCGCCGGCCCGCTACCGGCGATACGATCAGAGCGGTGACCATCGCACTTCATCCTCGACGCCGTCGTCGTCGACCGGCGATTCGTTGCTCGGGATCGCTTCGAGCAATTTGTCGAGCGCCCAATCGACGCCGACGCCGCTCGCGCCGGAAATCGGGATCACCTCCGCGCCCGAGGCCTCTTCCAGTTCCTGCGACAACGCCTTGATCAGCTCATCGTCGAGCGTGTCGATCTTGTTGAGCGCGACCACCACCGGTTTGTCGACCAGCCCGCCGCCATAAGCTTCGAGCTCGTCGCGCACGATGCGATAGCTTTCGGCCACGTCGGGATCGTTGGCGTCGACCAGATGGAGCAGCACGCGGCAGCGCTCGATATGCCCCAGGAAACGGTCGCCGACGCCGGCGCCCTCCGCCGCACCTTCGATCAGGCCGGGAATGTCGGCGATGACGAATTCGCGTCCCTTGTGCCGCACCACGCCCAATTGAGGCCGGGTGGTGGTGAAGGCATATTCGCCGACCTTGGCCTGGGCGTTGGTGACCTGGTTGATGAAAGTCGACTTACCCGCGTTGGGCAGCCCCACCAGCCCCGCATCGGCGAGCAGCTTGAGGCGCAGCCACACCCACGCTTCCTCGGACGGCCAGCCGGTGCCATGCTGGCGCGGCGCGCGGTTGGTCGACGTCTTGTAGCTGGCATTGCCGCGGCCGCCATCGCCGCCACGCAGGAATACGATGCGCTGGCCGACCTTGGTCAGGTCGGCGAGCAACGACCGCTCCTCATCGTCGGCGAGGATTTGCGTACCCACCGGCACCTTGATCACGAGATCGTCGCCACCGGCGCCGGTGCGGTTCGATCCCGCGCCACCGGTCCCGCGCGGCGCGCGGAAATGCTGGGTGTAGCGGAAATCGATCAACGTGTTGAGGCCGGCGACCGCTTCGAACACGATGTCGCCGCCTTTGCCGCCGTCGCCGCCATCGGGACCGCCATATTCGACGAACTTTTCGCGACGGAAACTGACGGCGCCGGGGCCGCCGGCGCCCGAACGGACGAAGATCTTGGCCTGATCGAGAAAATGCATGGCCCGCTGTAGCGGCGGAAGGGCGCGCTGCTAACCCCCAACCGCCAATCCCGAATTTGGATTGGAAGGATAATGCGTTGTTTACCAATTTTGTTGCGGCGCACATAAGAGGACCGGCGAGGGGGCGCGTCGTGGTCAATTGTATCCAATATCCAGTCGGAACGGCGATCTTCACCGGGCGCTTTTCAACCGCCGACCTTCCGGAAAAGGATCGCCACGACGCCTGGCGGGGTCGATCGCCCTCGACCGCAGGCCGTCTCTACGAGACACGCCCTCACGAGCCGTTCGATGTCGCCAGTGATCTGGTCACGTTGGGACCGCTCAAAATCCACTTCTCGACGATCACCGGTCAGTATTTCGACCGCACGCGAGCCATGGTGGCGGCCGACGGCGTCGACGACCTGGTGGTCAACGTCCGGTTCCGGGGCGGCGCGCTGGGCGACATGAATGGAACGCCGTTCGCCGGGTCAACCGGATCGATAGTGTTGACCGATATGGCGCAGCCGCAGGCGCACGTCTCGGAAGCAAGCTCAACAGCCTATTTCCATGTACCCCGCGCGCTTGCCGAACAATTCCTGCCCAGCGTCGCATCGCTGCACGGGCTAACGATCGCTCCCGACACGGCGACGTTGCTGCGCGAACACCTGTTGCAGATTTGGCGCGGCGCCGATCGCCTGCCGGTCGAGCAAGGCGGCCGCCTGGCGGCATCGGTGCTCGATCTGCTGGCGGTTGCAGTCGCACAGGGCAGGGGTGGTGAAGCCGCTCCCGATGCCGTCGCGGGAGCAGCATTTATGCGGGCACGCGCGGAGATCGAGATGCGACTTGGTTCGGCGACGCTTTCCGTCGCCAATCTATGCCGCACCTTGGGCATGTCGCGATCGGCGCTTTATCGTTTGTTCGCGGCCGAGGGCGGCGTCCACGCTTATATCATGCGGCGAAGGCTGGAACGCGTCGCCACGACGTTGAGAGATCCGTCCGATCACGAGCGGATCGCCGATATCGCCGAGCGCTGGGGTTTTTGCGACGCGGCCTATCTGGGACGGTTGTTCCGCGAGCGCTTCGGCATGACCCCGTCGGATTATCGCGCGTTCAGTCGCGGGCGCCCGCAGACGTTCGCCAGCTCGGCGCTCCACGCGGCCTGAACAGGTCCACGCCGCAGCGTTTGCACTGGGCGCGATAACCATCGCCCTCGTGCCAGACGCGCTGCGAGCGGCGATGTCCAAGGATCCGGCATATCAAAGGATTGGTTTCGGGAACGAAAGGCATAGACGCGATCTAGGATGCCTGACCCCGGCGGGAAGGCGGTCAGCGTCCCACCCGCTATTGACTGTGTTCCAATCGCGCCGGGACGTCAGCCCCTTGTCGCGCTTCCGGCGGACAATGCCTCGAAGGCGAGCTGGCGCGCGCGGTCGCGCGGCAGGCCGAGGACACGGGCGAGGGGCGCGCCGAACAAGGCGTCGCCGAGCGCCATGATGACGAGCTGCAACGTCTCGTCCTCGATCGGGCGATCCTGTTTCGAATGACCTTCGGTCAATTCGTCGACCAGATCGTGGATGGCTTTCAGGATCGGGTCGAGCGCGTCCTCATTTCCCGACAGGATCATCCAGCTGGCGAGCGCTCCCGCGCCACCGGTGTCGAAAGCGTCGAACGCGAGGTCGACGACTTCGCGCGGATTCTGATCGCCGGCGCGCTGGCGAATCACGGTTTCGCGGATGGTGGTCGAAATGAACTCCGCCATCCGCTCGATCAGCGCTTTCTGCAGCCCCGCCGCGGAGCCGAAATGATGGAGCAGATTGGCATGCGTCCGGCCGATGCGCGCGGCCACCGCCTTCAATGTCACCGCTTGTGGGCCGAGTTCGACGAGCAGGCTGCGGGCCGCCTCCAGCGCGGCTTCGCGCGATTCCTCGGGGCTAAGGCGACGGCGGATCGGAAGCGGGGTCACGGACATGGATGACCTCTCGGCGCTTCCGGGCATGAAATCAATCCGCCGCCCGGCGCGGTCCCGGGCGGCGGATTGAGACTCAGGCCGCGATCGGCATTCGGCAAAGCGGCGCATCGGCGTCGAAGTCGAGCGCCAGCGTGATGCTCTCGGCCTCGCGCCCGCGCGCCAGGCTATAGGTATTCATCCGCCCGGTCGGCCTGAAGCCGAGCTTCCTCAACACGTTGCCCGAGGCCGGATTGTCGACGTAATAGCGCGAACGCAGGCTCTTCAAGCCCATCGCATAGCGCGCGATTCCTAAGACGGCGCGGCCTGCCTCGGTCGCATAGCCACGGCCCCAGGCATCGGGAGTCAACCAATAGCCGAGCTCGTGGCCGTCCATATCCTCAGCAGGGTGGATGCCGATCCCGCCGACCAGGCGTGGGGTAGCTTCCTCGTGCGCGAGGATCGATAGCGACACATTGTCCTTGGCGCGCGACGTCGCCAGCCATTCGGCCGCATGTGCCTCGGTATAGGGCCACGGCACCCGCGACAGCTTGGTCACGACTTGCTCGTGCCCGATCGCCCGGGCGATCTCGGCGGCGTCCTCGGGCCAGCCGGGGCGTAATGTCAGTCTCTTGGTCCGCGCGAACATCTCACTCTCCGTGTCGTGCCGGGCCGCTCGCACGTCGATATGACGTTTCCGCGACCCGGAAGTGGAGGGAGCATGAAAAAAGGGAGCCGGGGCGACCCGTCTCCCTTGTTCGGTCTCTGGTTAGCCCGAGACCCGGGTCGCCCTGGTGGGCAACCCGTGCGGTTGCCCGTTATTCTGCGGCTTGCGCCATAATGTCTACCGAGCAGAACTTTCGGCCGAGCTTGCCCTCGTGGAAGGTCACGCGACCGTCGGTAAGCGCAAAAAGGGTATGGTCCTTGCCCATGCCGACATTGCGGCCGGCATAGAATTTGGTCCCGCGCTGACGCACGATGATGTTGCCGGCAACGACTTCCTGTCCGCCGAACTTCTTCACACCGAGGCGACGGCCAGCCGAATCGCGACCGTTGCGCGACGAACCGCCTGCTTTCTTATGTGCCATCTCTACTCTTCCTCGAACTTAAGCTTCGGCAGCCGGGGCTTCAGCGCCGGCCTCGTCGGTCTTCTTGGCAGCGGCCTTCTTGGGCGCAGCCTTCTTCTCGGCGGCGCCGATCGACACGATCTTCAGGATCGTGTGGTTCTGGCGGTGGCCGTTGCGGCGACGATAATTGTGACGACGGCGCTTCTTGAAGACGATGACCTTCTCGCCCTTCGCCTGCGCGACGATCTCGGCGGCGACGGTCAGGCCGTCGGTCGACTGCAGGTCCGAGCCCTCGCCGGCGAGCAGGACGTCGCCCAGCGTCACCGAGCTCCCGGCTTCTCCGTCGATCTTCTCGACGACGATCTTGTCTCCGGCGGCGACGCGATATTGCTTGCCGCCCGTGCGCACGACTGCGAACATGGCCCTCATCACTTCCAAATTAGTAAGCCGCGCCGGACAGATCCAGCACGGGAAAGACGGGCCGCCTAAGCGAAGGGGCGGTTCGTGTCAACCTACGCGGTCGGCCCGAAACGATCAAAAAGCCTGTTGCCGCTGCGCAACACCAATGATGCGTATTGTGCTTTTGCAGCATAACTTTGTTGTCGCGAACGCACGACGGCATAAGGTTTGTCATGGAGGCGCCGGAGGTAGGGACCGTCGCAGCCCGAGAAACATAGATAATGGGGAATCAGCGATGAGTCGCGCGACTGTCATTAAATCCATGATCACCGTATCGGCGCTGGCACTAACCGTGCCGGCCTTTGCCCAGGACACGCCTCCGCAAGAAGGCGCCGATTCCGCACCGGCAAAAGATATCGTCGTTACCGGGTCACGTATCCCCGGACGCACCATTGCCGAATCCCCGGTTCCGATCGACGTCATCAGTGGCGATCAGCTTGCGGCCTCTGGCCAGACCGAAACCAACAAGGTGCTCAACCAGCTGGTTCCTTCGTTCAATTTTCCGCAGCCGTCCCTGACGGATGGCACCGATTCGCTGCGCCCCGCGACGTTGCGCGGCCTCGCGCCCGACCAGACGCTCGTGCTGATCAATGGCAAGCGGCGGCATACCGCGGCGCTGTTGAACTTGAACGGGTCGGTCGGACGCGGCTCCAGCGCGGTCGACCTCAACGAAATTCCGGCGATCGCGATCGACCGGATCGAGGTGCTGCGCGACGGCGCGTCGTCGCAATATGGCTCGGACGCGATCGCCGGCGTGATCAATATCCAGCTGTCGAAGAAGGTAGGCGTCAGCGGGTCGGTGACGTACGGCCAATATGATACCACGATGGATGGCGTCTACGATGTGGCCGGGGTCGCGACCACGGGCGGTCTGCCGACCGTTGCGGTGCCCGGATCGAATGCCCAAGGCGATATCCTCAAGCTCAATAACGGCAACGAGCGCAAACGGCATGACGGCGATACGCTGACGCTGGCCGCCCGGGTCGGCCTGCCGGTCGGCGACGGCGGCTATCTTACGTTCTCGGCGCAGTTCCGCGATCGCGATCCGACCAATCGGTCCGGCCCCGATCCGAGGCGCCAGTATTTCGCCGTGGGCGATCCGCGCGAACTGACGATCAATCGCTTCACGCACGGATATGGCGACGGCAAGGCGACCGATTACAATCTGTTCGTCAATGCCGGGATTGATCTTGGGCCGAATTTCGAGCTCTACACGTTCGGAAGCTACGGCATTCGCGACGGCATCGGCGCGGGCTTTTATCGCCGGTCGAACGACGCGCGCAATCGCGACTTTGCCGCCTCAACGACCGTATTCGTGCCTTATTATCCTGACGGCTTCTTGCCGAAGATTCAAAGCCAGATCGAGGACGTGTCGGGCGCGGTCGGCATCAAAGGCGACCTTGGTTCCTGGAATACCGACTTGTCGGTGGTTTATGGTTCGAACAAGCTCGATTACCAGACGATCAACAGCTTCAATACCTCGCTGGGCGGGATTGCCTCACCCCGCCGGTTCGATGCGGGCGGCATCGCCTTCGGGCAAACGACCGCTAACCTTGACGTCAACCGGAAGTTCGATGTCAGCTGGCTGTCGAGCCTGGGCATCGCCTTCGGCGCGGAATATCGCAACGAGAACTTCAAGATCCGCGCCGGTGAGGTCGACAGCTATATCAACGGACCTTACTCGGCCAATGGCGCAGGCGGGGGCGCGCAGGTGTTCCCCGGCTTCCGCCCGAACAACGCGATAGACGTCTCCCGCGACAGCGTGGCCGGCTATGGCGAGATTGACGCCGACATCTCCAAGGCCTTCACGCTCCAGGCGGCCGGCCGCTACGAACATTTCAGCGACTTCGGCGATACGGTGAACGGCAAGCTGGCGGCGCGGTTCGAGCCGATCAAGGGTATCGCAATTCGCGGATCGGTTTCGACCGGCTTTCGCGCGCCCAGCCTGGCGCAGCAATATTTCGCCACGACCTCGACCAACAACACGGTCGTGGGGGGTGTTTCTCAGCTGATCGAGGTGGGGACTTTCCCCGCGACCAGCCCGGTTGCGACGGCGCTCGGCGGCAAGCAACTCAAGGCCGAAAAGGCGCTCAACCTTGCGGGAGGCGTCGCGCTCACGCCATTCAGCGGGTTCAGCCTGACCGCGGACTATTACAATATCCGCATCAAGGACCGGGTAGTGCTGACGGAGAACCTGACCGGCGCGGCAGTCGTCAACCTGCTGACCGCGGCGGGCATTACGAACGTCACCTCGGCGCGCTTCTTCGTCAATGGCGTCGACACGCGGACGCAGGGGCTCGACATCGTCGCGACCTATCGTGTGCCCGATTTCGGCGCGGGCAAGTTCGTGCTCACGGCTGGGTACAATTACAATGAGACCAAGATCATCAAACGGGCCGCGTTGCCGTCGCTGCCGGGTCTGGTTCTGTTCGGACGCCAGGAGTCGTTCCGCCTGACCGACGGTCAGCCGCGGACCAAGCTTAACCTGTCGGTCGACTGGGATCTGGGAATCGTCGGCGCGACAGTGCGCACCAATCGCTACGGAACGGTATGGAGCGCGGCAGGCGGAGCGCTGTCCGCTCCGCTGGGCACGGTTGCGGGCGACTTCAAGATGACGCCGAAATGGGTCACCGACGTCGAACTCCGCGTCCACCCGATTAAGGAGATCACGCTGGCGCTGGGCGCCGACAACGTATTCGACGTCTATCCCGATCGCTTGCCGCTCGGGGGAGCGTTCTCACCGAACAGCTACTTCCTGCCATATTCGTCGCTGTCGCCTTTCGGCTTCAACGGCCGCTTCCTCTATGGGCGGGTTGCTTTCAACTTCTGACACATCGCAGAAGGTGGAGAAAGGAAAGGGGGCCGCGAGGCCCCCTTTTTTTACATGCGGTAATCTCGGCGGTGATTTTAGTGGCGGTGCTCGCGGCGTAGATTGTAGCGTCCGTCGGCAAAGCCGGTGAACAGTCCGTCTATCGCCGGATGATCGACCGGTTCCTCGCTGTCGTCGTGGAGCAGGTTCTGCTGGCTGACATAGGCGACGTAGCTCGACTCGCCATTCTCGGCGAGCAGATGATAGAAAGGCTGGTCCTTGGACGGGCGCAGATCCTCAGGGATCGATTCATACCATTCTTCGGTATTCGCGAAGACCGGGTCGATATCGAAAATCACGCCGCGAAAGTCGAACATCCGGTGGCGAACGACATCCCCGATCGTGAACCGCGCGGTCGCGACCGCCGGCATCGGCACACCGAATTGCGAAAGCACATCATGAGGTTGGGAACGAGTCATGATCATAATGTAGAGTTTCTTCGGCGCCGCACAAGCGGACCGCTTGCGCAGCCGGTTCGCGTACGTTAGAGGCGCCGCCTTCGACCAGCATCCGCACTGTCCAGGCAGCGCATATGGGTGCGGACCCCCAGCGCGGAGAGGTGCCAGAGAGGTCGATTGGGACGGTCTCGAAAACCGTTGTGCGGGTAACCGTACCGTGGGTTCGAATCCCACCCTCTCCGCCACGGGCTGTTCGGTCGTCACGTGCTTCCTGCCGACCACCAATTTCGGCTGTTGGACCAGTGCGCTGAGGCTCTCTTCGGACCCCTGCACACGATCCTAGGCAATCAACTTCTCCTGCCGCGCGAAGTGAAGGAACAGCGGTAGCCACAGGCCATCGGGCGCGCCGGGCTGGGGCCATAATCCAAAGCCGTGACCGCCTCGGCTGAACAAATGCGTCTCCACCGTGATCTTGGCCGCGATCATCGCGTCGCGCAGCTTCGTGGTGTTGGCGACCGGCACGGTGCCGTCATCTTCGGCGTGTACCAGGAAAGTGGGTGTCGCCGCCGGCGTGACATTGCGATCGGGCGACCATTGCCGGATCTCGGCCGCGGTCGGCGGCCTGCCGAACAACGATGGTGCCGCGCCGCCATAGGCATAAGCCGGGTCGACGGTCTGCACGGGGTAGATCGGCGCCGCCAGCAACGGCCGCGCCTCGAGCCGATCTGTCGCGTCGATTGGCGCGTAAAATGACGCGGAATGCCGCGTGGCAAGGGTCGCCGCCAGGAAGCCGCCGGCGCTGAACCCCATGACGCCAACTCGCGACGGGTCGAGCCCGAAGCGCGGTGCCTGGGCGTGAATAAGGCGCATCGCGCGCTGGGCGTCGGCGGGGCCGACGCTTGCCGCGTTGATCCATCCGTCCTGGGCCAGACGGTAGAGCAGTATGAAGCAGGTGATCCCGGCACGGTTCAGCACATCGGCTATCCGGTATCCCTCATGCTCGAAATAATTCCAGGCGAAGCCGCCGCCGGGAATGATCAGCATGGCCGCGCCATTCGGCTGCGCCGCCCGAAGAGCGATCATTCGCGGCCTCGATATGCCCTTGATCCGTCGGCTGCTATAGGACGGGTCCGACGAGGATTGCTCGACGATCTCGGCCATGTCCGCATGAAGCGCGCCCGCTGGCGGACGCGGCCACAACTCAACGATTTCCCCAGGCATCGTCGAGCTCGGCTGGGCCATCGCTGCCTCTCCCAAACCCATCGCCGAGGCGCCGGCCAATACCAGGGGGGACTTAACGAGATCGCGTCGTGAGAGCGTCATGAGAACATCCTTCCTAGCGTCGCGAAACGGAAACCGCGGCTTGCCTTGGGTCGCTGTCGGCCTCTTTGGTGCCGTTCGCGTCGACCTAAGGTAGCGCTATCATTTTTTGTTGACGGGTCAAACAATATGATGAATTCACGGCGACGGGATTGTTGGAGCGAGATCGCTCGGCGCTCGAATATCCGGCAAACGGAGTGGAGGGGACATGCAAGAAGGCGGGCGGACGTTGGGTATCCGTGCGTCGACCGCGGCCGTGCCGGGCCAAGTTTCGGAATCTGAAAGCTCGTGTCGCACGGTGGTCGCCCTCCACGAGCGCCTTGTGCGAATGATGCCGGCGTTTTTCACAATCGCGGCGGCGCTTAATGGCCTCGGCCAGGCTGGATCGGTCGCGATCCGGAGATCGTCGCGCTCGCCGACGGCTCGGTTGCTCGATTTTCAGCAAGTGAGGCGCGCATGAAGATTCTGGCTGCAGCGGCCGTTCTCGTCTTGGCGAGCGTGGCGCCGGCGGCCGCACGGGAAGTGCGGATCGCTCCTCGCCTCGACCTCGGGACGCTGGGGGCGCCGCTACCGATCCGCATCGGCGGGCGCGCGATACAGGGCGGCACGGCGGCCGCCCCCAATTATCAACGCCAATGGCCCGGCAGCTATTTCGAGACGGCATTTAGGGGCACCGCGATCTATCTGAAGATCGGACCAGGCGACGTCATTCTGCACGTCCTGGTCGACGATCGTCCGCCACTGTCATTGGTTAAGCCCAGTGCAGGATTGTATTTGCTCGACGGTCTTTCGCCCGGACCGCATCGGGTGCGGGTCGAGGTCGTGACCGAGGGACAGGCGGGGTCGAGCAGCTTTGGCGGATTCTATCCAGCGCCGGGAACGAAGGCGATGCCCGTCCGCGCCCGCGCCCGACAGATCGAGTTCATCGGCGATTCCCATACGGTCGGCTACGGCAATACTTCGCCCAGCCGCCAGTGCACTGCCGCCCAGGTCTGGGCCACTACCGACACCTCGCAGGGAATAGCGGGGGTGATCGCCCGACGGTACGGGGCGGATTACCAGGTCAATGCGATTTCGGGGCGCGGGGTCGTTCGTAACTATGGCGGTTTCGCCGCCGACACGCTGCCTGAGGCCTATCCTTTCATCCTGTTCGACAAGGCCCAGCGCTATTCCGGTACCGGCTGGCGACCGCAACTGATCGTCATCGCTTTGGGCACCAACGATTTCTCCACGCCGCTCAAGCCCGGCGAGAGATGGGCCACGCGCGACGCGCTGCATGCCGATTACGAGGCAAGCTATGTCCGCTTCATCCAGGATTTGCGGCGACGCAATCCGCAGGCGCGATTTGTGTTGTGGGCGACCGATCTGGCCGGCGGAGAAATCGATGCCGAAGTGCGAAAGGTGGTCGACAGGTTACGCGCCGCCGGTGAGCGCCGGATCGACTATGTACCCGTGCGCGGGCTGGCCATGACCGGCTGCGACTCTCATCCGTCGACCGCCGACGACCGGACGATCGCCGACGCGCTGAGCAAGGTGATCGACGCGGGGAAGTCGGAATGAGGGCTCCTACGGACCGGACCGAACGCATCATCGGTAAGACGGCGAGCGGTGTTCGCGCGCGATTGCCGGAAGGCTTCTGTGTGATTGCAAAGTTGAATTGGGGTAAGGCATGACACGGTCTGTTCTCACGTCTCTCCTCAGCGTGTCGTTGATGCTGACGTTTCACGGCGAAGCCTGGGCGGCAAACGACCCGCTGGCGCCTACCGGACGATGGACCGCAGTCACGAGCGGACGGGCCGCAACCCCGCCAATGGGCTGGAACTCGTGGAATGCCTTCCACACGGATGTCACCGAAGCGAAGATACTGGCCTCCGCCCAGGCGATCGTCGACAGCGGTTTGGCTCGCAAGGGCTATCGATACATCAACATCGATGACGGCTGGTGGTTGAAGCGACGGATGCCGGACGGCCGGATGATTGTCCGCACGTCGACTTTTCCGTCCGCTGCGATCGGCGGGACGGAACAGACCAGTCTCAAGCCGTTCACTGATCGCATTCACGCTATGGGCCTGAAGGCGGGGATCTATTCGGATATCGGGGCCAATACCTGTTCGCAGGCTTTCGCCCCCAATGCGCCGAACCTCCCCGAAGGCACTGCCGCCGAACGCGAGGTCGGGCTGTACGGCCATATCGATCAGGACATCCAACTGTATTTCGGCGACTGGGCATTTGACTACATCAAGGTCGACGGCTGCGGCATCCGTGCGTTCGGGCCAGAGAGCGAAGGTGTCAGATCCGGGCAGTATCGCGCGCTCGGGCCGCTCATCGACATCAAGGAGATTCGTCGGACCGACATCTCCGCCGTTCGCAACCTCTACCAGCAAGTCGCCAATGCCCTGCACCGCTCCAAGCCCAATGGCGACTACGTGTTTTCGATCTGCGCCTGGGGATCGGCCGATGTGCGTGCCTGGGGCAAGGACGTGGGCAATCTTTCGCGGACCAGCGACGACCTGACGCCGAGTTGGACACGGATGCTGGCGAATTTCGACAGCGCGGCCAATCGGGCGCTCTATGCGCATCCCGGCTCCTGGAACGATCCCGATATGCTCTTCGTCGGGCAGGGCGACTTCGATGAGCAGCATCTGACGGAAGCGAAGTCGCATTTCGCCCTTTGGTCGATGCTGTCGGCGCCGCTTTTGATCGGATATGATCTGAGGAAAGCGCCACAGCCGCTTATGGACATTCTCGGCAACGGCGACATCATTGCGGTCGACCAGGATCCGGCCGGCAACCAGGCGGTGCTGGCGTATGATACCGATGACGTTCAAATCCTGGTCAAGTTGCTCAGTAATGGTCACAAAGCCGTGGCGATTTTCAATCGAGGGCTCGCGTCGGCCGACGTGACGCTGACGGCCAACCATTTGAAATTCTCCGGAAGCGCCCCGATCGCCCTCAGGAATCTCTGGACCGGGGCGACGCTCCCCGCTTTTTCGGGGGAAATGAAGATCCATCTCCAGCCGCGCGAAACGGCCATATTTGACGCCGCCGGCACCCGCAGCCTGGCGGACGGCATCTATCTGTCGGAAATGCCCGGACGAGTGAATCCGGCCGTCGATGGGGTATCCATTCCCCAACCGGACCCCACGATCCATCGCATGATTACCCCCTGGGGCAGCACGACCGACACGGGGGAGCCCCCGGCCTATACCGGGTGGGGCGGCGCACAGGCCGATGCTACCCCCTATCGGCAGGCGTTGCGCGTCCAAGGCAAGATGTACGGGACCGGCCTCGGCGTTCTCGCCAATTCACGGTTCGAGGTAAGGGCCGATGGTAATTTCCGCCGCTTCATCGCGGACGTCGGTGTCGACGATTCGACGTTCGATACGGACGACGTTGTTACCTTTGCCGTTTATGGAGACGGCAAGCTTCTAGCGATATCCAGGCCGACCCGTTTTGGCCAGGCTGCGCAGACGTTGCGTGCCAATATTGCCGGTGTGAAGATTGTCGAATTGGTGGCGCGCGGCAAGTCGGCCAGAAACAAGGTGCCTACGGTGGTCACTTGGGGCAACGCGGCGCTGCTCAACGACTAGAGCGTGCTGTCGGAAGAACGGCGCAGATGATTTTGGGGCGAATGAGCCGCAAGTCGAGGGCATCCATCTAACCCATTCCGCCCCTCAACTCACCACCGGACGTAATCCGTTTGGTGCTGCTGATGTATGTCCGATTTCCGCTGTCGCTGCGGAATGTCGATGGTCTGTTGTTCGAACGCAGAATCCCTGTCTGCCATGATCCCGTCCGCTTCTCTCGGAACCGATTTTGGCCCATGTTCGCCGTCGATATCCGCCCCCGTTCGGCAGCCCAATTCCCCCGAATGCGCGCATAAACGACGGCCGCGTCCAAATCGTGAGCCCTTATGCGAGCGCGGCTATGCTGGCGCGGCTCGCGCATTCCAATCCCGTACTTATTTTGTAAGACAAATAGGGTTTCTGTCCATGATGCTTGGCGCTATCAACCCAAACGACATAGGCCCGGTGCACGGGAGAAACGGACGAGGGGGCTGATGGGATTTCAGTGGCGCGCGAAGACGGGAGGTGCGGCATGACCGATCACCTTTGGCTGCGCAGCCGCGGGCGGTTCGACAATCGCGACAATCCCATCGACCTTGCGCGGCGGACCGCGGACATATTGGTCGACGCCGCCAAGCGCGATCGCCACCGTGCCGAACTTGCCGCGGTGGCGCAGGCGGTCACCACGGACTCGCGGACGCCGTGGCAGGAAATCCGGCGCGGGGTGACCGGGCAGGTCGATACCGGCGCGGCGCTCGAGCCGGGGGTTAAATATCAGCGCATCGCCCGGTACGGGCTTCACCGGGACAGCCATTCGTGAACGCCGTCAGGGTCATCGCGCGCGACCGTCGCGACGTGCTCGGGGAGGGGGCTTTGTGGTCCGCTCGCGAAGGCGCCTTCTATTGGGTCGATATCCTCGGGCGGCGGGTCAATCGCCTACGCCTGACCGACGACCGGGTCGATAGCTGGGAAATGCCCGACACGATCGGCTGGCTGATCGAGCGCGAGAAGGGCGGATTCGTCGCCGGGCTCGGCCGCGCGTTCGTGGCGCTTACGGTCGATCCGTTGGCGATCGCGCCGATCGCCGCACCTGAGCCGGAGCGCGACGGCAATCGCTTCAACGACGCGAAGGCGGACGCCGCGGGACGGATCTGGGCGGGGTCGATGCCCTTGTCCTGCGATCGGCCGAGCGGAGCCTTTTATCGGCTCGACCCGGACGGTCGGGCGACGCTGATCGAGGACGGCTATACGATCCCCAACGGTCCGGCGATCGGCGATGATTTCCTGTTTCACACAGATACCGCGCTCGACACGATCTTTCGCTATCCGTTCCATGACGACGGCAGCGTAGGGCCGCGCACGCCGCATATCGTATTCGAGCCCGGCTGGGGTCATCCCGACGGCATGACGCTCGACGCAGACGGGCATTTATGGGTGGCGTGCTGGGGCGGGTCGTGCGTCGCCCGGTTCGATCCCGCTGGCCGGCGCGAACGGACGCTCGCCCTGCCGGCGTCGCAGATCACCAATGTCGCGTTCGCCGGCGAGGCGCTGGATCGGATGTTCGTCACCTCGGCAGCCGACGGCGTGGACGAGGCCGAAGCGGGTTGCCTGTTCGAGGTCGATCCCGGATGTCGCGGCCGCACCCCCCATCAATATCGCGGATGAAGGAAACTGACATGGCCCTGCGCTCGATCGTGCTCGTTGCATTGCTGATTGGCGTCGCCACCCCGGCGATGGCGGCCGAGGCGCGCCAATCGACTTTTGGCAGGCTGCCCGATGGGCGTGCGGTGCCGGCGGTCACGCTGACCAACAAGGCGGGCGTCTCGGCGACGGTCATCGCCTACGGCGCGACGCTGCAATCGCTGATCATGCCCGATCGCAGCGGCAAGCGAGCGGACGTCATGCTCGGCTATGACAAGATCGACGACTATCTCAAGACGCCGCAATATTTCGGCGCGACGGTGGGACGGTTCGCCAACCGTATCGCCCGCGGCCGCTTCACGCTCGATGGGCGCGACTATCGCGTGCCGGTCAATAACGGCAGGAACTCGCTGCATGGTGGCACAATCGGGTTCGACAAGGTGCTGTGGTCGGTGGTGTCGGTGAAATCGGGGCCGGCGGCGTCGGTCACCTTGCGCTATGTCAGCAAGGATGGCGACCAGGGCTATCCCGGAACGATGACCGTCGATGCGACCTATTCGCTCGATGAGAATAATGCGCTCAGCATCCAATATACCGCCACAACCGACGCGCCCACGCTCGCGAACATTACCAACCACGCTTACTGGAACCTGTCGGGCGAAGGCTCGGCCAACGGCGCCATGGGGCTGATGGTGACGATCCCGGCCAACAGCTATCTGCCGACCGACGACGGCGCGATCCCGACCGGCGAGTTCCGCCCGGTGGCTGGCACCGCCTTCGATTTCCGCGTGCCCCATGCCGTGGGCGAGCGAGTGCGCGACGCCAGCGACCGTCAACTCGTCTATGGCCGCGGCTATGATCATAATTGGGTGATCGGCCGCAGCGTCACGCCAAGCGAGCATCTGATGGCCAAGGTCTATGACCCCGCCTCGGGCCGCGGGTTCGAATTGTGGTCGAACCAGCCGGGTCTGCAATTCTATTCGGGCAATTTCCTCGACGGGACCTCCTCGGGCAAGGCGAAGCGCATCTATCGCGAAGGCGATGCGATCGTGATGGAACCGCAGATCTTTCCCGATACGCCCAACCAGCCGGCTTTCGGATCTGCGCGCCTCGCGCCCGGCCAGACCTATCGCAATATCATGACCTATCGCCTGACGACCGGGCAGGGCGCCGCCCGCCTTGCCAGTAGCCGTCGCTAATCGGAGCTCCCGACCAGGAACCGTTGTTCCCAGCTCTTCGCAGTCGCGCGGGATAGGTCCGGCGAAGTGAGGACTGGCCCAATTGTCGATATGTCCCGAATGCTCACGCCGCCGGCGGGTTGGCGATCAGCGCCATGACCTCGGCGATGATCTTGCCCATCGCCTTGCGTGCGGCCTCGGGTTTGCGTCCCTCGATCGCGACCATCACCGCGCGGTGCGCCTTCAGATCGGCGGTGCGGCCCTGGATACGGTTGGTGAAGCGGATCGAGGTCCGCAGCGCGGTCGCGACGACGTCGCGGAACTGGGCGAAGAACGGATTGGCCGAGGCGCGCAGGATCGCGAGGTGGAAGGCGATATCGGCCTCAAGCGCGTCGTCCTCACCCGCTTCCGCCGCCTTCATGCGTTCGAATCCCGCCCGGATCAACTGAAGCCCGGCCGGGTCCGCGGCGGTTGCCGCCAACGCCGCCGCCGAGGGCTCGATCGCGCTGCGCAGCTCGCTGAAATTGCGCAGCAGCTCGATCGAGAATTTGCGGTCGAGCAGCCAGCGCAGCACATCGGGGTCGAACAGGTTCCACGAACTCGCCGGCTCGATGATCGTGCCTTGGCGCGGGCGCGCGCTGAGCAGACCTTTCGCGGTCAGCATCTTGACTGCCTCGCGCGTGACCGACCGGCTGACACCATGTTGTTTTGACAATGCGGCCTCGGTCGGGAAGACTTTGCCGTCATAGCCGCCGGTGACGATCGATTTGCCTAGCGCGTCGAGCAATCCATAGGTCAGGTTGCGCCCGAGCGAGGTACGAACTTCATCGGGATCGGTCGACATCGCTTGCGTGCTCCCAATCGGCTGTTAGATACCATAGATCATATAATTGGCCGAGCGCATAATCTGGCTTAGCGAGCGGTGGGCCGGAGGGGAAGGGAAGCGAATGCAGCTCGCCACCATCGATATAGCGGTCGTCCTGATCTATTTCGTCTGTATCTTCGGCCTCGCCCAGTGGGTCAGCCGCGAAAAGGCAGGGCATACCAAGGACTCGTCGGACTATTTCCTGGCGTCCAAGAACCTTCCCTGGTGGGCGATCGGCGCGTCGCTGATCGCGGCCAACATCTCGGCCGAGCAGATCGTCGGCATGTCGGGGTCCGGCTATGCGATCGGTCTCGCCATCGCGTCCTACGAATGGATGGCGGCCGCGACCTTGCTGATCGTCGGCAAATGGTTCCTGCCGATCTTCCTCGCCAACAAGATCTACACGATGCCGCAGTTCCTCGAACAGCGTTTCGGGCCGACGATCCGCACCGTGATGGCCGTGTTCTGGCTGATCCTTTACGTGTTCGTGAACCTGACCTCGATCATTTGGCTGGGCTCGATCGCGGTGACGCAAGTGACCGGCCTCAACCAGGATGTCGCCCTGGTCGGGCTCGGCGCCTTCGCCTTGCTCTATCAGCTGCGCGGCGGACTCAAGGCGGTGGCGCTGACCGATATCGTCCAGGTCACGCTGCTCGTGCTCGGCGGACTGGTGATCGCGTATCTGACGCTCGGCAAGATCGGTGGCGACGCCGGGATCATCGCTGGCTTCACCGAGCTGACGCGGCGCGTGCCCGACCATTTCGAAATGATCCTGTCGCCCGACAATCCGCATTACAAGGACCTGCCCGGCATCGCCGTGTTGGTCGGCGGAATGTGGATCGCGAACCTCAGCTATTGGGGGTTCAACCAATATATCATCCAACGTGCGCTGGCGGCGAAGAGCTTGTCGGAGGCGCAACGTGGCGTGGTGTTCGCCGGGTTCCTCAAATTGCTGATGCCGGTGATCATCGTGCTGCCGGGGATCGCCGCCGTGGTTCTGGCGCCGAGCCTGGCGAAGCCCGACCAGGCCTATCCGACGATGATGCGGTTGTTGCCGACCGGCCTGCTCGGCCTGGTCTTCGCGGCGCTGATCGCAGCGATCATCGCCTCGACCGCGTCCAAGATCAACTCGATCGCGACGATCTTCACGCTCGATATTTACGCCAAGAGGAAAGGCGTGCAGACTCGGGCGGAGAACGCAGCCGGGTCGATCGAGCATGAGAAGCATTTGGTGCTGGTCGGCCGGGTGGCGGCGATCGCGGCGATCATCATCGCGATGCTAACCGCGCGTCCGTTGCTCGGCAGCCTCGACCAGGCGTTCCAATATATCCAGGAATTTTCGGGCTTCGTGACCCCGGGCATCACGGTGATTTTCCTGCTCGGCCTGTTCTGGCCGCGCGCGACCGAGATGGGGGCGCTGGTTGGCGCGATCGCGTCGGTCGTGGTCAGCTTCATCTTCTGGTTCCCGGCCAGCTGGGGCGGATCGGCGGCGCTGAACGCGATCCCGTTCATCAACCGCATGTCGATCGTCTTTTTCGTCGCGCTGGCGCTGGCGGTAATTGTATCGCTGCTGCGCCCAGCTCGCGCGGAGAGCAATCTGATCACCATGCGCGGTGTTTCGTTCCGAACGACGGTCGGGTTCAACATCGCCGCCGGCCTGATCGTGCTGATCCTCATCGCACTCTATGCGACCTGGTGGTGAGGGCATGAGCGCGCGTCCATTCCTCGCGATCGACTGGGGCACGACCAACCGGCGCGTCTATCGCATCGAGGACGGCGCCGTGGTGGCGACCGAGCGCGATGCGCTCGGCGTCACCGCGGTGAGCGACTTCGCCGGTGAGCTCGCCGCGATCCGTGCGCGGTTCGGCGACCTGCCGGTGCTGATGGCGGGCATGGTTGGATCGACGATCGGCTGGCGCGAGGCGGCGTACATAGCGGCGCCGGCCGGGATCGAGGACCTTGGCGCCAATCTGTTGCGGATCGATGCGCGCACCGCGATCGTCCCGGGCGTGTCGTTCGGCGACGGCAAGCGTGGCGACGTGATGCGCGGCGAAGAAGTGCAATTGCTCGGTGCCGTCGCCGGCGGACTGGCGCCGGCGGATGCGATGCTCGTCCAGCCGGGCACGCACTGCAAATGGGTCGAGATGGCCAGCGGGCGGATTGCGTGCTTCACCACCGCGATGACCGGCGAACTGTTCGGGCTGGTGCGATCGCATGGCATCCTGGCGGCGCAACTCGGCGCCGAGGTCGTGCTTGGCGACGCCTTTCTCGAGGGCGCACGTGAGGGAGCGAAACGCGACCTGACCGCCTCGCTGTTCGGCATCCGCGCAGCGAAACTGCTCGGCCTACGCGACGATGCCGACGCCGCTTCTTTCGCCAGCGGTCTGATCATCGGCGCGGACGTCGCCGCGCGTGTCGCGGAACACTCGTTCGACACCGCCTATATCATTGCTGACCTGATGCTCGGCGGCCTGTACGCCGCGGCGGTCAAGGCCAATGGTCGCGCCGCGATGATCGTCGACAGCCATGCCGCCTTCGTCGCCGGCATCACCAGATTGGGAGCCTTTCTATCGTGACCGATATTGCCGCCTTCGATGCCGCCTTTGCCGCCTGCCCGCTGGTTGCCATCCTGCGCGGCGTGCGGCCCGATGAAGTGGTCGCGATCGGCGAGCAACTGGTCGCGGCCGGCTTCACACTGATCGAAGTGCCCATGAATTCGCCCGATCCGCTCGACAGCGTCGCACGGCTGGTGGCGGCGCTCGGCGACCGCGCGATGATCGGGGCGGGGACTGTCCTCACCCCCGCCCAGGTCGACAGCGTCCGCGAGGCTGGCGGCCGCATGGTGATTTCACCCAACATGAACGCGGACGTCATCCGCGCCAGTGTCGCGGCGGGGATGGTGTCCTTGCCCGGTATCGCCACGCCGACTGAAGCCTTGGCCGCGCTCGATGCGGGAGCCACGGCGCTCAAGCTGTTCCCGGCCGAGGCAGCCAGCCCAGCGGTGCTCAAAGCGATGCGCGCGATTCTGCCGCGAGAGACGCGGGTGCTGCCGGTTGGCGGGATTGTGCCGGACGGCATCGGTTCATGGCGCGAGGCGGGGGCGGCCGGTTTCGGTCTCGGCTCCGCGCTGTACAAGCCGGGGCTGAGCGCCGATGCGGTCGGCGCCAATGCCCGTGCCTTCGTGGCGGCGCTCGCCTGACGAATTGGACGTGACCGATCGGACGCTCGACCGCCGGTCGCTTCTGGCGCCGGCGAGCGGCACCGTTGTCGATCGGACCCACAGTCAACGACGAAGGCGGTATCGGGGTCGCGCCGGCGTCGGTACTTGTCCTTTGCAGTGGGGGCTGCCGCGCGATTGCTTGCTCCGCGCGTAAGCATAATATTGAGATAGGCCGAGTTTTTGCGTCGGTGAACCGTCCGTTTCGGGACGGATTTGATTTGTCGACTCGGCGAACCTTGCCGTAACATGCAACGACAGGTCGCAGACACGACTGTCAGGGCGAAAACGCCGATCGTCACGTACATTGGAAGAACCCGACGCCGCAGGTTTACCTGTCGGTAGGGCAGCTTTCGCTGGAACGGCCGCGTTCGGGAGCGCGCGGGCGAACGATGGGGCTCGTCTTGAACCAAGGGGGGAACATTGCGGCGCGTGATGGCCTATTCGGCGCGAGCGCGGCGATCTCCCAATTGCGCGGCTATCTCGCCAAGGTTGCGTTGAGCGACGCCACCGTGTTGGTGACTGGCGAGACGGGCACCGGCAAGGAGCGCGTGGCCAGCGCAGTGCATCGGCTGGGCCCGCGCGCGGCGCGGCCGTTCGTCGCGGTCAATTGCGCGGCGATCCCCGACAGCCTGTTCGAATCCGAGATGTTCGGCCACGAACGCGGCGCCTTTACCGGCGCGCAGTCCAGCTTCCCGGGCCGTTTCGTCCAGGCCGACGGAGGTACCCTGTTTCTCGATGAGGTCGGCGAGATGACGCCGCCCGCGCAGGCAAAGCTGCTGCGCGTGCTGGAAGACCGCACCGTCATCCCGGTCGGCTCGCTGCGCCGCCAGGCGGTCGACGTGCGGATCATCGCGGCGAGCAACGAGCGACTGGAGGAACTCGTCGCCGAGCGCCGCTTCCGCGCCGACCTGTTCTATCGGCTCAATGTCGCGCGGATCGAAATGCCGCCGCTGCGCGCGCGGCCCGAGGACATCGGCCCGATCGTCGATCAGTTCATCGCCGAGCAGAACCGCCGCCGCTCGCTGCACGTAGGGCGACCCGACACAGCCTTGCTCGATCACATGCGACGCTATGACTGGCCGGGCAACGTCCGCGAATTGCGCAACATGGTCGAGGCGTTGTTCATCGATCCGCCCGACGGTCGCGCGGTCGGAGTCGGCGATCTGCCTCCCGCCTTCCGCCGGCTGTTCGAACAGAACCGCTCGGCCGGCGAGCCCGAGCGCGATCGGCTGGTCAACGTGCTGCGCCAAACCAACTGGAACAAGGTCGAGGCGGCGCGGCAAATGAATTGGTCGCGCATGACGCTGTACCGCAAGCTCGCCAAATACGATCTCGATCCCGCCCCGGACGCCGATTCCGACGATGTCACTCGGTGACACCCAAGGTGTAACATGCGACACCCGAGATGGGAGCTTGGTCTGCCAGGCCGCCGAGAAAATCCCTGTAAAATAGACCGATAGCGCCGCTCGGCCGATTTGGCCCGCGCCTTGCTGATGGATCCTCATCGCAACGCGAGAGGTCCCGTGACAGCAGCCGACCTTGAACCCGACCGTTATCCGGCAGGCGCCCTATCGCGCCACGACCGGCCGCCGCTCGCCTGCTATGCGAATTATTTCGAAGTCGGGCACAATGCGTTCGAGTTCCTGCTCGATGCCGGGCAGGTCGAGCCGCAATCGGGCGACATCCAGCTGATGAGCCGGATCGCGGTCAGCCCGGTTCATGCCAAGCTGCTGGCGACCTTGCTCAACCAGTCGATCGCGCAATTCGAACGCGCGCACCACGACATCCCCGACATTGCCGAACTCGACGGCGACCTGTCGATCATCAACCCGCAAGAATTTGAACGGCGCGCGATCAACGCGCGCCGCAAGCGCACCGCCGCCGACGGCCGCGCGCACCCAAATCGTGACGAGAGGTAGAATCATGGCAGCGCAACTCCGCCCCAGAAGCCTGAAGGTGACCGACCGGTTCCCGATGCTCAGCTTCACCATCTGGACCGACAGCCCGCCACGCGTCGCCGAAGTCGTGCTGGCGACCGACCTGAAATATTTCACCCAGAAGGAGGGGCGGACGCCATCCACTTTCTACACCAGCCGCGAGCACGGGATATTGTCGCTGCCGCGCGGCGAAGCGGTCTATGTCGTGCCGCCCGAAGTGCTGGCGCGGTTCATCTCCGCCGACAAATTGTGGTTCGGGCTCGCCACGGCGACGCCGCCGACCGCGACCGATTGGACGGTCGACGTGATGCCCACAGCGTCGAGCCCGTACATCTCGCTTGGAGAGTTGAGCGACCGGGCGTTGCGGCGCGTTCGGATGTTCCCGACGCGAGTCAGCGGCGCCTATATCGCCGGACCCGCTTCGGTCGCCGAATGGGCCGGCGACCGCGCCCAGCCGGGGACGACGCCGGCCGCGCCCGCGCCCGCTGTCGGGCAGCCCGCGCCGGCCGCCAGCGGCGGTGCGCCGTCGCCTTCGGCTGCCCCGCCGTCGCCCGCCGATGTACCTTATGATGACGGCTTTGGGCCGCTTCCTCCGCTCAAGGCCGACGGCCAGAGCCCTGCCACGGCGACGCCGAGCGCGACCGCGCCGACGCCAAGTACGATCGCACCTGCCCCCGCGACCCTACCCTCGACTACCGCCGCGCCCGCTGCAACAGCGGCGGGTCTCGCCTTCGGACGGGCTTTCGACGTGGATCCGGAGAATATGGGGATCGATGCTGCACCTTATAGCGACGATTCCGCATCGCCGCCGGAGGCGCAGGCGAGCGCGCTGGCGCTGACCACCGCCGATTATAGCGGCGTCTCGCGCATCGCTCCGTCGCCGGCCTTCACCGCGGGGCGCAACGGCACGACGATCGACCGTATCGTCATCCACATCACCGACGCGCCGACGACGTCGAGCACGGTCAACACCTTCACCGCGGCGGGCGCGCAGGCCAGCGCGCATTATCTGGTCGGCCAGGACGGCGAGATCGTCCAGTTCGTCAACGAGGCCGACACCGCCTGGCACGCGAAAGGCGCCAACCGCCGCAGTATCGGCATCGAGCATGTCGCGATCAAGCAAGGCGGCGCCTGCTACCCGAAGCCGGGCGGCGGCCAGCAATGCTATCCCTATACGCCGCCGACCGACACGCAATATTGCGAGTCCGCGGCGCTCGTCACCTATCTGTGCGACAAATACGGGCTGACGCCCGACCGCACGACGATCATCGGCCATCGCGAAGCCGATCCCCATACCAGCCACGGCTCCTGCCCCGATGGCGCCTGGGACTGGGATCACTTCATGAATTTGGTCAGCAACCGCTTTTGCGCGCCGCAGCCGCAGCCGACCGGCCAGTCGCTCGGCGTCGCGCACGCGCTCGATGGAGGCGGCAACACGATCGAGATCAAATATCGCGCGTTCATTCCGTCCCCGCTGATCAAGGGGCCGATGTCGGATTATGATCTCGGCAGCCATTTGATCGGCGGTGAGGATTTCGGCGGCGACAATCGCGGCTTCAGCTACGATCAGGGCACCAGCCGCGCCGAGATCACCGCGACGCTGACCTTGGGCGCCGACAGCGGCATCAGCAATCTGCGCACGATCGATCGCCATTGGGGCGAATCGACCGCCTATGATTCGACTTACACCTACCATGTCGACGGCAAGCCCGATTGGTGGATGGACAAGGTTGCCGGCGGTCCGGGGCCGTCGCGCCGGGCGCGGCTGGCGGTGAGCGATTCGAACCTGCGCATCTATCAGGGCGCATCGACCACCACTCGCAGCATCTTGGCGATGACCAGCCAGAGTTCGGTCGTGTCGATCGAGATGGCCGGGGCCTTGCCGCTAATCACGTCGCCGGACATCGATTCCGACATCGCCATCTATCTCAAGCAAGGCGCCAACGGCCCCGAGGTGATGATCGTCGGCGATCATGACGGATTCCCGGCGCACGAACTCTATATCAACCGCCAATTGGTCTATTCCTACGATCCGGTCGCGAACGGCAAGGGGCCGGACTCGCTGATGGCACCGACCGATCAGGATATCAGCACCAGCTGGATTCCCATCCAGCCGCTTCCGGCGGCGGCGGCGCAGTCGCTCGGCGCGGGCGCGCGGCCGGTGGCAGCGCGCGCGTCCGGGCGCAAAGCTCAGCTGTCGCATTCGATGGCGGGTTCGTCCCTGGTGTTCGCCGACGTGCCAGGCCCTTGGTACACGGTCGACTACAAGCACGTGAAGCTGACGGCCGTGGCGTGGGACAACGCGCCCGAGCAGCCGGTCGCGTTCGTCTTCTTCGGCCATCCCAACGTGGATTTCGATGGCTCGCCGACCGCTTATCACCCCGACGACATCGGCGACGATAACCTCGCCAACGCGGTCAGCGACGATGGCCGCTGGGTCGGCGTGGTCGCGATGACGCCGTCCGATCCCCAGGTGGCGAACGGCAACGCGTTGCTCGACCAACGCCCCGAGCGGGAGAAGAAGGGCCGCTATCCGGTCATTCAGCAAGCGAAGAACGGCGACCCGTCGCCCGGCTATTACGTCTCGCAGACCGCGCGCGCGGCCGATGCGTCGCAACCGGCTTACGCGCAGCGGCGCTATTTCGACGCCTCGCGCGTCCCTTATGGCGCGCTGTCGGGCAAGCTTCGCGATCAGGGCATGGCGCTCGGCGATTTCGGCCTCGCCATTCGTCATGATCAGGCGCTGCAGAGCCCGTTCTACTTCGTCGATTCGGGCGGAGCGCAAAGCTCAGCGCTGGGAGAGGGCTCGCAGAAAGTCGGTACCAATCTCGGCGGAAGCGGTCGCGGCAGCCGGTTCAACAACAATTTCCCGGTCAGTTTCATCGTCTTCCCGCATAGCGCCGCCGATCAGAGCGGTGCGCTCGACGAGACCGCGATCGGCGCGGGCGTATCGGCCCAGCTTGCCCAGCTCGCTACCGCGAGCAATGCGCGTGACCTCGCGCTGCTGATGGCGGCGAACGAGGCGGCACCAGGCGGTACGCCTGCTGGCAAGGCCGGTCTCGATGCCTATGCCGCCGACCCGAGCCGGCCACTGCCGGCCAATTTCGGGACCGTCTGCGCCGGACTGCGTGCGTTCGGTTTCGCGCTGCCCGATCCGGCGGCCGCGCAAAGCTATGGCAGCGCCCGCGCGCTCGATGCCGACGATTGGTCGATCAATTGGGATGAGGTCTATCCGATCCCGCAACCGACCGACAACAGTTGCTGGGCGACAGCCGCGGCGATGGTGATCGGCTGGCGCGACCGCCAGAGCGTCTCGCCCGAGCTGATCGCGCAATGCCACAACCTCACCAGCTCGCTGACCAGCGGCCTGGCGCCCGGCGACAAGCGCGCCTTCGCCAATGCGATCGGCCTGACGGTCGAACCGAACGCCTGCTACACGCCAGAGGGATTCCGCGATGTGCTCGAGGCGAACGGACCGATCTGGGTCACCGCCGACGTCCCCGGCATCCACGCGATCGTCGTCACCGGCATGTATCGCAAGGACGGCGCCTATTACGTCCGCATCACCGATCCCTGGGATCGCGTCGTGGGGACGCCGGGTGCGCCGGGCAATTATGCCGACACGCATCAGACCGGCAGCCAGTACATCATGACCTATGACGCCTTCACCACCGAGTTCGAGGCGGCGGGCAATATCGACCGGATCCAGTTGCTTCATTCGGGTGGGACGTTCGGCCACACGATCAACCGCGGCAGCGCGACGGGAGCGGGCTATGCGTTCTCGCTCGGTAGCAAGCCGTCGCAGCGGGCGGTCGCCCATGCCCGCGGGCTGGGCGATGGAGCGGCGGGCGAATGCGGGCTCGGCGTCGGTACCGCGCTGACGCGCCAGGCCAGCAGCAAGAACGGGCGCAACTACGACCTCGCGCAGCTTGCCGGCATGGTGCTGCCCGACAACGCGCTTGCGGGCGGGGCGGGGACGCCGGCAATGCCGGGCGAACGCGTGGTGCTCGACGACTGGCCCTATATCGAGGGGCCGAGCGGACGCACCCAGGCTGGCGTCGCGATCGACTGGAAATTCCAGAACGGCGCGGTCGGCGATATCGCCATCACCCCGACCGAGGGCCAGGTGCTCGACGGCTGGAGCGCGACGGTGCGCGCCGACATCTGCCGCAACGGATCGACGCCCGAACGGGTCGGATTGAAGGTGAGGGTGACCACCACCTTCAGCCGCTCGGACGAGGAGGATCAGGTCGCGGTCAGCGAGGTGACGCTGTCGGGCGATGGCCGCCAGCAGACCCGGCATGGTGCCGATCGCGCGCCAGCCGAGCCGGTCGCGCCTTCCGCTCCCGTGCCATCGCCAGCTCCCGCGCCGGTCCCGCAACAGCAATTGCAGCCGGCTTGAGCCGGGCGCGCGGATAACGGCCGATGGCTCGCCTCATCCCTCCACCGCCGCCGGCGCGCGGCACAGTCGCCCCGGCGATGGCGCTGGCGCGCGACGCCTTCGGGCGCGAGATCGCCGATCCGAACGCATCCGCTGGTGATGGATCGACCGATGGCGTCCTGCCGGCGTCGGGCACGACGACCAACGGCGGATCGACCGCGCCCAAGGAAAAGGCGACCGACGCGCTCGGGCGGCGCGCTGGCGCCTTGTCCGACGAGATCGATTTTCCGGCCTTCGTCGCGTCGCTGGTCCATGGCACGTTCGACGCGATCGTCGACAGCTCGATCAAGCAGATGGAGGCCTTTGCCGACCTGGTCAGCGCGGTGTCCAAGCCGCTCGACCAATTCACCCAGGAAAATGTCACCCAGGGTCAGGCGCGTGCCTGGCTGGTCGAGCAATATCCGCGCGACGTCACGCTGGTGCAAAATGGCAGCGACTATACGCTCGCGCCGCTCACCAAGCCCAGCGGCGGCAGCGGCGACGACGGCAGCGGCGATACATCCGAACCGAGCTGGCTCGCCGACTTCGGAGAGGACGGTAACGAATTCTCGGCCGACACGCTCGAGAACAACATCCTGCCCAAGGCGCGCGAGCGCGTCGCGCAGCAACGCCTGTCGACCTTGTCGACCATGGTGCTGCTCGGCATGCAGCGCGTCGTCATCAAGGACGGCTCGATCGGCGCGCGGCTGCGCTTTCGCGCTGCCGCGACCGACAATGCCGCGGTCCAATATGCAACGTCGAACGACCCGGGCACCGGCGGCACCACCTGGGGAGCGCGCGGCAGCGAGGGCGCGATCACCAAGGTCTCGACGGTCGGCGTCAATGCGCAGTCCGACAGCGAGCTAAAGGCCGAATTGTTCGGCGACGTGAAGATCAACTTCGCATCCGAAACGCTGCCGCTCGACCGCTTTGTCGACGACGCGCAGCGGACATTGCTGGAGCGCCACAGCCGCCAGGCGACGCCGAGATCCGGCGCTGCGCCTGTTGCCCCTGTTCCCGCGTCGGCGCCGGCAGCCGCTGCCTTGCCCGCTCCGCCGGCACCGGCGCCGGCGCCCGCGCCCGTCGCGACGCCGGCGCCCGCCGGAGCGCCGGCATGAACGGCCGCCGCCCCCTCGGTGAATTGCTCGGCGATCTCGCCGATGCCGCGCATTTGATGGGCGGCGGCGGTGCCGTCCGCGCGCGGTCGCTCGAAATGACACTGCCGATCGACTTACGGCTGGTGAGGTCGGCCGAGGGCACTGAGTTGATCGGCGACGTGCCGTTATTCGTCACGCGCACCGCGTTCGATCCCGAGCCTGCCCGGCTCGCGGTGACCTGGCACGCGGTTCCGGCCGACGGAGGTGCGGCATGAACGGCACCGCGACGCTTCGGCTCGAAGACTTCATCCAGGCCGTGCAGAGTCAGCTCGACAACGCCCAGTCGGCGATGGCGATCAAGGCGCGCAATCTCAACCTGCCGCTGACCTTCGCGATCAAGGACATCAATCTCGATCTGCGGGCGCATGTCGAGTTCACCGACAGCGAGATCCGCATTCGCCCCGCCGGACCGGGGGAAACCGACACCAGCATGTTCCACCTGGTGTTCACCGCGATCACCCGCCCGGCGATCGAGGAGAATGCCGTGGCGATGTCGGACGATCCCGATGACCAGCCGCTCGACGAGCTCGGCGACGAACTGACCAGCGACGAGCGCAAGCGGCTCGAATGGGCAGGCGTGCGGACCGTCAAACAGCTCCAGCGCGCCGAGGAAAAGGGCTCGGTCCACACGATCGGCCGCGTCACCAACCTGTCGATCGACCGGCTGCGCAAGGCGCTCGACCGCTCGTCCGAACCTCTCGTCCAGCGTGTCGAGCCGGTGCGCCCGGCGGCCGGCGCCGACCCCGAAGCGCCGCCGATGATCCGGGTCACCGGGCGCAACCTCGTCCGCGGCAATCTGTTCCCGCACGTTCGGATCGGCGACAAACCGGTGTCGATCCTGAAATCCGCATCGAACGAACTGCTGCTCGCACCGGGCCACGATCAATGGGCCGGCGAACTCGCGATCGCGCCCGAACCGGCGCTGTCGACCGCGATGAGTTTCGACCTCAGCGCGTTCGCCCCGGTTCGCCGCCCGGCCGATGCCGCGCCCGAGCCTGTGCTGGCGCCGATCGGCATCGCCGCCATCCCCCAACCGACGGAGACGCGGCAATGACGATCCGCGCGCTCGGCACGCCCTGGGCCTCGCCCGGCGAACGGCAATATAGTTTGCCGACCAGCCTGATGCTCAAGCTCGCGCTCGGGGAAGCGCCCGCGCATGTTCCGACGGTGCGCGATATCGCGCGCGGAGCACTCGCCGCCGCCACTTCGATCGACGGCGGGGCGATCGATCGCATCATCCGCGAGCGGACCGGCGGGTTCCGCGCCGCGCGGATCTTCTCCGCGGCAGGCGCGCACGGCGCCGGACATGGTCATCTCGGCTATGATGCTATTGAACAGCAGACCGGGATGGCGCGAACGCTGATGCTGCGCGTGCCCGCCGGTACGCCGGTCGGCCAACTCTGCGAGACGCTCGCGCAACTGCCGACGGTCGAAAGCGCCACGCCCAATTACGTTGCGGTGACGCCGTTCGACGCCGCCCATGCGCTCGCCGCGCCGGACACTGACGATGGCTGGGCGCCGCGCGAGATGGTGCGCCTGGCCGAGGCGCATGCGATCGAGCCGGGCGACGACGGCGTCGTGGTCGGACTGGTCGATAGCGGGGTCGAGAAGCATCCCGAATTCCCCCACACCTTCCGCGCCGGGTTCGACACGGTGCGGCTCGAAAGCGCGGACGTCGCGCCCGGCGTGCAATTGCTCGGCGATCACCGCCGCAGCGACGGCAATCCGGAGGACCGGTTCGTCGGCCATGGCATGGGCTGTGCCGGCATCATTGCCGGCGAGGGCCTGCGGATGCCGCGCGGTTTGGGTGGCGCGTGCCGGATCATCCCGATGCGCGCGCTCGCCGCGGCGCGCCTACCGGGCAAGACCAATGCGGTCGGATTGGGCGCGATCAGCGATCTCGACATGGCGATGAAGCTCGCGGTCGATCTCGGCGCCAAGGTCATCAACATGAGCTTCGGGACCGACGATTCCGCGCTGGCGCCGCACAGCCCGAAACCGCACGCCGACACTGTCGCTTATGCCATTGCGCGCGGCTGTATCCTGATCGCCGCGAGCGGCAATAACGGGCGCGAGACGATCTACTGGCCTGCCGCCTATCCCGACGTGATCGCGGTCGGTGCGGTCGGGGCGGACCGGCGTCCGACCGCCTTTTCGACGCGCGGCGGGCACGTCGCCCTGTGTGCGCCCGGCGAACATGTGCTGACCACCGCGATCGAGGGATATCAATATGCCACCGGCACCAGTTTCGCCGCGCCGTTCGCGGCCGGCGCCGCCGCCCTGCTCGTCGCGCGTAGCCATCGCCGCGCGCGTCCAATCGATGCCGAGACGGTGCGCGACATTCTGATGCGCACCGCACAGCCCTTTGCCGCGAGCGGCGTCAGCGGCTGTGGTGCCGGCATTCTCGACGCCGCCGCGGCACTCGCCGCACTCGACCAGGATCTCGACCGCGCGCTCGGCCAGCCGGGCGACGGGGATGACGATGGAGGCGCCGATGACGGCTGACCCGACATCCCCACGCTGACCAGCCAATCTCGAACGAATTCAAGGAGACACCAAGATGAGCATGATCAATCCCGAAACCCGGTTCCGCGACCTCGCCGACCGCGAGCGGATCGCACACGATCGCCACGTCAACACGGTCGCGCGCCTCGTCGCGATCGAGAAGAAGGGCCGCGCACTCAGCACCGCCGAACAGGCCGAGAAGGAGCTGTCGGAAAAGATCCTCGACGAGATCGCCAAGAGCCAGCGCAACAACAGCAAGATGGACGAGGTCTGCGATCCGCTGTTCGTCGGCGCGCGCACCCTGCTCAACACGCAATCGCTGATCAATCCCGAGCTGCGTACCGAAGTCGATGGCGGCAAGTTGCTGTTCGATGTGGAAGAGAACCAGCCTTACTCGATCGTCGCGCTGACCATGGGTATCCTCGCGCTCGACGGCGCGACCCCGCCCCCGGTCATGCTGGTGCCGCAGCACACCAACAGGACGGGAATGACCATCGCCGCCGGTGGCAAAGGCAACGGCCTGACAATCTATCCCAACGTCAATCATCCGCTGATGGATACCTTCACGCGGCAATTCTTCGCCGCGGTGGGCGAGGCGCGGAGCTATGGCGAGCTTGCCGACCGCGTACTGGTGCTACTGGCACGCGAAGGCGATCCGGATGGACGCGGTGGCGACGCACCGGGGGTCAGCACCCAGGAATATGCCGCGGTGCTGCGCGGGCTTGCCCAGCGCAAGGTGACCGTCACCGAACCGCAATTGCGCCGCCGCGTCAACGAAGTGCTCGATCAGGTCCAGAATATCGGCGGCGAGGACAGCATCGCCGACCTTGGCATCGACCTGCCGGACCTCGAGGATCTCGCCGATCAGACCATCGTCGCGGAGAATGTCCGCGTGATGGGCCCGATGATCGTCTCGGCGATGTTCGAGGAGCTCAAGGTGTTCCAGGTCGTCGACCGCATCGTCGAGCAATTCCAGCACGGCATGCTGCCGATCGGTCCGGGCAATGCCGGCAAGATGCTCTATCGCTACTGGCGCGAAGCGCCCAACCGGATGTCCGAACAGGAGCGCAAGAACTTCGCCGCGATCACGCTCGGTATCCCCGGCGGCGATCCCGGCGGGATGGTCAATCGCGAGTTCAACGATCTGTGGATTCGCTTCGTCTCGTCGGTGTCGTCGTTCATCCGCCAGAGCGAGGTCGACCAATTGCTGCGTTCGGCGACGCCGAGCCCGATCAGCCATCAGCAGGTGCGCAAGGCGGCCCGCGATCTCGCCGGCAACCTCTCGCTCCATGGTTACGGCATGGCGCATTATGCCGCGCGCGAGATCCAGTCGCAGGTCAAATTCATGATCGGCCTGTTGCAGGATCCAGAGATCCTCGGTTCGTACGGGGCGAAGGACATGTGGCAGGTGGTCGATCAGGTCGCGACCTACGAACTGGGCGGGGCCAAGACCAGCTCGCGCTATCGGACGCTGGCGACGTGCGGGACGATCATCACGGCTTGGCTCGCCAACAACGTGGTGCGGGTCAACGCCGCGACCGGACCGATCATCGACATCGATCAGGTGCGCAACCCTGATGTCGCCGCGACGCATCGCTCGACGATCGATCCGACCGACTATGACCTCGTCAACGCCTGCGAATTGTGGCTCGCCGACACCGCGACGACCGACAGCCAGATCGAGGAATTGTCGCAGCCGCGCGAGGCGCCGCAAATGACCTCCAAGCCGATCCAGATCCCCGCCATGGCCCGCGACATGCTCGACGGGATCGGCGACCTCGGGGTCGGGCTGGGGCGCGGCATGCCGGCCTATCCCGCGTACGCCAACGGCCATGGCCACCGCCCGCATTGACCCCGGGCGGTCGTCCACCCTCGAACGCTTGAGGAACAGACAATGCCATTTCCTACACGAGACGCGCCGCTGGTGCAGCGGGTCGAACACCGGCTCAAGAGCGCGGCCCGCGCGCTTGGCACGGCCGACCCGTTCGCGCCGTCGCGGGACCTGTTCATGCGGACCTTTGCCTATCCGGCCGACGATCCGCGCTATCGCGACAATGCGCTGTTGCCGATGGCCGCGCCCTTCGAGCCGAGCTTCTCGGAAACCCAGCCGGGCAAGCTGCGCTTCACGATCGAACCGTTGCCGCCCCAGGCATCGTCGATCGACCGGCGCGACGAATCGACGCGCGAGATGCGTCGGTTGGTCGGCAGCTTCATGGGGCGCGACGCCCTTCGCTGGTTCGACCAGGCGAGCGAACCGTATCGCGGCTTCGCGCGGCCCGGCGGCAAGCTCGATTACGGCGCATTCTTCGGGTCGAGCTTCGACCGCGACGGGCTCTATGCGTCGAAAGTCTATTACGAGCTGCCCGACGGGCGCGGCATGATCGACGACATGCCGATCAACCTCGGCCGCATCGTCCAGGCCGCGCTGCAATTGGTGCCGGGATTGAAGCCGCTGTTCACGACGATGGCGGCGCAGCGCGACATGGGCGGACAACGGCTGACCTTCGCTTGCACCGAGCCGTTGCGGCTCGCCGACCTGCAGCCGGTGATGGACGTGCTCGGCATCGGGCATCGCCTGCCGGGTATAATGCAGATGCTAGGGCTGGTGCTGGGCGGGCGTTTCGAGTTGCCGGCGCATGGCGCGCTGCTGGCGTTCGGCGAAGGGCCCAACGGCCCCGATTTCGAGATCTACGTGCTGCTCTCGGCGATCCCCGACGTACCGCCCAGCTTCCTCAGCCTGCTCACCATGGGGCTGGCCGAACGACCGCGCGGGCTGGCCGCGCTCGAACGCTGGATGGGTGCGTTCACACCGGAGGACGAGCATTGGCCGGGGCGGTTCTCAATCGTCAGCCTGCGCACCGACGCGACCGCGCCGCCGCGCGTCAGTCTCTATCTGCGCCCGGTCGAGTTCGAATTGCCGCCCGAGGCGCTGCAAGCCGCCGCCTGACCCGAAAGACGCTTTCCCCGCGAGGTTCGCCATGTACGCCGCCGCCCAATCGATCGCTCCACCGCCCAGCCGGCCCGCCGCCGGGCCGACGCCCGACCCGCACGTTCGGCAAAGCGTCGCGCAACTGCTCACCCAGTCGGATGCGTTCCGCCGGATGTCGCCTGGCGATCAGCAGGACATTGCGCGCAACACCGCGTTGATCGCCGACTATCTGGCCCGGCCCGAAGGCATCCAGGGCAACCGTATCCCCGGCGGCATCGGCCAGCCGGCGGCGCAAGCGCTGGCCGAGGGGGACGACAAATCGGCGGCGGAAGCGAGCTGGCAGGAGCGCAACGCCGCGGTCGATGCGATCGGCAAGGACGAGTTCAAGGCGGATGCGGCGACCGCGGCCGCGAACACCGCGGGGCTGCTGCTCAACCAGGTCCAATTTCCGTCGTTCGTCTCGGCGCTGATCAGCGGCGTGTTCCAGTCGATAACCAAGAGCTCGATTGAGCAGATGCAGGCGTATCAGGAGATGATCGCCTCGGTCGCCAAGTCGCTCCATCAGTTCATGGACGACAATGTCTCGGACAATCAGGGGCGCGACAATATGGTCGACCAGTTCCCCGATCTGTTCCAGATCGGCCAGAGCGACGACGATTGGGGCGACCAGCCGGCGGGTCCGAAGCTCGAGTTGCGGGAGGGTGTCGACGAAGGCGAGGCGTTAAAGCAGGTCAACAACAAGCTCCAGTTCGAGAATGGTGCGCTCAAGAGCCTCGATCTGTCCGACGCCAATGTCGAAAAGGCGCTGATCGAGAACAGCCGGATGCAGCTCGCGCGCCAGCGGCAGCAATTGATGGCCAGCATCGTGCTTATGGGGATCAACCGCATCGTCGTCACCGACGGCAAGATCTCGGCGAAGATCATCTACGACGTGCGCGCCAACGACACGATGTCGAAGCGCCGCACCGCGACCGCCGCCGACATGGCGCGCGACCGCTATGGCAACGTCCAGCAGACGTCGTCGGGTTCGGGCAAGTATGACAGCGGCGGCAAGCGCGACTATAGCCGTAGCGACGGCAATACCGATTACAGCGCCGATTATTACGCCAAAGGCGAATATCAGTACGAGAACAAGCCGATCATCACCGCGCAGACCGCGGCGTCGGAATCGTCGACCGCCGCGCTCCAGACCAAGATCCAGTTGTCGGGCGCGGTCGACGTCAATTTCAAGAGCGACTATCTGCCGCTCGACAAAATGGCGACGCCGCAGATGATCGCCGCGATCCAGGGCAACGCCACCCCGGCCGACCCCAATGTCGTGCCGAGCCCCAGGGCGGCCCCGGCCGCCGCGGCGGCAGCGGCACCGGCGCCTGCCCCGGCACCGGCGGTTTAAGGGGGTCGCGATGCTCGTCGCCCCGCCACCGCGCCCGTCGCCTTCTCCCGGCGGTCTCCCGCCGACCAGCGCGGAGGCGTTCGACGCCACGCGTCCGGAGGTGCGGCGGCTGCTGACCGCCATCCCTTCATTCCTCGATCTGCCCGACCATGAACGCAAGAAGATCGCCGCCGACACGGTACGCGTGCTGTCGTACATCGCCGACCCCAACGGGGTTCGCTCGGAAATCGCCGGCCGCGAGGCGCGCGGCGAGATAGCGCCGGTCGCACCGGCGTCCGCCGCACCGATCGCCGGCGCGCTGGCCGACCCGGTCGAGGATACCAAGAAGGCGCTGTCGCAAAGCCCGGGTTTTGCCGGCAAGGATTTCGTCGCGGGTGCGACGCAGCAGGGCGTCGAGCAATTCGGCCAGATGGTTCAGAAGGTCGATTTTCCGAAGTTCGTCGGCGGGCTGATCAAGAACGTCTTTCAGGCGATCGTCGAAAGCTCGATCGAACAGATGCGGGCCTATGGCGAGCTGATCGCCAATGTTGCCAAGACCACCGACCAGTTCATGCGCGACAACATCGGCGAGGCGTCGGGGCGCGACTATCTCGCCGATGCCTATCCCGATACCTTGTCGGTCGGCACCGGCAGCAATGCCGACAGCTTTGCCGACGGCGACACCGCCGCTCAGCCGCCGCCACGGCTCGAGGCGACAGGCGAGGATGCGGAGGTTCGCCTCGCCGAGATCAGCCGCGATATGAACGTCAATCCGCCGGTCACAGACCTCAGCGATGCCAATGCCGAATTGCGGCTGGTCACCGCCGCGCGGCTGCAAATGGCCAAGCAGCGCCAGCAATTGCTGTCCTCGATGGTCATGCTGGGAATCAACCGCATCGTCATCACCGACGGGTCGATCAACGCCAAGGTCATCTTCGACATGCGCGCGAGCGACACCGCCAACCGCCATTACACCGCGTCGATGAACGACCGCTCGGCGCAGAAATACAAGGAGAGCATGAAGGCCGAATATGGCAGCTGGTACACGCCCTATAGCGCCAGCGCGGCATTCGAGGCGACCCAGGAACATGTCGCGACGGTCGGCTCCGCGCTCGATGAGACCAGCGAATCCAAGGCCGAGGTCAAGGCCAAGCTATCGGGCGAGGTGCGGGTCAATTTCAAGAGCGACTATCTGCCGCTCGACAAGATGGCGACGCCCGAGATGATGTCGGTGATCCAGGGCAATTCGACGCCCTACAATCCCAACGCCAAAGCCGCCACCACGCCCGCGGCGGGAACCCACTGAGCTATGGGCATGTCCGCCATCGCCGCGATCGCCGACGCCCAGCTCAGCGCGGCATTGTCGACCGGCGAACGGCTGGTGGCGCGCGCGACCGCGCCGGGCCTCGCCTTCGCGCTCGATCAACTCGGCGATATCGACATTCCCGACGCCGCGACCGATCGCGTCAATAAGGCGCAATTGCGCGCCTTGGCTTCGCTCTATCTAGCCGCCGATCTCGAGCCCGCCGGGATCATTCCAGCTGTCGAAACGCTCGCGGGCCTGTCAGCCACGGGCGCGACGACCCTGGACCTGGGCGGCGCGGAAAAGTTGGTCGCGACATGGTGGCGTCACCGCAACGAACGCGTCAGCGCGGCCGAACGCGGCGCCTTCTTCTCGCGCCTGTTCGGTACCTCGACCGGTCCCGCCGCGGCCGACGCCGACCGCAATTTCCAGTTCGAGGATCGCATGCTGGAACTGTGCGAGTCGCTCTACAAGCTCGACGAATTGTCGGCGGGCAATCCCTATGGCGGCAGCGCGCAACAGGCGCGAGTACGCGCCGCGGTCCGGGCGCTGGTCCAGAACCTCGCCCAGGCGAGCGGCGGGATCACCGCGTTCATGGCGAGCGAGATCGTCCAGATGCTCAAGGACGCCTTCGCGATCGTCGGCCATCCGGACCTGCGCCATGCCTTCGGCGCGCGTGATGTGTGGGACGTAGTGACGGGCATCGCTCGCGCCGCCCATCAGCAGCCGGTCCAGCCGACCCCCTATGTCCATCGCGGCAAGGCAGGGATGACGGTGATCGCCTGGCTTGCCGACATCGCCGACCAGGCGTCGGGCGCTGCGCCGCTGGTCACCGTCGGCGATGCGGTGGTGGGCGCGGCCGCCGACTGGATCGAGGCGACGCTCAGTATCGGCGAAAGCGTCGCGGGGGATTCCTCGCCCACCGCCGCTGCGATCGCGCCCCCCCCGCCGCCACCGCCTGCGAGCTCGCCCTGGGCCGCGCTGGGCGGCTGACATGGCGTCGGCCGCCTTCCTGGCGCCGGTGCCGGCCGCGCGGCCGGGCCAACCTGGCGCGCGCGACGATGTCCGCCACAATGTCCGCGCCTTGCTGTCGACCCAGCAGAGATTCAACGCGCTCGATCAGACCACGCGGCGCGATCTTGCTCGCGGCCTGGTCAAGATCGGCTCGGCCGCGCTCGACCATGACGACCTGCAGGGCGTCCGGCGTCCGCGCCCCGTGCTGGCGTTGGCGCAGAATGCAGGCTCCGAATTTTCGGGCGTCGCCGTCGATCGCGTCGCCGGCACGACCCAGGCCGTGCTCAACGCGGTGTCGTTCCCGCGCTTCGTGACCGAGCTGATCACCGGCGTGTTCAAGGCGATGAACGATTCGAACCAGCAGCAGCTCACCGCCTTCGTCGAGCTGATCCGCAATGTCGCGCAGACCACCGAGGGGTTCGCCGACGCCAATATCGGCGTGGGCGGCGCGCGGCAATGGCTCGCCGAACATTTTCCCGCCTCGTACGAAGTGCAGGGAAGCGACGACAGCGACGGCATGCCTGAGGATCTGAGCGGCCTCAGCCCCGACGAGCGCCGCGAACGCCAGGCAGAGATCGAGGCGGAGCGCGCCGCCTCTACCCGGCTAGCGCTCAAATCGAGCGCGCAGCCGCCATCCGAAGCGATCTTGCGCAGCACGCTCGGCATCCCAGCGGGCGATCCGGTGCCGCCCGGATCGAACCCCGAAACGCTGGTGCCGTTCGTCCAGCAGACGCTGGCGCGCAACCGCCAGCAATTGCTCGCGACGATGATCCAGATGGGCCTTCAGCGCATCGTCATCGAGAGCGGGCGGCTCAACGCCGCGATGAACTTCCACATCGACGCGACGAGCGCGGCGACCAATGACCGTGGCTCGCAATTCGACCTGCACAATACGACCAACGCGAGCGTCAATGCCAAGTTCGGGCCCTGGGGCGCGGAGGCGAAGGTCCAGAACACGATCGGCTACGTCACGACCGATCGCACGCAGACCACCGAGAACATGCATACGGACGTCAATCTGAGCAGCGGGGTCGAGCTCGTGTTCCGCACCGACTACGTCCCACTCACCCGGCTGGCGGGTGTCCAGGACGTCGAGCGAATCCGCGTCAACACGATCAATCCGGATGCCGAGGCGGCGCGGATCGCCAGCGACCGCACCGCGCGGCAGACGGCGGAATCGGCCGACGAGGCGGCACGCGCCGCGCGGCTGGATGCCGGCCTGCGCCCGCCGCCGGCACCTCCGTCGCCAACGCCGGCACCTGCTCCTGCCCCTGCGCAGCCGGCTGCGAGCCGACCTGCGCCGACCGGAGGAACAGCTGCCGCAACTCCGGGGACACCCGGACACCAGGCTCCGGTCGGGGGCGCGCCGGCGGCAGCGGCGCCGGCGACAGGGGGGCAGCCGCCTGCGGGTGGAACCGGTACCCGGCCCCCTCCAGCCGCCGGTTCGCCCCCGGTAAGCACGCCGGCGTCAGGTGCGCCAGCATCGCCCGCCGGAGCACCGTCGCACTGAGGCTGACGCAACGAGCCGTCAACATTGGCTGTGGGTTTGATGACCCGCGTTCCGGGCCGTCGGGATTTCGATGACGAGCACCTCGCGAACCGATCTTCGTAAATATTGGTTTTCGATGCAAAGCTGACGTTGTCGGGGGACTGGGCGCCGTTTCCCGCCTCGCTCTATCCACGCCGGTGTTTTCGCCGTCAGAAGATGCCCAGAAACTTCTTCTTTTGCTTTTTGCGATCCGCAGCCGATTCCTTGCCGCTCTCCGATTTGGCGGTGGTGCCGGTGCCGACATCGTCACGCGGCTTGCCCTTCGTGGTCCGCATCGCCTGGGCATGAGCGCCGGCCAGAATTGGACCGCATGCAGCGCTCTTCGCGTCACCGACATCGATAAAGGCGAGAATGGCGGCAAGCGGACTGGCGACGGTGGCCAATCCTACACCGCCGCCGGCGCGCGCGAGCAACTCCGGGCTGATCACCTGAATGCTCGGCTTGGCGAAATAGCCGTTGAGCCCGACCGGTGATTGGGCGGAAAACAAGGAGAATTGCTTGCCGTCGGCGCGAAGTGCGAGATCGAGGCTCTCGTTCTTGAAGCTGAGCCCGCCACGGCCGAGGATGACGTTTTTCTTCGTGTCAATGATGATCGGATCGGCGGCGGCAACCCCGTCGCGTACGGTGAAGGCTATCAGCCCGCAATTGATCTGCACCGGTTCCTTCAGTTTGTGCTCGAACATCTTCTGGACGAACGTGCCGATGTCGAGTTCCGACAACTGGGCGTTCCGCGTCCAGAAGCTGCCGCTTGGCATGATGAACGCCACACGGCCGGAAGAGGTCGCGAGCGAATCGTGGATGGTGTCGCCGCGGCCCTTCAACTGGATGCGACCCTTTATCGTGCCGCTCGTGCCTGACTCGTCGACGCCATAGCCGGCCAGTAGTCGGCCCATAGGCGTCGGCGATAGACGAATGTCGTAGGTGTCGAGTGCCGGTCGCGATCGTGTGTTGAAGATCAGGTCCGATGCGACGTTACCGCGCGCCATCGCGAAGCTCAGCGGCGACAGCGCCAGCCGTCCGCGATCGAGCGCCAGCGTCAGGTCGACATGCGAAATAGGGACGTTGCGCGACTTGATATCCTGGATCGTCCAATGCAGCCCGGCATCGAAACGTTGCAATTCGGCCACCGGCAGCGCGGCGTCGGGCAGCACGCGCTGGGGTGCGGCTCCGGTCGCCGCGGCGGCTGCCACGGCGCCCTTTGCTGCGACGATATCGGGGTTGTAGCCGATGAACGGCGCGGCATCGACGATATCGAGTTCGCGCGTCGCCAATGCCGCATCGAGCCGCAGCCGTTCGCCATTGACGATCGTCAGCCGTCCGGCGAGGTCGCTATCGCCGAACCGGCCGGTCATATGCGTGAAGCGATATTCGGCTCCGTCCTTCACCAGTTGCGCGCGCAACGCATAGTCGCGGGTGTTGGGCAGGATCACGCCGATAATGCCGAGCAGGTCGGCCAGGTTGCGGCCTCGCGCCCGCGTGCGTAGCGGCACGTCCTCGATGTCCGTTGCCGAGGGCAGCGTCCCTGCAACATCGATCACGTTGCCTGCGGCCCAGGCGCGCGCGACCAGCTTGTTCTCGCCGCGGTCGAGCGTCGCGTCCGGCGACCTCAACTGCGCGACAAGGCGAAACGGCGTGTCGCGGATTTGTCCAGTTCCGTGCACTTCGACCGCCTTGCCGATTTGCTTGTTGGTGGCGGCGATCGGGTCGATCCCCAGATCGGCGAGCAGCCGCATCCGCGGGTCGACATAGCGGACTTTTGTGCCCACGACCGTCGCGCGGTCGATTCGCGGCAGTTTGAACGGCTTGCCGCCCGTGTCGGCAAACGTCCAGGTGTTGGCGGTATGGCCGGCATCCCATTCGAGGTCGGCCGAGCCACCGGTCAGGTCGAGCCAGTAGATGCGGCGGTTGCCGAAGAGCATGCTCAACGGCGAAAGCCGCATGTCGATCTTTTGCGCCTGAAACAGATTGGGCCTGGTCGCCCATTTCGGATTGGCGATGCTCAAACCCTCCGCGTAGAATTTGATTTTCATCGGCGCGAAGTAGAGCTGGAAGTCTCCTCCCACTTTTACATCGCGGCCCGCCATCCGCGTCGTGACGCTCTCGAAGGGCTGTCTCAGGAATCGACCTTTGGTGATGAACAGGACGAGCCAGATGATGAAGAGAGTCGCGAATATGCCGACCAGGCTGTTGCGAAGGATTCGCGAGGCGCGGCTGCCAAAAAAGCCCGCCGCCGGCTTTTCGCCGGTCACGTCCTTGGGAGGTGCAGCCTTGGGAGGTGCAGCGGTCATATCCATCGCCGCCTGAATCGCGCGAATGCCTTGAAAGGTTCATTCGCTACCACGCTGGCAAGATGAGCCGAAGCCGCTTAGGAATGAGCTGTGAGCGCTATCCTGGAAATCTGTGTGGACGATGCGACCGGGGTCGATGCCGCGGTCGCCGGCGGGGCCGATCGGATCGAGCTTTGCTCGGCGCTCGAGCTCGGCGGCCTGACGCCGTCCGCGGCGCTGCTGGATCATGCGCTGCGGACCGGGTGTCCGGTGCATATGATGATCCGCCCGCGCGCGGGCGGCTTCGTCTATGGCGAAGACGATGTGGCGTTGATGGTCGAGGAGATCGGCCGTGCCGGCGCGCGTGGCGTCGACGGAGTGGTGGTCGGTGCGTTGCGACCCGATGGCGAACTCGACCGCGAAGCGCTTGGCCGTTTCCGTGACGCCGCGCGTGATGTGGCGATCGTGCTGCACCGCGCGATCGATCTCGTCCCCGATCCCGTCGCGGCTGTGGGCCATGCGATTGCTCTCGGCTATGACAAAATTCTGAGCTCGGGCGGCGCACCGACCGCGATCGAAGGCATGACAACGCTTGCGGCGATGGTCGCTGCCGCGGGGGAGCGGCTGTCGGTCATCGCGGGCTCGGGCGTCACGCCCGACAATGTCGAGCGGATCATCGCCGGCACTGGCGTGCGCGAGGTCCATGGATCGGCCAGCCGTCCTGGCCCCGAACCCGGTGCCGCCACGCTGCGGCTCGGCTTTGCAACGGGGCCGCGACGTGCGACCGATCGGGTCATCGTGCAACGGTTGCGCACAGCGCTGACAACAAAGGGAAGTGAGACATGAACGACGGCATTTCGCGACGCGGTGCATTGGCGATCGGCGCGGCGGCCGTGTTCGCAGCGGGCGCGGCCGAAGCGGGTGAGAGCGATCCGGTCGCCGTGCTGTCCACTTGGGATTTCGGCAAGGCTGCGAACGAAGCGGCGCTTGCGCGCCTCAAGGCCGGCGGCTCGGTACTCGACGCGGTCGAGGCGGGAGCCGGGGTGCCCGAGGCCGATCCGACCAATCATTCGGTCGGCTATGGCGGCTATCCCGATCGCGACGGCCATGTGACGCTCGACGCGATCATCATGGACGATCGTGGCGGCGTCGGCGCGGTCGCCGCGCTGGAGGATATCGTCCACGCCATTTCGGTCGCTCGGCTGGTCATGGAAAAGACACCGCATACGTTGCTGGTGGGGGAGGGGGCGACTCGCTTCGCGCTCGACCAGGGCATGAAGCGCAGCAACCTCCTGACGCCCGAAGCCGAGAAAGGCTGGCGCGAGTGGCTCAAGACCGCGAAATACCGGCCGATCGCCAATATCGAGAACCGACTGCCGGGACCGCCCGGTTCCAAGCTCAACCATGACACGCTCGGGATCATGGCGCGCGGCCTGGACGGTGCGATGGCGGCGGCCTGCACGACGTCGGGCATGGCATTCAAGATGCGCGGGCGGGTCGGCGACTCGCCCCAGGCCGGGTGCGGGCTGTTCCTCGAAAAGGGGGTGGGTGCTGCCGCGTCGACCGGAGTCGGAGAGGAAGTGACGCGGATCGCCGGGACCGCTCGGGTCGTGGCCTCGATCCGCGCCGGGCTGTCCCCCCAGGCGGCGTGCGAGGAAGCCGTCAAGCATATTGCCCAGATGCGCGGCGACGCGATCAAGGGGCTGCAAGTGGGTTTCTTGGCGTTGGGTCAGGATGGCAGGATCGGAGCTTATGCCCTGCTTCCCGGCTTCACCTATGCCGTGACGCGGCATTCGGGCGCGACCGAAGTGCTGCCTTCAGCCAGCCTGTTCAGCCAAGCCCCATAAAAATGGATGCAGTCCAGGGGTCGCGGTCAAAGGTAGCGGCTCGGCCGGGAGTCGCCGCCTGCAATGGGGCTGGATAAGCGGCGGCGCAGGCCGTACTGGGCGTCGCCATCCCTTTCGGGTTCGAATGTCTTTCGACGCTTATGGACGATGTCCCTCCCTCCGGCCTTCAGGCCGTCATCCTCGCGAACAGGGAGAAGCTGTTGCGATTCCTGATCTCGCGCGGCGCGGGGGATGCGGCGGAAGACGTGCTTCAGGACCTCTATGTGCGTGTGGCGACGGCCGACGCCGGACCGGTCGCCCAACCTTTGTCCTATCTCTATCGCGCGGCGAACAATTTGATGGTCGATCGCTTCCGCTCGCGGCGCCAGACCGAGCGGCGCGAGCAGGATTGGAGCGATGCCGCCGGTCCGACAGAGCCCGACCGGTCCGACGCGCCGCCGCCCGACCGCAGCCTGGTAGCGCGCGAGACGCTGGCGGGCGTGCAGGCTGTACTCGACGGATTGGGCGCGCGCACCGCGACGATCTTTCGCCGTCATCGCATCGACGGCGTCCAGCAACGCGATATCGCGCGCGAATTGGGGGTCAGCCTGAGCACCGTGGAAGCGGATCTCAGGCGCGCCTATCGCGCGCTGCTCGACTATCGGAGGTCGATCGATGAGGTTTGATCCGACCGAGTCCGTCTTCACCTACAGGAGGCGGACATGACCGACTGGACGCGCGAGATGGAGGAGGAAGCCATCGCCTGGCTGATCCGCCAGCGCGATCCCTCCTTTGACGACTGGGAAACGTTCGAGGCATGGCTTGCCGCGGACGCCGCGCATGCGCTTGCTTACGCCGAAACTTCCGCCGCCGACCGCGACCTGGATAAGCTGTTGGCGGGAGTGAGCTGGCCGGCCGAAGCCGAACCCGAATTCGACGACCCGATCGTGCCGACGCGTCGCCGCTGGCTGGGCGGTGCTCTCGCGGCCTCGGTCGCGCTCGCGGTTGCCGCCGGCTCCTGGCTCGCCTGGCCGTCGCGCGACCTTTACTCGGTGCAAACCGCCGCCGGCGAACGCCGCACCTTGGTCCTCGCCGACACCAAGCTGGAGTTGAACGGCGAAACCAAGATCGAGCTCGATCGCAAGGATCAACGGTTCGCGCGGATGGAACGCGGCCAGGTGCTATTCACCGTGAAGCACGATCCCGCGCGTCCATTCCGGCTGGAAACCGCCGACGCGACTCTGGTCGACGCCGGCACCACGTTCGAAGTGACGACCGGCGGCGGCGCGCTCGATCTCGCAGTGAGTGAAGGCATGGTCGTGGTCGATCCCGGCAAGGCGGATATCGACGTGCCGGCGGGCCAGCGCTTCACACTCGCCAAAGGGCAGCGCGCCGGCCGGCTGAGCGCAGTTCGGCCGGCCGATGTCGGTGCATGGCGTAGTGGCCAGCTTTTCTACGACGGAGCGCCGCTGTCGCGGGTCGCCGCCGACCTGCAGCGTAATCTCGGGGTGCCAGTCAGCGTCAGCGATGACGCCGCCGCGCGGCCGTTCCGTGGCGTCGTGCGGCTCGACGGTGGTGTCGAGCCGACCATGGCGCGGCTGAATATCCTTCTCGGCGCGAATGTGCGCCGTTCAGGCAAAGGGTGGGTGATCGCCGGACCATGAGGGGTTTCGCCGGCCCCGCGGCGCTGGCGGGGCTCTGCCTGATCGCATCGCCGGCCGAGGCGAAGGATCAGGCGATCGACATTCCCGCCGGGACGCTCGGCCAAGCGATCGCGGTACTCGGCGCGCAGGCGCGCGTCAGCATCGTCGTCGCGGTGAACGATCCCGGCTTGCTTCGCCGTCCGGTCGGCGCGGTGCGCGGTACGATGGGCGCAGGACGCGCCCTCTCGCTGCTGTTGAGGGGAACGTCGGCTCGCGCTGTATCTCCGGCGCCCGGCGTGTGGCGGATCGTCCCCGCTCCACCGCCGGAGCCCAGGCCGATCCCTCGCGCCATCGCGGCGAAACGGCCGGTTTCCCCACCGCCTGCGCCCCAGCCGCAGGCAACGGATGATATCGTCGTGACCGCAAGCAAGCGCGACACCCGGCTGCAGAACTTTCCCGGCGCGGTCACCGTAATCGGCGGACTCGACCTGGGCCGCGATCCCGATAATGGCACCGACGCCATTGTCTCGCGCGTTGCCACCGTGTCGTCGACCTATCTCGGCGCAGGCCGCAACAAGCTGTTCATCCGGGGCATTGCCGATTCGAGCTTTACCGGACCGACCCAGGCGACCGTCGGCCAGTATTTCGGCGACGTGCGCCTGACCTACAACGCGCCCGATCCCGATCTCAGGCTTTACGATGTCGGGTCGGTCGAAGTGCTCGAGGGGCCGCAAGGAACGCTATACGGTGCCGGATCGCTCGGCGGGATCATCCGTGTCATCCGCAATACGCCTGATCTTACGACGATTGGCGGCTCGCTGACCGGCGGCGTTTCGGCGACCTGGCATGGCGCGCCCGGGGCCGATCTGGCCGGGGTGCTCAACCTGCCGATCGCCGAGGATGCGCTGGGCATTCGCGTGCTCGGCTACGGCATTACCGAGGGCGGCTATATCGACAACCCGCTGCTCGGAAAGAAGGATGTCAACCGCTCCAACATCTTTGGCGGGCGTGCGACGCTGCGTGGCAAGGTCGGCGGCTGGACGATCGACTTGGGCGGCACGTTTCAGAAGACGCGCAACCTCGACAGTCAATATGCCGATCGCGATGCGCCGCCGCTTACCCGTGACAGCCTGCTCCCGCAGGGCAGCGATGGTACCTATGCGCTGGGTGAGCTGGTGGCGAGCCGTCGCTTCGACAGCGGTCTGCTGTTCGTCTCTTCGCTCGGGATCGCGCGCCAGCGGCTGAGCGAGCGTTACGACGCCACCGAGCCCAACGGGCCCGAGCGGCTGTTCAAGCAGAACAACCATACCGACCTGTTCTCGTTCGAAAACCGCCTGTCGCGGCCGATGACCGATGGCCTGGGCTGGGTGTTCGGCGCCAGCGTGGTGCGTAACACGACCAGGCTCAGCCGGGCCATGGGCAATCCCGACATGCCTTTACCGGCCACGGGCGTGGTCAATCGGATTACCGAGGCGACCGGCTATGGCGAGGTCTCGGTCGAATTGCTGCCCAAGCTGACGCTGACCGGGGGCGGCCGCTACAGCCATGTCTGGTTGACGGGCGAGGGGGCCGACGTCGTGCCGCTGATCGCGCGGCTCAATGCTGATGTGACGGCCGCACGTGAGGAAAGCGCTTTCCTGCCGTCGTTCGCGCTGTCGGCGACACCGCTTCGCCGGTTGACGCTCTACGCTCGCTACCAGCAGAGTTTTCGGCCGGGCGGGCTGGCGATCGAGGGCGATTTCGTCCGGCGGTTTCGCAACGACCGCGCGGAGACATTCGAATTCGGCTTGCGACGTGGCGTGCCCGGCGTCGACCCGATCGGCATCTCGCTCAGCGTCTCGCGGACCCTGTGGCGCAACATCCAGGCCGATTTCATCGATGGCCGAGGCTTGCCGAGCACGGCCAATATCGGCGACGGGCGGATCTGGACGGTTTCCGCATCGGCCGATTGGCGTCCGGCTCCCGGGCTGAGCCTGGAGGCCGGCATTTCGCTGAACGACAGCAAGGTGGTCAATCCCAGTCCCTTCTTCCTCAGCTTCGTCATCCCGGGCCCGAACAGCAAGCCGCAGACCTCGCACATCGTCAACGCCGTCGCGGCCGATGCGGTGACCTATGGCCGCGTCCCCAACATCGCCAATGTCGTCGCGCGCGGGGCGGTCAAATACGAATTCGCGGTGTCGGATACCGCGCAAATCTCCCTCGCGGCGTCGGCGCGATACACCGGTCGTTCGCGGTTGGGCGTGGGCCCGATCCTGGGGGCGGAACAGGGCGATTATCTCGATACGCGGATCTCCGCGCGCCTGTCTTTCGATCGTTTCGCGCTGACGGCCAGCGTTACCAACCTGACCGATGAGGTCGGCAACCGCTTTGCGCTCGGCACGCCGTTCGCGGTCACCAGCGAACAGCAGATCACGCCGCTACGCCCGCGCACGATCCGAATCGGATTCGACGCGGCGTTCTGAACCAAAATTTCCCTCTCCCCCTGTGGGAGAGGAAGGGGCCCATCGCGTAAGCGATGGGAGGGTGAGGGGGCGACCGCGTAGCGGTCGCGCGGCGCTTGTGCGCCGCTCCCCTCATCCAAGCTGCGCTAGGCGGCAAGCCGCCAAGCTTCGCTATCCTTCTCCCACAAGGGGAGAAGGAGGCGAGGCCTCAAAAATTTACCCTAAACTTCAAGGCTGCGCCGCCGCGGCGCCGTCATCGCCTTTGAACGGGTGCCGCCCTCCCCAACAGGCATCCGAAAAAGGGATTGCAGATGCGCGTATTGCTTGCTTCGACTTGCCTGACCCCCGTCATCCTGTTCGCCGCCACGCCCGCCGCGGCGCAAAGCACGATCTCCACCGCGATCACGACGCCGGTGAAGACGTCGACCGCGAATAACGGCGCGCCGTCCGACGTCAGCATCACTTCGGCGGGATCAGTGACCGTCACCAGCGGCACGGCGGTGACGATCGACAGCAACAACGGCGTCAGCAACGCCGGCACGATCCAGATAACCAATTCGGACAATGCCACCGGGATCGGCGCGGCCGCCGGCGTGACGGGGTCGATCAACAATACCGGCAAGATCATCGTCGACGAGACCTATACGCCGACCGATACCGACAATGACGGCGACCTCGATGGCCCACTGGCGTCGGGTACTGGCCGCGCGGGCATTCGCACCGGCGGCGCCTTCACCGGTGCGATCACGAACGCCAAGGGCGCTTCGATTACGGTCGAGGGCAACAATTCCTACGGCATCCTGCTCGGCGGAACGCTCAACGGCAATCTGTCGACCGACGGCACGATCGCCGTCACCGGCAACAATTCGGCCGGCGTCAAGACCGGCGACATCAACGGCAATGCACGCATCGCCGGCACGATCACGGCACAGGGCGGCGGATCGAGCGCGGTGCTGATCAACGGCAACGTGTCGGGCGCGCTGACGTTGCAGGGCACAATTTCCAGCACGGGATATCGCTACACGACGGTGCCGAGCGATCCGAGCAAGCTCGACGCCGACGATTTGCTCCAGGGCGGTCCCGCGGTCTCGATCACGGGCAATGTCGGTGGCGGCGTTATCCTCGCCATTCCGCCGACGCTCAGCACCACCGATCCCGATACGGACAAGGACGGCATTCCCGACGCCGACGAAGGGTCGGCGGCGATCACCTCCTATGGCTCGGCCGCCGCACTTCAGATCGGCGCGGCGGGTAACTCGGTCACCTTGGGCCCCGTCGCCAATACCGCCGGCTATGGCCTCATCGTCAATGGCACGGCCACCGGCAACGGCCTCTATGCCGGCGTGAACGCCAATGGTGTCGTGATCGGCGGGTTGGGCGGGGCGGTCACCGTCACCAACGGCATGCAGGTCACCGGCGGCATTGCGGCGACCGCCAATGCGGCCAATGCGACCGCGTTGCGCATCGGCGCCGGCGCGACGGTGCCGACCATCGTGAATTCGGGCAAGATCACCGCGACGGGCGCCTCGACCGCCGGTCAGCTGTCGCAAGCCGTCGTGGTCGATGCTGGCGCCAACGTGACCTCGATCCGCAACACCGGCACGATTTCGGCGACCGCGGGGACCGCCGCCGGCGCGACCGCGATCGTGGACAAATCGGGCAGTGTGACACTGGTCGAAAATGGCGGCGCGATCGCTGCCAGCGGTGCCGACACGACATCGAGCCGCAACATCGCTGTGGACCTCAGCGCCAACACGACCGGCGCGACCGTCAGGCAGGTCGTCGTTGCCAGCGGGACCGCGCCTTCCATCGCCGGCGACGTCCGCTTCGGCAGCGGCAACGACACGCTCGACCTGGGCGACGGCTCGCTTGCCGGCAATGTCACGTTCGGTGCGGGCAACAACCAACTCACCATGTCGGGCGATGCGACAATGACCGGCAACGCCACGTTCGGCGCGGGCAACGACACAATGACCCTGGCCGGCACGGCTGCCTATACCGGCGCGGTCGATTTCGGCGGCGGGTCGGACACGCTGACGATCGGTGGCACCTCGACCTTCTCGGGCACGCTGGCCAACGCGTCGGGTCTGGCGGTCACGGTCAACGGGGGCAAGTTCACCAACACCGGCACGACGCCGGTATCGATCGGCTCCTTGGCCGTAACCGGCGGCGGCACCTTGGGCGTCACAGTCAACACGACCACCAATACCGCGACGCAGTACAATGTCGCCGGGACGGCCAGCTTCGATGCCAATTCGAAGCTCGCGATCAAGCTGACCGGGCTCGTCACCGGGGCCGGCCATTATACGATCCTGACGGCGGGCACGGTCACCGGCGCGAGCAATTTGACGACATCGTCCGTCGCGCTGCCCTACATGTATAAGACCAGCATCGCGACCGGCGGTCCCGCCAATCAGATCGCGATCGACATCGCGGCAAAGACGGCGAGCGAACTGGGCCTCAACCGTTCGGGCTCGGCCGCATATGGCGCGATCTATGCCGCGTTGAGCCAGGACAGCAAGGTGGCGAACTCGTTCCTCAACATCACCGACGGCACCGCGTTCCAGTCCGCGATCCGTCAGATGCTGCCCGATCATGCCGGCGGCACCTTCGCGGCGGTCAGCGCGGGATCGCGCGCGATCGGCCGGATGCTGACCGACGGCGGCGCGCCCTTTGTCGACAAGGGGCATTGGGGCTACTGGCTCGAGGAAGTCGCCTATGGCGGGTCGAAGAGCTTCCTCAACACCGCGTCATACGACATCAACGGCTGGGGGACGTCCGGCGGCGCCGAATACAAGACCAAGCTCGGCAATTTCGGCCTGTCGCTCGCCTATCTGCACGGCAACGATAACGACAATGGTACTGACAATACGGTGTCGTCCGACCAGTATGAAGTCGCCGCCTATTGGCGTGGCGAGTGGAGCGGCCTGCGTCCGTTCGCTCGTGTCTCCGCGGCACGCGTCAATTTCGCCAGCGAGCGCAGCTTTGCCGGCAATGACGGCACCAGCACGGCGGTCGCGCTCAAAAACAGCTCGAAATGGAACGGCAACCTGTTCTCGGCCACCGGCGGCGCTTCCTATGAAGGCGCGGTCGGCCACCTGACCTTCCGCCCGATCCTGTCGGTCGACTATTACCGGCTGGACGAGGACGCCCATACGGAAACGGGCGGCGGTAAGGCGTTCGACCTGTCGATCGCCAAGCGCACCAGCGACGAATTCGCCGCCAATGCGACGATGGCGGTGGGGCTCAGCTTCGGGTCGACCGAGGATGGCTGGTTCCACACCGAGATCGAGGCGGGGCGCCGCCAGATTCTCGGCGGCGAACTCGGCGCGACCACCGCGAACTTCGCGGGCGGCCAGGCCTTCACGCTGATCCCCGACAAGCGCACCGATGGCTGGGTCGGCCGCTTCCGCGCTTCGGGCGGTTCGCCCGGCTTCCGCATCGGTGGCGAAGTGGGTGCCGAGGAGCAGCAGAGCCGCGCCGCGATCTCGCTGCGCGCGACGCTTCAGATCGGACTCTAATATGTGATGGAATCGGCTTGATCCATCTTAGTCACCCACCCGTCCGGCGCTTCGCGCCTCCCTCCCTCTCCCGATGGGAGAGGGAAGGGGCCCGCCGCCGAAGGCGGTGGGAAGGGTGAGGGTGATTGGAACAAGTCGATGGTTTAAGCTCGACTAAAGCGGCTTAAATGCGCGTCAGGGCAGGTTCGCGGCCAGTTCGTCCAGGAATGGCTGGGCAGTGCCGTCAGATGGCGCGCGCCAGTCGCCGCGCGGGGACAGCGAGCCGCCTGCCGAGACCTTCGGGCCGTTTGGGATCGCCGAGCGTTTGAACTGGCTGATCGTGAAGAAGCGGAACAGGAACTTCTCCAGCCAGAGGCGGATCGTCGCCAGGTCGTAAGCATGCCGCGCGGCGGCGGGGAAATCGCGCGGCCAGCGGCCAGCGCTCGCATCTTCCCACGCCTTCAGCGCCAGGAACGCGACCTTGGACGGCACCAGACCATGGCGGACGATATAGTGCGTGAAGAAGTCGTTGAGTTCGTACGGGCCGATCTTGCTCTCGGTCGACTGGATCGCGCCGTCGGCACCGGCCGGGACCAGTTCGGGCGAAATTTCCTGCGCCAGGATCGCGTCGAGCACGCGGTCGGTCTCGCCGTCATATTGGTCGGTGCGGATGCACCAGCGGATCAGGAATTGGATCAGCGTTTTGGGCACGCCGGCATTGACGGCATAATGGCTCATCTGATCGCCGACGCCATAAGTGCACCAGCCGAGCGCGAGCTCGGACAGGTCACCGGTGCCGACGACCAGGCCGTCATGCTGATTGGCCAGCCGGAACAGATAATCGGTCCTGAGGCCTGCCTGAACATTCTCGAAGGTCACGTCATAGACGGGTTCGCCACTGGCGAACGGGTGCCGCATATCCTCGAGCATCTGTCTGGCGGCGGGTCGGATATCGATCTCGTCGCCCGCGACGCCGAGCGCGCGCATCAGCGCCCAGGCGTTCGACTTGGTGCCCTCGCTGGTTGCGAAGCCCGGCATGGTATAGCCCAGGATATGGTCGCGCGACCTGCCCAGCCGGTCCATCGCCTTGGCCGCGACGATCAGCGCATGGGTCGAATCGAGTCCGCCGGACACGCCGATCACCAACCGTTTGGCGCGGGCTGCCTCGACGCGGCGGATCAAGCCGGAGACCTGGATATTGAACGCTTCGTAACAATCGGCGTCGAGCTTCTCGGGCGCATTGGGGACGAACGGAAACCGCCGCACATCGCGCTGCAAACCTACATCAGCGAAATCGGGTTTTGCCTCGAAATTGATGAAGCGGAAATCCGCGTCGTCGACACCGGCGAACCGGGCGGCGTCGGCGAAGGTGCTGTTGCGCATCCGTTCGTGCCGGACGCGGCCGCAATCGACATCGGCAACCAACAGCCCCGATGTCGCCGGAAAGCGCTCGGACTCGGCGATCAGCTCGCCCAGTTCATGCACCATGCCCTGGCCGTCCCAGGCGAGATCGGTCGTGCTTTCACCGGGGCCTGCCGCGGAGAATACGTACGCGCATATCGCGCGGTCGGACTGCGATCCGGACAGGAGCATCCGCTGCCGCTCCTTGCCGATCAGGACGTTGGACGCCGACAGGTTGCAGCAGACCAATGCGCCAGCCAGCGCCGCCCAGGTCGAGGGCGGGACAGGCGCCCAATAATCCTCGCAGATTTCCACATGGAAAATGAAATGGGACAGATCGCTGGCGGCGAAGATGAGGTCGGTGCCGAACGGAACACTTGTTTGCCCGGCGATGTCGATCTCTGCCGCGACTACGCTTTCACCGCTCGCGAACCAGCGCTTCTCATAATATTCGCGATAATTGGGCAGGAAGATCTTCGGGACGATGCCCAGGATCCGGCCGCGATGGATCGCCACCGCGCAATTGTAGAGCCGGCCATTGCGCGGGATCGCCGCGCCGACCAGCAGCACCGGGCGCAATTTAGCGGTCGCCTCGGCGACTTCGGCCAGCGCCGCTTCGGTCGCGCGCTGGATCGTCTGCTGGAGATGCAGATCGTCGATCGCATAGGAGGTGAGATTGAGCTCGGGATAGACGAGCAGGTCGCACGCTTCCTTGTGACCGCGTTTCGCCAGCGCGATCGTCTCGCGGACATTGGCGGCGATATCGCCGACGCTCGCCACCGGCGTGCAGGCGCCCACGCGCAGGAATTCGTGCGTGTGGTGCGAGAAGAAACGATGGGTCTTCGCCATGCCCGCCGCTTAGGCCTCACACTGGCCTATCGCAAGGTCGTGGCGGCGGCTCAGGTCGTATCCTCGCGCCACTCGAGCGGATCGAGCCAGGGCGAGAAATGCGGCAGGTCGGTCGAGACCTTGTCCGGATAGATAGCCGAGCGCTTTTCCAGGAACGAGGCGACGCCTTCCTGCGCATCGGCGCTCGCCCCGCGTGACCACACCAGGCGGCTGTCGAGCCGGTGCGCGTCGATCGGCGAGGGCGCGCCCATCATCCGCCACATCATCTGCCGCGTGAGGGCGATTGAGACCGGAGCGGATTCGGCGGTGATCTGGCGGGCTAGCTCGCGCGCGGCGGGGAGCAGATCCGCCTGGGCATGGACCGAGCGCACCAACCCGGCGTCCTTCGCCTCGACGGCAGGCACCAGCCGGCCCGAATAGCACCATTCCAAAGCGGTAGAGATGCCGACCAGCCGCGGCAGGAACCAGCTCGACGCCGCCTCGGGTACAATGCCGCGCCGCGCGAAAACGAAGCCGAACCGCGCACCCTCGGCGGCCAGGCGGAAGTCCATCGGCAACGTCATCGTGGCGCCGATCCCGACCGCGGCGCCGTTCAGGGCGCCGATCACCGGTTTCGTCGATTGGAAGATGCGCAAACTGAGCAGGCCGCCGCCGTCGCGAATCCCTTCGTGATCCCAATCGACCTTGCCGTCCGGACCGACCGGTGACCCCGCGTCGGACCAGCGCGGTCCTTTGGCATAGTCGAACGTCGCCCCGCCGGCGGAGAGGTCCGCGCCCGCGCAGAACGCGCGATCACCGCTGCCGGTGACGATCACCGCGCGGACATCGTCATCCTTGTCGGCGCGGTCGAAGGCGGCGATCATCTCGCGCATCACCTGTGCGGTGAACGCATTCATCGCCGCCGGGCGGTCGAGGGTGATCGTGAGGATGTGATCGGTGACGTCGACGCGGATGTGTTCAGGCTCGTTCATCGACCATCTTCCAATCCGTCATGCCGCACTTGTTCCGGCATCCAATCATCAACACAGGATGACGCTTGAGGCGCATTGGACCCCGGAACAGGTCCGGGGCGACGAAAAGGTAAGTCACTCCGCTTTCTCGATCCGCACCAGCAAGGCGTCGACCTGCACCTGCGATCCAACCGCCGCATTCAACTCCACGACGATTCCGTCGAATGGCGCGGTCAGGCCGTGTTCCATCTTCATCGCCTCGAGCGTCAGCAGCTTCTGGCCCTTCGTCACCACGGCATCGGCCGCGACATCCACGGCGATCACTCGGCCCGGCATCGGCGCCAGGATCGCGCCATCACCAGAGGCGCCCGCCGCGCCCCCCGATGCGCGCCAGCGGCTCAATTGCCAGACCTGCCCGCCCTCGGCGATCAGGAGGCTCTCGACGGCTTCCGATCCGGGTTCGGCCGCGCCATGCTCGATCGCGACGGCTGCACCATCGAGGAGAAATGTGTCGGTCCGCCGCGCCTGTGCGTTGAGGCGGAAGCCCGCCATCGGCATTTCTCCGATCAGCGCAGCGGCGGCGTCGGCTAGCGCCTCGTCGGACGGCAGCTCGGGCGGCATCAGCGCATCGCCCTCCCGCGCGATCAGACCGGTGTCGACGTTGCCTTCGGCAAATGCGTCATGTTCGAGCGCCTCGACCAGGAACCCGGCATTTGATCGCACCGGCCAGACGATCGCATCGGACAGCGCATCCGCCAGTATCTCGCGCGCTTCCTCGCGATCCTCGCCCCAGGCGATCACCTTCGCGATCATCGGATCGTAGAAGGGCGAGATGTCGGCGCCTTGCTCGACGCCGGTATCGACGCGGGCACCGTTGCCCAGGTCGAATGCCTCGAGCCGGCCGATCGAGGGGAGGAACCCCTTGGCCGGGTCTTCGGCATAGAGCCGCGCTTCCATCGCCCAGCCGTTGATCTCGAGTTCGTCTTGCGTCCTTGGCAGCGTTTCGCCCGAGGCGACGCGCAATTGCCATTCGACCAGATCCTGGCCAGTGATCTCCTCGGTCACCGGATGCTCGACCTGCAGCCGGGTGTTCATTTCCATGAACCAGATGCGGTCGGCGCGCAGGCCTTCACTCGCATCGGCAATGAACTCGATCGTGCCGGCGCCGACATAATCCACCGCTTTTGCCGCACGCACTGCTGCGGCACAGATCGCCGCCCGCGTCTCCTCGTCCATGCCGGGGGCTGGGGCTTCCTCGATCACTTTCTGGTGCCGCCGCTGCAGCGAGCAATCGCGCTCGAACAGGTGGACGACATTGCCGTGGCTGTCGCCGAACACCTGCACCTCGATATGGCGCGGGCTCAGGATGTATTTCTCGATCAGCACGCGGTCGTCGCCGAACGACGCGGCGGCCTCGCGTTGGCAGGAAGCGAGCGCATCGGCGAAGTCCTCGGCCGCATCGACCCTACGCATGCCCTTGCCGCCGCCGCCCGCGACCGCCTTGATCAGCACGGGATAGCCGATTGCGTCGGCCTCCGCCTTGAGATGCTCGGGCCGCTGATCCTCGCCGAGATAGCCCGGCGTCACCGGCACGCCGGCGGCGATCATCCGCTCCTTGGCGGCGTCCTTCAGCCCCATGGCGCGGATGCTGTCCGGATTGGGCCCGACCCAGATCAGCCCGGCATCCTTCACCGCCTGCGCGAAATCGGCATTCTCCGACAGAAAGCCGTAGCCGGGGTGGATCGCCTCCGCCCCGGTCTGTTGTGCGGCGGCAATGATCTTCTCGCCGACCAGATAGCTTTCGCGCGCCGGCGACGGCCCGATATGCACCGCTTCGTCGGCTTGCCGAACGTGAAGCGCGCGGGCGTCGGCGTCCGAATAGACCGCGATCGTGCGGATACCCATCGCGCGCGCCGTGCGAATGATGCGGCAGGCAATCTCGCCGCGATTGGCGATGAGGAGGGACTGGATCATGATAGTTGTGGGTCTCGCCGCATGTTGGTTGGATAGCCGGTATATTTGCACTGCCAGGATTCTGATGTGGACCGGTTGGTGCCCTTCCACCTGATATGGAGCGTAAATCGCAGTAAACGGCGATCGTACACGAACTCTCCGGTCTGGTAGGAGTTGTCGAAATGTCCCTCTGCGCCCGAGGGTGAAAATTTCAGAATACTGGGGAGCATGCGACCGCGGCTTGCATCTCTCAACACCGGACCGTCGATATTTTCGGATACGATGAAGATCTTTCCTGCTGCCTCATCGATGACGACCAAGCCGGGGTGCGAACCGAAAACGGGGCTTTCATATCCCCGGCGTGTGCCCGTCGCTGCATAGTCCGAACAATCCAGCGCGTAGATGGTACCAGGTTGCGGCTTGCAGCAGGAAATCGCAGCTAGGCAGGGGACGAGGAGCAGCGAGCGATATATGTGGGATGATTTCGCTGCTCCGATGATCAGCCTAGCGATGCCATCGCAACGGGCCACGAGCAGCGCTGTAGTCACGCCGTCGGGCACTCCGTCGTGCGCTGTGACCAGGTGACGTTCTGGACCTTCCATTGCCCGTTCTCGCGGACCAGGTCGAAATGGTCGACGCCGCAGGTCGCGACCTTGCCGTCGACCGACAGAGTGAACTCGCCCCAGACCATCGCGATGTCGCCATCGATCTCGATCGCCGGGCGGCCGGTGAATTGCTCATGATAGCGATGCTCGCCGGGCTTCACATTAGCGAGGTATTGTTCCCAGGTCATGTGACGGACGACCTTGCTACCGTCCGCCTTGGTCGCCGCGACGGTCGCGCCGCCGCCGCCGTCCATGCGGAGCTGCGCGCGGATCGCATTGGCGTCGGCCGCGTCGATCGCGGCGAACCAGGCGTTGAGCGGGACCATCACTTGCGATTCCTCGCTGACCGGCATGGGCAGCGGGTTGGCGGGGGGAAGCTTGTCGCTGGATTTCTGACCGGCGGCCGAGGCGAGGAGGAGGAGGGGGAGAAGAATCATGGTGCTTCCTTAAAATCCTCCCCGGAACGGGGAGGGGGACCGCCCGAAGGGCGGTGGAGGGGGCCCCGCTCGCGGCAAGCCGCAACGATGCCGGTAATGACCGCGTCGAGGTCTTTCAGGATTTCGATGGCGGGAATGCGAAGAGTCGAAAATCCAATTTCGGCTAGCCGTTGGTCGCGAACGGCGTCGCGTGCCGGTCGGTTACCCCGTTCATGCGCTTCGCCATCGACTTCGATCGCCAAGCGCGCCTCGAGACAGGCGAAGTCGAGACGATAGCCGAGCTGTGGATTTTGACGCCGGAACTTGAAGCCGCCCGGCGCCTTGCGGAGTACCTGCCAGAGCAGGACTTCCGGTAGGGACATGTTTTTGCGATCGACGCGGGCCCGCCTCACATCCTTGATCGGCGCGCGGAGAACGGGGGGCGGAACCCCTCCACCACGCGGCTTTGCCGCGCGGTCCCCCTCCCCGTTCCGGGGAGGAATTTGTGGGCTTTCTTCAGCCATCACATCCGGAACACGCCGAAGCGCGGCGTTTCAGGGATCGGGGCGTTGAGACACGCAGCAAACGCCAAGCCCAATACATCACGGGTCTGCGCCGGATCGATGATGCCGTCGTCCCAAAGCCGCGCGGTGGCGTGCCAGGGATTGCCTTGCGCCTCATAGTCCTCGCGGATCGGCTGCTTGAAAGCCTCGGCTTCCTCGGGAGTCCATCTCGCTGCGTCACGGTGCACCGTCGCCAACACGCTCGCCGCCTGCTCGCCGCCCATCACGCTGATCCGGCTGTTGGGCCAGCTGAACAGGAAGCGCGGAGAGTAAGCGCGGCCAGCCATGCCGTAATTGCCGGCGCCGAAGCTGCCGCCGATCAGCACGGTGACCTTGGGCACGCTGGCGGTGGCGACCGCGGTCACCAGCTTGGCGCCATGTTTGGCGATCCCCTCGGCTTCGTACTTCCCGCCGACCATGAAGCCCGAAATGTTCTGCAGGAACAGCAGCGGAATGCGGCGCTGGCAGGCGAGCTCAATGAAATGCGCGCCCTTGACCGCGCTTTCCGAGAACAGAACGCCGTTATTGGCCAGGATCGCGACCGGCATGCCCCAGATGTGCGCGAAGCCGCACACCAGGCTGCTGCCGTAGAGCGCTTTGAATTCCTGGAACTCCGATCCATCGACCAACCTCGCGATGATCTCGTGCACGTCATACGGCGCGCGCACGTCCTGCGGAATGATGCCGTAGAGTTCGTGCGGATCGAACTTGGGCATACGCGGTTCGCGCAGCTCGATATTCGGCTTGGCGTCGGGCTGCAGCATCGAGACGATGTCGCGGACGATGGTCAGCGCGTGCTCGTCATTCTCGGCGAGATGGTCGACCACGCCGGATTTGCGCGCATGGAGATCACCGCCGCCGAGATCCTCCGCTGAGATCACTTCGCCGGTCGCGGCCTGGACGAGGGGAGGGCCGGCGAGGAAGATCGTGCCCTGATTGCGGACGATCACGCTCTCGTCGGACATCGCCGGCACATAAGCGCCGCCCGCGGTGCAGCTGCCCATCACGCAGGCGATCTGGGGAATGCCCTTGGCCGACATATTGGCCTGATTGAAGAAGATCCGCCCGAAATGATCGCGGTCGGGGAACACCTCGGCCTGGTGCGGCAGATTGGCGCCGCCCGAATCGACCAGATAGATGCACGGCAGACGGTTCTGCTCGGCAATCTCCTGCGCGCGGAGATGCTTCTTGACCGTCATCGGATAATACGTGCCGCCCTTCACCGTGGCGTCGTTGCAGACAATCATCGCCTGGCGCCCGCATACGCGGCCGATCCCCGCGATCATGCCGGCGCCGGGCACTTCGCCGCCATAAAGGTCGCAGGCAGCGAGCTGGCCGATCTCCAGAAATGGCGAGCCGGGATCGAGCAGGCGTTCGACACGATCGCGCGGCAGCAATTTGCCGCGCGACGTATGGCGCTCGCGGCTCTTCTCGTTACCGCCCAGAGCGGCCGTCGCGACTTCGGCGCGCAACCGGTCGACGAGCGCGCGATTGTGCGCAGCATTGGCGCGGAACTGGTCGCTATCGGGAGAAAGGCGAGTGTCGAGAACGGGTGCGCTCATGCCGCCTGCCTAGCCTTGCCGATTGCTGTTGGGAAGCCACGTGGGCCCCTAGCGCGGCAAACTGTGTTGGTGTAGCCAGCGAGCCATACACCAGATAAAAGAGGGTTCCCGATGAAGCGCTCAATTCTCGCCGCCATGCTGCTCGCCACCACCGCAGGCGGAGCCGCCATGTGGCAGGCGCCCGCGATCGCCCAGGCGGTGATGGGGACTAAATCGGGCGTCGACCAGTCGCTGATCGACCATAGCGTCAAGCCGGGCGACGACTTCAACGCCTATGCCAACGGCGTGTGGCTGAAGACCGCCGAAATCCCCGCCGACCGCTCGTCGATCGGCGTCGGGCTCGACGTGTTCAAGGTCGCCGAGGCGCGCAATGCGGACATCATCAAGGGTGCCGCGGCATCGAAGGCGAAGCCGGGCAGCGACCTGCGCCGCATCGCCGATTATTACGACGCCTATAACAATACCGCCGCGATCCAGGCGCGCGGTATCGCGCCCCTGAAGCCGATCCTGGCGCCGATCGCCGCGCTCAAGACCAAGGCGCAATTGTCGGCGATGCTCGGCGCCAACATGCGGGCCGATACCGATCCGTTCAACAACAACAATTATGCGTCGACCGACAATCTGTTCGGGCTGTTCGTCGGGCAGGACCTCAACAAGCCGATGATCAACGCGCCCTATCTGATGCAGGGCGGCGTCGGCATGCCCGACCGCGATTATTACCTGTCGGACAAGAAGGAGATGGCCGAGCTCCGCGACGGGTATAAGGACTATCTGGAAAAGGTCTTCACGCTTGCCGGGATGAGCGACCCCAAGGCGCGCGCTGGCCGCGTGTTCGCGCTCGAGACCAAGATCGCCCAGGCGCAGACCGACATCGTAACCGCGCAGGACGCGCACAAGGGCGACAATCCCTGGACCCGCGCCGATTTCGCCAGGAAGGCGCCGGGCATCGATTGGAACGCCTATTGGACCGCGGCGGGCCTGCCCAAGCAGCAGAATTTCATCGTCTGGAATCCCGAGACGACGACCAAGCTCGCTAACCTTGTCGCCAGCGAGCCGATGCAGTCCTGGCAGGACTGGCTCGCCTTCCACCGCATCAACGAGGTCGCGACCGCACTGCCCAGGGCATTCGACGACGCCAAGTTCGACTTTTTCGGCAAGCAGATGACCGGGACGCCGGCGCAGCAGCCGCGCGACAAGCGCTCGATCGGCGCGGTCAACGGTGCTTTGGGCTATGAGGTCGGCAAGATCTACGCTGCCAAATATTTCCCGGCATCGTCCAAGGCGGCGATCCAGTCGATGGTCAAGAACATCGTCGCGGCGTTCGACAAACGCATCGCCGCGCTCGACTGGATGGCGCCGGCGACAAAGGCGGAAGCGCGCAAGAAGCTGTCGGTGTTGAAGGTCGGTGTCGGCTATCCGGACGTCTGGCCGATGCGCCCTTATTATGAGGTCAGCGCGACCGATCCGGCAGGAAATTTGCTGCGCGCGAAGCTCGCCAATTACCGCTATCAGATCGGCAAGCTGGGCAAGACGCCTGATCGTGGCGAATGGTGGATGACGCCGCAGACAGTCAATGCGGTCAATCTGCCGCTGCAGAACGCGCTCAATTTCCCGGCGGCGATCCTCAACACGCCCTATTTCGATCCGACCTTCGATCCAGCCGCCAATTACGGCGCGATCGGCGCGGTGATCGGGCATGAGATCAGCCACTCGTTCGACAATCTCGGATCGGACTTCGACTCGACCGGGCGCCTGCACAATTGGTGGACCAAGACCGACCTCGCGCGGTTCGAGGCATCGGGCAAGGCGCTGATCGACCAGTATAACAAGTACGAAGTGCTGCCCGGCCTCTATGCCAATGGCCAACAGGAACTTGGCGAGAACATCGCCGACACCGCCGGCCTGACCGCGTCGTACGAAGCCTATCATGCGTCGCTGGGTGGAAAGCCGGCGCCGGTGATCGACGGGCTGACGGGGGATCAGCGCTTCTTCCTCGCCTTCGCGCAGAGCTGGCGGACCAAGATGCGCGACCGCGCCATGCGCGCGCGGATCGCGACCGACGTCCATGCGCTGGCACCGTTGCGCGTTGAAACGGTACGCAACCTCGACGCCTGGTACGATGCGTTCGGGATCAAGCCGGGCGACAAGCGCTATCTGGCGCCGGGCGACCGCGTCCACGTCTGGTAAGGCGCGTGACGCCGGACGATCGCACGCCCGTCATCGTCGGATGCGGCGAGGCGGTCGATCGTCCGGCGGCGCTCAGCCACGCACTGGATCCGATCGGGCTGATGACGCTCGCCGCGCGGCGAGCGGAGGATGATGCCGGCAGTGGCTTGCTCCACCGGATCGACCGGCTCGATGTCGTCAACCTGGTAAGCTGGCGCTACGCCGACCCGCCCGCCGAGCTCGCGGTGCGGCTGGGGATCGCGCCACGGTCGCTCAGCTATGCCGCGATCGGCGGCGAGACGCCGACCAAATTGGTTCACGAAGCCGCGCTGGCGATCGCCCGGGGCGAAGCAAAGGTCGCGCTGGTCGCGGGTGCCGAAGCGCAGCACAGCGCGGCGCGGGCGCAGAAGGAAGGGGTGGAGCTTCCTTGGCCGCCATTCGCGCACGACGCGCCGGGCCGGATCGAGCGCGCGACCTACCTCCATCCGCTGGCGGTCGCGCTCGGCGCGTCGATGCCGGTTAACGTCTATCCGTTCTACGACATGGCGAGCGCCCACGCCTGGGGGCAGACGCCGGCCGAAGCGCAAGCGGAATCGGCGGAATTATGGGCGCGTTATTCAGCAGTCGCGGCCGACAATCCGTCGAGCTGGCTGGACAGGCGCTACTCGGCCGACGACATCGCGCACGTGACCCCCGACAACCGGCTGATCGCCTGGCCCTATACCAAGCTGATGGTCGCCAATCCGATGGTCAATCAGGGCGCGGCGGTGATCGTCACCAGCCTGGCCGTCGCACGCGAGGCCGGGGTCGATCCGGCGGCGATGATCCATCTGGTCGGCGGCGCCGCGGCCGACGAACCGCGCGATTATCTCGCCCGCGACGGCTATGCGGCGAGCCCGGCCCAGGACGCCGTGCTGACGCGCGCGCTCGACTTGAACCATGGCCGGCCGTTCGATGCTGTCGAGCTTTACAGCTGTTTTCCCTGCGTTCCCAAGATGGCGCGGCGGACGCTCGGCACGGACGCGGATGTCGTGCCGACCGTGACGGGCGGGCTGACCTTCTTTGGCGCGCCGCTCAACGATTATATGCTCCACGCGGTCGCGGCGATGGTGCGGCGGCTGCGCTCCAATGCTGGGACTGGATTGCTCTACGGACAGGGCGAGTTCGTCACCAAGCACCACGCGTTGGTGCTGAGTTCCACGCGGTCTGATCGTGTCCTCGATGAGGACTATTCGGTTGCCGGCGACGCGGAGAGGCGGCGAGGGGCTGTGCCGCCGACGGTTTTGCCTACCGACGGTCCCGCGACGCTCGAAACGGCGACAATCCTCTATCGCCGCGACGGCACGGTGGATCACGGCATCGTTATCCTGCGAACCGAGGACGGCGCGCGGACGATGGCGGCAGTGGCGCCCGACGATGACGCGACGCTGGCGGCGATCATCGATCGAGATCGCTATCCGATAGGGCGCAAAGGCGCGATCACCGCCGGGGAAATGCCGCGATGGGCAATTTACCGGAACGCCGGTCATTAATCGAAGCCCGGGAACTGGGAGACCGCGATCAGCGGCTTCCGGCGGTTACCCTATACATGCGCCCTAGCGCGTTGCTTCGAGGACCAGCGATGCGGTGGCCTTTGCACTCGCCACGACGCCCGGAATTCCGGCTCCGGGATGGGTGCCGGCGCCTACGAAATACAGATTGGAGAAGTGGTCGTCCCGATTGTGACCGCGAAAATACGCGCTTTGCGTCAACAGCGGCTCCAGGCTGAAAGCGTTGCCGAGATGGGCGGCGAGGTCATGCTGGAAATCCATCGGCGTGTAATGGAATACGGTTTCGAGGCGAGCATCGAGGTCCGGGATGAGCATGTCGCGTATCCTCCCCAATATCGTTTCGCGGTAGCGCGCGCCGAAGCTCTCCCAGTCGGGATCAGCCTTTGCGAGATTGGGCACAGGCGCCAGCGCGTAGAACGTCGAGCAGCCCGGCGGAGCAAGCGATGCGTCGGTCGCGCTTGGATGATGCAGGTAGAGCGCCGGGTCGTCCGCGACCTTGCCATGTTTGTAGATGTCGTCGAGCAGAGGCCCATAGCGGTCGGAAAACAGGATGCTGTGGTGCGCAATGCCGGGAAAGTTTCCGCGCAGGCCGAAATGCACGACGAACAAGCTGGGGGAAAAGCTTCGACGAGACAGCCGTTGTACCTTCCTCGCCGCATAGCGACTGCCTTTCACCAGGCGATAGCTTTGCAAAAGGTCGCCGTTTGAGGCGACGATGTCTGCCCGCAAGGACTTTCCACTTCGCGTCGAAACCCCGGTGACGGCTCGCCCCTCGAATTCGATCTGCTCGACCGGATCGGACAGCAAGAGCTTGCCGCCCAGGCGTTCGAACAGTCGCACCATTGCGTCCACCAGCGCATTCGTTCCGCCGCGGGCGAACCAAACGCCCCCTCGCTTCTCCAGGCTGTGGATGAGCGCATAGATGCTGCTGGTCTTCATTGGGTTGCCGCCGACCAGAAGCGTATGGAACGAGAAGGCCTGGCGAAGCCGGTCGTTGCGGATATTGGCACTGACCGCCGCATAGACCGACCGCCACGCCCGGCGACGCGCCAGGGCAGGCGTGGCGCGCACCATGTCGAGCAAGCTGAGGAAGGGGCGCGCCGCGAGTTCGACGTAGCCGGCTTGGTAGACCTTGTCGGCATAGCGCATGAAGCGCTGATATCCTTCCACATCGGCGGGTTCGAACCGCGCGATCTCCGCTCGGAGCTGGGCGTCGTCGTTCGAATAGTCGAACGTTGCTCCGTCGCTCCAGTGCAGCCGATAGAAAGGGAGGATCGGCAGCAATTCGACGTCGTGCGCCATCTCGCTCCCGGACAATGCCCAAAGCTCCCGCAGGCAATCCGGGTCGGTGATGACGGTGGGACCGGCGTCGAAGACGTAACCGTCGCGGCGCCATGCATAGGCCCGGCCGCCGGGCCGGTCTCGCGCCTCCACGATCGTCGTCGCTATGCCGGCGCTTTGCAGACGAATTGCGAGCGCGAGTCCTCCGAAACCGGCGCCGAGGATGATGGCTGTTTTCATGTGATGCTTTCGAGGGAAGATGCGCAAGGCGCTATACTTGTGGGAAAAAATGTTGTCCTAGTGCATCCGGCTAACTGCGAACTCGGCGATTTGGCGCAGCGGCTCCGCTCGAGGACCGAAGGGGGCCAGATGATCCTGACAGGCTGCCGCCAAGCTCCTCGACCGTTCATGCGCGCCCTCGAGGCCCAAGGCCTCTATCGCGGTTATGCGACCGGAACGCCGGTCCTTCCTGGTACGCTTTCCCATTGCCTCGGCATTTCCAATCCGGTCGAGAATGTCGTCGCGGATCTGGAACGCCAGGCCGAGCTGCTCGGAAAAGCGGATCAGGCGCTGACGTTCTTCCGTCGAGCAATCGGCGAGCAATGCTGCGGCCTCGACACAGAAATTAAGGAGCACTCCTGTCTTCAGACCTTCGCACTGCTCGACGTCATCGGGCGAGGGATCGTCCGGGGGATTGAGATCCATCATCTGGCCTAGCGCCAGCCCGTCTTTCCCGACTGTCCTGGCGAGCGAGTTGACCAGGCGCGCGCGGATTGCGCCATCGGGGTGGGCGCGCTCGTCGGAAAGCATCTCGAACGCCAAGGCGAGAAGGGCGTCTCCGGCGAGCACGGCGGTGGCTTCGTCAAACTGACGATGCAGGCTCGGCCTGCCGCGACGAAGATCGTCGTCGTCCATGCACGGCAAGTCGTCATGAACCAGCGATTGGGCATGCAAGCATTCGATGGCGCTCGCCACCCATATCGCGCGACGATAATCGGCGTCGAGCATTTCCGCCGCCAATACGGTCAGCGATGCGCGCAGCCTTTTCCCGCCGCCCAGCACCGCGTAGCGCATTGCTTCGATCAGGCGGGTATGCCGTCCTGCTTTGGCGGCCAGGGTGCGGTCGAGACATCGTTCGACATCGAGACGCACGGTTTCCATCCGGTCCGCGAGCGGAAGGTCATCGGAAGGCGCGATCGCGACGGGCGGGAATTTCGTAGCCTCCTCGCGGCCTTCGCTTTCCTCGATCACGAAACCGAGCGACACAAGGCGGTCGCAAACGGCCCGGACCTGTTCAGGGGGCGTCGAGGCCGCAGCGGTAAGGGCGACCACGCTGGCTTCGGAGATTTGCCGGATATCCAGGGCGTCCGGACCGTTGACGAGATGCACGGTGCGACAGCCGGCGGCGCGAGCCGCGTCGGCGAGCCGCCGTGCGTTCGATGACAGGTCGTCGCCGACCACGACGACTTGATCCGCCGCGGAAGCGAGCCGTCCGATAGCTTCCTGCCGGTTGGTCGTGGCGAAGCAGATATCGCTCGATGGCGGCGCCGCGACGTCCAGGAATCGCCGCTTTATGGTGGCAATAATCTCGGCGGCCTCGCCGACGGAAAAGGTGGTCTGGACGCAAAGCGTGACCGCCGTGTTGGCGGTCAGGGGAAGCGCGTCGAGATCGGCGATGGAGCCGACCACCGAAATGGCGCCCGCTGGCACTTGGCCGACAGTTGCCAGGATTTGCGGATGGCCCTGCTGACCGATCAGCAGGATATGGCGGCCGGTCCGATAATAGTCGACGACTTGCGCATGGACCCTGGCCACAATCGGGCAGGTCGTGTCCACGGTCGTCAATTTTCGTTGTCTCGCCGCGCGGTGGATAACGGGAGAAACGCCATGCGCAGATAGAATGACGACCGCGCCCTCCGGCACCTCGTCCAGTTCAGCGACGAACTTCGCGCCCAACGCCTCGAGACGGTCGACGACCGCCTGGTTATGAACGATATGACGCCGCACGAAAACCGGCGCTCCGTAATAGTCTATGGCGCCTTCCACGGCGGTAATGGCGCGCTCGACGCCGGCGCAAAATCCTCGTGGGTTCGCCAGGATCAGTCGCTTGTGCACCGGCGCGGCGCTCCCGGATGTCGGCGGCGCCATGCGTGTTCGTCTCCTGCTTCTTGTTGGCTCGAGCTAATCCACCTACGAGCGACCTCCACGATCATCCCAGCCGAGCAGGCGAGCAACATGTACTTTGGGGCAATCGAGCCGGTTAGAAGCCTGCCTCAACGGCCATTCGGATCGCGTCCGCACTGGAGTCGACTTTCAGCGCTTTGAGCAACGCCGCCCGGTGCATCTTGACGGTACGCTCGCTCAATCCGAGACGGTGCGCGATCTCCTTGTTGCGCTTCCCTGAGGCCATCAACTGCAGGATCTCGCGCTGACGGCCGCTCAGCGAGGAGACTTGCTGCGCGGCAGCGATTTGCCGATTCCCCGTAGAGAGGGGAAAGCCCTCCGGAATTTCCGTCTGTGATCCGAGGAAATATTCGATCTTGCCGGTAAGGTCGAATATGGGCGCCACCATCACAGAGTTGCGAAAAGAAGAGCCATCTCTGCGGTAATTGAGCACCTCGGCGAGCGTCGGACGGCCCTCCCTTATTCCCTGCCGCAATACTTCGCTCCCCTCCGGATCGGTATCGCTCCCCCTGAGGAATCGGCAATTGAGGCCGAGTATCTCTGCGCGCGAATACCCGGTAAGAGACAGAAACGCGTCATTGCAGGCCACGATCGGATTGTCCGTCAATCGTGGATTGGTAATGACAGCCGCCGTGGCGCTCGCGTCGATAATCTCGCGGAACAGCATTGCCACGGTTTAGCGCCTGCCGTCGACTTGACCAAGTTCCGGCGAGGGGAAGTTCTGTCAGCTATTTGAGCGTCGGCATGAGAGTGATTCCGTGCGCACGCGCCGAAGCGGACCTTCCTTTCCTCAATGCGCATCCCGCGGTGGCGCTGCACCGACACGCGGCGGTCGGCAGAACGGGACCATCACGAGTGCCGCGAGGAACAGGTACGCCATCAGGCGGAACACGTCGTCGAATGCCAGCGTCAGTGCCTCGCGTCCGACGATCCGGCTCATCAGCGCTTGGCCCATCAGCAGCGCTTGCGAAAGATCCGGCGTGACGGCGCCCAGTTCGCGCGCCAGCGCCGCTGCCGTGTCGTTCGCGGCCTTCGCTGATTGCCCCAATGCCTCGCTCAGCCGCAGCGCATGGAGCCGTGTATTATCGGCCAGCCAGGTGTTGACGAGGGCAATGCCCACCGCGCCGCCGGCGTTGCGCATCAGGTTGAACAGGCTGGATGCATAGCGCAATTCCGGCCCCTCGAAATTGCCGAGCGCGAGACCGACCGAGGGGACGATGCACAGCATCACCGCGAAGCTGCGTACGACTTGTGGCCAGAACAACGCGGCGAAACCCCAGTCAGGAGTCATCGCCGAGAACAACCATAAGCCGAGCGCAAAAAGCGCCAGGCCGAAGGTGATGACGATGCGCTGGTCGACGCGCTGCGAGAGGCTGGCGGCGATCGGCACGCCGAGCAATTGCGCGCAGCCGGCGATGACGACCGTGCTGCCGATCTCCGACGCATTGTATCCGCGCACTCGGCCGAGGAAGAGGGGGATAAGGTAGGTGCCCGCATAGAGTCCGAAACCGATCACCAGGTTGAATGCGCAGGCGAAGACGAAGGTCGGCTTACGGAATGGCGTCAACTTGACGATCGGCCCAGTCGATCGGAATGACCTTTCGAGGAACAGCACGAACGCCACGATGGACAGCCACGCGCCGAGCTGGATGCGGATGTCGGTGAACCACTCGTTCTTAGGTCCTTCCTCCAGCACATATTCCAGGCCGGCCAGCGCCACCGCCATCGCAGCGAGGTGGACCCAGTCGATCCGCCTGAGCATGGCGAGGTTAGGCGTATCGACGCGGATCAGCACGAGCGTCAGCGCCGTCACCAATACGCCCGGCGCGACGTTGATGAAGAACACCCAGCGCCAGCCCATAGCATCAGTGATCCAGCCGCCGACGGTCGGGCCCAAGGTCGGCGCGAGTACCGACACCATGCCGAGAATCGCGGGGATCATCGCGCGCTGCTTTCCGGAGAACAGGACATAGCCGGTCGCGAAGACGGTGGGGATCATCGCACCGCCGACAAAGCCTTGGATCGCGCGCGACACGATCATCGATTCGATGTTCCAGGCCAGTCCGCAAGCCATGCTCGACAGCGTGAACAGCCCGGCCGAAAGCGCGAACAGCCAGCGCGTCGACAAAGCCTGGGCAAGAAACGCCGAGAAGGGGATCATCACCAATTCGGCCATCAGATAGGCAGTCTGCACCCAACTGATCTCGTCTGGCCCGGCGGATAATCCGGCCTGAACTTCGTTGAGCGAGGCGGCAACGATCTGGATGTCGATCAACGCCATGAACTGGCCGAACGCCATCACGCCGAAGATCAGATATTTCTGGCGATTGGTCAGGCGAGAGGGATCGAACGGTGCAGCCGGAGCGCGCGCCGATCCCTGGGGGGAGAGTGGTATCGACGCCAATATACTTGCCTCCGGCTGCGTTTATATTATATACGTCATATAAAGGAGGCGTTCAAGTGCGCTATTCGAACGAGCACAAGGCAGAGACACGCCGACGGGTGTTGAAGGAAGCCGCGCAAGAGATCCGCGCGAAGGGACCCGATGGCGTCGCCGTGGCGGGCGTGATGGCACGCGCTGGCCTTACCCATGGCGGCTTCTATGCGCATTTCGAATCGAAGGACGCGATGATCGCCGATGCGATCGGCACGATGTTCGACGACGCACGCGAACGGTCCGATGCGATCGAGCAAACCGCCGATCCCCGCGTCGCGCTCAGGGCCTATGTGGATTTCTACCTCAGCCCGGCGCATCGCGACCGCCGCGAGCGGGGGTGTCCGCTGCCCACCTTGTCGGGCGATCTGGCGCGATCGGGCGAGCAGCAGCGCGCGCGCTTCGGCAAGGGCGTGGAAGCGCTGACGATGCGGCTGGCCAAGGCCCTCGGCGGAATCGGTATCGCCGACCCGCACGCCGAAGGATCGGCGATGCTGGCGCAAATGGTCGGCGCGGTGGCGCTGTCGCGCGCGGTCGCCGATGCGGCTCAGTCGGATGCGATCCTGGCCGATGCGCATTCCGGACTGGTCGCGCGTTATGGTTTGGAGGGGCGCCAATGAGCGAAGTGATCGACGCCCCTGACGGTCTGCAGCAGGTTCGCGATTTGCTCGCCCGCGGCGCCCAGCCGCCGATCGGACGGACGCTCGATTTCTCGCTGATCGAGGTCGAGCGAGGACGGGCGGTGTTCGAGGGAACGCCCGATGAACGCCATTATAATCCGATGGGCGGCGTCCATGGCGGATATGCTGCGACCTTGCTTGATTCGGCGTGCGGGATCGCCGTTCATTCGATGCTGAAGCCCGATCAGGGCTTCACCACGCTCGAACTCAAGGTCTCTTACCTGCGTGGCATGAACGACCGAACGGGGCCGGTTCGCGCCGAGGGCAGGGTGGTCAATATCGGCCGCCGCGTCGCCTTTGCCGAGGCGGACATTCGGGATGCAGATGGTCGCGTGATGGCGACCGCGACGTCCACCTTGCTGGTGCTCGCGAAATGAATGCTCCTTTCGGCTCGACCGATGCTGCGACGGCGTCCGAACTCCCCACCAAAAAGCGTTTCGCGGTCCCGCGTAGCGCCCTGGTCATGGGGCTGGTCGCGCTCGCGGTGGCGATTGCCGGCATCCTGTGGTTGACCGCGCCGCGATCGAGCGAGTCGACGGACAATGCCTATCTCCACGCGGATTCGAGTGCGGTCGCGCCCAAGGTCGGCGGGCTGGTCGCGGCGGTGCTGGTCAAGGACAATCAGATCGTCCACGCGGGCGATCCGCTCGTTCGCATCGAGGCCCAGGATTACGATGCGAAGGTGCAAGCTGCCCAGGCCGCGCTGGCCGATGCCGAAGCCGGCGTTGCCACCGCGCGCGCGTCGCTCGCCGCGCTCAACGCCGATGAGCGCCTCGCCTCCGCGCAGGTACGCGCCGCAAGCACGGTAATCGCCTCGGCGGACGCAGAACTGATCCGCGCGAACTCCGACAAGGTGCGGTACGATTCGCTGCTGGGTCAGGGGTTCGCCACGCGCCGCGACGCCGAACGGATCAAGGCGACGGCGATCGGCGCGGCTTCGGCTGCCGAGAAATCGCGCGCCGAACTCGGCGTTACCAGCGAACAGGCGGACGTGACGCGCGCGCGGCGCCCGGTGCTCGAGGCGCAAGTCGCCTCGGCCGAGGCGGCGGCGCTGAAGGCACGCGCGGCGCTCGACCTCGCGCGCCAGGATCGCGGGCACACGCTGATCGTCGCCCCGATCGACGGCGTGGTCGGCAACCGCCAGGTCCAGGTCGGCGACTTCGTCCAGCCGGGCAGCCGCGTGTTCACCGTCGTCCCGACGCGCTCGCTCTATGTCGTCGCCAATTTCAAGGAGACGCAGACCCGCGGCATGCGCGAAGGGCAAAAAGCCAAAATCTATGTCGACGCGCTGGGCGAGACGCTGAACGGCACGGTCGAAAGCTTCGCGCCGGGATCGGGTAGCGAGTTCACCCTGCTGCCCTTCGAGCCGGGATCGGGCAATTTCACCAAGATCGTCCAGCGCGTCGGCGTGCGCATCCGGCTCGACCCGGGCCAGGCGGCGCTGGCGACGCTCAGGCCGGGTCTGTCCGTGACGGCGAAGGTGATGTTCCGTTAGGCTGGCGGAGTAAGCATATAAGGTTGTTGGATCGCCCGAAATGCTGGCGTTGCCTCGCACTCTTCCGAATGCGCGACGAGCGCCGGCCAGCGATTGAGATCGAATTGATCGGCGAGCGCCTCACTGATGAAGCGAAAGACCGTCGCTGTCAGCAGGTCGGCATGGCTCATCGACGAACCGCCGAACCATTCGCCCGCCGCGGCGCGTTCGCGGTCGAGCAAATCGAGCGTGTCCGTCACCTGGGCGCGGCAGCGGTCGACCCACATCGGCAGGCCGTCGCGGAACGCCTTCTCATAGACCAGGCTGACGCCCTTGTCGGCGGCGCCGGCGGCGAGCGCGCACCAGCGCAACATGGTCCTCAGGTCGGCGCCGGTTCGCGTCAACACGGCGTCATTGCCCGCCATCTCGTCGATCAAGGTGACGATGACGCTCGAGTCCATCACCGACACGCCATCGTCGAATACGAGGACGGGGACGCGGCGTAGTGGATTATAGGGCGCGATCTTGTCGGCATCGCCGAAGGTCGACCAGGGCAGGTGCTCGAACCCGATGCCGTAGAGCGTCAGCGTGATCCCGACGCGGCGGACGAAGGGCGAATCATACTGGCCAATCAGTTTCATGCTTGGCTGGCTCCTATGACCCCGCGCCGATCAGTTCGCGGCCGATCAGCATGCGACGGATCTCATTGGTGCCTGCACCGATGTCGAGCAATTTGGCATCGCGGGCGAAGCGCTCGACCGGCCAGTCCTTGGTATAGCCGGCGCCGCCGAGCGCCTGGATCGCCTCCAAACTGACCTTCACCGCATTTTCGCTCGCCAGCAGGATCGCACCTGCCGCGTCGAAGCGCGTGGTCTTGCCTGAATCACAAGCTCTGGCGACCGCATAAACATAAGCGCGTGCCGAATTGAGCGCGACATACATGTCGGCGATCTTGGCCTGCATCAGCTGGAACGTGCCGATCGACTGGCCGAATTGCTTGCGCTCGCGGACATAGGGCACGACCACGTCGAGGCACGCCTGCATGATGCCGAGCTGGATGCCGGCGAGCACGGTGCGCTCGTAATCGAGCCCCGACATCAGCACGCCGACGCCGCCGTTGAGCGGGCCCATGATATTCTCTTCGGGCACTTCGCAGTCGTTGAATACCAGTTCCGCGGTCGGGCTGCCGCGCATTCCCATCTTGTCGATCTTCTGGCCGATCGAGAAACCGGGCATGCCCTTTTCGATAATGAAGGTCGTGATGCCGCGCGATCCCTCGCCGGTCTTGGCATAGACGACGAGCGTGTCGGCATAGGCCGCGTTGGTGATCCAGAACTTGGTGCCGTTGAGGACATAGCCGCCCTGAACCTCTTCGGCGCGCAGCTTCATGCCGACGACGTCCGATCCGGCGCCGGCTTCCGACATCGCGAGACTGCCGACATGCTCGCCCGAGATCAGCTTGGGGAGATATTTGGCCTTTTGCTCAGGGCTGGCCCAGCGGCGCAGCTGGTTGATGCAGAGATTGGAGTGCGCGCCATAAGAAAGGCCGATCGAGGCCGAGGCGCGGCTGACTTCCTCGCAGGCAATGACATGCTCAAGATAGCCGAGCCCGAGACCGCCATATTCTTCTTCGACGGTGATGCCGTGCAGGCCGAGCTCGCCCATCTGCGGCCACAGCTCGACGGGAAACCAGTCCTCCGCGTCGATCTTCGCCGCCAATGGCGCGATCTTGTCGGCGGCAAAGCGCTGGGTCGTCTCACGGATCATGTCGGCGGTTTCGCCGAGCGCGAAATCGAGGGTGGCGTCCATTATCGTCTCCTGTGTTGATCCGGGCTGTAGCGCGCCGCCGGTGGCCACGCTAGCGTCCCACCCGGACAGCACAGGGGGAGTGCCGCTTGCAGGGGTTCGATCTTGTTTTCGCGATGTTCGGGCTGGTCCTCGGGCTCGCCGTGACCGAGGTGCTGGCCGGCTTCGCGCGCGTCATCAAGATGCGGCGCAAGGCGCATGTCGGCTGGCTGACGCCGTTGCTCGGCTTGTTCGTGTTGATCGACATGACCACGTTCTGGAACACGGTCTATGCGCATCGCGAACACCTTCACGCCAATCTCGCGACCTTGCTCGTCGTGCTGGGATTCGTCGGCAGCTATTACCTCATCTCGACGCTGATCTTTCCCGACGATCCCGATGAATGGCCCGATTTTGATGCCTGGTACGACCGGCACAATCGTCAGGTGCTGGGCGGGGTGTTGGGCCTGACGCTTGCGCTGATCGTGGTGACAGCAATCACCAGCGCGATGGGGCTGGCGATCAAGGCGGACACGCAAGGCGGCCCGCATGGCTGGATCGCGCTCGTCGCCGGGCTGTTCCATATCCCGCTTCTGGTCTTGTTGCTGATCGTCAAGTCGCGCCGCCTCAATGTCGCGTTGCTCGCCACCGAAATCGCGCTGATGTTGGTCGCGGCCTTTGCCTGGGTGATCTGACCCGTTAGTCTCATCCGAAACAATCAGGGGCTCGCATGACCAGTCTTCTCCGCCGCAAGACGATTACCGAAGCTGCGCCCGAGCATCAGCTCGCGCGGACATTGAGCTGGCCGCATCTGGTCGCACTCGGTGTCGGGGCAATCGTCGGCACCGGTATCCTGACGTTGATCGGAGTCGGCGCCGACCGTGCCGGACCGGCGGTGCTGTTGAGCTTCGTAGTCGCCGGCGCGATCTGCGCGGCGGCGGCGCTCTGCTATGCCGAGATGGCGACGCTGATCCCGGCGTCGGGCAGTGCGTACACCTATAGCTACGCGACGTTGGGCGAGGTGATCGCCTGGGTGGTCGGCTGGTCCCTGATCCTCGAATATTCGCTGGTAGTGGCGACCGTCGCGGTCGGCTGGTCCGGCTATGCGGTCGGGTTTCTGAGAGGGCTGGGGGTCGAGCTTCCAGGCTACCTCACCCACGGACCGAGCCTTGCCGGGTCGCTCCCCGACGGCACGCTCCATCTCTCGACACCGGGCATCAACGTGCCGGCCATCTTCATCATCGCGGTAGTGGCGGGACTATTGATGCTGGGTACTCGCGAAAGCGCCCGGATCAATACCGCGCTGGTGGTGCTCAAGATCGTGACCCTGACCTTGTTCGTCGCGGTGGCACTGCCGCATTTCGATGCGGCCAACCTGCATCCGTTCGCGCCGCTCGGTTATGGCAGCACGCCCGGCGCGCGCGGCGTCAAATACGGGATGATGGGCGCGGCGGCGATCATCTTCTTCGCCTTTTACGGGTTCGACGCGATCTCGACCGCGGCGGAGGAAGCCAAGCGTCCCGAGCGCGACCTCGCCATCGGCATCGTCGGCTCGATGCTGGCCTGTACCGTCATCTACATGGTCGTGGCGGCCGCGGCGGTGGGGGCGCTCCATTATTCCAAATTCTCGAACAGCCCGGAACCGCTGGCGCTGATCCTGCGCGAGATCGGACAGGGCAAAGTTGCGACCGTCGTCGCGGCGGCCGCGGCGATTGCATTGCCGACCGTGATCCTCGGCTTCCTCTACGGCCAAAGCCGCATCTTCCTGGTGATGGCGCGCGACGGCTTCCTGCCGGCCGGCCTCGCCAAGGTATCGGCGCGCGGCACGCCGGCGCGGATCACGGCGGTGACGGCGGTTTTGGTGTCGGTGCTTGCCGCATTGGTGCCGCTCGACGTCATCGCCAGTCTCGCCAATGCCGGGACTTTGTGCGCGTTCGTCGCGGTGGCGGTGTGCGTGCTGGTGTCGCGGCGGCGCGATCCTGGCGCGCGGCGGCCGTTTCGCACCCCTTTGGTGTGGTTGGTCGCGCCGATCGCGATCCTCGGTTGTCTCTACCTCTTCACCAGCCTGCAGAGCATCACGCAGATTTCGTTCTTCGTCTGGAACGGGATCGGGCTGGCGATCTATTTCCTCTACGCGCGCCGCCGCGCTTCGATCGCCTGATTTACGATCCGAGCGCCCAGCGCACGACCTCCGCAATGCCGCGTGTGCCGGCATGGACGACCGGGCGCGTGACGCCCGGCCGCCGGAGGCCGTGCATCCGTCGTGCCCATTCGGGAAGCAGGTCCACTGCCGCGCTCATCGTCATCGTCTGGAACGGCAGCAGCATCAAACTGGGTGGCGGCTGGTCGAGCAGGATGTGCAGCACTTCATGGCTGCGCTCGTCCGCTTTCAATTCGGGCAGAAAATCCCGGATGATCTCCTCCGCCTCGGCTCGACTGCGCGGGATCGGGTCGGCGCCGAGCAGTTCCGCGATCAATCCAACTTCGGCGTAATAGCGATCCTGGTCAGCGGCGCTCATCCCCGGTTCCCCATAGCGGATCCAGCCGGCGAGAAAGCTCGACACTTCGGCGACATGAACCCAGGCAAGCAGATGAGGATCGCTTGCCCTATATGGCGTGCCGTCCGGCAGCGTTCCCGAAACCGCATCGTGGATATGGCGGACGCGCGCGATCTGCGCTTCCGCGGACGCCCGCGTCTCGAACGTGGTCTGCGCGATGAAGCGGGCCGTTCCTTTGAGGCGGGCATTCATGTCGTCGCGAAAGCTCGAATGGTCCCATACGCCGGCCAGAACGCGGGGATGGAGCATTTGCAGCATCAGCGCGGCGATGCCGCCGACCATCATGCCGGTGACGTCGATATGAACGCGCCAGCTGACCGAACCGGGCGCGAACAACCCGCTGCCGTCGATTGCGCGGACGATCGGCGGATTGGCCGGGTCGGACAGCAAGCCGCGAACCTGACGTGCTATGGCGGAGCGGAGGCCGATCATGCCGGATGCATAGGCAAAGTCGCCGCCGCAGGCGAGCCGCCACTGTTGGTGCGTGAGATCGAGGATCGCAAGAACGGCAAGAGCAGGGTGCTGCCCCACCTCGTGCCGAATTCGGTCATGTGCCGCGCTAGCTAGCCCAACGCGCCGCGCGGCTGGATCCCGCACAGGCCAAAGGCGATCGTCAGCGTTTGCGGACGAACTCCGCGCGCAGGACCAGCCCCTTTATGCCTTCGTAACGGCAGTCGATTTCCTGGTCATCGCCGGTCAAACGGATCGACTTGATCACTGTGCCCCGCTTCAGCGTCTGGTTCGCGCCTTTGACCGTCAGGTCCTTGATCAGGGTCACGCTATCGCCGTCCGCGAGCAGGTTGCCGACGGCGTCGCGGACTTCCACGATATCGGGATCCTGCGCGTTCGCCGCTGCTGCGGAAGCGCTGATCCACTCACCGGTGGCTTCGTCATAGACGTAATCGTCATTGGTATCGGTCATGGTCGGGCTTTCGGTCCAGCTATCAGTTGAGCGCGGTGGGCGCGGCGTTGGTTGCGTTTACGATGCTCGCGGCGATCCGCAGCGCTTCGGGAAAGCTTTCTGCGTGGATGACGCCGGCATTGTCTCGCCCGAGACGAACCCGATCGAGCATGGCGAGGGGCTGCGGCTGCACGCCGGACAGGATGATCTGAGCGCCGGCGGCGCCCGATCGATGCGCGATCTCGGCGATGGTCGTCGTGCCGCTTGCGTCCAGCAGCGGCACCCGCCGCATGCGGAAGATAATGACCTTGGGCGTCTGGCCCATCCGCCGCAACGTATCCAGCAACTCGTTGGCGATGCCGAAAAAGACCGGCCCATCGATCCGAAATACTTCGACGCCGGCGGGAAGCGCGTCGCGCTGATGGATATCCTCGCCCTCGTCGCCTTCCGGCGCACCGCCGGCATCGATCTGGACCGTCTCGCTCATCCGCATCATGAACAGCAGCGAGGCGAGGGTGACACCGACCGCGATCGCCATCGTGAGATCGACCAGGACCGTGAGCCCGAAGGTGAGCAACAGGACCGCGCGATCGCCGTTGGGCATGCGAAGCAAGCCGATGAAGCGTTGATGCTCGCTCATTCCCCAGGAGACCATGAACAGGATCGCCGCCAGCGCCGCCATCGGCACGAATGCCATCAGACTGGTCGCGAACAGGATGAACAAAAGCAGGAACAGCGCGTGCAACATGCCGGCGATCGGGGTCAGCGCGCCAGCCCGGATGTTCGTCGCCGTCCGGGCGATGGCGCCGGTCGCGGGCAACCCGCCGAACAGGGCAGAGGCGATGTTGGCGACGCCCTGACCGACCAGCTCTTGATTGGAGCGGTGCCGTGACCCGATCATCCCGTCGGCCACTACCGCCGACAGCAACGCCTCGATCCCCGCAAGGAACGCAATGGTGAAGGCGGAAGGCAGGATCGCCTGGAACTTAGCCAGCGAGATCGACGGCAGCGCCGGCGCGGGCAGGCCAGCCGGAATGTGCGGAAACCGAGAACCGATCGTTTCCACGGGCAAGTGCAAAAGCGCGACTGCCAGGGATGCGACGACTATCGCGACCAGGAAACCGGGCACGCGTGGCGCCACTTTGCGCAATCCGATGATGAGGAGGAGCGACCCAACGCCGATCGCCAAGGTCGTGGCATGGATGCTGCCGAGCGCTCCGAAATAGGCCTGCCATTTGGGCAGGAAATCCGCCGGAACCTTGTCGATCGACAGGCCGAGGAAATCCTTGACCTCGCCCGACGCGATGATGACGGCGATGCCCGCGGTGAAGCCCGTGACCACAGGATGTGGGATGAACTTCACCAGTGCACCGAGCTTGGCATAACCGGCGACAATCAAGATAAAGCCGGCCACCAGAGTAGCGAGCAGCAGCCCGTCGTAACCATGCTGCGCGATCACGTTGAACACGACCACGACGAACGCGCCGGTGGGCCCGCCGACCTGCGCTCGCGAACCGCCGAGCGCGGAGATCAGAAATCCGGCGACGACAGCCGTGACGAGGCCCTTGTCGGGTGATGCGCCGCTCGCAATGCCGAGCGCCATCGCCAAGGGGAGGGCAACGATGGCTACGGTCAGACCCGCTATGGCGTCGCGTTTGAAGCGATCGAACGTATAGCCTTCGCCGAGGACGGTGATCAGCTTGGGCGTAAAAGCCGTCCAGCGCGCGTCAGTCAGCACTGCCATTGGCTCCCGATGCCTGATCGAACAGCATGGACGGCACGTGCTTGAGCGAGTCACCGCTCCGCGTCTCCTTCAGCCGCACGCCGCGGCCCACGCCAATGCTCGGCGCATTCTCTCCGATCAGCTCGATCCCGGCGCGCTCGAGCGCGGAGATCACCTTGACCAGCGTATCCACGACGCCGCGTACCTGGCCGTCCGATCCCTCCATGCGCTGGATGGTCGGCAGCGACAGTCCCGCCAGGTCGGCCAGCTGGCGCTGGTCGATCTCGAGAAGGGCGCGCGCCGCGCGCATTTGCTGAGAGGTGATCATGGTTCCTCATGATGTAAAAAACATCAGCTAACAAATTTGATACTTGATCATGCGGATATAGTATTGGTAATCTGATTTGCCAATCCGATGCAGCCGACGCCTGCATAAATCAGCCTGCGGGTCAAACGCCGACCCCGCGCGAACTTTCACGGGAAGATCTTGGGCACGGCAAAGCCCCTCGGCGCTGCTTTATGTCGCGCTTCAGCCCATGCTGCTCCAGATGAACACCCGGCCGACCGCTATCGAGCAAGGGGTGACGGATGTCGCGGAAAGGCCCGCAAAGCTGTCAACAGCGGAAGGGGGCGGCGCTGAGGGGTGCGACTGCGGTGACTCGCACCGCGACGCTTGGCGAAGCGCGGGAGACCCGTCAGGAAGCGGCGAGGATCATCCGCCACGTTGCGGCGTGGTCCGCGGGACGCGCGGGCAGCGTAAGCGACGTCTACGGGATGCAAGACGCGACGCAAGCGTATCCCCTTCGGCGATAGGCCAGGATAGGCTCACTTGTCCAGGATGGGGCGGAATCGCCTAATATCTGACCAGACCTTCCACATGAAGGCCAGAAACACCAGCGACCACAAAGCGAAGATCGTGATGTCGATGCGGCGCAGGCCCATGAAACTGGCGTCGATCAGCCCCGGGCCGTACCAAAGCGCGAAGAATGACCAGGCCGCCACGAGCAAGCGTAACTCGGTCGCCCCCATGCCGTAATAGGACAAGTGATGGGTCTTGAGGATCAATACCTTGAGATAGGTGAAGCTGGTCATCAGCAGGTACATCGAAAGTGCGAGCAGGCCCGAAAACACGGTGAAATAAGGTGAAAGCCCCAACCCGACGAAAATGAAGGTCTGCGAGATCAGGTCGCAGGAATGATCCAGAAAGTAGCCGAAGTCGGGCCGTTCGATCTTGCGATGGCGCGCGAGCGTGCCATCGAGCGAGTCGCCAAGCCAGTTCAGGAAAAGCCCCAGGATCGCCAGGGACATGAACCAGGGCGAAAGGCGGCAGGCGGCGAATCCGGCCATGACCAAGGCAGCACCGACCAGCCCCAATAGGGTCAGATGATCGGGGCTCACAGCCGATGGCGTCCGCGCGGCCAGCCACAGCAATGCTTTGCGTTCCTGGGTTGCCAGAAAGCTGTTATTCACTCGCACATGATGAACAGGCTCAGCCGGTTGATCGGTTGGCGGGACTTCATTGGTTTCTGCCGGCCGCGCAGATGAGGTGCCGGTTTCCTGAGGAACACGGAAGCGGACTGCAGTCGACTGAACCAGCGGCCCAAAATCGGAACCGAGACTTCCCCGACCTAATTCATCGATTTGGTAGTGCTTCAACTGCAAATCCTTTGCGTGTGACTCCTCGGGGGGCGTCCGCAGGGTCTGGCATGGGAGTTATTGCCGGCGCTTTATTCCAATCTACCAGCACTTTATGAAGAATCTTGCTGCGCCGCACAATAGTCCTGGGGTCAGGCAGCGGCAAGCCCAACGGTCCATATCGGATACAAAAAGCGGCGAACCGATCGTCAATTCGTCGCCCGTCTGTGAAATATCCCAGAACACTGGATAACAACTTCACACGCCCAGTGTTGTTGAACTATGGCCCGCGTCGGGGCAGTGCTCTGTACGGGCGATCTATCCGTTCTCGTGCACGCTCATTGTCCGCCGGCGCGGACGCCTAGACCGGCTGCAAACCTGCCTTAATTTTCTGCTCTCCTAAACCACTTTGGTAACCGGTTGAATATCCTAGGTTATACCCATACATCGAACGGCGTATGTTTAAAAGGCATATTTTTCAAGTGGTTGACAGAGCCAATGCCGATGAAATCGGCAGCACGACTCCGCCTCGCGTGATAGCTTACGATGTAGTGAGACTGTTTATCGGGCCGTCGTTCTTGACGCCGCGCGGTATAGATCGAGTGGATCTCGCGCTCGCCCGTCATATTTTCAGCAACGAATCTAGTCGGAATGTCGGCGTGTTGCCGACGCCTGCGGGGGTTTATGCTTTATCGGCGACGCAGGTCAGGAGGTTGTTGGCATACATTCAAGAATTGTGGGCGGAAGATGCCGGATTCGGGCGCGATCTTCAGTTGCAATTGTTGTTGGATAAAATCGCGCGCCGGCAGGATGACGCGCTACAGGCGCCGTCCGTCCGCCCCCTTTTGTTGCGGCAGAAGGTTTGGCGCATGCTCCGCATGCTTCGGGCGACCAGCTTCTTTCCTCACCGCTTCGCGAGCCGGGCGGTGCCTGCCAACGCTGTCTATCTCAATATCGGCCAGTTGGGGCTCGCGATGCCATCCTTCTTCAACTGGCTCGCCAAGCGCCCCGACATCAGTCGCGCCATGATGATGCACGACGCTATTCCCGTCGATTATCCGCATCTTGTCGGGGAAAATGCACCCAAACATCATCGGCAGATGATTCGCACTGCGGCTGAGCATGCGGATTGCATGATCTTCAATTCGGCATACACACGCGACAGCGTAAGTGCGGTGATGGCGGATCTGGGCCGGCCTTGCCCGCCGGCGTTGGTGCGGTCGCTGCCCCTGCCGGCGGCGTTCGCTGACGTCGAGGCCAGCGTAGCGGAATTGGCCGGCACGCGCTATTTCCTGGCCGTTTCGACCATCGAGCCGCGCAAGAATTTCGCCTTGCTCTTGCGGGTCTGGCAGCGTTTCATCGCGACCATGGGGGAGGAGGCGCCCCATCTCGTCATTGTCGGTTCTCCGGGGAACGATGCCGACAACATTTTAGCACCGTTGGAGTCCGACCCTGCTTTGGCCAGCAGAGTGCACCATGTGGCCGGCCTGTCGAGCCCAGCGCTGGCGTCGCTATTGCTGGGAGCCGCCGGCATGTTGTGCCCATCGCTTGCGGAGGGTTTTGGACTACCTCTGCTTGAGGCAAACGCCCTGGGCGCGCCTGCCATTGCGACGGACATTCCAGCGCATCGTGAATTGGCCTCCGCGACGACAGTGCTGTTGCCGGCGGACGATGAGCAGGGGTGGGCGCGGGCGATCGCAGCGACGCCCGACGTGGTGATGCGCCGGCGCCCGCATATACCTTTTGCGATGACCGAAGGCGCCTATTGCGCCGACATCGTAGATTTCATCACTCGCATTCGGGGCAGGGCAGCTTAATTGACCGCGTTCTTGACCAGGAAAAACGGTGTGAAGATCTGTCCGATGGTTTGGAGAAGCTTTGTCGGCTCATTCGCCCTGGCACCTGCGATGTAGATCACATCCTTGTTCTCGAGGGTGAACCTCTGCGCTAGAAAATAGCTCTCCGGCTTCATCATGTTGACGTGATAGACGGTGGGCCGGTCTTCGCCGTCCGGTGTCTTTACATAACGGAACAGGAAGACCGCGGCGGGATCGGCGAGATTATCGTTAGGCCCTCCGGCGAGCGCCAGCGCCTCGATCAGGGAAATCTGGCGGGTCGGGAGATCATATCGGTTGATCCGGTTGCTGGCGCCCATCACGGAATAGCTGCGGGGTTGGCGCAGGACTTCCACCCGGTCTCCGGGCTCCATTTCCATGCCGCCGCCGTTGGAATAGTCCAGCCCTTCCAGCGCTGCTTCCGAAACTAGCCCCTGGCGATAGACGCGAACCACGAGATCGGACATCCCCGTCCCGCGATAGCCGCCGGCGAGCGTTATAACGTCCAACAGCTTTTCGTGCGCGGGGCTGATTCGGAACCGCCCGGGATTGGTGACTTCGCCGCCGACGATCACCGCGCTGCCGACGGCGGTGTTCTGTTTCACGATCACCTTGGGATTTTCAGATCGTCCCGCCATCCGGGCCTCGATGTCGTGCTCCACTTCGCTGGGACGTTTGCCGGCGACGGCAATCACTCCCAGATAGGGCAGGCGGATGGTGCCCGCGCTGCTGACTTCCAGCGGCCCGATCTGCTGCTTGGTGGCGGCTGGATCGAAGCCGGTGTCGCTATTGGCCTGGCCGCCTGCGGAAAAGAGCCGCACTCCGACTTCGTATATCGAGATGGTGAGCTCGTCTCCGGGCGCTAGGGCATCGACATCGAGCGACGCCCGTGGCGGCAGCGGCTGGAAAGTCGCTGGCTCCGGAGCGGCGGGCACGGCGTCGGCGCGATCGACTTCCACCAACGTGTAGGCGCCCTTGGTCGCATCCCTGATGACGGCATGACCCTGCGGGCCGGACTTAGGCAAGGCGGCGCAACCCGCTAAAGACAACAGCGCCAGCGTCGCGAGGACACGGCCTTTGCGAGGAGACAAATTACTGATCATTCGAGGTATCTGCGTTAATTCCCTGGGCGACCGAGGGGCGATCGCGGTTGAGCCATATTCCCGCGGGCCGGAAGAAGCCACCTATCGAACCTTCCGCCAGAATGGCCCGATTTTCGACCGGTAGCCGTGATTCTTGCATGTCGAATTCGCAATCGAACCCGAATTTTCCGGCGTCCTCGACCAGAACGCGGTGCGAGACGAGCACGTTTGTGCCATTCACAATGTCGAACTCCATCAAATTGCCGGCAAGGTGCTGATCCACCTCGAAATGATATCGCGCATTCCAGTGACCCGGCGGTAGATGCAGGAAAGGGCCAAAAGTCAGCATCCGGGCCGGGCCGGTCAGCGAGATCGCGTCGGTGACCGGAAAGGCCGGGTCCCCGGGTTCGAGGATCGAGTCCGCGGGCCAGACTATCGAGTCAATTGAACCGGAGTGATAGCACTGGCCCAGCGTTTCGAAGAGCGTGAGGGTCGCGGTGGGGAGCTGTTCCCGGTCGGCGGAAGCGGTATCGGCGAATTGGACCAATGCATGGATCGCAGCTTCCGCGGTCGGCCAAGCGGCGTAATCGGACAGCATCTGTTGTCGGGCGGTCTGCCAGGTCGAGGGCTGAAGGCCCAGCCAAGCGGCAACCTGGTCGATCCAGTCCGCCAGGTTCGCCTTTCTATCGACGGCGATGCAGCGGACGCCGTTATGCCGATAGAGCGGCTCCAGACAGGAAAAGGATTGGGAAACGAAGCGCGCTGCCTGCAACGCATCCAGATCGCGCGCAACCATGCAGAAACGGGCTGTTTCTGTAAAGTCGCCCGTTATCAGGATGATGGGTGCCTGCGTTGCCAGCAATGCCTCCCGCGCCTGGCCGTCGGGCGTGTCGAAAAAGGGTATCGTGGGTTCGCCGGAATTTGCCTCGGCCAGTCGCTCGCTGTCGTCTCCGGTGTTGAACGGGATGACATTTACTTGGCCTTGTGTGCGCCGAACGATCTCCGAGACGCAATGAATCGTGAAGATACTTTCCGGGGAAGGCAAGCCGCCAACCGCTAGGGGAATAGTGTCGGACCGCCGCGTGGACACGGTCAGTTCGCCGCCTGCTTCAGAGTGTGGCATATATGCTGATCGCGAGGTCGAGGTCGTCGAATACCCGGCCATGGCCGCGTTTCAGCACCAGGCCGGAACTACAATATTCCCGGATGATGCCGATGTCGTGGCTGACCAGGATCATCGCCGCGTCCTTGCGTTCCACAAACAGCGCATCGTGGCATTTGCGGTGGAAGCGCTGATCGCCGACGGAAATTACCTCATCGATCAAATAGCAGTCGAAATCGATGGCAAGCGTCAGGGCGAAGGCCAGCCGGGCGCGCATGCCCGACGAATATTGTCGCACCGGCAACAGCAGATTGGATCCCAGCTCGGCGAAATCGTCGACTCGTTCGATCGTCTCGCGGATCGGTCGATCGTAAAGGCGGGCGATGAACCGGATATTGTCGAGCCCGGTCATAGCCACTTCGAAGCCGCCGCCGAACGCCAGCGGCCAGGACAAGGACATCTTCCGCCGAATCTCGCCCCGGCTGGGACGCTCGACCCCGCCGACGATCTTGACCAGGGTGGATTTGCCGGCGCCGTTGCGTCCCAGCACCGCCATTTTCTCACCAGGGCCAATAGCGAAGCTGATGTCCTTCAACACATGTTTTGGGCCGGTGGGAGTCTCGTAGCTCTTGTAGATACCATCGGCGACGATCCTCGCGCCTTCCTGCCGCGCAGGCAGGGCGCGCGGCCGTGACGGCGGCGTCGCAAGGAAAGGAACGGTCAACTCATTCATCATCGAATACCAATTCGGCTAACGACGAAGCGATCCACAACAGGCAGCCGGAAACCAAAATGGTCATCAGCAAGTTGAGCCAGCGACGGGGATAGCGGGCCTCATCGGAGAGGTTCGGGCGCGCGATCTGCTCGAGATAAAGCTGCTGGCGGCTAGCACCGGCCTGGGCGCTGATGAGCTGCAGGCTGGAGGCCATCAATTGCTTTTCCGCTATGTCCCGCCGTGCCGCAAGCTCTTCATAGGCGCGGAACCGATCCGCCAACGATCCACTACCGCCTGCCGTGGCGCCGATCTGACGGCCTAGCTGGCTTTCCAACGCGCTCCGGCGGGCACGCAATTGTCCGATCAGCGGGCTTTGCGGCGCGACACGGAGGGTTTGGTCGAGCCGCACCTCGATCTGGGCGAGTTCAGCCGCGGTGCCGGATTGCAGCTTGATCGATGCCCCTGCATCCAGCTCGGGGTCGATAATGCGGTCGCGGTTGCGCACCTCGTTCATTTTGGCCAGCACGCTCTCAAGTTGGCGCGATGCCTGAGCGGCATCGCGCTCGGCACCGCCGACCAGATTGGCTCGGGCCCGCTGGTTGAGCCGGTTGACCATCGCCTCCGAGGCCCTGAGCAGACGCTGGGCTATCTCTTGGGCGTCGGCGGCCGTGAACGACTGCACCTGGACATGAATGATGTCGGTGGCGCGATCGAATTCGGAATGCACATAGGCCTGAAAATGTCTGTAGAAATCCTCCCTACTGGTGCCGGCCAACAGCGATGGAAAAGCCGCGATCGGATCCAGGCCGCGGCTGGCGAAAGTGCGCGTTACGAGCCCGTCGCGATTGATACTGCCTAAGACGTCGCGGGACTGCAGATAGGCGACAACGGCTTCGCTGTCGTCCGAGACCCCCACGCTTCCGCCCTGGCCGAGGCTGACAATACTAAGCCGGTCGCGTGCACCTTGGCTGGAGCGGACGACGAAGCTGATCTCTGAGGCATAGCGAGGAGTTGCGACGACGAAATTGTAAACGACCGCGGTAAGTACCGGGGCGACAAAAACAAGCCAGACCAGTCCGCGCCGCAAGCGTCGCAGGCGTTGCCGGGGCGGATCGGTGTCCTCGCCCCGAACATCCCGCGACGGGGTTTCGTCGAGCCGGACCAGGGCGTTGGTGGAAGGGGGCCTGGCCATTGGCTATTCCATCTCGATATGTTTTTGGGCCTTGAGCACTAGAACCCAGCCGAGCGCGTTCAGGGCAATGCCCCACAGCAGGATTTGCCAGGGGTCCCAGAATGTGGGCAGGGCTTGCCCGAACATTCCTGCGCGATACATCTCGCAAGCCTGCACAAGCGGCGAAATCTGCACGACCTGGCGCGCCGCAGGGGGCAGCCAATAGACCATGTAGAACACGCCGGTCAGTGGCAGGATCAAATACATCACCGGCTGCACGAAGCGTTCGATTGTCTCGGACAGATGGGTGACGCCGGTGATGATCAGGGCCACCCCGAAAGTGAGGAAGCACATCAGCGTCCAAGCCCCAAGCAGAACGAGATAATCGTTCACCGGCTCGATGATACCCAACAACGCCAGGGGGATGTAGGCGGCGAAGAACGCCATCAATGTTCCGATCGATTCCAGCATGCCGCGGGCGATCAGGATGTCGATTGGTTTGACAGCGCGATGGAACAGCAATCCCGATGCCTGGCGGAAACTATTGCTCAGGCGTGAGGTCATGTGCCTCCATAGCGTGAGAAAAGTATAGCCAGTCAGCACGAGCGGGATCACCCGGACCCCATGATTGCGCTCGCCGTAGATCAGAGACCATGAGGCCATCACCCCCAGCGCTAGCACCAGGGGCTCCAGCACCTGCCACAGGAAACCGAGATTGCTGTGCCCGAACCGGGCCATCAGCTCGCGGATGAACAGGGCGTTGATGACCCGTATCTTAAGCCTGATGCGGTCAATGTAGCCGCGCATGTTCCGCCTCAGTCAAGATTGAGGTGCTCGCGGCTGCCCGACACCAACAAGTATAGCATCAGGAACGACCAGCAACTCAAGAGGGCAACGGTCAGGAAATAGCGCCAGCGCCGCGGTTCGAGCGGTTCGTCCGGCAAGTTGGGGCGGACGACGGTTTCGATGTAGATCTGCTGCCGCATCGCTTCCTCTCGCGCGGTTTCCATCTGCGTCTGAGCGGTTTCATAGACCTTCGCGGCCAAGTCCTGTTTGACCTTTAGATCCTCATAATTGCCCAGTTTTTCGGAAAGACCGTTCTTCGGCCCGGTCAAATCTCCCTGCTGTCGCGCGATCTGACTTTCCAGCGCGGCGATCCGCTGCCGCACGGCGGGGATGGCAGGGTTGTCGGGGGCCTTGGCCAGCATTGTCTGGAGATTGACCCGCAGCATTGCCAGGCTCCGGTTCAGCGTGGAGCCACGATCGACGGCGGCCCCGGCGCTCTTAATCGGATCGACATTTTCCGAAGCGTTACGATAACGGGTAAGAGCAAGCGTGGCGTCGGTCAGGCCGGTTTCTGCTTGGTCGAGGGTCTGCTCGGCCTGGCCCAACGCATCGCGGCGCGCGCGGAGGTTGAGGACATTGATCTGCTCTTCGCTCAGGGCGACCAAGGCGTCCATGATCGCCTTCGCATCGGCGGCGCGATAGGCGCTGACTTTTACCGTAGTGATGCCAGTTTCGTCGTCCTTTTGCACGACCATCTGTCGCTTGAAATAACGGTAGAGCCTTTCGTCGGTATCGCGGTCGCCGGGGTGGTAGCGGGTGATGGGATCGGCTCCGGCACGGGTGTAAACGGCGCGCAGGTTCACCTTGCGCATGACCCCCTTCATTACGTCGCGGGAATAGAGATATTCCTGGATCGCGTAAGCATCGTCATTAGCACGAGCGATTCCGAAGTCGCGCAGATAGGCGGAGATGCCTTCCGATGCTGGCTTGTTGACGCTGCGAACGAGGAAGCGGCTTTCCGAAACATAGCGATCGGAGGCGATCAGCCCGTAATAGATTGCCGCGAGGAGGGTTGGCAGCACGAAAACGCCCAGGAATAGAACCCAGCCATAGTGACGCGTCAGATAGCTGCGCCATCGCGTCCATCTAGATGCGCTGACCATCACTATACGTTCACGGGAGTCGAGCTTGCCCGTCCCTCTCTAACCCGGGCGATTGCCGCCGTGGTGGAGAGGCCGGCCAAAAGGTCGATCAGGTGCACTGTACCGCCATTGGACTTCACAATGTCGGCGCCTACGACTTCGTCCTCTTTGTAGTCTGCCCCCTTGATGAGATCGGTTGGCAGTAATCGTTCGATCAGGGAATACGGGGTGTCTTCATCGAACACCACTACCAGATCGACCGCGCCCATCGCAGCCAGGACCGCAGCGCGTGAGGCCTCGCTCTGGACGGGGCGCGTCGGGCCCTTGAGCCGTGCGACGGAGGCGTCGCTATTGAGTCCCACCACTAGCCGGTCGCAACGGGCGCGGGCTTGACGCAGAATCTGGACGTGGCCGGCATGGACGATATCGAAGCAGCCGTTGGTAAAGCCTACGCGCAGGCCATCGCGCTTCCACGCCCTCACTACCTGAGTGGCTTCCTCCGCCGTGCAGATCGCGCCGGGAGCCGGCTGCTCAGTCTCTTTCCTAGTATCGGCAAGGTCCGCCACGGCATTGGCGAGTTCGGTGCCAGAGAGCGTCGCGGTGCCCAGCTTGCGAACCACGGCCCCGGCGCCAGCGTTGGCGACCAGGGCAGCGTCTTCCATTTCGAGCCCGCTCCCAATTCCAGCGCAGAAGATCGCCAGCGCCGTGTCGCCGGCGCCTGATACGTCGAACACCTCAGTAGCGGTCGCATGGAGATGGGCGATCTCGCGGCCGGGACGGAACAAGGCCATTCCGTCCTCGGAAAGGGTCAGCAGCAGGGCGGCACCGGTCGTTTCCATCGCAAGTGCCGCAGCCGTCGCGCTACTGGCGAGATCGCGGCACGGCAGGCCGCTATAGGCGGCAAGTTCGCTACGGTTCGGTTTGATGACAGTGGCACCGGCATAAGCCGAGAAATCGCGTCGTTTGGGGTCTACGATCACCGGCTTGCCCATGTCGCGGCACCGCGAAATGGCATGGCGCAACACACGATCGGTCAGCAGGCCCTTTGCATAGTCCGAAAGCGCGACCACGTCATAGTCACCGAGCGCGCGGTCGAAATTGGCGACGATCCGGTCCTCTAGCGTTTCTGACAACGGCGAGGAATCCTCCTCGTCGCAGCGCAGCAATTGTTGGCTGCCGCTGATGAAACGTGTCTTGAGAGTAGTGGGGCGCGTGGGGCTTTCCACGAGCAGGGCCGCGTCTCCGCCCTTTCCAGCGATTAATTCGGAGCAGAGGCGTCCGGCGTCGTCGGCGCCGATTGCTGCGATTAGTCCGGCCCGCCCGCCCAGCGACGTGATATTCGCGAGTACATTGCCAGCGCCGCCCAGCATTTTTTGTTCGCGAACAATGTGCAGCACCGGCACCGGAGCCTCGGGCGAAATGCGAGAGACCGATCCATAGCGAAAGCGGTCGAGCATAAGGTCGCCAACCACCAGGATGCGCGCATTCTCGAACTGAGCGGCTGCGAAATGGGCAAGGGACACGATCGCTCCGATTACCAGGGATTGCCGCTAAACGGGCTGTGGCCGCCCTCGTGACGCAGTACCTCAGCGAAACCGAACATGATGTGATACATGGTCGACGCCGGAACATGATCGCATTTGGGCTCTAGCGACGGGTCCTCAAGATAGTCAATCCATAGCCCGTCGAGCAAATGAGCGGCGACCCCGGTTGCCCGCGGCGTGAGGAAGTGTTGGAAAATCCGCACAAGATTCGCCGTCAGAGCGGTGTCGTCAAAACCGGGACCTTCACCGAAGCGCTCGCGCATGGCGACCTGCGCCTTAAGATATTCGGTGTTGGGCCAGATCCGCAGATCGGAGGCCAGGACCTTCCCGCTAGGGTCGACCGCATCCCGAATCAGCCCAGTAGCCGGATCGTGGCCGTGCGCCTGCGCGAATGCAAACAAGCGGTCGGCAATGTCGAAGGCCTCCCGGTTTCCGGCCAACTGACCATAACGGCACAGGAGCCAGACCCATTCGTAGTGATGTCCCGGCTCGACCCGGATGGCCCCCGAATTCGCATCGGGGCGCCATTCCGCATCGAAGAATTCCGCGAGCGTGCTTGTGGTGGGATCGTAAAGGCTGGTTTTGGCCAAATCGAACAGTTCTTCGGCCAGCATCCGGGCTTTCCGGCTCCCGGTGAAGGCCGAGAGGAAGATCGCCGCTTCGAGCAAATGCATGTGTGGGTTCTGCTCGTGCCGTCCGAAATCGCCTTCCCTCGCGACAAAGCCGCGCCCGGAAGGAGAGCGCATCGTGTCGCAGATCTGCGCCAGCGAGGCTTCGGCTATGTCCACCGCCTGCGCGTCACCCGACAGCTTGTGCCACCAGGCGAGAGCGAAGAGGCCGAAGGCAATATCGTAGAGATCGGCAGTCGCATCGAGCATGGTGCCGGACGTGGCCAGACGCGACGCAAATTGATGATCGGTCCGAAGGCAGCGGCCTTTGAGAAACACAGCGCCGTGACTTGCGGCTTCATGGGCGCCAGGTAGGCCGCCGATCGCGGCGTGGGAAAAGACATAGGTTTGCCGCCCCGTTACGCGGGTCCGCTTGAAGCCGGGATCGAGCGGTGTGCCCGACCAGTCGAAGCGTTCGACATAGCCGCCGTGGCGGTGGTCGCGCGCGGTGCTGATCAGCGAGGGAATGGCCTTACTCGTCCATTCTCTCGCCGTCCGCAGCGCATTCTGCAGGTCTGTTTTCTGGGCGATTGCCTGCTGCACGGAGATACAGTCGCTTTAGAGGTCGCGAACTTCGATCCGATCGAGCCGAACTGCCGATCCCGGCGAGCCGCCTCGAAGCACGATTTCGAAGAATCGCGCATCTTCCATCAGAGGTACACGCAGCGTCGTCTGGCCAGCGGTCAACGTCGCCGAAGCGACCTCGAATCCAAACTCCCGGGTAAAAGCGACCCGCAGATCGCCCCTGATGTCGCCGACAAATTCCACTTCATACGCGCCCGCCGGAAGGAACCAATAAGGGCCATGGCTGATGACCTCGCCGGGTGCTGCAGTCAGCCAGCCTTCGCTGTCTGCCCGGGCGAGAATGTTGAACGCCGGCTTTTCGAGCGACCAGACCGACGTATCGGGCTTGTTGCGGGCTGCGACCAGATAGGAATCGCCACCTGAATTGAGATCGTCGCGAGTCACATCCTCGAGATGCCCGTTGGGGTCGATGCGCCAGAATTGCAGTCCGTAACCTTCCAGTATGCTGAGGACGTCGTCGCTGTTGCCGTGCCCTTTGAGGAGCGACGGAAAGAACTCCAGCACCAGCTTGATATCCGGAGAGCGGGCAATCACCTCGCGCATTCCGCGCAGGGTGGCGGCTTCATTGCCCTCCACGTCAAGTTTCGCACATTCGACGACGACGTCACTCGGTAATACGCTGTCAATCGGAACCAGCGGAACTTCAATGAGCTGGTCGTCCGCGCTTTCCGCCGCTCCCTTTGCCAGCGATCCGCCGCCGATGCCGGTGTAAGAGAAACCGAACTTCGCAATCCCTTCTTGGTCGGAAACGGCCTTGTTGACGATGGTGGTGCGCTGAATGACTCCATTCACATAGGCGCTCTTGCGGATGAAATCGATGAGGAAGGGATTGGCCTCAAACGAATAGACATGGCCATCTGGGCCGTTCTGACTGCCCGCGAGCATGGTGTAGAAGCCGAAATTGGTGCCTATATCCAAGAAAACCGAGTTTGGCTTGAAGAAGCGCTGCAGAACCTTCATCACCGGTGGCTCGATGCGTCCATCGGTAATTATGTTCATGCCGGACCCGGTGTCCCGCCCATCGATGAACATACGCTGCCCGTTGCGAAGAGCGGTAATCATCAGATGATCGCCCAGATTTATGGTCTGTTGATTGCTCATTTCACTTACACGACGAGCAAGAAGCATTTGATTTGAAATAACACTATCCAGTTTTGATTGGATATGTTCAAGGTTCTTATCTAATGATGAAAGCACGTTGAGCCTCATTTAAAATGTTTAAAAGATTTATACTCGCAAACATAAACGATTTTTCGTATAGAATGCTGATACCGTCCCCGAAAGTAGTCTCGAATCAAATTGCATATTTGATCGGCTCCGGTCTATTGCGGGGCCGCATATCTTCATCGGCTTGCCTCTGCCTGAGCCAGGGCACAGATCGATTCCGCGAAACTCGTCCGGGGAAAATTTCCGCTCGCGTGCGCCGCGAACCAAGCTTCGACGGCGGCTCGCTCGCCCCTGCCGTGGCCGGTCCGCACATGAACGAGTTTGCCGACGCCCGCTGTCGCGCCCGCCTTCATGTCGGCCAGCGTGTCGCCCACCATCAGGGATCCGGCGAGCGACAGCCCAAGATCTTGCGCTGCGGCCAGCAACATTCCGGGCGCAGGCTTGCGCCAGGGATGCTCGTCTAGAAACGGGCAGGCATAGGTCGCGTCTACCATCCCAGCACCAAGCGCTTCTATCACCGCTGCTTCCACTGTTTGATATTGCTCGGCCGACATCAGTCCGCGGGCCACGCCCGATTGATTGGTGACGAGAATGACGGCGTAGCCGCTGTCGCGGAAAGTCGCGATCGTCTCGCGTGCTCCGGGGATGAGGGAAACCTGCGCAGGATCGTTGAGATAAGGCACATTCTCGATGACAGTGCCGTCCCTGTCGAGGAACAGCGCCGGTTTGCCCGCGAGATCGACCGGGTCGCATTCGAGGTCATGGCGGGTGGCCCAGCCACGTTGGAGCAAGTCAGGCACGCTCACGCCGCAAGCATTTCGTCGAGCGCGGAAAGCACTTCGTCGGTGCGGATCGCGGCCATACAAGGGCTGACCGAGCGCAGGCCGGATACGGCGCAGGCCTTGTCCTCGTTGCGCCAGCACGGCACGCAGGCGAACTTATCCTGCCGCCAGAGCGTCTTGACCCGCCGGTGATGGCGAGTCAGCGTGTATGCGTCGGTGGGACCGAACAGCGCCACCACCGGCACGTCGAAGGCGGAGGCGGCGTGAAGAAACGCGCTGTCCACGCTTACCATCGCCTCGATCCGCGAAACCAGCGCCAGCGAGCGTCCCAGCGGCAGTCCGGCGGTGGTGACGATGCCTTCGCCCTCCGGCAGTCCGTTCGCGACGTGGTGGAATATCAGAACGTCGTTGTGCTTCGCGATCGCACGGATCATTTCGGCGATATTGGGATGATCCTTATAGCTGTCGCGGGAGAAGGGCTGGACCCCTACCAGAGGGCGTTTGCCTCCACCGGCCTTGCCGATGCCATGACGCTTAAGGAAATCGTCGCAAAACGCCTCTTCGCCGGTGGAAAGGAAGTGATTGATCCTCCAGCCCTGCTTGAGCAGCCGGCCGCGGCTAACCTGCATTCCCTGTGCAAACGTCTCGACCCGGCCCTTCCTGATTTCCGGGACCCTGGGGCTTTCGTAGCGCGTCGCCGGACACTGGCTGAGATTGAAGAAACGGCGATACGTGGAAATGTCGATCGGCGGGCCGTCGATGTCGATCAAATTGACATGGGGATTGTGCTCGAAGATCGGGAAGAACTTCCGGGGAATGGCGAAGTCCACCGGCAGGCCATAACGGGCCGCGTTGGCCTCAAGCCCCGGTTCCATCATCAGCAGATCGCCGATTCCGCCCATCGCCCGTGCGACCAGCACTCGGCCATCCGGGTTGCGCGCCAAGGAGAAGGGGTCGCCGGTCTTGCCGCTGCTTTTTAGCGAGCGGTAACACCGGTCCAGGACCAGCATGCAACACAGCATTCGTATCTTGACCAGCACGAAGCTGAGCGGCCGCCGCCGTCCACGCAGGCAGTTGAGATAGCCTTGCGAGGCCCGGCGGATCAGCGCTGAACGAAGCGGCGCTGCCGGGTCGATGCGTCCCATCGCGACGAATGGCGCCATCCGGATGCCGGCCCGGCGCGGCGACAGGCGACGGACATTGGCGGCGAGCCAGCGTCCCAACGCGATGAAGGACATGTTGGTGTCCGCCAATGTGCCCTGCAGCAAATGGGCTTGCGCGTACAATTCGATGAGTTGGAGGAAATGCCCAGGATTGTCTTCCAACGCATAGGGCCGTCGGGCATGGTGGGAAACAAGTTCGAGCACGCCCTTCGCGTCGCCCATGAACAGGCGGACGCGAGCGCGCAACAGTCGCGCGCCCATCGCTTCGCCGGGATAGATGCGCTGGCAGTAATCGTGGAATTCGCCGATCAGTTCCTCGAACCGCCCGGTCAATTTCTGATCATGCGTACGAAAATGGGGCCGGCTGGTTTCGAAGATGCCGGAAAGGACGCTCGTGATTCGTCCGCAATCGGCGGGACGAACGATAGGATAGCCGGCGACCGTCAGCCCCTGGCTCTTCAGCGACGCGACAAGACGTTCGGCCTGCCGGAAATCGGCAAAGGCTGCCTCATCCAGGAACTCCGAGAAGAACTCGCCCAGCAGGTTTTGATCCGGCGGGATAGGCCGAGTATCCGCCTTCTCGGCGGCAAGCTGGTTCATGGGAATTGCGAGCCATTATAAAATGATAGCGGTCCAGTCTCTATTGGCAGCAGATTCACCCTGAGGCAAGGCTGTGCGCCAACTGAGTTCAACGCCCGTCGCTACCCAAAACGGTCACGTTTCAGTGGGGCACGTCACCGACAGCATGTCCCACAGACCTGCGGATCCCCCAGATGTTAGCCGCAGGCCGAAAAGCGTCTCGGAAACGCGCGAACCATGCATGCCTTATGCAAAGGTGCGAACACCTGCGGTGTGGATTGGAGCAGCTTTAGATTTTATCGGGTAGAATGAATGCGATAAATGCTTCGCTGGTGACCCCTACGGAATCGAACCCGTGTTTCAGCCGTGATCCCGGCTTCCGCCAACGCGGGTGCCGCTAAAGACTGCGTCGCAATGTTGGCGAGGTCGCTCAAAACGGGCGGAGCGATGTCCTTCGAGAGCAAAACGCGATAACGAACTCTACAACGCGAAGGAGTTCGGTCGACCCCGACAAGCTCAACGTCAATGGCGGCGCCATCGCAGTCGGGCAGCCCGGTTGCCCTCCTATGACCTGACGACGATGCGGCAGCCGTTACGCAGGCTCGCTGCCATGGCGGTCGATCGACTTTGCGCACGCATAGCTGATCCCTCGCGCCCGCCAGAAATTCGGCTGTACGGTGCCGAACTGATTCCTGGCACAACCGCGCCTTGAACGGCCTGTCAGGCGCATACAGCGAACTCAAGGGAGTTAAACTGACCGTGCGGCCTGAGGACATCGGGCTTCCGCAAAGAGATCTCTGCCCAATTGCGTAAACAGTTCGGGGATATCGATGAAAATCCAGTTCTCGGCGAGCCGCTCCCTATCTCGCCGCCACCAATCCATCACCCGCATTGTGATCGGCTGATTAGGCGGAGCAAACCTTGTGCCGCAGATCGTGCGCACCCTCATTCTTGCGCCGGCCCCAACTAACCACTGCCGGCACTTAGCGCGACGACGATCCCACGCCGGCCTCTGCGGTGAATTGCCTAATTTCAATCGATTGCATACGGTGCCCGACGATGCTAGCGGGTCCGGAATAAGGAGAGCCGATGTCCGGGATAGTCCGGCCCCACCTAAGTTGGTGGCGCATCCTTCAAATGAACATCGGGTTCTTCGGTCTGCAATTCAGTTTTGGCCTGCAACAGTCCAACATGGCTCCGATATATCGCTATCTGGGGGCGAGTGAGGCGACCTTGCCGTTGCTGTGGATGGCCGGCGACCGTTACTTGGGGATAACGATCAGAGAACCGGGCGACGAGCGGTGCGACGTGCAGCGTTCCGAACGTTGCCGGCACGCTGATGCGCAGCAAGCCCTCGACCACTATCGATTGTGCCGACACCTCCGCCTCGGCAGCGGCAAGGTCGGCAAGCACCGTTTCGGCGCGATCCAGATAGGCGCGACCGCTTTCGGTTAATGACAGGCGCCGCGTGCTGCGCTGAACGAGCGTCACGCCGAGACGGGCCTCCAGCTCCGATCGATGGCGCGCTGCCATCGCAGGGGTGATGCCTCGCTCGCGGGCGGCGGCGGAATGCATAGCTTCAAAAATCCCTTGTCAACGGCAGGCCGTCCACACACGGCCCAAAATTCTCTGCAGCCATCGATGTGCAATGGCGCCGGCCCCACGCTCGCCGAACTGTCGAAACGTCTATCCGGCGTGCGCGGCGGTCAGCGGCGCGTGATCGATCCGTGGCAGAACATGGCGGGCGAACAGGTCGGCTTCGGCTGCGTGCGGGTAGCCTGACAAAATGAATGCCTCGATTCCCATCGAACTATAGAGGTCGAGCTTCGCCAGCACTTGGTCCGGATCACCTACAATGGCTGCCCCGCATCCCGAGCGGGCGCGTCCGACGCCGGTCCAGAGATTTTCTTCGGCATAGCCGTCGTCGGTTGCGCCTTCGCGTAACGCTGTCTGCGCTGCGACGCCCGCAGATTTTGAATCGAGCGATTTCGCCCGAATGGCCGTGCCTTGTGCATCGTCCAGTTTCGACAGCAGCCTGTCGGCGTAGGTACGCGCTTCCGCTTCGGTTTCGCGCACGATGACATGGGCACGATAGCCGAAACGTAAGGAACGCCCATACTTCGCGGCGCGTCCTTTCATATCGGCAATGATCGCGGCAACGTTCTCCTTCTTGTCTGGCCACATGAGAAAGACATCCGAGCCTTTCGCGGCGGCCTCGCGCGCATCTTCGCTGAGGCCGCCGAAATAGAGCAGGGGTGCCTTGCCCGACACCGTGCCAATACGCGGCGGGTCGAGCTTCAGTTTCCAGAACTCACCTTGATGGTCCAGGGGCTGGCCGTTCAGCAACGTCTTGAGAATGTGCATCGCCTCTACCGTCCGCGCATAGCGTGGGCTGGAGGCGAGTTGTTCACCCGGCATGTCGGAGGAGATGATATTTATCGTCAGCCGACCGCCGAGCAGCCGGTCGATCGTCGCGATCTGACGGGCCAATTGTGGCGGCCAGCTCTCGCCTACGCGAACCGCCATCAGGAGCGCGATGCGTCGCAGCAACGGCGCAATTGCGGCGGCGAAGGCGGTCGTGTCGATGCCGAGCGCATAGCCTGACGGCAACAGAACGTTGTCGAATCCCCCCGTTTCAGCCTGCAGCACGATGTCGCGACAATGTTCCCAGCTGGATTTGAGGCGAGCATCGGGCACGCCGAGGAATTCATAATCGTCATCGCACAACGCGGAAAACCAGCTGATCTCGCAAGTCATGGCAAGCTTTCTCCTAGCGAAGCGGCCAATATCTCGTACCAGGACTGCCGCTTCCAATTGACTTTGAAGGCATCCGCCAGTTCGGCGACGCGTTCGATCTTCTGAGTACCTACAATCGGGATCGGGCGCGCCGGATGCGCCATGATCCAGCTATATGCGGCTGCGGCACGGCTGACGCCAAACTCGCTCGCGACCGCGTCCAGGGCGTCCGCGACGCGCCGAGCACGTTCGTCAACCGGCGCGGCGATGCGCCCGCCGCCGAGCGGGGACCATGCAAGAATTGCAATATCGCGCTGCATCGTGAGGTCGAGCAGGCCATTTTCGATCGGGTCGAGATGAAGAGCTGAAAATTCGGGCTGATGGCTGGCGAGCGGCAGATCGATCAGGTCGAGCAACGCGCGGGTCTGCGCCACGGTATAATTGGAAACCCCGATCGCGGCGACCTTGCCCGAGGCCACCATGTTTTCGAGGGTGCGCGCGACCTCTTGCGGATGAGTGAGAATGTCCGGGCGGTGGATCTGATAGAGTTCTACGCGCTCCACGCCGAGGCGACGCAACGAATTGTCGAGCGCTTGCGACATGTAATCCCGCCCCGAATCGTACGGGACGGGTGGCGTGATCCCGCCTTTCGTCGCGAGCACGATAGGGTTCCGCAATCCCGGAGCATCCGCGAATATCCGGCCGAGGAGCAGTTCCGCGTCCCCGAACCCGCCGGCGCCGTCGAACCCGTAGATATCCGCCGTATCGAACAGGGTAACGCCCGCATCCAGGGCTGCCTCGATCAGCTTTTGCCCGTGCTTCACGCCGACACCGGCGAATCGCCACATACCCCAGGCGATAGGGCTGACGTGCAATCCGCTCTTGCCGAGAGGGACGAAAAGAGGTGTAAGGTGTGCGTAGGACATCGTTGTCATATTAGGGGCAGGATCATTGCTTGAGCAAGTCCGATATGGGTTGGTTGGCACTGGACTGATGGCTTGCGAGCACATCAGGAACCTCGCGTTGACCCCCGGAGCGATCGTGACCGCGCTCGCGGATCCGGTTGATTCTTCGCTTGATCGAGCAGCAGCGGCGCTGGGCGATAAGGCGAGCGGCGTTACCCAATTCAGCGATGCAAAGAGCCTTGCTGCCAGCGGCCTCGTCGATGCGGTTGTCGTTGCGAGCCCGAATTACACGCATCGCTCGGTACTCGAACCGTTGTTCGATGCGGGTTTGAACATCCTGTGCGAAAAGCCATTGGCGACGACGATCGAAGATGCCCGGTGGGTAGCTGATCGCGCGGAGCAATCTCCCGGCATCCTGTGGACCGCCATGGAATATCGCTACATGCCGCCCGCGGCGAAATTGATCGGGCAGGTGCGTGGGGGCCGCATCGGCACGTTGCGCATGTTATCGATTCGCGAGCACCGGTTCCCGTTCCTGCCCAAGGTCGGCGACTGGAATCGGTTCAACCGCAATACCGGCGGGACGATGGTCGAAAAATGCTGCCACTTCTTCGACCTGATGCGATTGATCTCGGGGAGCGAGGCGGTACGCGTCTATTGTTCGGGTTCGATGGACGTGAACCATCTCGACGAGCGATATGACGGACAGCGTCCCGACATTATCGACAACAGCTATACGACGGTCGATTTCGCCAATGGCGTGCGCGCCATGCTTGATCTTTCGATGTTCGCCGAGGGAGCCGAAAACCAGGAAGAGATCACGGCCGTCGGTGACGAGGCGCGCCTCGATGTCCTGATCCCCGAAAGCGCGTTGGTGTTCAGCCCGCGTGTCGGGTTCGGCGCGCCAAAACGGGTCGAACGAGAAATCGTGGAAGTCGACGAAGCGGCGCTTGCAGCCGGGAGTCACCATGGCTCGACCTTTTACGAGCATCAGCGGTTCATCGCGGCGGTACGCGGCGAAGGACCGGTCGAGGTCACGGCACATGACGGCCTGATGGCGGTTGCGATCGGTGCCGCCGCCGAACTGAGCGCGCGCGAAAAGAGGGCTGTGGAAATGAAGGAGCTGGGCTTCTGACAACATGGCCGCGCTTTGCGCGGGCAAAGACAGGATAGGGCTGACAACTTAACCGGAGCGAATAACCTACCAATGAAGTAGGGATTAAGGGAGACGGAGGATGAGGCAATTTCTGATGACCGGTGTGGCAGCCGGAGCTGTCGTGCTGGCTATACCCGCGATCGCGCAAGATAAGCCGGCGGCATCTGCCGACGATCAGGGCACGCCCACGGAAAACCAACCGGGTGATATCATCATCACTGCGCAGAAGCGCTCCGAGCGGTTGCAAGACGTGCCGCTCGCCGTGTCGGTGCTCGACGGGGGTACGCTCGCGCAGGCCGGCAAGACCAGCATCGAAGGTGCGCAATATCTGGTTCCTTCGCTCAACTTCCTCAAGTCGGGGACGACGCTCAATCAGTCGATCTTTCTGCGAGGCGTGGGCACCGCCACGTTTTCGATCGCGGGAGAACCGTCCGTTTCCACAGTGGTGGATGGCGTCGTTTACAGCCGTGCGGGCGAAGCGTTCAGCGATCTGGTCGATATCGATCGGATGGAGGTCCTGCGCGGTCCGCAAGGCACGCTGTTCGGCAAGAACGCCTCGGCAGGCGTGATCAACATCGTATCGAAGCAACCGACTAAGGATTTCGGGGGCTATGCCGAGGCGGGCTATTACAGTCGCGCCGACTATCGCGGCAGGCTGGTGCTCAATTTGCCGCTTGGTCCAGACCTGCTGACGCGCTTCACCGGATCCTATGAGAATTACGACGGCAACATCCGCAACAACGCTTACGGCGGCCGATACGTCAACGGGTTCGAGCATTATGGCGGCCGCGCGCAGATCGTGGCGACGCCTTCGAATACGGTCAAACTCACCTTTATTGCCGACTATCATCACAATGATGATGATTGCTGTGCCGAAGTGATCGGCACCGGTCCGCTGACCGCGGCCGGCGCCGCGACCACCAGTCTCGCCTTCGCCGCCTTGCCGATGCCGCAAGGCGACCGCACCCGCCGTATCAATCAGAACTTGATAACCAGCACTGTCGAGACCGGCTACGGGTTTTCCGGTCAGGCGGACGTCACCCTGAACGGCATCACGGTCACATCGATCACTGCCTATCGCAACTGGCGGAACACCGAAATTCGTGACGGTGACTGGCTCGATCAGGCCTATATCGGGTTCAACCAACTCCATGATTTTGGCCCGCAAACCGGCGATACGTTCAGCCAGGAGCTGCGCCTGACCTCACGGGGCGGCGAGTTCATCGACTATGTCGTCGGCGGCTTTTATTCGCGCGCGGCGAGCGAACGCATCTTCACGCGCAACGACATTGCCTGCACCGCGATAGGCGCGACGCCAACGGCGCTGACACCCTGCTCCAGCCCACTCGCCAAACCGGCAACGGCGCCGACCGGCACTGCCGATTTCGGTTCGGTGTTCAAGAACCTCGCATTCTTCGGCCAGGCAACGATCAACCTGACGCCCAAATTCCGTATCATCGCGGGTCTGCGCTATTCGATCGACCAGCTCGACGTTTTCCACCAACGCAACACCACGCTTGCCGGTCCCGGAATCCAACCAAGCTTCCCAACGACGCCAACCGGCACCGGGCAACCAGCGACGACTTTCCGCGGCAAGGCGACCAACAGCAATCTGTCGGGCAAGGCCGGCCTGCAATATGAATTCAGCAAGCAGACGACCGCTTATGCGACCTGGTCCCGAGGATATAAGGGCCCGGCGTTCAACATCTTTTATAATCTGACAGCGACCGGCACGAACGTGATCGAGCCCGAAACCTCGGATTCCTATGAGGCAGGTCTGAAGAACACATTGTTCGGCGGGAAACTCGTCCTCAACCTCGACGCCTTCTACGCCAAATATCGCAACTTCCAGGCGAACAATCCTGACCTGGTCGCAGGCGTGGTCGTGACCCGCTTCACGAACGCAGGCGATGTTTCGACGCGGGGAGCCGAGCTCGACTTTCTGTGGCAGCCGATCGCCGATCTCTCGTTTTCCGGTGGCGGCGCCTATACCGACGCCCATGTCGACAAATTCAAGGTGGCCCCGGGTGCACCGGCGACGGCAATCATACCGGCAGGCACTCCACTCGGTTTCGCGCCGAAGTGGAAGGGCAATCTCGCGATCGATTATCGTCGTCGCACCGGCGGGGCGGTCGATTACTTCGGGGGCGTACAGGGTTCCTACCAGAGCTCCGAGCTGGCACTATTCGCGCCCGATCCGGTCCAACGGCGGCTCGGCACCATTCACGCCTATGGGCTCGTCAACTTGTCGGCAGGCTTGGTGTCTTCGAACGACGGCTGGCGGCTGACGTTTCAGGTTCGCAACCTGTTCGATCAGTCTTTCGCGGCGGCGATCACCAATGGTGGCCCGGGTGGGGCATATCGCTACCAAATTCCACGCGATGCCGATCGATATTATGGGCTGACGGCACGGCTCAACTTCTAGCTGGATGCCCCAAGGGTCAGTGGAGGGGCACGCGAACCTCCACCGACCGATCGACTACGGGCACGATCTTTGGGATCAGCAACTGCACGACGCCCAGCGCGACGAGGTATGAGCACGCGCAGATCGCGAGCATCGGCGCATATCCCCAGCCGTGTCCGAGCGAGTAGGCCGAAAACTGGATCATGCCGATCGAACAGAAATTGCCGCAAAAGGCGGCGATGCCGATCGTCGTCCCGGCCTCCTGCGCCGGCACGATATCCGTCGTCAATCCGAACACGTTGGTCGAGAAACCCTGATGCGCAAAGAGCCCCAGACCGAGCAGCAGCGCCGCCGTCCAAGGGCTCGACAGATACATAACGAGCGGTATCGGTAGGATAAGCAACGCGTAGACCAGCATTGCGGTCTTGCGCGCCCGATTGACGCTCCAGTTTGCCGCCATCAGCCGCGCGGGCAGGAACCCGCCGGTTAGCGATCCACAGGCCGCGAACACATAGACCAGCGCGACCGGCAGGCCCAGCGTACCCTGTTTCAATCCGAACAGGCGATGGAACAGGTCGGGCAACCACATCAGCATGAAAAACCACACCTGGTCAGACAGCACTTTTGCGATCGCGATCGTCACCGTTTCGCGCTTGCGCGCGATGCCGATCCAGGACGGACGGACTGACTCGGCGGCATCTGCGACCACCGGTCTCACGCGGATCGCCAGCCATATCACGACCCAGACAAGTCCCAATCCGCCAGCGACGAGAAAGGCCGCTTGCCATCCGAACGCGACCGCGAGGGCAGGTATCGCGAGCGGCGTCACGATTGCGCCGATACTGGGCGCGGTGTTGCCGATACCGAGCACCATCTGCCGATCGCGATGATTGAAATAGGTGGCTGCTGTTTTGACGGCGGCGGGTGTTCCCATGGATTCGGCGAAGCCCAGCACGATCCGCGCGCCGACGAAACCGGCAACCGTCGTGACGATGGCGTGCGCCATTCCGGCGAGGCTCCACGCCCCAACGCCGATGGCGAAGCCGCGCTTCAAGCCCACGCGGTCGATGAACCAGCCAGTGCCGAGAAAGGCTATAGCCGTCGCGAACTGGAACCCGGTACCCATGTTCGCATAATCCCCGTCGGACCAGTCGAAGCGGGCCTCGAGCGTCGGTTTCAGCAACGCGAGGATCTGGCGATCCACATAATTCAGCATGATCGCAACGAAAATCAGCGCGACGATCGTACTGCGTCCACGGGTGGCGGCCTCGGTCATCCCCATCCTTTTATGTCGTTTCAGATAACGTTGTCATATTTGTCGCTGGTTCGCTAGAGCGGAACGGGATCGACATATGACAGAGACAACCCGACCGCTGCCCGAAGTCGCCGATCTTTATGGCGATATACTGCCGCCGCCGCCACCGGCGACGTGGCGCGACTACCTGCCGGGCTTGATCGTCGTACTGGCAGGGACATTGTCGGCCGGGTTTCTGTCCGACCATTACGGCGTGCCGGTCACACTGATGGCGTTGCTGATCGGTCTGGCCCTAAACTTCCTGTCAATCGATAGCCGGCTGACGCCAGGTCTTGGTTTTGCCGCCCATTCGTTGCTCCGCTGGGGAATCGTGCTGGTCGGCGTCCGGATCACGTTCGGTCAGATCGTCGCGCTCGGTCCTGTCGCACTCGGCGCCGTGGGGGTGATCGTCGCGCTAACGATCGGTACGGGCTTTCTGGCAGCGCGTCGGGGCGGCCTTGGTGCCAACTTCGGCATCCTTGCCGGCGGCGCGGTCGCGATCTGCGGCGCGTCTGCGGCGATGGCGCTGGCGACGACACTGGGCGAGCGACGGATCAATCAAGCACAGTTGACCCTGGTGCTGGTTGGCATTTCGGCGATGAGCGCTGCGGCTATGATGATCTACCCGTTGATCGCACATGCCGTACATCTCAACGATCTGCAGGCCGGATTCCTGCTCGGTGCGTCGATCCATGACGTCGCGCAATCCTTGGGGGCGGGATATTCCTATTCGAAAGGCGCAGGCGACATCGCCGCTATCGTCAAATTAACACGCGTGGCGATGCTTGCCCCCGTGCTCGCGATCGTATCGGTCGCGCTTCCCCATGGTGGCGAAGGCAAGTCGCGGATTGCCGTCCCGTGGTTCGTCGTCGGATTTTTCGTTCTTGCCGGGATAAATTCGTGCGGTCTCGTGCCAACGGCCCTGGCGAGCGGTGCCGAGCGGCTGGCATCGGCTCTTTTGGCGGCAGCGGTTACCGCGACTGCGATCCGCTCACCGCTTGGGAAATTGCTCGAAGCCGGAGGGCGACCGCTGCTCGTCATCTTGATGGCAACGCTTGCAGCACTCGCGCTGTCGCTTGCGACCGCGATCTGGCTGGTCGGCTAGGCCGGCCCGGTCGAGGCCCGAACGATCAATTCGAACGACAGCTCCCGCCGCTCATTGCCGGTAGTCGGCATCAGCAGCAGGTCGGCGGCGACGAATCCCAACATGCGTGTTGGCTGCCGAACCGTGGTCAAAGGCGGCCAGACATAGCCAGCAAGAGCATCGTCGCCGAAGCCCGCTACCGACAGATCTCCGGGAATGTTCAGTCCGCGCCGGTGTGCGATCGACAATATACCGGCAGCCATGTCGTCATTCGATGCAAAGATGGCGGTTGGCGGCTGGTCGAGCGTAAGCATGACTTCCGCGGCCTCGGCGCCGGACGCGAAGTCGAACGCTCCTTTTCGCACCAGCGCGCGGTCAATCGCGACGCCGACCTCGGCCAGCCCAACACGATAGCCCTCAAAGCGCTGGGCGCTGGTGGCGAAGCTTGGATGCCCTTGAACGAATCCGATCCGGCGATGACCCAAGCCGGTCAAATGGCGGGTCATGGCAAGGGCAGCGGCCTGATTGTCGATGAACACCGACGCGGTGAGTTCCGGGCTGGTCCCCGGTGACACGCGCACCACCCGCACGTTTCGGTCGGCGAGCATTGCCAGCACGGGCGCGAAGTCGGTCACCGGCGGCGTCAGGATCAATCCGTCGACGCGAGCCCCGTCTACGAGATCCGCAATGTCCTTGAGCAGACGATCGGAATCTCGGTCATAAGGCTGCGCGAGCATCCGCACGCCGTCTTGTTGACAGCGGTCGCGAATGCCCGATTGCATTTCATAGACATAATATGGGCTGGGATTGTCGCAGGCCAAGCCGATCTGAAAGCTCCGCCGGCCAGCTAGGGCGCGCGCTGCAGTCGAGGGACGGAAGCCCATCGCAGCAACGGTGGCCTCGACGCGTGCACGCGTGTCTTTTCCAACGTAGCGTTCGTGATTGAGCACCCGCGAAACCGTTTTTATCGATACGCCCGCTTCACGCGCAACGTCTTTAATGGTGGCCTTCAATTTTCGTATCCGTCGGCGAAGCACATTCGCGAACTCTGCTCTAGGCGAGGGGTGCCGCCAACCAGTTTGTACGCGGCCTCGCAACCGTCACGTTCATCGGTCTGAAAAAGCGCTGCCTGAACGCGCCCTCGCGCGGGCTCAAATAGCCGTCTGACCGAGGGGTGGGCGGGAACGCCTTCGACGTCTGCCCGATATCGTCCCCGATGTGGGGCGCGATATCCCTGCCTTGGTTGATGGATCAGCTGGCCAGGTCGCCGACGGTTCTCAGGATTTCCGAACGCGCATTGGTGACGCTGTTGAAGGCGCGACCGCTGCCCGGATGCGCCGGCGACCTCCATCATCAGCAGCGCGGCGTCGTCCTTCCGGACCCGGCGGAGCGGTGCGAGGCCACGCGTCAGCTGGTCGCCCACTATTGGGATGAGGGTCGTCAAACGCTTCTCACATGGAAACGGGCGAATGGTCAAAGGCTGTGCACTTGCGCGCGACCATTCCAGCGCCAAGTATAGCCGATGCCAAAGATGGTGCGCAAAGGCGATTTGCCCAGCAAGCCATGCGCTGCGTGCGGCCGGCCTTTCGCATGGCGCAAGAAATGGGCCCGCGATTGGGAGCAGGTCAAATACTGCTCAGACCGGTGCCGGAAGAGCGCTGCACCCTGATCGCTTGTCGCCGGTGCATGGCCCTTGGCCGCGTACGCCGAGCCGGAGAGGGGGCGGGCCTTGCAGAGCCTGCAAATAATGCTCGGTCAGGCGATCTCGAACCGGCTACCGTCGAACGCCCGGTCAGTCTGCGCTTGTCGAGCTGCCCTTGATGCGGTTGAACCAGATCTTCCGGAAAGCCAGCGTTGGGGCATCCGTCGCAACGGAATTCTCTTCAGCGGCGGCTGGAACTTCAGAAGGATCGGAGCTTTCGACGATGGCACGGTCTTCGGCTGCTATGCGGGCATTGGCGCGAGCGAATAGGGGATCCATGATGGGCCACCGAGCGAAGCTGCGAGCAGTGTAGATGGTAAGCCTCGTCCGCCCGGTAGCTTGCGGATTGCAGACGGCGATTAAGCGCAAGGTTCGGCCCTGCGGATCAATCTCCAGCTCCATCATGTTAGGGAAATGAAAGCGGAGGCGAGCGCCGGTGCCGACTCCATCGCGCCGGGAAGCTATGACGCCGCCACTCGGCGTGTCCTGCCAACTCATTTCCATCGCCGCGTCGGTCAAGCCGCGCAGACTTCGACCAATCGTCCTGGCGTGCACGAACGGCAGGTGCGGCATGTCGAGCATGTTTTCCATGACGCGAGTCCAGTGGGACTCCCACACGAACTCCTGCGACGTGAGTCTCACACGCTCGTTTCGGAAAATGTCCGGTACAGTCGGCTCGGTCGTCGCTTCTAATCCCGTGAAGACCCAGATCAGGCCACCGAGAGTGCGCGTCGGCAACGCGGTAGCCGACAGGTTCCCGCGCTTGGCTGCTGGATTCCAAGGGACGTGCAGGCATTGGCCGTCACCTCCGAACCGCCAGCCGTGGAACGGACAGGTGAGCTCACCCTGATCCAGCGTGCCCAGCGACAATGCCACGCCCCTGTGCGGACAACGATCGATCAGCGTGGCGATCCACCCGGAAGCATCCCGAAAGAGGACCAGACGCTCGCCGCCAAGTATCAACGGAAAGGGCTGGTCGCGCTTGAGATCTCGCTCGCGGCAAGCCGCCACCCAAAGATTGGCGAAATCGGGAAACAACGGGCGCATCAATGATCGAATAGCTCGAATCGCGATGTCGGAACAGCGGTCGCCTTGACGGACGAAGGCAGATCGTTCGTACGTCTCGTACGTACGACACATGGCGAAGGTTTAAAGCTTGATCACGAGCTTAGAGGCGGACACGCCCAGGCGCTGAAGCTCGAGCGCACCGGGAATCGCGGCAAGACCCTCGCCGATAACCGACGCTTCTGGCGCTGCGACATAGCGCTTCTCGACGAGCGCCGCGGGCAGGAAATCGGCGAAAATCATCGGCCCGACCTCGTTGCCGACCGGCGTGCCTCCCCAGATGAACTTGATGCCGACGCCCTTGCGCCAAGACCGCAATGCGAGCGCGGCATTTCCCGCCACGATGGAGGCTAGGACCGGCAGCAGTTTGCGCCAACGGCCTCGTCCTGCGGGAACGTCATCGAGCGATGCTGGAGGTGTCGCCATGGCAACGAAGCGGTTGCCGTTGCTTGCCCCGATCACATCGATACACGCCTGGGCGGATCCGGTGCCGATCGCAATCGCGCCACATGTGCGGCGCCCGCGAAGGTCGGCTGTGATCGCGGCGATCACGTCCGGATCCGTGCGGTCGAACACCGCACGTGCGCCTAATCGTCTCAAATACTCATGATTGTGCGAAGATGCCGTTGCGATCACGTCATACCCTGCCGCCACGGCCAGTTGGATCGCGTTGCACCCCACGCTCGTCGAGCCTCCCCAAACGAGCAGTGTCTCCCCCAAAGGCGCCGGGCGCTCGCGCGGCGGCTGCAAGTTAAGTTGGTCGGGCTGGAAAAGGCCTGCGGCAGCCGTGGTGATCGCCAACGGGAGAACGCAAGCCGATGTGTAGGACAACATGTCCGGAATCGGCGCCGTCAGATTTTCCCGCAAGATGACCTGCCTCTGAAAAGCACCCTCGGCGCTTCTGTGGCCCCTTTCGCTACCGGCCGCGAAACCGATCACCCGATCGCCGAGCGCAAAGCGGGAAACGCCGGCACCGATCGCGATGACCTCTCCGGCGACATCGGTGCCGACTATAGTCGGATACCGCAGCCAAGGCACGATGATGTCTCCGACCGTCCGGATGAGGCGCTCGAACGGATTGACCGCGACAGCGTTGACTCGAACCGCGATCTCACCGGCGCCGGGTTCCGCATCCGGCGCAGAGCCAATGGCAAAACGTCCGCGCTTATTTTCAAGCCACAGAGCTTCATTATAGGGCATCGGGTTCCATCAACCTCGGTTAAGTTGCTTCTCGACCGTCGAATTATGCTGGTGCGGTTGAACGATCTATGCTCCAGGGTGCGGAAATGTATCGCGATCGTTCGGAACTGGAGATAGATCCAATCTCCGACATTCTCGGTTTGCTCAAGCCAGCCAGTTACGGTTTTCGTGGACTAGATGCCGGGGGTGAATGGGCGATCGCGTTCGCTGGCGCTTCTGGCCTGAAATGCCAAGCGATTCAAAAGGGCGCCTGTTGGTTGTCGATGGACGGCTTGTCCGCGCCGGTGCGACTAGAGGCGGGCGATCTTATTCTGCTCACAGGAGCGGAATCCTTCAGCCTCTTCACGTCCTCTGGCCTATTGCCGATCGATGGATATGACTTTTTCCTCGCGACGCCTCCGGGCGAGACAGCCATTCTCAACGGCGGAGGAAGCGTGATAGGCGTCGGTGGCTTCTTTGCTTTCGAAAAGGCCTATGCCGGCCTTTTGCCCCGGCTCCTTCCCCCGCTCATTCACATTGGCTCGGGCGCCACCGAAGGTGAGCTGATCTGGCCGATAACCAGGTTGATGCGCGAGCTACGCACCCCACAGCCAGGCGGCGCACTTATCGCGAGGCATCTCGCGCAGACTCTGTTGGTCGAAGCGCTACGTCTTTATCTAACGGGTCAGGCGGAACAGGGTGCAGCTTGGCTCAAGGCGTTGAGCGACCCCCGGCTTCGGGCTGCGATTAAGGCGATGCATGCCCAGCCTGCACGGCGCTGGACGCTCGACGATCTCGCTGTGATCGCCGGAATGTCTAGGACGAGCTTCGCAACGCGCTTCCGCACGATGTCAGGCGAGCCGGCGATGGAATATCTGACCCGCTGGCGCATGTTGCTGGCGGCCGAGCGTCTTCGCGGCGGCCGAGAGACGATCGCCGCCGTCGCGGCCACTGTTGGGTATGAATCGGAGAGTGCGTTCGGCGCTGCCTTCAAGCGCGTGATGGGTTTGCCACCCCGCAGCTTCGTACGAGCGTCGGCTTAGCCCGATCCCAGCCTATTCGTGGCCGGCGGTACGGCCATTTGCACTCCACGGGAGATGCCTTCTCATAAACCCAGGATGAGAGAAATGTCGCAGTCGGCCTGACCACGCATCAAGACTGGGCGCGTCAGTCCTCACGGACTGTCATACTGTCCACGTGGCGACCAACTTTCGTGCCGCGATTCACCGCGCCGACTTGTCAAATTCGGGCTTGGCCGCGTAGACGCGCTCCCTCGCTTACGACGGGGAATATTTGGAGCAGTGGCGGACGCGAACTGCAATGCGATAGAAAGCGTTCTCGTTGCCGCGTTCATGGCACATCGGGCGCAACTCGTTCGGTTCCTCCGGCTTCGCTGCGGCGAGGAAGGTATCGAGGATATTCTTCACGAATTGTGGCTCAAGGCACATGCGGTGGATACACCGATCGACCGGCCACTGCCGTATCTCTATCGGATGGCCGACCGGCTGGTGCTCGATGGCCGGCGCGGTGCCGCCCGCGGCCGTACTCGCGATGGCGACTGGGCCTATATTCATGAGCGGCTCAGCGAGACGGCGGTGCAGCCGACTGCCGAACGGACGCTGATCGCGCGCGAAAGGCTGGAGGTGACCGTTGCGGCGCTGAACGGCGTCGGCGAGCGTGCGACGCGGATCTTTCGGCGCTTTCGCATCGACGGGCTGAGCCAGCTGGCGATCGCCGAGGAACTCGGCATCAGCGTCAGCACGGTGGAGAAGGATTTGCGCAAAGCCTATGACGCGCTTCTGACGCTTCGCGAGCGTTTCGATGAGGAATGATCCACGGCTCGGCGTCGAACGGACGGGGAGAGTGCGGTGAGCGGCGCCAAGGCGATAGCAAGGCAGGAGGCGATCGATTGGGCAATCCGCGCTCAGGATGCGTCGTTCAACGATTGGGAAGCGCTAGCGGACTGGCTCGCCGCTGATCCGCAGCATGCCGTGCTGTACGACCAGGCGACGGTCGGTGCCGATGAGGCCGTGCGGGCGGTTGGTCAGGAGCTGCATTCGACGGTGCTGACCTCAGTCGTCACGGAATTTCCGGGGGTGTCGCGACACGCACGGCGCTGGCTGTCGCTTGCACTGGCCGCCAGTGTCGTGGCCGCGGTCGGCGGCTCGCTTCTATTTCGGAGTCGGCCTGCGGCAACGCTCTATACCGTATCGACGGCGGCGGGGGGGCGCCATTCCATCGTGCTGGCGGGTGCGGTCCGGGTGGACCTGAATGGCGATACCAGCGTCACGCTAGACCAAAAAAATCCCCGTTTCGCCCGTATCGACCGCGGAGAGGCGATGTTTACGGTCGAGCATGATCCCAAGCGGCCCTTCGAGCTCCACGTCGGCGACACGGTCGTGGAGGACATCGGAACGCGATTCGATGTCGAGCGCGACGGAGAGGTCACGCGCCTTGACGTGGCGCAAGGCGCGGTGCGGGTTACGACGGTGTCCGCCTCGATTACCGTGACTGCTGGGCAGGCCGTGACGGTTGGCAAGGACGGGAGCGCGGTTGGTCGAAGCATCCAGGACATAAGGAGCGTCGGTGGCTGGCGGGACGGGCAGATCGATTTCGTCGATCTTCCGCTGGCGCAGCTGGCGACACGCCTCCACCGCGCGAGCGGCGCCCGTATTGTCGTGGCGCCGGATGTCGCCAGCCGGCGGGTATCGGGCAGCATCTTCGTTGGCGGGAATAACGACGCGGCGCTGCAGGGTCTCGGGCCGCTGTTGGGGATATCGGTCGACCGTCGCGCCGATGGCTGGATCTGGAGTGGCCGGGTTCGTGCAAAGGCTGACTAGCGGGGTTATCATCAGCTGTTGTGCGGCGTTTCTGGGGGCCACCGCGGCAGATGCCGCACCGCGATATCGTTTCGACCTGCCGGCCGCGCCTCTGGTAGCGAGCGTCGCGCGGATCGCCGCCCAGGCGCGAGTGACGATTGTCGCGGCGGACCCAGCGCTGCTCGCCGAGCGCGGTGCCCCGCTTCACCTGAACGCGACCGTGGACGAGGCGCTGACGCGGCTTCTCGAAAAGACGCCGGCGCAAGCGGTGAGGATCACGCCCACAAGCTGGCGGATCGTCGCTCGACGACAGGTGCAGGTCGCGCGACGCCCACGGCCTCCACTGTCCATTCCCCCGCCAGCCGATATCGTAGTGACCGCCAGCAAGCATGGCGCCCTGCTCTCCACCTATCCCGGCAGTATCACCGTGATCGAGGGCTCGGCATTGACCGGTTTCGGCGGTACGCCGGATACGAGCGCGATTGCGCGCCTCGCGCCCAGCCTCCAATCGACCCATCTCGGACCAGGGCGCGACAAGCTTTTCCTGCGCGGCATCGCCGATAGCAGCTTTAATGGTTCGGGCGCGGCGCTGGTTGGTCTCTACCTCAACGATGTCCGGCTCAACTACAATGCGCCAGACCCTAATCTGCGCCTGTACGATGTGGACCATATCGAAATCCTCGAAGGTCCCCAAGGCACGCTTTACGGGGCGGGTTCGATGGCAGGCCTGATTCGGACGACGCCGCGGCCGCCCGATATCACTGCCCGGTCGGGAGAGATCTGGCTCGCCGCCTCTGCCGTCACCCACGGGGCGCCAGGCGGCGATGCCGGCGGGATCCTCAATCTGCCGTTGTTCGGCGGAGCCGCGGCGATCCGGCTCCTGGGTTATAGCGCCCGCGACGGTGGCTATATCGATGATGCGGGGAGAGGCCGCGCCGATGTCAATCGCTCCGATACGCTGGGCGGGCGGGCCGCGCTTCGGGTGCCGCTCGATGCAGATTGGCTGATCGACATCGGCGCCATCGTCCAGGACATTCACAATCGCGATGCCCAATATGCCGAGCGCAACCTGCCGCGCCTTACGCGGTCGAGCGTTGCAGCGGAGCCATCGTCCGATCTTTTCCGCACCGGTTATCTGACCGTCTCGGGGCGCATTGGTGGCGTCGGCCTAACCTCGACCACCGATATCGTCGGTCAGAAGCTGCGCCAGGTCTTTCTGCCGAATGATGGCAACCTAGGGGTCATCTATCGTCAGAGCGACGCGATCCGGCTGATATCCGAGGAAGCTAGATTGTCGAGCCGCAGGGGTGCGGTCCCAGCCTGGACTGCCGGGCTGTCCATCCTCGACAGCCGGACCGAACAGATCCGGACCAGCCAGCTTGACGGGTTCGAGCGCTCGCTCGGGCGAGCGCATAGCGGGCTCACCGAAATCGCGTTGTTCGGGGAATTGACCGCACATATCGACGACCGGCTTTCCCTGACGGCGGGGGGCCGGTTGACCTCGGTCCGGCTCGTCGGCCTCGCAAGCGGCGCACAGGAAAAAAGCGATGACGCTTCCAAGATTCCCGAAGGCGCCGCGCCGCACTTCAGCGGAGTCCGACACGAGTTTTTCGCGGTGCCGTCACTCGCGCTGGGTTGGTCGCCGACGTCATACTGGCTCGTTTATGCCCGGTTCAGCGAAGGCTATCGCCCGGGTGGGCAGACGGCGAGCGGGATCATCGAGGAGTATCATGCCGACCGGATCGACAGCCTCGAGGCGGGGCTTAGGCTCGCGGCGCATGGCCGTGCGCGGGTGTCTGCCCAATTTTCGGGGGCGATCAGCCGTTGGCGCCACATTCAGGCAGATATTCTCTCAGCAAATGGCTTGCCTGAAACCCGGAACATTGGCGACGGCACGGTCCGCTCGGTGAGTGCCAGCGTGCGTTGGAAGCCGGGTGATGCATGGGAGCTCAAGCTGGCGGGGACGCTTAACCGCGGAACGGTGACCGGCCGCGATGTGTTGCTAGATCGTGTAATCCGCACCTCGCTGCCGAACGTGGCACGCGACACGCTGGCGGCGTCTGTCGACTATGGTCATGCGATCGATGAGCGCCATCGCGTCTCGGTGCTCGCGTCGTTCAATCATGTCGGCCGGTCCGTTCTGGGAAATGACAGCGTCACTTCCTCGTTGGGGCAGGGCGGGTATTGGCTGGCGTCCGGCAGCGTCGGCCTCAGTGCAAGCGGCAGCACCGTTTCGATCGACATCGACAATCTGTTCGATTCCGCCGCCAACACATTCGCGTTTGGTGCACCAAGCTATAGCTATGACGACGGTCAGCTGACACCGCTTCGTCCGCGGAGCATCCGCCTGGGGTTCCGCCAAAGATTCTGATCCGCCGTTTACGGTTTCCCGTGCGGCCCGGCGTCGAAGGGGCAGAAGGGGCGTATCCGAACGCGATGCAGCCCCCCAAGCAAACGGGGATCAGCTTCATGTGGAAAAATGGGTTCGCCATCGACCGGGGTTCGCGTTCGGGTCGATCACTGCAACGGCTCCGCTTCGGAACCTGCCTGACCACCACCGCCGCCGCGCTGCTGGTCGGTGCCGTTCCCGCTCAGTCGGCTTCCGCGCCGCTGCTGACACTCAGCGCGGTCGCGCTGCCGCAGAAGTCGGACCGCGCCCCAGCGGAAACCGCACCCATATTGCCTGTCGACCTAACCCTTCGCCGCGACAGCGCTCCGGTGAAACGGCCAGCCGCTCCGGGCACTGCCACTACCGCTATTACCGTGACCGGACACGCGACCCCGCGCACGAGCAGGGTCGCGGCGCCCCTTGTCGATCCAACGCTCGTTCCGGCAGCGCCGCTCGCCGCTCTGGTTTCCGGGACCGACGTCACCGTCGACGCGGGCACGGTCACCACCGCAGCTGATGATGCGCATGGAGTCGACACGTTCGCGACCGGCACCACCGCCATCTCCGCCGACCACATCACTACTTCGGGTTCGCGCGCCGACGGCGTTCACGCGATCGGCTATGGCGACATGACGATCAAGGCGGGATCGGTCGCGACCAGCGGCTACCGCGCCGACGGTATCTACGCCAACACCAATATCGGTGGGGCGACCGGCGGAATCACCATTACCGCCGACAGCGTTTCGACCAGCGGGCGCGCGTCGACGGGCATCAATGCCGCCGCCTATCACGGCGCCGTCAGCATCGACGCCGGCAGCGTCGGGACGAGCGGCTATGGCTCGGATGGCATCTCTGCCTGGAGTTATGAGCAGGACGCGACGGTCAAGGCCGGTACCGTGGTAACCAGCGGCGATTCGGGTCGGGGAATCGTGGCGTATTCGGGCGGCACTACCACCGTGATCGCCGATAGCGTCACCACCAGCGGCGCCGGGACAGGCCACGACAGCGATGCCGGCGCAATCCTGGCAGTCGGCGCCGCCGTCACGGTGCAGGCCGGCACGGTCAGCACCCAGGGCAACTATTCTGCCGGTATCTACGCGATCTCTAACCGCGTCCATGACAATGGGCAGGACAACCGCGACATCACCGTCACCGCTGGGACGGTCACGACCGGCGGCAACGCATCGGATGGGATCGACGCGATCAACTACGCGACCGGCAAGACCAGCGTCACTGTCGATCATGTTGCGACCAGCGGCGACGCGTCCTGGGGCATCTATGCAGGCGGTCTCGGCGATATCGAGGTCAAGGCCGGCACTGTCGATACCAAGGGCGCCAGCGCGGCGGGCATCGCGGCAACGAGCATCTATGGCAATATCGACGTCACCGCCGACTCCGTCGCGACGCATGGCGACCATTCGAACGCGGTCAACGCGGTCAACTACAGCCAGTACGGCGCTACGACGATCAAGGTCGGTTCGATCAGCACCGACGGCGCCGGATCAGCCGGCATCTATGTCGGCGGTTCCAGTGCCTATCAGGGGGCCAATCACGTCGTGACCGTCGACGCAGGCTCGATCACCACCAGGGGCGATCTCGGCGCCGGGCTTGTCGTGCTGACCGGGGGCAGTGTGAACGCTGCCGTCGGCGACGTCACGATCGACGGTCCTCGGGCTCGTGGGATCATCATCGCCACGAACGAGGGCGACATCAACCTGACCGCCGGCAATGTCGTGACCAAGGGCGCGGTTGCGCTTGGCCGGGATGCCAGCGGCATCGTGCTCAGCGACAATTTCGGCAACATCACGGCGGACGTCCAGTCGATCGCGACGGCGGGCGACCATAGCCTGGGCATCAACACCAACGGCTTCTACTCGAATCAGAGCTTTACGGTTCGTGACGGCATTACGACCACCGGGGCCCATTCGGCGGGCATTCTTGCGGTTCTGCAGGCTGGCAACCTGTCGATAAACAGCGGTGCGATCTCGACCAGCGGCGCGGCGAGCAACGGCGTTAACGCCTATATCACCAATGGCGACGCCAGCATCGCGGTCGGGGATGTCACGACGCTAGGCGACAATGCCAGTGGCCTGAACATCGGGGTCGGCAGCTACGACGGCATCGGCCACAAGATCGCGATCGACGTCGGCTCGGTCGGCACCAAAGGCAGCTATGCGAGTGGCATCCTCGCCACCGCCCTGGGCGGTGACGTCGATGTGACTGGGCAGTCGATCACGACCTCGGGCACCCAAGCGGCCGGTATCGCGGTCGCGGCCGGTAACGGTGTCGATGCTGACGGCAATGTCTATGGCGGCAACGTCACGGTCAATGTCGGCACGGTCGAGACGAGCGGCGACGGCGCCAACGCCATCGACACAGTGGCGACCCAGAGCACCAGCATCACCGCCGGCAGCGTGACCACCAGCGGCGCCGGGGCGGACGGCATCCACGGTTATGGCAATGGTCCGATCACCATCGACGTCGGCTCGGTCGCAACCAAGGGCGACCACAGCTACGCCATTTACGCGCTCACCGCCTCGGGCGACGTCTCGGTCAAGGCCGGTAGCGTCGATACGACCGGCTTTCTCGGGCACGGCATCCGTGCCGCCAGCTATAGTGGAAACGTCACTGTCGACGTCGGCTCCGTCACCGGCGGCGTCGGGACCGGTATCGACGTGCGCGCCGGTTATGGCGACCACGGCACGGCGACCGTGACGGCCGGCGACATCGTCACCAACGGCGCCGGCATCGTCGCGCTCGCCGGCGACGATGTGAAAATCAATGTCGGCAGCGTCATTACTCATTCGGGCACCGAAGGCGCAGGCACGCAGCTCGGCCAGGCGATCAAGGCGATCGGGCATGGCAATGTCGACATCCAGGCGGGTAGCATCACCACCACCGGCTATTGGGCGGAAGGTGTCTATGCCGTGGCGTCGACCTCGTTCAACACCGGGCAGGAGCCGGGCAACATCACGATCGACGTCGGCAGCGTCTCGACGGCCGGCACCAAATCGAACGGCATCTACGCGATCGACACCGGGTACCAGAATGGCGGCAGCCAGACGGTTACCATCAAGGCAGGGCCGGTCTCGACATTGGGCGACGCAGCGAGCGGCATCTATGCTGTGGGGCCGAACGTTACGATCGCTGCCAATGGCCCGGTTTCAACCACGGGCAACCTTGCAACTGGCATCTACGCCGCCGCTATCGGCGGGACGGCGACCGTGACCGCCGGCGATGTTTCGACCAAAGGCGATTTCTCCTCCGGTGTCCGCGCCTTTAGTGCCGATGGTACCGTCGACATCACCACCACCGGCGCCATCAACACGAGCGGCGCGAACAGCTACGGCGTGCTTGCCTTCGGTTCGGCTGACCTGACGATCAGCAACAGCGGACCGGTCAAGACCGCGGGCCAGTTCGCGCGCGGCCTCTATGCGATCAGCAGCACCGGCCTTGCGACGATCACCAACACCGGTGCAATCAGCACGAGCGGGAGCTTCGCTGAAGGCATCCGAGCGATCTCGTTCGCTGATGGCGTCGACATCACCTCCACAGGCACGATCAGTACGACAGGCGACTATTCGGCCGGTATCATCGCCGGTCGCGATCGGTCCGGCCGAGGCGACAAGACGACCGCCGTGGCGGATATCAACGGCCCGACCGTGACCGTCTCGGCGAATGCAATTTCGACCACAGGCGTGCACAGCAACGGCGTGGTCGCGGTCAATTATGCATTCGGTGGCAGCACCAGCGTAGACGTTCACGATATCACGACCACGGGAGCCGGCTCGGCAGGTATCGCATCGGTGACATTCGGCGAGCTCGCCATCGAGGCGGGCAACATCCACAGTGGCGGCGTCGCGATCTATGCGCATACGATTGGCGCATATAGTCAGGCGATCACGGTCACCGGCTCTGCGGTATCGAGCGGCGACACCGCGATCCTCGCCTCGACCTTTTTGGGCGATAGCGTCATCACCATTGGCAAGGGCGCAAGCGTGATCGGCGGAGGACACCGCGATCCGGTGTTTATCAGTTCGGGCGACGGCATTCTGCTCGATATCTATGGCGGTACCGCCACGATCAATAACGCCGGAACGATTGCGACCGCCGGCGACGGCTTCGCGATCGAGTCGATCGCTGGTCTGGATTATTACGGCAACGCCAATAGCCGGACCGTCATCAACAACAGCGGGACGATCCTCGGTGCCGTCAGGCTGGGCGCCGGCGCCGACGTGTTGAGCAACAGCGGCGTGTTCGTCGCAACCAAGGACAGCGATTTTGGCGGCGGTGGTGACAGTTTCGTCAACAGTGGAACCGTGTTCGTTGCGCCGGGCACCAAGGCAGGAACGATCGCCTTCGCCAACCTCGCCACTTTCACGAACCAGAACGGCCTGATCGATTTCCGCAACGGCGTGGCAGGCGACATCCTGAAGCTGTCGGGGGGCTTTGTCGGCTCGGGCAATTCGTCGCTGGCGGTCGATTTCGATGGCGCAACGGCCGACCGGCTGGAGGTTGCGGGAGCCGTGACCGGCCACACCGGCATCACGCTCAATATCGCTGCCAGGGGCGTGCATCTGTTCGCCGCACCCGTCACGGTGGTGAAAGTCGGCGCGGGCAGCGCCGCCGACGCCTTCTCGATCGCCAATCCCGATATCGGCTTGCTGCACTATGGCATCCGCTATGACGCTGCGGCCGGCGCTTACGGCTTGACCGCTGCGGCGGGTGCGCCGGTGTACCGCGCTCTCAACATTCCCCGGGCGGCACAGGCGACCTGGCTTCGTACCGAGGACGCTTGGGATGCGCATATGAGCGAGAAGCGCGACGCGCGGCAGGTGGATGGCGACGGCTTCGGTAAGAGACTCTGGGGCCAGATCTATGCCGGAGTTACCAGCCAGGATGGGGCGCGGTCGCTCGACGGCACCAGTATCGCAATCGGCTACCGCCAGGACTATTATGGCGTCCAGGTGGGGCTCGATCTAGCCGGCAAGACTACCGAAACGGGCGGGTTGCTATTCGGCATAACCGGCAGCTACCTCTCCTCCCACCTCAACGGGCGGGACAGCGCTGACCGGACCGAGTCGGACTCGGTCGAAGTCGGCGCCTATGGGAGCGTCCTGTCGGGGCCGTTCTTCGCCAATCTGTTCGGCCAATATGGGCATGACTGGATGGGTACCCGCAACGTGACGTTAGGGTACAAGGATCGGCTGAATGCCGACAGCTATGGTGCTACCCTTCAGGCCGGTGCGCGCTTGGGCACCGACCGCTTCTATGTCGAACCGACCGTCTCACTCTCCTACGTTTCCACCGCTGTCAGCGATCTTCGCGCGCTCGATCAGACGATCGACTTTGACGGCCGTGACGGCCTGCGCGGGAAATTGGGCGGACGGATCGGCAGCACGCTCGACCTGGCGGGAGGCGGCAAGGCGGTGCTTTATCTGCGGGCCAATTATGTGCATGAGTTCAAGGGCGACGCTGGCCTCGACTTCCTGTCCGGCGGCACCAGCCAGCACATTTCCGGCATTCGCCCTAGCGACTATGGCCATGCCGCGCTCGGCGTGAACCTGTTCACCGCAGGCCATGTTTCCGGGTTCTTCGAGGGCGAAACCGACTTTGGCGGCGGAACCAGCGGCGGCGGGGGACGCGTCGGCCTTTCGTTCAAATTCTGATCATGAGGGTTGGGGGAGGCGTGACCGCCTCTCCTGCCTGTCGTTTTGCGAGATCTGATGACCGATCAAAACACCCCCGACGCTGGCGCCTATCCGACCAGCCACCCGACGACTGGCCAGGCCTTCGCGCCGGGCCAGGAGCCCGCTGCCGCCACGCCCGGGACGACGAGCATTACCGTGTCGCGAGGCTTCAATGCCTGGATGCGCAGCCACGATACCAGCCTCGCCTTTACCTCGTACCAGACCGGCCAGCTCTTCCTGGTCGGATCGCACCCCAATGGCACTGTCTCGTTCAACCAGCAGAACTTCCAGCGGGCGATGGGCCTGTGCTGGATGCCGGGACGACTTTACCTCGGATCGCTTTTCCAGCTCTGGCGGTTGGAGAACATGCTGCGGCCGGGTAAGGTTGCCAATCAGGCATTCGACACGGTGCTGGTGCCGCGCAACGCCCAGACCACCGGCGATGTCGATATCCACGAAGTAGGTATCGACGGCGAGGGCAGGGTGGTCTTCGTCAACACCAAATATAGCTGCCTGTGCACGCTCGATCTGACGCACAGCTTCTCGCCCGTCTGGAAACCGCCCTTCATCTCGAAGTTGGCGCCCGAGGATCGCTGCCATTTGAATGGCCTCGCGATGGACAAGGGCAGGCCGCGCTTCGTGACCGCAGTGAGCCGCTCCGACATCCTGACCGGCTGGCGCGAGAGACGGCACGAGGGAGGTGTGTTGATCGAGGTCGAGACAAATCGCATCGTGACCGATCAGCTATCGATGCCGCACTCGCCACGAGTCGTCGGGGACACGCTGTACGCGCTCGATAGTGGCCGCGGGCAGATCATCAGCGTCGACCCGACGAGCGGCGCCAAGACCGATATCGCTTTCTGTCCTGGCTTCCTGCGGGGACTATCGATCCACGATGGCCATGCCATCGTGACCGTGTCGAAGCCGCGCAACGGCACCTTCAACGGCCTGTTGCTGGACAGTGAGATGAAGGGTCGTGATGCCGAACCGTGGTGCGGCATCCTTGTCGTCAGTCTCGCCTCGGGCGGAATCATCGAATGGATCAGGCTCGAGGGTCATATAACCGAGTTGTTCGACGTCGCTGTCATGCAGGGTGTCCGTTGCCCGATGTCGTTGGGGCCTGCGACGGTCGAGATACAGAACGCCATCAGCTTCGATATGCTGGACTAGATCCATAGCCTTCAGCCCTGCAGATCGCCGGGGTGCCCGCTGTAATTTGAGAGATCGGTTTGGCCGCACCCGTGCGGCGGTTGCTGGCTAGGAAAGGGTATGTCTGCTTTGGCGAGCCGCAATCTCAAGACCGGACAGTCCGGACTCGGCCCATTTCCTGCCTTTGGATTCGCCTCGTCGGGAATGACCGCTTGTGGGCCGTAAGCCGCCTTTCGGCTTTGGAGTTACGAGCCCAGAAACGCAGCCGCCGATGGGCCGATGTTCAACATAGTGCAGCTCGTTGCATTGACAGCGCCCCCTCACGCAAGTTGAGCCAAATCGATCCAGTAAATCCGCTTGCCGAACTTGCTCTTCTCGACCGGCTGGCGGTCCATGCTGTCCGGCACTGGACGCCGACCGCCTGCGCCTCGCCGCCGGACGGGTTGCTGCTCGACTTGACCGGCACGAGCCATCTGTTCGGTGGCGAGGCGCGCTTTTGTCGGCGGCTTGTCGCCTTTCTCGCGCGGATCGGTTTCACCGCCGCCGTCGCGGTCGCCGACACGGCCGGCGCGGCGCATGCGCTGGCGCGGTTCGGCGGGCAGGCGATCGTGCTCGTGCCGCCCGGCGGGGCGATCGACGCGATCGCGCCGCTGCCGCTTGCCGCGCTGCGGCTTGACGACAGTGCGCTCGCCGCGGCCCGCCGGTTCGGGCTGGAGCGCGTTGCCGACCTGCTACCGTTGCCGCGCGGGCCGCTGGCGCGCCGCCTGGGGCGCGCGGCGATCGAGCGGCTCGACCAGGCGATCGGGCGGGTGGCGGAGCCGGTCGAAACCGTCGTGGCGTTCGAGCCGCCCATGGCCGAGCGGCGGCTGCGCCGGACATGATAGCGCCTGATTGCCTGCATTTGGCCGCGATCGGCGCGCGCGATCGCGGCCAACTCCTCATCGTCCGCGTCGAGGATGAGCGGCTCGATCATCCGATATGGATGGATTCGATCGCCGATCGCGAGAATCGCGCCGCGCAATTCGGCATTGTCGACGCTCGCCGCGAAGCGATCGAACAGCTCGCGGGTGCGGTCGGCCAGCGATTCGGCGACGAGTGACCCGTCTGTTTCGAGTAGGGCGGCCGGCGTGGTGCGAACGGCCATCGACAACAAAGCGGCATTCCATTCGTAGAGATCGCGCAGCTCGCGTTCGCTCAGTCGGGGTACGTGAAAACCCTCGCCGCTGCTCGCCTCCACCATGCGTTCGCCGACCAGCCGGTGAAGCACGTCGCGCACCGGGGTCATGCTGACCCCAAGGTCTTCGGCGAGCCGCGCCGCCTCGAGGCGCGAGCCGGGCGGAAGCTGGCCTGTGCGCAGCATTTCGCGGAGCGCAGCATAGCTGCGCTCCATCGCCTGGATCGGGCTCATGACGTGCCGGTCTGCTGGGCCCGGTGCTCGGCGACAGCCTCGCGTTGATCGGGCCGCAGCGCGTCGATCGCGCCGAGATGCTCGGGTATTTCGTCGCCGAGCAGGATCGAGGGACAGACTCCCTCGTAATTGCCGAGATTAGGGCGGTGCTGACGATAGCCGACCAGGGCGGCGAGCTCGGGCGTAAATCTCCGCGCGACCGGCGGCGGATAAGCGAGCCATTGATTCTCGTATGGCTTCAGCCAGCCCAGGCAATAACTGACGACCATGCCCCGCCGGATCGTGTCGGTCTTGTTGCAGCCTGCGCCGTGGAGGGTCGACCCCAGGAACACGATCGCGGCGCCTGGGTCGCAAGCCGCGACCAGCGGCTCTTCAGGCCACCTCTGCTCGAGCGCCCGGACGCCATGCGAACCAGGATAGAGGAGCGTTCCGCCGTTCGCCCGGGTAAAGGGCGTGAATGGCCACATCACATTGACGAGATATTCCACCTCGCCTTTGACGCCCTGCCACATATCCTGGTCGCGATGCGGATATTGGAGCGGCGCCCCCGGGTGGATCTCGATCGCCTGAGCGAGGTTGAGTTGGATCGTGTCGCACCAGGGCCTGAGGCACGCCTCGGCCAGGGACATGATCAACGGATGCTGGACGAAACGTGCGACATGGTCCGAACGCTTGAGCAGGCTGCCGAACCGCTTGGTGCGATGACCATAGAAGTCGCCGGTGCAGAAAGGCGTGGCGGCGAACACGGGATCGAGGTCGGCGTTCAACGCCGCCACCTCATCTGCCGCGGCGATGTCGCTGAGAAGGCACCAGCCATGCGTCTGAAGCGCATCGAACGCCTCGGATGCGCGGGCGGGGAGGGGATTGAGAGCGACCGACATGGCTCAGCCGATCGCGCCGACGGCGCGCCTTTCCCGACCGAGAGTGGGAACGGGCGACCAGATTCCGGCAGCGTGAAGCTTTGCGGGCGTGTCCGGCGTGATGCGGATCTCGAGAGCGCCCAATACGCTGCCATTCTCCTCGACCGGCACGCCGAGCAGGCGGCAGTCCCAACCGAAACTCAGGATCTGTTGCAGCCAGCCGATCTCGGCGACCCCCGTATAGCGCTCGACGCCTTCGGCGAGCGCATAGTCGACGAGGCCGGAGATCAGCTGGTTGCGCACGCCATAGCGCTCGCGCGCGTGCTTCAGGTGCTGAATCACCGTCTCGTGGCTGATGTTGAGGATAACAGAAATCTCATAATCCGTCTTGCCGCGTGCGGCCCACAGAACGCAATCGAGCTGCCGGTCGGTCAATGTCTGGCTGGGTTCTGCCCAGATATTCCGCGTCCCGGATATGCGCCGCGCGGCGTCGAACGAAAAGCCACCGACCAACTGGGCCACGCTGTGCAACTCGCGCGGAAACGTGTCGCCGGCGTCGACCGCAAAGGAGCATGAACCGTTGATCTCTCCCGGCACATGGGCCGGAACAGTGAAGCCGTCGCCTATTCCCGCCAGGCGTGCCTGACTGAGGACGCTCTCGTCAGCGGGCGTCATCCGGATCATCCGCGGAACCGCGGACCAGGGAAAACCGACGTTCGACATCTGGCTCGCCCGATGAACCGGATCCGACCGCCCGAGCCCATTCTCGTCGAACCAGTTCTGCCAGCTCGCCGGGTAATTGTGCAATCGAAGGCCGGTGGCCGACGCGGTGGAGAAATCGACGTGATGCGTCAGCGCAAAGTATCGGACTTTCATCTCTCCGCAGCATCGCGCCAGCGCGGCGAAAAGGTCGTCACCAGTTGTCGCACTACGAACATCGTCGACGAACGCCTCAGCGATCGCCAGCCTGACCATATTCTACCATTCGGACGCGGAGGCGATCCCTTGCACCCAGCCCGCGACGCGATCCCATTTGTCCCCAAACGCGCCCTTCTCACGGTGGCGGTCGGGTGACGATTGCAACGGTACCGTAATAGTAATCTATCTAATTCTGTCAAAGGGTTACGGCGAAAAAATGGGTCCATTTTGGATAGGTGCGGATGCCGCCGGCTAAGCAAACCAACGCTCGTACACGTGCCGACACGGGAGCGGAGCGGCGGGAGCTTGTCACGGCACCTTCATCGCTCGCCCGGAATATTGGCAACATCTTGTTCCTGCGCGGACTGACACGCCATCACTTCCCGGCGACCGGCTTCATCAACGAAGGCAAGGTGGAGATACCTGCCATGCGTTCGGTAGAAGCTGATCGAGAATCTGTATCCGATCGTTCCAGGCCGCGGGCGCGCGGCCCAGCGACAAGTCGCTGCGGCGCTCGGCCGGAAGATAATGGCGGGGTGCCTTCGATCACCGCCTCGTGAGCAGCGATTGGTGGGAGTTCGAACTGCCAGATAGCCATGAGAATCACCGCTTACCGTTGTCGAGCGATGATGGGGAGAATCGATTTGGCTCGAAATGCGCCGACTCGACGCGGCGCGCGCGTCAGCATTGGTCAGCTAATTTCAACGAGGTCGATCGCGACCAAGCCGACTGTTCGAACTAATAAAAGTCCATGCCCGTCCCTGCAAATCCAGGGAAGTTATTTTGGACAAATTTTGGACCAAAATAGGCCGGATCGGCCGTACACACCGCTAAGTCATTGAAAAGACTGGTGACCCCTACGGGAATCGAACCCGTGTTTCAGCCGTGAAAGGGCCGCGTCCTAACCGCTAGACGAAGGGGCCGAGCGTGTCGGCGCGGAGGAGCGGTTAGGGAAAGCGAGGCGTTCGGTCAAGCGTTGTGCGCGTTTGCCGTGATCAATCCGCCCAAGCGGCGTCATCGAGATGCAATTCGGCCGCGGGACGCGATCCCCAATCGTCGACCTTGGGCCGTCCGGCGAGCCATAATTTGCGATCCCGCGGCGCCTGTAACAGCGTCTGGCCGAGCAACGTATCGGCCGAGCGGAACGCCATGGCCTTGAGGCTACGACCATCGTCGCCGGCGACGATGGCACGGACATGGCCATTGCCGACGACATCGACGCGGACGATTCGAAACGGCCCCGCCGCAACGCGCGGCGCCGGCCAGCCCATACCATAAGGGCCACCCGCCTCCATCGTCTCGCACAGGCCCGGAGTCACCCCGCCCGGCGCGAGCAGGGCGTCGACCAGCAAGGCGCGATCTTCGCGCGCATTGGCAACCGCCGCAGCAAGGCGCTCTTCCAGGAATGCGGCGAATTCGGGGATACGATCGACGTCGATCGTCAGCCCGGCCGCCATGGCATGACCGCCGCCAGCGACGAGAACACCCATCTCCTTCGCGGCCAGGACCACCGCGCCGAGATCTACACCGGTAATCGACCGACCAGATCCCTTACCCGTGCTGCTATCATCGATGGCGACGACGATCGCCGGAATGCCAAGCTTCTCCTTGAGCCGCCCAGCGACAATGCCGATCACGCCGGGATGCCAGCCCCGGCCGGCCACCACCGCGACGGCGCTGCCATGGGGCAGAAGCTCCGCTTGTTCCTGAACCATGGCCTCGATCGCGCGACGCTCTTCATTGAGCCGGTCGAGTTCGGCGGCGATGCTGCGCGCTTCGTTCACGTCCTCGGTAGTGAGCAGCCGCACGCCGAGATCGGCGCGGCCGACGCGGCCACCCGCGTTGATCCTCGGCCCCAGCGCGAAGCCCAGGTCGCTGCAGGTCGGCGCGCGCGTCAGCCGCGATGCCTCGACCAACGCGGCGAGGCCGACATTGCCACGCTGCGCCATCACCTTCAGTCCTTGCGCGACGAACGCGCGATTGAGGCCCTTCAACTGCGCGACGTCGGCAACCGTGCCGAGCGCGACCAGATCGAGCAGATCGAGCAATTTGGGCTCGGCCCGGCCAGCGAAATAGCCGCGCCTGCGTAACTCGCGCAGCAACGCCGCGCCGAGCAGAAAGGCTACGCCGACTGCCGCGAGGTGGCCGTGGGCGGCACCGTCGCCCTCATCGAGCCGGTTGGGGTTCACCAAAGCATGTGCATGGGGAAGGGCGGCTGCGCATTTGTGATGATCGACGACGATGACATCGACCCCGGCATTGCGTGCCATGTCGAGTGCGTCGAACGCCTGGGCGCCGCAATCGACGGTGACGATCAAGGTCGCGCCGCCGCCGGCGATCCGCACTAATGCCTCGCCTGACGGGCCGTATCCCTCCATTAGCCGGTCCGGGATATAAGCTGCCGGCGTTAGGCCCAAGTCGCGCAGCAACCGGATCATCAGCGCCGCCGACGTCGCGCCATCGACGTCGTAATCGCCGAATATCGTGACCTGTTCGTTCGCCTGGACGGCGTCTGCCAGACGGCGTGCGGCCTTGTCCATGTCGTTGAAGATCGAGGGGTCCGGCATGAAACCGCGAATGCTCGGCGACCGATTGGCCTCGATCGCGTCGCGCCCGACGCCGCGGGCGAGCAGCAATTGCGTAACCAGATCGTCGGGCTGGAACCCCGGATCGCGTGCGTCGGCCGCCAAAGCTCGCCAACGCCACGCCTGGCCAAGAAAGGAACGGGTGATGCCGGCGACGTTGTCCATCGCCGGCGGTGTAGCTGCGCTGAGTCTGATGCGCTAGGCGGCTTGCCGCGGGCTTGTTTGCAATGCGTCAGGGTTGGGTGATGTGCGAGTCGTCCCGGTGGCGGTCCAGCTTCCAACCCGACAGGGTCCATACCATAGACCGGCCGCAACCGGCACATTCGCCGATATATCGGCCGTCCTCAGGCCGAGAACTGGCCGGGTCGCGACGGTGCATCCCGACGACGCACCCCAATAATTGCCACGACATTCCGCGTACACCTTGTCCCGCACGATTCGCTCAACGAGCCCGAACCGGCCGAGTTCCCGCGCTGCAGCAAAATCCTTCCGCCTCGTGGCGCAAACGGGGCCGTTGGTCGTGGAAGGGGTTCGGCGTCAGGCCATTGTGCCTCTTATCCGCGCTCGCGTCATGCTCGAGCGCACGGATCGACGACTACAACCGAGGGCGCGAGTCCGCGCGTCGGCCTTAATAAACGGCCCAATCGTTCTCGCGGAACCATTTGGTGATGATGTACTTGACGCCCTTCACCACCGGCATGCCTTCGTGCAACGTCAGCGTATTGGGGCTGCCGTCGGGGTTCATGTTGTTCCAGGCGAGCAATAGGCCGCGGCGTGGCGCGACGCGCAGGCCGGCTTGCGGGAACCAGGTCGCGCCGCCTTCCTCGACGTCGTTAAGATAGATCATCGCGGTCCAGGTGCGCTGGCCGCCGGTCCGCTTCATTTCGGCCCAATATTTCTGATTTTCGTGGAAGAAATCGTGATGGGCGCGGAAATGCTGGCCGGGCGCATAACGCTGCCCCTGCATCGTCTCGCCTTTCGCCGGCGGGATACCGAGCAGATTGGCGATCGAGGTGTCGATTGGCGCGACATCGGGCGAGTAGCGGTCCATGTCGCAGCTTTCGCTGGTGCGGAATCCGTAATCCTCTCGATCGGCCAGCAAGGTCGACGGACGGCGGTTGCCGTCGATCATCCTGATCAGCATGTCGCACTGCGCAGGCGTCAGGAAGTTCATGTAATAATAGGCTTGCGCCGCGCCGACCATCGCCGCCTGGACGTTGGGATTGGCGTCCAACCGCGCCGCCACTTCGCTACCGACGCGGGCGCGCTCCTTGGATGTGCCGCCCGAGGGGTTCTTCTTCCTGCCGAACATGGCGCGGTTTCTTCTCGCCTCGGGCGCAAAAGGCAAGGGCCCGGAAATAAATCCCCGGGCCCTCGTCCCCACGCGACGACCGTCTTACCAGAAGATGTCGTAAACCGTGTCGACCACTTCGCCCGTGTAGATGTCCACGAGCAGGGCATCGTTGTAATAGCGCACCCAGCGATACGGCCCGTATACTTCCGGCAGACGGTAGTCGTACGGATCGTCGATCCAATAGCTCTGGTTGAACAGCAGCGAGTCCAGGATCACGCCGGTCGAGAAACGGCGATAGCCGTAGCTCCAGCCATAAGGCGCGTAGTAGCGCGGCAGGCGATAGGCATTGCGATTATATGAGCGGTAGCGCTGCCAGTCGTAACGGGTGTTTCCACGCCAGCCGCGATTCCAGTTGCCGCCGCGATCGCGGTCATTGCCACGCCAACGGTTGTCGCCGCCGCGCCAGTTATTGCCGTTCCAGTTGCGGTTGTCGCCGCGATTGCCCTGCCAGTTGCGATCGGGACGGTTGTCCCCAACGCGCCAGTTGTGATCGCGATCGCGATTGTCGTTACCGTCGCGTCCGCGCCAGCCATGATTATCGTCATTGCCACCGCGGTTGCGCCAGTCGCGATTGCCGTCGCGCTGCCCATTGAGCTGCGGTGCAGGAGCCGGCACGGGCGCCGCGGTCACACCGTCGCCGCGATTACCGCGGAAACCGCGCCAGCCGCCATTGTCGCCGCCGCGCCAATTGCGCTCGCCGCCGCCGGCGTTCGGGACGGTCGCCCCGCCATTTCCGGCGCGAAAGCCGCGCCAGCCACCATTGTTGGCGCCGTTCCAACGCGGTGCGGGCGCAGGCGCTGGGGCGGGCGCAGGTGCCGGACTCGGCGCGGGCGAGGCATTGCCGCCATTGCCGCGCCAACCGCCATTGCCGCCGTTATTGCCACGCCAGCCGCCGCGATCTCCGCGCTGACCCGAATTCGCGTTCTGGTCGCCGCCACGGCCGCGCCAGTTGTCGCGATCCGCCGCCGAGGCGATCGCGGGCGTCATCGACACCGCCGCCATCAGCGCGAAAAGGATAGACTTACGCATTCGATTTTCTCCACTCGCCGGCGCACGAGCCGACCCTACGATAGCGCGGTTCTAGGCGAGTCGCACTGACGGGTTTCTGAATTGGGCTGACAGCCAATTGAAAGGAATCGCTAGGGCTGAGGAGTCAGCGCGGGCACCACCCTGGTCGCATCTTTGGGGTCGATACCGGGACGAGGGCCGGTCGCGACGGTGTCGTCGCCGCGCTGGATGCGCCCCGCGCGCTGGATGGCCTCGACCAGCCGGGGATAGATGCCGCAGCGACAGATATTGGCGATGCTCTGGCGGATCTGCTCTTCCGACGGGCGCGGATTGTTCCGGAGCAAGACCGAGGCGGCCATGATCATCCCGGGGATGCAGAAGCCGCATTGACTGACATTCTCTGCCAGGAACGCCACCTGAATCGGATGGCTGCGGTCATGCGACAGCCCTTCGATCGTCGTGACGACGCTGCCTTCGATCGATCCGATCGGCACCAGGCATGATTTCTTCGCCGCGCCGTCGACATCGACGATGCACGCCCCGCAATGCCCGGTCCCGCAACCATATTTGGTGCCGGTCAGGTTGGACGCATCGCGCAACGCCCAAAGCAGCGGCGTTGCGGGGTCCAGGCGGTATTCGACCGGCTGATTGTTGACGGTGAATTTGGTCACGCACGAAATGTAGGCGGAAACGCGCCGTTTCCGCCAGCGACATTGTTGGGTGGCAAGGCCGGGGCGATATTCCTTCCATGACCTTACCCACTTTGTTCATTCCGCACGGCGGCGGTCCCTGCTTCTTCATGGATCCTGATGGCGGCCCGTCGGACCCGATGTGGCAGCCGATGGAGCATTATCTCGCCGGATTGATCGACAGCCTGCCCGAACGGCCCCGCGCGATCCTGCTGGTATCGGGCCATTGGGAAGAGAATGAGATCACCGTTCATACCGGCGTGCGGCCCGAGTTGTTGTTCGACTATTACGGCTTTCCCGAGCACACCTATCACTTGCGCTGGGATGCGCCTGGCGCGCCTGAAATTGCCCGGCGCGCGGCGTCGCTGTTGCGCGACGCGGGGTTTGCGACACGCGAGGAAAATGCGCGCGGCTGGGATCACGGCGTGTTCATTCCGATGAAGGTCGCGGTGCCGGAGGCGAACATTCCACTCGCGCAGATATCGCTACGCGCCGATCTCGATCCCGCCGACCATATTGCGATCGGGCGTGCGCTGGCGCCATTACGTGACGAGGGCGTATTGATTGTCGGCTCGGGCATGAGCTTTCATAATTTGCGGGTTCGGGGTTCCGCGGCGATCGCGCCGTCGACCGAATGGGACAGTGCGCTGACCGACGCCGTGACCGACCCCGATCCGGTGCGTCGTGCCGAACGCGTCGCCGCCTGGCGGGATTTGCCGCAAGCGCAATTCGCCCATCCTCGCGAGGAGCATCTGTTGCCGCTGATGGTGGCGCTGGGGGCGGGCGGAGATGCCGCCGCCACGCGCGATCACGCGAGCAACGTGCTCGGTTGGGCGGTGTCGGGCTACCGATTCGGCTGATAACCTTCGCGGTAATACGTATTCGCAGATTGCCGCGGCCGCCAAGCTGCGCCATCAAGGCACTCGAAACCGGTTCCAATTCGGTGACCCCAGCGGAGAGTGCTTTCAATGGCAATAAATACGGGCGCCGCGGCGGCAAACCCGGGCGGGACGGGCGATACGCATCAGGGGATCAACGCTCCCGATCTGCAGGTCTTCGTCTTCGCGCTGTTCTTCATCTTCGGCGGCATCACCAGCCTGAACGACGTCATCATCCCGAAGCTGAAAGACCTCTTCACGCTCAATTACACGCAGGCGATGCTCGTGCAGTTCTGCTTTTTCACGGCCTATGCTGTGATCGGCATTCCGGGCGCGATGCTGATCAAGCGAATTGGTTACATGCGCGGCGCCGTAGCCGGCCTGATCACGATGATGCTCGGTTGCTTGCTGTTCATCCCGGCGGCGCAGAATGGGGTCTACGTGCTTTTCCTGTTAGCGCTGTTCGTGCTGGCTACCGGCGTCGTGCTGGTTCAGATCGTAGCGAATCCGCTGATCAGTCTGCTTGGTCCGCCGAAGACGGCGCATAGTCGCCTTACATTTGCGCAAGCATTCAATTCGGTCGGCACCACCATTTTCCCGTTCGTCGGATCAATCCTGATCCTAGCGCCCCTAGCAGCCAAGAGCGGGTCGACGGTGCAATCGTTCTGGGATGTGACGCGCGTGGTCGATCCGGACTGCAAGGGCGGTCAGCAGGCAACAATTGTACCTACTACGGCATACCGCATTGCGGAGTCTCAGACTGTTGCGCATGCGTATATCGGACTAGCAGTTGCGCTGGCGATCATCGCAGCTGTGGTATGGTTGTTCCGCAACCGACTGAAGGGAGAGCAGCACGAGGTTAGCAGCTTTGTGTCGAGCCTTGAGTTGTTGAGGCGACCTCGCTTCGCGTTTGGCGCGTTGTGTATCTTTCTCTATGTTGGCGCTGAGGTTTCTATTGGCTCCACCTTGGTCAACTATCTGAAGTCCAATCACACCCTTTGCCTCACAGGCGAGTCTGCTGGGAAGCAGCTAATTTTTTATTGGGGCGGCGCCATGGTCGGCCGTTTTATCGGCTCGGCGGTGCTCCGGGTGATAAGCCCGGGTAAGGTGTTGGCCGGTACGGCCGTGGGCGCCATCGCGCTGATTGTGATTTCGATCGTCACGACCGGGACCGTGTCAGCCAACACACTGCTTGCTGTGGGCCTGATGAATTCCATCATGTTCCCAACGATCTTCACGTTGGCCAGTGAAAAGCTGGGCAGCCGGGCTGCGGATGGTTCAGGCATTATCAATGTCGCGATCTTCGGTGGTGCGGTGATCCCCCTCGTCACGGGCGGGATTGCCGACGTGGCAAGCCTAACGCTTGCCTTACTGCTGCCGGCGGTCTGCTACGCAGTGATTGCCGTATTCGGCATCTATGCGCGTAACCCCGCGCAGGATTATGCCGACGCCTGATCACCTTGCCGTGTTTCGCCGGAGCGGAACACCGCAGACTTGAAAGAGCGCCGATGCGGACAGGATTGTTCATGTCGATTGCAATGTCGGCGATCGCGCCTTTCACCGCTGCCGCGCCGGCCGACATCCACTGGCTGGCGCGAACAGCGGTAACGCCACGACGTTGCGACGTGGGCAATCTGCCCGCGTCCAGCTGAAGACCAATGCCAGCACGGGATATATGTGGAAGGTCGACGCCGATCCCGGGATCAGCGTCACGCTGGTATCAACGGTAGCCGGGCGACCGGGTATGGTCGGGGCGCCGTCGTTCGCGACCTATCGCATCGTCGGCAACAGGCTGGGCATGTACCGGATCGTGTTCCGCTACATGCGTCCTTGGGAGGGACGGGCGGTCCGGACTTTGACTTTACCTCGTCCGGGTCGTTTGACTCTCGTCCGCTAATGCTCAGGCCGGTTTGGCGCCCGGCGTTCCGCATTTCACGAAATGACCCTTGGCATTGCGGCACTTTCCGGTGGTCGCAGGCTTGGGCTTGGGACAGGCGATGAAATGGCCCTTGGCGTTTCGGCAACGGTTGGCGGCCGTGGCCGGTGTCGCGAGCATCGCGACGGCAGCAAGGGCGAAAGCGATCCGAACCATTACATTCTCCATCAGCATCAACGGCCCAGCGAGACTGCGCCCGATGCGGCCGTTTAGCAAGCGTTCCTCCCCGCAACCGCCGTGGGCGCGACGCGCATCCTAGAAAGCGGCGATTCCGGTGATCGCCCGGCCGAGAATGAGCGCATGGACGTCGTGCGCGCCTTCATAGGTGTTGACCGTTTCCAGGTTCATCAGGTGGCGCATGACCTGATATTCACCCGAAATGCCGTTGCCGCCGTGCATGTCACGGCTCATCCGCGCGATATCCAGCGCCTTGCCCACATTGTTGCGCTTGACGATCGAGATCATCTCCGGCGCGAACCGGCCCTCGTCCATCAGTCGGCCGACCCGCAGCGACGCCTGTAGGCCGAGCGCGATCTCCGTCTCCATGTCGGCGAGCTTCTTCTGGAACAGCTGGTTGGCGGCGAGCGGCTTGTCGAACTGCTTGCGATCGAGCCCGTATTGCCGCGCCGCGTGCATGCAGAATTCGGCGGCGCCGAGCGATCCCCAGCTGATCCCGTAGCGTGCGCGGTTAAGACAGCCGAACGGCCCTTTCAGTCCCTGCACCTCCGGCAGCAGCGCATCCTCGCCGACCTCAACCTCGTCCATCATCACCATGCCGGTGATCGACGCGCGCAAGCTCAATTTCCCTTCGATCTTGGGCGCGCTGAGGCCTTTCATGCCCTTTTCGAGGACGAAGCCGCGAATACCGCCGCCATGCGCGTCGGACTTCGCCCAGATCACGAACACATCGGCGATCGGGGCGTTTGAGATCCAGGTCTTGGCGCCTGACAGCGCATAGCCATTGGCGGTCTTGGTCGCGCGGGTCGTCATGCCGCCCGGGTCCGAGCCGGCATCGGGTTCGGTCAGGCCGAAACACCCGATCCATTCGCCGCTGGCGAGCTTGGGCAGATATTTGCGCTTCTGCTCTTCCGAGCCGTAAGCATAGATCGGGTACATGACGAGGCTCGACTGGACCGACATCATCGACCGGTAGCCGGAATCGATCCGCTCGACCTCGCGCGCGACTAGCCCATAGGACACATAATTCGCGCCGACCCCGCCAAATTCTTCCGGGATCGTCGGCCCGAGCAGGCCTAGCGCGCCCATCTCACGGAAGATCTCCGGGTCGCTCGTCTCGTTGGCGAACGCGTCGATGATCCGTGGGGCGAGCTTGTCCTGGGCATAAGCGCGCGCGGTGTCGCGGATCATCCGCTCGTCCTCGCTCAACTGATCGTCGAGCAGGAATGGGTCCGCCCAGTCGAAATGCGCCATGCCAGCCATGAGAATCTCCTTGTTGCGTCCGCATTGTCCCGCCCGGCGGCTTGAGGCAAGGGGGTGGCATGAGCTTTCGTCCCCGCCGCAGCGCGCTGTTCCTGCCCGCGAGCAATCCCCGCGCGATCGAAAAGGCGAGAGGGCTCGCCGCCGATGTGGTGATCCTGGACTTGGAAGATGCCGTCGCGCCGGAAGCGAAAATCACGGCGCGCGGGGCGGCGATAGCGGCGGCTGGCCAAGGGTTTGGACCCCGCGAAACGGTGATCCGGGTGAACGGCGTCGACACCGAATGGGGAGCCGCGGACTTGGCGGCGGTGCGGGGGAGGGGGGCGACCGTCTTGGTGCCCAAGATTCGCAATGCAGGCGACGTCCGAAAATGCCGCGATCATCTCGGTTCCGAGACGCCGCTCTGGGCGATGATCGAGACGTGCGAGGCGCTCGGCCGGCTGCAGGATATCGCCGAGGCGGACGTGCAGGGATTCGTGCTTGGCGTAAACGATCTGGCGCTCGAACTCGGCGCGCGGCCGGGAACGGATCGTGCCTGGTTGGCACCGGTGCAGGCCATGGTGTTGGCGGCGGCGCGGTCGCGCGGGCTGGTCGCGCTCGATGGCGTCTGCAATGACTTTTCGGACGATGCGCGGCTCGAGGCCGAATGCGCGGCGGCCGCCGCAATGGGCTATGACGGCAAGTCGCTGATCCATCCCCGCCAGATCCAAATCTGCAACGCCGCATTCGAACCCGACGCCGCGACGGTCGAATGGGCGACCCGCGTGCGCGACGCATTCGCCAACAGCGATGGCGGAGTGATCCAGGTCGACGGCAAGATGGTGGAAGCGCTCCACCTCGTTCAGGCGGAGCGAATTTTGGGAATGATGTCGTGAGGATAGCTGGGGTCGAACTTGGCGGAACCAAGTGCGTGTGCGTGCTGTCGCAGGATGGGGCGACGATTGTCGAGGCACGACGGGTCGACACGACGGATCCCGAAACGACCATGGCGGCGATCGAGGAAGCGCTCGACCAATGGCGCGGGTTCGACGCGATCGGCATCGCGAGCTTCGGGCCGATCGGGATCGACCCCGGCGCCGCTACGTATGGCCATATCACCGCGACGACCAAGCCGGGTTGGGAGCACACCGACGTCGCGGGGCGATTGCAACACCGCTACGGCGTGCCGACAGCTTTTCATACCGACGTGGTCGGGGCCGGCTTGGCCGAAGGGCAGTGGGGCGCGGCCAAGGGGCTGAGCGATCACGCCTATATTACAGTCGGCACTGGTGTGGGTGTCGGGCTGATCGGTCGGAACAAGCCTATAGTCGGGCTAACCCATCAGGAATTGGGCCATGTCCGCCCGGTGCGGTTGGCGGGTGACGATTGGCCCGGCATCTGCTCGTTCCATGGCGATTGCGTCGAGGGATTGGCGTCGGGCCCAGCGATCAAGGCACGCGCGGGCGTTGCCGCCAACGAGATCGCCGAACATTCGCCGATCTGGCCCCAGGTTGCCCATCCAATCGCGCAACTTTGCCATACGCTGGTGCTGACCGGCATTCCGCGCCGGATCGTCTTTGGCGGCGGCGTGGCGCTGGGTGTGCCCTGGCTGCTGCCGATGGTGCGCAGGATGCTGGATGAAAGCTTGGGTAGTTATGGAGATCGCTCGCTGCTCGGCGATCTCGACGCCTATATCGTCGCGGCTGCGCTCGGTGCCGAAGCGGGGCCGCTCGGCGCGATCCTGCTGGGGCAGCACGCGCTCGGCTAGGGATTGATCCGGAAGGGCTGAATAAGGACGCTCAGGCAGCGAGAACCGCCACCTGCTAAAGATCGTTTACGGCACCTTAACCCCATCCGCTTACGTTTCCGCAATGACATTGGGGCGTCGTGTACGTCCCACCAGCGAGGAACAGCGCGCGGTGCGAATTCTGATCGTCGACGACGAACCGGCAATGCATGAGTCCTACCGGCACTGCTTCGCGCCGGTGGCGACCAATCATGATGCGCTCAGCGACATGGCCGTAGAGCTGTTCGGCGACGCGCACGTGCCGGTCGCGGAACCAGCCAGCGCACCGTTCGACACCGTCCATTGCAGTCAGGGTCTGGACGCGGTTGCCGCGGTCGAGGATGCGATCGCCGACGGCGCGCCGTTTGCGGTTGCTTTTATCGACGTCCGAATGCCGCCGGGGATCGACGGCAAGGAAACCGCGACGCGCATTCGCGCGCTCGATCCCAACATAAATCTCGTCATCGTCACCGGTTTTTCCGACTTCTCGCCGATCGAGATCTCAAAGGCGGCCGGGCCGGCGGACAAGATCTTCTACATCGCCAAGCCGTTCGAGATCGCCGAGGTCGTCCAGACCGCGACCGCGCTCACCCACCGCTGGCAGGCAGATCGCGAACTTGCCGCGGCGATGGCGAAGCTCGAGGAACAGGCGGTCGAACTCGCAGCCAACGAGTCGAAGGCGCTGCACATGGCGACGCACGACTCGCTGACCGAGGCTCCCAATCGATTAGCATTTCTGAAAGCGCTGACCGACAAGTCGCGAGGCGGCGGGATGTTCGCGGCGGCGATGATCGATCTCGACCGATTCAAGATCGTCAACGACACGCTGGGGCACCTCGCAGGGGACGAACTGATCCGCGCGATTTACGCGATCCTGCAGCAATCGGCCCCATCCGGCGCGACCGTCGCGCGGCTGGGCGGCGACGAGTTCGGCATCTTGTTCGACACAATAGGCGAACAGGCGGCGGTCATGGCGTGCGATCATATCATCGCCGCCTGCACCTCCAGCTTTCGTATCATCGGCCATTCGGTCCAGGCGTCCGCTTCGATCGGTCTCGCCATTGCCGAAATCGACAACAATCGCGACCCTATCGATGTGATGCGCAAGGCCGACCTCGCGCTCAACGACGCCAAGAAATCGGGCCGCGGCGTGGTCCGCGCCTACAATGAGAGCATGGACGAAAGCGTCCGTTTCCGCCGCCGCATCGAAGGTGGGCTCGGCCAGGCGATCGAACGTGGCGAATTGAGCCTCGCTTATCAGCCGATCGTCGCGGGACACGATACGGAAGTGGTCGGGTTCGAAGCGCTGTTGCGCTGGAACACCGCCGAATTTGGCCCAATCAGCCCGGCCTTGTTCATCCCGATTGCCGAAGAATCGAACCTGATCCACGAACTGGGCGACTGGGTGCTCGACGAGGCGTTGAAAGTGCTCGAGCAATGGCCCGGGCAATATGTTTCGATCAATTTCAGTCCGCGCCAATTCCGTCGCCTGAACTTCGTTGGCCATGTCGTCGAACGCGTCATGCGCGCGGGGATCGCGCCGGCCCGCGTCCAGATCGAGATCACTGAAACGGCGATCTTCGACAATGCCGAACGCGCCGCCGAGACGCTCTACAAATTGCGCCAGATGGGCTTCCGCATCGCGCTCGACGATTTCGGAACGGGCTATTCGTCGCTCTACAATATCCGCAAGTTCGCGCTCGACTGCCTGAAGATCGACAAGAGTTTCATCGATGGCATGGGGCGTGAGCGTGAATCCGCCGCGATTGTCCAGTCGATCGTCCACCTCGGCCGCGCGCTGGGATTGGGCGTAGTGGCCGAAGGGGTCGAGACTGACGCTCAGGTCCAGGCGCTGCGCCTTGCCGGAGCGAGCCATTTGCAGGGTTACTATTTCTCACGACCGGTTTCGGCCGACATCGCACGCGAGATCGCGCACGAGCGCTATATTGGCGGCGAGGACGATCTCGAAGGCGACGAATTCGCGATCCGGGCAGGCGACGGGACCAACGGCTGATGGCTTGGTCGCGCGCCACGCGCGGGCGCCGATTGTCGTTGGCGTCGCTCGGCGGCAAGCTGCTCCTGATTCTTGCGTCGGTTGGGCTCATCGGCTCGATCGCGCTGACGGTGCTGCTTGCCCTGGTCATCACCCCCAGCTTCAACGCACTCGAACGCCAGGCGATGGACGGACACGTCCAGCGAACGCGCGCCGCGCTCACCGATTTCGCGAGCAAGGTCGAAAGCTCGGTACGCGATTATGGCGACTGGAATTCCAGCTACGATTATATCGTCAAGCCGACGCGCGCGTTCGAGCAGGAAAGCTTTTCGCCGCTGGCGATGGCCAATCTCGACGTCGACGCCATGGCCTATCTGCGCCCCGACCGCAGCCTGGTGATCGCGCGCTGGATCGATCCGCGCACCGGGCGAGAGAATGACGCACTACGCGACGCGATGGTCGTGGCGATCCGCCGAGCACCGCTCGACGGCGCGATGAAGGGCAGCAATTCGGGCCATTTCTATATCCGCCTCGGCAAGGTCGTGGCGGCGATTGGCGTCGCCAAGGTCAGAAAGAGCGACGGTACCGGCGTGCCGCGCGGTTATGTCGTCATGGCACGCCGGATCACGTCGGAGCAGTTGGCAAAATTACTTCAGGTGCCGGCGCGTCTGGATCTCGACGGCGCCGGTGGTGACCTCGTCACGACCAGTTCGACGACGATGCAGATCGCGGTGCCGGTGACGGGAGCAAAAGGCAGGCCGGTGGCCGTCGCCAGCTTCGTGGTGCCGCGTGACGTTTCGCAACTCGGCCGCCACATGCTTTGGCTCGCGGTACTGGGATCGACCATTTTGCTCGCGCTCGTGCTCGCGGTGCTGAGCCGGGTGTTCTCGCATCTGGTGCTGAAACCGCTGGGTATGGTCGAGGGACATATGGAGCGCGTTCGCAACTCGGGCTCATTGACCTTATTGCCGGAGGATGCCGGTCGCCGCGATGAGATCGCCTCGCTCGGCCGCAGCTTCAACGCGATGCTGGTCCAGCTCAAGGAACTACGCGAACAGGTCGAGGCGCAGGGTTTCGAGCTCGGTCGATCGGAAAGCGCGGTTGCGGTGATGCACAACGTCCGAAACGCGCTGAATCCGGTGTCGACCATCTTGTCGACCGGGATCGGCCAAGGCGCGCCGGTCGACCGCGCGCTGATCGAACGCGCCTTGGCCGAGCTGTCCGCCGCGGATGTCGCACCCGAGCGGCGGGAAAAGCTGGTCTCGTTCGTTGCCGCTGCCCTCGATGCCGATGACCGGCAGCGTGAGGACCGAAGCCGGCAGCTCGAAATCGGTCGCGACGCGATGCGCCAGGTGCTGGAGATCATCGGGGCGCAACAACGACTGGCGCATGAGCGACCGCCGCTCGAAGAATGCGATGCGACACAGATCATCGCGCAGAATGCGACGATCGCGCGGCACTCCGGGAAGGGTGCCTCAATTGCGTTCAACTTCCCCGCGAAGAAATATCCGGTGATGGCCAATCGTGTGCTGCTGAGCCAGGTCGTCGGGAACCTGTTTTCCAACGCCGCCGAGGCTATCTCTGCCGCAGGCGGGTCGGGCAGTATCAATGTGACGATCGCCGAGACGAGTGACGGCCGTGTGGAAATCGCGATCCACGATACGGGCGAGGGATTCGATCCGAGCGGTACGCCACAATTGTTTCAGCGCGGCTTTTCGACCCGCCAGCACAAATCGGGCGGATTTGGCCTCCATTGGTGCGCCAACTCGGTGGCCGCGATGGAAGGCTCGTTGAGTCTCGAAAGCGATGGCGTCGGTCGTGGCGCGACCGCGCGGTTGGTGCTGCGCGCGCCGGCACGGGAAGCAACGAAAGCCGATCTCGCCGCCTGACAGCGCGCTTATTGTCGAGTCGAAGAAAGCGCGGTTCGCTTGTCGCCCTCATGCGTTTAGAAGCGTGAGAGGAGCGGACAATGACGGACGATCACAAGCGAGGACTCCGACCCCCGACCAGCACGGCCGCCGAAAGCGAGGCCATTGACGTTCATCACGGGCCGATCGGGAACGGACCGGGTTATTCCGGCCAGGAATATGACGCGGGCGACTTCGCTGCCGACCGCGTGTTGCGGGAGAGCGCTGAAGGACGGAAGCAATCCGCCAGACCCGCCGATGATCGCTTTCCGCCCGAAAACGGCCGCCGCGCGTCTTTCGATGAGCAAACCGGAGAGGTGCACGGAAGCGGTGTGGGCGCCGGCGGTGGCAATCCGGGAGAAGATTTCGCCAGCGATCCTGCAGCCGGTGACGGTTACCCGCAGACCGGCCGCGGATCAGCGGAGAAACCCAGCGGGTCCTGATGCCTGCAACGCCCGCCGGTGGCGGCGGGCGTTAGCGTTACAGTCAGTTTCGCACGGAAAACCTCAGCCTGCCAAGGCGGCGCCGAAGACGTCTGGACGTCTCACCATGCCATCCAGCCTCAGAGTGGCGACACGTGGAAGTATTTCAGCAAGCCGAGGACGAGCAACAGGAGGGCAATCGCCACGATTACATTGGCGACGTTGAAACTGCTGCGTTCGACCACGGTACGATCGTCAGTACGAATATCTGCCATCTGAACCTCCTACTGGCGCAATAGAACGCGATCGTAACGCCCGCGGTTCCGTTGCCGCGGAGATCTGACTTAATCACTGCCTGCCAAGAGCACGCTCGCCGTCAGACCAGCGGGCGTTGCCGGCGCGTACCGAAATGGCCGCGTATCAGATGGAGGGCCCGGGTCAGGCGTGGCGTATCGATCATGCCACCAAGCGATATCCGCACCGCTTGGTCCGTGCCCGGCGCGACGCGAAAACGGTCGCCGGCAACGACCGATAGGCCGCTAGGCCGCATTGCGTCGGCGAGTTCGGCGCCGTCGAGCCCAGCGGGTAGCGGAAGCCAGAGATGATAGCCCTGAGCATGCGCCCGATAGGGCAAACCTTCCAGGATATCGGTTGCGATAGCCTGACGCCGCATCGCTTCGTTCCGCATCGCCTCGACCAGCCGATCGTAACGGCCGTCGTCGAGCCAGGTCCGCACCATCGCCGCATTGAGCGGCGGGGCCATGATTGCGGTTTCGTGGACATCGGCGGCAAGGCGGAGCGCGCCGCCGATGTCGGGCGCGCGAACATAAGCGATGCGCAGTGCCGGAGAGATGGTTTTGGAAACGCTCGCCACGTACCACGTTCGCTCCGGCGCGAGTGCGGCGATCGGCGCCGCGGGTGCGGCGCATAGCGCGCCATATACATCGTCCTCGACCACGATGAGGTCGTTCGCTCGCGCCGCCTGGGCGATCGATTGGCGCGTTGTCGCATCGAGCGTCACCGCCGTCGGATTGTCGTTGGTCGGCACCACATACAATGCGCGGATCGAATGGGAGCGGCAGGCCGCCGCCAAGACATCGCCGTCGATCCTGGGCAAGGGCACCAGCCGCAATCCCATCCGTGCGGCCAGCACCTTGAAGCCCGAATAGACGAACTGTCCGCACGCCACGGCATCGCCAGGGCGGAGTATGCTGTTCATGATCGCATGCAGCGCGCTCTGCGCGCCGGGCGTAACGACGATTTGATCGTCCGATGCGTCGACGCCGGCGTGGGCGATCAGCCGCGCCCCGGCGGCGCGGTCCGCCGCGCTTCCTCCGGTCGGCTGGTATTGCATCCGCAACCCTGACCCGTCGGCGAGCAATTGCGCGATGGTATCGCGCATGGCGCGGCCCAGCATATCGCCGGGCAATTCGGGCGGCATATTCATGCCCGTATCGACCCGCGCGGCATCCTCGATCTGAGCGGGTGAAGCGCCGCGCACGAAGCTGCCGGCGCGACCATGCGCTTCGATCAGGCCGCGCTGCCGCGCGGTTTCATAGGCTCTGGTGACCGTGGTGAGGTCGACCCCAAGCCGCGCCGCCAGATCACGCTGTGGCGGCAAGCGATCCCCGCCGCTCAAATCGCCGCGCTCGATCGCTGACCCCAACGCGTCCGCGATTACCAGATATTTTGGCGCGCGAGTCTTGGTCAGGTCGGGCAGCCAGCCGTCAGTCATCGAAATTGCTGCCCCTGGTGCGGCCGTGCAGCTGGTTCCAGAGGCGCTCGGTGCCCGCTTCCTGTGAACGGTTCACATATTGCGATGCGACCAGCCACCCTTTGATCGGCCGCAACGGTAACAGGCACCCCGCGACCATGATCGGCACCGACGTTACCAGATGGACCCATATCGGCGGATTGTATGCGACCTGAATCCATACAACGATGAAGATCAGCGGCAGGGCGATCAGGCACAGCGAGAAGAAGGCGGGGCCATCGTCAGGCGCCGCGAACCGGTAGTCCAATCCGCAACATTCGCAGGTATCGGTAACCTTCAACCACGATTTGAACATATGACCCTTGCCGCATCGTGGGCAGAGACCCTTCCAACCCGTTTCGACGATCCAGCGGAACTTGTCGTTGCTATTCTGTACGGGCGGCATTCGGCTGTCTCGATGTTATGTATGGATGATGATCCATACATAGTGGAGCTTTGCTGCCAGCGCGAGAGCTTTCGAACTGCAAAACGCCGACATGCAGCTGCACTCCCTGCACCGGGTGACCGAGGTTCCGGAAGCCGCTTTCACGGTTGGTCGCGTTTAGGTCGCGATATCGGACGAACTGCGCGCCGGTGTCTTGCCGCTGCAACAGGCCGAGCCTATCGCTGCGTCAGCGAACCGAAAGAGCGGCGCGATCGAAAGGGGTGTCTGGAAGGAATCCCTATGCGTTTCGCGTTTTCGCCTGCCGCCATCTGGACCATTATCGACAGCGCCAGGCATTGGCGGATCGCGCGAGATGCCGGCAATCCGGTTCAGCCGAGTCTGTACGAACGGCTTGAACGCTTTGGCGCCGGTCTACTCGCGCCGGTCTTCGATAGCGTGATGACCTTGTTCGAAGGGGGATTCCGGCGGCGTTTCCGTGCCGGCAGCCCGTTGGATATCGGATTCTCGCGCGACGAACACCATTTGGTCGCGCTGCTGGAAGGAGCCGATACCGATGCGATCGAGCGGTTCGAGCCCAGTCTCGCTAGCGCGATGCGGGTAGCGCTCCACTCCGCTCGCATAATGTTGCTGTCGATCATCAGCGAAGTGGCCGGGGTTCCATCCGCACCGGCCTCGGCCCCGTTTTTCTTTCCGGCGACGACTACACAGCGTCAGCCATTGTCCGACGGCATTCCCGCCTACTTCAGGTAATGATCAGACGCTCGCGGCCGGGGTACACCCGGCCGCGAGCCGTCTCGATCATTATTCCGCCGCAACCTCGACGTCTTCGTCGATGACCCCCGCCGGGCCACGATCATTCGCCGCAGGCGTCGCCAGCATCGACATGCCCTTCTCCGACAACAGCATGCCGATCAGTGCCTGAAGCGCGCCGCCGCCGGCACCCGCACCGGTGTCGCTTCCGGTGTTGATCTGCACCCTCGGCACGATATCGACACCCGACGTCTCCAGCGCTTGGGCCAGTCGCTCGATCACCTGACGCGTCAGCTGGAACTGCGCGCCGCCTGAAGCAGCCGCCTGTTTCTCGATCGTCTCGGCGGTGGCGAGACCCGTCTTCGTAATACGGTCGGCTTCCGCGCCCGCGAGCGCGACGACCTTCGCTGCCTCGCCTTCACCGACGATCCGGATGCGATCGGCTTCGGCCTTGGCGAGCGTCCGGGTCTGCTCGGCTTCCTGCGCGGCGCGTTTCACCGCGGCCTTGCCCTGGTTCTCCTGCACCGTGATCGACAATTCGGACTCGGTGATCGCGGTCTGCTGGTGGGCACGCGCCTGCGCCTCACGCAGGTCCTTTTCGCCCTCGGCCGCGACGCGCTGTTTGGCATAGGTGGTGACCTGTTCCTCCGCGACCTGGCGCTCGCGCAGCTGTTGCAGGACCTTCTCGATCTGGTCGTTGCCCGCGGCGGCGCGCGGCGTGCCGATCAGCACTTCCTGCAGCTCGAGATTATAGGCGGTGAACTTCGCCCGCATCTGATCGCCCGCCTGTTCCTGAATGTCCGAGCGTTCCTGGAGCAACTGGATCAGCGTCTTCTTCTGCGCGACGTTCTTGAAATAGGCCGAGACCATCGGATCGAGCGTTTGCTCGACCAGTTTCTTGATATCGCCAAACCGCTGCACGACCAAAGGCGCCTTGCGATAGTCGATATGCACGACGACCGAGAGCGGCAGGGTGGGCTCGAACGCGTCCTTGGTGATCAGCGACACTTCGGACAAATTCTCGTCGAACTTGTGCTGGCCGGTCATTTCCTGATCCCATTTCAGGATGAAGTTGGTCGTCGGTACGACCAGGATCTTCCCGGCATAGGTGTTGAACGCATATTTGCCCGGCAGGAGGGGCTCGCTCCACACGCCGCGCGTGCCGCGATCGACCAGCTCGCCATGGCGATAATCGTCGCCCGACGTGTCTGCACCGCTGTCACCGGTATAGCTGATGACGACACCGACATGGCCGACCTCGATCACCGTCTTGGCGACCATCTCGACCGTCGCGAACAGGCGGTTGATGAAATAGCTGCCCTCGACCAGCACCTGGAGCTGGCGACCGCGCCGGCCACCTGCCGCGATGAACTTCTCAGGATCCTGGAAGCTGTTGTGGAAAGTCGCGTCGTCGTCCTGGTCGGTGCCGACTTCGGGCGCGATGATCTGGTCGGCGGTCAGCGCCGGGCCGTCGTGCACAGTGACGATGCCGATCATGTCGGACGCGTCCTTGATCACGACCGACTCGAAACCCGACCGTTCCTCGATCACGCGCTGCATGTTGCTGAACAGGTCGAAGTCGTTCGCCTCGAGCATCAGGCCGTAAAGATGCTCGCGCGTGATGATGACGAACTGCGCCAGATTGATGGCGTACGTGCCTTCGCGCAGGATCGCGCGCTGCGGACCCTTCTGCCCGCCATCTTCCAGGAAGCGGCGCACGTCGAGAAAATCTGCGGTGCGCAAATTGCTCGCCAGCGTCTGGGTCGGCCCCAGCGGAGCGCCGTCGCGCGCGAACACATAGCCGATCTGGCCCTGGGGGATGGTCACCAGAGGCTGCGAATGGACGCGATACTGGAACGGCATGAAGAAGTGATAACCGCCGCGCAGGACGATCGGCTGATAGCCGGCCTCGCCGTTGAGCGCGATCAGGCCGGAGGTGACGGAGCCGTTGCGACTCCACAATTTCTCGACGATCGCGACGCGGTTGTTGCGCACGTAGCGAACGCAGCGAGAGAGGACGAACAGACAAGCGACGACGAGGGCCACGACGGCCGAAGCGCCGAGCACATACATATTTGTCATCTGTGGTGGGTGTCCTTGGGACCTAAAGAAGAGCGCACGATCACGCTCGCGGTCTATTTAATGCGCCCTAAGTCTAGCTGCCAGCGAAATCGGAAGAGCCATACCGATTTTCGACGTAGCGCGCCACCGCACGCGCGTCACCATGGTCGAGTCGACCGCGGTCCGCGACCAGCTCGCCTAAACCGTCATCGATCCGACGCAACGACCCGGTCGCAAGGTCGATAATGTCGGAGCGCGACTTGGTCGAAGCGGTCGCGTTGGCGGCGGTCATCGCGCGGACAACTTGGTAAAGGTCTTCCGACAGCGTCTGGAAGCGGGGATCGTCATGATCCCATCTTTGCGCTCCGATCGAGTCGATCAGGCGACGGAGTTCGCCGCCGGGAAGCGAGCGGGCAGCGGCGAGGGCGCGCGTGACGCGGAGCCGCGATTCCGCAGAGGCGAAACCGGGGTCACGCACCTGCCGCCGGTGCCGACCGATCGCCAGCACCGGCTCGATTGCGGCCATCCCGATCGTTCCAGCCAGGGCCAGCGCGGCATAACCGATCAGGAACCAGCCGCTATAACCGAGCGCTAGCCGTAAGAGATCGCCGGCCGAGGCGCCCGCCGGTGCGTTGAACAGCGTCGCCACAGTGACCGTGACGAGATAAGCGGGCACCGCGAAATGCAGGAACGCACCTCCAACGATCCGCCAGACACGGATCGGCGGTTTAGCGGCGGGGGCTGAGTGGACCGGCAGGCTGCTCATGGCGACGTTTTGGCGCTCCCTCACGCCCGCGATCAACGGCGCGGATGTGGGGAGGGATTGGTGCCGCGCAAGGGGTCGGTGCTAGTGATGGATCGTCAGGCCCAGCGAGACTGCACGGGGAGCGATGCCGTCAACGTACCGGCCATAGACCAGGTCGAAATCGATCCGACCGCCTTTCGGATTCCAGCGCAAGCCGGCTTGACCGCCCGCATGGCCGTGATCGCGGACGAAGCTTTCGGCCATCAGCGTCAGTGTCGACGTGGCCTGATATTCGACCTGGCCACCGGCGATCGCCGCATGCCCATCGGCGCGAGTCCATTGCCACCCTATGTTGAGGTTGAAGCGCAGCCGTCCCGCCGGGATCGTCACCGGCGCGATCAACGATGCACTCGCCAGCCGGCCCCGCGCGACATCGATCCCCGCCGATCCCGACAGCGCGAGACCCAGCCCGCGCTTCTCGTCGCGAAGATTCCATTTGGGCGCGATGCCGATTTGGGTCTCGCGCGTATTGCCGTCCCAGGCTGTTGAGACGAACCCGCCAAGCTCGAGATTGGACCATTGCCGGCGGGTACAGGCTGGCGCGACCGTGGCGACGCCGTTGTCGCGGCGGATGATCGTCACCCAGCTTTCGACATGGCAGGTGCCCGGCGTCTCGACGGCCGAATCGTCGACGACATGTTCGACCCCGGACGCGCGCGCGGGCACGGCGGCGAGCATCGCACTCACCGCCACGCCGGCGGCCGAAGCCGCCGCAAGGCGCCGGGTCACGCTGGGTCTTCCAGGCTGAAGCTGTCCTGGTCCTCGTCGAACGCGAAGATCTCCGCATAGCGGCCCCATTGCGTCACGGTGCGCAAGGTCGCGGCGGCATACTCCGGCGACATATGATCCTCGAGCTCGTCGCGGAACCGCCCGCCGGTGGCGCGGTGCGAGGCGCGTTCGTCAAGAATGCGGCGGATATGCTGGGCGAGCGGCACGTGCGCGATCAGAGCGTGGCCGAATATCGCCTTGCGCTGGTCGACATCGGCTCCGGCATAGCGTCGCGCTTCGGGCGTCAGGACCAGATCGGCGCCGCGCAGATCGGCGAAACGGAGCAATTGCAGAGTCTCGGCGATCGGGAACAGTTCGTCGATCTCGAGGCCCAGGCTGTCGCCCAGCTCGGCCATCGCGGCGCGGCCGTCGAACGGCTGCGCGTCGACTTCCTCGATCAGGCCGGCGATGCTGTTGGTCGACACGTGCGGCAGCGCCATCGAGATGCCGGTGCCGGGGAACAGCCCGTCCCTGACCGGCGTCCCCGCGGGCCGCGCGGTCATCCGCGCATAGATCGCGTCGACCATCGCGCGGAAGGCAGGGTCGAGCCGGTCGCGCGGTTGCGGCAGCTTGACCTCGATCTCGGCGGCGACGCGGCCGGGATTGGAGGAGAAGACCAGGATGCGGTCGCACATCAGCACCGCTTCCTCGATATTGTGGGTGACGAGCAGCATCGACTTGATCGGCATCCGGCCTTCAGACCACAGATCGAGCAGGTCGGTCCTGAGCGTCTCCGCGGTCAGCACGTCGAGCGCGGAGAAAGGCTCGTCGAGCAGCAGCAGCGCCGGATCGACGACGATTGCGCGAGCCAGGCCGACGCGCTGGCGCATCCCGCCCGATAGCTCCTTGGGATAGGCGTTCTCGAACCCGTCGAGGCCGATCAGGTCGATCGCCGCCAGCGCGCGGGCGCGGCGCTCGGCGGGCGCGACGCGGCGCGCCTCGAGCCCCAATTCGACATTCTGCTGCACGGTCAACCAGGGGAACAGGGCGAAGGTCTGGAAGACCATTGCGACGTCGGGGCTGGCGTCATCGCGCGCGGCGAAATTGACCTCGCCCCGATCGGGCTGGAGCAGGCCGGCGATCGAGCGCAGCAGCGTCGACTTGCCCGATCCCGAGCGGCCGAGCAGCCCGACGATCTCGCCTTCGTGCAAGGTGATCGACACGTCGTCGATCACCGGCTGGGTGCGCTTGGGGCCGTAGTGATGAGTCAGATGCTCGACCGAGACGAGTGGGCGGAGCGTGAAATTGCTGGCCATGGTCCGATCCTTTCAGGCGAGGCGGAGGCGGCGCTCGGCGAACTGGTACATCGGCCGCCAGACTAGGTGATTGAAGGCGAGGACGAAGGCCGACATCGTGGCGATGCCGAGCGCAACCCGGGGATAGTTGCCGGCGGCGGTCGCCTTCGCGATCCATGCGCCAAGTCCCTGCGCCTCAAGTCGTTCGTGTCCCCAGACCACGACCTCGGCGACGATGCTGGCGTTCCACGATCCGCCAGAGGCGGTCAGCGCGCCGGTAACGAAATAGGGGAACACCGCCGGCAACGCGACTTGGCGCCACCATTGCCATCCGCGCACGCCGAACATGCCGGCCGCCTCGCGCAGATCGGTGGGGATCGCACTCGCCCCTGCGATGACGTTGAATAGGATGTACCATTGTGTGCCCAGGATCATCAGCGGCGAAAGCCAGATGGCGGGGTTGAGGTGAAAGCGGACGATCAGGATCACCGCGAACGGAAACAGGATGTTCGCCGGAAAGGCCGACAGGAACTGGGCGACCGGCTGGAGGCGTTCGGCCCAGGCGGGGCGCAGACCGATCCACACGCCGATCGGCACCCAGATCACGCTCGCGACCGCGATCAGCACTACGACGCGGAGCAAGGTCAGCAGGGCGAGCCCGAATACCGCCGCCGCATCCCGCCAGGTCAAGGTGGCGGCGACGTAATCGGCAAGCGTCCAGATTCCGTAGCCGAGCGCTGCGACCACCAATGCGCGCCAAAGCCACTCGCCGCGCGGACGAGCCGGGGCGGAAGCGGGGCGCGTACGGCCGCCCAAGTCGAGTGCGAGCAGCAATCGGCCGAGCGCGGTTACCGGGGCGAAGATCAGAGGCAACATCTTGGTCGCGCGGAACAAGTCATACGCCCAGCTCTTCGGGCGATCCGATCCCGCGGTCTGTTCGAAGCGGAAGCGATCGGCCCAGGCGACCACCGGGCGGAAGACGAGCTGATCGTAGAGCAGGATGACGATCGCCATCGCGCCGACGGCCATCCAGATCGCCGCAAAATCCTGTCGCTCGATCGCGATCGCCAACCACGATCCGAGTCCCGGCAAGGCGACGGTTGTATTGCCGACGGTGATCGCTTCGGAAGCGACGACGAAAAACCACCCGCCCGACATCGACATCATCGCGTTCCATACCAGGGCCGGCGTCGCAAACGGCAGGTCGAGCCGCAGGAACCGCCGCACCGGCGATAGCGCGAAACCATGGCTGACCTCGTCCAGGTCCGATGGCACGGTGCGCAGCGACTGATAGAAGCTGAACGCCATGTTCCACGCCTGGCTGGTGAAGATCGCGAAGATCGAGGCGAGTTCGGCGCCCATCACCTGGCCGGGGAACAATCCCATGAAAAAGGTCACGGTGAAGGTCAGGAAGCCGAGGATCGGCACCGATTGCAGGATGTCGAGCATCGGGACGATGATCTGCGCGGCGCGACGGCTGCGCGCCGCCAGCGTTGCGACGACGAAAGTGAAGCCCAGCGAGGCGAATAACGCCGCGAACATGCGCAAGGTGGTGCGCAGCGCATACCAGGGGAGGTTGATGGGATCGAGCGTGATCGGATGCTGCGCCAGGTCGGCAATCGGCGCGACCGTGCTACCGATTCCCTTGAGCGCTGCCGCCGCGATCGCCGCGAGCAGGATGAACGCGATCAGGTCGGCGCCATTGGGCGCGAGACCGATCCACAGCCGCGGAGACGCGCGCAGCACGCGCGTCCGCAAGGTGATTTCCGACATTGATGATTTCCTCGTCCGCGAGAGCGCCGTTGCGCGTCGGACGAGGCCGGTCGTTCAGGCCCCGATCAACGCGCTGGACGCGCCCAACTTCGACTGTCGCCGTCTGGCATGATGGGGTTGAGACCTTTTGTTGCGCCGCAGCACGATTCGCGGCGGGCCGGTGGGTGCGCTCCCGCGGCGTTCCTGTCAATCCGCTTCGGTCGCCAATCGGCGAACGCCACGAAAACGAGCCATTGGCGGTTGGGGCGAGACGGCTCGGCCTGGCGTCGCGCCCCGTCAGGCCGCGCGGTCGCGGCCGAGCTCATCCTTGCGCCGGAGATAGGGCGCGACCAGATTGCGTGCTCGGAACCATTCCTGGCGCTCGGGGCTCAGTGTCGCGAAATTGCCGATCACGCGCCGGCAATCGGGCGCCCTGCACTGGCAGATCATGTGCCAATTCGATTCCGCCAGCGTGGTCGAATAGTCCCAGCAGATCTCCTCGCCCGGCGCGATGTCGCGGATCGCCACCAGCACCACGCCGTGGTCGGTGAAGCGCAAGCCCGCATTGGGCGCGCAACTATGGTTGACCAAGTCGTCGATCCGTCCGGATGGGCCCATATAATGATCGGGCGTGACTTGGACGTACCGGTCCGATTGTCCGCGCATCAGGCTGGGAATGCGGTCGGCGCGGAAGCGGCGTCCGGTGAAGGACATCAGCCGGTCGCCCTCGACGAACGGCGCGGCGGCGAATACCGCCTTCCCAAGATGGTTCTCGCTCACCGCGAACAGGTTTGTGGGCGTGCGGATGGCATCGAGCACGTAGAAGCGGCCGTTGCGGAAGCCCAGCGAGCGCAAGGGATTGATCGTCGCCAGCCCGACCATGAACCAGATGCTGGCGTGGCAGAACAGTTCGACCAGGATATAGGCATATTCGCCGACTGGGCTTCCCGGCGTGCGTGCGGCGACCATCAGCGTCGCGAGGTCGCCGAGCGTCCAGAGCCCCCAAGCCGGCGACCGTTCACGCCCGCGATCGGCGACGACGCTGGCCCAGGTCGGCCAGAAGCTGACAGGCACGGCGGCCACCACCAGCATATGCGCCCAGAAAGCGTCGCGGAACATCGCCCAGATCGCCAGGGCGGTAAGGCTTGTCGCGATGCAGAATATTTCGGTGTGCGTCGGTACCGTCCAGGCGGACCTGCGCCACAAGGCAATCGTGATCGCGACGCAGGCTATGGTCGCGAACAGGAACACCCAACGTTGCAGTCCTTCGGGGTTTACCGCAGCATAGGTCGACGCCTCGACCGCGGTCGCCGCCGACCAGATCAGCCACGATGCACGGTTGGGTTCGACCAGATCCCGCTTCAGGCCCGTCAGATAGGCCGCATAGCCCGCGAAACTCGCGGCCAATGCCAACAGGAACAGGATCTTGACCATTCACCCCCGCTCGGCATGCCCCTCATGCACAACGCGGTATTTACCATGATGCCAGGAATCCGTCTATTCGAAAGCCTAGGAGTCAGCGCGAGTCGCTAAAGCATTGATGTTCGATTCCATTTTGCCCGGGATAGCGGGACGCAGGGTATCAACCGCGAACCAGGCTTGAGATTCGCCGGGTCGCCACCGCAGCAATCCTAATTGAGCTTGCCGTCGTCGCGCGCATCCGCAGCAAGATCGAAGCGCTGTTGCGCAGCCTGGATTACCGTCAGATGGTCGACCGCCCAGCGCGCGAGTTCGCCGACCGGCTGCTGCAAGGATTGGCCGAGTTCGGTCAGTTCATAATCGACCCGGGGCGGAATGCTGGGGGTGACGGTCCGCGTGACCAGACCGTCCCGCTCCAAACCGCGCACCGTCAGTGTCAGCATGCGTTGCGAGATGCCCTCGACCGAACGCCGCAATTCGCTGAACCGCTTCGGCCCATCGGCCAGCGCGTTGATCGTCAGCATACTCCATTTATCGCCGACGCGCTGGAGTACGCCGGTCACGCCGCGGCATTGCGGTCCATGGGGATTCACTATCGGACCCTTCGGTTACATCGTTGATACCGGGGCACATAATTGATCCTCATCGCCAAAAATGTGCCTTCTTGTGACGCGAATGATGGCGGTTATCTAGCGTGCCTAAGTAACTAATCAATACCAGCGAGGCATCATGATCATCCTTCATGTCGACAGCAGCATCACCGCCGAAAACAGCGTCACCCGCTCGATCGGAGAGTCGGCGATCGCCAGGTTGAGGACGCTCCACCCCGATGCCGAAGTCCGGCGTCGCGACCTCGCCTTGGATCCGCTCGGGCACATGACCCTGGGCGATCTCGGCGACACGTCGCTCGCCGAGGAGTTCCTCTCTGCCGACGTCATCGTGATCGGCGCGCCGATGTACAATTTCAGTATCCCCTCCAACCTGAAGGCGTGGATGGACCGCCTTGCGATCGCCGGCACCACCTTCCGCTACAGCGAGAAGGGTGCGGAAGGATTGGCCGGTGGACGCAAGCTGATCATCGCGTCGGCGCGTGGCGGCTTTTACGGGTCGGACACCGGCCAGGCCTGGCTCGACCATCAGGAAACCTATCTTCGTGGTTTCTTCGGGTTCCTGGGCGTGACCGACATCGCTTTCGTCCGTGCCGAGGGGATTGCGATGGGCCCTGATGCGCGGGCCAAGGCGCTCGAGGATGCGAAGATCCAAGCGACCGCGATCGCGGCCTAACCTCGGACGACGGACACAAAAAAAGCCGCCTTCCCCGAAGGGAAGGCGGCTCGGTTATTCCAGCGATTGAACGCGATCAGAAGCGGAAGGTGATGCTTCCGCGATAGCTCTGGTTCTTCACGTCGCTGCGATCGATCGTCGTGTCGGCGCCGACCGACAGCGTGACGTTCTTCATATCGATGGCAAGACCGCCAGAGGCTTCCCACCAATCCTTGTCGCGGCCCGCCAAAGCGAATTGCGCGGCAGGCCCGACGCCGCCGACGAAATTCGCGCCGAACGACGCCGGCTGATTGTCGAAGTCATGGACGTAATAGCCGGTCAGATAGGGTCGCACCTTGCCCCTGCCGCCACCCAGTGTCAGGCCCAGGCGGCCTTGGGTCGAGTGCACCCCTTCGCGATCGATGCGCAACGCCATCGGGCCTCCGCTCTCGGCAGTGTCGGAAAAGCCGATATCGCCGTAACGGATTGCGGCGCGCGGCCCGAGCTTGAGCCCGCCCAGGTTCGCCGTCCACGACACGCCCACTTCGCCGCTGACCGCCAGCGCCTGATCATCCGAGCGCAGCGTGTAAGGCGTTCCGACCAAGCTGGCCGATCGCACCATACGCGTATCGAACAGGCCGGCGGAAAACACGCCGTCGAGCCCGAAGCCGTTCTTCAGGCCGAGCTTGCCGTACAGCGTGCCCTGATAGAGTTCGCCCTTGGCGGTCGCGCCGGTCGTCGTCGTGCCCTGCGTGTTGGTGTAGGACAAGGCGAAGCCAATCGTAGCGGTCGAACTCACCTGCTTTTCGACACCGGCCGCACCGTACCAGCCGTCGAAAGTATCACGCCCGCCGGCGGGGATCGCAGTCGCCATCGGCGCGCTGTTGCCGTTCAGATAGCCGCCGGCGAAGAACACGCTGACGTCGTCGGGCACCTTGCCGGTCGAAATGTTGGTGGCCTGAGCTCCGCCGGCGACGCCCGGCTCGTACGATCCCATCGGACCGACATTGTTCAAATTGGCGGTGACGCTGAGCGGCTGACCGATGATCGCCACCGTGCCTCCCAGGTCGTCATTGCCGAGTGCCTGGAGCCGATCGCGATAGAAGCGCGCCATATTGTCGGTGGCGGCGGTGCCGAGCGCAGCCTTGAGCGTTTCCGTCCGCGGCGCCCAGCTTTCGAGCGTGGATCGGATCGTCGCCGCATTCTGCAGATCGAGTGGCCCATACAGCCCCGCCAATGCAGCGTAGCTGCCGGAACGATCGCCATCGAGCAGCTTGGCATAGGCCCCCTGTACAGGCGAGCTGGCCGCGACGACGTCGGCATATTTGCCGGCGACGATCTTCACCTTCACGTCATTGGCCGAATAGAGGAATTTCGGCGTCAGGATCGCGCTGAGCGCGGTCGTGCTGAAGGTGCCGGTCAACTGGTTCTGCGCGGTCAGGATCTGATAGGTGTCGCCGTCGCGGATCATATAGCCGGATGCCGGTGCGAACAGCACCGCGCCGCCGATCGACGCCAGCCCGTCCACCGCAACCCCCGGCGCGCTGAACTGGTTGGCGACCACCGCCAGCTTGTCCGACGCCCCGTTGGCGCCGAGGTCGATCAGCAGGACGTTGCCCGATGACAGCACCAGATTGCCGCCGACCGTCAACGTGCCGATCGTACCGACCGTACCCGGCGCGATCATGCCGGTCACGCTGGTCAGATACGGCGTGTTGATCCGGCCCCGGCCGTCCAGCGCGCCGGAGAACAACAGGTAATCGCCGACCGAGTTCATCGTCCCATCGACCGTGATCCGGCCATTGGTCTGGGTGATGTCGATCAGGCTGGTCAGCGATCCGCCATTGGCGATGTTCAGGCGCGCGCCCGATCCTGCAACGGTCAAGCGATCGACCGCGACATGGGTGTCGAGCGTGGTCGTGCCAGCGGCGCCCAGCGTCACGTCGAAATAGGCGGCGCGGGTGTGCGTCGCCGCGTCCGGATCGCGGTCGTTCGGCACGAAGTTGGTCGCGCCGGGCAGTCCGTTATCCAGCGTCGGATCGGGAATCGGGCTGGTGCCCGGCTGTCCGCCCGCCGGCGTGAACTGATATTCGGTCCCGTTATAGGTCTCGACGCCGGTGGTCGTGTTGTAGCAATCGCTGTTGGAACCCTGCTGGATGCAGATCTCGCCAAACTTGCCCGATGTGCCGTTGACGCCGTCGCCCAGCGTCGAGGGGACGCCGTTGACCAGATTGCCATCGACGATCGTCATGTAATTGGGGTCGATATTGGTGACCCAATGCGTCGGGTCGGTCCAGTTCGCGTCACCGGCTTTCGACCCGACATAATGGTAATTGTTGTTCGCCGCGATCCAGTCCCAATAGAGATAGAGCGGCTGATAGAAGGCCGACGTCCCATAGCTGGCTGAAGGCTGGCTGTTGAAATAGCGGCTGCCGCCCGACAGCACGCCGATCACCAGCTTCTTCGAAAAGGTGTCATCCAGGATCAGCGGCCCGCCCGAATCGCCGGGCGCGGTGATGCCTTCCTTGGGCAAGGCATTGTCGCGGAACAGGTTGAAATCATAGATGCTCGCGTTCAGCGCGCCGCGGCGCGGATCGTCGAAGTCGAGCTGATAGAGGTTCTGGGGCAGGCCGTCATTGACCCCGAACAAGAACCCGTCGACATCGTCGAGCGAGCCCAGCAGGCCGATGTAATTTTCGGCTACGCGGCGGCGGAAATCGACTCCGCGCGTGTCGCCGGTATTGCCGGTGCCGCTATCGCCATAGCCGGTGATCGTGACGTGATAGCCGGTGCCCTTGGCCGCATCGATCGATGCCGGCGCCGGCAGCTGCGACAGCAGGATGGCCCAGGTCGGAACGTTCGCCGCCGGCGTATCGAGCGTCGCTATCGCGATGTCGCCCTGCAGGAAGTTGTTGCCGATACCAAGCGAGGTCGACGCCGGATTATAGGTCACCTGATTGACGTTATAGAGATAGTTGGCGACGTCGGTCTGATACCCGCCGTACAACCAGTTGCCGAACGCGGAATTGCCGGGGGCATTGTTATTGGCGCGGAATCCGAAGGCGATCGGCCGGCCGCCATTGTCGGCACCATAGCCCCACGGATCCTGAAAACTATTCCCGTCCGGGCTTTCGTTGACGCAATGCGCGGCGAAGATGACCGTGCGCGGATTGATCAGGGTGCCGGTGCACAGGCCGATAAAGCCGTTCTGCTGATCGATGATCATCTCGCCGACGCCGGTCACGTCATTGGCGTCGAGCGCGCCATTGGGCGGCGTCGACGAATTGGGATTGCCGGGCTGCGAAATCACGATCTGCGGCTCGCGGATCGACGTCTCGGGCGGTGCTACCGACGTCGCGTCCTGCGGCGAATAATAATTGCCGGTCGGCGCGTTGGCGCCCGGATTGGCGATCGCGCCGGCGGTCTGGGCGTGGGCGCTCGCTGCAACGACGAGCGAGCCCAGCGCGGCGGACGTATTCAAGACGAAGCGAAGACGCGCGTTACGGCGCGCGGAACGGTGCGACATGTTTATCCCCTTTTTTGGTCCTGTTTCCCGCAGGACGAATAGAAGAATCGCTAACGCGTGCCGCGATTGGGTCAACCGGAATTGGCCAGCAATTCGGACATATTGAGCGCTAGGCACATGATCCGGCGCGATTGTTCGCCGGTTGTGTCCGCTCTGCTACAATCTCGATCAGTGCCGCGGCGCCGTGCTGCTTGGACAGCCGCCAGGCGCAGTCCCCGTCTCGAAGATCGCCTTGACGCACCGGTCATAGGCGTTGCGCGCGCCTTGCCGATTGTTGAGCCGCGCCACCGCGCCGATCGCTTCGGCCAGCAGGTCCAACTGCTCGCCATATTCGCCCTTGTCGATCAGGATCAACTCGCCCGATTTCTTGCCGGTCAGGGTCGGCAGGCGTTCGGTCCTGGTCATTTCAACGCTCGGCATCGGCAATATCGGCCGATCTGTTCGCATCGTCGACGACAGCGTTGAGGGATGCGCGCACCCCGGCAGTGTCGAAAACAGCGGGAGGAGCAACAACGCTGGCCCCGGTACCGGGCGTCGAATCGATCGCATTATGGATCTCCGTGATTTTGGAACGGACGAGGGCAGTGCTCTGGTCGTCGGCCGCCGCGACACGCTTGCCGATCGCATCGACGGTCGCCTGGGCGTGGCGTTCGTCGGCGCGCGCGGTAGCGACGGCCTTGGCGTGCGCCTGTTCGGCCTGCACGGCGACCTTCGCCCCGCCGGCCGTTTTGCCCGTGCGATAGATCAGCCCGACCATCGTGCAGGCAGCCGCGAGCGCGACCAGGACCGGCACCGCCCAGCCGAACAGGCGAGCGGCCCAGCCAGGCCATTTCCAGCCGAGCGCGAGGGAAATGAGGAACCCCATCAGCCGCCTCCCTTTCCACAGGATCGGCGATCAACATTGCCGATCCGGTTCTGTAACCAGGCGTGCAGGAACGCGATCATCTCGGCCTGGCGGGGAAAGGGCAGGAATGGCATCACCGTCGGCGCATTGCGTGCTGCCTTGCGCGGGTCGTAGGTCACTGCCCAATGCGCGATCCAACTGATCGGACTCTCGCGATACCGCTCGGTCAGCCCGGCGCGAAGCCCGGCATCCGCCTTCAGCCGCCGCAACCGGTGCTGCCGCGCCATCAGCTCGGCGACATAGTCCGGCGGCCAGGTCGGGCGAGGCGGCGTCGAAATCGCCGTCACCCCAATTCCTCCCGATAGCGCTCAGCCGCCTCACGTGCCGACATATCGCGCGTAATCGTCTCCGCAGCGCGCTTGCCGATCTCGCGCGGATCGGGAGCGGAGCCCTCGCGCCGCCCCGCGCGCGTCTTTTCCCACCACAGCATCGCCGTCGTGTTCCCGCCCATCGCGGTTTCGAACAAGGTCAGCGCGATCCGCGCATTGGCGATCTCGACACCGGCGTCCAGTTCGGCACGGCATCGCCGCTTCAATGTCGTCGCGCTCAATCCCATGATCCGCGCGATGACCGCATAGGGCGTTCCGATCTCGGCAAAGCGCCGCACATCCGCCCGCATCGCGTCGGTGATCTCGATCGTCGCCCGCGGGCTCGCGCGCGAAACGTTGGTAGGGTGGGACGGGGTAGGGGTGGTGAGCGCAACGGGAACAGCAGCGCCCTTGGCCGATGTCCCCGTGGTCGCCCGCTTCCGTCCTGCCATCCGAACTCCACTGATCGCAATCCGGCAGGTGCGTCGCGACAACCTTTTGCGGCAACGTTCGGACGTTGCCGCTTGAGTGTCCTAACCCGTGGAATGTCTGCGAGAAAATTGCGCGACGCCGTTTCGGTCGAACGCAAATTTGGATGATTGCTACATACACGTTTTTTCGTGGCAGTCAAGAAGTATTCACGTTTTGTTCTCATTTTCTCGATCGATCGCGAGTGGCGTCACCGCACCGTGTACCGCTGCCATCACAGCAACTCTCCCGCGCCCAGCCGTGCGTACACTGCCTCGACATCCTCGCGATCGACATCCCGTCGCGCTGCCGCCGCCATTTCGGGCCACATCCGCAACGCGGTGATCAACCGCCTGCGCGCCGTCCGCCATTGCATTCCATGCGCACGCGCCAGTTGCACGAACGACCGGTCGCTCAGGACCATGTCGAGAACCATCGCCGTCGGCCGGGGAATCGCCTCGCACCACGCGCGATAGGCGACCTCCAACCGTACGCGTTTCAGGGACTCAACCAACTGGTCCCGCCCCGAATTGGCAAAGTCGACGCGCGTTTCCAATGATGCCGACCGTATCGATCCGGCGCGCCGGATGCGTTCCGCCACGCCGGCGATCTCTTCGGCCGCCGCGCGCTCGTCCGCGCTGATCTTGCCCAGCCGTTCCATTCGATGCAGCGGCGACTGTCTCCTCCGCTCAGGCAGCGCGTTCGCCTTTTCGTGCGTCTCGGGCGTGCCTTCATTCTTGTGTCGCCACCGCTTGATCATTGCCTCGTGCCGCCCTTCGGCGTCCTCGCGTCGGTGCAGCGCCGCGGCCAGACGATCGGCAGCGTCGGGTCGCTTGTCGCGTTGAGGAAGGGCCGCCAGGCGGCGCTCGGCGCTCGCACGGATCATCGCGAGCCGGTCGTCCACCTGTCGGATCTTCGGATTGCTCTCCGCCAACGTCTTTCTCCTGACAATTTCGATGTCTGATTTGGCTGGCGCGATCGTTCAGCCTTTTCGCGCGTCAGCCTCGGGCCGAGTCCGACCAGGCGAAGGGACGATGCCGCCGTAGATGAGATCGGGATGGTCGCAGAACGGGTGCCCACATTCTGCGCACCTCGTTTCCGGTCCATCCTGGGATCCGCTGGTGCGTTCGGAACATGCAGAGCTGGTCATAGGTGAATTATTGGACATATTGTCCAACACTTCAACAATCGGTTGCTGCCTTGCGTCGGGGCGCGGTCATGGTACAATCTGTCCATGATCGATCCGATAACGCCCGAGGAATTCGACGCTCTCTACATCGCCAGGGTGAAGGCGCTTCGGCAGCTGAGAGGAATGACGGCCGGGCAGATGTCGACCCTGCTCGGCGTGCCGGCCGAACGATATCGCAAATACGAATCGCGCACGCCGATGCCGCATGCGTTGATGGAGCAATTCGCCTTGATAACGGGGGTGTCGGTGGAATTTCTTCTCACTGGACGGCGCGTGGCTGGGAAGGGACCATATCCCGACGTGCCCGGTCCGCACATGATCGAAAAATGGCGTACCGGCCAATTGGACAGTGAAGGCAAAAATTCGCGAAGGCGCGGCTGATTTTGGCCAGATCGTCCTGCGGATGGTTGTGTCAATCGGTGGAGTAATTGCCGTTGGCAATATTGAATGGTTGGACAATATGTCCCATATCTGCTGCTCGCCACTCTTCCTGCGTGGGAGCAATCGTTGCCGCCTGCCGCTGTTCAGCCCTTGCCCGAGCACCATCCAGAGAGCGTGCGTCTTCTCGCTGTCGACTGTTGGAGCGGGGACCCGGCGGTAGCCGCGCTGATCGACGCCGCGCGCGCTCTGATCCCGGTCGCGGAGACGCTTCGTGATCTGTGTACCCGCCGACCTTCGATCGACCGGCTGATCGCCGACGAAATCGGAGCGCTCGTTTGGGAAGCGACCGAAATGGGGCGGGTCAATGTCTGGCAGCGAGAACCGCGCGCCAGTGGCGTCATCGGCGCGATCTGGATCGAGTTGGAAAGCTTGCGCGCGCGCTGGATCGCCGCCCGGTTGCAGTCCGAGGAGCTTTCGCCGGCGGCGCAGAACATCGGACAGTGGTACGATCGATTGCAAGCGCTCGAAGAGGAAGCGCCGACGGTAGCGGTGGTGTGGAGCAACGGTCCGACGCGTCCGTGCTGAAAAGCAGGCCGGGCCAGTTTCGCTTTATCCTCTTGCCGCTGGCCCTCGGCCGATCGCAGTCTGGCTATGCCGACGCAGCGTGTCCGATCTGGCGTGGGCGGCTGGTGGAGCTGAGGGGAATCGAACCCCTGACCTCTGCAGTGCGATTGCAGCGCTCTCCCATCTGAGCTACAGCCCCGCCCACGCCGCAAGGGCGCTTCCGCCCTTGGGAGCGCGAGCCTCTAGCGACCATTTTCCGGCTTTGCAACACGCGGTCTGCCGCGTCGGCTAAACAGGTCGCGCCCAGCTGACGGACAACCTCGCTAACCTGCGTCAAGCGGTCGCTGAATTGCGGAACTGGCGGCCTTTGCGCCCCGTTTAAGCGGACAGGCGGGCGCGGTTCCCCCCTTTGCCGCGCTCGCCGTCCAACCACGATGAGAGGACCCGCCAGATGGCATATGAACGCTACCCCCGCGGCAATTCACTGCAAGGCGATTATTACGCGCCCGGCGACGACAATTACGGTCGCGATTATGGCTCGGGCCAGGATCGCACCTATACGAGCGCCCGCGAATATGAGGCCGCAGGTATGATCGGCCCCCGCCGTGGGCCGGATTTCGATCGCGACGATTATGACCGCGGCTATTACAGTCGCGGCCGTAGCTCGACTTTCGCCAATCGCGGATATGATTATGGCTCGGGCTCACGCTATCGTGGCAGCTACGCGCCCGATCGCAATCGCTTCGCCGATGTCGGTGACCGCGACGAGGATCGCGATTACGAGCGCGCCGACATGTATCGCGGTCGGCGCAGCGCCGCTCGCGGATATGACCGCGATCCGCGCGACTATAGCTATGATGACCGCAACTTCTTCGCCCGCGCCGGTGACGAGGTGCGGTCATGGTTCGGCGACGAGGAGGCCGAGCGCCGGCGCGAAGCGGATCAGCGCTACGACCAGCGTTATGGCGGTCAAAGCGACTATCGTGGCGACCACGACTATCACAGCTGGCGCGCCGGTCAGATCGCCGCGCTCGATCGCGATTACGACGAATATCGCCGCGAGAACCAGCAGCGGTTTTCCAACGAATTCGGTACTTGGCGCAACGAACGGCAGACCCAGCGGTCGAGCCTGCAGCGCGTGACCGAACATATGGATGTGGTCGGCTCGGACGGCGAACATATCGGCACCGTCGACAAGGTCCGCGGCGATCGCATCCTTCTCACCAAGAGCGATCCCGATGCCGGCGGCCGCCATCACTCGATCCCGTCGCGCTGGATCGACCGGGTCGATGACAAGGTAATCGTGCGAAAGAGCGCCGAAGAGGCCAAGGCCCATTGGCGCGACGAAGAGCGAAGCGCGTTCTTCGGCGGCGACAGCGCTGGCCGGGATCAGGACGAGGACAGCGACGGCCGCATCCTCAACCGTAGCTTCTCGGGCACCTATTGACGAAATCATGGGGCCCGGACGACGGCGTCCGGGCCCAACCTTTCGTTGCCCTGGCGATCCGTTCCGAGATCGTCGGCCGCTAATCCTTGATACAGGGCTCGCGGTCGAATCACCGCGCCGCTGGCCAATTGCTCGATGGCGTGTGCCGCCCAACCGACTCCGCGCGCTATGCCGAACAGCCGGAATGGTGCGTCTGCGGGCAGGCCAAGGGCTACCGAGATCGCGAGCAAGGCGAAATCTATGTTGGGCAATGCCTCGGTCGCGTCCATCACCACGTCGCGAAGCTCGATCAGCGCCGGGTCGAGCGCGACCAGCGGCAACAATGCGGCGGCACGCGGATCGCCGTGCGGATAGAGCGGATGGCCAAATCCCGGCAGGCCATGCCCGGCCGCTAGCCAGCGCGCGACCGCTGCATCGACGCCATTCGCCCGGGCTTCGGCAGCGAGCGCGGCGAGTGCGGCGCCGGCGCCACCATGTTTCGGCCCTGACAGTGTCGACAGGCCGGCCATTAGACACGCCGCCATCGGTGATCCCGTCGACGCCGCGACGCGCGCGGCGAAGGTGGAGGGATTGAGTTCATGGTCTGCGAGCAACACCAGCACGCGCCGAACAAGATCGGCGCCCGCAGTATCGAGCCGCCAGCCGCGTGCCAGGCGTTCGTGTATCGGTCCGTCTCCAGCCGCACCGAACGCGCCGGCGATCGCCGCGACTGCGACCGACGCTTCCTGTGCAAGCTTGGCGGGCGCTCGTCCAATCATCGGCTTGGCCCCGGCGATCAGCGCCGCTAGCGCCCGGAAGGGATCGCCATCGCCAACAGCTGTGGGGAACGCCGCTACCGGCCGTTCCCACAACAATGCGGCTATTTCTTCCAAAGTGGCGTGATCAGCCAGATCCACCGCCCGGCGCCCGCGAAAGATCAGTTGCCCATGCGCGACGGTCGAAATCCGCGTCGGAATAACAGGTTCACCCCAGGCCATCGCCGATGCCGCGATCGACGCGGTCCGCCGTCCCCGCGCGCGCCGGTTGGTCAGCGCCAGAATGTCGTCGCCACGATATTCGCTCCGTCGCGGATCGGCCGCATCGGCGCGCCGCTCGATCAGCCCGCGGCTGACATAGGCATAGAGCGTCTGCGGTCGCACGTTGAGCGTAGCCAATGCCTCCTCGCGAGACAGCCATTCCTGCATGATTGATTCACTTGATCAAGATTGATTGACGGTTGCGACACGACCATGTGCGCCGCGTCACGTCAAGGGAGTTTGGGTCGATGAATAGCGGTCTGGAAGATGTCGTCGCGGCGGAAACCGTGCTCTCCGATGTCGATGGCGAAGCGGGGCGGTTGATCATTCGCGGGCATCCGTTGGAGGCGCTCGCCGGACATTGGACGTTCGAACAGACCGCGCATCTGTTGATCGGTGGTTTCTTTGACGACCTGCCCGACCCCGAGCGCTTGGCCGCGACACTGGGGCAAGCGCGCGTCGACGCGTTCGACCGCGCCCGCCCATTGTTGTCCCTGCTGGCGGACCTTCCCGTCTATGACGCGATGCGCACGGCGATCGCACCGATGCCGGACGGCGTAACGCTCGACGACGCGCTACGCCTGATCGCCGCGCCGGCGGTGCTGATTCCCGCTTTGCTTCGTCAATCCGCCGGGCAGGATCCGATCGCCCCCGATCCGTCCTGCGGGCACGCCGACGACGTCGTGCGAATGCTCGGCCGCGATAAAGGCGGGGCGGCGCTCGACGCCTATCTGGTGACGGTCAGCGACCACGGTCTCAACGCATCGACCTTTGCGGCGCGCGTCGTCGCGTCGACCCAGGCCGGGCTGACATCGGCAGTGCTGGCGGGGTTGGGCGCGCTGAAGGGCCCGCTCCATGGCGGCGCACCCGGTCCGGTGATCGAAATGCTCGACGGCATCGCCGCGGAAGGCGACGCGCACGCCTGGATCGAGCGCGCGCTCAATCGCGGCGACCGCCTGATGGGCTTCGGCCACCGCATCTACCGTGTCCGCGACCCGCGCGCCGATGCCTTGAAGGCTGCACTCCACACGCTTGATCGCGCCGGCGGGCGGCTGGAATTCGCCGAGCAGGTCGAACGCGTCGCGCTCGTCGCCTTGCGCCAGCGCAAGCAAAGCCGCGTCATCGAAACCAATGTCGAATTCTACACCGCATTGCTGCTCGAGGCGGTGGGTTTTCCGAAAGAGAGCTTCACCGGCGTATTCGCGATGGGCCGCGTCGTCGGCTGGATCGCTCACGCCCGCGAGCAAGCGCTGACCGGTCGGCTGATCCGGCCGAAGTCGGTCTATGTTGACGAAGGCAAGGCGCGAGCGGCTTAGAGCGCAATCTCGGAGCGGTTGGCGGCGCTGCGCAGTCCCGCGTCGAGCACTTCCATCACGGCGATCGCCTCGCTCGCCGGAACCGGGTTCGCGCCGTTGCCGCGAATGGCATCGGCCAGCGCCTGCCAAAAGATCCGGTAATCGCCGCGCTCGTTGGGCACAGGGTAAGTATCGCCGGTATCGCCGATCGTCAGCGCGCCTTGGATCGGATCGACACCCCAATCCTCGCCTCCCGGCGCGCGCCCGGCGAGCGTCGCGGCTTCCTGCGGGTCACTGCCATGCTTGATCCAACTCGCGTGTGTGCCGTGCACCGCGAACCTCAGGCCGTGTTGCGCCGCGAGCTTGGTAGCATGCAGAATTACGCGATGGCGCTCATAGCGCAGCACCGCGTGGAAATAATCAGGCGACGGCGCGCCCCCGCGCAACGTCGCCAGGTCCAGGCTCACTCCCGCTGGCTGCCCGAATAACAGCACCGCCTGGTCGACCAGATGCGGCCCCAGGTCGAGCCAAGCACCACCTTCGCGCGCTTCCTTCCACAGGCCCGTCGGGGTTGGACGCCACCGGTCGAAATGGCTTTCGAACTGGACGATCTCACCCAGCGAACCGTCCGCGATCAGCCGCCGCAGCGTGCCGAAATCGGCATCCCAGCGGCGGTTCTGGAATATCGTCACCAATTTTCCCGAGGTCTCGCCCGCTTCCGCGACGCGGCGAGCATCGGCCAGGCTCGTGGCGAACGGTTTGTCGATCAGTGCATGCTTGCCGGCCTCCAGCGCCGCAATCGCGTGCGCGGCATGGAGCGGGTCGGGGCTGGCGACGACGACGAGATCGATGCCGGGTTCGGCCAACAGCGTCGCGACGTCAGGAACGACAAGCATGCCTGGCAGATCGGCATGAACCTTGGCCGGATCGCGCGTGACGACCGCGCGTAAGGTCATGCCAGGCGTGGCACGGATATAGGGGGCATGAAACGCCCGGCCCGCCAGGCCATAGCCGATCAAGCCGACACCGATTTCCTGCATTTCCGTGCCCGATCTTTCGCCAATGATCGGCCTATGCTCCGTCGACAAGACTGGCACAAGTTACCGGAGCGATCGTGTTCCGTCTCCGACACCGCGCATTAATTTCCGTCGACCCTGGTCCTATTTCGGCCAGGTTTCCGCCGGTGCCGGCGCCCCGACTGACGAGGGCGACGCATGGATCGCCTCTTGCCATTCAGGCGACAGATCGGGGATGCCGGGTGACGCCGGAAAGCGCGTGCGCGCCGTCGCGAACAAGGCTCGAGCGACCGCAGCACCTGGCGCGGTCGCGCTGATGCCTACCCAACGCCAGTGCCACGGCTCCCACGTCACGCCTTGCGCGTTGCCCGGTGGGAACGACAATTCGAACCCGAATTCGGTTGCATGCTGCAACAGCCATTTGCCCGGCGGCGAATTGGCGATGCAATCGCTGACATCGCCGCAACCCGGCGCCAGCGGCCGGACCGCGAAATCGAGCGCATAGCCCGTGGCATGCTCGCTATAGCCGGGCGGGGCCGAGCTCTTGGCGCGCTCGGCGGCGTCCTTGCATCTTTTGCCCGGCCCGATCTGGCTGCAGAAAATCTGGCGTTGGCGTGCGGTCGTGCGGAAACAGGATATGCCGTGCAGCCTGCCTTTCACCCCCGGCACCTGATCGGCGGCGGCGAGCAATTCGCTCACCGCCGCTGCGGCATCGCGATGAAGTTGGCAGGATCGCCCCATCCCGAAATTGCCGGGAATCGTGACCATGTCGGCGGGATTGCCATCGGGATAGGGAATATGCCCCAGGACCCGGCCGTCGGGCAGCGGCTCGACGGTCTGGCCGTTGCACAAGGTGACCGGGGTCAGCGCGAGAGCCGTGGCAGGAGCGAACACAGCAAAGGCAACCAGCAGCCACCGCAACGGCATCAACACGCTCCTGGGGAAACAAAGCACGCACCCACTGGCACGGGCGCGGCTTGAGTGGCAAGGGGTAGACCATGCTGGCGGATAAGGTGTTGTTCCTCGACGGTGAGGCGATGGTGATCGACAAGCCTGCGGGCCTGCCGGTCGATCCGCCGCGCCGTGGCGGGATCAGTCTGGAGAACCATCTCGACAGCCTGACGTTCGGGTTCCAACGCTGGCCGATGGCGGTGCATCGGCTCGACCAGGATACGTCGGGCTGCCTGCTGCTCTCGCGCAACCCCAAGGCTCACGCCCGCCTGCAACAAGCCTTCGAGGCAAACCGCGTGGAGAAGCGTTATCTTGCCGTGCTCGAAGGCGTGCCGGATGGAACGGAAGGCGTGATCGACCTTCCGCTCGCGAAGGTCTCGTCTCGCGAAGAGGGGTGGCGGATGACGGGTTCGCCCGATGGCAAAGCCGCGCGCACTGCCTGGCGCGTGCTCAGCACTGCCGGCGGACGCGCCCTGGTCGAGTTCCGTCCGGCGACCGGCCGAACCCATCAGATTCGCGTCCACGCGCTCGAGGGGCTGGGCATCCCGGTGGTCGGCGACCCGGTCTATGGCCGCGCCGACAAGGCCGGGATGCTGCTCCACGCCGCTGAATTGGTCGTCCCTCGTGACGGCAAGCCGGCGATCCATGCCGTCGCTCCGATCCCCGAACGGTTCGCGGCTGCGGGCTTCGGTCATGAGTGACGGAGACGGCTGGGTCGACCGAGTCGATACGGCCATTGTCGAAGAGCGCTTTCTTGCCGCGACCGGGCCCGGCGGTCAGAATGTCAATAAGGTCGCGACCGCGGTTCAGCTTCGGGTCAATGTCTTTGCGCTCGGCCTCCAGCCTTATGCTTATGAGAGACTCAAGGAATTGGCCGGCAGCCGGATGACGGCGGGCGGCGAGTTGCTGGTCACCGCGCGCCGTTTCAGGACGCAGGAAGCCAACCGCCAGGATGCGCGCGAGCGGCTGGCCGAACTGATCCGCGCTGCGCACGTCCGTCAGGCCAGGCGCGTCAAGACCAAGCCGTCGCGCGCGGCCAAGGCGCGGCGGGTTGACGAGAAGAAGGGTCGCAGCACGGTGAAAGCCGGACGCGGCAGAGTCCGCATCGACTGAGGGAATAGCCGATGGCCAAGCCCAGCCCGAACCTGCGCCGTTACACCAGCCTGCCGGTGGCGATCGACATGCTGATGAACGAGCGGATCACGCTCGTCAGTCCCTCGGCCTGGGTCGACGCCAACGACCGCAAGGCGATGGCGGTCTATCAGGAGCATCTCGGCCATGGTTTCGTCGGCGCCGTTTGCCTGACCGAGGCGCCCGAGACATTTCACCATTGGCAGGTGTTCGCCGGCGGATCGGCGGGTGTCTGCATCCATTTCGACAAGGCGCGGTTCTGCGCGATGTTCGACGGTCGCCCCAATTGCCTGATCGGACCGGTCGACTATGTCCGTATCGCCGACATCGCGACGATCGACGCCAGCGACATCCATCGGCTCCCGTTCATGAAGCGCGCAGGTTTTCGCGACGAAGCCGAATTTCGTGCGATCGCGGTCGGCGGGGAAGAGGAGGACGTGATCCACATCCCGCTCGATCGGAGCGCCGTCAGCCGCATCACCTTCAGCCCGACCATCCCGCCGGTGCTGGTCGACACCACGCGACGCCTGCTCCATCAACTCCCCGGCTGGGAAAAGCTCCGCATTGTGCAATCCCGCCTGACCGACAGCGTTTCGTGGCAGCGTGCCCTGGAGAAGTACCCGGTGCGGCATGCTGGCGGGACCGGAGGGACGGAAAAGAAACCCGCCTGAGATCCACCCAATCCCTGGCGTTCCGAACCGGCGATCATTCCCCCCCCTCCCGCTCGTCCGCTGCGATCGCTACATGGCGTCTCATGTACGCCTTCGACATCGCCGCCGGCTCTAAGCCCGACCTCTATCGCGACCTGCTCGCCGCTTGTGACGCGGTCACGGCGGGCGAGCCCGACGGCGTTGCCAACATGGCCAACGTCGCCTCTCTGCTCTGGCAATATCTGCCCGACCTGAATTGGGCGGGTTTCTACCGCAATGTCGGCGACGAGCTCGTGCTGGGACCGTTCCAGGGCAAAGCGGCATGCATCCGCATTCCGTTCGGCAAGGGCGTCTGCGGTGCCGCGGCGGCGACGCGCGAGACGCAGCTGGTTGCCGACGTCCATGCATTTCCCGGCCATATCGCTTGCGATGCCGCGAGCCGCGCCGAATTGGTCGTGCCGATCGTATCGGGCAATCGCGTCGTCGCGGTGATCGATCTCGACAGTCCCGAACCCTCCCGCTTCGATGAAGAGGATGCTGCCGGAATCGAACAGATCGCCCGATTGTTGACGGATAGGGTTAACAGCTGAATCCTGATCCAGATCGGGACAAACATAACGCTGGCGAAAAACTGGCGGAAAACCGGGGTTTTTGGTAGTCATTCCCAAGATTGATCGTGCCGGCTTGGTTAATGGCCGCGCCGAGTAACAGGGAGTGTTAACCATGCGAACCCTAGTGATTGCCGCGGCTGCGGCCACTTTGGCCTTTGGCGGCGGCGCCGCCGACGCCCAGCGACTCGGCAACAATGGCGCTCCCGCCGGCGGCTGGAGGGGCGGCCAACCCGCGCCGCAGGGCCAGCCGATGCCTCGCCCCAATCCCGGCCAATGGCAGGGACCTCGTCCGGGCAATCCGGGCAGCTGGAATGGCAATGGCCCGCGTCCCGGCAACCCGGGGAACTGGAACAACGGGGGCCAATGGCGCGGCGGCTGGAGCGGTCATCGCAGCCGTTGGGGCAATCGCGTCGGCGGCTATTGGTGGGCCGGCGTCCAGGCTCCCGGCGGCTGGAACGGCTATTCTCGCATCAAGCGCGGCAAGCGCATCCCGAATTATTGGCTGGCGTCCAATTTCATTATCGGTGACTGGCAGCTCTATGGGCTGATGACGCCGCCCGCCGGCTATTATTGGACGCGCTATTACAACGACGCGCTGCTCGTCGACCGGTATGGCGTGGTCTATGATGGCGCCTATGACATCGATTGGGACCGTTATGACGACGGTTACGCCTATGACGACAGCTATGGCTATGGCTCCGGACCGAACTTCGGCGGCCCGGCTCCGGCTTATGGCGCCGACTATGCCGCGCCGGGCTATGGCGGCAACAGCAGCTATTACGAGGAGCGCACGGACTATCGTGCCGTGCCGCCGCCCCCGCCTGCTCCGGCCATCGCCTATCGCGGCGGCTATGCCGGCACCTATTTTACGCCGCCAGGCACCACGACCACGATCGTGATCCCGGGCGCGGCCACCACGACGACGACCACCGAATATATCACCGAGACGTACCGTCCGGTGGCCCGCAAGGTCTACCGCGCGCCGGTGAAGAAGAAGTGGCGGCCCAGGGTGCGGTGCACCTGCACCTGCACCTACGTCTGCCGCTGATCTGAGCGTTCGTTGGGGGGACGCTGCCCGTCGTCGCGATCGCGACGGCGGGCAGTTCCGTTCCCGTCTGCCTCCAGTTGAAGCGGAAAATATTGCCAGGGCGCTGATCGCTGCTCCAACTGGACGATGCGCGCGACGTTATACGCCAACGCGCTGGCCTGATTTTTAAGTCACTCCGCGCCCGGGCCGAAGCCAGTTCGTAAGATGCGGCGTCCGGCCGCGGCTTCTGCTCGCGGCACCGGTTAAGTCGAGTCGCAAAAGCGTCATTTCACGAGCTTTTTTGGCGCGTCGGCAGCAATTTAGGTCGCGCTCTGCTTGTTTGCGACCCTTAACAACCATCCGTAACATTGCGTATTGCAAGGCGAATTTAGCGTGATCGCATCCGCCTTGCAGTTACGATAGTTCCTGCTACCGTTAGGCGTCCTCACTCGAAAAAGGAGTGGTTATGCGTCGAGCAGTCGCGGTTGGTGTTTCGCTGGTGGCCCTTGCATGGGCTGGATCCGCTTCGGCGCAGGACGCGCCGCAGAGTAACCCTCCGGCAACGGCGGTCGTCCCGCCCGACGATAATGCGCCGCGGGTCGGCGACATCATCGTCACGGCGCAGAAGCGCTCCGAAAATCTGCAGGACGTGCCGGTTGCGGTCAGCGCGGTGACCGGCAAGACGCTCGAGAACAAGCGCATCCTCGACCTAGTCGACCTGTCGAACGCGACTCCGGGTCTGCAGATCAAGTCGGACGATAACGGTGCCAATCCGCGCATCTTCATCCGCGGCGTGGGCGTCAACGACTTCAATCCGGCAACCGCCAGCGCAGTCGGAATCTATGCCGATGGCGTCTATGTCGTGTCGCCGCTGGCCCAGCGTTTCGCCTTTTTCGACCTGCAGCAGGCCGAGGTGCTGCGCGGGCCGCAGGGCACGCTCTATGGCCGAAACACTACCGGCGGTGCGCTCAACATTTCCAGCCGCAAACCCGGCGATACGATCGAAGCGGACTTCCTCGCTGAATATGGCCGGTTCAACTCGGTCAATCTGCAAGGCGGGGTCAGCTTGCCGCTGGTCAAGGACCTGCTGTCGGTGCGCGTCGCCGGCATCTACCAGCGCGACGACGGCTATTCAATCAACCGGCTGACCGGCAATCGCGGCAACGACGCCAATCGCTGGGCGGTGCGCGGCAGCGTGCATTTCACGCCGTCGAGCGCAATCACCGACGACCTTGCGGTCACCGTGGGCAAGTCGCGCGGCGGATCGATCTGGGCGTATAACCGTACGTTGTTCCCGGTCAGCCCGGATGTCGCGGGCCCCGATGGTCTTTGTGCGCCGGCTTATTACGGCACCGCGAACTGCACCAACGCGGTCGGCTATGCCAATGCCAGCAAAAACCTCTACCAGGGCGACTACAGCTTCGAGGGCAAGGACAAGGTCAACCTGTTCACAGTTGCCAACACGCTGACGATCAACCTCGGCTCGGCCGACATCGTCTCGGTCACCGGCTACCAGCATGCCGACCGCAATGATCAGGAGGAAACCGACGCCAACCCGCTGCCGGTGATCACTGCCAGCTATATCGCGCGGCAGAACACGTTCAGCCAGGAACTGCGCCTGCAATCGAGCGGCAAGCCAGCGCTGCGCTACGTTTTTGGCCTCTATTACGCACACGATTATCTCAGCAACAATTCTGCTTACGACGTGCTGTCGTTCCTACCCCCCGATCCGGTGCAGGGTATCGGCCATTTCATTTGGCCGCTGACGCAAAAGACCGACAGCTATGCCGCGTTCGGGCAGCTCGACTACGACCTGACCCCACGCCTGACGGTAACGGCCGGCCTGCGCTATTCGGCCGACCATAAGGATTTCCATTATTTCAGCGGGGAAACGCTCACTCCCTACCCGTATTTCACCTTCGATGGTTCCAAGACGTTCGACTCGGTCTCGGGCAAGTTCGGCCTGCAATATCGCTTCACACCCGATGTGAATGCTTACGCGAGCTATAGTCGCGGGACGAAGAGCGGCGGTTTCTTTAGTGGCCAGACCGATCAGATTGCCAATATCGGCCCGTACAAGGACGAGACGGTCAATGCCTATGAAGCCGGCCTGAAGACCGAATTGCTCAACCACACCCTGCGCGCCAACCTTGCCGCCTTTTATTACGATTATCAGAACCTCCAGGTTTATACGACCGTGATCGACCATCTGATCACGCGTCAGCTGTTCACTAACGCCTCTGCCGCGCGCATGTACGGTGGCGAGCTGGAACTGGAGGCGACGCCGACCAAGGGCCTGACGCTGTCGATGAACGCGGCTTTTCTCAACGCGACTTATCGTAACTTCGTGTCGGCCGACGCAAACGCCGACTATTCCGGCAACACGCTGCCGTCGGCGCCCAAGATCAGCGTCCAGACCGCGGTCGACTATACCCAGCCCGTATCGTTCGGCGCGATTGTCGCCAATGTCAGCGCGAGCTATCGCAGCAAGGTCTTCTTCGACACCGCCAACACGGCGCGATTGAGCGATCAGGCTAGGGTCTATGTCGACGGACGGCTGGGCGTGCAGCTCGTTCGCAACAAGCTAGAGATCGGCGTCTGGGGGAAAAACATCTTCGGAGAAACCAACATCTCCGACATCACGCCGATCGCGAGCCTGGGCTTCGACGTCGTGAGCGTGGGGCCGCCGCGCACCTATGGCCTCTACCTCCGCGCACATTATTGAGCGGCGGGCGAGAGTGACCGGGATCACGACCGAGAGCGAATATGGCTGGATCGGCCCGCGCCCTGGCGCGGTGCAGATCGCAGCAATCCTGTTCGCGGGCGTCGCCGGAATCCTGTTCGCAGGTGTGGGGCCGCTGCTGCTCGGTGGTCTCGAGGCATCAGGGCGGATCAGCCCCGCCCAGCTGGGGCAGGCCGGAACCGCCGAATTGCTGGCCATGGGCCTGGCGGCGGGGCTGACGGGGCCGCTCTATGGCATCAGGAACCTGCGGCTGCTGACGATCCTGTGTGGGCTGGCGATGGCCGGGCTCAACGCGCTGTCGATCGTCGCCGACGGCTGGACAGTGGTTCTCGTTCGCGGCCTCAACGGCATCCCGAGCGGTGCGCTGATCTGGCTGATGACCGCGATGATCGTGCGTTCGGCGCGACCCGACCGTTGGGCCGCGATCTATCTCACCGTACAGACGCTGGCGCAGGCAGTGATCGTCGCCGCGCTGGGCGCCTTGGTCGAAGGGGCGGCCGGCGTAGGAGCGGGGTTCGCGGTGCTTGCCGCGATCGGCGTCGCGACCGGGCTCGCCGGATTGCTGGTGCCCAACAGCCTGGCGGTGTTGCCGGTCGATCCTGACCAGCCGACCGGACGGCTGAGCACGCGCGGGCTGGTCGCGCTCGCGGCCGCCTTCGCGTTCAATGCCGGCATCCTGGCGGTGTGGATCTATGTCGAGCCCCTGTCGCGTCAGTCGGGACATCCCGCGGGCACGGCAGGGCTGGCAATGGCGCTGTCGCTCGGTGCGCAAGTCGTAGGCGGGTTGCTCGCTACCTTCGCTGCGGGGCGTATTCCGACCGCGCTCACTCTCGTCGTTTCACTGGTCGGCATGGGTGCCGCGATGGTCGTCTTCGCCTATCTGCCCGGCGCCACCGTTTTCCTGACCGTATCGGCGATGTTCGGCTTCCTGTGGATGTTCGCTTCGCCCTTCTTCACGCCTCTCGTGATCGATGCCGACCCGACACGGCGCGCGGCGATGTTCGGGTCGGGCGCGGCCCTGCTCGGCTGCAGCGCGGGACCGTTCCTGGCGTCGCTGTTGGTGGGTGAGGCGGATGTGCGGCAAAGCCTCGTCCTCGGCATCGGCCTGCTCGCGACATCTTTGGTGATCGTCATGCTGCTGTACTTTGTGCGGGCCAAAAGCCACTCCTTCGCCGCATGACGACAGCCTCTTCGCCTTCCCACCCGCCCGCAAGGCAGGCCGGCAAACGCCGCCGCCGAGCGATTCCACTCGCGACCAAGCATCGCCCTATACAGGCGCGCGGTCAGGACACGTTCGAACTGATCCTCGACGTCGCCGGCGAATTGCTGCGCGAGATCGGGTTCGAACAGCTGACCACCAACCTGATCTGTCAGCGCGCCGGCCTGACTCCGCCGGCGCTCTATCGCTATTTCCCGAACAAATATGCGGTGCTGAAAGAACTCGGCGACCGGCTGATGCGCGCGCAGGACGACGAAGTGCTGATATGGGCCGCCGAGGGCGGCCTGACCGGCGCGACGTTCGAAGAACGACTCGCCAAGAGCATTGCGATCCAGGAGCGAATGGTCGCGGTCCATCGCGAATTCCCCGGCGGCATCGCGATCGGCCGGGCGTTGCGCGCCGTGCCGTTGCTCAACGATTTGCGCATTCGCTCGCGCGACATGGTCGCGGCCGCCTTCGCCGAGACGTTGCGGGTCCAATATCCCAAGACCGACGAGCGCCGGATCCAGGTCGCTTGCCGGCTGATCGTCGAACTCGGTTACTCGGCCAGCGAGATGGTGGTCGAGGAACCCGATCGCGACGCCGACATCATCAACCGCGAAGTGTGCGTGATGTTCGCACGCTATCTCGAGCATTTCGACTGACCGCTGCCGATGGAGAGAGCAGGCATGGAGTGGCACAATTGGTCGGGCAGCGTCGCCGCTCGTCCGCAGCGTATCGAGCGTCCGAAGACCCGCACCGAGTTGGCGGGCCTGGTCCAGGCCGCCGGCAAAGTGCGCGTCACCGGCGCCGGCCATTCTTTCATGCCGCTGTGCGAAACCTCCGGGACCTTGCTCAGCATGAGTGATTATGAGGGTGGGATCGACATCGCGCCTGACCGACGCACGGCTTGGGTCCCCGCCGGCTGGGGGCTCGATCGGCTGACCGAGGCCCTGTGGGCCGAGGGGCTGTCGCTGATCAATCAGGGCGACATCAACCCGCAATCGCTGGCCGGCGCCACAGCTACGGGCACGCACGGCACCGGTGCGGAACTCGGCAGCCTGTCGACCCAGGCCTGTGGCTTTGAGTTGATGCTGGCCGATGGCAGTCTGGTCGAGTGCGGGCCCGATCGGAATCCCGACCTCTATCAGGCGCAGCGTCTGTCGCTCGGGCTGTTCGGGGTCGCCACACGGATCCGCATCAACGTCTTGCCGGCTTATTATCTCGAGGAACGGATCGAGCGCCGCCCGCTCGCCGAAATGGCCGAGCGCTGGGAAGAGTTCGGTGCCGCCACGCGCCATTTCGAGTTCTTCGTCTTCCCTTATGCCGATTACGTGATCTTCAAGACGCTCCATCCAGTCGAGGGCAGCGGCGACCTCAAGCACACGACCGATATCGACGAATCGATCTTCCGCAACATCTGCGAAATCGGCCGCCGCGTGCCCAAACTGATCCCGACGCTGCAGCGCTTCATGATGAAGATGAGCGCGAAGCCGACCCAGCGGACCGGTCCCGCCTGGCGCGTATTCCCGTCCGATCGCACGATCCGGTTCGAGGAAATGGAATATGAAATGCCACGCGCGGCCGGCCTGCCGACTTTGATGGAGGCGATCGCCTATATCCGCCGCCGCAAGCTCCCGGTCGCTTTCCCGTTCGAATTCCGCCTGACCGCCGGCGACGACATCTGGATGAGCCCGTTCCACATCGGCCCAGCCGCTTCCATCTCGTTCCACCAATATGCCAGGATGCCCTGGCGCGACCTGTTTACGGAGATGGAGCCGGTGTTGCGCAGCTCGGGCGGCCGCCCGCATTGGGCCAAGCGCCACACCATGACCGCTGACGATGTCGCTCACCTCTATCCGCGCACCGGTGACTTCCTGCGCGTCCGCGAAACCGTCGATCCGGGCCAGAAGTTCGTCAATGACGACCTTGCCCGCCTGTTCGGCCTGACCCCTCCCGCCCGGAGCTGACCCACGTGAACGATTTGGAACTGCATGCCCATTTGATCGGTCGCCAGGGGTCGCGCCGCGACCTCAACACACCGGTGCTTGTGCTCGATCTCGACCGGTTGGACGGCAATATCACGCGGATGGCGACGTTCGCCGCCACTCACGGACTCAAGCTTCGCCCGCACGCCAAGACGCACAAGAGCGTCGACATCGCCAAGCGCCAGATCGCGGCGGGCGCGATCGGACTGTGTTGCGCCAAGATCGGCGAGGCCGAAGCGCTGGCAGATGGCGGGATCACCGGGCTGCACATCACATCGCCGGTCGTGCCGGCGCCTGCGGTCGATCGGCTCGCTGCGCTCAACCTGCGGTCGGCGAATCTGATGACGGTGGTCGACAATCCCGACAACGCGCGCGCCATCGCGCAAGCGGTCGAGCGGGCAGGCGAGGCCAGGTTATCGGTGATCATCGACGTCGATCCCGGTATCCACCGCACCGGTGTTGCGTCACCGGAGGCCGCCGTCGAACTGTTCGAGGTCATCCGCTCGCTCCCGGCTTTGGTCTATCGCGGCGTGCAATTCTATTGCGGCTCGCACCAGCACATCCATGCCTTCGCCGAGCGCGAGGCGGCCATGCGTGAGCGCGCCGACTATCTCCGCACGATCATCATAGCCCTGGCCGAGGCCGGCGGCGCGCCGGAGATCGTCACCGGAGGCGGCACCGGGACGCACCGTATCGATGTTGGCCTCGGCATCTTCACCGAGCTCCAGGTCGGCTCCTATATCTTCATGGACGACGAATATCGCGCCTGTGATCTGACCGGCGAGGAGGGCGCGGCGATCCCGTTCGAGACCTCGCTGATGATCGACACCAGCGTGATCAGCGCCAACACGCCCGGCCTTTTCACACTCGATGCCGGGATCAAGTCGATGGCGACCGACGCGCCATTACCCTCCGTGGAGACGGGGGCAGCCGATGGCGCGCGCTTCTTCCTCATGGGCGACGAACATGGTGCCCTGTTGACCTTGCCGGGCTCGCTCGCGCTCGGCGATCGCGTCTCGCTCCGCACTCCGCATTGCGACCCGACAGTCAACCTCTACGACAATTACCATGTCGTGCGCGGCCAGACGCTCGACGCGATCTGGCCGGTATCGGGAAGGGGGCGCTCGCGCTGACTAATGGTCGGGCCTGTGCCTGTACAAGCTTTGGCTTGCTTTATTCACCCTCACCCTTCCGGCGCTTCGCGCCTCCCTCCCTCTCCCGATGGGAGAGGGAAGGGGCCCGCCGCCGCAGGCGGTGGGAAGGGTGAGGGTGAATGGATCAAGTCAATGAACGCAAAACGCTTCTGCTTATCGCCGCGGTGCCGGCCCGGCGAACGTCACCAGGCTTTCCGATCCGTCCGCCGCCACCGCTGAGACGCCGACGAAATTGTCGTCGATCGGCACGTTCTTGAGCACCAATTCAGTCGTGCCGGTGACGTCACGGCTGCTCGTCCAATTCTGCGTATCGGCGCGGCGCCAGTGCACGCGATATTTCGCGGCACCGTCGACCGGCTGCCAGCGGACAGTCGTGTCGCGCGACAGGGCGCCCTGGACCGTCACTCCCTCTGGCGCGGCAGGCGCGGCGGCGAGCCGGCGGATCGTCGCGATGTTGATCGCCGCCACCTTGGCCAGATAGGCGAAATCCATCTTGTCGATCGTGTCGCCATAAGCGACGCCATTCTCGGTGCGGACATATTGGTGTTGGCCGTCCCAGCGCTCGGCGGCGACGGTGAAGCGTACCGCCGGATAGCCGAGCTCGAGAAACGGCAGGTGATCGCCGCCGCGTCCGAACCGGTCGGGACGGCGAACGATGAACGCATCGAGCCCGCCGGGAATGCCCGCCGCGACCTGATCGATCGTCTTGGCCAGCGCGCGGCTGGGACCGTCATCCTCACCGCCATTCATCCGCCGCGCGAGATCGCCTTTCAAATCCTCGCTCTCGCGAATGCCCTCGGAAAATACCCGCACGCTCTTGTTGGCGACCACGCCGCCCTGGCCGATGGAATTGCCGACGATGTCGTTGTTGAGCATCGCGGTCACCTTCCAGCCGCGCTCTCGGGCGGTGTCGGCAAGGAGTTTCCCGCCCCACAATCCCTGCTCCTCACCCGAGAACACCGCATAGACGATCGTCGCGCGGAACTTCCGCTTCGACAGGATTCGCGCTGCTTCCAGAACGACGGCGACACCCGACGCATCGTCATTGGCCCCTGGCGCGTCAGCCTTCGCGTCCATGACGTCGCCGACGATCGAATCGATATGCCCGCCGATTATGATCACGCGATTGGGATCCGAACCCTTTTGCACTCCCAGGACATCGACGATGTTCACCCCGTTGGGTGCGCGTGGGCCGGTGAAATTACGCGCGATCGTCTCGCTCGCCACGCATCCGCCGCAAGCCGCCCCGATTGTATCGAACTGCGCTCTCGCCCAGGCCCGGGCTGCTCCGATTCCCCGTTTGGGGTCGTTGGGATCGGATAGCGAGTGCCGCGTGCCGAACCCGACCAGCGCGCTGACGGTTGCTTTCATCCGAAGCGGAGAGGGCTGTTCGACCGCGGGAGCGGCAGAGGCGAGCAACAGCGGGGCGAGCATCAGGACTTTGCGCATGCAACAACCTGACTCGATCCCATTGTCTGCGCAATGAAATTGGTTGGGCAATACCTTAGCGTGCACTGAGAAGGCGGAACGTCGCGTGGCGGCGCGAATTGACGCACCATGAATAATATTACGCAACGCCTGCGAAACGATTGGCACTTACACAGTTAAGACACGTTCGTCTCAGTAACAGGAGGTGCACGTTATGGCCACGGAACGCGTAGTCGCGTTCGGATTTCTGACGAACAGGGACCTCGAATTGTTGGGTGGTGGGTTTACGCGCCATTTTCCCGTTACGGACGACGATTTGTTTGCCGAATTGCTCGACAAGCTCGATCAGGTGGAAATTGCGCCGGCCGATCGCGGTATTATTTTGCGTACTAGGGATGGCGGATGAGGACGCTCAGCTGAGCCGATCGATCGCTTCGCGGTCCAGGCTTCCCGGGATCACCATGATGGGAACCGGTAACGTTCCCGCCTCGCTTCCCGCGAAATGGCTAACCAAAGGGCCCGGCGATCCGCTCGGCGCGGCTCCGAGCACCAGTGCCGCGATCTCGGGATTGCCTTCGATCGTCTCGCGAATGACCTTGGGCGCATCGCCCTGCTTCAAGGTGATCGCCGGCTTCAGCCCCGATTCCTCGAATAACGTGCCCGCTGCACCGGCGATGATGGCTTCGGCGTGCTGCCGTGCCTCGGCCTCGATCGTTGCCTGGACGCCGCCAAAGGCGATGAATTCCTGCGGGGGCATGATCGACAGGATTTCGACGCCGCCCCCGGTCTTGACCGCGCGCCGGGCCGCGAAGCGCAGCGCGACTTCCGCTTCGGGACTGTCGTCGACCACCACCAGATAGATGCGCATGTGCGCCCGGCTCCCCTCGTTCGTGCGATAGGTGACGCGGAACGCGCGCCCGCGCAAGCGCCTCGGTCTTGACCCGGAGCGTGTCGGGCGCGAAGGAGCCGCTTCATAGTCCGCCTCCCCAGGACGCCCGAGAGGACGCAGAATGCCCATCGAGATCAAGATGCCCGCACTTTCACCGACGATGGAGGAGGGCACGCTGGCGAAATGGCTGGTCAAGGCCGGCGACACCGTCAAGTCGGGCGACCTGATGGCCGAGATCGAAACCGACAAGGCGACGATGGAATTCGAAGCGGTCGACGAAGGCGTCATCGCGGAAATCGTCGTTCCCGAAGGCACCGACAACGTGAAGGTCGGCCAGGTCATCGCGATCCTGGCGGCTGAAGGCGAGGACGCGTCTGCGGCGAAGGCTGCGCCCAAGGCCGAAGCCCCGAAAACGGAAGCGCCGAAGGCCGAGGCTGCTCCTGCTCCTGCTCCTGCTCCTGCTCCGTCGCCGGCGCCCGCAGCTCCCGCCGCGGCACCGGCCCCGACTCCCGTGCCCGCGGCGTCAGGCGACCGGGTCAAGGCAAGCCCGCTCGCTCGACGCATCGCGGCTGAAAAGGGTGTCGACCTCGCTTCGGTAGCGGGCTCGGGCCCCAATGGCCGCATCGTCCGTGTCGATGTCGAAGGCGCGAAGCCCGGCGCGGCTGCTCCGGCGGCTGTCCCGGCACAGAGCGAAACTGCCGCCGCGCCGGCACCGCTCAAGCCCGCCGCAATCCCCGATATCCCGCACGAGGCGACCAAGCTGTCGAACGTGCGCAAGACGATCGCGCGCCGCCTGACCGAATCGAAGCAGCAGGTCCCGCACATCTACCTGACCGTCGACATCCGGCTCGACGCGTTGCTCAAGCTCCGCGCCGACCTCAACAAGAGCCTCGAACCGCGCGGCGTGAAGTTGTCGGTCAACGACCTGCTGATCAAGGCGCTCGCCGCCTCGCTAATCCAGGTGCCGAAGTGCAACGTCATGTTCACGCCCGACCAGCTAATCAGCTTCCAGCGCGCGGACATCTCGGTCGCAGTTTCAACTCCGTCGGGGCTGATCACGCCGATCATCACCCACGCCGACACCAAGGGCGTCGCCGCCATCTCGACCGAGATGAAGGACCTCGCCACGCGCGCCCGCGACAACAAGCTCAAGCCCGAGGAATATCAGGGCGGCACCGCCTCGATCTCGAACATGGGCATGTTCGGCATCAAGCAGTTCGAGGCGGTGATCAATCCGCCCCAGGGCATGATCATGGCGATCGGCGCGGGTGAGAAGCGTCCGTATGTGATCGACGATGCGCTCGCTGTCGCCACCGTGATGTCGGCGACCGGCAGCTTCGATCATCGTGCGATCGACGGGGCCGACGGCGCCGAACTGATGCAGGCGTTCAAGGCGCTGATCGAAGCACCGCTCGGCATGCTTGCCTGAGGCACGGACGATGTCCGCGCGGACCCTTGCCGAGGCGTGTTACATGGTCGCCAGCGCGATCGTGACGTACCTCATCACCGCGACCGCGGCGTGGGGCTATCCGCAGGGCGCCGCGGCGATCTGGCCGATCGGTCTGGTCGCGATGGCATTCGTGATCGGGTTCGGGTTCAAGCCGTTCCTCATCTCTTGGCGAATCGACCGTAGCGGACGGCGCGACGGGTGAGCGCCGCGACCTCCGTCAGCCCGCCGGCGCGCGAGCCCGCCATCCGGGTTACGGCAATGCCCGCCGACGCCAATGCCTATGGCGACATTTTCGGTGGCTGGCTGATGAGCCTGATGGACTCGGCCGCCGGCCTGGTCGCCGCGCGCCACTCGCACGGTCGTGCGGTCACCATCGCGATGGACGGCATGCAGTTTCACGCCCCGGTCCATATCGGCGACGAAGTGTCGGTCTATGCGCAACTAGCCAAGGTCGGGCGCACCTCGATGACGATCGATGTCGAATGCTGGGCGCGCGACCGCCACCGCGACGATCATCGCAAGGTGACCGAGGCGCGCTTTACCTTTGTCGCGATCGACCAGGACCGCAAACCGCGGCCGGTGGTCGTCGAATGAACGACGCTACTATCTCCCCACCGGAGCGCATGTCCGATATCCGCGTGACGGTGATGGCCGCCGACGCCAATCCCTATGGCACCGCGTTCGTCGGCTGGCTGTTCGGCCAGATGTCGCTTGCGGGCGGCAGCCTGGCCTCACGCCGCACGGGCAAACGCGCGCCGGTCGTCGCGGCCGACGGCTTCAAATTCCTGGCGCCCGCCAATATCGGCGACGAATTGTCCGTCTGGGCCGAGTTGGTAGGCGAGGGGCGTACCTCGCTCACCATCGCCACCGAAGCCTGGAAGCGCGACCGCCATGGCGAGGCGATGGCCAAGGTCGCGGAAGGACGGTTCGTTTTCGTCGGCGTCGGCGACGTTCGCCAGGACATGGCCTGATGCCCTGCACCTCCCCATATTCCTCTCGACAGTAAGACAAGGACACCTCCCCAGTGGCTGAAACCTACGACCTCATCGTCCTCGGATCCGGCCCCGGCGGCTATGTCGCAGCGATCCGCGCGGCGCAGCTCGGGCTCAAGACCGCGATTGTCGAGCGCGAATTGCTCGGCGGCATCTGCCTCAACTGGGGCTGCATCCCGACCAAGGCGCTGCTGCGATCGGCCGAAATCTATCATTACATGCAGCACGCCAAGGACTACGGCCTCGTCGCCGACAAGATCAGCGCCGATCTCGACGCCGTGGTCAAGCGCTCGCGCGGCGTCGCCAAACAGCTCAATCAGGGCGTCACGCACCTGATGAAGAAGAACAAGATCACCGTCCATATGGGCACGGGCAAGCTGACCGGGAAAGGCAAGCTGACCGTCACCGCGGCGGACGGCAAGACGACGGACCTCACGGCCAAGAACATCATCGTCGCGACTGGCGCGCGTGCCCGCGACTTGCCCTTCGCCAAGGCCGACGGCAAGCGCGTCTGGACCTATCGTCACGCCATGACGCCGAGCGAAATGCCGACCAAGCTGCTGGTCATCGGCTCGGGCGCGATCGGGATTGAGTTCGCTAGTTTCTACAAGGACATGGGCGCGGACGTCACCGTGGTCGAGATGCTCGATCGGCTGGTCCCGGTCGAGGATGCCGACGTCTCCGCCTTCCTCGAAAGGGCGCTCAAGAAGCAGGGCATGACGATCATGACCAAGGCGGGCGTCGACAAGCTCGAGATCGGTGCGAGCGGCGTGAAGGCGTCGATCAAGGACAAGGACGGGAAGATCACGACCGCCGACTTCAGCCACGTCATCGTCGCGATCGGCATCCTGCCCAACACCGAGAATATCGGGCTCGAGGAACTCGGCGTGAAGACCGATCGCGGTCACATCGTGACCGACGGAATGTGCAAGACCAACGTCGACGGCCTCTATGCGATCGGCGACGCGACCCAGCCGCCCTGGCTTGCGCACAAGGCTAGCCATGAAGGCGTGATCGCAGTCGAGGCGATCGCCGGTAAGCATCCGCATGCGATGGACCCGAAGAACATTCCCGGCTGCACCTATTGCCACCCGCAGATCGCCAGCGTCGGTCTGACCGAAGCCAAGGCCAAGGAAGCGGGCTATGAGGTCAAGGTCGGGAACTTCCCGTTCATCGGCAACGGCAAGGCGATCGCGCTCGGCGAGCCTGAGGGTTTCGTGAAAACGGTGTTCGATTCCAAGACCGGCGAGTTGCTGGGTGCGCACATGATCGGCGCCGAGGTGACCGAGTTGATCCAGGGCTATACGATCGGCAAGACCGGCGAACTGACCGAAGCCGAGTTCATGGAAACCGTCTTCCCGCATCCGACGCTCAGCGAGATGATGCACGAAAGCGTGCTCGGCGCTTACGGTCGGGCGCTGCACATCTGACGTAGGACTGCTAGCGAACGAACTGACCACCGGGCGGATCTAAGCGGTCGCGGACCGGCCGTGGCGAGGTCGCGCCCAAACTCGGCGCTAGGGCTCGCGTCCTGGCGTGCGATGTGCTGATCTGCGTAAGATGGGGAAATCGGGTCGCTTCTGGCCCCTATGGGTGGCCGTGCTGCTCGCCGTGACGATGGTCGCGGCGGGTTGGCCGGGGCTCGCGGAATATGACAGCGGCGAGCAATTCCGGCAGGTGCTGAGCGGCCGGTACGATGATTGGCATCCGCCGGTCATGGCGCGGCTCTGGTCCCTGCTCCACGTCCTGGGTGGGGGCGCAGGGCCGATGATGGTCCTGCAGATCGTGCTCTATTGGTTGGGGCTGGGCTTGCTCGCCGGCGGATTGGCACGCACCGGCCGCCCGCGCGCGGCGGCGGTGGTGCTCGGCATCGGGGCGCTGCCCGGATTCGCGGTGTGGCAATGGGCCGTGCTCAAGGACATCCAGATGGTTGCCGCAATGCTGGCGGCGGTCGGGATCGTCGGATGGTGGCGCCTTCGCGGCGTGCGCATGCCATGGGCGGCGACGGCATTCGCCATCCTGCTGTTGGGCTATGCGACGTTGGTCCGCGCCAATGCGTTGTTCGCGACCGTGCCGCTGGCGGTGATCCTGCTGCCGCGTGGAAGATGGCCGGTCCGGTTGACGCTGGCGCTCGTCGGGATGGCGGCAATTATAGTGCTGACACCCTTGATCGACGCGGACCTGTTCGGCGCAGCGCCGAGTGGCGTGCGCACGACCGAACCGTTGTTCGATCTCGCGGCGATCGCGGTGCGGACCGGCGATGCCGATGCGACCGGGATAGATCCGGCGGGAATCGCAGCGCTCCGGCAAGACCGGTGCGTGAAGACGTATTTCTGGGATACGCTGGGCGATGGTCCGTGCGCCGAGGCGATCGAAGATCTGGCGTCGCGGCCGGTTGGCGCGATGTATCTGCAACTGGCCCATGCCGCGCTACGCCATCCTCTGGCCTATGCGGAGCATCGACTGGCGCATTTCAACATGACGCAGCGTTGGCTGGTCGGCCGAGAGCTGATGAACGATTGGCCCCCGTCGCAATCCCAACCCAATAAGCTTGGGCTGGACGATCCCGGCCCGCTGGCATCATGGTGGATCGTCAGGACAGCAGCGCTGGCGGACACGCCGCTCGGCTGGCCGGTCGTCTGGCTGACGCTGGCGGTTGCCGCGCTGGTCGAGGCATTACGCCGCACCGCTTCACCCTTGCGCGATCTGGCACTGGCGCTGGTGGTGTCCGCGCTCGCGCTCGAGGCGAGCTTCATCGCGATTAGCATCGCCGCCGACCTGCGTTATCATTTGTGGCCGATGATCGCGGTGGCGCTGGGCGTCGTTTTGCTGGTCGCCGAAGCGCGACCCTCGCGTCACGTGCTGATCGCAAGCATGGTTGCGCTAGGGCTGGTAGTGGCAGGCGGCATCATCGCCCGGGCGACGCTGCCGCCCGCGCCGAGCGATTATCCCGAAATGCTGACGAGCTAAAGTCGCGCGAACTCGGCAAGCAGCGGCTGATACTCCTCCATCGAGGGGAATTTCTCGTACGAATGCGGCGAATCGACCAATGCCCAGGGCAGGGCCTCGCTGGTGTAATTCTGGACGAACGGCGTCACCCAGCTCGGATCGTCGAGCATCGTCGCGCGGACGTTGACGAAACCCATATCGGGCTCGAAATCGGTATAGACCCAGCTTTTGCAATAGTCGCAATGCTGATGATGCAGCCGCTCGCCATGCAGGCCGCCGATCACCGTCTCGCCCTTGGTCAGCGCGAAGCCACCGCGCGGCACCGCCACGGTGGTCGAATAGGCGCCGCCGGTCATTTTCTGGCATCCCGTGCAATGGCAGATCGCGGTGAACAGGGGCGCCGCGCTGACCCGAAAGCGCACTTCGCCACAGCGGCATTCACCTTCCATCGGCAACGTCCACTTCGCCATTCCATTCCTCCATGCCTTGGGGCAGCCTGATGCTAACAAAAACGGGGAGCAAAGAGGATGCAGACTTTCGCGATCTTGTGGCCTGCGATCGCGCTCGCAGCGCTCAGTTTCGTGGTGATGGTGTGGGTCGCGGTCGCACGGGCCGGGTACATGAAGAGCAACCCGCCGCGCCCCGACGACCTTGCCACGAGCGAGGCGGCGATGCGCTATTTCCAACCGGTCGAAATGCCGGCCAACAATCTGCGCAACCTGTTCGAGGCGCCGGTGCTGTTCTTCGCGCTGATCCCCTTGCTGCTGATCACGCATCAAGCCAGCCATGTTCAGGTCGCGCTCGCTTGGGTCTATGTCGCGCTGCGCGTGATCCACAGCCTCGGACATGTCGTCCTGCGCAAATTATCCGTCCGCGCGCCCGCTTTCTGGGTGTCGGTGCTCATACTAATGGCAATGTGGATCGGCTTCGCGGTCGATATCGCCAGTGCCCAGTCCGCTTACGACGCGGCGATGGACAATATGACGATCTGAGCGCGGGGGCGCTCAGAGTCTGTTTGAAAACTCGCTGAGGGCGCGTTTCGCGGCACCGGCCCGCTCCCCCACCCGACCTCCCAATCAGGGTATTCTATGGGAGGTCGGGTGGGGGAGCGGGCCGGTGCGGTCTCAAAACTCGCTCTTTCGCGAGTTTTCAAACTGACTCTCAGGCGACTTGCTCTTCGCTCGGCGCGTCGATCATCTTGAATTCGCGCGGGGAGCCCAACACCGGCGTGACAGCCACCTCTGCCGCGGTGGCCTGCGCGGAGAAATGCTTGAGCCGGCCGTCGACATGCGCGCCGGTTTCGAGCGAAATCGTGTCGTATTCGACATCGCCGGTGATCCGGGCACCCGCTTCGACCGTCAACTGGCGGATCGACACCGCGCCTTCGATCCGGCCGGCGATGCGCGCGGTCTCGGCGCGGACCTGGCCCTGGACCAGTGCTTCCGCCCCGACGACAAGGCTGCCGCAGTCGAGATCGCCCTCGATCCGTCCCTCGATATGCAGGTCGGCCGAGGCGCGGACATTGCCCGTCACGACGACATCGGCGCCGATTACCGAGAAGCCGGCGCCGGAGCTGCCGTTGGTCCGGCGCGCCGTGGTGGCCGCAGGCTGATAGGTTGGCGCCGGCGCGGCGTCACGCTTGTTGAACATCCCATACCCCTTTGTGCGAGTCCCGAGTCCCGCGCGCCAGCCTAGCCAACTCCTCATCCGGCGGGATAGGGCCGAACCGGGTTGAGCGGCAGGCCGTTGTCGTTGGCAGGCGAGACGAGCATAGGACGCAGCGAAAGCAGGGTCGCGGCAATCATCGGCACAGCGCCCAGCATTGCCCAGGCCGGCATCCCGGTCAGATGCCCTGCCAGAGCCAATGAGGTTCCGGACGTGGTCAGCGCCGCGATGCGCCAGGACCTGCGGTTCTCGATCAGCAGCGCCACCAACACCGTGAGCGCCGTGACCGGCAGGAAGCTGTTCCAATGCATTCCGGGCAGGAGCCCGACCAACAGGAGGCTCGTCGCTATCCCGCTCGCGATCAGATCGCGATCGCTCGGACGACGCCAGGCGAACCGCGCTGCGAGCCATGCCGCAACCCCGATCGCTGACGCGAGCGCCAGTCCGCCGAACGGCAAAAGATTGATCCAGGGCAGTGCCTGGATAATCGCCCAGATCGAGGGCGCGTCGTTCGACAGCCGCGGCGAAGCTTCGGCCTGACCGACATAGAGGTGGGACCAATCGATCCACGGCAGGCCGGCTAGTCGGAAAGCCGTCACCGCGAGCAGGCAGGTGAGGGGAGCGACCAGCCACAGCCGAAGCGGGGCACGCTTTCCAATCAGGAACCCCAGGACCAGCGGCAGCAATGTGGCGTTGATCGGACTCCCCGCGATCGCCAGCCCCACCAGCGCCAGCATCGTCGCATGGGGCAGTGGCTTGCTGGGCGCCACGATGGCAGGAAGGGAATAGCCGGGAGGTTGCACGCCCGCGCCTTAGCGGGGGGTGAGTTAGCACCGCGTAAAATTCCGTTGACTGCATCGACCGTAATTGACCGGTCGTCCCTCGCGGTTTGCATCGCTCATGGGAACATCGCGATTCCCGGGAGGCCGTTGACCTTTAGACGCCGCGCCCCGTTGACCGTTTCCGACTCCCCGTCTATAGGCGCGCCCGCTCACTCGGCATTCTTGCCGTGCGGGTAAGAGCTGAACGTTGCCGGAAGACACGGACCCGGGAAGCCGAAAGGCGCTCCCTCGGTCCTTTTTCGTATTCGCTAACAATGGCTCCCGGCAAAGTAACCGCCAGACGTCTCTGGTAACATAAAGGTGAAGGGCTTCATGCCGACGATTAACCAGTTGGTCCGCAAGGGCCGTGATCCGCAGAAGGCCAAGTCGAAGGTCCCTGCGATGGAGCAGAACCCGCAGAAGCGCGGCGTCTGCACCCGCGTCTATACGACGACTCCGAAGAAGCCGAACTCGGCTCTGCGCAAGGTGGCCAAGGTTCGCCTGACCAACCAGCGCGAAGTCATCAGCTACATCCCCGGTGAAGGCCACAACCTTCAGGAGCACTCGGTGGTCCTGATTCGTGGCGGCCGTGTGCGCGACCTTCCCGGCGTGCGCTACCACGTGTTGCGCGGCGTGCTCGACACGCAGGGCGTCAAGGATCGCAAGCAGAGCCGTTCGAAGTACGGCGCGAAGCGTCCGAAGTAATCACACAGCCAGAGTAAGCCCCGGACGGGTTCCGGATCGGCTGAAGTTTGTAAAGGAAGTTCAAGATGGCTCGTCGTCGTCGTCCCGAAAAGCGGGAAATCCTGCCTGATCCCAAGTTTGGGGATGAGGTGCTGTCGAAGTTCATGAATTCGGTGATGCTGGACGGTAAGAAGTCGGTCGCCGAAGGCATCGTCTATACCGCGCTCGACACCGTCGAAACGCGCGCCAAGAAGGACCCGCTCGCGGTGTTCCACGAGGCGCTCAACAACATCAAGCCGGGCATCGAGGTCCGCAGCCGCCGCGTCGGCGGTGCGACCTACCAGGTTCCCGTCGAGGTGCGTCCCGAGCGTGCTCAGGCGCTCGCGATCCGCTGGCTGATCTCGGCCGCGCGCTCGCGGTCGGAGAACACCATGTCGGCTCGCCTGTCCGGCGAGCTGCTCGACGCGTCGAACAACCGCGGCAACGCGGTCAAGAAGCGCGAAGACACCCATCGTATGGCCGAAGCGAACCGCGCTTTCAGCCATTATCGCTGGTAATAAAACCGGATCGGCCGGCTCCGCTGCGGTGGAGCCGGCGGTCTGGTATTGGTAATTTAATTACCTACATAGCGGGCAGCCGGATCGGCCGGCTCCCCACATTCCAAGGAAGCTACGACCATGGCCCGCAGCCATCCGCTCGACCGCTATCGCAACATCGGCATCATGGCGCACATCGACGCCGGCAAGACGACGACGACCGAGCGCATCCTCTACTACACCGGCAAGTCCTACAAGATCGGCGAAGTGCACGAAGGCACCGCGACGATGGACTGGATGGAGCAGGAGCAGGAGCGCGGGATCACGATCACGTCGGCTGCCACCACCTGCAAGTGGAAGGCCGAGGACGGCCAGGGACCCGAGCACCTGATCAACATCATCGACACTCCCGGCCACGTCGACTTCACGATCGAAGTCGAGCGTTCGCTGCGCGTGCTCGACGGTGCGGTCGCGTGCTTCGACGGCGTTGCCGGTGTCGAGCCGCAGTCGGAGACGGTGTGGCGTCAGGCCGACAAATACGGCGTTCCGCGGATGTGCTTCGTCAACAAGCTCGATCGCACCGGTGCCGATTTCTATTATTGCGTCGACTCGATCATCGAGCGCCTCGGCGCGCGTCCGGCAGTGTTGTATCTGCCGATCGGCATCGAGGGCGGCTTCAAGGGCCTGGTCGACCTGGTCAACAATCGCGCGATCATCTGGCTCGAAGAGAGCCTGGGCGCGAAGTTCGAATATCAGGACATCCCCGAGGACATGGTCGAAAAGGCGGCCAAGTACCGCAACGATCTGATCGAGATGGTCGTCGAGCAGGACGACGATGTCATGGAGCAGTATCTCGAGGGCAATGAGCCCGACGTCGCGACGCTGAAGCGGTTGATCCGCAAGGGTACGCTCGCCATGGCGTTCGTGCCGATCGTCTGCGGCTCGGCGTTCAAGAACAAGGGCGTGCAGCCGTTGCTCGACGCGGTCGTCGATTATCTGCCCAGCCCGCTGGACATTCCGGACGTGCAGGGCGTGAAGCTCGACGGCGAGACCCCGGATTCGCGTCCGGCGAGCGACGATGCGCCGCTGTCGCTGCTCGCGTTCAAGATCATGAACGACCCGTTCGTCGGCTCGCTCACCTTCGCGCGCATCTATTCGGGCACCCTCGCCAAGGGCGGTTACCTGAACTCGGTGAAGGACAAGAAGGAGAAGATCGGCCGTATGCTCCTCATGCACGCCAACTCGCGTGAGGACATCGAGGAAGCGCGCGCTGGCGACATCGTTGCCATCGCGGGTCTCAAGGAAACGACGACCGGCGATACGCTGTGCGATCCCGCGCATCCGATCATTCTCGAGCGCATGGAGTTCCCGGACCCCGTCATCGAGCTGTCGGTTGAGCCGAAGACCAAGGCCGACCAGGAAAAGATGGGCATCGCGCTCAATCGTCTGGCCGCCGAGGATCCTTCGTTCCGCGTTTCGACCGATCACGAATCGGGCCAGACCATCATCAAGGGGATGGGCGAACTCCATCTCGAGATCCTGGTCGACCGCATGAAGCGCGAGTTCAAGGTCGAGGCCAATGTCGGCGCGCCGCAGGTGGCGTATCGCGAATATCTCGGGAAGAAGGTCGATATCGACTACACCCACAAGAAGCAGTCGGGCGGTTCGGGCCAGTTCGGCCGCGTGAAGGTGACGGTGATTCCGGGCGAGCGTGGTTCGGGCTTCCAGTTCTTCGACGAGATCAAGGGCGGCAACATCCCGCGCGAATATATCCCGTCGGTGGAAAAGGGCTTCCGTGAGACGGCGGAAACGGGCTCGCTGATCGGCTTCCCGATCATCGACTTCGAAGTCCACCTGACCGACGGCGCCTATCACGACGTCGACTCGTCGGCGCTGGCGTTCGAAATCTGCGCGCGTGGCGCGATGCGTGAAGCGGCTCAAAAGGCCGGCATCAAGCTGCTCGAGCCGATCATGAAGGTCGAGGTCGTCACCCCGGAAGATTATCTGGGCGACGTCATCGGCGACATGAACAGCCGTCGTGGCCAGATCCAGGGCACCGACGCGCGCGGCAACGCGCAGACCGTCGAGGCGATGGTCCCGCTCGCCAACATGTTCGGTTACGTGAACCAGCTCCGCTCGTTCACCCAGGGCCGGGCGAGCTACTCGATGCAGTTCTCGCACTACGACGAAGTGCCGCAGAATGTGGCCGACGAAGTGAAGGCGAAGCTGGCGTAACCTAAAAACTCCCGCTATGGGGCCGCCTTCGCGCGAGTCCCGTGGTGGATTTCACGAAAACGATTTTCCAGAAGGTAGGGAAAAATGGCGAAGGCAAAGTTTGAGCGGAACAAGCCGCACATGAACATCGGCACCATCGGTCACGTCGACCATGGCAAGACGTCGCTGACCGCGGCGATCACCAAGGTGCTGGCAGAAAACGTCGCGGGCAACGCTGCGGTCGACTTCGCCAACATCGACAAGGCTCCGGAAGAGCGCGAGCGCGGCATCACCATCTCGACGGCGCACGTCGAGTATGAGACCGCCAACCGCCACTATGCGCACGTCGATTGCCCGGGCCACGCCGACTATGTGAAGAACATGATCACCGGCGCCGCGCAGATGGACGGCGCGATCCTGGTCGTGTCGGCGACCGACGGCCCGATGCCGCAGACCCGCGAGCACATCCTGCTCGCGCGCCAGGTCGGCGTGCCGGCGATGGTCGTGTTCATGAACAAGGTCGACCTGGTCGACGACGAAGAGATCCTGGAGCTCGTCGAGCTCGAGGTTCGCGAGCTGCTGTCGGCTTACGACTTCCCGGGTGACGACATTCCGATCATCAAGGGTTCGGCCACCGCCGCGCTCAGCGGTTCGGACGCCAAGCTCGGCACCGAAGCCGTGCTCGAGCTGATGAAAGCGGTCGACGAGTACCTGCCGCAGCCGGAGCGTCCGCTCGACAAGCCGTTCATGATGCCGATCGAAGACGTGTTCTCGATCTCGGGCCGCGGTACCGTCGTGACCGGCCGCGTCGAGACCGGCGTGGTCAAGGTTGGTGAGGAAGTCGAGATCGTCGGCATCCACCCGGAAGTCCGCAAGACCACCGTCACCGGCGTCGAAATGTTCCGCAAGCTGCTCGATCAGGGCCAGGCCGGCGACAATATCGGTGCGCTGATCCGCGGCGTCGGCCGTGAAGAGGTCGAGCGTGGCCAGGTTCTGGCCAAGCCGGGCTCGATCACGCCGCACACCGACTTCGCGTCGGAAGTGTACGTCCTGTCGAAGGACGAAGGCGGCCGTCACACGCCGTTCTTCGCGAACTATCGTCCGCAGTTCTACTTCCGCACCACGGACGTCACCGGCACCGTCGAGCTGCCGGCCGGCACCGAGATGGTCATGCCGGGCGACAACGTCGCTCTCGGCGTGAAGCTGATCGCGCCGATCGCCATGGACGTCGGCCAGCGCTTCACCATCCGTGAGGGTGGCCGCACCGTCGGTTCGGGCATCGTCTCGGGCATCAGCAAGTAAGCTGATCCCCAAACGACCGCCCCGGCGCCCAAAAAAAGGGCGCCGGGGCGGTTGCTTTTTGTAGGAAGCGCCTGTATCCGCGCGCCTCCAGTTTAGTTTGAACAGCAAGAGGCTGCCCCCGTTTTGGGGAGCCGCCCCGCTCTTTGGCATCGGTAGGAACCATGGACAGCAATATCCGTATTCGCCTCAAGGCGTTCGATCATCGCGTGCTCGATCAGGCGACCGGCGACATCGCCGACACCGCCCGCCGCACTGGCGCTCTCATCCGTGGTCCCATCCCGTTGCCGACGCGCATCGAAAAGTTCACCGTGAACCGCGGCCCGCACATCGACAAGAAGTCGCGCGAGCAGTTCGAGGTTCGCACCTACAAGCGCATGCTGGACATCGTTCAGCCGACCCCGCAGACCGTCGATGCTTTGATGAAGCTCGATCTCGCCGCGGGCGTTGACGTAGAGATCAAGCTGGCTTAAGGGCCCGCATCCCGTCGCGGTCTGACGAATCGTCCCGCGACAATAACTTGTGCTTCCGCTTCGGCTGGAAGCCCAGACGGACCCCCGCTCAGCGAGGGAAAATCTGAGAGACATGAGATACCGCCAGCCGCTTCGGCAGCTGGGACAGCGTCTCCCGTCACGCCTTCCTGCTGGAAGGCAACCGGCCCGGGACGGGGGCACGCTTCGCATTTCCGGGCCGAGGAAGGCATCGATGCTCCGGCATGGATGGCTTCCACAAGCACCCTTGGGATGGTCCCTTGGGTGCCTCTGTTATGGAGTGAACGGATCATGCGCACTGGCGTGATCGCGAAGAAGTTGGGGATGACCCGCCTGTTCCAGGACGATGGCCGCCACGTGCCGGTCACTGTCCTGTCGCTCGAAGGGCTGCAGGTTATCTCCCGTCGCGAAATGGATAAGGACGGCTACACCGCCGTTCAGCTCGGGGCCGGTACGGCCAAGGCGAAGAACGTCGCCAAGCCGCAACGCGGTCACTTCGGCAAGGCGGAAGTCGAGCCCAAGGCGATCGTCGCGGAATTCCGTGTCGACGAAGATGGCCTGCTCGACGTTGGCGCCGAAATCTCGGCCGACCATTTCGTCGCCGGTCAGATCGTCGACATCCAGGGCAAGACCCAGGGTAAGGGTTTCCAGGGCGGTATGAAGCGCTGGGGCTTCGGTGGTCTGCGCGCGACGCACGGCGTCTCGGTCTCGCACCGCTCGCTCGGTTCGACCGGCCAGCGTCAGGATCCGGGCAAGGTCTTCAAGAACAAGAAGATGGCCGGCCACATGGGTGACAAGTATCGCACCCAGCAGAATCTCGAAATCGTCGGCACTGACGTCGAGCGCGGTCTGATCTTCGTGAAGGGCTCCGTGCCCGGCTCGAAGGGCGGCTGGCTGTTCGTCAAGGATGCCGTCAAGGTCGCCCGCCACGCCGACGCGCCGTATCCGGCCGGGCTGAAGCAGGCTGCCAACAGCAACAACGCTCCCGCAGAGACGCCCGCCGAGACGGTGGACGCCCCTGAGGCGACCGACGGCCAGGAGGGCTGAACGTGAAGGTCAAGGTTCAATCCTTCGACGCCAAGGCGAAGGCCGCGGACATCGAGCTCAACGACGAGGTCTTCGGCCTCGATCCGCGCGCCGACATCCTGCACCGCGTCGTTACCTGGCAGCTCGAAAAGCGTCGTCCGACGGCGCGCGGCACGCGTGAGCGCGCCGACGTCGCCCGCACCGGCAAGAAGTACGGTCGGCAGAAGGGCGGCGGTACCGCTCGTCACGGCGATCGCCGCGCTCCCGTCTTCATCGGCGGTGGTAAGGCTCACGGCGCCCGCGTTCGCGACTTCAATCCGTCGCTGAACAAGAAGATCCGTGCGCTCGGTCTCAAGATGGCCCTGTCGACCCACGCCAAGGCCGGGTCGCTGATCGTCATGGACTCGATCGCGGTGGATGGCGGCAAGACGAAGACGCTGAAGGGCGACATCGCCAAGCTCGGCTTCGGCAAGACCGCTCTGGTGATCGATGGCGACGCCGTCGAGAACACCTTCGCGCTCGCCGCCGGCAATCTTCGCGAGATCAACGTTCTCCCGGCTGCCGGCGCGAACGTCTACGACATCCTGAAGCATGACACGCTGGTGCTGACGCGCGCTGCGGTCGAGAAGCTGGAGGCGCGTTTCAATGGCTAAGAAGCCGACCAAAAGCGCGGTCAACATCCGTCACTATGACGTGATCGTCGCCCCGCACATCACCGAGAAGTCGACGCTCGTCAGCGAGCAGAACGCGGTGGTGTTCAAGGTTGCGCGCGACGCGACCAAGCCGGAGATCAAGGCTGCCGTCGAGGCGCTGTTCAATGTCAGCGTGTCGAACGTCAACACGATCGTCCAGAAGGGCAAGACCAAGAAGTGGAAGGGCGCTCCCTATACGCGCTCTGACATGAAGAAGGCGATTGTCACCCTCAAGGAAGGTCAGTCGATCGACGTGACCGAAGGGGTCAAGGCGTAATGGCACTCAAGCATTACAACCCGACGAGCCCGGCCCGCCGTGGCTTGATCCTCGTCGACCGTTCGGCGCTGTACAAGGGCAAGCCCGTCAAGGCGCTGACCGAAGGCAAGCGCAAGACCGGCGGTCGCAACAACAAGGGCCATGTCACATCGCGCGGCATCGCCGGCGGTCATAAGCAGCGTTATCGTATCATCGATTTCAAGCGCCGCCTGTGGGACGTCGACGGCACCGTCGAGCGGATCGAATACGATCCCAACCGTACCGCCTTCATCGCTCTGGTGAACTATGGTGCGGGTGAGGACGGCAAGGATCGCGTTGCCTATATCATCGCGCCGCAGCGTCTGGCCGTGGGCGACAAGGTCGTCGCCGGCAAGAAGACCGACGTGAAGCCGGGCAATGCCATGGAGCTGGGCCAGATGCCGGTCGGCACCATCGTCCACAACGTGGAGATGAAGCCGGGCAAGGGTGGCCAGATCGCGCGGTCGGCAGGGACCTATGTCCAGGTCGTCGGTCGCGACCGCGGCATGGTGATCGTTCGCCTCAACTCGGGCGAGCAGCGCTACATCCCGGCGGACTGCATGGCGACGGTCGGTGCGGTGTCCAACCCGGACAATCAGAACACCAACCTCGGCAAGGCCGGCCGCAATCGCTGGAAGGGCATCCGCCCGCTGACCCGCGGCGTCGCCAAGAACCCGGTCGACCACCCGCATGGCGGTGGTGAAGGCCGGACCTCGGGCGGCCGTCATCCGGTCACCCCGTGGGGCAAGCCGACCAAGGGTGCCCGCACCCGTCACAACAAGCAGACCGACAAGTTCATCATCCGGTCGCGTCACGCGAAGAAGAAGGGCTAACCGCTCATGGCTCGTTCCGTTTGGAAAGGTCCGTTCGTCGACCTCAGCCTCCTGAAGAAGGCGGAAGTCGCTCAGGAATCGACTGGTCGCTCCGGCCCGATCAAGACCTGGTCGCGTCGCTCGACCATCCTGCCGCAGTTCGTCGGCCTGACCTTCAACGTCTACAACGGCCGCAAGTTCGTGCCGGTGTCGGTGAATGAGGACATGGTCGGCATGAAGCTCGGCGAGTTCGCGCCGACCCGGTATTTCCCGGGTCACGCGGCCGACAAGAAGGGCAAGCGTTAAGATGTCGAAGCCTCAGTCTCCCCGCAAGGTCGGCGACAAGGAAGCGCTGGCCGTTGCTACCCAGATCCGTGGCTCGGCGCAGAAGCTGAACCTGGTCGCGGGCCTGATCCGCGGTCGTAAGGCCGGCGACGCGCTCAACATCCTCGCCTTCTCCAAGAAGGCGATGGCGGTCGATGCGCGCAAGGTGCTCGCCTCGGCGATCGCCAACGCGGAAAACAACCACAACCTCGATGTCGACGCTCTCGTCGTCGCTGAGGCGTCGGTCGGCAAGTCGATCACCATGAAGCGCTTCGCGACCCGCGGCCGTGGCAAGTCCACCCGCATCCTGAAGCCGTTTTCGCGCCTTCGCATCGTCGTCCGCGAGCAGGAAGAAGCATAATGGGTCACAAGAGCAATCCGATCGGCCTGCGCCTGCAGATCAACCGTACCTGGGACAGCCGCTGGTTCGCGGAAGGTCAGGATTACGGCAAGCTCCTCCTCGAGGACCTGAAGATCCGCAAGTACATCCTCGACACGCTGCCCCAGGCCGCGATCTCGAAGGTCGTGATCGAGCGCCCGGCCAAGCTGTGCCGCGTGTCGATCTATGCCGCGCGCCCCGGCGTGATCATCGGCAAGAAGGGTACCGACATCGAAAAGCTGCGGCGCAAGCTCGGCTCGATGACGGGCTCGGACGTGTCGCTGAACATCGTCGAGATCCGCAAGCCCGAGATCGATGCCAAGCTCGTCGCGCAGGGCATTGCCGACCAGCTCGAGCGCCGTATCGCGTTCCGTCGCGCCATGAAGCGCGCGGTGCAGTCGGCGATGCGCCTGGGTGCCGACGGCATCCGCGTGCAGTGCGGCGGCCGTCTCGGCGGCGCCGAGATCGCGCGCACCGAGAGCTATCGTGAGGGCCGGGTGCCGCTGCACACGCTGCGCGCCCACCTCGATTATGCCGAAGCGCAGGCGCACACCGCTTACGGTGTCTGCGGCGTGAAGGTGTGGGTCTTCAAGGGCGAGATTCTCGGCCATGACCCGATGGCGCAGGAGCGGTTGATGATGGAGGCTCAGACCTCCGGCGTGCGCCCGGCGCGCGAAGACCGCCGCTAAGGACAACAGGACATGCTGCAACCAAAACGCACCAAGTTCCGCAAGGCGTTCAAGGGCCGTATCCACGGTGACGCCAAGGGCGGCGCGACGCTCAACTTCGGCTCCTATGGGCTGAAGGCGATGGAGCCGGAGCGGATCACCGCGCGCCAGATCGAGGCGGCTCGCCGCGCGATCACGCGTCACATCAAGCGTCAGGGACGCTTGTGGATCCGCGTCTTCCCGGACGTGCCGGTCTCGTCGAAGCCGGCCGAAGTCCGCATGGGCTCGGGCAAGGGCTCGCCGGAATTCTGGGCGGCCCGGGTCAAGCCCGGCCGCATCCTGTTCGAGCTCGACGGCGTTCCCGGCCCGCTGGCCGCGGAAGCGTTCGAGCGCGCAGCGATGAAGCTGCCGATCAAGACGAAGGTCGTGGCGCGCCTCGGCGACACCTCGCACCTCGGAGGCGAGTAAGATGGCGAACAAGATCGATTATAGCGGCATGGACGAGGCCACCCTCGACCAGGAACTGGGCAACCTGAAGCGCGAGGCGTTCAACCTTCGCTTCCAGGCGGCGACCAGCCAGCTCGAGAAGCCGAGCCGCGTGCGCGAAGTTCGCCGCGACATCGCTCGCATCAAGACCCTGCAGACCGCGCGTTCGCGCGCTGCGGCAAAGTAAGGAAACGGACATGCCGAAGCGCGTGCTGACCGGGCAGATCGTCTCGGACAAGGGCGACAAGACGGTGGTCGTGAACGTGGAGCGCAAGGTCAAGCATGCGCTCTATGGCAAGATCATCCGCCGCTCGAAGAAGTATCACGCCCATGACGAGGGCAACGAATACAAGCAGGGTGAAACCGTGCGGATCGAAGAGACCGCGCCGATCTCCAAGCTGAAGACCTGGAAGGTGATCGAGCGGGTTGACACCCATGCGACGCCGGAGCGGGTCGACGTCGACGCGTAAGCGTCAGCAGTTTTCATCGGAACCGCCGGGCCAGTCCCGGTAGGCCAAACGAGAAGGAACCGGATCGATGATCCAGATGCAATCCAATCTCGACGTCGCTGACAACAGCGGCGCGAAGCGGGTGCAGTGCATCAAGGTGCTGGGCGGCTCGAAGCGTCGCACGGCCGGCGTTGGCGACATCATCGTCGTCAGCGTCAAGGAAGCGCAGCCTCGCGGCCGAGTGAAGAAGGGCGACGTTCACCGCGCGGTGATCGTGCGTACCGCCAAGGACATCCGCCGTCCTGACGGTTCGGTGATCCGCTTCGATTCGAACGCGGCCGTCCTGGTCAACAAGAACGAGGAGCCGATCGGCACTCGCATCTTCGGCCCGGTCGTGCGCGAACTGCGTGCCCGCGGTCACATGAAGGTGATCAGCCTGGCTCCGGAGGTGCTGTAATGGCTGCTGCGAAGATCAAGAAGGGTGACCAGGTGATCGTCCTGTCCGGTAAGGACAAGGGGCGCACCGGTGAGGTCATCAAGGCGATGCCGAAGGACGGCAAGGTCGTCGTGTCGGGTGTCAATGTGCACGTCCGTCACGTGAAGCCGAGCCAGACCAACCCCCAGGGTGGTCTCGATCGCTCGGAAGCGCCGATGCACGTGTCGAAGGTTGCCCATGTCGTGGACGGCAAGCCGACCCGCGTCCGTTTCGAAACGGGCAAGGACGGCAAGAAGGTCCGCGTCGCGGTCAAGACCGGGAAGAAGATCGATGGCTGACAAGTACAAGGCCCGCATGCAGGGCATCTACGAGGATCGCATCATCAAGGCGATGACCGACAAGTTCGGTTACAAGAACGCCCTTGAAGTGCCGCGGCTCGAGAAGATCGTGCTCAACATGGGCGTCGGCGAGGCGACCCAGGACAAGAAGAAGGTCGAGCAGGCCGCTTCCGAGATGGAGCTGATCGCGGGCCAGAAGCCGGTGATCACCAAGGCGAAGAAGTCGATCGCGCAGTTCAAGCTGCGTGAAGGCATGCCGATCGGCGTGAAGGTCACCCTTCGCCGTGAGCGCATGTACGAATTCCTCGACCGCTTCATCACGATCGCGCTTCCGCGCGTTCGCGACTTCCGCGGCCTCAACCCGAAGTCGTTCGACGGTCGCGGCAATTACGCGATGGGTCTCAAGGAACAGCTCGTGTTCCCGGAGATCAACTATGACCGCATCGACAAGGTGCGCGGCATGGACGTCATCGTCACCACCACCGCGAAGACCGACGACGAGGCTCGCGAGCTTCTTCGCCTCTTCGGCTTCCCGTTCCCCATCGAGGCGGACGGCGAAGCGAAGCAGGCGGCATAAGGGAAAGAGAACTTAAGTCATGGCGAAACTGAGTTCCGTGAACAAGAATGAGCGTCGCAAGAAGCTGGTGGCGAAATATGCCAACCGCTATGCGAAGCTGAAGGCGCAGGCCAACGACAAGTCGGCCGACGAAACCGAGCGTCTGATCGCGCGGCTGAAGATGGCCGAGATTCCCCGTAACGGGAATCCGACCCGCATCCGCAACCGTTGCGAAGTGACGGGCCGTCCCCGCGCTTATTACCGCAAATTCCGACTCTGCCGTGTGCAGCTGCGCGAGCTGGCCAATAAGGGCCTGATCCCCGGCGTCACGAAGTCGAGCTGGTAAGGACACGAAGATGGCAGTGACCGATCCCCTGGGTGATATGCTCACCCGCATCCGCAACGGCCAGCGCGCGCGCAAGGACTCGGTCCTTTCGCCGGCGTCGAAGTTGCGCGTCCGCGTGCTCGATGTTCTCCAGCGTGAGGGCTATATCCGCGGTTATTCCGAGGAAGAGATGGGGCCCGCCAAGGGCATCCGTATCGAGCTCAAATATTTCGAGGGCCAGCCGGCCATCAAGCATGTCGCGCGCGTCTCGAAGCCGGGCCGCCGCGTGTACAGCGGTTCGCAGGAACTGCCGCGCGTGATGAACGGCCTGGGCATCACCATCGTCTCGACGCCGCGCGGCGTGCTCTCGGATGCCGAAGCACGCGAGCAGAATGTCGGCGGCGAAGTGCTGGCGGAGGTGTTCTGATGAGCCGCATTGGCAAAAAAGCGGTCGCGATTCCGAGCGGTGTCACCGCAACGGTCGCCGACGGCACGCTCAGCATGAAGGGCCCGAAGGGCACCCTTACCATGCCGATGGCCGACGAGGTCGTCTATGACGTCCAGGCGGACTCCATCGGCGTCAAGCCGGCCAACGAGACCAAGCGCGCTCGCGCGTTCTGGGGCATGCAGCGTACGCTGGTTCAGAACCTGGTGACCGGCGTGACCGACGGCTTCACCAAGAAGCTGCTGATCACCGGCGTCGGCTACCGCGCCAACGCGCAGGGCAGGAAGCTGAAGCTGCAGCTCGGCTACAGCCACGATGTCGATATCGACGTGCCGGAGGGCCTGACGGTCGCTACCCCGGACAACACGACGGTCGAGATTTCGGGCGCCGACAAGCAGAAGGTCGGCCAGCTGGCCGCCGAGATCCGCCGCTGGCGTAAGCCTGAGCCGTACAAGGGCAAGGGCATCAAGTACGACGGCGAGTACATCTTCCGTAAGGAAGGGAAGAAGAAGTAATGACCAAGGGTCTTTCGCTTTTCGAGAAGCGCCGCCGGCGCAATCGCACCGCGCTCCGTGCTCGTGGCGGCGGTCGTCCGCGCCTCTCGGTGCATCGTTCGGGCAAGCACATCTATGCCCAGGTTATCGACGACGAGAACGGCAAGACCGTTGCCGCCGCATCGAGCCTGGAAAAGGACGTGCGCGACAAGTCGGGCGCGAACATCGACGCTGCGACCGCGGTCGGCAAGCGCGTGGCGGAAGCCGCGGTGAAGGCCGGGGTCAAGCAGGTCGTGTTCGATCGTGGCGGCTTCCTGTTTCATGGTCGCGTCAAGGCGCTGGCCGATGCGGCTCGTGAAGCCGGACTGGAGTTCTGAGAATGGCTGACGAAACCAATCCGACGGTCGACGCTCCCGTCGATGCGCCTTCGGCCGAAGCGACCACCCATGACGCCCCGCAGGGCGGCCGTGGTGGTGGTCGTGGCGGCCGTGGCCGTGGCGGCCCGGGCGGCGGTGGCGGCAATCGTGGCGGCCGTGATGGCGGCCGCGGCGGACGTCGCGACGATCGTCGTGGCCAGGGCAATGACGATGGCGGCGAAGAGCTGATCGAAAAGCTCGTCCACATCAACCGCGTGTCGAAGACGGTGAAGGGCGGCAAGCGCTTTGGCTTCGCGGCGTTGGTCGTCGTGGGCGACGGCAAGGGCCGCGTCGGCTTCGGTCATGGCAAGGCGCGCGAAGTGCCGGAGGCGATCTCCAAGGCGACCGCCGCTGCCAAGAAGCACATGATCCGCGTTCCGCTGCGCGAGGGCCGCACGCTGCACCATGATGGCAATGGCCATTTCGGTGCGGGCAAGGTCACGCTGCGCTCGGCGCCGCAGGGTACCGGCATCATCGCGGGCGGTCCGATGCGCGCCGTGTTCGAATCGCTCGGCGTCGCCGACGTGGTGACCAAGTCGGTCGGCACGTCGAACCCCTACAACATGATCCGCGCCACCTTCGAGGCGTTGGGCGACCAGACTTCGCCGAAGTCGGTTGCGCAGCGGCGCGGCAAGAAGATCGCCGACCTGCTCGGCCGTGGCGGCGCCGACAAGGGCGTTGCCGAGGCTGAAGCCCTGGCGATCGCGGAGTAATCGACATGGCAGCCAAGAAGGAAGCCGCGACCGGCACGGTGAAGATCACCCAGACCGGTTCGCCGATCCGCCGCACCAAGGACCAGCGTTCCACGCTCATCGGCCTGGGCCTCAACAAGATGCACCGGACCGTCGAGCTGAAGGACACGCCCGAGGTTCGCGGCATGATCAAGAAGGTCGCTCACATGGTGAGCGTCTCGGAGTGATCCGTCGCCCCGGCGGAGGCCGGGGCCGCTCTGTCATGGAGCGGGATATTTGAATAGCGGCCCCGGCCTCCGCCGGGGCGACGCCTCATCGGCTACCGCCGCTGAGGCTTGCGCGACAAAAGCGAAAGCGAGTGCACGATATGAAACTGAACGAACTGCGCGACAACCAGGGCGCGCGCCATCGCAAGATCCGCGTCGGCCGTGGTATCGGCTCGGGCAAGGGCAAGACCGCCGGGCGTGGCCAGAAGGGCCAGAAGAGCCGTGAAGGCGTCTCGATCGCGGGCTTCGAGGGCGGCCAGATGCCGCTCCACATGCGTCTGCCGAAGCGCGGCTTCAACAACATCTTCGCCAAGGACCACGCCGAGGTGAATCTCGGCGCGATCCAGAAGGCGGTCGATGCCGGCAAGCTCGACGGCAAGGGCACGATTGATCACGCCGCGCTGCAGGCCGCTGGCCTGGCGCGCGGTGGCAAGGACGGCGTCCGTCTGCTCGGCAAGGGCGAACTGACCGCCAAGCTCAGCTTCCTGGTCGCCGGCGCGTCGAAGGGCGCGATCGAGGCGGTCGAGAAGGCGGGTGGCAAGGTCGAGGTGATCGAGGTCGTCTCCGCCGCCGACAAGGCTGCCGCCAAGAAGGGCGTCAAGTATCGCGAGCGCAAGGCCGACAAGGAAGCCAAGCAGGCCGCCGCGAAGAAGTAATCCACACCGGTCCGTCGCTCGTGCGACGGGTGACAGGTGACAAGGCCGAATGGGCGCCTATATGAGCGGCGGGGGCGCGGAACACGCATCTCCGCCGTTTTTATTTCGGGACGATCAAATAAATGGCATCCGCAGCCGACAGTCTGGCCTCAGGGCTCAACCTTTCCAAGTTCGCCCAGGCGACCGACCTCAAGAAGCGGCTGTGGTTTACGATCGGCGCGCTGATCGTTTTCCGCCTGCTCAGCTACGTCCCGCTGCCCGGCGTCGATCCTACCGCGCTCGGCGTGCTGTCGAACCAGACCAATGGCGGCGTGCTCGACTTCTTCAACAATTTCTCGGGCGGGTCGCTCAAGCGCATGTCGCTGACTGCACTCGGGGTTATGCCCTACATCACTGCCTCGATCGTGGTCCAGCTCGCGACCTCGCTGTCGCCGACGCTGGCGGCGATCAAGAAAGAGGGTGAGAGCGGGCGCAAGCGGCTCAACCAATATACCCGCTACGGAACGGTCGCGCTGACCGCGGTGCAGGGCTGGTTCATCGCCGTCGGTCTCGAGGCCTATGGCGCCAATGCCGGCGTACAGGCGGTGGTCGAACCCGGCATGCTGTTCCGCGTCGGCGCGGTGATCAGCCTGGTCGGCGGAACGATGTTCCTGATGTGGCTGGGCGAGCAGATCACCAGCCGCGGCATCGGCAACGGCGTCTCGCTGATCATCATGGCTGGCATCGTCGCCAACATGCCGACCAACATCTACAACCTGGTCAATGGCAGCCGCACCGGCAGCATGGACAGCTTTCAGGTGATCGGGATCATCGTCGCGGTGGTCGCGATCATCCTGTTCATCTGCTTCATGGAGCGCGCGCAGCGGCGCATCCTGATCCAATATCCAAAGCGACAAACCCAGCGCGGCGTCCAGTCGGACCGTAGCCACTTGCCGCTCAAGCTCAACACCGCCGGCGTGATCCCTCCGATCTTCGCCTCGTCGCTGCTGCTGATGCCGCTGACCATCACCCAGCTCGCGGGCAACAAGGTCAAGGGCGATACCTGGTGGGGCGATGTCGTTATCGGCCTCAACCAGTATCTCCAGCACGGTTCTGTCCTGTACATGACGCTGTACGGCCTGGGGATCATCTTCTTCTCGTTCTTCTACACCGCCGTGGTGTTCAATCCCGAAGAGACCGCGGACAATCTCAAGCGCTATGGCGGGTTCATCCCCGGCATCCGTCCGGGCAAGAACACCGAAGCCTATTTCGATTATGTGCTGACGCGCATCACCGTGATCGGCGCGGCCTATCTGGCGGTGATCTGTCTGGTTCCGGAATATCTCGTCTCCGCGCTCAAGATCCCGTTCTACCTCGGCGGCACCAGCCTGCTGATCGTCGTCAACGTGACGATGGACACGGTGACCCAGATCCAGTCGCACCTGCTGGCGCACCAATATGGTGACCTCATCAAGAAGGCGAAGTTGAAGGGCGGCCGTCTCCGCTAGAGAGGCGCACGTCAACAGGGAGACAAGGGCGTGAACATCATCCTCCTCGGCCCACCGGGCGCCGGCAAAGGCACCCAGGCGGCGAAGCTCGTCGCCGACCGCGGTATGGTCCAGCTGTCGACCGGCGACATGCTGCGCGCCGCGGTGAAGGCGGGGACGCCCACCGGCCTGAAGGCCAAGGCGATCATGGACGCCGGCGAACTGGTACCCGACGAGGTGGTATCGGGCATCATCGGCGAGCGGCTCGACCAGATGACGGCAGGCGAGGGCGCGATTTTCGACGGCTATCCGCGTACTGCCGCGCAGGCAGAGGCGTTGGACCAGTTGCTTGCCGAGCGCGGTCGCAAGCTCGACCGTGTGATCGAACTGACGGTCGATGAGGACGCGCTCGTCGAGCGCATCACCGGCCGCTACACCTGCGCCAAATGCGGCGAGGGCTATCACGACAAATTCAAGCAGCCCAAGGTTGCCGGCGTCTGCGACGTCTGCGGATCGACCGAATTCAAGCGCCGCCCCGACGATAACGAGGAAACCGTCCGCACCCGGATGGCCGAATATCGCGGCAAGACGGCGCCGATCATCCCGATCTACGAAGCGCGCGGCATCCTGACGCGGGTCGACGGCATGGCGGATATCGACCAGGTCAGCGCAGCGGTGGCGGCGGCGCTGGACAAGGAATAAGGCGTCCGGCTGCGGTCCGATCTCGTCCCGCGCACTAACCGTCGTCATGCCGGGCTTGTCCCGGCATCCAACGTGCAACAACGGAAGGATTCCGTTGTGGAGGATTGGACCCCGGCACAAGGCCGGGGTGACGGATAGCCTGCTGCAAGGTAATCTCCCTGCAAATCCTTAGGGGGGGGGGGATCCGACATGCTCCGTATCGCCATAGCCGCCACTGCCGCCCTGTCGCTGGCCGGCGCCGCGCCACCTGCCATCGCCGAGGTCGTGAAGGCCGAAGCCGCGGGCTTCGTCGTCGAAAAGACGGTCACGATCGACACTTCGCCCGACACGGTGTGGGAAACGCTGCGCGCGCCGCAACGCTGGTGGTCCAAGGATCACACCTGGTCGGGGGATGCGGCCAATCTCTATATCGATAGCCAGGCGACGGGATGTTTCTGCGAGAAACTGCCGGGCAGGGGCAGCGTGCAGCATGCTCGCTTGATCTTCGTCGACAGGGGCAAGGTTATGCGCATGGAAGGCGCGTTCGGCCCGCTTCAGGGCGAGGCGATCGTCGCGACACTGACCTTCGAGCTGTCGCCGGAGGGCGACAAGGCGACCACGGTCAAGATGACCTATGTTGCCGGCGGCTACTCCCCGACCGGCTTCGACAAGCTGGCCCCGGCAGTCGATAGCGTTTTGAGCGCGCAACTCGACGGATTGAAGGCGGCCGCCGAAGGCCCACCGCCCGCGCCGGTCACTCCTCCTTCCGACAAATGAACGGCGCGGGGCGGGAACGCCAATTGCGGATCCGGCGTTCGGTGTGGCGGGCGTTGAAGGAGGATAGCCGATGCGCATCGATGGCGGCAACCGTTGGGCACTAGGCCTTGGTCTTGGTGTCTTGGCGGCAATCGCCGGCGGCATGGTCGCGGCCAATGACACCGTCGCCGCGATGAACCCGTTCTATACCAACCAATCCATTGCGTTTGATCGATCGGGTCACGACGCGGAGATTGTCGATACGTCCTTCGTACAGCCGAACGACGCACTACCCGATACCGGCGATCTCAGCTATGGACGCGGCCAGCCCGACGATATGCAATACGCCGCCGTCGATTCCCGCTGAACCGCCTGGCTCGATGCGCGGGCTGCGCTTGACACTGCGACGACTCAACCCTAAGTGAGCGCCCTTCCGATACACCGGCTGACCGGCGGCGCTTGCCTGCGTCCGCCGCTGTCGTGCGTTTCGGGCATCGCGATGAGATGGGGTGCGTGGCAGCCATGCCGCACTCCGTGGAGCTAGGAGAATAAATTTCATGGCACGTATTGCGGGTGTCAACATCCCGACCAACAAGCGCGTAGTGATCGCGCTCCAGTATATCCACGGCATCGGCCCTGCCAAAGCCAAGGAAATCACCACGAAGCTGAACATCGCGCCTGAGCGCCGCGTTCAGGACCTGACCGACCAGGAAGTGCTGCAGATCCGCGAAGCGATCGACGCCGGCTACACGGTCGAAGGCGATCTTCGTCGCGAGACCGCGATGAACATCAAGCGCCTGATGGATCTGGCCTGCTATCGCGGCCTGCGCCATCGCAAGGGTCTGCCGGTCCGCGGCCAGCGCACGCATACCAATGCGCGCACTCGCAAGGGCAAGGCCAAGCCGATCGCCGGCAAGAAGAAGTAAGCAGGCGCGCTTGTTGCGCACCGCTGCTTCCCAGCTTCGAAGGTTAGGATAGAAAAATGGCACGTGAACCGCAGCGCCTTCGTCGGCGCGAACGCAAGAACATCACCGCCGGCGTCGCCCATGTGAACGCCAGCTTCAACAATACCATGATCACCATCACCGATGCCCAGGGCAATGCGATCAGCTGGTCGTCCGCCGGGATGATGGGGTTCAAGGGATCGCGCAAGTCGACCCCGTACGCGGCGCAGGTTGCCGCCGAGGATGCGGGCCGCAAGGCCGCCGAGCACGGCGTCCGCACGCTCGAAGTAGAGGTCAAGGGTCCGGGTTCGGGTCGTGAGTCGGCGCTTCGTGCGCTGCAGGCGGTCGGCTTCCAGATCACTTCGATCCGCGATGTGACATCGATCCCGCACAACGGCGTGCGTCCGTCGAAGCGTCGCCGCGTCTGAATTCGTCTGGCCGGCGCGCGGTTGATCGCGCTGCGCCGGCATTCGCCCACGGCCGCAGGGTTTAGCCCAAGCCCCCGGCCCAACAGAGGGAAGCCCCCGTGTCTGTCAATGCAAAGAACTGGCAGGAATTGAAGAAGCCCAACGCGCTCGAGAAGAAGGGCGGCGATGGGAAGAGCAAGGCGACCTTCGTTGCCGAGCCGCTCGAGCGCGGCTTTGGTCTCACCCTTGGCAACGCGCTGCGTCGCGTGTTGCTGTCGAGCCTTCAGGGTGCGGCGGTCACCTCGATCAAGATCGAGAACGTGCTGCACGAGTTCAGCTCGCTGGCGGGGGTCCGTGAGGACGTGACCGACATCGTGCTCAACGTGAAGCAGATCGCGCTGAAGATGCAGGGCGAAGGCCCGCGTCGCCTCCAGCTCGCGGCCACCGGCCCGGCCGAGGTCAAGGCCGGCGATATCGCCGTGTCGGGTGACATCGAAGTGATGAACCCCGACTTGGTGATCTGTCACCTCGACGAGGGCGCGACGCTCAACATGGAGCTGACCGCCGATGTCGGTAAGGGTTATGTCGCCGCTGTCGCCAACCGTCCGGCCGATGCGCCGATCGGCCTGATCCCGGTCGACGCGCTCTACTCGCCGGTGCGCCAGGTGTCGTACAAGGTCGAGAACACCCGCGTCGGGCAGGAACTCGATTACGACAAGCTGACGCTGACGGTCGAGACCGACGGCACGGTGACCCCGGAGGACGCGCTCGCTTACGCCGCGCGCATCCTGCAGGACCAGCTGGCGCTGTTCGTTCACTTCGACGATTCGGCGATCACCCGCTCGGCGCCGATCGGCGTTGCCGCGGCGCCGTCGGACACCGGCGTTTCGGGCGACACCCAGCAGATCAACCGTTACCTGCTCAAGAAGGTCGACGAGCTCGAACTGTCGGTGCGTTCGGCCAACTGTCTCAAGAACGACAACATCATCTATATCGGCGATCTGGTCGGCAAGACCGAAGCCGAGATGCTGCGCACCCCGAATTTCGGCCGCAAGTCGCTCAACGAGATCAAGGAAGTGCTGTCGAGCATGGGTCTCCGTCTCGGGATGGAAATCCCCGGCTGGCCGCCCGAGAACATCGAAGAGATGGCCAAGAAGCTCGAGCAGGAGATTATGGGCTGATTTTCCACCGGCACAGCGACAGCTGCGCCGGAGAGAAAACCAGCCCGGCCGGCGGGGCTGAAAGCTCCGTCCGACGACGCGGGATTTACTCCCGCGTCGGGCCGGCAACAAAGAGATCCCGGCGTTCGCCGGGGTGACGGGTAAATCGGTGGGCTCATCCGTCCCCACCTGGCCCGGGGTACCTCAAACGGCCCCCTGACGAACGAGAAGGAAATACCATGCGTCATAAGGTTGGCGGTCGTAAGCTTCAGCGTACTTCCGCGCATCGTCTCGCTTTGTTCCGCAACATGGCGGCCGCGCTCATCAAGCACGAGCAGATCACCACCACCACGGCCAAGGCGAAGGAACTTCGCCCGTACGTCGAGAAGCTGGTGACGCTGGCCAAGAAGGGCGGCCTGTCGAACCGTCGTCTGGCTCATGCCCGTCTGCTCGACGATGCGCAGTTGGTGAAGCTGTTCGACGTGATCGGCCCGCGCTACGCCTCGCGCGCCGGCGGCTATACCCGCGTCATCAAGGCTGGTGTTCGCGCTTCGGACGCCTCGCCGATGGCGATCATCGAATTCGTCGATCGTGACGTGTCGGCCAAGGGCCAGGATTCGGGCCCGGTGATGACCGACGAGGATTTCGACGTCGCCGCCTGAGCCGCAGCGCTCAATCGATACGAAGAAGGCCTCGCGAAAGCGGGGCCTTTTTTCTTTGGAGCGCTATGGGCGAGGATGAAGAAAGGGCCGCGGTCCCGAGTGGGGGAGCGCGGCCCTCTTTTCGCGGGGCGCGGAGCCGAATTCCGCGCCATCTCGTGGGTTAGCTGTTGCTAACCCACGTGGGGCGTCAGCGGCACCTATACTCGCTGTTCGACTGGTCGACCTTCTTGCCCAGGATCGCGCCGAGCGCACCGCCGATCAGCGTGCCGGCAACCCGGTTGCGGCCGCCATCGATGACGTTGCCGACGATGCCGCCGGCCGCGCCGCCGATGATCAGGCCGGTCGTGCCGTCGGAGCGCTTGCAATAATAGCGGCCGTCCGACCCACGATAGACCTGGTCATTGGAGCTGAGCGTGCGCTCCTGATAGCGCGGGTCGTCGCGATAATAACGCGAGGCGTCATAGTCGGTCGCATATTGACCGTCATTGGGGCCGTTGTAGCGGTCGTTATAGCCGCCGTTGTTGTAGCCGTAGCGGCGGTCGCGTCGCTGCGCGGCTTCGTAATCTGCGCGGGCCCGGTCGTAGATTGCCGTTTCATTGTCATAGCGGCGCTGCGCGGCTTCCCAGCGGCGCTGCTCCGACACGGTCTGCGCCGACGCGGGCAGTGTGGGCAGCGCGACGGCCGAGAGCACGATCGCAGCGAGCGGGAGGGAGCGGAACATTTCTTTTTCTCCTTGTTACGGGCGGCACAACGCGTCGCGGCCGTTATGGGTCCGAAACGGCGCCATTTCCAGCCATTGAAAGCGGTGCGCCGCCTGATAGACAAGATGACCCATGCTAGCTTGCGGAGCCCTGAATGCGCCATATCGTGCCGCTCATCCTGATCGCGCTTGCCGCACCTGCTCTTGCCCAGACGAGTACCCAGAAAACCACCATGTCTTCGATCACTTATCCCGCGACCGATCGCGGCGACACCGTCGACGAACAATTCGGCGTCAAGGTCGCCGACCCCTATCGCTGGCTGGAAAACGATGTCCGCACCGATCCCAAGGTCGCTGCCTGGGTCGAGGCTGAGAACAAGGTCACCGATGCCTATCTGGCGACGCTCCCCGGGCGCGACGTTTTCAAGGACAGGCTCAAGAAACTTATCGACTATGAGCGGTTCGGGCAGCCCGAGCGCAAGGGCGGGCGCTATTTCTACCTCCACAATTCCGGCCTGCAGAACCAGGCGGTGCTGTTCGTCCGCGACGGCGTCGACGGGCAGGGCAGGGTGCTGATCGACCCCAATGGCTGGTCGAAGGATGGCGCCACCGCGCTCGGCGAGTGGGCGCCGAGCGAGGACGGCAAGAAGCTGGTCTATGCGATCCAGGACGGCGGCACCGATTGGCGCACGGTCAAGGTGCTCGATGTCGATACCGGCAAGGTGCTCGACGACGATGTCGAATGGGTCAAATTCTCCGGCCTGTCCTGGGCGAAGGATGGCTCGGGTTTCTATTATTCGCGCTTTCCGGCGCCGCCCGAGGGCAAGAAGTTCCAGTCGACCAACGAGAATCAGGCGGTCTATTTCCACAAGCTGGGCACGCCGCAATCGGCCGACGCGCTGGTCTATGCGACTCCCGATCATCCGAAATGGGGCCACGGCGCGAGCGTCACCGACGACGGCAAGTGGCTGGTCATCTACACGACCGAGGGCACCGACAATCGCAACGACGTGACGGTCATCGATCTGACCGCCCCCAACCCGACGCCGCGGAAATTGTTCACCGGCATGGCCAATATGTGGGGCCTGATCGGCAACCAGGGCGGCAATTTCTACTGGCTGACCAACAAGGATGCGCCGCGCAACAAGGTGGTGATGACCAACCTCTATGCGCGCTCGGCCGTGCCGCCGGAGGTCGAGATCGTCCCGCAGGACAAGGCCGTGCTCGACACCGCCAGCCTGATCGGCGGCAAGCTGATCGGCGAATATATGGTCGACGTGAAGAGCGAGGTTCGCCGCTTCACGCTCGAAGGCAAGCCGGACGGCAAGGTGACGCTGCCGGGGATCGGCGCCGCGGGCGGGTTTGGTGGCGAGGCCGACAATCCCGAGACCTTCTTCACCTTCACGAGCTACACCACGCCGACGACGATCTATCGCTATGACGTCGCGACCGGCCATGCGACCGTCTGGGCCCAGCCCAAGGTGGCGTTCGATCCGGCCGGTTATGAAGTCAGCCAGGTCTTCTATCCGTCCAAGGATAAGACCACGGTTCCGATGTTCATCGTCCGCAAGAAAGGCGTGACCGGGCCGGCGCCGACGCTGCTCTATGCCTATGGCGGGTTCAACATCTCGATGACCCCGGCCTTCTCCGCGGCGCGCGTCGCGTGGCTCGAACAAGGCGGGGTGCTCGCCGTCGCCAATATTCGTGGCGGGGGCGAATATGGCAAAGCCTGGCACGACGCCGGGCGGCTCGCCAACAAACAGAACGTATTCGACGATTTCATCGCCGCGGGCGAATATCTCAAGGCCAAGGGCTATACCGGCAAGGACCAGCTCGCGATCCAGGGCGGATCGAACGGCGGCCTGCTGGTCGGCGCGGTGGTCAACCAGCGGCCGGATCTATTCGCAGCCGCCTTGCCGCAGGTCGGGGTGATGGACATGCTGCGCTTCGACCGCTTCACCGCCGGCCGCTATTGGGTCGACGATTACGGCTATCCGTCGAAGGAAGCCGATTTCAAGACACTCTACGCCTATTCGCCCTATCACAACATTCGCACGGGCAAGCCCTATCCGGCGATCCTCGCGGCGACAGCCGATACCGATGATCGCGTCGTTCCCGGGCACACGTTCAAATATACCGCGATGCTTCAGTCGATGGATCTGGGTCCTAAGCCGCGCCTGGTCAGGATCGAAACTCGCGCCGGACACGGGTCGGGCAAGCCGACCGACAAGATTATCGACGAAACCGCGACCGACTGGGCGTTCATCGCCAGATGGACCGGCCTCGATGTGAAGCCGGTCGACTAAACCAAGATCACGGTCAGGCGTATTGTAGCTTGCGCCGGACCGTTTTTCAAAGATAGGGTATGGTCATGAACGACCAGACCCCGCTCAAGAAGCCGATCGACAAAAAGGCGCTGCTCGCCAAATATCTCGCCGAGCGCGACAAGCGCCTGCGCGACGACGGCAACGCCCAATATCTCAATCTCGAGGGCAAACTGGCGCATTATGCCGCCGATCCGCACACGCCCTTCATCGAACGCGATCCGGTCACCGATCACGTGACCTTCGCCTTTGTCGGCGGTGGCTTTGCCGGTCTCGTGACCGGCGCGCGGCTGGCCGAAGCGGGGATCAGCGACTTCCGGATCATCGAAAAGGGCGGCGACTTCGGCGGCACCTGGTATTGGAACCGCTATCCCGGCGCGCAATGCGACACGGCCTCGATGATCTACATCCCGCTGCTCGAAGAAACCGGGCACATGCCGACCGAAAAGTACGCGCATGGCCCCGAAATCCTCGAGCAATGCCAGCGGATCGGCCGCCAATATCACCTCTACGACAAGGCGCTGTTCCACACCCAGATCCGCGAGATCGCCTGGGACGGTGAGCAGTCGCTCTGGGTGATCACCACCGACCGCGACGACCGCTTCACCGCCAAATATGTCGGCATCGGCACCGGCCCGCTCCACGTCGCCAAACTGCCCGGCATTCCCGGCCTCACCAGCTTCAAGGGCAAGTCGTTCCACACCAGCCGGTGGGACTATGACTATACCGGCGGCGACGCCAGGGGCGCGCTGATGACCGGTTTGGCTGACAAGCGCGTTGCGATTATCGGCACCGGCGCGACCTCGGTCCAGGCGGTCCCGCATCTCGCCCGGGCGTGCAAGGAACTTTACGTCGTTCAGCGCACGCCGTCCTCGGTCGACGTCCGTAACAATGTCCCGATCGACCCCGACTGGTTCGCCAGCATCGCCACGCCGGGCTGGCAACGCCGCTGGCTGGAGAATTTCACCGCCAACCAGACGCCGGGCAACATGATCGAGGAGGATTGGGTCCAGGACGGCTGGACCGATTTGTCACGCCGGATCAAGGCTCGCGTGGCGACCCTGCCGCCCGACAAGCGCAGCCTCGCCGACATCCTGTCGGTATGGGAGGATTCCGACTTCGAAAAGATGGAGGAGATCCGCGACCGCGTCGATGCGATCGTCGAGGACAAGGAAACGGCCGCGAAGCTCAAGGCCTGGTACCGTCAGCTCTGCAAGCGACCCTGCTTCCACGACGCCTATCTCCAGGCGTTCAACACCCCGGGCACACACCTGATCGATACCGACGGGCAGGGGGTCGAGCGGATCGACGAGACCGGCTTTGTCGTGGCCGGTAAGCATTACGAGGTAGATTGTATCATCTACGCCTCCGGCTTCCACGTCGGCACCAATTTGCAGAGCTTGCTCGGCTTCGACGTGATCGGCCGCGATGGCGTGAAACTGACCGACAGCTGGGCGCAGGGGATGCGCTCGAAGCACGGCATCCACGTTCATGATTATCCCAACATGTTCGTGGTCACGCCGACCCAGGGCGCGAACCTGATCTCCAACGTCCCGCACAATCTGACCGAGTCCGCGCGCGCGATCGCCGCGGTCGTTCGCCACGCGGAAGAGATCGGCGCCAAGGAGGTCGAAGTGACGCAGGAGGCGCAGGACGCCTGGGTCGATCTGCTGCTCACCGGGCCGGGAGCGTCGTTACGCAACGCGCCCGACTGCACGCCCGGTTATTACAACAATGAAGGCAAGGATCCCGGACCGGCAGCGGCTCTCGCGGTAGGCTATCCGCTCGGCGCTTTCGCCTATTTCCGGTATCTCGACAATTGGACGCGGACGGGCAAGTTCGAGGGCCTGACCTTCAACTGAGTGTGGGCCCTGGAATCTTTCCCCTCCCGCTTGCGGGAGGGGTTAGGGGAGGGCATGTCGAAAAAGCGGCAGCCACTCATACCGATCTAAAAATAACAGGCCCTCCCCCGACCCCTCCCGCAAGCGGGAGGGGAGCAGCGGGCAATATCGCGAAAATACCGCTACCCGGCCTCCAGTGGAGGCCGGGCGCGCCCCGCTGGAATCAGCGCGAGGACATCTGGGGGAAACGTACCAGCGCGGCGCGCGCGACATTGCGCGACCAGATCGCATCGCCGGTCTTGGTTTCCATCATCTCGTTGTCGAGCGTCAGCGCATGGCGATAGGCCGCAGCGGCGTCCGCAGGGCGGTCGGCGCGAACATAGGCTTGGGCGAGCTCGATATAGGCGCCGCCATCCTTGGGCGCCACGCGGGTAAGCGCTTCGGCCGACCGGACGTCGGCGTCGCGCGCCGTGATCCGTGCCGTGGTCGTACCGTCATCGGAGGCCGCCGCTGCCGGAACTGCCGCCAGCGGCGACGCGACAAGCAACGAGAAAAGCACCGTCTTGATCATATCTGCATCCTTCCAAAGTCACCGCTTGATCGCGATGTTACAGAATCATGACATATTTGCGTATGTTTTGTGAAACAAAAAATTCGCGGCTCGTCGCATGGGCGGAAAACGGCCAATTCGCGCGGGCGAACTGGCATTCCAGGGGATCACTCGCTATCGGGCGCCATGAACCAGCACAGCGACTCGATCCTCATCGTTGATTTCGGCAGCCAGGTGACGCAGCTCATCGCGCGCCGCGTGCGAGAGGCGGGGGTCTATTCGGAAATCGCCCCTTTCCAGTCCGCCGCGGACGCCTTCACAAGGATGAAGCCTCGCGGGATCATCCTCTCGGGTAGCCCGGCGAGCGTGCTTGATGAGGGGAGTCCGCGTGTCCCTCAGTCGATCCTAGACAGCGGCCTTCCGATCATGGGGATCTGCTACGGCCAACAGGTGCTGATGCATCAGCTGGGCGGCACCGTGGAGCTGGGCGACAGCGGCGAATTCGGTCGCGCCTTTATCGACATCGACGACGGTTGCGAGTTGTTCGACGGCCTGTGGACGGAAGGCGAGACCCACCAGGTGTGGATGAGCCATGGCGACAAGGTCACCGCACTCGCCCCCGGTTTCCGTCCGGTCGCGGCCAGCGCCGGCGCACCGTTCGCGGTGATCGCCGACGACACCCGCCGCTATTATGCGATGCAATTCCACCCGGAAGTCGTCCACACGCCCGACGGCGCGAAACTGATCGCCAATTTCGCGCGTCACGTCTGCGGGCTGACCGGCGACTGGACGATGGCCGAATTCCGCGCTGCCAAGATCGCCGAAATCCGCGCGCAGGTCGGCGACAAACGTGTCATCTGCGGCCTGTCGGGCGGCGTCGACAGCGCTGTCGCCGCAGTGCTGATCCACGAGGCGATCGGCCCCCAACTGACCTGCGTATTCGTCGACCATGGCCTGATGCGTTCGGGCGAGGCCGATCAGGTCGTCAGCCTGTTCCGTGGCCATTACAACATCCCGCTCGTCCACGTGAACGCCGAGACCCTGTTCATGAGCGGACTGGCCGGCGTCACCGACCCCGAGGCGAAGCGCAAGTTCATCGGCAAGACGTTCATCGATGTCTTTGAGGACGAAGCGAAAAAGATCGGCGGCGCCGACTTCCTCGCGCAGGGTACGCTGTATCCCGACGTGATCGAGAGCGTGTCGTTCACCGGCGGCCCGTCGGTGACGATCAAGAGCCATCACAATGTCGGCGGCCTGCCCGAGCGGATGAACATGAAGCTGGTCGAGCCGCTGCGCGAATTGTTCAAGGATGAGGTTCGCGCGCTGGGCCGCGAGCTCGGGCTGCCCGACATCTTCGTCGGCCGCCATCCGTTCCCCGGACCCGGTCTCGCCATCCGTATCCCGGGGGAGGTGACCAAGGAACGCTGCGATATCCTGCGCAAGGCCGACGCGATCTATCTCGAGGAAATCCGCAACGCGGGTCTTTACGATGCGATCTGGCAGGCGTTCGCGGTCCTGCTGCCGGTCCGCTCCGTAGGCGTGATGGGCGACGGGCGTACCTATGACAATGTGCTGGCGTTGCGCGCGGTGACATCGGTGGATGGCATGACGGCGGACGCCTATCATTTCTCCGGCGAGTTCATGTCGCGGGTTGCGACCCGCATCATCAACGAAGTCCGCGGAATCAACCGCGTCACCTATGACTACACTTCCAAGCCGCCTGGGACGATCGAGTGGGAGTGACTTTGGCCCCTCCGGCACTTGTTAGAACTATGTCAGATCACGCTTAAGATACTGAAAAAGTGTCTTATTGGTGCTGTGGTTCTGCGGCGGCCGGTGGGCACCGTTCGCGTTGACGGCCCGCGGAACGGTACCCCCTGCTCCTGTCTCTTCAGATGGCCATCCGCGGGATGATCTGCTCAACACTCACCTCTCGTCGGTGAAAACGAGAGACGAATAAGCGCCTTAACCTCGGACCTCGCCGATCGTACCGAACCTGCGAAGGCGGACGTTCATTCATCTGCGCAGGTCGGGTCGATCGAAGTGTTGCGGGAGCCGAGACGTCCCCTTCCAGAACCGATCAGGACCTGCGGAGATTTTGCCGCAGGGTGAGCGACCCGTTTGGGTTGAGCGCCTGCCGGCACGCCCAGCGCACAGGATGGCGGACGCCCTTGACCTCCAGTTCAGCGAACAATTGCAATCCGGTCCAGTCTTTGTCGCCGGTCCAGCTTAGCATTGCCTGTCTAATGCCGGCAGGTTTTGGAAAGCCGGGGTCCAGACAACCGCTGGCCAGCTCAACGTCGTTTTCGTCTTTGAGCGTCAATCGCAGTACGCCGGGCACGCCCGCTACGCCGTCATTGGCGAGGCCGACGACCACGCCGTGACCGCCGTCGCGCTCGAACGGCCAGATGAAAGCCGGATAGACGCGATAGCCGATCCGCCGCGCGGCGTGGTCGATAACCTCGGGATATTTGTCGTAATAGCTGAGCACGTGCGCGGCGGATTCGTTGTGCCAGTTCCAGATCGACCAGTAATTCGCACCGACCGCGAGCACGTGCGCGGCGACCTGTTCGTTGTGCGTGACACCGTCGACCAAGCCGAGCTGGTCCGGATCGCCGGTTGTCATCGGCACTTCGCTGACCGCCGCCGCCCAGGCCGGGCGGTTGCTCAAGGCCTCGATCTGCGTGGTTTCGATGAAGATCGTGTCGCTGCGGATCCAGTTGCCGCTGCGTACCGTACGGTCGAGCATCGCGGCGTTGCCGACAGCGTTGAAATCGGGCTGGGTGTTGGTGACGAGCGGCGTCTTCGTCCAGCAGGCGAGCTGGGTGTCGAGCATCTTGAGCCAGGTCTGTTCGGCGACCAGGTTGCTCGGGAAGTAATTGCCCTCGAACGGCCAGGTGTGCCCCTCGCCCCAGAAGCCGTACATCATCGTGTCCATATATTCGACGTCGGGGCTGCCGTTGTACTGGTCGGCGAGCAGCGCGTTGAGCTCGCCGAATGCGGCCTGATAGGCCGGGTGATCGTAACGTGGCATCGCATGTTTCTTGCGATAGCGGACCTGCGTCGTATCGCCCTTCCAGCTACCCTCGAGCGGGACGTAGGGGACTTTCTCCATCAGGAAGTCGGGCATGCCGGGCGCGGCGAAATCGGGGTTTTCCAGCATGATGCGGAAGCCGACGCGTTTGCCATATTGCCGCGCAAGGTCGAAGGTGATCCGCCACCAATCGGGCACGTCGAGCTTGCCGGGACGCGTCTGCACCTCGCGCCAGTTGGGGCGGATATAGACCTTCTGCGTGAAGGGCAGTTTGACGATGTCCTCGATCGACCGTTCGAGCGACTGGCCGGGCAGGCGGGGAGGGCCGGTGTCGCCCGAGACATAGGCGGTCAGGCCCATGCCGTAATTGGGTACGATGTCCCGCGAAGGCGACGTCGCCATGCCGACCTCGCCGCCCGGAGCATTGGCGTCGGCGCCGTAATTGGTGAACGGCCCCTGGTTGAGGCGGTCGGAAACCGCCGGTCCGCCGCCCCAATCGTAACCTTCCCACAGATGCTCCAGATAGTCCGCGCCAATGGCACGCGGTGCGAGGCCTGCCGCAGCCAATCCGGCGGCACCCGCCTTGAAGAAATCGCGGCGCTTGAGGTCAGGCATCGGCAATCTCCTGTGCGACGCGCGCCGCTGAGCGGACGCACGATTCGATTCCGCTGCTCAACGCGTCGGCATAGGTGTCGGCAAAATAGAGCCAGCCGTCAGGCTTCATGATCTCGGGCCAGAAGCGCATGATCGATCCCTCTTACCCGATGGCTACTCAGGCCGGAGCCACACCGACCTGGTGCGCGGCATAGAGCGCCGCGCCGTAAGCGGGCGAGTGCAGCGGCGCGACGAACCGGTACGGACCGACTTGCCGCAGCCGTGCCTCCAGCCGGGCGCGGATCGAGGCATCGTTGGCGAGCACGCCCCCCGACCAGGACAAGGGCACGTCTTCGTCCGCGCGGAACCCAAGTTCCGCACGCAGCGCCTCGGCTATCGCAGCGAGTTCCTCGGCGGCAAGATCGTGGATCCGGATCGCGGCGGGATCGCCCGCCGCCGCGGCTTCCGCGACAATTGGAGCCAGGCCGGCAATCTCGTCTCGCTCCAGACCTTGCTCGCCCATTATTCTGGCGCAGATGTCGAGGTCGTTCTCGAGGCCGAGCCGCAGCCGGAACGCGTCATGGAGCGGTCCCTTGGGCAAGCGGCCGTCGCTCATGCGGGTGAAGGCGTTGAGCCCGTGGATCGCGATCCAATAGGCCGATCCTTCGTCGCCGAACACTTCGCCCCAGCCGCCGCACCGCGCCGCACGGCCTTGCCGTTCGCCATAGCCGATCGACCCGGTGCCGGCGACGAGATTGATGCCATCGGCGCACGCGAGCGATCCCGCCCAACCGCAGATCATGTCGTTGCCGCAGCGATAGCGGTCATGGCCGAGCAGGCGGCGGCAATGCTGGTCGAGCAATGGGTCGATCGCCTTGTCCTCGCCATAGGCAGGCAGGCCGAAAAAGGCGAAGTCCAGCCCGGCGGGCTCGATGCCGATCTGCGCGCAGATGCCGGCGATGCCGGACTCGAGCGCCTGCACCGCGCCGTCGAGCCCGACCTGGAGATGATAGGTCGTTCCCTCGATCTGCCGCGCCACGACGTCGCCGGCGCCGTCGATGCAGACGAACTCGGTCTTGGTGCCGCCGCCGTCGACGCCGAGGAAATAGCGGGTCGTGGTCATGCGCCCACGCTATGGATGCGCACGCCCTTGACGACGCGACTGACCGTCCCGGCCTTGTTCGGCGTGTCGGGGGTCAGGCCGCGATTGAGCGAGGCGTGGAGCGCGAAGAGCTGCGCGGGCACGATATAGGGGAACAGCAGGTCGCTGTCGGCTGCCGTTTCGAGCCCATGTACTCTCAACGTCTCGCCCGCGATGTCCTGGGCGGATACCGCCAGTACAGCGCCCGCGACCTTGTCCGCGCGCAGTTCGGCGATCAGGTCGAGGTCATAGGCGCGGGTCAGGGGATCGTTCGAAAGGAACGCCACCACCAGGGTGCGGTCGTTGACGATCGTCTTCGGGCCGTGACGGAAGCCGAGCGTCGAGTCATGCATCGTCACCAGTCCGCCGTCGGTGAGCTCGAGCAGTTTCAGCGCCGCTTCGCGCGCCAGTCCCTGGAACGGACCGCTGCCGAGATAGACGACGCGCTCGAACCCGCGCGTGGCGAGCGCCGCCATAGCGGTTTCGGTGTCGGCCAGGACCGCCTCGACTGCTTGCGCGATCCGCTCGTTGCGGTCGCCGAGCGCGGCAATCCCCGAAAAGATCGCCAGTGCGGCATAGGTCATCGCCGAAAAGCTGGATGTCATCGCGAAGCCGCGATCGTGCGTCGCCTCGGGCAGCGCCACGACACAGGCATCGTCTCCGCGCCTTTTGGCCAGGGCGCCGTCGGCGTTGCAGGTGATGATCAGATGATGGACGTCGGCGACACGGGCATCGGCGAGATCGATCGCGGCGATGCTTTCCGGGCTGTTGCCCGAGCGGCCGAACGACACCAACAGGGTCGGCGTCCGCGCTTCGAGATAGAGGTCGGGCGCGCTGACCATGTCGGTGGTGGGCACCGCATCGACCCGGCGCCGGGTCGCCTGCGCCAGCGTCGCCGCTAGGCATTCGCCGATGAACGCCGAGGTGCCGGCCCCGGCCAGCACGATGCGCAGGTCGGGTTTCGCGAGCAACGGCGCTACGAACGCGTCGATCGCGCCTTGCTCGGCGACGAGCAGGGCCTGGGTCGCCCGCAGCGTGGCGGCCTGCTGAAAGATTTCGCGGCGCGTCCAGGGTTCGGCGCCGTCGACTGCCGCCTTGGGAGCAGCGTTGAGGTCAGACATTGGGATTGCAGGCTCCATGATAGGCGTCGAGCGTCGCGTCGATATGGGCCGCGACCAGGTCGACCGGGTCGAGCGTGGTGCGGCCGGCGCGGTGCGTGGCAAAAGCGATGGGGAGGTATTGGCTGACCAGCGGCAGCGGCGGCACGGTCTCGCGCAGATTGGCAAACAATTTGTCCTGCGCGGCGGTGATCGCACTGTCGGGCCAGTAATAGCGGATGCGGTCGCTGAAGCTGTAGTTGAGCTGGAAATCGAGCGCCGCACCGCTGGCGTGATAATATTTGGACCAATTGCCTGGCTCGGCATGCATCCGTTCGATCGCGACGTCGCGCAGATTGGCGCGTCGCTCGGGCGCCACCATCTCGCGTTCGATCGCGTCGAGCGCCCACAAAGCCTCGCGCAAGGCAAAGGTCACGCCGGGGCCGACCTTCAAGATGGCAAAGTGATCGCGTACCAGAGCGGCGAGCGCGGACGGGGTCTGGTAATCGGTCGAATGCGCTTCGAACACGATGTGTTCGACCGGCTCGATCGCCTTGCTCAACGCGGTCGCCTTTGCCGGGGCATAGTCGACCACCTTGTCGTGATCGAACTCGACGCCGGGCTGGACGACGGTGGCGATGACGCGGTCCCAGGCGCTCGACAAGCCGAGCTCGGCGAACAGGTCGCGGTGCATCGCGATCGTCGCCAGCGCCGCGTCGGGCGTGGTGACGGCGAGTTCATCGAGATCTTCGGCCGCGCCGCCCGGCACGGGAACCTCGGTGCCGATGATGTAGCTCGGCGCATCGTCGGGATCGCCCGAATAGGCAGCCTCGGCCGCCGCGCACAGCCGCGCGGCGCGCTCGGCGATGGTGCGCTCGGGCAGTGGCACCGGATCGTCGGCGCAGCTCATCGAACAGTCGAGATGGATCTTGCCGAACCCGGCGGCGACATAGTCGCGCACCATGATCTCGGCCTTGGCCATTGCCTGCTCGGCGGGGAGTTTGGTCCAGGCGTTGGGGCCGAGATGATCGCCGCCCAGCGCCAGCCGCGCCCGCGGATAGCCGACCCGGTCGGCGATGGCCGAGACGAACGCGCGATAATCGACCGGCGTCATGGCGGTATAGCCACCGTCCTGGTTCACCTGATTGGATGTCGCCTCGATCAGCGCGATCAGCGCGTCGTGCGCCAGCGCGTGGCGCAGCGTCGCTTCGATCACCAGCGGATGGGCCGAGCATACCGAAGTGATGCCCACGCGTTTGCCCGCTTTGTGCTCAGCGACGAGGGCGCGAATTGCCTTCATGATTGCTCCTCGAATGGACAATCCGCGTACACTGAAAGAAAATGAAACACAAGGAAATGATGTATAATGAAATTAAATCGCTGCCGGCTCGGCGGCCGCGTCGGTCGTTTCGCCGGCGGTATCGGGCTCGATCGCGAGCAGCACCGAGGCGGCGAGCGCAAGCGCGAGGCCGACGATCTTGAGCGTATCGGGCATCACGCCGAGCGCGATCAGCGAGATGATCGCGGTGGCGAGCGGCGCGCCGGCGTTGGACAGCGGCGCGACGATGATCGCCTTGCCGTAGCGAAAGGCGAAGACGAGGGTGAGCGCGCCGATCGCGTTCAGCACCTGGATGCCGGCAGCGAGCGCCGGACCGTCCCAACCCCAGTTCACCGGATGCGAGCGGTCGGTCAGGAACCAGGCCACCGGCACCAGCAACAGCCCGGCGATCATCATGTAGAAGAAGATGCCCTCAGCCGACATGTGGTTGTTGGCCGACTTCATGAAATAGGCCTGCACGCCCCAGCACAGCATGACGATCAGCGCGAGGACGAACCAGGTCGATCCGGTCGTCGCGCTGCCGTCGGCGGGCGCGTAGTTGAAGATCGGCAGGGCGATCAGCGCCAATGCGATGCCGAGCAGGCCGAGCCTGCCCGTCCGCTCGCGCAGCAAGGCGTAGGACATCACGATCGTGACCAGCGGCGACAGCGAGATGATCGGGAAGATCAGATAGGCTGGCCCCCGCGTCACTGCGTAGAACAGCACCATCTGTCCGCCGGCGCCGAGCAGGCCGACCGCCATGCCATAAGCGATCGCCCGCGGACTCGTCTCGAGCTTGCCGCCACTCATGCGCAGCGCGATGAACGCCGGCGGGATCATCGTCAGTGCCCAGACGCAATAGACCAATGTGTCGGGAAAGCCGTGCTTGGACGATTGATCCGAAAAGGCGCCCCAGATGCCCCACAGGACGACGGTAACCAGCGCATGGAACAGCCAGGCGCGGCCGGCTGGCGCGGGGGCGGGGGTGGCGGTCATGCGGCATCTCCTGCGGGCGTTGCCTCGATGACGAGGAAGCGCTCGAAACTGGCGTTGATTGTGTTGCTGGCGGCGCTGGCGGTGCCGAGCGGCGCGCCGGTGAAGCTGTCGGTCAGCCGGTAGGAGCCCTTGCCGAGTCCGCGCAATTCGATCGGTCCGGTCCAGGTCTTGGCATAGAAAGCATAATGCAGCTTGCCGTCGGCGGCGACGACATGGGCTTCGGGCTTGTCGAAGCCGATGTCGTAGAGCTCGCCGAGATAATGCCCCTTCGACAGCATATTCTGCCGATAGAGCGCGATCCACTTGCGCCACAGCCGTTCCTTGTCAGGGGTCAGCACGAAGCCGCCCGGCGGCAGTTTGTCGATCGGCTTGTCGGTGTCCTTGGGCCAGGTGAACTTGGTCGAGGGGATGGCGCCGATGCCATAAGTCGATGCGAAATCGTCGCCGCCGTCGCTCAACTCGACATGGTCGCCGCTATAGGGTGCGGACGGGCCCATGATCGCCTTGAAGGTCTTGCCCTTCAGGCGTACCTGCCATGACGATTCGGGGTCGGACGCCGGCGTGTTGTTCATCGCGGGAATGTTGAAGAAGGCGAACGAATCGCCGCACGGGCAGATTTCGACATTGGCATTCGGGTTGATCCCGATCACGGTGTCGTAAATCGCTTTCCAGAAATCCTGCAGCTTCTCGACCGATTCCTCGGGCCGTTTGTGGTTGTGCGCCGGGTTGTAGCAGGGGGCCACGCCGTTGAGGTCCTGGCCGTCGATCTTGAGACCTTCGAACCCCCAGTCGCCGACGATCCGGCGCATCACCGTCTTGAAATATTCGACTGTCGGGGGATAGGCCGGGCACAAGGTGTAGCTGTTCCACCAGCTCACGTTCTGCGCAGCGCCGCTGGCATCGAGCAGCAGCATGTCGCGATGGTCGCGCATCAGGTCGCTCGCGGGGGTCGCCGACAAGGGCGAGATCCACAATTTGGGCCGCATGCCATAGGTCTTGATGCGGTCGGCCATCGCCTTCATGTCGGCATCGCCGCCGGGGAACCGGCTGGTGTCGGCGACCCAGTCGCCAATCGCCTTTTGCCAACCGTCGTCGAGCACTGCCCATTCGCAGCCGACCGACTTCGCTTTGTCGAGCGTGCCATAGACCTGGTCGGGCGTGACGTTGCGTTCGTAACCCCAGGCGCACCAGATCGGCGCATAGCTCGATTCGGGGATCGCAGGGGCGGCGAGCCCGCGCTCGGCCATGATCCGGCGATAGGCATCGAGCGGCGCGAAATGGTCGCCGCGATGCGCCATGATGAAAGTCTCGGGCAGGGTTACGGCCTGGCCCGGCGCGAGCAGGATCGGCTGGTCGCCCTCGATCGCGATCCGCGTGCCGCCCGGCTGCGATGCGACCGGCAGCGCGATCAGCCTGGGGACAGTCTCGACATGGCCAACCGCCAGCCCGCCGTCCGGGCGCCAGACCGCCGCGACCGGCGTCCCGCCGCCGTAATCGGAGCCGTTCATGCCCATGTAATTGCGCTGCTGGAAATCGTGCCGGACGCGTTGCACCCAGTCGCGGCGGTCGGGATGCGACGCGCCCGAAAAGGTCCAGGCGCCCTCGGGGTGCGCGAGCAGTTGATGCGCCGCCGACCACCAGGCCGCGATCACCAGCGGCGTCTTGCCGAGGTTGCGATATTGCACCGTCATCAGCGCCGCGCCGGGTAGCGAGGGGTGGAATACCAGGTCGATCCGCTTTTCGAGCCGCCCCTCGGCCACGCCGCGCACCGTGTGGCGCCGGCCGCCGCCGCGCACGTCGACGGGTGCGGCACCGCTATCGCCGAGCAGCACGAATCGGTCGAGCACCGACCCGTCGGCCAGGCGCACGCCCTCGCCATTGTCGAACGCGGTCAGCGGCCGTCCTTCACGCGACAGCCGCGATCGAAGCGCGCCGTCGAACTCGATCGTCAGGATGCCGTCGGAGGCGGTTGCCGCCGCGCCGGTGAAGGCCAGCGCGGGGACCGATGGGATCAACCCCGCCATGACTGCCGTCGTGCCGCACAACAGGCCGGTCAGCGTGGATCTGCGTGTCAGTGTGGCGCTTGCCATTGGTCCCTCGCCGCTTGCGATGCCCGGTTTGCGATGGGCATATTGGTGAGTGAGCTTGCACAGGGATTCGCCGAGAAGCAAACGAAAACGAGCCCGCTTCACTCGTTTTGTTTCGTTTTAATTTCCGCTGCTGCGCGGCCTTAACTGCGTCTCGGGCCTATATGATTATCATATAAACATCTGTTATATATGAATAATAACTCAGAGACCGCTGTTGCAAAGAAGTCGCGATCGCGCGCTCTTTCAGAGTGGCGTTGCCATAATATGACAAAAAAGGGTTGCGTTGCGCAAAAACCAACCACAGAATGAAACATACTGAAATTTACGGCTGATTGAGGGGAAAATCATGGCCTCACGTCTTCTTCTGCGTACCGGTGCCAGCATCTTCGTCGTGGCGCTGGCGTCGCTCCCCGTGGCGGCAATGGCTCAAACCCAGCCCGAACCGGCGCCGCAGGCTCAGTCGTCGGACACTCTGTCCGACACCGCCGCGGCCGATAAGGCGGCAAACGATATCGTCGTCACCGGCATCCGCGGCAGCCTCGACAAGTCGGTCGAGATCAAGCGCAGCGCCACCGTCGTGCTCGATTCGGTCAACGCGACCGAACTGGGCCGTTTCCCCGACAGCGACGTGGCGGACTCGCTGCAGCATATCACCGGCATCACGATCAACCGCACGACGGGTGGCGAGGGCCAGTATGTCAGCGTCCGCGGCCTCGGCTCGCAATATAATATCACGACGCTCAACGACCGTATCCTGGCGACCGACGATGACGGCCGCGACTTCGCGTTCGACATCCTCCCCTCGGACGTGATTTCGGGCGCCGACGTCCTCAAGTCGCCCCAGGCCAGCGCCACCGAGGGCAGCATCGGCGGCACCGTCAACCTGCGGTCGGCACGGCCGTTCGATCATAAGGGCTTTCACATCGCCGCGCGCGCCGAAGGCAATTTCAACCAGATGTCGCGTTACGGCGGCTACAAGGTATCGGGCTTCATCAGCGACACCAACAGCTCGGGCACGTTCGGCGCGTTGCTCGGCGTGGTCTGGTCGGACCAGAAGTTCCGCACCGACGCGCTGAATTACTCATCCTGGGATGCGAGCAGCCCGGGCGTCTGGCCGGTCGGGCCGACGGTCGATTCGCCGCCGCCCGCCAATGCGCAACCGGTGGTCGGCTTGTGCTGCATCCAGTTCGGTTCGGTAGTCGACCGCAAGAAGAGATTCGCGCTGACGGGGACGGTGGAATGGCGCCCGGCCGACAATCTGCACGTCACGCTCGATGGCATGTACACCAAGCTCAACGACCCGCAGGTCGCGTACAACCAATCCTATTTCCCGGGCTTCACCTACGACCAGAATGGCCTGCCCGAATGGTCGAATGTGACGGTTCAGAACGGTTTTATCACCAAATTCACGACCAACAATTTCACGCCCGAACTCGTCAATCAAACGATCCACCGCGTCGTCGACACCTATCTGGTCGGCGCCAATGTCCAGTGGGATGCCTCGTCGAGACTGTCGTTCCGCGCCGACGCCTATCGCTCGCAGGCGAACCGGCCGGAAGGCGGGACTGACACTTTCCTGACCGCGGGGCTCGTCTCACCGACCCCCTACAATCAGAACACGCTGACCTTTTCGGCCAATCCGAACGCGATGCCCAACATCAGCGTCACGCTGCCGGACGGATCGGACTATGCGACCGCGCTCGCCTCGGGCAAGCTCGACAATCAGAATCTGTGGAGCACCCACTATGACGGGCTGTCCGGTTTCTCGATCAAGGATATGGTGACCGGCGCCAAGCTGGACGGCACCTATACGTTCGACAACAGCATTCTGAAGAGCATCAGCTTTGGCGCCGCCTATCTCAAACGGTCCAAATCGCGGCGCGACATCAGCAACGACTGGACCAACGGTTCCAGCCAATACAGCTCGCTCTACAATACGATGCCCGGCCAGCCAGGACCGATCACTTTCGCGACGATGGGCCAGAACGTCATCTCGACCTTCAACTTCCCCAATTTCTTCTCTGGCGCGGGCGGCAGCTTTCCGACCACGATGCTGGCGATCAACGCGCAGAACCTGCTCGCCGGTCTCAAGTCGCTCGACGGGACGCCGAATTACACGTCGGGAGAGGGCGTCTATCATTTTGCCGACAGCTTGCCGCAATTCAACGCGGTGAACTCCTACGTCGTCAGCGAGCGCACCTTGTCCGGTTATGTCGAGGCCTCGTTCGGCGGACGCCGCTGGAACGGCAATATCGGCCTGCGCCTGGTCAATACGCAGACGACCGCCTCAACCGCGATCAACAAGATCATATCGGTCACCGTCGCCGATACTGCGAATCCGACCGCCTCTGCGGTAGTCGTATATTCGGACGCGACCCCGATCTCGGCGCATGGCAGCTACACGCTGCCGCTGCCGTCGATGAACTTCAATTATGGCTTCACCGACAATCTCCACCTGCGTCTGGCGGTCGCCGAGACGATCGCGCGGCCGAATCTCAATCAGTTCGCGCCGACCCAGACCGACAACAGCAGCAACCAGGATTATGTCGTCAGCTATAGCGGCAACGTGAACCTGAAGCCGATCAAATCGTGGCAGGCCGACGCGTCGCTGGAATGGTATTACCATAAGAACGACATGGTTTCGGTCGCGTTGTTCGGCAAAAAACTGCGCAACGACATTACCTCGGTCGAGGTCAACAATGTCGATATCGGTGCGGTCGGCTGTTTCAACGGCAAGCCCTGCGCGCCGCTGCTGTACAGCGTGGTTCAGCCGATCAACGGCGACAATGCGAAGATTTATGGTGTCGAGTTCAGCTGGCAGCACATGCTGAAGAACGGCTTCGGCATCCGCGCGCAATTCACGCACACCTGGAGCCAGACGACGATCAACGGCCAAAACGCCGGGCAGGAGGCGGGCGTCTCGCCGACGACCTGGTCGATCAATCCGTTCTACGAAAAGGGGCCCGTATCGCTCAGCGTGTCGTGGGACCATTCGAGCTCGTTCGTTTATGCGAACTTCACCGAAGTCGATGGCATGCCCGCGATCGCGAGCGCCTATGACTGGGTGACCGCGACCGCGTCGTTCAACGTCACCAAGCGGATCAAATTGTATGTCGAGGGACGCAATCTGACCAACTCGATCGTCCGCACCTATCTCAACGGCGACCGCAATATCGTCTGGGCGTCTGGCGCGGTCGGCACGGGGAGCAGCGTCGGTGCGGGCTACACATCCTATGGCCGCACGTTCACGGCAGGGGTTCGCTTCGGGTTCTGACCGATCTCCGGGCCGGGCCGGTCGATCGGTCCGGCCCCTTGGCGCGGAGACATGCGCCGCCGTGCTAGGCTGGCTATCAGGCGATACGGATGTCGCAACCGAGCTTGCTTGCCTGCTCCAGGCTTTCCTCGGGCGCGCCGTCATCGGTGATCAGCACGTTGACTTCCTCAAGTCCCATGATGCGGTGAAGGCAAGTGCGGCCGAACTTGCTGCTGTCTGTCACCGCGACGACTTCGCGGGCGACGCGGGCCATCTTGCGATTGAGCGCGGCCTCAGCCTCGAAATGCGTGGTGATGCCACGCTGCAGATCGATGCCGTCGACGCCGAGGAACAGGCGGTCGACCTGCAGGCTGTCGAGCGCGGCCTCGGTCTGTCCGCCGTAAAAGGCCATGTTCTTGCGGCGCAACCGCCCGCCGAGCAGGACGATTTCGATATTCTTCTTGTGAACCAGCTGGCTCAGGATATCCGCGTCGTTGGTCAGGACGACGATGTCGGCATCGTCGGGCAGGAAGCGCGCGATCTGCGCTGTGGTCGTTCCCGAATCGAGAATGATCGCCTCGCCCGGTTTCACCATCGAGGCGGCGAGGCGGCCGATCCTCTCCTTTTCGGCTATGTGCAGGACACGCTTGGTGTCGACCGGATCTTCGTCCGCCACGCCGATCACGCCCGCCGCGACGGCACCGCCATAGCAGCGAACCGACACGCCGCGCGCCTCGAGAAACGCCAGGTCCTTGCGGATCGTCTGGGTGGAAACCTGGAACTGCTCGGACAGGGAATGCACCTGGACGCTGCCTTGGTCCTGCAGCATCCCGATGATTTCCTGACGTCGCCGACTTGTATCCCGCATCATGCCTCCTGCGCGATTTCTAGCGGCAAAGCGTGGATGTCTCCATGCGTTTTCTTTCGGTGATGGGGCAATGCGCGGCATCTCGCAGGACTGTTGAAGCTGAAGCACTCACGTTCGCGCCGTGTGGGCGAGGGGCACGATCTTTCGCGCGGCGTCAATATATAATGAAACATACGTAAAACGGTTTGCGCCTCATCTCTCGTCAATGCTAGGCTTTCCTTGGTTGATATCTTTCATTTCATATCAAATCCAGGGAGAGGTTATGCGGTTGCACGGTGGCTTGATGATGGCGTCGATCCTGTCTCTCGCGGCGGCCTCCGCCCAGCCGGTGCAAGCGCAGCAGAGTGGGGAGGCGTCCTATAGTGAGGCCGATTTCGCTCGCGTTCCCAAATTCGACGCGCATGTGCATGACAATGTCGCGCGCACCGCCTTCATCGACATCGCCCGCAAGGACGGTTTCGAGCTCTTGTCGATCAACGTGGACTATCCCGATTTTCCTCCGCTGAAATTGCAGGCGAAGGCGGCCGAGGAGCATGAAGCGCAGGACCCGAAGATCTTCCACTTTGCCACTGCCTTCTCGATGGACGGGTTCGGCGAGCCCGGGTGGAGCGAGCGCGCGATCGCCACGATCGACGCTGCCGTCGCCAAGGGCGCGGTCGCGGTAAAGGTATGGAAGAATATCGGCATGGTCGTGAAGGATAAGGACGGCAAGCGCGTCTTTCTCGACGATCCACGCTTCGACGCCGTCATGGCGCATATCGAGAAGATCGGCATTCCGCTGATCGCGCATCAGGGTGAGCCGCTCAATTGCTGGTTACCGCTCGACCAGATGACGACCGACAATGATCGCGGCTATTTCCGCGATCACCCGCAATATTACATGTACTTGCACCCTGAGGAGCCGAGCTACGAAATGCTGATGGCGGCGCGCGACCGCTTCGTCGCCTTTCATCCCAAACTGTCGTTCGTCGGCGCCCATATGGCCAGCCTGGAATGGAGCGTCGACCGGCTGGCGACGTTCCTCGATCGCTTTCCCAACGCGAACGTCGATCTCGCCGCGCGCATGACGCAGATCCAATATCAGTCGAACCAGGATTACGGGAAGGTCCGCGCCTTTTTCATCAAGTATCAGGACCGGTTGATGTATGGCACCGACGTCGCCGACAATCCCCCCGATCCCGCCAAGCCGGTCGAGAATCCGCCGGTGGATATCGACCATCTGGCGACCGAGGTCGATCACGCCTGGCGCTCGGACTGGCGCTATCTGGCAACTCCACAATCGCAGCGCATTGAAGAGATCAAGGCCAACGTGAAAGGATTGGGGCTACCGCGCTCGGTAATCGACAAAATCTACTATAAGAATGCGCACCGGATCTACCTGCGTGGCAAGTGATCCTGCGGAGGCGCGCAGCGGTCTGGGTGACGGGCGGTAATTTCGCGGCGATCGCCCGAACGGCCGGCACGCCAGTCCAGCGAGGAAATAGAATGCAGGTACGAGCTCGCCGCAACAGCATCGCGCCCCAATAGCGTCCGTCTCGGCTGCCGCACGATGCATTCAGGCCTTGCGAAGGTCGCCGATCGTCTGCCCGGTCCATCGCTTGATAGCGCGCCGCAGGTTGGAGCTGTCGCTAAATCCGACCTTCAGCGCGATGTCGTCGGCGCTCAACCGGGTGGTGTGCAGATATTCGAGCGTTAGCTTCCGGCGGACGTCGTCGACGATGTCCGCATAGCTGCTGTCCTCGTCGTCCAACCGTCGCCGCAGCGTCCGCTCTGTCATGCCGAGCCTTACCGCGACCGCCTGCATCGACGAATAGCGGTTGGGCGCCAGCATCAGCAGTTGATAAACTTCGCCGGCGATGCCGGAACTCGTCTTGGCCTGACCGATCAGGCGATCGCAGGTCTCCTCGAGCATCGCGCGGGTCAGGCGATTGGCGAGTTCGGGCGCGCGCTCCAGGATGCTCGCCGGATAATGCAGCTCGTGCGCCGCCTGGCCGAACAGACAGGGGCAGCCCAGTACGTCTTCGTCGGCAGCCGTAGTTCCTGAATCCGGCAGCCCGAACAGCGCCCGGATGGGCGTGACCGCCGTTCCGGCCACGTCGCGCATGTGCGTGGAGGTCTGCATCATCTGTTGGCGGAGCACGAAGTTCCTGAGGTCGGCGCTCATGATCTCGGCATAGACTTCCCGAAAATCCCAGATCGCGAGCGCGCCTTCCTGCCGCCAGCCCAGGGTGATCGTCGGGGTTGCCAATAGGTGATAGCGGACGGCGAAGTCGAAGAAGTCCCGCATCGTCGGCGAGCACATCAGGGCATAACCATACATGCCATAGGCCGAGAGATGGAGCCGCGCCCCGACCGCATAGGCAAGGCCGAGGTCGGCACCGGCGGCGATTACATTGTCATAGGCCGTGAGATACTGGCCGATCGAGGTCAAGGTGTGTGGGTCGTCAACCTCGGCCGGCGTCAGGCCGGTTCGGGCGAGGACAGTTCCGGATCCGATGCCCCGCGGCGCGACCGCATCGATCAGTACGGCGATCTTGTAGGGCGCGAACATCTTCTGGTTGAGCAACGGCAGGCCGTGGGAACGCGACCGCGCCGGGGGTCCAGCGGCCGCGGCACCGCGGTCGTCCTGATCGCCAGGGGTCACGAATTTACCCCTTTTGTCCGCCAAAGACACACATCTGTCCGATAGAGCACTCACTTGTCGCCCGTTCAATCTCTATCGTGTCGCCAACGCCGTCACCAAGATCGGCGGCATGGCGCCTGGCGCGCGGGAGAGGAGACAGGATCATGACGGGCAGGCGGGATCTATCGCGCGCGGGCGGCCACTAGTGGCTGGCACACCTTATCGCGGATCGACGCTGCGGCTGGCGTTGACGTCGATCGGCGCCGCCGGCGTCGAATGGTACGATTTCTTCGTTTACGGCACGGCAGCGGCGCTGGTCTTCCCGCATCTGTTCTTTTCGCCCGATCTGTCACCGTTCGTGGCGCAGCTTGCCGCGTTCAGCACCTTTGCCGTCGGGTTCATCGCCCGGCCGCTCGGCGGCGTCGTGTTCGGCCATTTCGGCGATCTCCATGGGCGCAAGAAGACGCTGGTCGTCGCGCTGATGACGATGGGCCTGTCGACGCTGCTCGTGGGCCTGTTGCCGACCTATGAAGCGGTCGGGGCGCTCGCGCCGCTGATGCTGATCCTCTTGCGTTTCCTCCAGGGGTTCGCGGTCGGCGGGCAATGGGGGGCCGCCGCACTCATCGCGATCGAGAACGCGCCCGAAGGTCGCCGCGGCCTGTTCGGCAGCTTCGTGCAGATCGGAGTGCCCTCGGGCGTGGTGCTCGCCAATATCGCTTTCTTCCTCTCCGGCGGCCTGATGTCGCCCCAGGCCTTCGCGGCCTGGGGTTGGCGCTTGCCCTTCCTCCTCAGCATCGTGGTCGTCGGCCTGGCCCTCTACGTCCATTTGCGCATGGAAGAATCCCGCGAATTCGAGGCGCTCGCCGCGACCGGACTGGAGAACGACCAGCCCGAGCTGCAGCGCTCGCCGATCCTGCGGGTCATCGCGTCGAGCTGGCAGTTGATTCTGCTGGCGGGTGGCGCGTTCATCGCGAGCAATGCCTGTTTCTACGTGATCATCACCTGGGTCATCTCCTACGGGACTGCGACCCTGGGCCTGTCGCGCGAGATGATGCTCGGCTGCATCATGGTCGGCAGCTTGTTTATGATCCCGGCGCTGATCATCGTCGCGCACATCTCGGATCGGGTCGGCCGCTACGGACTGTTCCAGCTCGGCTGTATCGCGACCGGTCTCTGGTCGTTCGCCTTCTTCCCGTTGCTGGAGACCGGCACTATCGCCGGCGCCTGCACCGCCATCACAGTCGGCCTGTGCGTCGTCTCGATGATGTACGGACCGCAGGCAGCCTTGTTCGCCGAGCTCTTCGCGACCAAGGTCCGCTATTCCGGCGCGTCGCTCGGCTACCAGATCGGCGTGCTGCTCGGCGGCGGGTTCACGCCGATGATCGCCGCAACGCTGTTCGCCGTGTTCAGGAACAGCGTCGCGGTGGCGGTGTTCATGGCCGCGACGTGCCTGATTTCGTTGATCTGCGTCACGTTGCTCCATGCCCGGCGCGCGCGGGAACTCGCGCAGGAAAACGGCGTCCCGACCCTCGCGGTAGGGGTCGGGAGCTGATCCATGGGAAGGGACCGGTCGGTGCCGCGCGCCGGGATTGACCGGCTCATCCCCGTCCTGCTGGTGCCGGCGGCGCTGGGGCTTTGCCATGCCGCGGTCGCGCAACGGGCACCGTCCAAGACCTTTCCGTTCATGGGCACGGTAGCACCCGCGAGCTCGGGCACGACTGCGTGGTTCGGCCTGCGCCCGCCGGGGCCGGAGACCGACCCCGATCAAGGTGCGGTCGACACCGTTCATACCGATTTGCCCGCGCGGCCGACGTCCTTCGCGCCCGGGCCGATGGACGCGGTATTGGGCGGCGTAGCGATCCGCCGCGACGTGGCGACGCTGGTCGGCTTCTCGCGGGAGAGCAAGGCAGCGGGCGACTATCTATGGGGCCGGGTCACCGGCCGCCCCGCCTATCGCAAGACGGTCGATTGGCTGACCGCCCAGTTCGCCGCCGCCGGCCTGAAGGATGCCCGGCGCGAACCCTTCCGGGCCAGCAGCGTCAGCCTTCCGGTCGCGGGCGAAATCCGCCTGGAGGGCAGCGAGGCGATGGGTCATGGCAGCCGCGACCTCGTCCTCCACTCGGCGATGGTCGGGGGCGAGGGGCCGGTCAACGGTTCGATCACCGCGCCGCTTGTCTATGCCGGGCAGGGGCTCGACGCCGACCTCGCCGGACGCGATCTGCGCGGCAGGATCGCGGTGATCTTCACTACGCCCGATCCGAGCATCTACGCCGCGGTTCCCGCTAGGCGTATCGGCGCGGTGATGGCGGCCGGCGCCGTCGGCGTGATCGAGATCCTGGTGCAACCGGGCAATTTCAAGAGCTTCGATCGCGACCGCCATGGTTGCGGCCGGCAGCTGTGCTTCACCGTCGGCGGCGAGGACGGATTCTTCCTGCAGAACCTCTTGGGTGCGGCGGCCAAGGCGGGAAAGACCGTCACCGCGACGCTCACCGCCCGGTCGGAAACGCTCGACGGCGAGATCGCCAATGTCGTCGCGACCATTCCCGGCAGAACCGATCGCACCCTAATCGTCGTCGCGCACGCCGATGGCTGGTTCGGGGGCGCGGACGACAACGGCTCGGGCGTCGCCGTGATGCTCGCGCTCGCCCGGCATTTCGCCCGGCAGGGCAGGCTCGAACGCACGCTCGTGTTCCTGGCGAGCGCCGGCCATCACAGCGGGGGTGCGAATGGCGTTCGGGCGTTCCGGGCGGCACACGACCGCGACTATATCGCCAGGGCCGACCTGATCCTGAACATCGAGCATGTCGCGCAGACGGCAATGATGCGCTCCTATATCGAGCGGCAGAACGACAATTTCGGGTCGCGCATGGTCGCTGCAACCGGCGATCTCCCCAAGCAGATCGGGGTCAGCAATCGCGCTCCCTTTCTAGTCGACCTGTGGCGCCAGGGCATCCGCTGTTTCGGCCTCGACGCGCAGCGGATGGTCGACCGGGCCTTGCCCGGTGACCTCAACGGGTTCGTCGACCTCAAGAGCGTTCCGCAGACCCAGATGATCGCGTCCGGCACAGTCTATCACACCTCCGGCGACGATCTCTATTCGGTCACCCCCGAAGCGCTCGAGCGCGCCGCGCGCTTCTACGCATTCTTCGTCGCACAGGTCGCCGATGCCCCGACACCGCAGCTCCAGGGAGGTGCTTGGCCGCCGGCGGCCGGTTGTCCTCCCACCCCCTAGCGGGCCGCACCGGCCCGCCGCGAACCGCCGCGCCGCGACAGTGCGCGACCAAGCGAGAGTGACCCATGCACGGAATGCTGTTCAAACAAGGACTGGATGGCGACGCGGTCGGCAAGCTCCTGCAGGGCGCGGTCCTGAAGGGGCGCGATCCGCGGGACTTGCTCGTCAACGCGCGGATCGACCCGGACGTCTATGGCAATCCGCTGGCGAACATTGATGGCCGCGCGCTGGTGCGGCTCATCCGGCAGATCCAGTTTTCGCTCGACGACGTCTATCTCGGCTTCTTCGCGCAGGGTTGCCGGCTGGCGCTGGAGACCGAACGCCTGCTGTCCTTCCTGCATTGCGCGACCTTCGGCGAGGCATTGCGGGTCAGTATCCGCTTCACCGACGCGATCTCCGACGACGTCGGGCCGGGCATCACCGAGGAGCACGGCTCGGGCCTCCAGCATATCTGCAAATATGCGACGATCCCGGGCGTCGATCGTGACATCCTGGTGTGGATACGCTTCGTCTGGATCTATCAATTCTTCAGCTGGCTGATCGGCCGGCCGCTCGCGCTGCGCGGCCTTTCGATCCGGGGTCCCCGGCCGGTTCAGGCGAACGGGTTCGACCGCTTCGCGCTGTTCCGGTGCCCGGTGAAGTTCGACGCCCCGGTCGACGCCCTGTCCTATGACTGGAACGACCTGACCGTCCGCCTAGTGCACAGCTCGATCCGCGAATATGAGGATTACTATTCGGGCGAGCCCGACTGGTTCGACACGCCGGGGCGGGGGCTGAGCTGGCGGGAGCGCACGCAGCAGGTCCTCGTCGACTTCCAGAAAGCGGGCCTGTGGTCCGCTCCGGTCGAGGTGGTTGCCGCCCGTCTGCGCACCCGCGCGCGGCGTCTTCGCCACGATCTGGCGGCCGAAGGCGAGTCCTTCCAGGACATCCGCACGCGCCTGCGCGGCGAGCTGGCGAGCGCGTACCTTCTGGGCAGCGACATGCCGATCACCGAGATCGGCTTTGCGCTGGGGTTCAGCGAGCCGGGCAGTTTCTCGCGACACTTCATCGGTTGGGCGGGCATGGCGCCGTCCGCCTATCGTGCCCGCTACATCGCCGACGCGGGCAGGGTGGCCGCAGCCACGGCCATGCTCAACGATCGGCGCGTGTCGTGAACCCCTTGCCGGTGAACACGTCATTCGCGCCAAATGAACGCGTCACACCCGTCATGGAAATCGGCTTCCCACGGGCGTTAGCAACATCGACCGGGGTCCCTCCACGGCCCAAGGCGAAACCAAAAAATACTCAAGGGATGGGGATGTCTATGAAACGCTTCAACGCGATCCACCGCACGCGCATGCACCTGCTCGGTGCGGCCATGATCTGCGGCACCAGCCTGCTGCCGACTGTTGCCGAAGGTCAAACCCAGCCGCAGAACGGCACAGCAGACCCGCAATCGGCCCCGGCTGATGCCGCCGCAGCGCAGGACACGTCGAGTATCCCCGACATCGTCGTCACCGCCGAAAAGCGCGCGGAGGGCGTGCAGAACATCCCGATCGCGATCACCGCGGTGACCGGCGCAACGCTCGAAAAGGCGGGCGTGAAGCAGGTCGGCGATCTCGTCCAGCTGGCCCCCAGCCTGCAATTCGGCACGCGCTCGACCAACGTCTTCATCGCGGTTCGCGGCATCGGACAGGCGGGGCAGGACATCGGCAGCCAGTCGGGCGTGACGGTCGCGCTGGACGGCGTTCCGTTGCTCAACCATTTCATGATGAATCCGTCGTTCCTCGACATTGAACGCGTCGAGGTGCTGCGCGGACCGCAGGGAACGATCGCCGGCCGGAACGCGACGGGGGGTGCGATCAACGTCTATAGCAAAGCGCCGTCCGATCGGACCGACGGCGAACTGGCGCTCACACTGGGGAGTTACGCGAGGCTCGGCGCCAAGGGCTTCGTCAATGCAGCCTTGTCCGACACGCTGTTCGCACGCGTATCCTTCCAGGCGGAGCGCGCGGACGGCTGGCTCAGGAACGGCTATACCGGCGGGCGCAACGACAATGCCGATCTCGCCGAAGTGCGCGGCCAGCTGCTGTTCAAGCCGTCGTCCAGCTTCAGCGTGCGTGCGCTGGTGGATTATACGCGGGACCGCAGCAGCCCATCGTTCAACCTCTTGCTCGGCCGCGCCGACCCCAACATTCCCACGCCGAGCCAAGTGCCGGGCTATGCCTATCCGCAGAACGACATTCGCAACCTGACCTTCTATTTCAACGAGCCCAATCAGCGCGACGTCAAGGACATCCGCTCGACCCTGGTAGCGCGCTGGGATGTCGGCGCGAACGCGGCGATCACCTCGACCACGGGGTTCATCAAGCATGACATCCGGCTGATGAACGACGATGTCGACCTGACGCCGGCGCCGACTTCGAAGTTCAATCTCATTGGTCTCTACGCCAAGCAGTTCACCCAGGAATTCACGGGAACGACCGATCTCGGCAGCCACGCCGATCTCGTCGCCGGCCTGTTCTACATGCATGGAGAGTCGAGCGAGCCACTATATCTGACGACGGCAGGCATCACCAATTACCTCGTCTATCTGCCGTCGGAGACGCTCGATTCCTACGCCGGCTATGCGCAGCTTCGGTACAAGCTGACCGACAGCCTGCGCGCCACGGTGGGCGCGCGCTACACGATCGACACCAAATCCTATGCGATGGATGCGACTGTCCTAACCACCCATAGGCTGCTCGCCGACAAGGATACGTGGAAAGCGTTCACACCGCGTTTCGCGCTCGATTACGCGCCGAACGCTAACACCTTGGTCTATGCCAGCGTGTCGCGCGGCTTCAAATCGGGCGGGTTCAACACGCTCGGCGACATCACCCAGCCGGTGAACCGCTTCGATCCCGAATATGTCTGGAATTATGAGGCCGGCACCAAGCTGGCGCTGTTCGACAAGAAGCTTCGCTTCGGTCTGACCGGCTTCTATTCGGACTATAGCAACCTTCAGCAAACCGTCTTCGTCATCAACGCGCAGACCGGCGTGAACTTCCCAAAGGTGGAGAATTCGGCCAACGGCAAGATCAAGGGCGTGGAATTCGAATTCGACGCCGCACCGACGTCGAGGTGGCGGCTGAGCGGTGCCGCGACACGGCTGTGGGCGAATTACGGCAAGTTCTGCAACAACGACCCGCTCCATCCCAAAGTGCCGACCGACCCGTCCTGCGTAGGGGCGACCGCGGGCGGGCAGGCGCTGCCGCCGGGCGCGATCAACCTCCAGGGGCATGTGCTGACTCAGGCGCCGAAATGGCAGTTCAACGGCTCGGCGCAATATACCGTGCCGTTGTCGGGCCATCTCGAGTTCATCGCTCGCGCCGACTATAAGTGGCAGAGCAAGGTGTTCTTCGACATCTACAACAATCCGCTCAACGCCCAGCGCTCGTACGGCCTGCTCAACGCCACGATAGGCCTGGGCACGGCGGACAAGAAATGGTCGCTGACCGCCTGGGCGCGCAACGTGCTCGATACCCGCTATATCAGCCAGTCGACCACCCGGGCCGGCGCCATCGCCTACACGGCGGGCTCGATTGGCGAGCCGCGGATGTACGGCGTCACTCTCTACCATCACTTCTGACCGACGGCCGGCCCGGCGCGCCGGCATTCCGACCGACCGATCGACAGGGACAAGGGTCCGCACCCGTGTCCCACAAACACCGGAACGACAGCTTGGACGCAACGGGCCCCGCCCGGCGCGCCGCCGGTCGAACCGCACAAGACAGGCCCATGAGTAACCCTGCCATGCACTATCGCGACCCATCGGGCATCGTTCCTCAATTGAGCCTCTATCGCGACTGGCTGCATCGCGAGCGCGGTCTGGCCTTTGCCGATTACGCGTCGCTCTGGGCATGGTCGACGAGCGATCTCGACGGCTTCTGGCGTAGCGTCTGGGATTATCACGCCATCGAATCGCCGACGCCGTTCACCTCGGTGGTTAGCGGCGAGATGCCCGGAGCGTCCTGGTTTGACGGCACCCAGGTCAATTACGCGCGGCAGGTATTCCGCCACGCCGTCCCGGCCGAAGCCGCCGGCCAGCCCGCGATCATCGCCGAGAACGAGCGTGGCGACAGCGTTGAGGTGAGCTGGAGCGCGCTGCGGCGCCGCACCGCCTCGCTCGCTCTCGAATTGCGCCGCCAGGGGGTCGGCCGTGGAGACCGAGTGGCCGCCTATCTTCCCAATATCCCCGACGCGATCGTCGCACTCCTGGCCTGCGCGAGCATCGGCGCGATCTGGACGATGTGCTCGCCCGACATGGGCACGCCCGCGGTGCTCGATCGCTTCCGCCAGGTCGCGCCCAAGGCGCTGATCGCCGTCGACGGCGTGTTCTATGGCGGCCGACCGATGGACCGGTCGGCGGCGGTCGCCGACATGCATCGCGGCTTGCCCAGCGTCACGGCGCTGTTTGTGATGGGCAGCGGCTATGGCCAGACTGCGCTCCCCGAGGCGATCGACCTCGTCGCGGCGCAGGAACGCGACGACGCTGCGGTGGCCGCTTTCGAGCCGGAATGGCTGCCTTTCGATCATCCCTTGTGGATTCTCTATTCGAGCGGAACGACCGGCCTGCCCAAGGCGATCGTCCATGGGCATGGCGGAGTCATTCTGTCCGGATGCCTCGGCAACCAGCATCTCGATATCGGCCCGAGCTACGCGCCGGGGATGCACGGCGAACGGTTTCACTGGTACAGCGCGACGGGCTGGGTGATGTGGAACATCCAGGCGGGCGGGCTCCTCACCGGGACGACGGTGTGCATCTTCGACGGCTCCCCGGGCGGCGCGAAAGGGCGACCGAACTGGACGCCGCTTTGGTCGTTCGCTGCGCGCCACAAGGTTACCTGGTTTGGCGCCGGCGCCGCCTTTTTCGCCAGTTGCCGCATGGCCGGGTTGGTGCTGGCCGAACTCGGCGATCTCAGCGCGATCCGCGCGCTGGGCAGCACGGGCTCCCCGCTTCCCGCCGACGTGCAACTTTGGGGGTCGGATCAGTTCGGCACCATCGGCCGGCCCGATATCTGGTGGTGCAACATCTCAGGCGGCACCGATATCGCCGCCGCCTTCCTGGCGGGCAACCGCGAGTTACCGCCGACCCCCGGCCGCCTGCAATGCCGGCACTTGGGCGCGGCGGTCGAAGCCTGGGACGAGGAGGGGCGGCCGGTTGTCGGACGCGTCGGCGAGCTGGTTTGCACGAAGCCCTTTCCCAGCATGCCGCTCTATTTCTGGGGCGACGAGGACGGCAGCCGCTATCGCGCATCCTATTTCGGCGAATGGGCCGGGATCTGGCGGCACGGCGACTGGCTGCAGATCGAACCCGACGGCAGTTGCGTCATCAGTGGCCGGAGCGATGCGACAATCAACCGGCACGGGCTGCGCATGGGGACCGCCGACATCTATGCGGCGGTCGAGGAAGTGCCGGGCGTCGCGGACAGCCTGGTAATTGATCTCGAGGACGGCGCCGGCGGCAGCACGCTCCTGATGTTCGTGGTACCGCGCGACGGGCATCTGCTGGACGCTGATCTGGAGGCGGCCATGACCGCGGCGATCCGGGCTTCCTTGTCGCCGCGCTTCGTTCCCGACGCGTATATTTTGGCGCCGGCGATCCCCCGCACCCTGTCGGGCAAGAAACAGGAATTGCCGCTCAAGCGCCTGTTCCAGGGATGGCCGGTAGAGAAAGTAATCAATCCCGACGCGATCGCGAATCCCGAGGTCATCCCCTGGTATCTGGCGCGTGCCAAGGCGTGGATGGACCGATCGCGGGAGATTGCATGATGGATATGCCTGCAAGGAGTTGCGCATGAAGGTCGGGGTTGTTGGCGCCGGATTGATGGGCGCGGAGATCGCGCTGGTCTTCGCGCTCGGCGGGATGGACGTGGTCCTCAGCGATCGGGAGGATGCAGCGCTCGATCGTACGATCGTCCGGCTCGAAGCATTGTTGGACAAGGGCGTCGCGCGCGGCGCCTATTCGCCCGATCAGCGCCGCGACGGTCTGGCACGCATCGTGACGACGACCGACGTCGCGGCCTTCGCCGAATGCCACCTCGTTACCGAGGCTGTGTTCGAATCGCTTGAGGTCAAGAGCGCGGTCCTGCGGTCGCTCGACGCGGTGTGCCGGCCCGACTGCGTCATCGCGTCCAACACGTCGACTTTGCCGGTCTCTACTCTGGCCGCTGTGCTGCCGGCCGAGCGCCGGGCCGGCTTCCTCGGCACGCATTATTTCTCGCCCGTCTCCCGCATGGCGTTGGTCGAGGTCGTCGCTGGATTCGAGACCGACCCCGCAAGGACCGGCTGGATCGCGGAGGTGCTGCGCGGCATCGGCAAGACGCCGATCATCATCAAGGACGTGGCCGGATTCGCGGTGAACCGGATGCTCCATGCGATGATCATCGAGGCGGTTCGGCTGGTGGAGGAAGGCGTCGCTACTCCGGAGGATCTCGACACGGCGTGCCGGCTCGGGCTCGGCCATCCGATCGGTCCGTTCGCGCTGATGGACGTGGTGACTTCGGATCTCTGCCTGCAGGCGCAGGAGATCATGCACGATGCCTATGGCGAACGCTTCCGGCCTCCCGCGCTCCTGAAGCAGCGCGTTGCCGCCGGCCTGGGTGGCGGGCGCTCCCGCCCCGGCTGGATCAGGCGCGAAGGCTGACATGGCGCACCTTGCCACAATCGACGGGATCAATCGGAGGGAACCCATGATGACATTGCTTCGCTCGGCCCTTGCCGTCCTCGGCGCGGCGGTGCTCGTGGCTGGATCGGCCGCCGCTCCGGCCCGCCAGGCGCCCGCCGGCGGAGCGATCGTGGCTGCGCCGACCGGCCCGGTCGAGGGCGTGCGCAACGACGGCGTCGATACGTTCCGCGCCATCCCCTATGCGCTGCCGCCGACAGGCGTGCGGCGCTGGAAGCCGCCGGCGCCGATGCCCGCTTGGCGCCATGTCCGCCTCGCGCAGAAAGCGGGTCCGGCCTGCATCCAGCCGCCGATGGCGGCGGGGCCGTATCGACGCGATCCGCCGGCGACGTCGGAGGATTGCCTGGTCCTCGACGTGACCGCGCCGGTGCATGCCCGCAACGCGCCGGTCATGGTATGGATTCATGGCGGCACTTTGATCTGGGGAAGCTCGCAGTCGAAATCCTACGACGGCAGGGAATTCGCCAAGCGCGGCATCATCCTCGTGTCGATCAATTATCGGCTCGGCGTGCTCGGCTATCTCGCCCACCCCGGGCTCAGCAAGGAATCCCCGGACGGAGTGTCCGGCAATTACGGACTGCTCGACCAGGTCGCCGCACTGCAATGGGTGCGCCGCAACATCGGCGCGTTCGGCGGCGATGCGCGCAATGTGACGGTCTTCGGTGAATCTGCCGGCGCACTCAGCGTTGAATATCTGCTCGCCTCTCCGGCTGCGCGCGGCCTGTTCGAAAAGGCGATCGTCGAGAGTGGCTATCTGTTCACCAGCCCGGAGCTGCGGGCGAGCCCGTACGGCGATCCTTCCGCCGAGGCGATCGGTTCGGCACTGGCGGCCCAGTTGGGGGCACCGACGCTCGCCGGTTTGCGCGCGATGGACGCACAGACGCTCGTCGATGCATCGGCAAAGGCCGGTTACGTTCCCTATGGTACGGTCGACGGCAGGATCCTGAAGCGTCAACTCGTCGATACGTTCGATCGCGGCGAACAGGCGCCGGTGCCGCTCATCGCCGGGTTCAACAGTGGCGAGGTGAGGGGGCTGCGATTCCTCCTGCCGCCATTGCCGGTCAGTGCCGAGGCCTACGAAACTGCGATCCGGGCGCGCTACGGCGATCTCGCGGATGCCTATCTGAAACTCTATCGGCCCCGCGATTTCGACCAGACCCGGCTCGACGCCGCGCGCGATACCATCTTCGGATGGACGGCCGAACGCCTCGTCCGCAAGCAGTCCATGATCGGGCAGCCAGGCTATCTCTACTTCTTTAGTCACGATTATCCGGCCGCGCGGGCAGCCGACCTCACGGCGTTCCACGCCGGAGAGGTCCCGTTCGTGTTCGGGACCTTGACCGACACGCCGGTCAACTGGCCGAAAATTCCCGACACCGCCGCAGAGCGCAACTTGTCGGCGGCGATGCTCGATTATTGGACGAGCTTCGCGAGGAGCGGGCGGCCGGTTGCGGCGAACGGTCCGTCCTGGAACCGCTTCGGTGACGGCCATGCCTTTATGGAGTTCGCCAACGGGCCGCAGGCCGGGCGAGATTTCATGCCGGGCATGTATGCGCTCGAGGAGCGGATAATGTGCCGCCGCAAGGCCGCCGGCACCGCGTGGGACTGGCGGACAGGATCGATAGCACCGATCCTTCCCCCGCCTAATGCCGCCTGCGCGGGCGATTGAAGCGTCCATCGACCGCGGCGCCTGCGCGGATATCGCGAGATCGGAGAATCCTGGCATGTTCAATCGTCGAGACCTGGCGGCGCTGCTGGCCCTGGCCGCGGGCATTCCGCAGAGCGCGGGAGCAGCGGCGAAACCTGTGGGCAGGATTCGTTTCGACAAACTTCACTCCGCCAACGTGCCCGGCGACGTGGAGGTCGGCATCTATACGCCCCCCGGCTACGGCGATGCGCCAGCGCGCCGCTACCCGCTCCTTCTCCTGCTCCACGGCGGCAATCAAAGCGCGCGCGACCTGCTCCGCTTCGGGCCCTTGCTCGACGAAGCGATCCGGTCGGGAAAGGTCCCGCCGCTGGTCGTGGCGATGCCGAGCGCGGGCCGCTCGCTCTACATGGACTTCAAGGACGGCTCGGAGCGATGGGAGACATTCATTCTTACCGATCTCCTGCCGCACCTGCGCTCTGGCTTGGCCGTCTCTCAGGAGCGGCGGCTGACGTTCGTCGGCGGATATTCGATGGGCGGCCTGGGCAGCTTGCGGCTTGCCTTCAAGCATCCGGACATATTTGCCGCCGTCGCGGCGCTCGAGCCGGCGATCGAACCTGCTCTGTCCTGGCGCGACGTCGGTCCGTACGTGAAGTTCTGGCGGTCCGACGCCATCGTCTCGCGCGTTTTCGGTTCTCCGATCGACCTCGATTTCTGGGCTGCCAACAATCCCGCGACGATCGCAAAGCGCGACCCGGACCGCTTGCTCGGGCTGGGTATCTATTTGGAGGTCGGCGACCAGGACATGCTCTATCTCGACGAGGGGGCGGAGTTTCTGCACCGCATCCTCTTCGATGCCGCTATCGGTCACGAATACAGGCTGGTGCGCGGGGCCGACCATGTTGGTCCCTCGCTGGAGCCCCGCTTGCTCCAGGCCCTGGGATTTATCGGAAGGCAGATCAATCCGCCGAATTGGATTGATGGCGCCACCCTGAAGGCGCGCGCCGTCTTCGACGAGCAAAAACGTTCGATCGGGCTTCCGACGACGCCGATGGACCCGAGGAAGCTGAGGAAATCGACCGCCGGAACCGGCTAATGGCCGTGTTGCGACCCGGGCGTTTGATTCCATCGCGCGATGGTGAGGTCGGACATGAAGGCTTCGGCCTTTCTTTCCAGAGCAACTCGATGAGTTCGCCGCGTCATTCAAGAGCAGCGTCAAAATAGAATTGAAATTCAGCGATATGACAATAGCAAATCAGGGCCGGGCGAAATGTTGGGAGAGGCCATGACGATCGATACCAGCAGGCGCACGTTTCTCGGCGTCACTACCGCGCTTTCGCTGACCGGCCTGGCCGCGCGCGCGGCGGCTACCTCCGAGCCGGGCATCGAGGCGGATCTTCACCGCTATGTCGGCTTCGGGTCCAAGCGCGCCGGCGGCCCGGGCGACATGGCGTGCGGAGAATGGCTGGCGACCGAACTGCACAACGCCGGCTACGCGATTGAACGCCAGAAATTCGCGGTGCCGTATTTCGAAACGACCCGGGCCGATCTCACCTGCGGAACATCCTCCGCCAAGGTGCTGCCGCAGCCGATAGTGATCCCCACGGGGGAGCAGGGCGTATCCGGTCCCTTGGTCCGCGTGGATTCACGGGGCCGCTTCATGGGTTCGATGCGCGGTGCCATCGCGTTGGTCGATCTCCCCGCCGCGCGCTGGTCGTCGATGATGGCCAAGGCCGCGCGGCAACCGGTCGACTCCGCTTTCGCGGCGGGCGCCAAGGCCGCGGTGGTCATCACCAACGGGCCCACGGGCAAGGTGATCGCGCTCAACGCCGATGGCCGCCGGCCTATGTTTCCCGGCCCCGTGGCGCTGTTGGCGCCGAGCGATGCGGACGATTTTCTTGCAGCAGCAATCCGCCGCGGCACTGCGCAACTGACCATTACCGGCGAGGGCGGGCAGCGGCCGGCATTCAACTTCGTCGGCAGGATCGATCGCGGCAAGGGCCGCTGGCTGGTGGTCTCGACGCCCCGCTCGGGCTGGTTCGTGTGCGCCGCGGAGCGCGGGCCGGGTGTCGCCGCGTGGCTCGATCTCGCGCGTTGGGCGCGGGACGGTCTGCCTGATCATGATCTCGCGTTCATCTGCAATACCGGGCACGAATATGAATATCTCGGGGCCGCGGAAGCGATGAAGCAAATCGCGCCACCTGCCGATAAAACGCGCTTCTGGCTGCATCTGGGCGCCAATGTCGCGGCTTGCGACTGGCACGATATCGGCGGGCTGACGCCGTTGCCGAGCGTGGATGGCCAACGCTATCTCTCTGTCACTCCCGCGCTGCTGCCGCTTTCTCGCGGCATTTTCGCCGGCCAGCCGGGTTTTGAAGCGCCGGTGTCGAGCCAGATCCTTTCTGCCGGCGAACTCGATGAAGTCATCAAGGCGGGATACTCGCCGGCGGCCGGCGTGTTCGGCATCCACACCTATCATCACGTCAGCGACGACGACGAACGGTGCCTCCACGTCCCCGCGACACTAGCCGCGACGCGTGGCTTTCGCGCCATGCTGGAGGCAATGGCGCGCGGTGCGTGACGCGAGGCCGAGTGACGAAGGAGCGAACATGCGAAGGGCAATTTTACTTTCGGCCGCCACGGCGATGTCCTTTACCGTCTCAGCGGCAACGCCGGCCGGCGCATCGGTGGGCACGACCTCCGCTGCTGTCAGCCGCGACGCGGAGTCGAAGATGCGGGACTTGCTGGATTATGTGCGAGGCCAGAATACCACCGGCTTCCTCATCCTGCGGCACGGCAGGACGCTCGTCGAAGAAAACTGGCCGGCGCCTGACGCCCCGGGGTTCGCCACGTTCGTCTATGGCTCGACCGCAGACGGGCAATTGCTCGAAGATGTCGCCTCGCAGCAGAAGAGCTTCGTTTCCGTCCTGATCGGGATCGCGATAGACAAGGGCGAGATCGACGTCGCCAAGCCGGTCAGCGCCTATATCGGCACGGGCTGGACGAAAGCCACCGCGGAACAGGAGGCGGCGATCCGCGTCGCCGATGTCCTGACGATGAGCTCCGGTCTCAACGAACGCTTTGCCTACGAAGCGCCGCCGGGCACCCGCTTCTTCTACAACACCGCCGTCTACGCGATCACGAAAAAGATATTGGAGGCCGCGGCCAAGGCGCCGCTGGATCGGATCACGCGCGAATGGCTGACCGAGCCGCTCGGCATGAAAGAGACGGCGTGGCGCCAGCGGCCCGCCGCGCTGGCGGGGGTCGGCAACAATACCGGCCTGGTCACGACGCCTCGCGACATCGCGATTTTTGGACAGATGATCCTGGCAAATGGGGTCGCACCGCACGGCCGACGGATCATATCGACCAAGAGCCTCAAGGCGATGTTCGAGCGTTCCTGCTGCAACCCCGCTTACGGCCGGCTGTGGTGGTTGAACGGTGGCGATCACACCATAGCTGCCGACGGCAAGCGCAAGTCTGGGCCGCTGATCCCGGCCGCTCCTGCCGATCTCGTCGCCGCGCTCGGTTTCCTCGATCGACGGCTCTATGTCGTCCCGAGTCTGGACCTGATCGTCGTTCGCACCGGTGCGGCGGCTTCCGACAAAGACTTCGACCAGCAACTCTGGCTGCGCCTCATGCGCGCCCTGCCGCAAGTCTAGTGGGGAAGAGGCGACACGTACCCTTGAATCCATTGGGGTGCGCACGATGCTGCGCCGGTCAGTCCCTTATCATCATGCGGGTCACTTACGACAAGTCCGTCGGTCATTCGCGTCATGGCAATCTCGCGGCAGCGGTTCACAGGAGCGAAAACTGTGTCCGCATAGCGTCGCGAAAACAACGCGGTAGGAGAGATGGGTATGATCGCTAAGTGCCATGCTGTCCCCAACGCGCTCTCGCTCAACAATCGGGTGCCCGCCGCAAAGGGCGCTCCAATGACGCAATCCAGGCGTGTTTCTCCCACGCTGTGTCGGCTGGTGTTCACCGGGTTGGCGATCGCCGCAAGCGGATTGGCCTCGCCGGCCTTCGCCCGGCCGTCGGTGGATCGGGCGTCTGCGACGTCGCGCTGCGCCGCGCTTTCGGGGCTGCGGCTGGCGGATACGTTGATCGTCAGCGCGACGATGGTCGATAATCCGGCCGCGACCTTCAAGTCGCCCGGTCTCGCCGATCTTCCTGCCTTCTGCCGGGTGGTAGCCCGCGTGCGCTCGGCGCCGGATTCCGACATCGGGGTGGAAGTGTGGCTGCCCGCTAAGGGCTGGGCGGGCATCTTCCACGGCAACGGCAATGGCGGTTTCGGGGGAACGCTCGAGGCCGGTTATGGGAGCATGATCGCCGGATTGCGGCGTGGCTATGCCACCGCGACGACCGACACGGGGACTGCGCCGGCGACGTCGCTCTACGGCGACGCGCTGATCGGCCATCCGCGCAAGTGGAGGGACTGGGGACGCCTGTCGACCCATGTGATGACCGTGACCGGCAAGGCGATTACAGCGGCCTTCTATCGCCGTGGCGTCACCCGGTCTTATTATACCGGCTGCTCGACCGGCGGGCAGCAGGGCCTGATCGAAGCGCTCTATTATCCCCATGATTACAACGGTCTGCTGGTCGGCGCACCGGTGATCAACCGCACCTGGGGGCACGCCGCCGTGGCGTGGGACTTCCAGGCGGCCAACCGGACGCTCGGCAGTCTTCTGTCCGACCCCAAGCTCCGGCTTCTGAACAATGCGGCGACGGCCGAGTGCAACCAGCAGGGTCATGGCGTGCCGGGGGATCCGTTCATCACCGATCCACTGGCCTGCCGTTTCGATCCCGCCGAACTCGCCTGTAACGGAGCTGCCGGCGATCAATGCCTGACACCGGCGGAGGTGGCGACGGCGCGGGCCTTCTACAGCGGCCCGACCTTGCGCGACGGCCGTGCCGCCTTTTTCGGTTGGCCGATCGGCAGCGAGGGGCCCGGCCGGTTCGGCTGGTCGTTCCTCGAGAGCGCGGCCAATGGCGGCCCCCAATTCGGCGGCCTGTTCAAATGGGTGTTCGGCGCCAATTGGGATTGGCACGGCTTCGATGTCGATCGCGACATGCCGGTCGTCGACGCAAAGCTCGGGCCCGATGTCAACGATGCGACGCGTGGCGACCTGCGCGCCTTCGCCGCGCTCGGGGGCAAGCTGATCATCTATCACGGCCTGGCGGATTCGTTGGTGCCGCCGGCGCAGTCGGTCGCCTTCTACGAGCGACAGGCGCGCGCACTCGGCGGGATGGCGGCGCTGCAGCGTAATGCGCGGCTGTTCATGGTGCCGGGCGTCATGCATTGCGGCGGCGGTCCTGGTCCCGACATATTCAATTCGGCGCTGGGCACCTTGCCGCCGCCGCCCGTCAAGGACGCGAGTGACGACCTGTTCGCGGCGCTGATCGCCTGGACCGAGCAACGGCGTGCGCCCCAGCGGATCGTCGCGACCAAGTTCGTTGCGGGCAAGCCGGGGCAGGTCGAGCTGCAGCGACCGCTCTGTCCGTATCCGCAGGTGGCGCGGTACACGGGCACGGGACCGACCAAAGCGGCGGAGAATTTCGTCTGCACCGCCAAATCGCTTGGCCGGGCGGCGGAGGGCTCCAAGTCGTAACTGATCACGCGCGTCGACGCTCGTCCTGATCCGCTTGGCGGGACCGAACCGGTCATTTCGGTTAAATCAGCCCGTCACACCCGCCATCGCCTCACGGGCCCAATTCGACAATCATGCGGCCAAGCCCCCGGCGCAGGGTCATCCCGCGCGCGAGGGGCAGGGCATAGGGGAGGATCACATGCTCAAGGCTCGCATGTTCGGCAATCGATTCACGCTGTCAGGCACCTCGTTGCTGGCGATCGCGATGGTCGCGGCGCTTCCCGCCCACGCACAGACCAGCGGAACCGCCCAATCCACCGCACCGGCCTCCCCGGCGGACAATACGCCCCCGCAATCGGACAATAGCCAGGACGCGAAGGAAGCGGCCGCCGGGGTACCCGATATCGTTGTGACCGGATCGAGCATTCGCGGCGTACCGCCGACGGGTTCCAACCTGATCAGCGTCTCGCGTGAGGACATCAGGACGATCGGTGCCAGTACGACCGCCGACCTGCTCGCAAGCGTGCCGCAGCTCAACAGCTTCAACACCAAGCCCCGCGCCGAAGGTGGCGGCGTCGGCGCCTTTGCGCCGGGCCTTCGCAGCCTTCCCTCCAGCGCGACGCTGCCCCTGATGGACGGCCACCGCCTGGTCGCGGGCGGGACGAACGAGACGAGCCCGGACTTTCCGTTCCTTCCCGATCTCGCGATCGAGCGGGTGGAAATCGTCGCCGACGGCGCTTCCGCCATTTACGGCTCGGACGCAGTCGCGGGCGTGGTGAACTTCATCACCCGCAAGCGCTATTCGGGCGTCGACACCTCGGTCCGCTACGGAATGGCCGATAATTACAGCACCTTCTCCGGCAGCGTTCTCGCCGGGCACGATTGGGGCAGCGGCTCGATCCTCGCCGCCTATCAATATGCCCAGAACAGCGACATCATCGGCGCCCAGCGCGACTATCGGGTGGTCGATTTTCGGCCCTATGGCGGTGTCGATAGCCGCACGACGGTCTGTCCCGCGGCCAATGTGCTGGTCAATACCACCGCCTATGCCGTCAGCTATGCGACGCCCGCTCTGGCACCCGGCACGAAGAATTTATGCGACAATGGCGCGGTCGGCGATCTGGTCCCACAGTCGCGGCTGCACAGCGCATTTGTCAGCGGCCACCAGGATCTGGGGAGCCGCGTCACCCTGTGGGGCGAATTGCTCTATTCGGATCGCAAGGATGTCGTGCGCGCCGCGCCGCCGGCCGGCGCGGGCGCGTCGGGCGGGGTGATCCTCTACAATCTGCCCGGCTTCGCCAATCCCTTCTTCCGGACGCCGCCCGGGACAGGCGCCACCGTCGAGTTCGTCCAGTTCCGCACCGACAATCTCTATGGCGCCGATCATATCGACAATATCTACCGGGTGAGGGCGGGCAATTCTTCCGCCGGCCTGGACGCGAAGCTGGCCGCCGACCTCAAGCTCAGCGTCTACGGCACCTACGATTGGGCGACCAACTATTCGTATCTGCCGGCGATCAATCCGGCCGCGCTCGATGCGGCGGCCGCGGGGACTACGGCGGCGACGGCGCTCGATCCCTTCGGCAACGGTACCTCGCCCGCGGTTGCCGCGGCGATCATCGATTATGCCGGCGACCTGACGATCAATCAGCGCACGTATCTCGGTGCGGCCAAGATCGACGGCTCGCTGCTCGACTTGCCCGGTGGCAAGCTGAAGGTTGCGGTGGGCGCCGAATATCGGCACGAATCGTTCAAGCAGCGCGGCATCTATGGCGGCAACCAGGTCCCGGAGGACCTCGATCGCAACGTCAAGTCGGTCTATGGCGAATTGTTCGTGCCGATCTTCGGCGACGGCAATGCCCGGCCGCTGATGCACAGCCTCGCCCTGTCGGTCTCGGCGCGCTACGATCATTATAGCGACTTCGGCTCGACCACCAATCCGAAGGTCGGACTGAACTGGCAGCCCGTTGCCGGCCTCACCCTTCGCGGCACATACGGCACCTCGTTCAGGGCGCCCGGCCTACGCGATGTCGGCGCGACCGTCGGCGCTTATTATTTCAACGCGGCCGCCATTGCCGGCAGCTCGTTGCGCGATCCTACGCGTGGCGCTGCACAGGTCGACACGGTTTTTCTCCTGGGCGGCAATCGCAACCTGCAGCCGGAAAAGGCGCGGACCTGGTCGGTCGGGGCCGATCTCCGTCCGAGCGGCCTGTCCAACTTCCATGCGAGCACGACCTATTACGACATTCACTACACGAACGTCATCGGCACGCCCGGTGGCAGCATTGCCTTTACCGACCCGACCTTCGCTGCAGTCGTCTTCCGCAATCCGACCGCAGCACAGCTTGAGAGTCTGCTTGCGATCGCGGTTCCGGTGAACTTCGTGCCGGGCGCACTGCCGACAATCGGCAATCTGCTCGATTTCCGGCAGGGCAATTTCGGCGTCCGCGACACGACGGGTCTGGATTTCGACATCGGCTATCGCCAGCCGACCAAGTTCGGTTCGATCTATGCCGGCGTCGCTGGCAATTACATCTTCACCTACAAGACCCAGCTGTCACCGACCGCCCCGGTATCGAACCAGCTTGATCTCGGCGTGCCCAGGGCGACCTTGCGCGGCACGCTGGCTGCAGAGGTCGGTCCGGTCAACGCAATTGCTTTCGTCAACTACCGCCATGGTGTCACCGGTCTGTACGCAACGCCTACCGGCACGGCGACCTACAGCGCCGGCTCTTACACCACTGTCGATCTGCGCTTCTCGGTGAAGCTGCCCAATGTCGGGCTGGCCAAGGGAACGCAGCTAGCGGTCGAGATCAACGACGTGCTCGACCAGCGCCCGCCCTTCTTCCCCGCGACCGATGGCATTGGCGGCGCCTATAATCCGATCGGCCGTTACGTCGCATTGAACCTGCGCAAGAGCTTCTAGGATCGGCGGGGATTCACTGTGCGTTGATGGCAGCGGCTGCGAGGTAGATCATCGCCTGGAAGCATGGACTGCGCGTACGAGCGATTCATAGTACCCTCTTCATAAATAGCCGATTGTTTTCCCCGCTACGCCTGGGGCCGCTCGGCTTGCCGGACAATGCGGCTCGATCTTCGCACACTGAGCGTCAGTCGGGATATCTCGATCCACCCGTAGCGTGAATCCACAGCAGGTTGTGATTGCCACTGAGCTTATGAGCTTCGTGCAATTATCGCAGTATGCGCTTCACTAACAAACTGACTGACAAGTAAGTCAGTATTGACATCGATCGAGGTAGAATGCCAAGTCCTCCCAATTCGCGAGACGGCGTCACCAAGGCGCGGCGGCGAATGAGGGGAGAGGACAATGAAGAAGCTAATCTGCACGTCGTCGCTGATCGCGCTCGCCGCCGCTTATCCCGCCGCCGCACAAATAGCGCCGGCGCCGGATGTATCGGCTTCGTCGGGCGGCGCCTCTGGCGTGGCCGGTGGCCAGAACGATCGTGCCTCGACCGATCCCAACGACATCGTCGTCACCGCGACCCGGCGCAGCGAGCGTCTCCAGGACGTTCCGATGAGCGTCACCGCCTTCACCCAGGCGCAGCTCAGCGAGAAGGGCATTGTCGGCTTCGAAGGCATCGCCCGCGAGACGCCGGGCGTCGTGCTCGACCAGCGCAGCAGCAACAATATCAGCGTCACTACCCGCGGCATTTCGACCAATGGCTATCAGGCCGGGTTGCAAGCGACGACGACTGTTTATCTCGACGAGCTTCCGCTCACCACCATCGGCAATTCGGTGACGCTCGATCCCAATCTCTACGATATCGAGCGGGTCGAGTTCCTGCGCGGGCCGCAGGGCACGTTGTTCGGATCGGGTTCGTTATCCGGCGCGCTACGGATCCTGACCAAGGCGCCCGATCTCACCAAGTTCGACGCGTCGGCGCTCGCCGATATCGGCCTGACGCCGGACGGCGGCGGCATCCGGCAGCGCTATAACGGCATGATCAACGTGCCACTGGCCGGCGACGCTCTGGCCCTGCGCGTGGTCGGCTTCTACCGGCACGAGGACGGCTATATCGATAATCTCGGCACCGGCGTGAAGAATTCGAATACGCTCAAGGATTGGGGCGGCCGCGCCAGCCTGTTGTGGAAGCCGACCGACCGGTTCAGCATCCGGCTGACCGGCATTTACGAGAACAGCCACCCTCAGGATGCCTCGCTGACGACGCCTTCGCTGGGTGACCGCAAGCGCTATTCGACGATCCCCGACCTCTACACCTCGAAGACCCAGCTCTACAGCGGGACGATCGAGTACCAATTCGACGGCTTCCACCTGACCAGCACGTCGAGCTACGCCTATCAGTACGGGCTGTTCGTCGTCGACCTGACGGGCACCTTCGCCAGCGCGGCGGTTCCCATCCAGAAGGCCATTCCGTTCTACCTCTACGATCACGGCATCTGGAAGACATTCGTTCAGGAAACCCGGCTCGCTTCCGATCCAGGTGGCAAGTTCGATTGGACCGTAGGCGCCTATTATCTCCACCGCGACTCGTTCCTTGACGGGCGCGAGACGTCGACGCCCGCCTTCCTTGCCGCGCGCGGCATCACCGGTCTGCCGGCCGACGCGACCTTCTACCAGTTCGCCAGCGACAGCCGTACCAGCGAACTCGCCGGCTTCGGCGAACTGACCTATCATTTCACGCCCAAGCTGTCGGTCACCGGCGGTCTGCGCTACGGCAGCTATTCGGGCACGGTGGACACCTTCCCGGGCTTCAATTCGGCCTATTTCACCTATGCGCTGTTCGGCATTTCCGGGCCCTTGGCAAAGGTGCCCAATGGCGCATCGACCGCCAAATATCCGACCGCGTCCAAGGCCTCATGGAAAGCGAGTCTCACCTACAAGCCGTCGCGCGACCTTACCTTCTACGGCACGGTGTCGACCGGCTACCGCACGCCCGTCTATAATGCACGGGCTGGCAGCGTGAGCACCGTCAATCCCAATGACGTCGTCATTCCAGCCGGCGCTACCTCGGACAGCCTGACCAATTACGAGATCGGGACCAAGGGCCGCTGGTTCGGCGGCAAGCTGACCGCCAATCTCGCCGCTTATTATATCGATTGGCGCAACATCCAGGTGCAGGCCAATCGGCAATCGGATTCCATCCAGTTCGCGACCAATATCAAGGGGGCGGTCAGCAAGGGTCTTGAGGTTGAGATCACCATCAATCCGGCGCGCGGTCTCACTTTCGGCCTGAACGGCTCGCTCAACGACGCCAAGGTGACCGACATCACGGCTCAGCAGGCGATCATTTCAGGGGCGGTCAAGGGTGCGCGGCTGGCCTCGCCGCACGTGCAGGGCGCGCTGTTCGGCAGCTATAATTACGCGATCGGCAGCGGCGCGTCGGGCTTCACCAGCTTCCAGATCGAGCATGTCGGCTCGTTCCCCAACGGCTTCCCGAATACGCCCGGCAAGGCGGCGGTCCCCAGCCCGCTCTACGCGCCGTCCGATGCCTATACCTATATCAACCTGCAAACCGGCCTGCGCATCGGCAGGTTCAGCACGACATTCTATGTCGAGAATCTCGGCAACAGCCGAGCCACCACCTACGTGCACCCGGAAGCGTTCGTTTACAGCCGCTACGCGATCCTGCGCCCGCGGACGTTCGGCGTCCGCGTCGGTTACGGTTTCTGAGCGAGGGGAGTGTGATGCCGCTTTCTCGTTTGATGCGACGCCTTGGCGAAATCCCGCGGCGGGCCGGCGCCGCTGCCGCGGGAAACCTCCGTTGACGCGTGCGATGCGGACCGGCACGCTCGATCCCATGGGCACCGAGAAGACGCCAGCCAAGACCGACCCGCAACGTCCACGGGCGCGTACGCACAAGGAGCGCGTCCGCGAGGCGTCGATCGAGCGCATCCTCGACGCCGCGGAGGAATTGTGCGCCGAGTTCGGCTATCACGGCTTTACGTTGAAGGATGTTGCTGCCCGTGTCGGCGTGAGTTCGACGCTCATCCATTATCACTTCAACGGCAAGGAAAGCATCTTCGAGGCGGTCTGGGCGCGCAAGGTCCCGGCCTCGACGCAGAACCGCCTCGACGAACTGCGCCGTTATGCGGAGGCAGCCGGCGACAACGTGACCGTCGAGGGCGCGCTCAATGCCTGGGTCGACCCCGACCTCAGGCTGCACCTCGAAGACCGCAACTATTGGGCGGCGATCGGCAAGATCAGCGCTCAGGCCAACAGCGCCGCCGGCTGGGGCGCGGCCAAGATGACGAGCTATTTCAACCCGGTCGGCCTGGCCCTTGTCGACTTGCTCAAGAAGGCCATGCCTGATTGCGATGAAGAGACGATCTTCTGGGGATTTCATTTCCTGTCGGGTGCGATGACCCACAATATGGCGCGCACCGGGCGGCTGGATGAATTGTCGCACGGGCTTTGCTCGTCGGACGATTTCGCGTCGATCCGCAAGCATATGGTGACGTTCATGGCGGCGGGCTTCAAGGCGATCTGCGCCGCCTCCCGCAAAGACAAACTGGAATAGCCCGGAGCTATCGAGAGACGTGTCGCGAATTGGTGGCCGCCCGATGCGATCATCCGCGTGACGACGATGCCGCTCGCGACGACCGGGAAAATCGACAAACTACGATCGAGGGCTGACCATGGCTGAATTCGATACGACGCGCCGGACTGTCATGGCGGGACTGGCGGCCGCGGCTGCCGTCGACGCGCTTCCCGGCCATGCTGCGCCACGTCGCAAAATGCCGAAAGGGTTCCTTTGGGGGGCGGCGATCTCGGCGCACCAAAGCGAAGGCAACGACGTCCATTCGGACAGCTGGTTGCTCGAGAACCTGCCCGAGACCGTCTACAAGAACCCCTCGGGCGACGCCTGCGACAGCTATCACCTCTATGAGCGCGATTTCGCGATCGCGCGGGCGATCGGGCTGAACTGCTATCGCTTCGGCATCGAATGGGCGCGGATCGAGCCGGAGCCCGGCCGATTCTCCCAAGCCGAACTCGATCATTATGTCCGCGTGCTTGCTTCGTGCCGCGCGCACGGTTTGTTGCCCATCGTCACTTTCAATCACTTCACCGTGCCGCTCTGGTTTGCGCGTCGCGGCGGATGGGAAGTGCCCGACAGCGCGGATTTGTTCGCGCGCTTCTGCGAGCGCGCCACCCGGGCGTTGGGTGATCAGATCGGCATGGCCTCGCCGTTTAACGAGGCCAATATCCACCGGCTCGCAGCGCTGTTTCGCACCGCGGCCACGCCCGAATATATCGGCAAGCGGCGCACGATGCTCGCCGCCGCCGCGCGCGCGACCAACGCGCCGGCTTTTTCATCGATCCTCTTCTCCGAACCGGAGAGCATCGACGTCCACCTGCTCGACGCACAGAAGAAGGGGTATCAGGCGATCAAGGCCGGCCCCGGCGACTTTCCGGTGGGTGTCACGCTCACCACGCAGGCGATCCAGCCGGTCGGCGAGAACAGCAAGGCACCGGCAATGGAGCAGATGCTCTATGGCGACTGGTGGGACGCGGTGAACTCCAGCGATTTCGTCGGTGTCCAGGTGTATACCCGGATGCGCTTCGACGCGAAGGGGATGCTTCCGCCTCCGCCCGGGGCGGCCGTCACCGCGGCGGGCTATGAATATTATCCCCAGGCGCTCGGCGAGATCATCCGGCTCGCCGCGCGAAAGACGAGCAAACCCATTTTCGTGACCGAAAGCGGCATCGCCACCGACGACGATACCCGCCGCGTGGCCTGGCTGGACGCGAGCATCGCCGAAGTCGAAAAGTGCCAGCAGGACGGCATCGACGTCAAAAGCTACATCTACTGGTCGCTGCTCGACAATTTCGAGTGGACGCAGGGATATGGTCAACATTTCGGAATGGTCTCGGTCGACCCGCAGACCTTCGCGCGCACCGTGAAGCCGAGTGCGCGCCATTTCGCGCGCCTGATCCAGGAACGGCGATGAACCCTAGGCTGGTCGAAGCTGGAGAATCGACTGACTTCACGCTCCATCCTTCTGTCTCGACCCGTTGCGATGCGGGCCAATGGGCGGCTGTAACGTCCGGGCGAAGCACGAAAAAGATATTGCCTCACAACACAGTGAATGTTTGACATTGCAGTTTTTGGGGTGCCAAATGCGAGCAATCGGCGAACGGCCGAAAGGGAGAGCGGCATGCGGCAGGCGAGGGCGAAGCGACACTCGGGATCAGGCTCTAACAGGGCGATACGATCGCGGATCGCCGGGGCGGTGGCGGTTTTCGCGCTAACGATGCCGCAAGCGGTTCCCGCCGTCGCTGCGCCGGTGGTGGCGTCCGAAACACCTGATTACGCCAACCCGGCATCGTGGCTGTGTCGACCCGACCAGCCGAATGACGCCTGCGCGCGATCCAACCAGGACGCGGTCGTCCTGCGGGCCGACGGGTCGACCACGATCGAACGATTCCATGCCGATCCCAAGGCGTCGATCGACTGTTTCTATGTCTATCCCACGGTGTCGCGCGACCCCGGCGGCAACGCCTCGATGAGGGCCGAGCAGGAAGAGATCGCCGTCATCAACCAGCAATTTGCCCGATTCGGTGCGGTCTGCCGGCGCTTCGCGCCTCTGTACCGGCAAGTGACGCTATCGGCGCTGCATGCCAATATTCGTGGCACGCCAATCCCCGCCGATCGGCAGATGGCCTATGACGACGTCAAGCGCGCCTGGGACTATTATCTTGCCCATGACAATCATGGCCGCGGCGTCGTGCTGGTCGGCCATTCGCAGGGCTCGGGCATCCTTGCCCAACTGGTCAAGAACGAGATCGACGGAAAACCCGTACAGCGTCGGTTAGTGTCGGTGATCCTCGCCGGCTATCGGTTGCAGGTCCCGGTCGGCAAGGATGTCGGCGGCGATTTCAAGGCGATCCCGCTTTGCCGTGCCGTCGGGCAGATCGGCTGTGCCATCAGTTTCGCGTCGTTTCGCGCCGACAGCCCGCCGCCGGCCGGCGCCAAGCTGTTCGGCGCCTCGGCCGGACCCGGTCTCGAAGCCGCGTGCGTCAATCCGGCGGCGCTGGCCGGCGGCGATGCGCCGCTCCACGCCTATCTTGGCGAAGGCACCGAGATGGTGACCGCCAGCGGTGAACAGCAGGGGCCGTGGACCAATCCGCCCAAGCCGATCGCCGAACCATTCGTCGAGGTGCCCGGCCTGCTCAGCGCCGAGTGCCGCAGCGAAGCCAATCACAATTTCCTGGCCATCACCATCCACCCGACGCCGTCGGGCAAGCGCACCAACGTAATCGTCGGCGACGTGATCATCGATGGACGCAAGCTGCCGGACTGGGGATTGCACCGGATCGATATGAACCTTGCGATGGGCAATCTGATCGACGTCGTCAGGACCCAGGCGAAGACCTTCCTTGCCGCGAAGCATTAATCATTTCGCGTATCGATGAAGGTTTCGGAAACTCCCCACTGGGCGGGCGCCTAGCGTCCGCCCGTTTTCCTCGTCCGTGATCCTTCATTTCTGCGGCATGATCGCCCTGTATTGCGTTCGACCGGTATTTCGTTAACTGACGAGATAGTGAATAAAGGGAGCTGAGGATGAATCTGCAGGATCGTGTCGCTATCGTCACCGGCGCAGGCGGCGGGCTGGGCAAATCCCACGCGCGGCTGTTGGCCAGCCTGGGGGCCAAGGTCGTCGTCAACGACATGGACGCGGTGGCCGCTGAGCAGGCGGCGGCCGAAATCGTCGCGCAAGGCGGCGACGCGATCGGGATCGGCGCGTCGGTGACCGACGAGCAGGCCATCGCACGGATGGTGGAAACCGTCATGGCGCGTTGGGGCCGGATCGACATCCTGATCAACAATGCCGGCATCCTGCGCGACAAGTCGTTCGCCAAGATGGACCTCGCTGACTTCCGCCTCGTCGTCGACGTCCACCTGATGGGCGCCGCCATCTGCACCAAGGCGGTCTGGGACATCATGCGCGATCAGCGTTACGGACGTATCGTGATGACGACCTCGTCGTCCGGCCTCTACGGCAATTTCGGCCAAGCCAATTACGGAGCCGCGAAAATGGCGCTGGTCGGGCTGATGCAAACGCTCGCCCTTGAGGGGGAGAAATACGGTATCCGTGTGAATTGCCTCGCACCGACCGCCGCCACGCAAATGACCCAGGGCGTATTGTCGTCCGGAGCGCTCGGGCAATTGTCCCCCGACTTGGTCAGCCCCGGCCTGTTCGCGTTGGTGAGGGAAGACGCACCCACGCGCGCCATCCTGTGCGCCGGCGCCGGGCATTTCGCTCGCGCCAATGTCACGCTTACCCATGGCGCCTATGTTGGCGGCGGCGCCAAGGCGGCCGAGGGTGTGGTCGCAGCCTGGGACGATATCAGCGATCGCGTGGGTGAGGTCGTGCCCGATTATGGGTTCACGCAGGCCGAGCGTGAAATCGCCAGTGCCGGACACGATTTGCCGACGATGGCCTTGCAGCACTGATCGCCGATAGCAAACCGCCGACGCAACGCGGCGGAGTGCTACCGCGCGTCCGCCCCGTCCGCCCGCTTGACGTCCACCGCCCAAGCTTGAAAGGAGCATTATCCGTACAAGAGGACCGCAAGAGGTGCCCCGAGCAACAACATCGTCCCCGCCCAGCGCTCGGAATCGGCCTGCTGCCGGCGCTAGCCGGACGAGCAAGCGCAAGACCAGCACCAAGGCAGAGCAGCGCGCGGAGACGACCGAGCAGATCCTCGATGCGGCGGAGTATCTCTTTTCGCGACACGGGCTTTACGGCGTCACGTTGAAGGACGTCGCCAAGCAGGTCGGGGTGCATCACACACTGCTCAATTACTATTTCGCCGATAAGCGCGCCTTGTTCGATGCCGTCTTCGCCCGCCGCGCCGAGGTAACGAGCGAGCGCCGGATGAGGGTCCTGGAAGACTATGACCGGGAGACCGGCGGCCAGCCGACGATCGAGGGCGCCCTTCACGCTTTTCTAGACACCGACCTCGACCTTTACATTGAAGGCGGGGAAGGGTGGAGGAATTATGCCGCCCTCGGCGCCCAGGTCGCCAACACGCCGGAATGGGGCGCGGAATTGATGGACCAGCATTTCGATCCGGTCGTGCTGCGCCTGATCGATCTGCTCAAGCGCGCGCTGCCCGATTGCGAAGAGGACGACATCTTCTGGGGCTATCATTTCGTGACGGGCGCGCTGATGCTGACGCTCGCGCGGACGGGGCGGATCGACAAGCTGTCGCACGGGCTGTGCCGGTCCGACGATTTTCTGGCGGTCAAGAAGCGCATGGCAACGTTCATGGCCGGCGGGTTCCGCGCCGTTTGCGCCCAGCGCAAGGCGGAGCGCGACGCGGCAGCATAGCGCTTCCGGGCGATCGATTCCCGATTTGAGTGGGTTCGCGGGTCGGAACGCGACGAGCTGCGCCGCCGAGCGGCACGCGGGTGGTCGTAGCTCGCGTCCAGATTACACGCCACGCCCAGAAGACCTACTTCTTCATCCTGCGGGGGTGCAGGGGCGTTATGCCGTTCGCGCCGGATCACCGAACTGCGGTGGCGGTTAGTGGCCGACAACTCTGACAGTGGCGGGCAATCCGGATGCCCGGCGATCACGAATGGCTCGGCAACCAGGGCCGAGAAAGACCTTCACTAGCGAGCGAAAGAAAATCATTGCGCTTACTCCAATCGGGCCTCATGATCCTGCCACGCGCCGGAGAGCGCTTTCGCTAGGAGGAGGGTGTTCGATGCCAAGGGCGATTCTGTTGTGCGGTGCCGCGTTCTTCATTCTGCCGTCTGTGGCTCAAGCGCAGTCGGCGCCGACAGCGCCTTCCTCCTCGACGGCCTCCAATACGGCTGACCAGCCCGCAGCAGGGCAGGATGCCGCCGCCGCGCCGGCCACGCCGGAAGGCGATATCGTGGTGACGGGTTCGCGCATCACCGCGAACGGTTTCCAGCAGCCCACGCCGGTTACGGTTGTCGGCCAGGCCGAAATCAATCGCCAGGCTCCGACCACGATCGCGAGCTACCTCAACCAGTTGCCGTCCTTCGGCAACGCCACATCAGCCAAGAACCCCGCGATCAACGTCGCGGGCGGCGGTGCGGAATTCGTCAACCTGCGCAATCTCGGTCCGACGCGGACGCTGGTCCTGCTCGACAACCGGCGCGTCGTCGAATCGACCACCGCTGGTGGCGTGGACACCGTCACCTTGCCCTTTGGTCTGATCAAGCGGGTGGAGGTGGTGACGGGCGGCGCCTCGGCGGCCTGGGGTTCGGACGCCGTCGCCGGCGTCGTCAATTTCGTCCTAGATCGCGATTATCAAGGCCTCGGCCTGAACGTGGAGAGCGGCGTTACCGACCGTGGCGATGCAGGCTATGTCAAAGCGAACGTGACCGCTGGTCACAGCTTCGCCGGCGGCAAGGGCCATTTCGTCGTCGAGTTCGACTATCTCAACCAGCCCAAGGGCGTCGACCTGGTCGATCGCGACTTCTTCAAGAGCAGGGCTGTGGTCAACAACCCGGCCTATACCACGACCAACGGCCAGCCGCGGCAGATCACGGTCAGCTATGCGGCGACATCGAACGTATCCCCGGGGGGCGTGTTCGTCGGATCCGTCGGAGCTGACGGAAAGACCAACACCGTGTTGCGCGGCATCCAGTTCCTGCCGGACGGCACGCTGGCGCCCTACAATTTTGGCAACCAGTCCGGCCTCGTCCAATACGGGGGCGATGTCGACAGGACAGTGGGTCTCGCCCGCTCGATCTCGACGCCGCTGAACTACGCCAACATCTTCGGGCATGTGGATTATGACGTGGTGCCCGGGGTGAAGGGCTATATCGAGGGGTTCTACGGCAGGACCAATTATAACGAGAACGGCTATCTGAATTACATGCGCCAGGGCAACATCCAGATCCGGCCGGACAATGCCTATTTGCCCGCGACGATCCGCGATCAATTGCTCGCTACTGGGCAGCAATATGCGCTGCTCGGCAAGGATACGGTCGATTTCGGTCCGCCGACGTCGCGCAACAATCGCGATGTCTGGCGAGCAACCGTCGGCGTAGACGGAGAGATAGGGGCGACGTGGAAGTGGCACGCTTATTACACGCACGGCCAGTCGCTGACCAACCTTTATGCCGACAACGACACGATCATCGGCAACTTCAACAACGCGGTGGACGCGGTCCGCGATCCAGCAACGAACAACATCGTCTGCCGCTCGACGTTGACCAACCCCAATAACGGATGCGTGCCGCTCAACCTGTTCGGTGTCGGCGTGGCGTCGCCGGCGGCAATCGCCTATACGCACGGCACCGCCTACCAACGTTCGATCGTGAAGCTCGACGTTGCGTCGGTGGACGCGTCAGGCACGCTTTTCAGACTTCCTGCGGGAGATGTGTCGGTTGCCTTTGGCGGCGACTACATCCGGAACGAAGCGTCCTCGACCCAGGATGCCCTGGCTCTTGCCCGCGCTTATGCGGTCCAGAACTTCCAGCCCTTCTACGGCAAGCGCCACGTCAAGGAAGCGTTCGTCGAGGCGGTGATCCCGATCCTGAAGGATGTGCCCCTGGCACAGAAGCTCGAATTGAATGCTGCCGGGCGGATTACCGACTACAGCACCAGCGGCAGCGTGAAGACCTGGAAGGTCGGGATCTCGGATCAGGTTTTCAGGGATCTGCGGATCCGCGGCACGCTGTCCCACGATATTCGCGCGCCGACCCTCACCGATCTATTCTCCGGCGGGGTCCTCACTCAACAGCCGGTGTTCGACTCGGTCACCAACAAGACGTATCCGCAATATACCAATGCGAAGGGCAACCCTGCGCTTCGCCCCGAGGAAGCGGACACGGCTACCGCCGGGATCATCTTCAGTCCCAGTTTCATTCCCGGACTGCAGCTGTCGGTCGACTATTATCGCATCAACCTGAAGGGCGCGATTTCATCGGTCAGCGCCGCCCAGGAGCTGGTCTTCTGCAACGGGGGGCAGACGCAATATTGCCAATATATCCATCGCGACGCGAGCCAGGCGATCCTGTCGATCGATACCGTTCCGGTCAACGTCGCGAGTCTCAAGACACAGGGCTGGGACTTCGAGATCGATTACCGGCATCGCGTCGGACCCGGTGAAGTCACCTTCCGCGGACTGGCGTCCTACGTACCGGTGTTCACGCAGGTCGATGCGGTCGGAAACGTGACCAACCTGGCCGGCCAGATCGGCGATCTAAATCCGGGTGAGCCGAAGTGGAAGGCGAATGCCTATCTGACCTACGAGCAGGGACCCGTCTCGCTCACGCTCAACAGCCGCTATGTCGGTCCGGGTAAACTCCAGAGCAATTGGGTCAGCGGCGTCGATGTCGACAACAATTCGGTCAAGAGCTTCCTGACCTTCGGCCTGACGGGCGTGGTCCGGCTTGACGGGAAGGGTGCCTATACGTTGACCTTCGGCATCGACAATCTGTTCGATCGCGATCCGGTCGACCTGCCGGTGATTCCCGCCACCGTGCAATATTCGGCGCCGGGCCTGGGCGGAAGGTTCGACCTGTACGATCCGATCGGCCGCAGCTTCCGCGTTGGCGTCCGGGCGAAGTTCTAGGCGGAGTTACAAGGGGGCGGGAGGGGGCGTAGCCGCCAAGCCGGCGACGCTCCCTCCCGTAATGTGCTGGGAGAGCTGCAGCCTGATTCCCCCTTCACAGCGTGCTGCGTCGCCTTGCCGCTCATGGGAATCGAGGCGGAAAATGCAGTAATATCTGATTATTGCACGTTATCGTACGACATTCTAGGGTCGCGGGCGATCTCCCAAAAGCTGCCTTTAATATGCGTTTCGCATCGGAAGCGTACGCCGATCGTACCGATGCACGATCAGCGCCCGGCGCGTCAGCCTCCGTGGCAGGCGGCCAGAAACGCGTCCAGGGTTGCGGCAGCGCCGTCGGTCAGACTATCCCGGCGGGCGCATTCGATCAGTGCCTCTTCCACCGATAATGCCGCCTCGCCCACTGCCGGCTCTCCGAACATGGCGGCATTGCCCGCCAATTTGTGAGCAAGGCTTGCCAAATTGACGAACTCGACCGCCCGTGGCGCGTCGGCAACGCGCAGGACGCTGACCGCATCCTCCACCTCTTTCCGTCGCGTGAGATAGCGATCGCGCAGCGCGTCAATGAGGTCGCCCTCTTCCGACGCGACTGGTGCGCCGTTCGCCTTGGGAAGCCATTTCAACAGCGTCTCGCGTAGAGCGTTCAGCCGTACCGGCTTTGCGAGATGGTCCTGCATCCCTGCGGCAAGAGCGGCCGCGACGTCTTCCTCGTGGGCGTTAGCCGTGAGCGCGACGACGGCAAGGCGCTCAGGGCCGGTACCAAGATCGCGCAGCGCCCGCGCCGCCTCCATGCCGTTCATCACCGGCATTTGGATGTCCATGAATAGCAAGTCGTAAGGCGTCCCGCCCCGCTGTGCCTCCCGAACCATATCGATCGCCCGGGCACCGTCCGGGGCAATGTCGACGGCGCAGCCCAGACGTTCCAGCATGGCGCGGATGAGTTCCTGGTTCACGTCGTGATCCTCCGCCACGAGGATTCGCGCGCCGATGAAATCCGTTCGGTCCGACACTGGCGTGGGTGCGGGCGGCGCGGCGTCGCACAACGCTTCGAGCGGCACATTGAGGGTAAAGCGGCTGCCGCTGCCAGGCGTGCTTTCCAACGACAGCGTTCCTCCCATCAGCTTGGCTAATTGCGCGCTGATCGACAGGCCAAGCCCGCTGCCTCCATAACGCCCGGCGATCCTGGCGTTGGCCTGGACGAATTTGCCGAACACCGCCGCCTGACGATCGGTCGCGATGCCCGGTCCGGTGTCCTCGACGCTTATCTCGATACGCTCCCTGGGCAACGACCGCGCAACCAGGCCGACCGACCCCGATTCGGTGAACTTGACCGCATTGCCGAGTAGGTTGAGGACGATCTGGCGCAGGCGAAGACCGTCGCCCATCACCATGTGGGGCAAAGCGGGGTCGAACATCGCCGTGAGCGCCAGCCCCTTCTGATCGGCGGTCGGACGGACCAAGTTCAGACAGGCATTGAGGGCGTGCGCCAGTTCGAACGGCTCGCTGGCGACGTCCATCTGCCCCGCCTCGATCTTCGACAAATCGAGGATGTCGTTGATCAGGCGCAGCAGCGATCGGCCCGAATCGGCGATCATCTTGACCTGCCGCCGTTGTTCCGGCGGCAACTCACCGTCCAGCAATAGGTCGGCAAATCCGAGAATCCCGTTCATCGGCGTGCGAATTTCGTGGCTCATATTGGCCAGGAAGGTCGATTTTGCCGCGCTGGCGAGCTCGGCGGAGCGGCGCGCGGACACGTCCTCTACGATCGACACGAAGAAGTCGGGATCGCCGGCCGCGTCGCGCACCAGCGACACGGTGAGGTTGATCCAGATGATTGAGCCGTCCTTGCGAATATAGCGCTTTTCGATCGAATAGGACTCGGCCTTGCCCTCGATCAGCGCCGCGGCGCTTCGGGCATCTTCGACATAATCGTCGGGGTGCGAAATATGGCGGAAATGGAGACCGACCAGTTCTTCTTCCGAATAGCCGGCAATCGCGGCGAAGCGATGGTTCACGCTCAGCAACCGGCCATCAGGTGTGACATGCGCAATGCCGACCGCCGCCTTGTCGAACGTCGCGGCGTAGCGGCGAGCTTCTTCCGCGTGTGCGGCGTTGGCGAGCCCGGTCACGATCGGGCCCGCTATCAGGCGGGCGACGTCGAGCATTTCCGGACAGAACGCGTCCGGGAGATCCGAATAGGCTTTGAGCACCCCGACGATCGCCCCCTGAAACGACAGCGGGACCAGCATCATCGACCGCACCCCGACGCGACGGCACGCCTCCCGATCGACGCGTGGATCATACTCGCTATCGGTGCAGATCTGAGGTTCGCCCGTATTGATGCAGAGACCTGACAGGCTGCCCGACAGCTTCAACCTGAGGCCTCGCTGCAGCACGGCCGTCCCGCTCGCCGCGCGATACACCATCTCGTCGGCTTCGCGCATTTCGATGATCGCCCCCACCGCTGCGGGGATGATGTCCAGCGTGCGTTCGACGACGATGTCGATGATACGCTCGAGATCGCTCGCACGCTCGGCAACGGCTTCCTGCAACGCCAACATCGCGGGCAGCCAGGATGGATTGCCGTTCACCTGATATCCTTGAAGTTCATTGCGATCCGGGACCGTCATTGCCGCGAAAATCCCGCTCGGCCGGCGCTCGCCCACCGAGCGTCCTTTCGGAAGAAGCGCCACATGCCATATACGCGAAAGGCGAGATTGGCTTGGCGGTAACCGAGATTCTCGATCACCGCCGCCAGCCCGATGATCGCGAGGTCGCGCGCGGAGGGCGTGCGGCGCAGCTGAACTTCTTCTAGCGCCAGGGTCCCGAAGCTGATCGCGGTCCCAAACAACACCGTCAGCGAGAAGAAGGCCAGCACGACGTCCCCGCTGGCAATGCCCATGAAATAGAGGATGGGGATCAGCACATAGCCGAACAACTCGCACGGCGGGCCGAGCACGTCCTCAATGACGATCAGCGGCAGACCGACCATCCCGACGCGTCCATAGCGCGGATTGAAGATCATCCGCGCATGACGCTCGATCGTTTCGAGCGCTCCCTGTTCCCATCGCGCGCGTTGGTTGCGCAGCCCGGTCCAGGTCGTCGGTGCGTCGGTCCAGCAGACGATTTCCGGAACGAACGTGATCCGGTAAGGCTTTTTTGCCTCGCGCATCCGGCGATGCAGCCGCGTGACAACTTCCAGATCCTCCCCGACCGTATCGTGGCGATAGCCGCCGATATCGACCAGCGCCTGGCGCCGGAACATGCCGAACGCGCCGGAGATCAGCATCAGCATGTCGAGGTCGGCATTGGCCATGCGGGCAGTGAGGAAAGCGCGGAGGTATTCGAGTATCTGGAACCGTGGCAGCCATCCGCGTGGCAGCCGGATGTCGCGGACATGGCCGCCTTCGACGATAGATCCGTTGGCGATCCGGATCGCTCCGCCGACCGCGAGCAGGCTGCCATCGTCCGCCATGAAAGGCTCGGCCGCGCGCAACAGGCCATCGGGCTCGATGATCGAATCGGCGTCGATCACACAGACAAGGGGGGCCGCGGCAAAGCCCAGCCCAGCGTTGACGGCATCGGCCTTGCGGCCGTTCTCCTTGTCGATGACGATCAGATTGGCATAGCGCTCGGACCCGTACACGCCCCTGATCCGCGTCTGCTGGAGGACTGCCAGCTGCTCGCGTTCGATCGGGCGCATCTCGAACCCGTCGATCAATGCCTCCAGGGTGGCGTCGCTCGACCCGTCGTTGACGACGATGACCTCGTGATCGGGATATTCCAGCGCCAGCAACGCCCGGACGCAGTCGTTGATCGACAGCGCTTCGTTGAAACAGGGCGCGATGACGGAAACCGGAAGTGCCAGATCGGCGTAGCGAGTCCATAGATCGTAGGAACGCGTCGCCGGCCGGATGCGCGTCGCGAACACCTTCGCCGCGAGCAGCAACTGCCCGGTCGAGACGAGGTTGCGCACGGTGACCACCGCGAAGCACAGGAAGCCGATCGCCACCAGGGTCGCGGTGCCGATCGTGCCGATCAGGTCCATGACGCCGGCAATCGTCATGCCGCGCCCAGCGCCTGTTCCGCCTGTTGCGCGCGCAAGCGTACCCAGGGCGATGGATCCTGCCGGAGGCGCGCGATGGCGGGCAGGCCTGCCCTCAGCCCCATCGATTGGCACGCGCGGATGGCCCGGGCGCGGACCGGCGGCTCGGGATCGTCGAGCAGGCGGATGATCCAGCGCGCCGCGGCAGGATGGCCCAGCCGGCTGGCTGCATCGATGGCGGCGACGCGGACCGGTCCATGCGGATCGTCCGCCGCGGCCGACAGCGGTACGAGCGCGGCGAAATCCTCGGTCCAGCCAAGCGCGTCAACAACCAGCGCGCGGATTGGTGGCGGGAGGTCGGCGCCGGCAATGGTGAAGAGTTCGTCCGGGCGGCGCGCGGCCAACGTGCGGAACAGCGCACGGTGGAGGGGAGTGATGCTCCTTTCGGCCAATCCCAGCCGCGCAATAAACTCGTCCGGCGGCGGCAGGCCGTCGAGCCGTGCAAGCATGGCCGCTGCCTCCAGCCGCATATCGGCATCGTCATCTTCGCGTAGTGCGCGGGTCAACGCATCGAGTGCGCTAGGCCCGCCGATCTTGCCCAGCAGCCGAATTGCCTCCACCCGCTTGCGCCGCGATCCGCGGTTACTTTCGCGCACTGCCCGATCAAGCAGATGCTGCTCCTCGACAAAGGCGATCAGTTGCGCGCGATCCTCGCCGCGCACCAGCTGGCCGATATTGCCGATTGCAGCGAGGCGTGCATTGGGTTGTGCCCGCTCGAACGCCGGCAGCGCGCCGCTGCGATCGCTGAGCATCGCGACGATCTCGCGCGTCAGATTGCGCATCGTTTCCTGTTCGACCGCGCGCGTCCGCTCGCGGCGGTCGCGACGCATCACCAGGATCAGCAGCACCGCCGCCATAGCAAGCGCGCCGTAAAGTGAGACCAGCGTGGCGATCCAGGCAACATGATCCGCGACCGGAACGCCCACCATCGTTAGAACTTGAACTGGAGGCCCAGCGATGCACCCTTGCGGGTGTAGCTCGCGCGCCGCCGCTCATAATCTACACCGGCGCGCAGTGTCACGCGCGTCGACAATGGAAAGGCGCCGCCGGCAAAGCCGGCGTCGACCTGGCGCGTAACCCCCGCCTCGGTGTCAGGATAGGTCGCAGCGCCGGCATAGAGCGTAACGCCGCCGGCAAACTCTTTGTCGAGCCGCCCGGTCACGCCGGTCCGATGCGTGCCGCTTTCGTCCCACAGATTGATCATCCGCGCGGTCAGGCTTGTGCCCGCAGGGGGCAGGGTGAAGCGGAATCCCGGCTCGAACGCGGTGGCCGTGGCGTCGCCGTAATCGGCATGACGCACGTCAGCGAGCAGCGTCAGCCGTGAGGTCAGCCTGGCCTCGATCCCCGCCGCTATCCCGAACCGCTCGCGAAAATCGGCATTTGGCGTTCCGGCGATCGCGACATGGCCGCTGAGGCCGCCGCCGAAGCGCTGGTCGATACGCGCTTCCAGCCGCGTGTCGATCGCGATCTGGCGGTCTTCGCGCTCTGCCTGCAGCGACAGCGTCGTGCCCGGTGCCACCTTGCCGAAGACCGACAGCGTCGTGGTTGACCAGGTGCGGTCGCCGCCACCAGCCAGATCGACTCGCGACAGCGATTCGGCTATGGCAACCCCAAGCCTGCCCGGGCGCGGCGCAGCCGCGGCGCTCTCGATCTGCGCGTCTATCTGACGGGCGTCGGCATTATCCGGGTCGCTTGCCCTGATCGCCGCGACTTCACGGCGAGCGGCCGCATGGTCCCCCGACCAGAGATACGCACGCGCCAGCGACGCCTTGATGTCGAGGTCCCCTGGCGCAAGCGCCTCGGCACGAGTCAGGGTGGCGATCGCCTCGGGGTATCGCTGGGAATAGGCATAGGCGCTGCCTAGCAGGCGGAGGATTTCCGGGTCCTGCGGTTGGGCGGCACGCGCAGATTCGAGCAAGGCGATGGCAGCAGCATAGTCTTGACGCGCGATCGCTGCATGCGCCGACGCGATCGCCGTTGCGCGATCGGCAGGCATCTCAGCCCGGGATGCCGCAATCCACACTATCACCGGTGCGGTCATAAGCACTTATTGTTCGACCGCCCGCGCGCTCTTCAGGATAGCGGTCACGCGCGCCACGAGCTCATCGGGAATGAAAGGCTTCGTCAAGTAATCGCGCGCGCCGGCATTCAATGCCGCAACGATGTCAGCTTGAGTCTTGCGCGAAGTCAGCATTAGGATGGGCAACTCCGGCTGTTCGGCAGAGAGTGACCGCAGGACCTCGGCGCCCGACAGGATCGGCATCATCGCATCGAGCACAACGAGATCGAAGCCGCCGCCACGGGCTGCTTCCAGCGCGGCGCCTCCGTTCGCCAAATTTGTGACCTGGTGACCAGCTGCCTCAAGCTTGAACCGCACCAATTCGGCAAGAAGGTCGTCATCGTCTGCGACAAGGATGTTCGCCATGAGCATCTTCTCGCAGCCACCAGAGCAACTCTCGCTAGCAGGATGTTGTGCGATCATAAACATTTATCTCCGCAACTCGTCGCCCATTCAACGCTGGCAAGCATCAGTTCAACGCTTGCGAAACGAGTTATGCCGGATAAGCCCGGTGGTCCGTTGGGGCGCACCGGAGCGGCCAATGTTCGGAAGTAACATCATGTACGCAAGGCAGCGGACGGCGCGAAGTGAAAATGGAGTGATGCCGGCTGCCGCCGCTTATAGGCCAACAGCGGTCATTCGGTTCACGGCCCAGATCGAGCCGTTCGAGTGCCCAACCCGTGAACATCCGCTTTCGCGGATCTCAATCCGAAATCTGCCGTTCCGCAACCGGACCAGTTTTGGCCATGATTTGAGCTACCAACGTGTGTCTGAGGCTAGCAAACAGAAACGAGGTACTGAACCGCAACGAAGAGGACTGCCGTTCTATGCTCCCAGGAGAACTGGGTGGCCGTCCTAAAGCTGCAACAATGTTATCGGCGAAATTCGGCGCAATAGCGGCCGTCGATGCCAGGAGTCGTCGCTCGTTCGGCGTCCACTGAGCCCCTTCCAGATTCCGTAGGCGCCCGAAGCTGTCCCTTCCCAAAGTAGAATTGTCAGCCGTTTCTGACCGTCGGACAATCTCCAAATGGCATTGTTCCTCCCTCTGATTGCCGTTGCGACGCCGCCGCCAAGCGTCCCGGAGCGAGAAGCGGCCGATATCGTCATCGTAGCGACACCGCTCAATAATCGCGACGATAGAGCGCCGACTCCCCCGGCTGAAACCGCGCTAGACGCCGATATTAAGCGAACGCACGCGCTCGACCTTACCGACTATCTTCGCCGGATGTCGGGAGGCGTATTCATCAACGACGTCCAGAACAATCCGCTGCAGCCCGACGTCAATTATCGCGGGTTCACCGCGTCACCGCTGCTGGGCACGCCGCAGGGCCTGTCGGTCTATCTCGATGGCGTGCGCCTCAACCAGCCGTTCGGCGACGTCGTCAGCTGGGACCTCATCCCCAAATCGGCCATTGCGCGGATAAGCATCGTGCCGGGATCGGACCCCCTGTTCGGGCGCAACTCGCTAGGTGGGGCGATCGCGATCGCGACCAAGAACGGTTCGGCCGATAAAGGTGTCGAGCTTGAGGCGAGCCTGGGATCGTGGAACCGTCGCACCATCGAGGCGCAGGCCGGTACATCGATCGGTGGTGGTGTCGACGTCTTCGCCAGCGGCAATTGGTTCGCGGAACGGGGCTGGCGCAACGCCTCGCCGTCGCGTGCGTTCCAGGCGTTTGGCAAGCTGCGCTGGCGCGGCACCAGCACGTCCGTGTCACTGTCGGGGAGTCACGCCGATACCAACCTCAACGGCAATGGCCTGCAGGAAATGCGGTTGCTGGCGGCCGACCGCGCCAGCGTCTACAGTCAGCCTGACACGACCCGCAACCGGGCATGGTTGGCCAATTTGTCGGCCGAGCACCGCTTTTCCGATCGGCTGTCGGTTGCGGGTACGCTGTTTTGGCGGCGCATCGACACCGACACGCTCAACGGCGACATCAACGACGATGCGCTGGGCGAGAATGTCTATCAACCCAACGCGGCCGAGCGCGCGGCGTTGGCCGCCGCCGGCTATTCGGGATTTCCCTCGGCCGGGGAAACGCAGGCGAACACGCCGTTCCCGAAATGGCGGTGCATCGCAAATATCCTGCTCGACAGCGAACCCAATGAGAAATGCAATGGCTTGGAGAACCGATCGAAGGATCGTCAGCGCGAATGGGGCGCTTCCGGGGAACTGACCTGGGAGGGACCCCTGACCGGCGCGCGCAGCCGAACGACATTGGGGCTGGGTTATATCCGATCGGTGGTCGATTTCGCGCAACAGTCGCAATTCGGCTATCTGACGCCCGATCGCGGCGTGGCGATCGTCGCCGGACCCGGCGCGTTCGCCGACGGCTCGCAGGATTCGGAGAATGCCTTCGACGCCCGCGTCGATCTCAATGGCCGGACGACGACGTTCAGCGCCTACGGACTGGAATCGCTTACCATCGGCAAGCTGACGGTCGACTTGTCGGCGCGGTACGACCGTACGGCAATCCGCAACCGCGATCGCATTTCTCCGGGCGGCGGTACCGGTAGCCTGGATAGCGATCAGGTATTTGCGCGCGTCAATCCGTCCGCGGCCGTGCGCTGGACACCGGTTCATGGGGTGACGTTCGACGCTGCGCTCGGCCAGGCCAGCCGGGCGCCTTCGGCAGTGGAACTTGGGTGTGCAGACCCTGCCAGTCCATGCCGGCTGCCCAATGCGCTGGCCGGCGACCCGCCGCTCAGACAGGTGATCGCGACGACGATGGAGACGGGAATCGGCCTGACAGTCGCGCCATTCGCGCTGCGGGTCGGGCTATTCCGCACGGTCAGTCGCGACGACATCCTGTTCGTCGCCAGCGAGACTTCGGGGTTCGGCTATTTCCGCAATTTCGGGCGTACCCGGCGCCAGGGGATCGACATCGACCTGACCGGCACGATCGGTCCGTTACGCGTATCGGCGCACTACACGTTGCTCGATGCCACCTATCGCAGCGCTGAACTGGTCGACGGGTCGGCGAACAGCAGCTCGGACGGCGTCGCGCCAGGCTTCGGTGGTACGATCGCCATCGCCAAAGGGGACCGCATTCCACTGGTCCCGCGCAACCTCTTCAAGGCAGCGATCGGCTGGGACGTCGCGCGCTTCCTGACGCTCGACCTCGACATGATCGCCTCGTCGGGTGCCTATGCGCGCGGCAACGAGAACAACGCGCATCGACCCGACGGTGTCTATTATCTCGGCCCGGGGCGAACCGCCGGTTATGCGGTCCTCAATGCCGGCATGGAATTGAGGCCGGGCAAGGGCGTGCGCTTCTTCGTCCAGGTCAGCAATCTCTTCGACAAGCATTATGCGACCGCCGCGCAACTCGCCGCGACAGCGTTCGACGCGCAGGGGAATTTCGTCGCCCGGCCGTTCGCCGGACCGGTTATCGGCGGCGAGCGACCGCTGCAATATTCGACCTTCAGCGCGCCGGGCGCTCCGCGATCGCTCCGCGTCGGCGCACGCATCCGATTCTAGGCTTGGCTGCCGCGAAGCCGTGACGGTCGCGGGGCCGGCTAACGCTCGGGCGTCGCCGTTACGGTCGGCAGGTCCATGTCACGCCAGCCATCGAGCCCCTCGGCATACCAGCGCACGTCGCGGATACCGGCCCGCCGCAGCCGCAGCGCGGCGTTCCAGCTCATCCAGCAATCGGCATAGCAGAACACCACCACGGGCCTCCCGCGATGGCTCGCTTGCAGGCGGCGGACTCCCTGCGTCAGCCAGCGGTCGATTCCCTCGGCAGGCACACCGCGTCCGCTATCCGGAAACCAATGCGCACCGGGGATCGTGCGGTGCGAATCGTATAGCGTCCATCGCCCGGTCGCGGCGTCGCGAACGCCCGCCGCCGGGCTCGCATCGATGAAGATCGCGCGGTGCGTGCGCCACAGCGTCCGTGCCGCCCCGCCGTCGATCCGCGCCACGCCGTCGGGTGGGGCGGGTACGACGCCGCGATAATGCGTCAGGCGATACCCCTGGACGGGATCGAACAGAGGCGCGGTGTCCTGCGCCGGGCTCAATCCCAGCAGTCCCATCGCGGCGACCACGCTCCAGCTCATCCGACCCGCTCCTTGGACCAAGGTTCAATATAGCCTGGTAGGCTGGGTCGGTAACTTGGCCTTTGGGAGAAGGATAAGATGAGCAGGTTTGCGTCCTGTCTGGCGGCGGTGTTGGCGATGATCGCGGCGGCGCCCGCCCAGGCCGCATTGCCGGCCGACCCGCTCGGCTCCCCGATGTGGCAGCGTCTCGGCAAGACCCTGTTCGGCGACGCGCCGGTGCGGTTCGATCCGCGCGTCCGGGTGATTTTCCCCGACATTGCCGAAAATCAGCGTCAGTTTCCGGTGGCGATCGACGCGCGCGGCATTGCCGGCGTGAAGCGGATCCTGCTGTTCGCCGACCTCAACCCGATCCCGCTGGCGGTGGACTATACGCTGGACGCCGCGCAACCCTATTTCTCGACGCGCATCAAGCTCGACCAGCGTACGCCGGTGCGCGGGGCCGTGCAGCTTGCTGACGGCAGCTGGCTGGTGTCGGGCGGGTGGATCGATGCCGCTGGCGGCGGATGCTCGTTGCCGCCGATCAGTCGCGTCAAAGGCGATTGGGCGCAGCATCTGGGCGAGGTGCGGGGAGTCGCCCGATGGAGCGCGGTCGGGATGCGTATCCGCCTGGCGTTTCGCCACCCGATGGATACCGGATTGATCGACAATATCCCGACCTACAATCTCGAGGAGGTCGCGCTGACCGGCGGAGAGGGGCGGCGGTTCGGCGATTTGCGGATCGAGGCGTCGGTCGCGGAGGATCCGGAATTTACGATGATCGTCGACGCATCGCAGAATGAAGAGGTGGTCATGGCCGGCCGCGATACCAACGGTATCGATTATACCGCGCGACTGACGCCGGCTGCCGCTGCCGCGCCGCGATGACCATCATCGATCGCCGCGCCGCGCTCGCCATATTTGCGGCCGGCCTGGCGACTCCGCTTCGCGCCGCGCCGTTGCGCTACACGATCGATCCTCAGCTGGTTGCGCCGGATCTGTGGGTGGTGCGAGGCGTGGACGGCCCGATCGATGGGGCTAATGGCGGCGCGATCGCGAATATCTCGATCCTGCGCACGGAAGTAGGGGCAGTGCTCGTCGATTGCGGTCCGTCGCTGCGCTATGGCCAGCAACTCAAAACGGTGGCCGAGGCATTGACCGGCAAGCCCGTGATCCGCGTGTACCTAACGCATTTGCACCCCGACCACATCTATGGCGCGGCCGCATTCGATCGCTCGATCGTCGCGGCAACTCCTGCTTTGGCGAGATCGCTCGAAACTCTCGGCCCGAGCTTTTCGGACGGCATGTATCGTCTGCTCGGTGACTGGATGCGCGGGACCGAGTTTGCCGCGCCCGGGAAGGTACTCGGCGAAGATCATGAGACGTTCGGTGATCGACGCCTGGATCTCTATCCGCTCGCCGGGCACAGTGAGGCCGACCTCGCCATCATGGATACCACAACCGGAACGCTGATCGCCGGAGACCTGATATTCCACGATCGCGCACCGTCCACCCCGCACGCCGATATCGGACGATGGCTGGCCTCGCTCGATCGCTTGGGGACTATCCGCTATCGCACGGTGATACCCGGCCACGGGCCGATCGATCCGACGCCGAGCGCGGCCATCGATCAGACGCGCGGTTGGCTGTCATGGCTTCGCGAAACGCTCGATCGGGCGGTCGCGGAAGGGCTCGACCCGGTCGAGGCCGGGAATCTGCCGATCCCCGAGCGTTTCGCTGCGCTGAAAGCGGCGCGCTACGAACTACAGCGGTCGGTCGCCCATTTCTTCTCTCGGATCGAAGAACAGGCGCTTCCCCGGGTCGACCTCAAGCGGTGACCGGCTGACCGCCGACCCGATTTGCCACCAGATCGTCGACTACGGTCGGGTCGGCCAGGGTCGAGGTGTCGCCAAGGCTCGATACGTCACCCTCGGCGATCTTGCGGAGGATGCGGCGCATGATCTTGCCCGAGCGGGTCTTGGGCAGGCTCGGCGCGAATTGCACCGCGTCGGGCGTGGCGATGGGACCGATCTCCATCCGCACCCATTTGACCAGGTCGCGGCTAAGCTCTTCCGAGAACTCCTCGCCGACATTCAAGGTGACATAAGCGTAGATGCCCTGACCCTTGATGTCGTGCGGGAAGCCGACTACCGCGGCCTCCGCGACCTTCGGATGCAGTACCAGCGCGCTTTCCACCTCGGCGGTGCCCATGCGGTGCCCGCTGACGTTGATCACGTCGTCGACGCGGCCGGTGATCCAATAATAGCCGTCCTCGTCGCGGCGCGCGCCGTCGCCGGTGAAATATTTGCCCGGAAAGGTCGAGAAATAGGTCTGGAAGAACCGCTCGTGATCCCCCCAGACGGTGCGCATCTGCCCGGGCCAGCTGCGCGCGATGACCAAAGCCCCTTCGGTTGCGCCGTCGAGCACGTGGCCATCGCCGTCGACCAACTGCGGCTCGACTCCTGGGAGAGGCCAGGTCGCCGATCCCGGCTTGAGCGGCGTAGCGCCGGGCAGGGGAGCGATCATCCCGGCGCCGGTTTCGGTCTGCCACCACATGTCGATGATCGGGCAGCGATCCTCGCCGACGACATGATGATACCAGCGCCAGGCTTCGGGATTGATCGGCTCGCCGACCGAGCCGAGCAGGCGCAGCGACTGACGGCTGGTCCGCGCGACATGCTCGTCGCCCTCGCGCATCAGCGACCGCAGCACGGTGGGCGCGGTAAACAAGGTCGCGACCTTATGGCGGTCGACCACATTCCAGATCCGGCCTGGGGTCGGCCAGTTGGGCACGCCTTCGTACATCAACGTGGTCGCGCCATTCGCCAGCGGGCCATAGACGATATAGCTGTGCCCGGTGACCCAGCCGACATCGGCGGCGCACCAGAACACTTCGCCGTCGCGATAATCGAAACATTGGTCGTGAGTCAGGCTGGCCCAGAGCAGATAGCCGCCCGAACTGTGCACAACGCCCTTGGGCTTTCCCGTCGAGCCCGAGGTGTAGAGGATGAACAACGGATCCTCTGCGTGCATCGGTTCCGGGTCGCATGCAGCGGGCGCCGCGGCCACGGCTTCGTCATACCAAAGGTCGCGGCCCGGCTGCATCGCGACCTGTCCGCCGGTGGCGCGGACCACGACGATCTTCTCGAGGCTGGGCGTATGCGTCGCCGCCAAGTCGGCATTGGCCTTGAGCGGGACTTTCTTGCCGCCGCGCCGGCCTTCATCGGCAGTGATCAGGATGGTCGAATCGCAATCGATGATGCGGCCGGCCAGGGCCTCGGGCGAAAAGCCGCCGAACACGATCGAATGGATCGCGCCGATCCGCGCGCAAGCCAGCATCGCGATCGCGGCCTCCGGGATCATCGGCAGATAGATGGTGATACGGCTACCGCGATGTGCACCGAGCTCCTTGAGCACATTGGCGAAGCGGCAGACCTCCGCGTGAAGCTCGGCATAGCTGATCGCTCGCGATGGCTCGGCGGGATCGTCGGGTTCCCAGAGAATCGCGGTCTGGTCGGCGCGCGCGGCCAAATGCCGATCGAGGCAATTGGCGGCGACATTCAGCACGCCGTCGGCGAACCAGCGGACCTGGAAATCGACTTCGTCGAAGCTGCTTTCGTCCGCGACGGTCGGCGCGACGATCCAATCGAGCCGCCGCGCCTGGTCGAGCCAATAGGCCTGCGGTTGGGCAAGCGCCCGGGCAGCTTGCGCGTCGTAATCGGCGCGCTGCATCTTCGCTTCGCCCGCCCAGCCGGGAAGTGCTACGATCTGGTCCATCCTATCCTCCGAAACGAACGCCGACCCACAGCGTCCTGGGCGTGCCGAGGTCGATCGACCCCGCCTGGTTGCGAGTCATGACCTGGGCATCGAACATATTCTCGGCGCGGACGACCGCGCTGAAACCGTGCGCGATCGGCAGCTTGCCGAACAGGTCGACGGTGGTCGCCGCGGCCAATTTGTCGGTCTGCAAATCGTCCTCATATTGGTCGCCGACATAGCGCAGGGTCGCGGACAGGATGGGTCCGGCCTTTGGCGACCAGGCGATCGTCGCACTGGCCGCATGGCGCGGGCTTTGTGCCGGCGCCAGGCCGTCAAACGCGTTGCCGGGCGCCCGGACCTTGCTGTCCGAATAGGCATAGGAGGCGGACATCATCATCGCGCCGCGCCGCCAGACGATGTTCGCCTCGACCCCTTTGGCTTCGACGGCGTCGACGTTGCGGCGTTGGCGCAGGTTGGTGCCGATCGTCACGTTGGCGATCGCGTCCGCCAGTTTGTTGTAGAACAGGGTACCGGAAACGGTCAGCCCGGGTAATGGTGTGACGTCTATTCCTGCTTCCACCCCACGCAGCCGTTCCGGCTTCAGACCGGCATTGGCTTGAGTGGTGACGGGAAAGACCGTGAAGGGTCGATAGAGCTCGTTGAGCGTCGGCAGGCGAAAACCGGTATAGGCGGCGGCGCGCAGAGCGACCGCGTCGACGGGGCGATAGAGCAGACCTCCCCGCCCAGTGAACTCGGTCCCGCTGCGATCGGGAAATGCCTTGGTACTGGTCGCGACGCCAGCGCCGTTGCGTTCGTGGAAGAAGCCGCGGGTCAAGGTCCAGCGATCAAGCCGCACACCCCCCGTCAGCACCAATTTGCCGAGCGTCCAGTCATCCTCGACGAACACTCCCGCGACGCTCGAATTGCCACCGGCATTGCGCCGCGCGGTTACCGCGCCGGCGCTGTTATAGGCATCCTCGAACAGCTCGCCATCGGCCAGCCTGACGTCGCCGCCGATCCTGACGACCTGGTCGTGGCCGACCGGCGGCCGCAACTCGATCTTGCCACCGATGCCGGTCGCGGGCGTATTACGCTGGTCCAGCGTCAACTTGAAGCTGGTCGCGCTGATCACCTTGTTGGAGAAATTGCGCGCCTGGACATAAGCCAGCGCGTCGACCTGCCAGCCGCCGCGATGGACCAATCGGATGCTCGCATCCTCGCCCTCCGAGCTCGAATCGGCTCCGCGGAAACGCAGCGTGCGATTGTCGCCGAACACCAGGCCGTGGAATTGCAATTCGGTTTCGGCATCGATCGGCGCGACCGCACGCGCAGAGGCCGACCAGTCACGGTAACGCGCGGGAACGCTTGCCGCGACGCGTTGGTCGTCGGGCGTGGTGTAGAAACCGTCGCCGCGCTCGAACCTGCCCGATAATGTCGCGAAGCCGCGGCCGAGGCTCGGTGACACGCTGGCCGAAAGGCTCTCCGACTCCCGGCTGCCGTACAATGCTTCCGCGCTCAGGAGCGGCAAGTCGCGGCGCCCGGCGCTGACCAGCTCGATCGTGCCGGCAACCGCGCCGGCGCCGAACGGGCCTGATCCGCCGCCGCGCGTCACGCGAATACCCGCGAGGCGATCGGGCACCAGGGCATTGAACGGGAGATAGCCGAAGAACGGGTCCGCGATCGGCACGCCGTCGAGCAGCACCAACGTCCGGCTCGAGGCGTTGCCGCCCAGCGCGCGCAGGGTCGCGCCTTGCGCCGACGGATTGGCCGAGCGGCTGTCCGAGCGGCGGAATTGTTGAAAGCCGGCGACGTCGGCCAGCACGTCCTCGACCCGGCCCGAGGCGTCGTTGGTCAGGCGGTCGCGGCCGATCGTCGTCGCGCCATAAGCCGGCGTGCCGGGCGGCAGATCGAGCCCGGTACCCAGCACCACGATATCGTCATCCGCCTTTGCCGGAGCGGCGGACTGGCTCTGCGCCTGCGCGGCGATCGGCCAGGCGATCGACGCGATGAGAGCAAAGCGCGCGGTGCGTAACGACATCGGCTGACCTTTTGAGGTTGGAGCGGCGGCCGGAGCGGTGGCCCCGGACGACGCCCTTGGCAAGCGGGACTAGAAGAACAGGATCGCCCCGGCGGCGGCCGCGTTGGACGTCGCCTGATTGATCCCCTGGGCTTCGGCCTTGGTGTGGACGTATTCGCCGAGCAGCGTCACCCAGGAGGTCAGGCCGTAGCGCGCCTGACCGACCCAGCTCGAATTCTTGCGGACTAGGATCGGATTGATCTCGCCCGGTGCGAGGTCGAGGCGGCTCTCGCCATAACTGCCGCCGAGCGTGAACTTGCCGATCGTGTAGGTCGCCTGGCCATAGAAGCCGTCGCTGTCGCGCTTGCGGTCGTTGGCGGCGGTCGAGAGCAGGAACAGGCCGGTCGTACCGACGCCGCTGCCGGTGTAATAATAACCGAGCGCGGTGAAACCGGCGACGCTAAACTTGGCGCCGACATCGATGGCATTGCCGGTGTAGCTGGGGAATCCGCCGACGCCGTCATGCTTCTGGGTGATGCCCGAGACCCAGAGGTGCCCGGCGACACCACCTGCCTTGAAGTCATAGACGAGCTTCGCCTGGAAACCCGGCGTGCCGTTGATCTCGCCCGAGCCGATCGTGGTGAGCGGCTGGAACACGCCGAACGACGCCTGGAAGCCGCCGAGCTTTGGGGTGGTATAGGTGATCTGTGGTTGGAAATCGGTGTAGATATAGCCGATGCCGATGCGCCCCAGCGTCGTGTTGGACGGCGCCGCATTGCCCGCCGGCGTTCCGCTCGACAGCAGGGTGATGTCGTTCAGGATCGCTTCCGATCCGAACAGGCCGATATCTCGGCCGATCTTGAATTCGCCGATATTGGGCTTGCCGAACGTCAGATAGGTCTGGCGGAAGTCGATCCCGCTGGTCCCCAATGCGGTCGGATTGCCACCCGAATTGGCGCCGCCGACGCCGGTCACGCTGTTGATGCCCGGGTACAGGCCGAAATGCGCGCCGATATCCCAACCGGCCTGGCGGGTGGTCACGTCGACCTTCAGAAAACCCGGCAACAGGCCGTTGCGCACCGACGAACTGTTGTTGCCTACCGTCGCGAGCCCGCCGGCGACGGTGGTGTTGGCGGCCGATTTGTCGCCACTGTCATGGACATAGAAGCCGTTGACCGAACCGGAGAATTTGAGCGTGACGCCGGCCATTTCGAAGCCAACGCCGCTATCGCTCATCCGCACGATCTTCTTGTCGTCCAGCGCCGCTGCCGCCGCTTGCGGCGCGGGCTGGGCGGGAGCGGCTTGCGCCTGGTCGCGGGCCATCAGCTGCTGATATTCCTCATCCGACAGGATGCCCTTTTCCTTGAGCTTGAGCAGCAGATCGGCATTGGCGCTTTGCGCGAGTGCGGGCGTTGCCCCCAAGATCATGCACGCAGCCGCGGTCGCGGCGGCGAGCCGTATGGCCCGTCCCTTCATTGACATCCTCCCTCTGTGTCAGCGGCGGTGTAGGTCGCCGTCGAACTGGAAGGTGCCGGTGTCGGCGATTGCCGGAAATTGAACTTTAGGTCCGTGCCGGCCGCTCGCGGTCATTCCGCGATGACGACTCCCCATGGCGCCTTGTCGACCGGGATGGTGGCGACCACCTTTCGACTGGCGATATCGACGACCGAGACATCGTTAGTCAGGCCGTTGGCGGTGAAGGCGCGTCGGCCGTCGACGCTGATCGCGAGATGCCAGACGCGACCACCGACCGGGACGTAGCCCGTCACCTTGCGCGACGCGACGTCGACGAACGCGATGCTATTGCCGCGTCCCAACGCGACCAGCGCGGTCTTGCGGTCAGGCGTGAAGTTCACGCCCACCGGCATGATCGTGCTGCCGAGAACGCCGGGCGGCGCAAAGGTGATGCGGTCGGTTACCTTGCGGCTGGCGACGTCGATCACGGAGACATCGCCGCCGATTTCGGCGGATACCCATAATTGCTTGCCGTCGGTGGTGAATTCGGCGTGGCGTGGCCGCGCCCCGACCTCCGTGACTGCGACATCGCTGCGGCTGGCAAGATCGATCCAGTGGATTGAATTGTCGGTCTCCGAGGTGGAGATGACGGTGGTGCCGTCAGGGCTCGTCGCCATGCCTTCGGGCTCGACGCCGACGACGAGTTGGAAGGCCACGGACTTGCTCGGCACGTCTATCGCGGTAACCGCCGCATCGCGTTCATTGGCCGCGAACAGCATCCGCCCGTCGACCGACAGCGCGAATTGTTCGGGATCCTCGCCCGAGGGCAGGTCGGCGACCACCTTGCCGCTTGCTCGGTCGATAACCTGCACGGCGTTCGCGTCGCTGGCGCAGACATAGAGATACTTGCCGTCGCGCGACAGCAACAGCCCGCGAGGCCGCTTGCCGACGGGCCAGGTTGCCGTAACCTTGAGCGTCGCGCCGTCGATCACCGAGATCGTCCCCGCCTTTTCGTTGGTGACGTAGATCGTCTCCGCCCGCGCCGTTGCCGGCAACAGCGAGAAAGCGAGAAGGAGCGAGAGCCTGTGCATGGCACTATGGTATTACGTCCGGGGCGGGCGCGCTTCTCTACCAAAGTACAATATAAGCGGGACGCAGGTCCGATAGTGTGCCGCGGTCCGGAATACCGGTCTGTGGAGAGGCACGATGAACAAGGTTTTCAATCGCGTGGCGCTGGGCGTCTCGTTCGCGTTATTGGCGGGCGCGACGGCTACCCAGGTCATGGGGCACGGCCCCGTCACGCCGCAGCCGGTCGACACCAGCAAGTTGCCCGACATCAAGCCCGACAATGACACCTGGCTGACGCACAATCCGTATCGCGGCAATGCCGACGCCATCAAGATCGGCGAGTTCGCCTACGGCCAGAATTGCGCGCGCTGCCACGGTCTAGAGGCGATCAGCGGCGGCATCGCACCAGACCTGCGCTATCTCGAACTGGGCGACACCGGCGACGAATGGTTTGTCCAGCGTTACCATCATGGTTCGTCGCACGATGGCAAGGTCTACATGCCGCCGATGGGCGAGATCCTCGGGCAAAAGGCCGGCTGGGCGATCCGCGCCTGGCTCGAGACAAAGCATACCGACGAGTGAGCGCTCTCCTTTCCCGTCGCCACGCATTGGCTGCGTTGGGCGGTGCGCTCGCGGGTGCCGCCATCGGCGTCCCCGGCGCCTGGGCGAGCCCGCTCGACAAGGTGAAAGCCAAGGGCGTGCTGACCGTCGCGGTCTACAAGGATTACGAGCCCTGGTCATGGATGGCCGAGGGGCGGCTAACCGGCATCGATGTCGATCTGGCGGCGCTGCTCGCCGAAGGGATCGGCGTCAAAACGGATGTCCGCCAGTTCCTGGCCGGCGACGATCTCGGCGACGACCTGCGCAACATGGTCTGGAAGGGCACCGTCGTCGGCCAGCCGCCCTGCGACCTGATGATGCACGTGCCGGTCGACCGCAAATTGCAGATCGACAACGACCGCGCGGTGATCGCCGGTCCCTATTATCGCGAGACCTTCGAAATGGCCTGCAATCGCGAAACGACCGATTGCGAAGTCCCGCCGCCGCAGCTCAAAGGCAAGCGCCTGGTGGTCGAGACCGCCAGCATCCCGGATATGTATTTGTCGGGCGCGTTCGGCGGTTCGCTGCGCGCCGACGTGCGGCATGTCTATACCGGTGCCGACGCGGTGGCGGCGGTCGCCTCCGGCGACGCCGATGCGACGGTCGCGACTCGCGCGCAGATCGAACACGGCATGAAGCCCGGGGGGCGCCTGATCGAGCGAAAGGGGCTGGTCCCGCTGATCTTCAATCCCGGATGGAATGTCGGGTTCGCGGTCAGGGACGACAGCCGCGATCTTGCGGATGAACTCGAGAAACAGATGGCCGCTGTCATCGCCGACGGCAGGATGAAAGCGATTTTCGCACGCTATGGGGTGGTGCACCGGGAACCGATCCTGAGCTGAGCGGCGTCTTGGGACATTCACGTAGTCCCTAGGTCCAATTGCTCCGGATACACCCGCACATAAGCATCATCCCCGACCGATCTGGATCGGTAGACAAAATGAGGGGAAGGATAATGAAGAGGCTCCACCGGCTGATAGCGACGAGCGCGCTGGCTGGCTTGATGATTTCCGGTCCGACCGGCGCGGCACTGGCGGCCGACGGCCCTGCGGACCCCCCGAAGGCTGCCGCTCCGGCACCGGCTCAGGCTGGACCTACCGACGACGACCTGATGGCCTCGGCGACCAACACCAGCTCGGTGCTTACCTATGGCATGGGACCCAAGGCGCAGCGTTTCAGTCCGCTGACCACGATCAACGCCGACAATGTCGCGAAGATGGTACCCGCTTTTGCCTCGTCGCTGGGTGGCGAGAAACAGCGCGGGCAGGAATCGCAGCCGATCGTCTATGACGGCGTGATCTACGTCACTGGATCCTATTCGCGGCTGTTCGCCTTCGACGCGCATACCGGCGAAAAGATGTGGGAATATGACGCCCGTCTGCCCGACGGCATCATGCCGTGCTGCGACGTCGTCAATCGCGGCGCCGCCATCTATGGCGACAAGATCATCTTCGGCACGCTCGACGCGCATCTGGTCGCGCTGAACCGCAAAACCGGCAAGGTGATCTGGAACAAGACGCTGGCCGATTATTCGGCAGGCTACAGCTTCACCGCCGCGCCGATGATCGTGAAAGGCAAGGTGATCTACGGTAATTCGGGCGGCGAATTCGGCATCATCGGCAAGGTCGAGGCGCGCGACGTCAATACCGGCGAGCTGGTGTGGTCGCGCCCGACGGTCGAGGGCAATATGGGCATGCTCAACGGCAAGGAGAGCACCATGACCGGCAAGCTCAACGCGAGCTGGCCGGGCGACATGTACAAGAATGGCGGCGGCGCGACCTGGCTCGGCGGCACCTACGATCCCGACACCAATTCGCTCTTCTTCGGCACCGGCAACCCTGGTCCCTGGAACAGTAACCTTCGCCCGGGCGACAACCTCTACACCTCGTCGCTGCTGGCGATCGATCCCGACACCGGCGAGATCAAGTGGCACTACCAATACACGCCGCATGACGGTTGGGATTTCGACGGCGTCAACGAGTTCATTCCGTTCGACGCGACGATCAATGGCAAGCCGATGAAGCTCGGCGCGCAGGCCAATCGCAACGGCTTCTTCTTCGTGCTCGACCGTACCAACGGCAAGTTCATCTCGGCGACGCCGTTCGTGTCCAAGGTCACCTGGGCGACAGGCTATGACAAGAAGGGCCGGCCGATCTACGATCCGGCCAATCGCCCCGGACCGCCGACCGGCGAGAAAGGCAATACCGTCTTCTCCGCGCCGAGCTTCCTGGGCGGCAAGAACTGGATGCCGATGGCGTTCAGTCAGCAGACCGGCATGTTCTACGTCCCCTCCAACGAATGGGGCATGGACATCTGGAACGAGCCGATCACCTACAAGAAGGGCGCGGCCTATCTCGGCGCGGGCTTCACCATCAAGCCGCTCTACGACGACCATATCGGCGTCCTGCGCGCGATCGATCCGACCACCGGCAAGATCAAGTGGGAATATAAGAACAAGGCCCCGCTGTGGGGCGGCGTTCTGACCACGGCCGGCAACCTGGTCTTCACCGGCACGCCCGAAGGGTATCTGAAAGCGTTCGATGCCAAGACCGGCAAGGAATTGTGGAAATTCAATACCGGTTCGGGCGTGGTCGGATCGCCGGTCACCTGGGAACAGGATGGCGAGCAATATGTGGCCGTGATGTCGGGCTGGGGTGGCGCAGTGCCGCTCTGGGGCGGCGAAGTCGCCAAGGCGGTCAAGGAAATCAGCCAGGGCGGGGCGCTCTGGGTGTTCAAGCTGCCAAAGCAGTGACGATGACGGGATCCCTGGGGGCGGCGCTACCGAGCGCCGCCCCAGCTTCCCCGGTCCCGCCGGCTGCGGTACGCTATGCCAGCCAGGGAGGGCAGGGGTACGTGGAACGGGTCCTGATCGCAGACGATCATCCGATGGTCCGTGACGGTCTGAGAACGGTCATCGCCGTCGCCTTCGATCAATGCGAATTGTTCGAGGCCTCGTCGATCGACGAAGCGGCCGCGATCGTCGAGCGTGAAGGCGATTTCGACCTGGTGATGCTCGACCTCAACATGCCCGGCACGACGGGATTTTCGGGACTGGTCGCCATGCGCGACCGCTTTCCCTCGCTGCCGATCGTAATCGTCTCGGCCGCGCAGGAAAGGGGCCTGGCGCGATCGGCGATCGCCGCCGGCGCCGCCGGCTTCATCCCCAAGTCGCTCAGGCGCAGCGCGATCGTCGACGCGTTGAAGACGATCCTGTCGGGCGACATCTTCCTCCCCGAGGTCGAGGAGGGCGACGAGGCGGCCGACGCCGAAACCGCCGATATCCTGGCCAGGATCGCCAGCCTTACGCCGCAGCAAAAAGTCGTCTTGCGGCTGATCGTCGAAGGCAAGCTCAACAAGCAGATCGCCTATGATCTCGACGTATCGATGACCACCGTCAAGGCGCACGTCTCCGCCATCCTGAGCAAGCTGCGCGTATTCAGCCGCACCCAGGCGGTGATCCTGGTGGGCAAGGTCAATTTCGCCGCCGACGGTCGCGCTTGAGGTCTTGGGAGAATAGCGCCGTGCGCTGATCGCCGGCGTCGAACCGACCTCGATTGTCTCAGCCGGTCGCGAGCCGCGTCAGCAAGGCGCGTAATTGCGCCGGCTTGACCGGCTTGGTCAGCAAATGGAGTCCCCGCGCCGACAGCGTCTCGCGGAGCTCGGGCGTGCGGTCGGCGGTGATGACGACCGCGGGAACTTCGACGCCGCAATGCGTGCGCGCGTCCGCGATTGCCGCGTCGCCCGTCGCGCCATTGTCGAGATGGTAATCGGCGACGATCACGTCAGGACGATCCCCACCGAGCGCAGCCATGGCGGATGCGGCGTCGGTCGCCGATCGCACCTCGCAGCCCCAACCTTCGAGCATGGCTTCCATGCCGTCGAGGATCGATTGGTCGTTGTCGATCACCAGGACCCTGCGTCCGGCGAGCTGGCCGCGCCGTACGGGCGTGGCAAGCTGCCGCCGCGCATCGCGCGCAGTCGCCAGCGGCACCGTCACTCCGAAGCGCGAGCCCCTGCCCGGTGCGGAGTCGAGCGAGACGGGATGGTCGAGCATCTTGCTGGCGCGCTGGACGATCGCTAGCCCCAGGCCGATGCCGCGATCGCGCCCGGTTTCGCCGACACGCTGGAATTCCTCGAAGATCCGCTGATGGTCGACCGCCGCGATGCCGATTCCGGTATCCGCGACCTGGATCGTCAAGTCGCGGCCGGCCGTGACGCAGGTCACTTCCACACCGCCTTGGGTGGTATAGCGCAGGGCGTTGGAAATCAGATTCTGCAGCATCCGGCGCAGCAATCGCGAATCCGACCGCACCCAGTGACCACTCGGTTCGATCCTGAAGCTCAGTCCTCGGGCGCGCGCGATCGGCGCGAATTCGGCACGCATGCTTTCGAGCAGTTCGTCGAGCGCGAGGTCGACGGGTTCTGCGACGATCGACCCGGCATCCAATCGGGAAATTTCGAGCAAGGCCTCGAGCAGGTCCTCCACCGAATCGAGCGCCGAGCCGGTCTGCCGCACCAAGGCGCGGGTCGGTAGCGCGAGCCGGCGATCGCCCAGCGCGGCGACGAACAAGCGCGCCGCATTGAGCGGTTGCAGCAGATCGTGGCTGGCGGCAGCCAGGAAGCGCGTCTTGGACAGATTCGCTTCTTCCGCGGCGGTCTTGGCGGATCGCATCGCGGCTTCGGCCGCCTCGCGTTCGGCGACCTCGCGCTGGAGCCGCGCATTGACTGCGGCGATATCGGCGGTGCGCTGGAGCACGCGCCGTTCGAGCGATTCATTGGCCTCGCGGAGCACCTCAGCCGCGCGCAGGCGCTCGGTGATGTCTTCGAAGCTCATCACCATGCCGCCGCCCGACATCGACGATCGCCGCACTTCGACCGTGCGTCCATCGGTGTGACGGCGTTGGGTGACCATATCGGCCGAGCCCGGCGGCAGCCAATCGAGCGGCCGATCGGCCTGCATCGGACCGTTGATGCGCTCGCAGGTAGCGACGAGCCCGTCATGCGTCATCACCAGCGGCATGCCGTCGGCGGGCAGGCCGATCGTCGCCAGCAACGGGCCGTTCCAGGCGATCAGCTTGCGGTCGGCGTCGTAGACGCACACGCCGAGGCGGATATTGTCGAGCGTCGCTTGCAGGATCGCGGTCTTTTCGGCGAGTTCGAGCGTGCGTTCCCGCGCGTCGTCCGCCTTTACCTGGGTGATATCGGTATAGACTCCGACGATGCCGCCCTCGCTGGTGCGCAGTTCGTTGATCTGGATCCAGCGTCCGTCGGCTAGCGCATGGACGTGGCCGCCTTCGGCGACGCGATGCTGCGCGACGCGTTCGGATACCCAGCGATCGGGAGCGACGAGCGCGCCGAGCGTCGTGCCATCCTGGCCGATCAGGCGGGCAATCTCGTCAAAGCCCATGCCGGGCACGATACGATCGGCGATGTTCGGCCAAAGTCCGAGATAGGTGCGATTGCACAAGACCAGCCGGTCGTCGGCGTCGAAGATCGCGAACCCCTCGTTGATGCTCTCGATGGCGTCGCGCAACCGGCGCTGCGCGTCGTCGGCCGCTTCCTTGGCGGTCGCCAGCGCGGCATTGCTGCTGGCCAGAGCATCCAGTGCCCGTTCGAGATCGAGCGTGCGCTCGCGGACCTTGCCCTCCAGGCTGATCGCGGTTTCGAACAGCGAGAAGGCATTGCCCTGAAGATCGGTCGAGCGTTCGACGCGATCCATCAACGCGGCGTTGATCCGCTTGAGCTTGCCGATCTCGGCTTCGAGCGCGGCGATGCGCTCGGCATCGGTCGGCGGTTGCAATGCGCGGGTCGCCATCAGCAGCCACCCCCGATCGCCAGGCCGCTGAACGTCTGATTGACGTGGAGCGCGTGATATTGCTCGCCATAGGTGTTGAACCCGGTGACCCGATTGTCGACCATCAATTTGGACACTTTGCGGGTCAGCTGGCGCTGTTCGATCTCGACCTTGTTGAGCACGCAGTCGAACCCGATGATGCGATCGATTCCGCCGACCGACCGATCGAGATCGTCGAACAGGTCGGACAGTCCGCCGACGATGTCGCTGCCTTCTCCCAATGTCAGCACGACGCCCTCGTCGATCGCGCAATAGAAGGTCAGGCTGTCGTCCGGATTCGCGCTCTGGATCGACCGGACATAATATTCGCCGCCGGCCCGGACCATCGGCGGATGCGCCGCGAAGACGTTCGATCCCAATTGGTCGACGGTCACCCCGGTCAGTCGCGCATATTCCTGCGCTGCGGGTTCGGCATTGATCTCGGTCACCACGCGTCCGACTGGATCCGCCCCGGTGATCACCATCTTGGTGCTGCCGGGGCGATAATGCTGCGCGCGGAACACTTTCAACGGCCGCGACGAAGAGAGGATGGCGACCAAGGCCGCATCGCGGCGGAACTGCCCGCTTTCGAAGATGAAGGTTTGCTTGAAGGCCAGCCCGTCGCCCGACGACCCGCCGATCAGGGGTATCTTGCCGAGCGCATCCTGAACGGTGACGGTCAACATTTCCTCGCGGTGCGACAAGCCGTCGACCAGGAAGATCGCGGCGTGATCGACCGTCGGTCCCAAGCCTCGCGACGCCGCCACTGCCGAGCCTACCAGCTCTCGGACGACACTTTGCGCCGCGCCTTCCTCGAAGGCGTCGAGCTCGTCGAAGCGAGCCGCGGTCAGCGTGAAATGGCTCGCCGGGAAGCCGATCGCCGTAATGGTGCCTTCGGCGGTGCCCTCGCTCGTTATCTCTCCCGACGAGGTGCAGCCGATGACCGTGAGGCCCTCGGAACACGCGTTGATCGCGGCGGCGAGTTCGGCAAGCGGGTAGCGGCTCGAACAGAATAGCAGCACTCCGGCCAGGCTCGGCGGGTCGAGTTCGCGGAACAATTGCTGCGCAGCATCGCGCGGGTGATCGGCACAGGTCCACGCAACGCGGACAGGGTCGTCGCAAGGCGGAGCGGGTCGCGGAGCCATCGCCACCATGATGTCACGCTCCGGTCGCCTCGTCACCGTCATTCGCGCGTCAGCTATCTCCGCGCGGCGGGTCGCCAGCCGCCTCGAGCGCATCGGCTTCCTCATCGGTGAAGATGCGGCTGCGGATGACGAAGCGCACGCCTTCCGGCCCTTCGAGCGAGAAACCGGCACCGCGGCCCGGAACCACATCGATCGTCACCTGCGTATGGCGCCAATAGTCGAATTGGGCGGCGCCGATCCAGACCGGCACGTCTCCCGCCACCTGGCCGAGCAGGACGTCCTGCGTCCCCACCCGGAACTCGCCGGCCGGATAGCACATCGGCGCGGACCCGTCGCAGCATCCGCCGGATTGATGGAACATCAACGGCCCGTGCTTGATGCTGAGCGCGGCGACCATCGCCGCCGCAGCGTCGGTGGCGAGAATGCGAGGAGGGACCATCGTTGTTCCTTGGGCGGCGAAAAGAGCGGCGGGCCGCGAAGCCCGCCGCCGGAGTCCGGACGCGATCGGAGAGTGGAGTGACCGCGTCGGGGATGGATCGCCGCCGGCTCAGAAGAAACCCAGCGCCTTCGGCGAATAGCTCACGAGAAGGTTCTTGGTCTGCTGATAATGGTCGAGCATCATCTTGTGCGTCTCACGGCCAATGCCCGACTGCTTGTACCCGCCGAACGCGGCGTGCGCCGGGTAGGCGTGATAGCAATTGGTCCACACGCGGCCCGCCTGGATGCCACGGCCCATCCGGTAGGCGCGCGTTCCGTCGCGAGTCCACACGCCGGCGCCGAGGCCGTAGAGCGTATCGTTGGCGATGGCGAGCGCGTCGGCATCGTCCTTGAACGTCGTGACGGCGACGACCGGACCGAAGATCTCTTCCTGGAACACGCGCATCTTGTTGTGGCCCTGAAGGATCGTCGGCTCGACATAATAGCCGCTCTCGAGCTCGCCGCCGAGGTGGGCACGCTTGCCGCCGGTCAGCACCTTGGCGCCTTCGTCGCGGCCGATGTCGATATAGGACAGGATCTTCTCGAGCTGATCGTTCGAGGCCTGCGCGCCGATCATCGTCGCCATGTCGAGCGGCGACCCCTGTTTGATCGCCTGCACCCGGGCGACCGCCTTTTCCATGAAGCGGTCGTAGATCGATTCGTGGATCAGGGCGCGGCTTGGGCAGGTACAGACTTCGCCTTGGTTGAGCGCGAACATGGCGAACCCCTCGAGCGCCTTGTCGAGATAATCGTCGTCCTCGGCCATCACGTCGGCGAAGAAGATGTTGGGCGACTTGCCGCCGAGCTCGAGCGTGACCGGGATCAGATTCTCGGTCGCATATTGCATGATCAGGCGGCCGGTGGTGGTCTCGCCGGTAAAGGCGATCTTGGCGATGCGCTTGTTCTGGGCGAGCGGCTTGCCGGCCTCGATACCGAAACCGTTGACGACGTTGAGCACGCCCGGCGGCAACAGGTCGCCAACCACGTCCATCAGCACCATGATCGACATCGGGGTCTGTTCGGCGGGCTTGAGCACGACGCAATTGCCCGCGGCGAGCGCCGGCGCGAGCTTCCACGTCGCCATCAGCAACGGGAAGTTCCACGGGATGATCTGGCCGACGACACCCAGCGGCTCGTGAAAATGATAGGCGATCGTGTCGTGGTCGATCTCCGCGATCGACCCTTCCTGGGCGCGCAGGCAGCCTGCGAAATAGCGAAAATGGTCGATCGCCAGTGGCAGGTCGGCGGCGGTCGTTTCGCGGATCGGCTTGCCGTTGTCGATCGTCTCCGCAAGCGCGAGCAGAGACAGCTTCTCCTCCATCCGGTCGGCGATCTTGAGCAGGATGCCGGCTCGCTCGGCAGGGCTGGTCTGACCCCATTTTTCCTTCGCCTTGTGCGCGGCGTCGAGCGCGAGTTCGATGTCTTCCGCGGTGCCGCGGGCGATCGAGCAGACGGTCTTGCCGGTGACGGGCGAGGGGTTGTCGAAATATTGTCCCCTGACCGGGGCGACCCAGTCGCCGCCGATAAAATTGTCGTACCGCGACCTGAACGCGATCTGTCCCTTCAGCTCGTCGAGCGCCTGCTGCAACATCGAATTTCTCCTTGGCCGAACTTGGCCCGTCACGCACGGCGGGCACCTCTTCTGATCGCATTCTGACCTTTCCGGCGGCACGCGCCATTGGACCAAGGACCAATTGTTCGCGGGAGCGGCCGCGGCATGTTTGGAGCAGGAGCGGCGGCCGCGGAGTCGTCCGTTGAATATTGGGAGAAGGACATGAAGCTCATTCTGGCCGCATGCGCTGCCACACTGGCGACCGCGGCGATCGGCGTCGCGGTTGCGCCCGCTCCAGCGGCGCCGGCACCGGCCGGCCGCATCATCACGGTTCACATGAAGGACATGGGCGCGGACGGCGCGATGGTCTTCGAACCCGGATTCGTAAAGGCGAATGTCGGCGACACGATCCGTTTCGTGCCGCAGAATGCGATGCACAATGCCGAGACGATCCCGTCGATGTTGCCGGCCGGCGTCGCGCCGAGTGCCGGGGCGATGGGCAAGCAGTTCGATCTGAAGCTGACCGCCGCCGGCCTTTATGGCATCAAGTGCAAGCCGCATTACGCGATGGGTATGGTAGCCTTGATCCAGGCCGGTAAGGGACCGTCGCCGAACCTGGCGGCGGCCAAAGCCGTGTCGCTGCCCCCTTTCGCCAAGAAGCGGATGGCGGCCTACCTCGCCAAAGCAAGCTAAACCCGCTGAGCCAACGGCTACTCTTGCGGCATCAATCCATACGGAGAGCTGCCTATTTCGAGTGATGTCGGCCGTAAGGACCCGGGAAAGCCGCGGGTCTTTCGATCAGTCGGCCTTTGGTCCTCGATAGGATGGATGTTGGTGGTGGGCTGAAGCACCGAAGGTCACGATCACTTGACGCCCGGTAGGCGTCGCCGTTTGGTTGAGGTGCAACGCGTCATTCGCAAGACCAGCGCGTTGCAACGAGAGCGGGCATGACTCGTGCAAACGCGCATTCGCAGTCGAGCGATACTGACCTGGCGCGAGTTCTTGGAATTTAGTCAGATCTCTCCATGAGAGACTGCTAAAAAAGGTAACCATCCGCAACGGTCGACGCATCGCGGGTGGTCCTGCCGCTCCAACTGGCAGTATCTGCTGAGTTTGCTCACCGCCGCAGCTTATACGCTGTACGGTTATGCCATGACCTCAGTCGGCTGCGACGGCGTGCTGGCTCGGCGCGGGCTTTCGGGCAATCCAGATCACGGCGATCGTCACCAATGCCATCCAGCCGCAAATCCAGAACAATTCGAGCGACGAGAGCAGGTAAGCCTGATTGGCGATCTGCCGCATCACCGAGCCCGCAGCCTGGAGCGGGCTCATTCCCTGCGCCTGAAGCTGATCGAGCGTGCGGCGATAGACAGGCGAATAGTCGGTCCCGACCTCGGTCAGCCGCGTCTGGTGCAGGGCCGCGCGACGGTCCCAATAGGTGGTTATGATCGAGGCGGCAAAGCTGCCCGCGGTGATGCGCGCGAAGTTCGAGATGCCGCTGGCCGAAGGCACTCGTTCAGGCGGCAGCCGATCGAGAGAAAGGCTGACCAGCGGCACGAAGAACATGCTCATCGCCACACCTTGGAGAAGCAGCGGCAAGGTCAGGGTGACGAAACTGGCATCGGGCGTGTAATTGGCGCGCATGAAATAGGAGGCGGCGAAGGCGAGAAAGGCGATCGTCGCCAGCCAGCGCATGTCGATCTTCAATCGTCCGACGATCGGCGTTATCAGCACCGCGACAACGCCGCTCGGCGCCGCCACGAAGCCGGCCCAGGTCGCGGTATAGCCCATCTGCTCCTGCAGCCAGAGCGGCAGCAACAGGTTGTTGGCGAAGAACAACGCATAGCCGAGGCACAGCGCGATCGTCCCGAAGGCGAAATTGCGGCGCTTGAACAGGCTGAGGTCCACCGCCGGCGCGCGGTCGGTCAGCTCCCAGATCACCCAGGCGACAAAGCCGGTCACGGCACCGATCGCCAACGCCACGATCAGCGAATTGTGAAACCAGTCGCGGTCCTTGCCGAGATCGAGCATGGTCTGGAGGCTGAACACCCAGAAGGCGAGCAGGATCAGGCCGACCATGTCGATCGGCAGTTTGCGGGTAGGCGTCTCGCGGCTGGCGAGCTGGCGCCAGCTGATGGCGGCGGCGATGATGCCGACGGGCACGTTGATCAGAAAGATCCAGCCCCAATGATAATTGTCGGAGATATAGCCGCCCAGTACCGGGCCAAGCACGGGTGCGACCAAGGTGGTCATTGCCCAGATACTGAGTGCGGTGCCGCGCTTGTTGGGCGGGAAGATGGCGATAAGCAGCGCCTGGCTTCCAGGGATCATCGGCCCCGAGACGGCGCCCTGCAGGATGCGGAAGGCGATCAACGACTCCAGGTTCCAGGCGATGCCGCACAGGAACGAAGCGACGGTGAAGAGCACTACCGACACGGTGAAGGTACGCACCACGCCGAAGCGCTGCATGAACCATCCCGTCAATGGTACCGTCACGCCGTTCGCTACCGCGAAAGAAGTAATCACCCAGGTGCCGTTGTCGGTGGAGACGCCCAGATTGCCGGCGATGGTCGGCAGCGAGACGTTGGCGATCGTGCCGTCGAGCACTTGCATGAAAGTGCCGAGCGCCAATGCTACCGAAGTAATCCCCAGCGCGATGCCCGTTAGCGGCGCCGGCTGGGCGCCCGCGGCACTGCTCACCGGGCGCGCCCCAGATTCTCGGCGATGATCTGGCGTATCCGCGCTTCGATTTGCGGGCCGCCGTCAAGGCTGCGCTGGACCGCGCCGGCGGGCGGCGAGCTTCCGGCGACCATCGGGCCCGAACGGTCGCCCGTCGCCACCTTAACGTCGACCGAGAGGCCGACACGCAGCGGATTCTTCTTGAGTTCGGCGGGATCGAGCCCGATCCGCACCGGCACGCGCTGGACGATCTTGATCCAGTTGCCCGAAGCGTTTTGCGGCGGCAGCAGCGAAAAGGCGCTGCCGCTACCGGCGCCCAAACCCAGCACCTTGCCATGATAAGTGATGTCGTTGCCGTAGACGTCGGCATGGATCGTCACCGGCTGGCCGACGCGCAGATGCTGCAGCTGGGTCTCGCGGAAGTTGGCGTCGATCCACAGGCTGTCGAGCGGCACCACCGCCATCAATGGCGTGCCCGCGGCGACCTTTTGGCCGAGCTGGACGGTGCGTTGCGCGATCACGCCGGACACCGGTGCGACGATGCGCATATGGCTGGAATTGATCGCGGCTTGGCGGACATCGGCGATCGCCGCGAGCACCTGGGGATTGTTGTAGATCGACGTGCCGGCGACGGTACTGGCCGCTTGCGCCTGCTTGGCGCGAGCGAGGTTGAGCGCGGCGCGCGCAGTCGTGACGGCATCGGCCGCATGGCTCACTTCTTCGCCGGACACCGCACCGTCGACAGCCGCGCCGCGCCGGCGGACATAGTCGTTCTGCGCCTTGCCAAGCTCGGCTTGGGCCTGGGCGATCTCGGCACCCGCTTCGTCGACCTCAGCCGTGTTGGATCGGACTGCGCGCACGGCGCGGCCCAGCGCAGCTTCCGCGGCGGCGAGCTGGACGTCCGTGGTGGCGGGGTCGAGATCGATCAGCGGTGCGCCCTGCCTTACTTGCTGGGTATTGTCGGCATGCAGCGCGAGCACCGTGCCGCCATCGCGTGCGGTGACCGCGACGATGTTGCCGCCGACATAGGCGTCGTCGGTTTCTTCGCTCGGTGGGGCGGTGAGAATGATCGCGGCATAGACGATGGCGCCGATCAGGACGACTGCTCCCAGGATCAGGAATCCAATCTTGCGCACGCGCGACTTGGTCGCTGACGTTGCGGGCGCCGGAGGGGCAGGGGGCGCCGCGGCCCGCGCCGCTTCGGGTTCGGCCTTCGGCTCGGCCGGGGGCAGCTTCTCGGCGCGCGCTTTCAGCGCGCCTTGGGTCATGTCGTTCATCTCAATGGGTTTCCGCTGGTGCCGCAGGGAACGGCTGGGTGGGATCGAAGCCGCCGCCCAGGGCGGCGATGAGCTGGATACGGCGCGTCAGTGCGTCCGCTTGGAGTCCGGCTAATTGTTGCTCGGCCTCAAGCAGCCGGAAGCCGGACTCGATGGTGTCGAGCCTTGAGCCGAGCCCGGTCGAAACGCGCACCTGATCGAGGCGCGCTGTCTCGCGCAGGCCGGTAACGATGCGTCGCTGATCGTTCAGATCCCTGTCGGCGGTGCGCACCAGGGTAAGCGCGTCGGAGGCGTCATGAATCGCGCCGAGCACGGCCTCGTTATAGCCGGCCACCGCCGCGTCGAGATCGGCGGTCGCGCCGCGATATTGCGCCTTGAGCTTGCCGCCTTCGAAGATCGGCACGTGGATCGCCGGTCCCGCACCATAAGTCCGCGCACCGAGATTGAAGAAATTGCCCAGTCCGAGCGCGGCGAAGCCGGCAAGCGCCTGGATATTGACGTTCGGCAGGAAGTCGGAGCGCGCGACCTGGCGTCCGGCAGCCGCCGCGTCGATCCGGGCCCGGCCTGCGAGGAGATCGGGTCGGCGGCCGAGCAGATCGGCTGGCAACAGGTCGGGCACCGTCGGCGGCGCATCGAGTGCCAGGGTCGGGGCAGTGATCTGCGGATAGAAGTCCGCGCCGCGCCCGGCCAATGCAGCCAGCGCATGGATCAGCAAGTCGCGTTGGCTCTCGGCGCGGCTCCGCGCCTGCTCCGCTTCGGCGAGAAGAGTCTCGGCCTGGCGGAGCTCGAACTGACTCGCAAGCTGGTGCTTGAGCCGCGATTGCACATAACGCAACGCCTGCTGACGTGTGGTCACGAAGCCGTTGGCGACGTCGATCAGCCGGTCCGCACGGGCCAGTCCGACATAGGTCTGGGCGATCGACGTCGAGATGGTGAGCCGGGCCGCCGCCATATCGAGCCGTGCCGCCTGAGCGCTGGCTCGCGCGCCGGCGACCATCGCCGTTTCGCGGCCAAACAGGTCGAGGTTCCAACTGAGATTGGCCTGCACCTGGGTGATCGGCCAGGCCGCGCCGGCATAAGGCGGCGGGTAGATATATTTCTCGGGAAAGCGCTGATAGGTCGATTGGCCATCGACCGTGATCTGGGGCAGCTGATCGGCACGGCGAACGTCCACGCTCGCCCCGGCTGCGCGAACGCGCGCCAGGGCCTTCTCCAGCGTCGGGTTGTCCGACAATCCCATTGCGATCAGCCGATCGAGCTGCGGATCGCCGAATGCGGTCCACCAATTGGCGTCGATTGCCGCACTTCCGGCATCGAGCCCTAGCGCCGCCGGTTGCAGCCGCTCCACCTGGGGCGAGTCTTTCGGCACTGCCGCGCAGCCGGCCAGCAGGACCGCCGTGAGGGCCGCGAGGCCAGTCCTGCGGCTCACGCTTCGATTTCCGTATTGGCGGCGGCGGCCCGCTCGGCGGCTGCAAGTAACTTGGCCAGCAGCTGGACCATGAGTTCCGCTTCCGCCTGCGTAAAATCGGCGACAACCTCGTTCCAGGTCGACACGACGTCGCCTTGCAACTCGGCCACGGTTTCGCGACCCTTTGGCGTTACGGCGAGACGAACCACGCGCCGATCCTCAGCGCCACGGTCGCGCAGCAGCAGGCCGCGCGCCTCGAGCAGGTCGATCATCCGGGTGGTCGCGCCGGTGGTGATGCCGAGCTCGGTCGCCAACTCGCCGGCATTGCTCACGATGCCGTCGCGCACGACTTTGAGGGCGATCCATTGCTGGAAGCTCAGGTCGAAACCGTCGAATTTGGCCTCGATCTGCGCCGACATGATCTTGTCGAGCCGCCGTAGCAGCCGCCCCGGCGCACGGCTCGCAGCGCAATCCTCGATGGTGAAAACAGCCATATATCTCGCCAAGCAGTATCTGCACGGGCAGATATATGGCGCATGCCGGGTTTCAAGAGGGGATAACGAAAAATACGTTCAGCGACCCGAACTTAGCGTTCTGTTTCACGGGCTCACACTATGTTGGGGCTCTCTTACGAACCGATCGGACGCAGTTCGACATCCCGTCGGGGGTGCGCGAAGCTGGCTGAGGTCGAGGCCCGGAATGCTATTCGGCTTTCGAATGCCTCATGGCTGCCAACCCACGGAAGTGAAAGCCAGTCATCTCTCGCTGATCTCTCACCCGGGCGAGATATCCCGGCTCATTCTGGAGGCCGCCGAACAGGGCAGATAACCGTAGCCGGAAGCTTCTATTGGCCGGGGCGAAGATTGCAGCGTTCGCCACCGACATCGATGCCCGGCATGGTCATTCAAACGTCAGTGGATCGGGTCCCATCCGGCCTTCGGGGTCATCGAGCACCGCGATCGCCGCCATGTCGTCGGCGTCGAGCGTGAAAGTGAGAATATCGAGATTCTCGCGCATCCGGTTCTCGTTGACGGTCTTGGGGATGACGATCAGGTCGTTCTGCACATGCCAGCGCAGGATGATCTGCGCGACGGTGCGATCGTGCTTCTCCGCCAGCCCTTTCAGCACGGCGTTGCCGAGCAGTTCGCCTTGTCCCAATGGGCTCCAGGATTGGACGGCCACCTTTCGTTTTGCGTTCTCGGCGCGCGCCGACGCCTGCTGAAAGGCCGGGTGGCATTCGATCTGATTTACGACGGGCACGACACCCGTCGCTTCGATCAGGCGATCGATCTGGTCGGGCAGGAAATTGGAAACGCCGATGGCACGCGCCAGGCCTTCCTCGCGCAGCCGGATCAGCGTCTCCCAGGATTCGACGTAGAGATCGCGCCCGGGCACCGGCCAGTGGATCAGATACAGGTCGACATAATCGAGCTTCAGCCGATCGAGGCTGGCATTGAACGCAGCTCGCGCAGAGTCTCTGCCCTGGTCGGTGTTCCACAATTTGGTCGTGATAAAGACGTCCTCGCGCGGCAGCCCGCTGGCACGCAAGCCGTCCCCGACTCCCGCCTCGTTGCGATAGATCATCGCGGTATCGATGTGGCGGTATCCGATGCCGAGCGCCGTTTCGACCATCGCAGCCGTGCGGTCTGCGGCCGCTTGATAGGTACCGAGCCCGATCTGGGGAATTTTGCTGCCGTCGTTGAGGGTGATGTAGGGCTGGGGCATGTCCGACTCCGATAGGATGCCGCGATATAGGATCGGCCCATCGCATCGTATAGTATGATTAATTGCGATGTCTCTCCAATCGACGCGAAGCGGCCGGTCCCGTTGCTCGGGAACGTCAGCGAACGGCGCGGGCGAAGGCCTTCTCTGCCAGTGGCTCCATGATCGCATAGCCGGCGGCGGTTGGATGAATGCCGTCGGCCGAATTGTCCATCGACTGACCGTGCGCACCATCGTCGAGTGCGGCATGATAGTCGACGAAGCCGAAACCCTCGCGCGCCGCATAGGCGCGTAGCCATGCATTCAGCGATGCGATGTCCGGTGCCGGATCATATCCCGACCGGCCGCCGAGCGTGCGTGCGGGAAGAACCGTGCTCAACACGACCTTGATGTTGTGAGCACGCGCGAGCTCGGCCATCGAGGCGAGATTGCCTTCGATTTCGGACAGGCTGGTCGGGCCGGTCGCGCCGGCGAGATCGTTGATCCCGGCCAGGATGTGCACGACGGCGGGATGGAGCTCGATCACGTCGGCGCGAAATCGGCCGATCATCTGGCGCGTGGTTTGCCCTCCGATGCCGCGGTCCACGCGATCGCCGGCAAAGAAGTCCGGGCGCAGCATGATCCACCGCTCGGTGATCGAATCGCCGAAGAAGACGATGCGGCGCTTGGTCGCAGGCGGCAGTGCGGCATTGGCGGTTCTGTATCGGCAGACGCCGGGGAAATCGACCGCCCACAGCTTCTGCTGCCAGGCGGCATAAGCGGCGCTTACCGCAGGAGCGGGCAAATCCGGTTTGCGTCCGGCAGCGCGCGCGGCGTCCGCGACGACCTGATAGGCCTTCACTTCAGCGGGCGTTGCCGGCTCCGCGGCACAAACATCCGGTTGGTCGCGCGCATGAGCTGCAACCGGAGCAAGCAGAAGGACGGCCAGACAGGCGAGGACGCGGATGGGCATGGCGATTCTCCCTTGGCAGCGGACGTCACTGTCGACCGATCATCCCTCGGTACGCGCCTGTCCGGCGATCCTTCATATCGGCGTCTTGCCGATACGCGGTTGCTAGCAGCACAGCCGCTCGGTAGGAATATGTATGATTATATATTTGGGCAGGGAGCGGGCATGAAGACGTTGCGGATCGGACTGGTAGGGCTCGGCAAGATCGCGAGGGATCAGCATCTGCCGGCGCTCGCCGCAGACCCCGATTTCGATCTTGTCGCGATTGCCAGCCGCAACGCGACGCTCGACGACGTCGCCAACTTTCCCACGATCGAGGCGATGCTCGACAGCGATGTCGCGCTTGACGCCGTATCTTTATGCACGCCGCCGCGCGGCCGTTTCGATCAGGCGCGCGCCGCGATTGAGGCAGGGCTGCACGTCATGATGGAGAAGCCGCCCGCCGCGACCATTTCCGAGGCGGTTGCGCTGGCCGAACTGGCGCAAGCGAAAGGCGTGGTGCTGTTCGCCACTTGGCATTCGCGCGAAGCAGCCGGCGTCGAGCCGGCGCGCGCCTGGCTCGCCGAACGCCGGATCGATGCGGTCCGGATCGCGTGGCGAGAGGATATTCGTCGCTGGCATCCGGGGCAGGACTGGATCCTGGAGGCGGGCGGGTTCGGCGTGTTCGATCCGGGTATCAACGCCCTTTCGATCGCGACCCGAATCCTGCCCGATCCGTTGCGGGTCGATGCCGCAACGATCACTGTGCCGTCCGGCAGGCAAGGCCCGCTCAAGGCGATGCTCGAGCTGATGTCGGGCATCGTACCGGTCTCGGCCGAATTCGATTTTCTACAAACCGGCCCGCAGACCTGGGACATCGAGGTCGACACCGATGCCGGCACGATGGTGCTCTCGATGGGCGGCTCGATCCTGCGTCTGCCCGACGAGCCGCCGCGCGAGGCGGCGGACTCGGAATATCCCAGTCTCTACCGGCGCTTCGCGGAATTGGTCGCGACCGGGAAAAGCGATGTCGACTTGCGGCCGCTTCAGATCGTGGCGGACGCGTTCCTGATCGCCGAACGTGTGACCGGCGACGCGTTCGAGTGGTGATCATCCAGCGACAGCCAGAAAGTTTGAAGGAGTAAGCGATGATGTTGCGTGCTGCGCTGGCGTTCGCGATCGCGCTCCAAGCCACAAGTCCCGCGCCCGTGGCGCCGCCGCCGCGCGATCCGCGCAACTGGCCAGCGCCGGTCATGGACACGGTCCCGCCGGCGATCCCGGCATTGCGCAAGGGTGCGGTGCTGGTGCTCTCCAAGACCAACGGCTTTCGCGATCCCGACCAGATTCCGGCCGCGAACAAGGCTGTCGGCGAGATCGTTCGGGGCCTCGGGCGCGACATATTCGTGACCGAGAATGCCGCGGTCATGAATCCCCGCGACCTCGCCAGATTTTCGGTCGTCGTGCTCAACAGCACCAGCGGAGCGATCTTCGATGACAAGCAGCGCGCAGCGTTCAAGGCCTGGATCGAGCAGGGCGGTGGGGTTGTGCTGCTCCACGGTGCGGGCGGCGACCCGAGCTACGACTGGGCCTGGTATCCGCAAGTGCTGATCGGCGCGCAGTTCATCGGTCATACCGGGCGCCCCAAGCAGTTCCAGCAGGGGACGATCGACGTGATCGACCGCGGCAACCCGGCGACGCGGGACCTGCCGGCCAAATGGGTGCGTACCGAGGAATGGTATTCGTTCGATCGGGTGCCGACCGGTTACGGTACGCACATCCTCGCGACGCTCGACGAGACCAGCTACGAACCTTTCCCCGAGCGCGTGCGGATGGGCAGTCCGCATCCGATCATCTGGACGCGCTGTATCGGCAAGGGAAGGATGTTCTTCTCCGCACTCGGCCATAAGGCGGAGACCTATTCGGAACCGCTTCACCAGAAGATGATCAGCGGCGCGATCCGCTGGGCCGCGCGCGTCGAAGGGACCGGCTGCTGACGTTGCTCGGCGTCGGTTAGGTCTGCGCCTTAGGTCGTAAACCCATAAACGACCGCTATCGGCGGAAGGCGTGAACGTCTGAGATCGGGTGGAAAGCAGTCATGCGATCTCATTGGAATGAGTGACCGTTATGCGCCCTACAGTCAGACATTCGAACGCTGACGTCAGGACCCCGGAAGCTGCCGTTCGTTCAGGCAGCCGGAAATGGCTGCTATTGGGAGGGGAGCCGACATTAGGTCGGCTCAGCAATGAGCCTCGAAATCTCTCCGCCCCAAGATGTCCCGGTTTGTAGGGCCGCGGGGTCTAAGGCGGTAACCGACGCGGCGAAGTCCTCGGTAAGATGTTTGGGCACATGGCCATCAAGAAAGGCGTCATCGCCGCCGGTAGAGATCGTTTCCCTAACCAACGCGCGGAACGCTATCAGACAGTCAGCCAGCGCCCCAACCGTTGAGTTCACGAAGCTCGCGCGCGTTGGTGTTTCATGGTCGATCAGCCAAACGACTCCCCGCTCGTCAATTACAATTGGGCTGCCATCTCCATCCGACCCGATCGGGTACCGGCGAATGTGCGCCAAGCCATCCCGAAGAAATCGGACTGAAGTTCAGAAACGGCGCTGCTTCGTCCGGGAGCCCCGCTACTTGGAGAAAGTGCTTCGCAGCGTCCGGCAACACACTCGCCGACAATGCGTCGCGAGGATAAGTACAAAGCCGGTCGCCTGATCGTGTCCAAGCGGCTTTGAAGCTGTCAGCATCCACAATCGACCTCCGCGTTCGTGGGTGAGTTTACGACTGACACCAACGACCACAACTGGGTCGGCTGCGGACAGCCTACTATTCGGCGGTTTCGGTGGAAAGGGAACCCAAGCGGAGTTAGGCTTGGGTCATGAGGGTGATAAAAGACGGTGACTTCTACCGGGGCAGCCACATTCCCGGCCCGACGCACAACCTCTTGAGAATGCGCATTCAAACCGTGCCCAACGACAACTTCGCCCTGAGGGTTTTACCCCCAGTGGTCGGATGTTCGCACGGTGATCCGATTGAGGCAGGAGAGAGTCGAGAATGGATAAGCTTGGGCGTCGAACGTGCCAATGACGAACTGGGGACGAGTTACGGCGTCGTTGAAGCAGAGGTCGTAGCGAACGACAGTCGGAGGCCGGAAGTCTACGCGGAATTGGCCAGACGAATAGTCTTGGCGGCTCATCAAGAAGCTATGGCCTAGCAGGACGATGCCTGGAAGGCTTTTCATGCGAAAATCCGGACCCGATCTTGATGTGCTTCGGAATGAGGCTGTGGCCGCGTGGATCCATACATTCCCGGTGGACGATCGTTTAGAGGCGTTCCTCGATCGCGTACCAGCATCGATGCGCGATGAAATTCGCCAGTCAGCCAAAGTCATATACGCGGCTGCGAGCGCGTTCCTTGAAACTTCGGCCGAGCGCGGCGACATCGAATTGGACGATTTTTACCCCACCCTGCACAAGCATTTGCAGGCGCGTTTTCCGTGGATGCGAGATGCCGCGTTTGGTGCGCTGCGCGCTTACACCGGCTGGTATTCATGGCACGAGGGCTACCTGGCGAACGGCCGTGATGGGGCGCAAGCTGTCTTAGCGCGTTCCGGGTCCGCTCGTCTGCAACGCGCCCTATTATCAGCCGTTCGACACCGCGTCCGATAATTCTGAAGGCGGTCGTTCGCTCATCCGATCATCCGACGGCAGCAATTGGGGGAGAACGGTCGTTGCCCATCCTGCAAAAGTCAGCCAAAACTTGGCGATGCTTGCATTACGCCCGCCTCACCTGAGAAGTATAGTCGGGGTGACCGTTTTGATGGCACCACCCTTGCTATGTACTCCGTATTTCTACCTCTAGTATAACGCGGGTCCCATATCGTGGGAGAACAGATATGAGCCGTATCTACTCTATGTAATGGCGGGACTTGCGCTGCTGGGTAGCACGGGCTTGCTGCTCTTACCATTATCGCGGATCGTCAAACTGATCGCGGCGGCAAGCTACATTATCGTGATGGGTCTTGCGCTATTCGTATACGGCCTCTTTTGGTGTCCATTGTGCGACTTCTGACGGCGAGCGTCGCAGCGATGGTCCCCTTTCGAAGTCCGCTTTTGGGCGCAAGCGGTCGTGCTCGTCCACTGTCTCGGCGATGGCAGCAACGCGCCTGTTGTTGGTCGTTCAGCGATCGCCTGCGTTCGCTGAAAGCTGACCCTCGTGCCGCTGCCGCAGAGTGTCGGCCATTGGGTCGAAAGCGGTCGTTGGGCGGTCCCCCGAGGCACTATCATCCCCCGATCGCGGGTGCGCGTGCGAAAACCCTGCCAGTCGCCAATTCAACCTCGGAGGTTTGACTTCTCAGCACCGCCGCCCGCAGCGCTTTGTCAGGGTGGAGGTGCTCTAACCGACAAATCACGTCGGCAGCAATGGATTCGGCAGCGGACATTCAACCGCAGCGCGCGCCAACGACGGCAACGCGCCCTAATTTCGGCCATTCCGGACAGGGCCTACTGAGTCCGAAAGCCGCCGTTTTGTCTAGCTGACATCAGAACTACCGAGTTAGAAAAATTTCAGCCGTCGATTTGCACGTGCTTGGACGTCGATCGCGGGTGTTTCCGGCGGGTCGTGAGCTAATCCGCTTTCAGTATGTGATTCGTCCGAGTCAGCAGCTTCTGCAGCAGACGCGAGCTGTTCGCCGGGCTGTAACCCAACGCAAGCTCGATTGTCGGGGGTGTGCCCGCCAGCGGCCGCGCGACTACGTTTGGGGTCAAAAGATCCTCAGCGTAGGCCGGGATGAGCGTAACTCCGCCACATGACACAACCACGGATATCGTCGCGGAAAGGCTTCCGGCATCGAATCTGGGGTTGAGGTTTATGCCGGCCCTCACAGCATATTTTTTGACGATTGCATCTACTGCTGGAGAGGCGGTCGCAGAACCAACGTAAATTTCTTCGGCAAGCTCCTGCGGTGTAATTGTCTCGCGTGTGGTCAAATGGTGGTTAGCGGGCAACATCACGATCAATGGTTCCGCGGATAGGCTTTTGAAGCATAGGTTGGCGACGTTCTCCTCTCGCCGCATGAGTGCGGCATCCAGACTGCCTCGTACCAATGCGAGGGCGAGTTCAGGCGACGACTGGCTTGAAAGTTTGAATTCAACGCCGGGGGCCTCTTCCCGGAGAATGCGCATCACGCTTGGCAGCCAGGCCTCATGGCCGGCGAGAAATCCGATAGCGAACACGGGCCGCTCTGGTCGGCCCGCGCGCTGGGCACCTTCGACCGCGGCTTCGACCTGTGCAAGCGCCAGTCTTGCGTGATCCAGAAAGACTTTCCCAGCTTCTGTGAGCGAGACGCCCCTTGCTTGCCGGTCCAGCAATTTCACACCGATCTCGGCCTCAAGATCGCGGATTTGACGGCTCAGCGACGGCTGTGAGGTGTTGAGCTGCTGTTGCGCGGCCGCGAGCACGCTCCCGCGCTCGGCGACCGCGATGAAATAGCGAAGATGGCGCAGATCCATGAACCACGTGCTATACCGCTCAGGCATAGCTTGGCCAGACAAGGTCTTTGTCGGCGTCGGAGCGAGCAGTTATCTCGCGCCTGCCTCAACAGGGAGAGCGGAATGCCTACGATCATCACCAAAGACGGCGTAAACATCTTCTACAAGGACTGGGGATCGGGTCAGCCGATCGTTTTCAGCCATGGCTGGCCGCTGTCGGCGGACGACTGGGATGCCCAGATGATGTTCTTCCTGCAGCACGGTTATCGGGTCATCGCCCACGACCGGCGTGGCCATGGCCGGTCCGACCAGCCCAGCACCGGCAATGACATGGACCATTGGGTTGCGGACCTTGCGGCACTGACCGAACATCTCGATCTGCGAGACGCGATCCATATCGGGCATTCGACCGGTGGCGGTGAGGTGGCGCGCTATGTCGCGCGTCACCAGGACCGCGTGGCCAAGGCGGTGCTGGTCGCCTCGCTCACGCCCAATATGTACCGGAGCGAGGACAATCCGTCCGGTCAGCCGCCGGAGTGGTTCGAAGCGATCCGTGCGGGCGTGCTGGGCAACCGGGCGGAGTTCTTCCGTTTCGTGCCCGAGAACCCGTTCTATGGCTACAACCTGGACGGCGCCGAGCCTTCGGAGGCGGTCATCGCCAACTGGTGGCGCCAGGGCATGGCCGGCGGCGCCCTCGCCCATTACGCGACCGTCGCCTCCTGGCTTGAGGACTATACTGACGACCTCAAGAGGATCACGGTGCCGGTGCTGGTGATGCACGGCGAGGCCGATCAGGTCGTTCCCTTCGCCAGCTCCGTACCGCGCGCGGTCGATCTGCTCGAAAAAGGGTCGCTCAAGACCTATCCCGGCTACCCCCACGGCATGCTGACCACCCATGCCGATATCCTCAACCCCGACCTGCTCGCGTTCATCAGGTCTTGATGACGTTTCTCATTTCGCCACCGGAGAGAACCCCGCGAGGCGGTCTCTTTCGCAAATGGTCGCCGCTGTTGCGTGCCGGTCGCCCAACATCGTCCGCTTAGCGCCCTACCAATCGGCCACTGGATAGCTAAGCGCCTGTCCCCGAAAGCTGCCGTCTAGCCGTTAGAAATATGCCGAGAAGCGCAGACAGTTGCGCCCAGCAGGAATGCCCGTCTTGGCGTGTCGGCGACGGTCTGCTGAAGTGCGCAACTGAACGCCATTGACATCTGAGGTTTTCGGTAGCATCCTACTGGTATGTCGCACCCCACACTCGAACTAAAGAAAGCCTATCTGGCGCTGCGACATGCGCTGGACCACACCGTGCGCCGGTTCAACCTGACCAGCGCGCAATTCGACGTGCTTCAATTGCTAATGCACCATGACGGGCTGCCGCATCGTGAACTGCAGCAACGACTGGCGATTGCCTCGCCGACGCTGACCAATATCATCGACGTGCTCGAACGCGAAGGGCATGTCGAGCGGCGGTCGAATGAGGCGGACGCACGCACCAAGACGATCCATCTGTCGCTCAAGGCACGCGCGTTGTGCGCGTCGGAAGAGTTCTGTTTGGCGGGCGAGGCGCTGGTCGGGCAGATGTTCAAGGGCTTTACCGAGGACGAGCGCGCCGGGTTCATGCAGGCACTGAAGCGTGTCGAAGTCAATCTCGACGCGCTGACCTGACCCGCCTTTTTTTAACTGAAACGATAGCTTCCTATTGAATAACGCGTTTCGCCGCAGCGCCCCGCTTCAACTGTTAGCTTCCTATCGGAGTATTTATGATGCCTTATCTGACAATCCTGCTCGAAGCGCTGGTTGGCGCTGTCTTTCTGGTGGCGGCCTTTGGCACAGCCTTACGCTGGCCGCGCGCTGTGATGCTGCTCCGGCCGCTTCCGGTCTCCGGGCTAGCCCGCATGCTGCTGGCCGCACTAACGGTGCTGCCGGGGATTGGCATGATCGTGTCGACGCTGGTGCCGTTCCTCGCATTCTTCGTCGCGGTGTTGACGATCGTTGTGACCGGGGCGCTCGCCATGGTCAGCAAGCTGGGTGGCGGACGGTCTAGCTGGGTGCTCTCGACCATCGTCGTCCTGGCCTCGACCGGGGTCGCGGTCCTGCAACCGCTGGGGCTGAAAGTGCTGAGCCTCCCCAAGGCCGATGCGCTTGACTACCGCCCGGTACCTGCGCGGGTCATCAAGACCTATGGTGAGGGTGTCGGTTTTGAGGGCATTGCCGCTGGCGCCGATGGCACGCTGTATCTCGCGGCCAGTATGGGACTGGATTTCACCAGCAGCGCGTATTTTGCGCGGGCGCATGGTCAGATCATTGCCCGCCGACCGGATGGCGCGGAGCAGGTGCTCTTGGCGACGCCTGTCGGGTCAACCGCCGGAGTGATCGCGGTCGCTCATGAGGGTACCCTTTACATGACGAGCAATGGACGGCAGCCGGGGATCTGGCGCGTGACGCCCAGCGGTGCGGCGGCGAAGATCGCGACGCTCCCCAGCGGTGCCTGGCCCAATGGCCTGGATTTCGGGCCCGACGGCATGCTTTACTCTACCGACAGCAGCCTGGCGCAGGTCTGGCGGATTGATCCCGCGACCGGCAAGGCTGAGGTCGCGCTGCGCGACCAGCGCCTTGCCGCACGCCCGTTCATCGCGCTCGCGCCGGGGGCCAATGGCCTGCACTTTGCCGGCCACGACATGATCGTTACGGTATCGGACTCGACCGAAGTCTTGAAATACCCGCTGGGCAAGGACGGCCGCTTCGGTGCGCCAACATTGGTAGCGCGCGGAATCCCTGGTGACGATTTCGCGATCGGCAAGGACGGGTCGCTGTTCGTGACCACGCATCCCTACAACACACTGGTCCGCGTCACGCCTGATGGCCGGCGCACGATCATTGCCGATGCACGCCAGCACATTGTCGGCGCGACCGATGCCGTATTCGGGCGCGGCCCTGATGATCGCGACACGCTGTATGTTGCAACCGATGGCGGTGCGTTCACTGCCGGCCCAAAGGCGCGGGGACAGCTAGTCGCGCTAAGGCCGTATCACTGAGGGACGGCCAAGGCCTCGCACGTGATCCGTGTCGAGGCCTTGGGTGATGCACCGTCGACTATAGGCTATGTCGCCGATCAACTGGTATCGCACCGCACAGTGCGGCTGAGTTGGTGATGCGGATGGTTGACCGGGCTATTTTCCAAGACGAGCGATCAGTCTGATCGGCGGTGTCAACAGCTGCACTTGACCGACAATGCGTTGACGCTGGTTTCGATACTAACAAGCACGCATCTGGAGCAGCTGACCAAGCTTCATCAGCAGTTGGCGGAAGTGGTCGGCAGGTCCCGCGAGACACCCTTCGATTGCAGCGGCGCTGAGCGGCGCGGCTCGTTCACATGCATATCCTGAACCGGACGGCAGACCCGCACACGCCATTCAGAATCGCAAAGCAGACAACAGTCACTCTGCCTAAAGCGAACCGTCACTTGGGCTTCTTACGGCGCCCGATAGCGTCGTAGATGAACATGGAGATCAGAATACCCGCGAGTGTGCCGGCAGAATCGATCCCGCTCGACATCGGCGATGAGTGGATAGCCAGCGCCAGCGCCCGTTGCAGCCCGAAGGCGAGCGTCGTGCCAGCGAGAACCGCAGCAAACATCTGTGCAAAGCGAGTCATTTTCCTGCATCCGAGCGAAGGCACTGCGTCCAAACAATTAGCTGGTGTGCGTCGCCGAGTCGTTAACCGCGCATGAGGCAAGCATATTAGCTAAAGAGCGTGCTGGAGCCTGCATCTCGAAGATTCTTGTCTGCGAAGAAGGCCCGTCCTCGTCGTTGGCGGCACGCGCACCAATGACCCTGACTGCAGGCACAGCCCGAAAAGAAAGCGTCACTGAGGGCAAGATTAGCGATCGCGAGCTTGCTCTTCCAATGGAGTTTTCAAGACGAAAGCCCGCCAGATTTTGGCTGCCCACCGCTAGAGGATTGATCCCCCGACACGCGTCGCCCGCAAGATACGGCCGCTTTGCCCAGCCGTGATCTTGAAAGTGGAAAGTCCGCTTTCGGCCCAAAGTCTGACAATGACATCGCTAGAATGGAACGGCCGGTTTTGGGTCGAAAGCCGACGGGCTGCTTTATGAGTATTCGGGCGTAGTCACCCTACTGCCCCACAAAGCGTAATACAGCACGTACAGCTCGCACAAAGCGGTGACGATGAAGGCGAGCTGGATGCCGAAATTGTCGGCGACGCTCCCCTGGATGAACACCAACGCGCCGCCGGCGATCGACATGATCAGCAGTCCCGACCCTTCCTCGGTTAGCGGGCCGAGGCCGCGGATCGCAAGCGCGAAGATCGTCGGAAACATGATCGAGTGGAACAGGCCGACGGCGATCAGCGCATACATCGCCATCGGGCCGGCGACGAAAGTGGCGATGAGCGCCGACACCAGGGCGCCGATCGCGAACACCGCGAGCACCTTTTCCGGCGCGAAATAGCGCATGATCCACGCGCCGGCGAAGCGGCCGACCATCATCCCGCCCCAGACGAAGGTCAGGTAGAACGCGGCCTGCTCGTGCGTGATATTGGCAATCTGCGGCTGCGACGCGAAGTTGATGAACAGATTGCCCACGCCGATTTCGGCCAGCACGTAGAGGAAGATCGCCCCGCAGCCGAGGATCAGGTTGCGATGCTTCCACAGCGACAGGTGCTTGCGCTCCTCGGCATTGGCGCGTTGCGTCGCGGACCCCAGCGCGGGCAGCTTGGCGCGGGCGATGACGACGGTCAGCACCGCTAGCACGATCGCGACGATCAGATACGGCAATTCGGTCGCCTGCGCGTCGGCCATGCGCTGCGCATGGCTCAGCTGGACGCCCTCGGCCGACGTGCCGGCGGTGGTGCGGGCAAGGATCAGGTATCGGCCGAACACGATCGCCAGCACGTCGCCCGCGGTGTTGAACGCCTGAACCAGGGTGAGCCGCGCCTCGGCGGTCTGGGGCGAGCCGATCACCGCGACATAGGGATTGGCGGCAACCTGGAGCAAAGCGATCCCGCACGACACGATGAACAGGGAGGCGAGGGTGACGCCGTAGGACGGCAGGCTGGCCGCCAGGATCATCCCCAGCGATCCAACAGTCATCACCGCGAGACCGACCGCCAGCGCTTTCTGATAGCCGATCCGCTCGATCAGTTTCGCCGCCGGGATCGACGCCACCAGATAGCCGACGAACCAGGTCGATTCGATCAGGGTGGTCTGCAGGTAATTGAGTTCGAAGACGCTCTTCAGGTGCGGCAGCAACGTGTTGTTGATGACCGTGATGAAACCCCACATGAAGAAGAGGCTGGCGAGCAGGGCGAGCGCCGGCCCGTACCTACCTCCCACCGGCATTTCGACCTGCTGACGCGGGGTATTTGCCGCGGGACCTGCCATATTCCTCATCCTTCGAACGACCGCAAAGCTTGTGCCTTGATTAATTGTCTGATTATATATCGCTCATGCCGGGGTCAATCCGGTCGGTATCGAAAGGATGGGCGGCATGCATAATATCGCGAGATTCATGAGATCGGCGCCCGCCTCGAACCTTGTCCAATCTCCTCTGGAGCCCTGAATGCCCTTCGACAAAACGCCCAAGCTCCGCAGCCGCGCCTGGTTCGACAATCCCGACAATGTCGACATGACCGCGCTGTATCTCGAGCGCTATCTGAACTTCGGCCTCAGTCTCGAGGAGCTGCAATCGGGCAAGCCGATCATCGGCATCGCGCAGACGGGGTCCGACCTCAGCCCGTGCAACCGCCATCATCTCGTGCTGGCAGAACGGGTGCGCGAAGGAATTCGCGAGGCGGGCGGCATCGCGCTCGAATTCCCGGTCCATCCGATCCAGGAAACGGGCAAGCGCCCCACCGCCGGGCTTGACCGCAACCTGTCCTATCTCAGCCTGGTCGAGACGCTGTACGGCTATCCGATCGACGGCGTGGTCCTGACGATCGGCTGCGACAAGACGACGCCCGCCTGCTTGATGGCGGCGGCGACGGTGAACATCCCCGCGATCGCCTTGTCGGTCGGGCCGATGCTCAACGGCTGGCACAAGGGCGAGCGTACCGGTTCGGGCACGATCGTCTGGAAGGCGCGGCAGATGCTCGCGGCCGGCGAGATCGACGATGCCGAATTCATCCGCCTCGTCGCCTCGTCGGCTCCCTCGACCGGCTATTGCAACACGATGGGCACGGCGACGACGATGAACTCGCTGGCCGAGGCGCTCGGCATGGCGCTGCCCGGGTCGGCGGCGATCCCGGCTCCGTATCGCGATCGCCAGGAAGTCGCCTATCGCACCGGGAAGCGCGCCGTCGAAATGGTGGCGGAGGACCTCAAGCCATCCGACATTCTTACCAAGGAGGCGTTCCTAAATGCCATCGCGGTCAATTCGGCGATCGGCGGATCGACCAACGCGCCGATCCATCTGACCGCGATCGCGCGGCATATCGGCGTCGATGTGCCGCTCAAGACCTGGCAGGATCATGGCCACGCCGTTCCGTTGCTGGTCAATCTACAGCCCGCCGGCGAATATCTTGGGGAGGACTATTACCGCGCGGGCGGCGTCCCCGCGGTAGTCGCGCAATTGATGCAGCACGGGTTGATCGCGGAGGGCGCGATGACCGCCAACGGCCGGACCATCGGCGACAATTGCCGCGACGCCGCGATCGAGGACGAGAAGGTCATCCGCCGGTTCGACGATCCGTTGATGCAGGACGCCGGCTTCGTCGTCCTGTCGGGCAATCTGTTCGACAGCGCGATCATGAAGACCAGCGTGATCTCGCCCGAATTCCGCGACCGGTATCTCTCAAACCCTGACGATCACGACGCGTTCGAGGGGCCGGTCGTGGTGTTCGACGGGCCGGAGGATTATCACGCGCGGATCGACGATCCCAAGACCGGCATCACGTCGGGGACCCTATTGGTGATGCGCGGCGCCGGGCCGATCGGCTATCCTGGTGCCGCCGAGGTGGTGAACATGCGACCGCCCGCGCACCTGATCCTCGACGGGGTCCACGCCTTGCCGTGCATCGGCGACGGGCGCCAGTCGGGCACGAGCGGCAGCCCCTCGATCCTGAACGCGTCGCCCGAGGCGGCGGCGGGCGGTGCGCTGGCGCTGCTTCGGACTGGGGACCGCGTGCGTATCGACCTCAAGCGCGGAACCGCAGACGTGCTGATTGACGAAGCCGAAATCGCCGAGCGGCGGCGCGCCTTGGAGGCAGCGGGCGGCTACCGCTATCCGGCGTCGCAAACCCCGTGGCAGGAGATCCAGCGCGCTGTGGTCGGCCAGCTCGGCAGCGGTGCCATCCTGGAAGGCGCGGAAGCCTATCAGCGCATCGCCCAGACCAAGGGCCTGCCGCGCGACAATCACTGACCTTCAGCGTTCCCCTCCCTGCAAGCAGGGAGGGGAGTTGAGCGCGTGCTCACTTTCGACCCGGCAATTCCATATCCGTCAGCGCCAGCCGCAGCAGGTCGGTCATCGCACTCCGCGCGCCGTCGGCGTCCTTCGCCGCGATCGCTTCATGGACGCGGTGGTGATCGGGCAGCGGGTCACGCGGCAGGCTGCGTTGGCGCTGCTTGAACTTGGTGGTCCAGCTCACCGCCGCGCCGACCGTGCTGGCGAGCGCGGTCAGCGGTTCGTTGCGCGCGGCAGTCAGGATGGCGCGATGGAAACGCTGGTCGGCGGCGCGCCCGCGCTCGTCGGCCAGGCCGAAAGCCTCCATGCCTTTCAGCGCGTCGGCCATTTCGGCGAGGTCCTGCTCGCTGCGCCGTTGCGCCGCGAATGCGGCCGCGGCGGGCTCGATCACCTCGCGCAGCTCGAACAGGTCGACGATGAACTGTGTGTCGGGCTCGCCCTCGAACGTCCAGGCCAGGATATCGGGATCGAGCAGGTTCCAGCGGTTGCGCGACGTAATCCGGGTGCCGGCCTTGGGCCGACTCTCGACTAGTCCCTTGGCGGCCAGGATGCGGATCGCCTCGCGATAGGCAGTGCGCGAGATGCCGAGTTCCTCGCTCGCCTCGATCTCGCCATCCAATATGTCGCCGGGCTTGCGGACGCCGCCGACGATCTCGATGCCGATCTTGCGCGCGATCGTACCATGGATGCGTGGCGCGGGAGGGGGACGGTCGTCATCCATCGACCGTCCCAGCCTATGCGGTCGCGATGCGGGTGACAATGCTCACAAGCTGCGCACCGCGATCGGCACTGCCGCCGCTCGTGCGAGCGGGTTGCGGGCCGGCAGGGTGAAGGGGGGCGCTTCGACCTCGAACACATCGCCCGGCTCGGTCTTCACGCCGTCGCTGAACGACAATGTGGCGGTGCCGAAGAAATGGACATGCAGGTCGCCGGGGCGGCGAAAGCCGGCATATTTGAAATGATGGTGTTCGAGATTGGCGATGCTGTGCGACATGTTCGCCTCGCCAGAGACGAACGGCTTCTCCCAGATCACCGTGCCGTCGCGAAGGATCCGGCTGGTGCCGCGCACATCTTCGGGCAACTCGCCGAGCAGCAACTCGGGCCCGAGCGCGGCGGCGCGCAGCTTCGAATGCGCTAGCCAGAGGTAATTGCCGCGCTCGGTGACATGATCGGAGAATTCGTTGCCGAGCGCGAAACCGATCCTGACCGGTGTGCCGTCGGGTGCGATGAGATAGATGCCGGCGATCTCGGGCTCTTCACCGCCATCGAGCGCGAAATCCGGCATGGCGAGCGGCGCGCCCGGTGCGGCCAAAATTGTGCCATCGCCCTTGTAGAACCACTCCGGCTGTACGCCGATCGAGCCGGCCTCGGGCTTGCCGCCCTCTACCCCCATCAGGAACATCTTCATCGAATCGGTCGGCGCCGGATTCTCGATCGCCGCCCGATGCATCTTGTCGCGCCCCTCGGCCGAGCCGAGATGGGTGAGGCCGGTACCGCTGACCAGCAAATGCGCGGGGTCGGCATGGCCGATCGGGCAGAGCAAGGTGACACTGCCAAGATCGACCGCTTCCCCGAGCCGCGCGCTGGCGAGTTCCGCGAGCGAGACGCCGGTCGCTATCGCTTCCTCCGCTAGCGCAAGCGTTGTCGTCGCACCCGACACGCGCCGAGCGCCGTCGTCACCCAGCGCCGCGACGCCGCGCGCACCGTCGTCGAACTGTACCAGGGACCGGATCATTTCGGCGACTCCTCGCGCTGGCCGTCGATACGGCGGGCAATTCCCCATTCGTTCGCGTCGCCGATCGCGGCGGGGATCAGGCCGGCCGGCAAATTCTGGAAACAGACCGGGCGCAGGAAGCGCTCGATCGCCTTGCTGCCGACCGACGTGGTGCGGCTGTCGCTGGTCGCGGGGAAGGGCCCGCCATGAACCATGGCATGCGCGACCTCGACTCCGGTCGGCCAGCCATTGGCCAGGATGCGGCCCACCCGCTGCGCCAGCAGCGGCAGGATTTCCGCCGCGGCGGGTTCGTCTGCCGGATCGATCTGGATCGTCGCGGTCAATTGCCCTTCGAGACCGGCGATGACGTTCGCCAGCTCGGCGGCGTCGCGGCAGCGCACGACGATCGAAGACGCGCCGAACACCTCATTGCCCAGCGCCGAATCGGCGAGGAACTGCTCGGCGCTCGTCTCGAACAGCGCGCCCACTGCCTGGTTGGCTCCGTCGCTGGTTGCAACGCGCGCGACGGTGCGCACGGCGTCATGTCCGGCGAGCGCGCCGACGCCTTTTTCAAATGCGGCGTGGATGCCGGGAGTCAGCATGGTCGCGGAATTGGTGCCCTGGAGCGCCTGACCGGCGGCCGCGACGAAGGCGTCGAGCTCCGGACCGTCGAGCCCGATGACCAATCCGGGATTGGTGCAGAATTGCCCGGCGCCCATCGTCAGCGAGGCGACGAACGCCTCGGCCAGCGCCGACCCGCGCGCGGCGAGCGCGGCGGGGAACAGGATGACGGGATTGATGCTCGACATCTCGGCATAGATCGGGATCGGCTCGGCGCGTGCCGCCGCGATCCGTACCAACGCCAGCCCGCCGCCGCGCGATCCGGTGAAGCCGACCGCCTTGATCCGCGGATCGGCGACCAGCGCCGCGCCCAGCGCATTGGTCTCGCCGGGGAGGTAGGAGAAGACGCCCCCCGGCAAGCCGCTCGACGCCACCGCCGCGGCGATCGCGCGCGCCACGAGTTCGCCGGTGCCGGGATGCGCGGGATGGCCTTTCACCACGACCGGACAGCCCGCCGCCAATGCCGAGGCGGTGTCGCCGCCGGCAACCGAAAAGGCGAGCGGGAAATTCGACGCGCCGAATACCGCAACGGGGCCCAGCGGGAGATTCATCCGCCGAAGATCGGGGCGCGGTAACGGCTGACGGTCGGGAAGGGCGGGGTCGATCGTCGCGTCGAGCCAGTCGCCCTGGCGGACGACGGACGCGAACAGGCGAAGCTGTCCGACGGTTCGCGCGCGTTCGCCCTCAAGTCTTGCGCGGGGCAGGCCGCTTTCCTGCATAGCGCGGACGATCAATTCATCGCCGATATCGAGAATCGCCTGCGCCGCGGCATCGAGGAACGCGCCGCGGCTTTCGGGTGTGGTCGCCGCATAGGCTGCAAGAGCCGCCTCGGCCAGCGCGCAAGCCGCGTCTACCGCCTCGGGCCCGGCAGAGGAGAAATCGGGCTGCATCGCCTCTCCGGTCGCCGGGTCGACAGAGGTGAAACGGGCGTCGGCCTGGCGCGCCTCGGCACCGATCAGCATGGAACCGTCTATCAAGGGATATCTCCAATAACTCAGACATAATTAACGAGGTTGGTCCATTGCATCAACCCTGCCCGGCGCAAATCCATAATATCATTAAATATCAATATGATGATATCACATGCGCCACTCGGCGAGCCCTCTTCAACGGCGATTGACAAGCATATAATCATACAATACACGAAAATTAGTAGTACAAATCAAAATGCGGCGAATACGCCGAGATCGCGTTGGGAGGAGAGGAATGAACTATTCTCGTCAGATTCGTTGCGGAGTCGCGCTTGGCGCGATGATCGCTGGCCTAGCCGCCGGTGTTGCCCATGCGCAGGACGCGGCAACGGCAGCGCCGCAAGCGGCTGACGCCGCCCCGCAAACTGCCGATGGATCGGCCCCCGCGGAGATCGTTGTCACGGGCGTTCGGGCCAGTCTTCAGTCGGCACAGAACGTAAAGCGCAACGCGGCGTCGATCGTCGACTCGATCGTCGCCGAGGATATCGGCAAGCTGCCTGACAACAACGCGACCGAGGCATTGCAGCGCATTACCGGCGTGCAGGTTTCGCGTGACGTCGGTGAGGGCGGGTCGATCGCCATCCGCGGTCTTCCTCAAGTCGAGACCACGCTGAATGGCCGCGAGACCTTCACTGCCGGTGGCGGCCGCACGTTCAATCTTCAGGATCTTCCCGCCGAGCTGATCGGCCGCATCGACGTCTACAAGTCGCCGACTGCCGACCTCATCGAAGGCGGTCTGGGCGGCACCGTGGACATACGCACCCATTTGCCGTTCGATTTCGCCCACGCGACGGTCAGTGCCACGCTGCGCAATGTCTATGCCGACCGCATCAAGAAGTCGGAGCCGATGGCGTCGCTTCTCGTGTCCGACCGGTGGCAGACCGGGATCGGCGAGATCGGCGTCCTGGCAGCGGTTTCGTATCAAGAGCGCTCCTACCGCCAGGATCTCGACTCGACCGGAGCGCCGACGCCGCGCGTGCCGGGGCTGGCCAGCCAGATCGATCCCACGCGCACGGTCTTCGCGCCGAACGGCAATTATCAGGTGCTGATCAACGGCAACCGCCAGCGCATCGGTGCCAATGCCGCGCTGCAATGGCGCCCGGCGTCCAATCTCGAATTCTCGCTGGAGGGGCAATATCAGCGCTTCCGTACCAATCAGCAGCAATATTCGGCGAACATTCCGACGGCAGGTTCGGCGTACATTCCCGGCAGCGTCAGCTATTTCGGCAGCACCAACGACGTCAGCCAGGCCAGCTACAGCAACCAGATCATCACGGCGGGCGGCACGGAGCGTGACCTGCGCGACGTCAACAAGCAGCTATCGCTCAAGGGCAAGTGGACCAGCGGCAATTTCACGCTGACCGGCGACGGCAGCTATACCAAGTCGAAGAGCGACCTCTGGTACACCGAACTCGATCTGGTGACGCATGCGCCGGTGTTCACGCAATATGTAGGCACCAATCCGCCGTCCTCGTCGACGCCGGGATTCGATCTGGCGAACATCTCGAACTACACGGTCGGCGGCCTGACGCGGAACGAAAACCATTATGTCGGTCACGAATGGGCGGGCCGCCTGGACGGCGAATATAAGTTCGACGCAGGTCCGCTGACGGCGATCGACGTCGGCTTCCGTTTCTCGGACCGCGCCGTCGCACAGCAAAACCCGGTGCGCTATACGGGGCAGACCAAGGCGACCAATCCCGCTCTCTATCCTTCGCTGTTCACCGCGAACCAGTTCGGCGATTTCTATTCCGGCGTCGGTTCCGGCTTGGATTTCCAGCGCAACTATCCATACGCGCTGCCGGCGAACCTGAAGAATAATTTCAGCGGTGTGGTAAGCGCACTGGGCTTGGCCGCGCCGAACCCCAATTCGATCAGCAATCAGCTCGCGGGCTTCGCCGCGGACGAGAAGAGCTACGCCGGTTACGTCATGGCGAAGTTCAACTTCGGCGATGTGATCGACGGCAATGTCGGCGTGCGCTGGGTCCGCACGGAGGACAGCATCAACGGCTTCCAGCTGAAGAGGCACAAGGTCATCGTCAATAACATCACCACTTACGTATTGGACGACCCACAGGCGGTCGAGCCGGTGATCGTCGACAATTCCTACGACAAGTGGTTGCCGAGCGCGAACATTCGCATTCACCTCACGCATAATCTGCAGCTTCGCCTGGCGGGTTCGAAAACGCTGACGCGGCCGGACTTCAGCCAGCTGTCGCCGGCGGTTACCGTCGTTCCGGGTCAATTGGCGGCGTCGAGCGGAAACCCGAACCTGTCGCCGATCACGTCGACCAACGCCGACGCGTCGCTGGAATGGTATTTCGGCAAGTCGAGCTCTCTCTACGTCGCGGGCTTCTATAAGCGCGTGAAGGGCTTCATCTTCACCCGCGCCACGCCCGGACAGACGATCGACGGCGTTTCCGGCTATACGGTATCGCTTCCCATCAACTCCGATCCCGGCACGGTAAAGGGCGTCGAAGTTGGGTATCAGCAGTTCTTCGATTTCCTGCCGGGTGCGTTGTCGGGCCTCGGCCTGCAGGCCAATTACACCTATGCCGATAGTAAGGCACCGAGCTCGCTCGTCGGTTTTACCGCGCCACTGACGCAATTGTCGAAGAACAGCTTCAACATTGCCGGCATTTACGAGAAATACGGCGTCTCGGCGCGCGTCGCCTATAATTACCGGTCGAGCTTCCTGTCGAGCATCCTGGCCGGTGGCTACACCCCGCCGGGTGGAACGACTGTCTCCTATGTGTTCCCAGTCTACACCAAGGGGTATGGTTGGCTCGATGCCTCGCTGAACGTGGATGTCGGCAAGCACTTCACCTTGACGTTCGACGCGCAGAACATCCTGCGGACGCAGATCCAGCAATATTACCAGGTCTCGACGCAGCCGGGTCAGTTCACGATCGACGATCGTCAGTTCATGGTCGGCGTGCGCATCAAATACTGAACCAGACCATCTCCACCGAGCCGGACCTTCGCGCAGGGCGGAGGTTCGGCGGTAACTTCCCGGACCTCCGACTGGGCGCGAACCTTCCCGTTCGCGCCCATCTTTTTGCGCGACTTAGTCGTCGAGCGAGAATTCGCGAATGATGGCGTCGCTATGCTCGCCGATCCGAGGCGCCGCTGTCGAAGCGCCGACACGCGCGCCATCCACGCTAACGGGCGCGCGCGTGGTGGTGATCGGGGTGCTGCCGCGCGCGACGCGCTGGAGCATATCGAGCCGCGTGAACGCCTCTTCCCCGAGCAAGGTCGGCCAGTCGTCGACCGGCGCGCACCAGATGCCGTCGGCGCGCAGTCGGTCGATCCATTGTCCGGTCGTGCCGTCCTCGAGCCGTGTCGCGATCTCCGCCTTGATCGCGTCGCGCTCGGCAAAGGCATCGCGCCCCGCGAGCGGAAGGTCGAGTGATCGTCCGAGCAGGTCGAGCGGAGTCATCGCCAGCGCGAGCCAACCGTCGCCCGTTCGATAGACGCCATAGGGTGCCGCCAGATAGGCATGGGCGTTGTCGACTGCCGCGCGCTGCGGAAGCCGGCCACCGTCGTTGAGATGCGTGGTCAGGACCTCGAACTGGAGGTCGACCATCGCCTCGAGCAGGCTGGTCTCGACCGTGGCGCCGTCGCCGCTGATCCCGCGCCGCACCAGCGCGGCCAATATCCCTTCGACCAGGATATGGCCGGCGAGCATGTCGGCGACCGACAGTCCGAAAGGGACGGGTCCATCCGACGCGCTGCCGCTCAGCCACATCGCGCCGGACACGGCCTGGGCGAGCAGGTCCTGGCCCGGCAAACCGGCCCATGGTCCGCCCTCGCCGTAACCGGAGATGCTGCCGACGATCAGCCGCGGATTGCGTGCGCGGAGTGCCGCCGGTCCGAAGCCGAGACGTTCGGCGACGCCGGGCCGGAAATTCTGGATGACGACGTCGGCCCGGTCGATCAGTCGATGAACGCGCCGCGCGTCGAGGGGGTCTTTGAGATCCGCGGCAAGGCTCTGCTTGTTGCGGTTGATCGCATGGAATAGCGTGGAATCGCCCGCGACATCGGTGTCGCTGAGATACAAGGTGCGGCAGATGTCCCCGCCATCGGGCCGCTCGACCTTGATCACGCGCGCGCCAAGATCGGCGAGGCGCAAAGCCGCCGACGGGCCCGACAGGAACTGGGCCATGTCGATGACGAGGAGGCCGTCGAGCGGTGCGGTCATCGGCTCGCTCGATAGAGCTGGTTGAGCGCCGCGATCGCCTCGACCGCGGGCTCGCCGCCGCGCAACGCGTCGTTTATCCGTTCGGACGCTGCATGCTGGAACGGCATGTACCCGTCATGCCGCGGCCGCACCCAGGCCCGGTCGAGCGTCGCGCGGGTGGCGCGATAGAAATCGTTGGTCGCGGCGTTGACGCTGTCCGCGTCCCAGGCATCGGCATGGCCGGGCTGGCCACCACGCGGCGCGATCAGGTCGCGCTGCGCTTTGCCGTTGGCAACCCATGCGGCGAAGCGCGCCGCGGCGGGCGGATTGCTGCCATAGGCCGACACCGCCATCCCGGTGCCGCCGAGCGTCGATCCCGTGGGGCCATTGTCGAGCGCCGGAATGTCGGCGAAGCGGACGGTCTCCGACCGGAAGCCGTCGATCGAATAGCTGACATAGCCGTAAATCAATGGCGCCACTGCCAGTTCGCCGGCGGGATCGGCCATTGCCTCGAGCATGTCGATCGGATCCATCGCATAAGCCCGCTCGTCGACCTGTCCGGCGATCGTCGCGAGCAGATCATAAGCGTGCGCGGCCTCGGCGGGGAAGAGGTCGTCGCCTGCGTCGTCGAGTGTCAGGCCGGCGAGGCCGCACAAGGTGAACAGGCTCATCAAGCTGTGCGGCGGCTTGAGCGGCAGCGAGGCGCGGCCGTCCGCCGCGAGTGCGGCAAGCGCACGCCAGTCGGTCACCGGTGCTGCGATGCGCGACGGCATCCAGGCCTGTACTTGCGCGGCAGCGTCGATCGGCAGCGCCCATTGATGTCCCGCCCAAGTGTAGCTCTCATACGATCCGCCGATCGAGCCGGTCGCGATCCCTTCCAGCGTGGAGCAGTCGATCGCCTCGTCGATCGGCAACAGGCAGCCGCTGGCGGCAACCTGTCCGACATGGGGATGGTCGATCACTATGAGGTCGTAGCGCCGCGCGAGATCCTCGACCGGATAGCTTTCGAAATCCTGGAGCGAGCGCTGGTCCCACTCGATCGTCTCGCCGGTCAGCGCCTTCCACTCGGCCGATGCGGCGACCAAAGGATCGAAGCCGCGTGAATGGTTCCAGGTCATGCCGCGCATTTCGCGCCTTGCTCCATTGATTTGATCGTCGCGCGTTCGGGAAACGGTTGACTTGCCATACGGCCGCCAATAGCAGTTCGACAAAGATAATATAGTCATACTTTTAGGAGATGATCGAGTGGAAGCGGTGGTGCGGCACCAAGGCGAGGATGGATCGCCCGACGCGTTGCCGCTCGACGGCGTTGTCGTGCTCGATTTCAGTCAGTTCCTCGCCGGCCCGTCCTGCGCGCTACGCCTCGGCGATCTCGGCGCGCGCGTGATCAAGGTAGAGCGGCCCGACGGAGGCGATGCCAGCCGGTCGCTATTCCTCGCCGAAACGGCGTTCGACCAGGACAGCGCGCTGTTCCACGCGATCAATCGCGGCAAGCAGAGCTACACCGCCAATCTCAAACAAGAGCGCGATCTTGCCGCGGTAAAGGCGCTGATCACTCGCGCCGACGTGCTGATCCACAATTTCCGGCCCGGCATCATGGACCGGCTCGGCCTGGGTTGGGATCGGGTGCGCGCGCTCAATCCGGGCCTGATCTATGCCGGCGTCAGCGGCTACGGTCCGGATGGGCCTTGGCGCGATCGTCCCGGACAGGATCTCCTCGTCCAGTCGCTGTCGGGCATTGCCTGGTTGTCGGGCGATGCCGGCGGCGCGCCGGTGCCGGCGGGGCTGTCGATCACCGACATGATGGCGGGCGCGCAGCTCTGCCAGGGTATCCTGGCCCTCCTCGTGCGGCGCGGCGCGACCGGCAAGGGCGGACGGGTCGACGTTAGTCTGATCGAAACCGCAATCGACCTTCAGTTCGAACATCTCTCGGTGCACCTCAACGGCGGCGGTACGATGCCGGCGCGCAGCGAAGTGGCCAATGGCAACGTCTATCTCGCCGCGCCTTATGGCATCTACGCCACCGCCGACGGATATCTCGCGTTGGCAATGACCCCGGTCGATCGGCTGGGTGACGTGATCGATCTGCCCCCGCTGGCGGACTTCGCGCCGGACCGTTGGTTCGCCGATCGCGACGCGATCAAGGCATTGATCTGCGATCATCTTGCGACACGCGCGACGGCCGATTGGCTGGCCTTGCTCGAACCCGCCGGAATCTGGGCCGCGCCGGTCCTCGACTGGCCGGCGCTGATGGCGGAGCCGGCTTTCGCCGCGCTCGATGCGACGCAACAGGTGCGCTCGCCCGATGGTGCCGCTTTGACGCTGACCCGCTGCCCGATCCGCGTCGACGGCGCGATCCTCACGTCCCCGCGCGCGGCACCCCGGCTCGGAGCCGACCGCGCATTCATCGACCAGGAACTTGGCCAATGATCGTCGAGCAATATTTCGAGGACTATGAGGTCGGTAGCGAGCGCACGTCGTTCGGCCGCACCATCACCGAGACCGATTTCGTCGTCCATGCCGGCCACACCGGCGACTTCTTCCCGCACCACATGGATGCCGAATGGTGCGCGACGCAGGACATCGGGCAGCGCATCGCCCATGGCACGATGGTCTTCGCCATCGGCATCGGACTGACCGCGACGACGATCAATCCGCACGCAATGTCCTACGGCTATGACCGGCTGCGCTTCATCCGCCCGGTACATATCGGCGACACGATCACGACGATCACGCGTATCGCCGATAAGCGCGATCATCCCAAACGGGCATCGCATGGCGTCGTCACCGAGGCGGTCGACATCCGCAACCAGCGCGGGGAGACCGTGCTGGCGTGCGAGCATCTCTACCTCGTGGCGCGCCGCTCGGCCGACTGATCGATGCGGCTGCGCCCGATCCCGATAGCTCTGAGCATGGCTGTCGCCGGGGTGGCGGCGGCGTCGCTGATCGGGGTGCGGCAAGCGGCGCAGGCAGAGGCCGGCGTTGTCACCAGCAGCAACAAAGGCGGGCCGCGATACGGCCTGTCGACGGTCGGTCTGAGCTATCCCTTCGCCGCCGCGATCGCCAAGGGATTCAGCGACGCCGCCAACCGCGCAGGCGCGAGCGCGGTGGTGCTCGACGCCAAGGGCGACGTCCAGAAACAGGCCAACGATATCGACGATCTGATCGCGCAGCACGTTGCCGGGATCGCGGTGATGCCGCTCGACTCGGTCGTCGCCCAGGGTTGGGTGCGCCGCGCCAATGCGCAGAACGTGCCGATCGCGGCGGTCGCGGCGCTGGTCGGCGATCCCAAGACGCGATCAGTCGAGGACGTCTATCCTGGCCTCGTCGCGCTCGCCTCGCAAGACGAAGTGGCGGCGGGACGCGCGGCGGGGAGCCTGGCATTGCGCTGGCTGCCCCGCGGCCGGCCGGCGCGGATCGCGATCATCGAAGGGGCCGCCGGGTTCCCCGAGGTCGAGCAGCGCGCGCGGGGTTTCCGCGCGGCGCTCGATACGGCGGGGGCACGCTATGACGTCGTCGCATCGCAGCCCGGCAATTGGACCAGCGAGGGCGGCGAGGCGGCGTGCCAGAACATTCTCGCCGCGCATCCCGATATCGACCTGTTCTACAACGAGGCCGACGACATGATGATCGGCTGCGCGCGCGCGGTCCGCGCCGGCGGCTCGCGGGCGCGGCTGATCGGAGTAGGGGGCTCGAAGCTGGGCATCGCGTCGATCAAGGCCGGCGCGGTCGACGGCACGGTCTGCTTCAAGCCCGAAGCGCTCGGCGCCCTGGTGTTCGCGGCGCTCCATAACAAGAACGACACCGCACCGCGCTTCCGCACCTATCCGATCCCCGCCGTTACTCGCGCGACGATCGGCGAATGCGTCGGGCAATGGTAGAGGCACCGCTTCTCCAATTGCGCGGGCTGGAGAAGGTCTGGCCCAACGGCACCGCCGCCTTGCGCGGGGTCGATCTGAAGGTGCGCGCAGGTAGCGTCCACGGACTGCTGGGCGCGAACGGTGCCGGCAAGTCGACGCTCATCAAGGTCCTTGCCGGAGCGATCCCGGCGAGCGGCGGCGACATCACGTGGCGCGGCCAGACGGAGCGCTGGACCAATCCGCGTGCCGCCCGCGCCGGCGGTATCGCGACGATCTATCAGCATATCCCGCTCGTCCCCACATTGTCGGTGCTCGAGAACATGCTTCTCGAACAGGCCGGCGGATGGCGCATCGACCGCGCCGCGCGCGATCGGGCCGCGACGGTCGCGCTGTCGCTGGGCGATCCGTTCGACCTCGATGCGATCGTAGGCGATCTGCCCATCGGTACGCGCCAGATGGTTGCGGTCGCGCAAGGACTGATGAGCGATCCTGCCCTGCTGATTATGGACGAGCCCACCGCATCGCTGGCCGGGGACGAGCGCGAGCAAGTCTATCGCACCATCCGCCGCCTGGCCGGCGAGGGGCGGGCGGTGCTGTTCGTGTCGCATTTCCTCGACGAGATCGTCGCGCTGACCGACGAAGTCACCGTGCTGCGCGACGGCCGCGCGGTCCTTGGCGCCCGGACGGCGGATCTCGACGAAGCGGCGATCGCGGCGGCGATCGCCGGGCGCGCCGTTACTGTCCTGGAGAGGGTCGAGCGACAGCGTTCGACGGGCGAAGCCTTGCTCGACGTCCGCAACCTGACGTCCCCCGGAAAGCTCGCGCCGACGAGTTTCTCCGCTACCGGCGGAGAGATCGTCGGCATCGCCGGCATGCTCGGCTCGGGGCGTAGCGAATTGCTCCACGCGATCTTCGGTGCCGATCCGGCAGCGCGGGGCTCGGTTCTGGTCGGCGGCGAACAGATAGGGTGCGAGCCGGCCGCTGCGGTGGCTGCGGGCGTCGCCTTGGTGCCGGAAGATCGCGCCGCACAGGGATTCATTTCCGGCATGACGATCGCCGAGAACATAGCTCTGCCGCATGAAGGCTGGCTGATCGCACCGCGCCGAGAACACGATGCGGCGATTGCCGCGATCGACGATCTCGCGATCAAGGCACCCGATGCCGACGCGTTGGTCGGTGAGCTGTCGGGCGGCAATGCGCAAAAGGTGGTGATCGCCAAATGGCTAACCCCGCGCACCCGCGTCCTGCTGCTCGATGAGCCGACCGCCGGGATCGATATCGGCGCACGCACAGATATCTTGCGGCTGATCCGCCGCCTTGCCGATAAGGGGTTGGCGGTCTTGCTGGTCAGTTCGGAATTCGAGGAATTGCTCGCCGTCACCGACCGCATCCTGGTGCTGCGCGACGGCGCGATCGTGGGCGAGGCCGATCCGGCGACGGTTGACGAGGCCGGGCTGATCCAACTCGCCAGTGGAACCCAATCCAGAACGGAAATCGCCCCATGACCCGATCCATCGACTGGCGCCGGACCTTCGGGTTACGCGAAGCGGGCGTCTATTACGCGCTGCTGATCCTGCTCGCCTTGCTCGCGGCGATCGCGCACTCGCGGGGCCTGCCCAATTATCTGTCGCCGCAAAATCTCGGCAACATCGTCTACCAGGCGTCTTTGGTCGGGATCATGGGCGTGGCGATGACGGTGATGCTGATCACCGGCGCGTTCGACCTGTCGGTGGCCTCGGTCGCCGCGCTCGCCGCCGCAGTGCTGGTCGGCCTGGCGCCGAGCATCGGCTTCCCGCTGGCTGCCGGCGCCGCGATCATCACCGCGATCGCGGTCGGCATCTTCAACGGTGCCGTGGTCCAGTTCGTCGGGATCAATGCCTTCATCGTCACGCTCGGCACGCTCACCGCGGTCAGGGGGCTGGTGCTGGTCCTGACCGACGGACGTTCGCTGATGGTCGAGCGCCCCGACGTGCTCCAGCAGATGCTGGCGTTCGAGAGCACGCGTGTGCCGATCTTCTGGGCGGCTCTGCTGTTCGCGGCGACGCTGTTGGCGCTCGCGGCATGGAAGAGGCGGCCGCTGGACGCGTTGGCGGGCATTGTCGTCGGCGCGTTGGCGCTGCTCGCGGGTCGCGATTTCACCGTCGCGGCGCCAGTCGTCTATCTCGCGCTGTTCACCCTCGCGGTCTGGGCGGTATTGCGCTTCACCGTCATCGGGAGGCGAATCTACGCGGTCGGCGGCAACGCCGAGGCGGCGCGGCTGTCGGGGATCAACGTCCACGCCTACAAGCTCGGCGCCTTCGTCCTGTCGAGCGCAGCAGCCGGGTTCGCCGGCGTGCTGTTCGGTTGCCGGTTGGGTGCGATCAACCCGACCGCGCTTCAGGGCACCGAGCTCACCGTGATCGCTGCCGCGATCCTGGGCGGCACGTCGCTGCTGGGCGGCGCGGGCAGCGTGCTCAAGACCGTCATCGGTGCCCTGCTGCTGTTCACCCTGACCAACGGGTTCAACGTGCTCGACCTCGGAGCGAGCTATCAGGGGCTGATCGAGGGCGCGGTGGTGATCGCCGCAGCGGCGATCTACACGGTCGGCGGCGATCGCCGACGCGCGCGCCGCGCTACGGTCGACACGGCACCCCAAGCGCCGGCCGTGGCGGAGGCCGGTTGATGACGAAGCTCCGCATCGCGGTACGCCGCTTTGGACCGTTCGAAAGCGCGATTGCCGCGCAATTCGCCGATTTCACGCGCAGTCATGGCGTCGAAGCCGAGCTCGAAGCAGTGGCGATGGACCTCAATCCGCTGCACGAAAGCGCGATCGCGGAGCGCGGGCTCGCGACCGGCGCATGGGACATCGCCTTCCTCAACACCGATTGGCTGGCCGAGGCGGTCGCCGATGGTCTGCTCGAGGATCTGACGCCGCACATGGCACGCGCGCCGATCCCGGACTTCCCCAACGCCTGGAGCCCGTCGCTGACAGGGCTGCAGCGGTTCGATGGCGGCTTTTGGGCAATGCCCTATCACGACGGTCCGGAATGCCTGATCTATCGCAAGGACTTGATCGCCAAACCTCCGGTAACGTGGGAGGAGTTTCACGCTCTCGCGCGGCGGCACCACGATCCCGCCAGCGGGCGCTACGGCACCGTGCTGGCGTTGTTTCCCGACGGGCACAACAGTTTCTACGATTTCTGCATTCACATCTGGTCGCGCGGCGGCGAAGTTTTCGACGCTGCGGGCCGGCCGGATTTCACCTCGGCGGTCGCGCATGCCGCGCTCGACTTCCTGCGAACGCTGGCAACCGACCAACAGGCGATCGCGCCGGACTGCAGGTCGCTCGACAGCGTCCAATCGGGCGGCCTGTTCGCAGAGGGCAAGGTTGCGCTGATGGCGAACTGGTTCGGCTTCGCGGCCTATGCCGACACCGCCGCGGACAGCCGAGTGCATGGGCTGGTCGACGTCGCACCGTTGCCGGCCGGGCCGGGCGGGCGCAGTGTATCGCTCAATGTCTTCTGGGTGCTGGCGATCGGGGCGGGGTCGGCGAACAAGCAACTCGCCTGGGACTTCCTCCGCCATTGCGCGACCGCGCCGATGGATCGGCTGACCACGACCGAAGGCGCGATCGGGGTGCGGCGCTCGACCTGGACCGATCCCGAGATCAATGCGCTTATGCCCTATTACCACAAGCTCGAATGGCTCCACGAACATGCCCGCGAAATGCCGCTGACGGCCGATCTGGCGCGGATCAGCCATATCGTCGACGACCTGATGACGGCGGCGGTGACGACCGACCGCACGACCGCCGACCTGCTCGCCGAGGCACAGGCGAGGGCGACGCCATGACTGCGCTCCAGCAGCAATGGCCGATGCCGTCGAAGCCGCGGCCGATCGTGATCATCGGGACCGGCGGCATCGTCGCCGACGCGCATCTGCCCGCCTATCGCAAGGCGGGATTCGAGGTCGTTGGATTGTTCGATCTCGACCAGGATCGCGCTAGGGCGCTCGCCGCGCAATGGGACGTGCCGCACGTTTTCGCCTCGATCGAGGAAGCGGCAGGGGCCGATGCGGTATTCGACGTCGCCGCACCCCCGGTCGCGCATCGTGCGATCCTCGAAGCGCTGCCCAAAGGGGCCGCGGTGCTGCTGCAGAAGCCGATGGGGCTCGACCTCGCAGAAGCGACTGCGATCCGCGATACGGCGCAGGCGCGCGGGCTGACCGCCTCGGTCAATTTCCAGCTGCGCTATTCGGCGATGATGCTCGCGATTGCCGAAGCGATCCGCCAAGGCCGGCTCGGCGAACTCGTCGAGGTCGAGGTGCGCATCAACCTCGTCACGCCCTGGCATCTGTTCCCGCACCTCAAGCCCAATCCGCGGGTCGAGATCGTCAGCCACTCGATCCATTATCTCGACACGATCCGCGCGTTGATCGGCGATCCGCGCGGCGTGTTTGCGCGTAGCTTCGGCCATCCGTCGAGCGAGCTTGCCGACACGCGCACGTCGATCCTGCTCGATTATAGCGACAAGCTCCGGGTGGTGCTGTCGATCAACCACCATCACGATTTCGGCCGCCACCACCAGGAAGCGAGCTTCCGGGTCGAGGGCACGGACGGCGCGGCGCAGGCGAAGTTGGGCGTGTTGCTCGACTATCCGGCTGGCGAAGCCGACGAACTCTGGCTGGCCCCGCGTGGCGGGCCTTGGGAGCAAGTCGCGCTTGCCGGCGCCTGGTTTCCCGACGCGTTCATCGGCCCGATGGCCAATCTCCAGCGCTTCGCCGCGGGCGAGGACAAGGTGCTCGCGACGCGCGTCGATGACGCCTGGCGCACTATGGCGCTGGTCGAAGCCTGTTATAGCGCGGGCAACGTGCCCGGCACGCCAATCCCCCAACCTTGAGGACCAAGACGTTGATCGACCTGACCGGAAAGACCGCCCTCGTCACCGCCGCTGCACAAGGCATTGGGCGCGCCTCGGTGTTGGCACTCGCCGCCGCCGGAGGGCGTGTCATTGCGACCGACGTCAACGAAGCGGGGCTGGAAGGTTTGGCCGGCGATCGGATCGAAACCCGCCGGCTCGACGTGCTCGACCCCGAAGCTGTCGCGGCACTCGCCGGCGAGACGATCGACGTGCTCTTCAATTGCGCGGGCGTCGTTCATGGCGGAACGGTACTCGAAACGAGCGATGCCGATCTCGATTTCGCGTGGCGGCTCAATGTGGTCGCGATGACGCGGACCTGTCAGGCGGTTCTGCCGGGCATGGTCGAGCGCGGCGGGGGCGCGATCATCAACATGTCGTCAGTGGCGTCGAGCGTGAAAGGGGTGCCCAATCGCTTCGCTTATTCGGTGACGAAGGCAGCGGTGGTCGGGCTGACCAAGTCGATCGCCGCCGATTTCGTCGGCAGCAACATCCGCGTCACTGCGATTTGTCCGGGAACGGTCGAGACGCCGTCCTTGCAGGATCGCCTGTCCGCCGGTGGCGATTATGACGGCGCGCGCGCCGCCTTCATCGCACGCCAGCCGATCGGCCGGATCGGTTCGCCCGAGGAGATCGCCGATCTGGTCGTCTATCTGGCTGGAGCGACATACACGACCGGACAGGTGCAGATCATCGACGGCGGTTGGAGCATCTGAGGTTGAGCCGTTTCCCCTTCCTGCAAGGGGAGGGGTGAGGGTCGGCGAGGCTCGATGCCTCGTCGATGCTGTTTTGCCGATCAGCTTCTTTTTGGGCGCGCAGACGCGCGCACCTACCCCCAACCCCTCCCTGGCAGGGAGGGGAGTTGCCAGATCAAGTCACCAGCCCACCATCCACGCCTCCGACACCGCGGACGATCACGGCGTCCATCGCCACCGCGGCGGCATGGGGATCGCGCGCTTCGATCGCGTCGACGATCAGTTCGTGCTTGCGCACTACCGTCTCGTGCTGGGCGAGATTGCGGACCGGCGAACTCAAGGTGAAGGATTCGACCAGAGCCGTCTCGATCACGGCCGACAGCGCTCGCATCAGCATGTTGCCCGATGCGGCCCCGATCGCGCGGTGGAACTCCAGGTCGGCTTCGGCGAACTGCCGCCGGCTGTCGGTCGCGGCGCGCATGTCGGCAATACAGCGGCGCAGCTGAGCGATGACGTCGCGGTCCGCATGCTCCGCGGCCAGCGCGGCGGCGCGCGGCTCGATCGCCCGCCGTATCTCGGCCAGGTCGTTGCTCAGCTTCTCGTCGAATCCTTGCGCCACCTTCCACGACAGCACATCGGCGTCGAACAGGTTCCAATGCGTGGCGTCGAGCACTTTGGTACCGACCCGCGACTTGGAGGCGATCAGCCCCTTGGCGGTCAGCGTCTTCAGCGCCTCACGCAGCACGGTGCGCGAGATCCCGAACCGCTCGAGCACATCGGCCTCGTGGGGCAGTCTCGTGCCCGGCGGATAGACGCCCGACATGATCTCGATACCCAAAGCGCGGGCGACCTGGTCGTGGTTCGATCGCGCCTTGCGGTTGAATTTGTGGAAGCTGATCTCGGCTTCCATCGGGCTTGCCGGCTTGCGCGAGGCGGCGCCGGCTCGGCCCTGATAGGGAAACTCGCGGTCAGACATCGACCGAGGTCCGGAATTTAATAGCGCGTGTCCCCATGTTCTTGTCCCCCGCGGACTATGACGCCGATGGCGCATAAAGCAACCGCGCGAGCCGCCACAAAACACAATTCGTATGATTAATTTGCTTGGTCGCCGGCCAGCGGGGCGATACCGTGATTCTTGCACGGCCGGATCGCGGCCACGATGCAGGAGCAGGATGATGGAAAGCGCCAAGTTCGATCGCCGGGGCATTCTCGGTATGGCAGCGGGCGCTGCCGGCGCGCTGACGCTTCCCGCCTTCGCGCGCACCGCTACCGACCCGGTCGCCGATTATCGCACGCCGTACAAATATCCGAAGCTGATCCTGGGGGACTCGGGCGTTGCTGGCGATTTCGACGCTAAATCAGTCGATTGTCCATTTGTCTTCTCGGCCAATGGCAAATTCTATCTGACCTATGTCGGGTTCGACGGGCAGGGCTATCAGACCGGGATCTGCGAATCGACCGACCTGCTGCACTGGACGCGCAAGGGCATAATCCTGGCGCGCGATTCCAACGACCCGGTCACCCGCTACAATGTCGCCTGCGCCTCGATCCTGCGCGAAAACGAACTCCAGTCGCCCGCGCGACTGGTCAAGGTCGGCGGACGGTATCTCGCGGCCTGGCACGCTTATCCTGGCGCAGGCTATGAGCAGGGCGCGGCGGTGATCGGGCTCGCCTGGAGCGACGACTTCATCCACTGGCAACGCGGTCCGGTAATCCTGCGGCCGGAAGACGGCGCGGAGTGGGAACGCGGCGGGCTCTACAAGCCTTATCTCGTCAAGGAAGGCGACACCTTCTACCTTTACTACAATGCCAAGACGACGGGCACGCCGTGGTTCGAGCAGACCGGGGTTGCCACGTCGAAGGACCTCAAGACCTGGACGCGCCACCCCGGCAACCCGCTGATCCGCAACGGCGCCAATGGCGCCCCCGATGCGCGCTTCGCGAGCGACCCGGTCGTCGTGAAGCATCGCGGCGAGTGGGGGATGTTCTATTTCGGCCGCGCCAATGACGGTCCGTGCCGCGAACTGCTTGCGCTCGGACGCACGCCGACCAGCTTCGAGAAAGTCGACGAAGTGCTGATCGACATCGGCGCGCCAGGCTCGATCGACGAGAAATTCGCCCACAAGCCCGCCGTGATCTATCACGACGGCGCGCTCTATCACTTTTACTGCGCGGTCAGCGGCAACTGGCCCAACGACACGCGCGGCCTGGCGGTGGCCCGGTCGAAGCCTTGGTGAGCGGTTAGGCCGCTCAATTAATCGTATGATACGATAATAAAGCTTGATCGCTGCAAGTTCGGTGATTTAGATCGCCAACTCTGGCGACGGGCATCAGCCGCGCGCTTTGATCGGGAGAGAGTGCGATGGCCAGGTTGCTCAAGAGCATCGCGCGCGGAGCGTCGGCATGTGCCGCGCTGGCTATAGCGGCATCGTCGGCGTCGGCTGAAATTCCCGGCTATCAGGCAAAGCTCGCCACGAAGCTGGCGAACGTCAAAGCGGGAATTGCTAAGGGGCCGTTCAAGTCCGATTGGGACTCGCTTCGCGCCGGCTATCGCACGCCCAATTGGTTTCGAGACGCCAAGTTCGGCATCTTCATCCATTGGGGAGTCTATTCGGTCCCGGCCTTCGCCAACGAATGGTATTCGCGCAACATGTACGTGCCGGGCAACGCGGCCTATGAGCACCAGGTCGCGACCTACGGACCGCAATCGAGGTTCGGCTACAAGGACTTCATCCCGATGTTCAAGGCGGAGAAGTTCGATCCCGCCGCCTGGGTCCAGCTCTTCTCCGACGCCGGCGCGCGCTATGTCGTGCCGGTCGCCGAGCATTGCGACGGCTTCGCGATGTACCAGTCGGATCTGACCGAGTGGGACGCGGCCGAAATGGGCCCGCATCGCGATGTCGTCGGCCTGATCGCCAAGGCGGCGCGCGCCCGCGGCATGCATTTCGGCCTGTCCTCGCATCGTGCCGAACATTGGTGGTGGTATTATATGGGCCGCACGTTCGATTCCGACGTGAACGACCCGAAATATGCCGGCCTCTATGGCCCTGCCGCCCCGATGGGCCTCCCGGCCGACGGGCCGACCAACTGGCCCGACGGCAACCAACTCCAGGAATGGTTGCCGCCGAGCAAGGCGTTCATGGACGACTGGATGGGGCGCACCTCGGAACTGATCGACAAATATCATCCGGAACTGATCTATTTCGACTGGTGGACCGCCGCGCCGATGTTCGAATCGCGGATGCGCGACACCGCGGCCTATTATTACAATCGCAGCGCGAGCTGGGGGTCGCCGGGGATCATCGCCTATAAAGGGGGCCAGTTTGCCGAGGGCAGCGCCATGTTCGACATGGAACGCGGCAAGACCGACCAGCTTCGGTTGACGCCTTGGCAATCGGACACCTCGGTCAGCCTCAAGAGTTGGGGCTATGCGAAGAACGACACGTATCGAACCCCGCAATCCTTGATCGCCGACCTGATCGACATCGTCAGCAAGAACGGCAATCTGCTGCTCAATGTCGGACCAAAGTCGGACGGCACGATCCCCGACGAGATCGTCTCGGTGCTCAAGGGCATGGGCGGCTGGCTCAAGGTCAATGGCGAGGCGATCTACGGCACGCGGCCGTTCAAATATTTCGGCGAGGGGCCGACCAAGTCGGGCCAGGTGCGCGTCGGCGGCCAGGTCGAGCAGTCGGCGATCAAAGGCTTCACCCCGGCCGATATCCGCTTCACCACCAAGGGTAATGCTGTCTACGCGCTCGGCTTGGCACGGCCCAAGGACGGCGCAGTGCTGATCAAGACGCTCTATGCCGGTACGCCCTATCTCGATGCGCCGATCAAGAGCATCGAATTGCTCGATGGCGGCAAGATCAGCTGGCAGCAGACGCCGCAAGGATTGAAGGTCAGCCTGCCGCCGGTGGCGGATGGGTCCTACCCCTACGCGCTACGCATCCGGACGCATTGATCCCGTACTGACGGCTGCCGGCACGGGGCCGGTGCCGCATTCGATACCGAAGAGCAGGGGGCGTGATGAAAAAGTACCGGCGAGTGGTGCGCTGGAGCCGTTGGGCGGCGATCGCCACGGCATTGCTGGGCGCGAGTGCGGTGGGTGCGCAGTCGGATATGCCGGCGCTCCAGCCCTTCACCATCGATCACGAAGTGCGCGTCGATTCCGCGGCCGATGCGCGCTTCGTGCACGACGGTCCGGCCGGCAGCCACGGCTTCATCCGCGTGCAGGACGGGCATCTCTATCGCGGCGACGGCAAGCGCTTCCGCTGCTGGGGGTTCAACATGACCGGCTGGGCCAAGGGCTCGGCGGAACTCCCCGATCACAAGGCGGCGGAGACTTATGCTGCGGCATTGGCGCGGCTCGGCGTCAATTGCGTGCGGCTGCACTTCCTCGACCGGCCCGACACCGCCCTGCCGATCCGCAACGAAGGCGCGAACATCTCACCGACCGCAGGGCCGTTCACCCACCCGCCGCGCGGGCTGATCCGCGGCGACCTGCCCGATAGCCAGCATTTCAATCCCGAGCAGCTCGATCGCCTCGATTACTGGATCGCCCAGCTCAAGAAGAACGGCATCTATGCCGACTTCAACCTGAACGTCGGGCGCGTGTTCAAATCGGGCGACAACGTCCCCGATGTCGACCTGATCAACAATGCCAAGGGCTTCACCTATTTCGGGCCGGAGCTGGTCGCGCTGCAAAAGGATTACGCCAAGCAGCTGCTCGGCCATCGCAACGCCTATACCGGGCTGCGCTATGCCGACGACCCGGCGGTGGCCCTGGTCGAGGTCGTCAACGAGAATTCGCTGCTCGAATTCTGGGCACGCAACTGGCTGCGCGGCGAGCGAACCAAGGACGGGCCCAACTACCAGCTCGACATGACGCCGCATTACGAGGCGCTGCTGGTCAGGATGTACAACGACTGGCTGGCGAAGAATCGCACGCCCGCTCAGGTCGCCGAACTGCACCGCATGGCCGGCATGCCCTCCGACCAACCTGTGCCGTTCATGCGCCGCGGCGACCATCCCGATGCGCCGTGGCTGCGGCTCGATGCCGAGATCGCGTTCCTGACCTCGGTCGAAATCGGCTTCCACGCCGAGATGAAGCGCTTCCTGAAGGAGGAGGTCGGGGTGAAGGTGCCGATCATCCCGATGGCCGACCACACCTATTTCATGGCCAACCAGCCGCTGCTGCGCACGCTGATCAAGTCCGACATCGTCGATGCGCACGTCTATTGGCAGCACCCGGCGATCTACGGCCAGCGCAACGAGCCGATGGTCAATTCGCCCGAGCTCTCGACCATCCTCAAGCTGGCGCGCAGCGCGGTCGCGGGCAAACCGTTCACGGTCAGCGAGGTCAACGAGCCGTTCCCGACCGAATATGGCGCGGAGATGGTCCCGATCCTGGCCTCCTATGCGTCGCTGCAGGATTGGGATGCGGTGTTCTTCTACACGTTCGAGACCAAGGTCGCGGGCGAGTGGACGCCGATGATCACCGACCATTTCGACATGACGCTCGATCCGGTGAAGATGGCGCAGATGCCGGTCGGCGCGATGATCTTCCTGCGCGGCGATGTGTTGGCGGCGAAGACGGTGCTGACGCGGTCCTATTCGACCGATCAGATCAGCGAGGCGGCGCGGCTGCCGCGCGCGGCGATGCCCTATTACACGCCCGGCTTCGACGTGCGCATTCCGCTCGTCCACGGCTCGCGCGTGTCGTGCCTCGATTGCAAGCCGAGCCTGCCGGCGCCGCTCGGGCCGATGAACCCGATCGTCTCCGACACTGGGCAACTCAGCTGGCTGACCGACGGCGGCAAGAACGGCCTAGTCAGTGTCGACAGCCCGCGCAGTCAGGCCTTGGTCGGCTTCATCTCGGCCAACAAGGTCGAGACGCGCAATCTGTCGGCGCAAATCCGCAACAGGTTCGCGGTCATCACGCTCTCCTCGCTCGACGGCAAGCCGCTCGATTTGTCCAATCGCATCCTGATGACGACCACCGGACGTGAGGAGAATACCGGCCAGAAATGGGACGTGCGCGGGTCGAACCTGACCGTTTGGGGCACCGCCCCGACACTGATCGAGCCGATCACCGGCTGGGTGACGCTCAAGGATTTGGAAGGCGCGATCGGCGTGTTCGCGCAGCCGCTCGACGGTTCGGCGCGCCCGATCGGCAAGGAGATATCCGGCAAGATGATCGAGCCCGGCTGGGAGATCCCGATCGGCAGCCCGGCGACGACGAGCTATTTGATCCGCGTCGAACGGTGATGCCGACCTCTATGGCCTCAAACGCGGCAGCTTGTGTCCCTAGCTGGTCGTCATGCCGGGCTCGTCCCGGCATCCACCGCGCAACAACGCCTCAGCTCGGTTGTGGAGCAGCGGACCCCGGCACAAGGCCGGGGTGACGAAGAAATGGACGCCCGCGTGGCTACCGGCAACCCTGACCCACAATGACCGGCAGCGCCGTCTTCGCCATCCGGGCATAGCCTGCGTCGTTGGGATGCAGATGGTCGCCGATCTGCTCTGCCAGTCGCATCACCGTCGGTTTGCCCGGCTCCGCCATCGCCGCGTCGAAGTCGATCACGCCATCGAACCTCTTGGCATTCGCCCGGATCCACGCATTGACCGTCTCGCGCCGTTGCTCGCCTGCCGCGTCGGCATAGGCGGCGCCCTCATATGGCAGCAGCGTCCCGATGATCACCTTGAGCCCACGCGCCTTCGCCCGCGCCAGCATCTGCTCGTACGCCGCGATCAGATTGGCGGCGGGGGGTTGCCAGTCCTTCGGATCGCGCACCTTGCCGATGTCGTTGATGCCCTCGAGGATCACCACATGAGTGGCGTTGGGCACCGCGAGCACGTCGCGGTCGAAGCGCGACAAGGCGTCCGGTCCGCGCCCCATGCTGAGCAGACGATTGCCGCTAATCCCTTCATTGGCGATCGCCCAGCAGCGCCCGCGCGGATTTGCAGCGAGCAGCCGGCCGAGCTGATCGGGCCAGCTCATTGCCTTGGATGCACCGGCGCCCTCGGTGATCGAGTCGCCGAACGTGACGAGCACGCGTGTTGCGGCCGTACCGGTCACCTCCAGGCCGCTGACCACGCCGGGGGCACGTGCGTGCTGCGGGTTGGTCAGCGCGACTGAGTTCGTGGCGTTGCCAGCGACCACATCGACCATCTGGGCATGGGCCGGCGGCGCCGCTTCCTCCGGATAATAGACCGTGATGGCCAGCCGTTCGCCGGCCGCCATCGGATAGGCGATCGGATCGGACAGCATCGGCGCGCGGACCGGGATGACCGTATCGGGCGCGCCCGAGAAGGTCAGCGAGCGCAGGCTGCCGGCGATCGGTTTGTCCTGCGCGTCGAGCCGTACGATCGACGCCGCGCCGATACGCAAAGGCTCATCCGACAGCTCGTTCGAGAAGCGCACGCGGATCGCCCGGCCGGCGATGCCGGCGCGGAGATCCTGCCGGACGCTCTCGTCCTTGAACGGACGGCCGAGCGCTTCCTTGATCTTGGGTTCGTAGCCGATCGGCGGCGCGGCCCAGCCGGACACCCAGCGTTCCGGTGTTCCGGCAGCAGCGACGGCGAGCAGGCCGATCAGCGGCAAGGCGAGGGTGAGGCGACGGTTCATCATTTTCCTCCGCGAGCGAGTTCGAACAGGGCCACGCCATGCGCGGCGATCCGGCCGTCGGCCCAGTCACCTCCGACTGGAGAGGCGCCGGCAGGCAGGGCGACCGGATGCGCGACATTGCCGTGGTTGATGACGATGAGTAGGCGCTTGTCTGCCCCGGCGCGCTCGGCGATCTCGAGGTCGGGGTCGGCGCCTGCCAAGATCGGCACGACTTTCGCGTCAGCGAGCAAATTAGCGGCAAGCTTCGCCATCGCCGCGGTGTCGAGCCAGGCGCCGACATAAGTGATGCTGCCGCGGCCGACGGCACGCGTGACGATCGCCGGCTTGCCGTCGAGCCAGCCGCCGGCATCATGGTAGGTAGCGAGCGTCCGGACGTCGGGCGCGATCGGCGTCAGCGCTTCCGCCCAGATTGATGACTTGCCCTCCACGCTGCCGACGATGCCCACCTCCTGATCGAGCGCATAGAATTGCTCGACCCGCGCACCGAGCAGATCGGCCAACGGCCCGGGTTGCCGCTGCGGCCACAAGGCGTCGGCATCGTCCTTCATTCCCGAGCGTGGGCCCAGCACCAGATGCCCGCCGGCGCGGGCATAGCGTTCGAGCGCCTTGGCCTGATCCTCGGTCAGCACATTGAGATTGGGCGCGACGACCAATGGATAGCGCGACAGATCGGCCTCCGCCGGTACGATCGCCACACCTTGCGACTGGATGCGCAGCGGCCGATAGAAATCGGTGAAGGCCTTGACCGGGTCGAAGTCGCGATGGAGGCGCTGCAGGTCGATCGCCCAGCGGCTGTCATAGGAGAAGATCATTGCGACCCGCGCGACCGGCTGGGTGTCGGCGAGCAGCGGCGCGGCCCTGGTCAGTTCGCCGGCAGTCTTCGCGATCTCCGGCTGGATTGGGTTGGGCTCGCCATCCTGACCCAGGATCGCGCCATGATAGGTTTCCTGGCCGTTCTCGGCCGGACGCCATTGCCAATAGAGCACGGCATCGGCGCCGTGCGCCACCGCCTGCCAAGCCATTTCGCGTACCTGGCCGGGATCGAGCGCGCGGTTGACCGGGACCCAGTCGACACGCCCAGGCTGCGTTTCCATCAGCCAGAAATTGCGTTGCTTGTACCCACGGACGAGGTCGTGATTGGCGCCGTTCGCTACCCAATCTGGCCGCCCGTCGGGAATGTAATTGTCCCATGCCGCGATATCGAGCCCGCGATGCATCGCGAAATGGTCGAAGCCGGCATTCCAGAACATGGTGTTGGTGGTCACGAACATCCGCGGATCGATCAGCGGGCGGATCGCCTGCACCTGGTTCTGGACGTAATCGATCCAGGTCGCGGTGGCGAAGTGTTTGAAATCGAGCAGCAGGGCCGGGTTCTGCTGGCCGGTGGCGTGGAGCGGCACCTGGTCGAAATCGTTGTAATATTGGCTCCAATATTGGGTCGCCCAGCGCCGGTTGAGCACGTCGACCGTACCATAGCGCGTCTTGAGGAAAGCGTGCCACGCGACCACCGCTTCGTCGTCGAACGAGGGCGGGCCGATCTCATTGTCGATCTGCCAGCCGACCACCGCTGGATTGTGGCCATAGCGTTTGGCCATCTCGGTCGCGATCTGCCGGGAGAAGTCGCGATAGCGCTTGCTGGCGAAGGAAAACTGGCGGCGCCCCCCGTGGCCGGCGCGCACGCCGTCCTCGTCGACGCGCAGGACATCGGGGTATTTCTGGGTCAGCCAAGCCGGCGGCGCTGCGGTCGGCGTGCCAAGCACCACCATCATTCCATGCCGCGCGGCTGCGGCGATCGCGCGGTCGAGCCAGGCGAAATCGAACCGGCCCTCTTCGGGCTCCATCCGGCTCCAGGCGAACTCGCCGATGCGCACCGTGTTGAACCCGCTCGCCTTCATCATCGCGAGATCGACGTCCCAGCGCGCCTCGGGCCATTGTTCGGGATACCAGGCGGTGCCCACCGCGATCGCCGGACGATTTGCAAAGGCTGTCGCGCGTTCGGGGAACGGGGCCGATGTTTGCGACGGTGCCGATACGGCCGGCGCGCCGGTCAACAAAGCCGCGGTCAACAAGGCGGCGATTCCGCGATTCGACATCCCCATCCCCTTGATATTTTCTACTATTCTTGCCGTCGCTGGGTGCGGCCGCGATCATCCTAGCGAAATCATGGCCTTGCGCAAAATAATATGTTTATATGATGTTTCAGCAATCGCTTCGATAAGATGATCGCGGCAATCGGGAGAGGACCGGGAATGACGGGTATCGGGCGGTTCGCGGCTGGATGTGCCTTGGCGGTGCTGGCAGTCGGGGCCTGGGCGAAAGATGCGCCGGCGCCCGACGCCGCACCCTCTGCCGGGCCGGCCGCTCCCGATCTGGAGAGCTTTCGCAATCCACCCGCCGATGCCCGGCCGAACACGCTCTATTTCTGGATGAACGGCAACGTCTCCAGGGAAGGGATCGACGCTGATCTCGCGGCGATGCGCGATGCCGGGCTCGGCGGCGCGATGATGTTCGACGGCAGCAGCGACGTGCCCAAGGGGCCGGTCGACTATCTCAGCCCGCAATGGCTCGATCTGATGACGCATATGATGGAGCGGGCCAAGGCGCTGGGGCTGAAGGTCGGGCTGCACAACGCGCCGGGCTGGTCGTCGTCGGGCGGGCCATGGATCACGCCCGACCGTTCGATGCAGCAGGTCGTATGGAACGAGACGACGATCGCGGGTGGCAAGCCGGTCGCGATCAAGCTCGCCCGGCCCTATGCCAAGAAGGATTTCTATCGGGACGCGGCAGTGCTCGCTTTCCCCGCGAGCGACGGCGACGAGAGCGTCTATCGCGACGCGATCGCCTCGATGCGCGTCGGCGGCCCCGTCGCGTCGGGCGTTCTGACCGACCGAGACCTGCATAGCTCGGTCGAGATCGCGCCCGATAGGCCGCTGGTGATCGAAATGAAGGCGCCGTTCACCGCGCAGGCGGTCACGCTCTACGGCGATATCGACGCCAAGGCCTTTTCCGCGACGATCGAGTCGTCGGACGACGGCAAGGACTGGAAGGAGGTCGGCGAGGTATCGGCGCCGGTCCAGCACGAGCGCGGGATCGAAGCGCCCGGAAGCATCAATTTCCCCGCCGTCACCGCGCGTTATTTCCGCGTCACGCCCAAGGGCAAGCTCAAGCTCGCCGAAGCCCTTTTCTACGCCACGCCGCGGATCGACGATTGGGGCAATAAGGGCGAGCATTTGTTTCATATGCTGCCCGCGGTCGAGGCGCGGCCGTCCGACCTGCAGAAGCGCTACGCGATCGACCCGAAGACGATCGTCGACGTCACCGCCCGCGTCGACGCCGCGGGCACGCTGCGCTGGACGCCGCCGCCGGGCCGCTGGACGATCCTGCGTTTCGGCCACACCACGACCGGGCACCTCAACGTCTCCGCCTCGGATTCGGGGCGTGGGCTCGAAGTCGACAAGCTCGACGCCGCGGCGACGGACTTCCAGTTCAAGAGCAGCGTCGATCGACTGGTCAAGGCGTCGGGGCCGCTCGCCGGCTCGACCTTCGACATGCTCGAGATCGACAGCTACGAGGCCGGGCTGCAGAACTGGACCGCCGCGCTGCCCGCCGACTTCGAGAAGCGTAACGGCTATTCGATTCTGCCCTATCTGCCGGCGCTGACCGGACGGATCGTCGGCGATCTCGACACCTCCAACCGCTTCCTGTTCGATTTCCGCCGAACGCTCGCCGACCTGATGGCCGACAATTATTACGGCCGGATGCAGGCCAATGCGAACGCGGCGGGCTTGCGGTTTCACGTCGAGGGCTACGGGCCGGGCCCGTTCGATGAGCTTCAGGTATCTGGCCGCGCGCAAGTGCCGATGACCGAATTCTGGACGCGCACGCCGTGGACCGACAACCGCACGGTCAAGATGGTGTCGTCGGCGGCGCATGTTTACGGCAAGCCGGTCATCGCCGCGGAAGCATTTACCGGCGAGGCGGAAACCAGCCGGTGGCAGGACTATCCCTATGCGATGAAGCTGTTGGGCGACCAGATGTTCGCGCAAGGGTTCAACCAGGTCTTCTTCCACCGTTACGCGCACCAGCCCGATCCCAACGCCGTGCCGGGGATGAGCATGGGACCGTGGGGAATCAATCTCGAACGCTCGAACACCTGGTTCGCCCAGTCGAAGCCATGGATGGAGTATCTTGCGCGCAGCCAATATCTGCTGCGCCAAGGGACCTATGTCGCCGATGTGCTTTACTTCGTCGGCGAGGAGAGCCCCAACCAGGCGGAATATGTCCGGCCCGACGTGTCGCCCGATTCCAATCCGAAGATCGGGCAATATTTCGATCCGCAGATGCCGCCGGGCTATAATTACGACCTGGTCAATGCCGAGGTGTTGCTGACTCGCGCGCGTGTCGAGGACGGCGCGATCGTCCTGCCCAACGGCGCGCGTTACCGCTTGCTGGTGCTGCCCGCGACCTTGTCGAGCATGACGCCGGCGCTTGCGGAACGCCTCCGCGCGCTGGTGGAGCAGGGGGCGACCATCCTCGGCCCGAGGCCGCAGCACTCGCTCACGCTCGTCGGCAAGTCGGCGGGCGACCGCGCCTTCGACACAGCGGTCGCAGCGCTGTGGGGCAGCGGCCCCGCCGCATCGCCGGTCCGTGCGGTGGGCAAGGGCAGGGTGTTGTCCAGCGGCAGCATAGCCGACGCTCTAGCCGGCCTGAAGGTGGCGCCCGACGCGCAATGCCGCACCGACAGCCCGGATGGCCAGGTGGTATGGCTGCACCGGCGATTGTCCGCGAGCGACATGTATTTCGTCGCCAACCGTCAGCGGCGCGCGGAAACCGTGCGTTGCACCTTTCGCGTCGGCGATGCCGTGCCGGCCTTATGGGATGCCGAAACGGGCAATGTCGCGCGCCCGGCCCTGTTCGAGAGTGGCGCAACTACTACCGCCGTATCGTTCGACTTGTCGCCGGCCGGCTCGACCTTCGTCATGCTCGACCCGAGCAGCATGGCGCGAGGCATCAAGTGGATTGCGCGCGACGGGCGACGCGTCGCTGATCTCGACGCCGTGCCGGCCAAGGCGCCGCCCGCCCCTTCGGACAGCTTTACCCTCTCGCTCTGGGCCAAACCCGATATCGATCTGCGCGTGATGCCCGACGAGAAGATCGACGGGCGGATCAACGAGACGGGCAAGAATTATCTGATCAACGCCCGCTCGGGACGCGACCTGCACGGCGAGGGAACGGCGGTGGCCGGGCTCGCGATCGGCCGCAACGGCGCGATGGTGATCGAATGTGTCTCGCCCGATGTCGTGCCGGCCGTTCTGGTCAGCCGTACCCCGATCAGCGGCTGGACCCACGTCGCCCTGGTCTATGACCGGGGCGTGCCGAACATCTATCTCAACGGCAAGCTGGTGCGCACCGGCCTAAAGAGCGGACGCCGCGTCTATGCCGGTGGTAGCGACGCGCCATCGCCGACCGGCGTGACCTATTTCTTCGAGGGCAATGCGACTCCGCTCGCGACCGTGCCGCGCGCCTTGACGCCGGCCGAAATCGCCGCGGATGCCGCGAAGGGGCCGCCGCTTCCGATCATCGATGCCTCGCCGGTGACGTTGACGCGGAGCGACAGCGGAAAGCTCGACGCGATCGCCTGGCGCGGCGGAAAATATACGACCGACAGCGGCGCGAGCTTCACGGCCGCCGTGCCGGACCCGATCACAGTGAACGGCCCGTGGCCGGTGCGTTTTCAACCGGGCAGGGGCGCGCCTGCGGCTACCACGTTGCCGCGCCTGGAATCGCTCAGCCACAACGCCGATGACGGCATCCGTCATTTTTCCGGCACCGCCACCTACGAGCGCAAGATTGCCGTTCCCGCCTCGGCGTTGCGCGAGGGGCGTCGCGTATTCCTCGACCTCGGCCGCGTGGAAGTGCTGGCCGGAGTCACGGTCAACGGCAAGGACCTCGGCGTGGTATGGAAAGAGCCCTATCGCGTCGACATCACCGATGTGGTCCATGCCGGCGCGAACACGGTCTCGGTCGCGGTCACCAACCTGTGGGTCAACCGCATGATCGCCGACGCGGCGCTGCCCGAAGAGGGCAAATACGTCGACGGCGATTGGGCGATCGGCGAGCGCGTCGGTGCCGATGGCAAGAAGACACCGATCATGGCGCGCAAGATCACGGCGTTCCCCGATTGGTACAAAGCCGGGCAACCCAAGCCGCCGGGCGGTCGCGTGACTTCCTCGCCCTGGACCTTCTATGCCAAGGACGAACCGTTGGTGGATTCGGGCCTGCTCGGTCCGGTGCGCGTGGTGTTCGCCGACGAGATCGAACTGAAGTGACGGCCGTCTGGTGGCTTGGCATCCGGTCCGCCATGCGGCTGCCGCTTGCGCGCAACGAGTTCCGGCCCTTATTGTCATACGGTTTACGACCCCGATCGGATTTCCGGCACCGGGCGATCGGAGGAGACCAATGACGATGCAGCCCCGTCCTGATTTCGGAAGGATCGTCGACGCGACCTTGTCGAACGCGGATCAGGTTGCGCGCTCGATCGGCAGCGATATCCTGTCGGGCGTCTTTCCGCCCGGGTCGAAATTGCCGTCCGAGGCCGAAATGCTGGCGCGGTTCGGCGTGTCGCGCACGGTGCTGCGCGAGGCGTTCAAGACCTTGACCGCAAAGGGCCTGATCGTCGCGCGGACGCGCGTCGGCACCACCGTGCTCGACAGCGTCCATTGGAACTTCTTCGACGCCGACATCCTGGCATGGAAGGTCGCGCAGGGACTCGATGTGGAGTTCATCCGCGACGTCGCGGCCATCCGCATGGCGATCGAGCCGGCGGCGGCCGAAGCCGCGGCCCAACAGGCGAGTCCGGAAGACATAAAGATCCTGCGCGGCTGCCTCTCCCGCATGGCGGAAGCGACGAGCAGCGCCAGCGACTTCGCCCATGCCGATCTCGATTTCCACAAAGCGGTCGGTTACGCCTCAGGCAACGTGCTGATGCGGTCGCTCGCGGCGGTGATCGAAACCGCGTTGCTTGCCTCGTTCCGGCTGAGTTCGCCGGTTCGCGAGGCGGAAGTGCACGAAGAGAGCGTGCAGGGCCATAGCCGCATCGTCGATCTGATCGAGGCGGGCGACGGTCCCGGCGCCGCCCAAGCGATGCGCGCGATCATCACTCATGGCCTCGACCGGCTCGAGCGCGCGAGCGCGCCGCGCAAGCGTAAAACGGCGAAATAGTCCTTCACCCGGCTCCACCGCCTTGCGGCGCTAATGATACTATTATATTAGGAGATCGGATCGGCTTGGCCGCGCTGTTCGCGGACCGCCGAGGTTTGAGAGGATTGCCATGACAGGCTTGAAAAAGGCCGAAATGTCCCGTCGCGACTTCGTTCATTGCGCGACGTGCGCGACCGCGGCAGCGGGATCGCTCGCCGCCTCGCCGATGGCACTCGCGGCGCAGCAGTCGGTGTTGCGCGGTAAGGAAGCAGTGCACGAATTCCCGTACGGCGCCGTCCGCCTGACCGGGGGCCGGATCAAGCAACATTACGACCATATCGCCGCGCATTATCTCGCGCTGGACAACGACCGTCTGCTCAAGGTCTTCCGCCAGAATGCCGGGTTGCCGGCGCCGGGTCCCGATATGGGCGGCTGGTATGACGCCGACGGTTTCGTGCCGGGCCTCGCTTTCGGCCAATATGTCTCGGGGCTCGCGCGGATCGGCGCCACGACCGGTGACAAGGCGGTTCACGCCAAGGTCGCGGCACTGGTCGACGGCTTCGGCAAGGCGATGGTCGCTGCCAAGAACCCCTATGCCGGACCCAAGGCGCAGGAGCAGTGGGCGGCCTATGTCATGGACAAATATGTCGTCGGCCTCGTCGATGCCTATCGGCTGAGCGGAGTCGAGCAGGCCAAGACATTGCTGCCGATGATTATCGACAAATGCATGCCGTATATCTCGCCCATCTCGCGCGACCGCGTCGGCAAGGTCGACCCGCCTTATGACGAGACCTATGTCCTGCCGGAGAATCTGTTCCACGTCGCGGACATCACCGGCGACGACAAATATCGCGCGATGGCGGTGCATTACTTGCTCAACAAGGAATGGTTCGATCCGCTCGCGGCGGGCCAGGACGTGCTGCCGACCAAACATGCCTATAGCCACACGATCGCATTGAGCTCGGGCGGCCAGGCCTATCTCCATCTCGGCGATCCCAAATACCGCAAGGCGCTGGAGAATGCCTGGACGTTCATGGAGCCGCAGCGTTTCGCCAGCGGCGGCTGGGGTCCGGAGGAGCAGTTCGTGCCGCTCCATCAGGGCAAGCTCGCCGCCAGCCTCAAGACCTCCACGGCGCATTTCGAAACGCCGTGCGGCAGCTTCGCCGACATGAAGCTCGCGCGCTATCTGACGCGTTTCACCGGCGCGCCGGTCTATGGCGACGGGCTCGAGCGCACGCTCTACAACACGATGCTCGCGACGCGGCTGCCCGACAGCGACGGCGACTATCCTTATTATTCGAATTACGGCGGCGACGCCGAGAAGCTCTATTATCAGAAGAAATGGCCGTGCTGCTCGGGCACGTTGGTCCAGGGCGTCGCAGACTATGTCCAGGGACTCTATTTCCACGACGACAACGCCCTGATGGTAAACATGTATGCCGGATCGGAAGTCCGCTGGGATCGCCCCGGCGGCGCGGTCGAGCTGGTGCAGGAAACCGATTATCCGGCGACCGACCATATCCGTCTGACCGTGCGCAAGCCCGGCAATGGCCGTTTCGCGCTGAAGCTGCGCATCCCCGCCTGGACCAGAAACGCGTCGGTGCGCGTCAACGGCACGCCGCAGGCGGTAGCGCCCGGCACCCTGGCAACGATCGCCCGCACGTGGAAAGCGGGCGACGTGGTCGAACTGACGTTGCCGCAGCCGTTGCGCACCTTGCCGATCGACGACCAGAACCCGAACCTTGCGGCGGTGATGCGCGGCGCGGTGATGTATGTCGGGCTCAATCCCTGGGCCGGGATCGGCGACCAGACCATCGCCTTGCCGGCTGCGCTCGAGCCGATGCCAGGCCAAAACCAGTCGTATCGCGCCCATGTCGACGGCCGCGATCTGGTGTTCGTGCCGTACTTCAACGTCGATACCGAACGCTACAACACCTATTTCAAGACTGCCTGATGACCGAACCCCGGATCAGCGCGACCTATTGGATCGAGACGGCGTTCCCGCTGGAGCAGGCGGCGGCAACGATGGCCGGCGAGCAATCGACCGGCACCTTCATCCGCGTGCCCGGCGAGACCGACGAACTGCGCGAGGCGCATGCGGCACGGGTCGAGGACCTGATCGAGCTGGGCGAGGTCGCTGCACCGTCGCTACCGGGGTCGGGGCTGCCCAAATCGGGCGACGCCAAGCGCCGCGCCGCGCGCGTGACTCTGTCCTGGCCCGTATCGAACATGGGGCTGTCGCTCCCCAATCTGCTGGCGACGATCAACGGCAATCTCAGCGAGCTCAAGGCGTTTTCCGGGCTGCGGCTGATCGACGTGAAGCTACCGCCCGAATTCCTCGATCGCTATCGGGGTCCGCAATTCGGTGTCGCCGGCACGCGCAGGCTGGCGGGGGTGTTCGACCGGCCGATCATCGGCACGATCATCAAGCCGAGCGTGGGCCTGTCGCCCGAGGCGACCGCCGAACAGGTTCGGACCCTGGTCGAGGCCGGGATCGATTTCATCAAGGACGACGAGCTCCAGGCCGATGGACCGCATTGCCCGTTCGACGCGCGGATCTCGGCGGTGATGCGCGTCATCAACGACCATGCCCACCGCACCGGCAAGAAGGTCATGTATGCCGCCAATCTGACCGGCGAGATCGACGAGATGCTGGCGCGCCACGACCATGTCGTCGCCGAGGGCGGCACCTGCGTCATGGCGAGCATAAATTCGATCGGCCTGCCGGCGATGAAGGTGCTGCGCGCGCATTCCCAGCTCCCGATCCACGGCCATCGCAACGGCTGGGGCATGCTCGGCCGCTCGCCGGCGATCGGCATGAGCTATATCGCTTTCCAGAAATTGTGGCGTCTGGCCGGGATCGACCACACCCATGTCAACGGCATCGACAACAAGTTCTGCGAGAGCAACGAGAGCGTCATTGCCTCGGCGCGCGAGTGTCTGACGCCGATGTTCGATCCGCCGCACCCCGGCTGCGAGATCATGCCGGTCTTCTCCTCGGGCCAGTCGGCCAGACAGGCCGCGCCGACGTTCGCCGCGCTCGGTTCGGTCGACTGCATGTTCGCGGCGGGCGGCGGGATCATGGCGCATCCCGGCGGCCCCGCCGCGGGCGTGCGCGCGCTGCGTCAGGCATGGGAAGCGGCGGTGGCGGGGGTACCGGTGGAAGACGCCGCGCGCGATGCGCCCGAGCTGGCAGCGGCGCTGGAGGCTTTCGGGGGGTGACGCCGCTCTACGCTTTCTATGGCGACGATTTTACCGGATCGACCGATGTCCTCGAGCAATGCGCCGAGGGCGGGGTACCGGCGGTCCTGTTCCTGCGCGAGCCCGATGCCGCATTGCGCGCGCGCTTCCCCGAGGCGCGGGCGATCGGCCTTGCCGGTGACAGCCGCAGCCGCTCGCCCGACTGGATGGATGACCATCTGCCGCGCGCCTTCGCCAGCCTCGGCGACGCTGCGATCGTCCATTACAAGACCTGTTCGACGTTCGATTCCAGCCCACACACCGGCTCGATCGGGCGCGCGCTGGACCTCGGTGTCGCCGCGTTCGGTGGTCCGGCGGCGATCATTGTCGGCGCGCCGCATCTTCGCCGCTATGTAGCGTTCGGCAATCTCTTCGCGGCGGCGGGGGCGGAGGTGTTTCGCATCGACCGCCATCCGACGATGTCGCGCCACCCGGTGACGCCGATGCACGAGGCGGATCTTGTCCTGCATCTCGCGGCGCAAACCGACGCGCGGATCGCGTTGGTGCCGATCGATCGCATCCACGCCGATGAAGCCGACGCCGCCTTTGCGGAAGCGGGCGACGCCGCAGGCATCCTGTTCGACGGACTGTCGGTCGACGATCTCGTCGCGACCGGTGCGGTCCTGCTCGGCCGCAAGGTGAAATTCGCGGTGGGCAGTTCGGGTGTCACGCGCGCGCTGGTGCTGGCGTGGCGGGCGGTCGGGATCGTCACGGGCGAGCCGAGCAGCGTACGCGCGCAGGAGGTCGACCGGCTGCTGGTAGTGAGCGGAAGCTGCTCGCCGGCCACAGCGGCGCAGATCGGGCGCAGCACGGCCGATGGCTTCACCACGATCCGCGCCGACGTCGGCGCATTGCTGCGCGGCGAACGCGCGGAAGAGGAGCGGTTGGCGCAGGCGGCCGGTGACGCGTTAGGCGAGGGTGGCCGCGCGGTGATCCATTCGGCGGAAGGCCCGCTCGGAGCGGTCGCCCCGGCAGCAGGCGATCGGTTGGGCTCCGCGCTGGGCCGTGTCGCGAGTGCCGCGATACGGCAGGCCGGATTGCGCCGCGTCCTGTTCGCCGGTGGGGATACGTCCAGCCATGGCGTCGCCCAATTGGGTATCGACGCATTGACCTGGGCCGCCCCGATCGAGCGCGGTGCGCCACTGGTGCGCGCGCATGCCGCCGATCCGGTGATAGACGGGCTCGAACTGGTGCTGAAGGGCGGCCAGATGGGCGGCGAGGGATTTTTCGAAGCGGTCCGTCTAGGCGGATAGCGGCTCCTAAATTCCTCCCCGGAACGGGGAGGGGGACCGCGCGGCATGGCCGCGTGGTGGAGGGGGCCCACGATCGGCCACCTCTTCGCTTGCGGTGGGTCGGTCGCGGGCCCCCTCCACCATCGCTACGCGATGGTCCCCCTCCCCGTGCCGGGGAGGAACTAGGGCTTCCCCCGCACCGACCGCGATAGCACTGCCACACCCTGCGCCGGCAACGTCACCGACCGCATCTGGCCGCCGGCCAGCACGTCGCCCATCGCTTCCGGCAACGCCACCGTCCGACTCTCGCTGCCATGGTTGATCAGGATGACGATCGATCGCCCCTGGCCTTGACGCGTCATCAGCTCGACGTCTGCCGGCACGGCGAAGTCGCGCGTCACCCCGGCATCTCGCACCGCCGCGCCGATCAGTTCGTCCATCACATGGTCGTCGACCAAGGCGCCGACATAGGTGATGCTGCCCTTGCCGATCTTGCGCGTGATCGCCGCGGGTTTGCCGTCGAGCCAGCCATTGGCCTTGCCATAGGTCAGCAGAATCCGCGTGTCGGGCGACGTCGGTGTCAGTTGCTCGGCCCAGATCGAGGCGGTGCCGTCGCCGACCGCGACCTTCTCGTCCAGCGCGTAGAATTGCTCGACGCGCCCGCCCAGCAACTCGGCGAGCGGGCCGGGCTGGCGCTGCGGATCGAGGCGGTTGAATTCGTCCTTCATGCCTGATCGCGGCCCCAGGATCAGGTGCCCGCCGCGTCGGACGTAATCGGCCAGCCGCTTCGCCATCGCATCGGTGATGACGTTGAGGCTGGGCGCGACGACCAATTTGTATCCGTCTAGTGGCGCACTGGCGGCTTCGACGATGTCGACCGCGCCCAGCACGTCTTTCAGCGGGCGATAATAATCGAGCAGCACCTCGATCTGATCGTAATCGCGGTGGTGGAGCTGGAAATCGATTGCCCAGCGGCTGGGATAGTCCTGTAGCAACGCAACGGGCGCTGCCGGGCTGGTGCCGGCCAATATCGGCGAGGCCTTGGCGAATTCGCGGCCCAGCGCCTGGATCTCGGGATAGATCGGTAGCGGCTTGCCGTCGGGCCCGACCACCGATCCGTGCATCGTCTCCTGGCCGTTCAGCGCGTTGCGCCACTGCCAATAGAGCACCGCATCGGCACCATGCCCGATCGCCTGCCAGGCCATCGCGCGCGTCTCGCCGGGATAGAGGATGTTGCTGACCGGCGCCCAGTTCACAAAGCCGGGCTGCGTCTCCATCACCCAGAAATTGCGCCGTTTCCAGCCGCGCACCAGATCATGCGTCGCACCGTTGCGATAGGGCTTGAGATGGCCCGTCCCGACGTAATCGTCCCACGAGGCGAGATCGAGGTCGCGGTTGATCGCGTAGCGATCGAAGCGATCGGCCCAGCCGAGCCCGCCCAGGTTGACGGTGATGAACGGCTTCGGTCCGACCACCGCGCGGATCGCGTCGCGCTGGTTGCGGTGGAACTCGCCCCATTGCGCGGTGATGAAGCGCTTGAGCTCGAGCATCCAGCCCGGATTGCCCTTGTCGCTGTCGAAGGGCACCTGATCCCAGGCCGTATAGGTCTGCGACCAGTAAGCGGTGGTCCAGGCATCGTTGAGCGTGTCGAGCGTGCCGTAACGCGTCTTGAGCCAGGCGATCCAGGCGGCACGCGCCTCGGGATCGTAGCTTTCGTCGGTCGGCTCGTTGCCGATCTGCCAGCCGATGACATTGGGCTCGTCCTTGAGCGCTTGCGCCATCCGCGTGACGATGTCGCGGGCGAGCGTGCGGTACCGCTGCGACGAAATCGAGAATTGCCGCCGTCCGCCATGGCCGAGCCTCTTGCCCGTGCCATCGACTTGCAGCGTGTCGGGATATTTCCCCGTCAGCCAGGCTGGCGGCGTATCGGTCGGCGTGCCGACCACGACCTTGATATCGTATTTGGCGGCGAGCCGGACGGCGCGGACCAGCCAGCCGAAATCATATCGGCCCTCGCTCGGCTCCATCCGGCTCCAGGCATATTCGCCGATGCGGACGACATTGGCGCCGCTCGCCTTCATAAGGCGCAGGTCCTCGGGCCAGGCGCTTTCGGGCCATTGCTCGGGATACCAGGCCGATCCCAACCAGAGGCGTTCGTTCGCCACCGGAATGGTGGAGGTCTTGGCGGGTCGGGACCGGGCAAGTGCCGGCATGGTCAGGCTCGACGACAGCATCGCTGCGCAGGCGAAGGCGAGGGCGGTCTTGCCCATCATCGCGATCATGCCGCCACCGGGTCCGCTTCGGGCGGCTTTTTGTGATCGAAGCCCTTGGTGCAATCGATCACCGCGAACAGCAAACCGGCGATCAGCACCATCGCCGCGACGCCGCGCAGCGGAAGGTCGTAGCTGCCCGTACCGGCGATCAGGTAACCGATCACCACCGTGCAGATGAACCCGCCCAGATTGCCGGCCGTGTTCATCACCCCGCTCGCGGTGCCGCCGTAGCGGCCGCCGATCGCCATGCACATCGCCCAGGCGGCGGGCAGCATCAGGTCCATCACGCCGAACGCCAGGCCCGACAGGATGATGATGACCAACCGGTCGCTTGCAACGCTCATCCCAACTAGCAACGCCGCGGTGGTGCACAGGCAGCTGCAGGCGATCAGACTATAGGCGCGGCGGATGCCGATGCGCTGCGCCAGCCGGTCGCAAAGCACGCCGCCGATCAGATTGCCGACGACGCCGAGGAAGAAAGGGATCGAACCATACAGGCCCATCTCCGCCACGCTGAAGCCGACGCCCTTCACCATCCAGGTCGGGAACCAGTTGAAGAAGAACCAGCTGCCGAACGCGTAGAAGAAATAGGCCAGCGCGATCAGCCACAATTGCGGCAGTGCGAGCAGCTTGCGCCACGGCGTGCCGAGATGATGGCCACCTTCATCGTAGCCGATCTCCACGACTTCCTCGGTCGAGATACCCGGCTGATCCGCCGGCCGTTCGCGAAACCAGCCGCGCCAGACGATCGCCCAGAGGAAACCGACCGCGCCCAACGCGACGAACACCGCACGCCAGCCATAATGCGCTTCGAGCGGCACCAGGAGTAGCGGCGCCATGCCGCCCCCGAAGCGGCTCGCCGCCCAGATTACGCCCTGGCCGCGGGCACGCTCGCGCGCCGGCATCCAGCGGTAGAGCACGCCGGTCATGTTGGGATAGGCACCCGCCGCACCCAGGCCGAACAGGAAGCGCGAGGCAGCCATCTGCCAGAAGTTGCGGCACACCGCCGTGGTCGCGGTGAAGAACGACCACCAGACCGTGATCCGGGTCAACTCGCGGCGATAGCCGTGGCGGTCGCCCAGTGCGCCCGACGGGATTTCGAACACAGCATAGGCAAAGACATAGGCACCCATCACCCAGCCCCATTGGTCGGGCGTAATCCCGAGCTCCTTCTGGATTCCGGGGCCGGTGACCGAGATCGCCATGCGATCGAGGAAAGTGATGATCGACAGGACCGCCAGCAAGCTGACGACCATATGTCGCTTCTTCACTTGCCCAGACTCGCGAGGACGTCGCGCGCGCGCTCCATGCCGAGCTCGGGGCTCGAATAGACCGGCGCCGACACCGCGCCTTCGGGCAGACTGGCGACCACGCGCGCCATCGATGCCTGCGCGAGAACGATCGCGTCGACGCCCTTCATGCCCTCGGTCAGCCCCTCGCCGACGATACGGTCATGCGTCGCGCCGTCGTCGGCCATAACCGCATCGAACGCGCCCTGGCAGAGATGCTCGACGATCTCGATCTGCTTGCCCTGCTCGTCGGCCACGCGGCGGACCAGTTCCGCGGTCGGGTCGAGCGTGGTGGACAGCGTCGCGACGACGCCAATCCGCTTACCAGTGGCGACGGCCTTCTCCGCCATCGCGCGGTCGACGCGCAGGACGGGCTGGTCGTAGAGTTCGGCCGCCATATCGACCGCGCGCCCGATCGACGAGCAGGTCACCAACGCAACATCGCATCCGGCGTCGAAGGCAGACCCGACCAGGCGGATGACCTGCCGCATCGTCGCCTTCTGGAGGTGACCCGCGGCGATCGTGTTCTTGATGGTGCTCTCATCGACGAAGTGGAGCAGCCGGACGTCCGGCATCAGCCGCGCGGCGATCTCGTTGAACACGGGTGCCAGCATCGGCGAATTGTGGATGAGTCCTAGCGTGGCCACGGGTAGTTCCTCTCGAGAGCTTATGTCGTGAAATCGTAGCGTCCGGCGCCGACCTCGAAGCGGGTCGTTTCGCCGTCATTGGTGAGCGCGCGAATGGCGGGGTGCGCGTTGAGTGTCTGGCCGCTGGCGCGCCATTTGCCCGCGGGCAGTTCGACCTCCGCGACCGTGTTGGCCGGGATCGACAGCATGAACCGGGTCAATCGCTCGGCATCGCCTTCGGTGCTCGTCTCGATCGGACCGACCAGCGAGTCGTAGCGCGCCGAGACGCGACCGATCTGCGGCAGCCATAGCGGGCGAGCGGCGATCCGGCGGAAACCCGGCGCGGCGGGCGCTATGCCGGCGAGGCGGCGATAGAAGAAGCCGACGATCGCCCCGAACGCGTAATGGTTATAGCTGTTCATCGACAGGTCGCCGGTGTCGCCGTTCCACCGCTCCCACATCGTGGTCGCGCCCTTCTCCGGCATATAGCCCCAACTAGGATAGCCGGTCTGAAGCAGCAGCCCGGCGACTTCCTCCAGGCGTCTGGCATCGGCCAGTACGTCGAGGATGTACGGTGTGCCGAGAAAGCCGGTCGACAGCTTCATGCCTCGCCGGCGGATATCCGCCGCCAGCACATCGGCGGCAGCGTCGCGGCGGTCGATGGGCACCAGATTCATGAACAATGCGAGCACCTGGCTGGCCTGGCTGCCATTGCCGGCCGTGCCATCGGCGGTGACGAATTCGGCGGCAAAGGCTTGTCCGATCCGCTCGCGCAGCGCCCGATAATGTTGGACCTCTGCGGTGCGGCCGGTCGCTTCCGCCATTTCGGCCATCAGCGCCGCCGACCAGGCCCAGTAAGCCGTTGCGCACAAGACGCGTGGCGTCGTCTCGTCGTCGGGCTTGATCGCATCGACCGACAGCCAGTCGCCGAGGTCGAGCCCGCGGTCGTTGCGCCAGATATGATCGGGATTGCCGCGCGCGACGAAGTCCATCCAGGCCTGCATCGCCGCCCAATTCTCGTCGATCACCGCAGTGTCGCCGTAACGCTGCCACAGCTGCCAGGGCAGGATGATGCCCGCTTCGCTCCAGCCCGCCGTCACCACGTCGGGAAAGGAGAGGGGCTGCGGCACGACGATCGAATAGGCGCCGTCCGGCCGCTGCGCTGCGCGCGCTTCGAGCAGGAAGCGGCGGATGAAGGGATCGACCTCCATGTTGAACGCGGCGGCGTCGAGGAACACCTGGATGTCTCCCATCCAGCCCATCCGTTCGTCGCGCTGCGGGCAATCGGTCGGCACCGAGAAGAAATTGGAGCGCTGGCTCCAGAGCGCATTCTGCCAGATCGTCTGGAGCAAAGGCGCGTCGGCGAAAGTCATGCTGCCGGTTTCGCGGCACGCGCTGTGGACGACGATCCCGACAATATCGTCCGCGCTCGGCACGCCGGGATAGCCTGCGACTTCGACATAGCGAAAGCCGTGATAGGTGAAGTGCGGCTCGAACGTCTCCTCGCCCGACCCGGCGAGCGTGAAGCTGTCGGTTGCCTTGGCCAGCCGCAAGTTGGACAGGTCGGCGGTGCCGTCGGGATTGCGCAGTTCGGCGAACTTGGCGGTGATGGTCGCGCCGGCCGGACCGGTCGCGCGGATGCGCACCCAGCCCGAGAAATTCTGACCGAAATCGAAGACGTAGCGCCCAGGTTGCGGCTCGCTGATCGCGATCGCCCGGCGCGTCCCCGTGGCTTTCAGCGCCGGCGATGTCTGGGCGACGAGCCGCGCTTTGGGCGCACCACCGACTTTCGCCTGTGCCCAGCCGCTGTCGTCGAATCCGGGCCGATCCCCACCGGCGCGCTCCAGCCGAGCGTCATAGGTTTCGCCGTCATAGATTTCCGACTTCAGGATCGGCGACTGTGCGATCCGCCAATCGGAGCCCGTTGCGATCCACTCGCTGCTGCCGTCGGCATAATCGAGCCGGAGCTGCGCGCGCAGCCGGCGCGGCGCGGGACCGAAGCCATAACGCTCGATCCGCCACCCGAACGGGCTCGCATACCAGCCGTCGCCGACCGTTGCGGCGAGGGCGTTGGCGCCGGGCGCGATCAGGTCGGTCACGTCGTACGTCTGGTAGAGGATATGGTCGCGGGCGACCGTCATCTCAGGCGCGAGCAGCGCGTCCGATACTTTCCGGCCGTTGATCCGCGCGTCATAGGCGCCCAGTGCGGTGGCATACAGTCGCGCGGCAACGACTAGCCCGCGCGTGTCGAACTCGGTGCGCAGCAGCATCGCCGGTTCGGATGGGCGCGGATCGTTGTGGACGTTGGCGCCGCTTGGCCGAGCGGGTGTCCAATCCGCAGTATCGGCTTGAGGTGACGTCCAGTCGGCCGGCGGGCTGGGTCGTACTTTCCACGCCGGCCCGCTGACCAGTCGCTCGACGCTGCCGTCGGCACGATGGAGCCGGATCAGCGCGGCGAAGGCGCCGCCATCGACCGGGAAGAAGCCGGTCGTGTCCGCCTCTACCAAGGCGCACACGCTGTTTCGGCCCGGGCGTATCTCGCCCTGATACGGCGCCAGCGTGCCCCAGAACGGAAGATAGGTATCCCAATCGAAGTGCCGGTCGAGCGGCGAGGCCGCGCCGTTGATCCACACGCCGCGCAAATGATCCTTGCCAGCCAACAGCACTTCCGCTCGGACCAGGTCTTCGGGAGCATCGAAATCGATGCGGAAAGCGTGGGGGCGATCGTCGAGTGCGGTCTCGCTCCACACCCAGGCGAGCCCGGCGGCGCGGTCGGCGGCGGCATTGTCGTCCTCCGCCTCGATCCAATCGGCGTGCCAGGAATCGGGCGCGGTCAGTCCAGCCTCGAACCAGGCCGGCGCCGAGCGTGCGGTGGTGCCGATATCGTCTGTCGCTTCGACCGACCACCAGATGCGCTGCATCGGGGCAAGGGCAGGGCCGCCATAAGCGATATCGAAGCTGGCGTCGCCGGCGATCTCGCCGCTGTCCCACAGCAGTGCGCCGCCGCTTAGTGCATCCGCACTGGCGGCCGCGCGCAAACGATAGCTTGCCTGACGCGCGCCCACCCGGTCGCTCTCGATCCGCCACGACAGGCGTGGACGCTCGACATCGGTACCGAGCAGATCGGTCGTATATTCGGTGCGCAGATCGACGACGCGCATGATCACAGCGTCAGGCCGAGGCGGTAGAGCCGATTGGCGTTGCCCGCGAACAAGGCGCGGCGCTCGTCGTCGCTTAAATCGGCGACGATGGAGTTATAGGCGTCGAGATGCTGATCGAACCCGCCGAACAATTTGTCGGTGGGGAAATCGCTGGCGAACATCGCGCGATCGGTGCCGAACAGCTCGATCGTCTCGAGCACATAGGCACGCATCTGCTCGATCGTCCACGGGCGGAAAGCGAAGCCGATGCCCGAGATCTTGACCGCGACATGCGGGATAGCGGCGAGCGCCCGCATTCCCGCGCGCCATTCCTCACGGCCACTCTCCCCGACCATCATGCCGGCATGGTTGATCATCACCGGTACGTCGGGATGCCGTTCGAGCAGCGGCGCTAGAGCGGGAAACTGGCCGGGGTAGGCCTGCAGATCGAAGCTCAAGCCATATTTGCCGAGCAACGCGAAGGCTGCTGCCCAGGCTTCGTCCCCGGTTACATCGCGCGGCGTATAGGTGCGCGCCGGATCGGGGTGCCAGTTGACGATATGTCGGATGCCCCGCACCGACCGTCGCTCCGCATGCGCAGCGAGCAGGCTTTCGACCTTCGGATCGTCGAGCGCGGCGAAACCGATGATGGCGTTGGGCATGCCGCGCGCGTCGGCCATCGCCTGCAGCCAGTCGGTTTCCTTCAGCGCGTCGGCTGGATCGGCGCCGGCATCGATATGGACAATGCCGCGAACGTCCCAGCCACGCGCATCGGCAAGATATTGGTCTGGCCCATAATCCTTGGCGATCGGCTCGACGCTGCCGTTCGGACCGTCCTCCACGAAGGGCGGCGTCAGCCACGGATAGCGGACATGCGACAGGTCCCACAGATGGACATGCGCGTCGACGAAGGGCAACCGCTCGGTCATGTCAGAAGGTCGTGCGGCCACCCGACGTGTCGAAGGTCGACGCGGTGGTGAAGCTGCATTCCTCGCTGGCCATGAAGCAGACCATCGCGGCGGACTCGCTCACCTCGCCGAGCCGCCCCATTGGGATCTTCGAGCGCATGTAGTCGACCTGACTCTGCGGCAACTGCGCCAGGATCGGGCTTTCGAAGGTGGCGGGGGTCAGCGCGTTGGCGATCACGCCCTTCTCGGCGAGTTCCTTGCCCAGGCTCTTGGTGAAGCCGATCACACCTGCCTTGGACGCCGAATAGGCGCTGGCATTGGGATTGCCTTCCTTGCCCGCGACCGACGCGATGTTGACGATGCGACCATAGCCGTTGGCCAGCATCAGCGGCACGACCGCGCGGTTGCAGTAGAACAGGCCGTTGAGGTTGATGTCGATCACCCGCTGCCAGCTGTCGATCGGGAATTCGTGAACCGGAACGGTCGCGCCGGTGATTCCGGCCGAACAGACCAGCACGTCGACCTTGCCGAGCGCGGCGGCGCTGGCCTTGGCTGCGGCCTCGACCGCGGCAGGATCGGACACGTCGAGCGCCTGCGTGTCGGTCGCGCCGACCTCTTGCTTTGCGGCGGCGAGTGCCTCGGGATTGAGGTCCCACAATGCTACCGTGCCGCCTTCCTCGACGACGCGCTTGGCAACGGCCTTGCCCAGGCCCGACGCACCGCCGGTGACGATCGCCGCGCGCCCGGCGAAGCGGCCCGCATAGAGGCTCACTTTCCCGCGCTCCAGGCGACGAATTCCTGGCGCTGCTCGCCGAGTTTCTCGATGCCGAGTTCGACCACGTCGCCGGCCTTCAGATACCAGGGCTCGGGCTTCTGGCCGAGACCGACGCCGGGGGGCGTGCCGGTGGTGATCACGTCGCCCGGCAGCAAGGTCATGAACTGCGAGCAATAGGCCACGATCTGCGCGACGGTGAAGATCATCGTCTTGCTGCTGCCGTTCTGCATCTTCTTGCCGTTGACCGACAGCCACATGGCGAGGTTCTGCGGATCGCCCACTTCGTCGGCGGTGACCATCCACGGGCCGATCGGGCCGAAGGTCGGGAAGCCCTTACCCTTGTCCCAGGTCAGGCCGCGCTCGATCTGCCAGTGGCGTTCGGACACGTCGTTGACCACGCAATAGCCGGCTACGTAATCGAGAGCATCTGCCTCGCTGACGTACGAAGCGGCGGTGCCGATTACGACGCCCAGCTCGACTTCCCAATCGGTCTTCTTGGAGTCCTTCGGAATGGTGACGGGGTCGTTCGGCCCCTGGATGCAGCTCACCCACTTCTGGAACACGACCGGTTCCTCGGGCACCGGCAGGTTTGATTCCGCCGCGTGGTCGGCGAAGTTGGTGCCGATCGCGATGAACTGGCGCGTGCCGGTCACGCAGGCGCCATAGCGCACCTCACCTTCGACCAGCGGCAGCGAGGCGGGGTCGATCGTCGCGAGCTTGGCCAATGCGTCCTTGCCCAGCTCGGCCGGACCGATGTCCGCGACATGGCCCGACAGGTCGCGAATGCGACCCTCGGCGTCGATCAGACCGGGCTTCTCGGCGCCCATGGCACCATAACGGCAGAGCTTCATGGTTATTCCTCAGTTTGAATAGGGACGGTGCAGCGCGATATCGCGATTGAGCTCCACGCCAAAACCCGGTTTGTCGAGTTCGCTCGCACGGATGCGGCCGTTCACCGGTACCGGCTCACCGAGCAATTGCGGCGCGAACATCGGCACCACTTCGGTCGGGCCGGGATGCATCATCAGGAACTCGGCGAACGGCGAATTGTGCCGCGTGATAACGAAGTGGTAGCTGTAGACCGACGATCCGTGCGGCACCATCATCACGCCGCGGCTGTCGGCATAATTGGCGATCTTGATCAACTCGGTGACGCCGCCGCACCAGCCGACATCGGGCTGGATGATGTCGCAGCATTCCATGTCCATCAGCATGCGGAAGCCCCAGCGCGTTGCCTCATGCTCGCCGGTGGTGACGAGCAGGCCCTTGGGCGCGTTCTTCTTGAGCTGGGCATAGCCCCAATAATCGTCGGGGCTTAGTGCTTCCTCGATCCACTTGAGCCCGCATTCGTGCCAGGCGCGCTGCGCCAGCCGGGTCGCGTAATCGAGGTCGAGGCTCATCCAGCAATCGTACATCAGCCAGAAATCGTCGCCGCACTTGCTGCGCATATCGGCGAGCAAGGCGATGTTCTTTTCCATGCCTTCCAGCCCTTCGGCCGGGCCGTGATGGAGCGGGAGCTTGCCGCCGATGAAGCCGAGTTCCTTGGCGACGTCGGGCCGTGAACCGGTGGCGTAGAATTGCAGTTCGTCGCGCACCGCGCCGCCGAGCATGTGATAGACCGGCTCGCCACGCAATTTGCCGAGCAGATCCCAGAGCGCGAGGTCGACGCCCGAAATGGCGTTTACCACCAGTCCCTTGCGCCCATAATATTGGGTCGCGAAGTACATCTGGTCCCAGATCTTCTCGTAATCGGCCGGGCTGCGGCCGATCAGGAAACGGCTGAGGTGCTTCTCGACGATGAACGCGGCGGGCTCGCCGCCGGTCGTCACCGCGAAGCCGATCGTGCCGTCATCGGCCTCGAGCTCGACCAGCAACGTGCCGAGCACATTGATGCCGAAGCTCTGACGCGACTGGCGATATTCGGGATAGCGCGCCATCGGCGTCGAAATATGGTCGTCGATCCAGTGACCATCACCCTGGTCGTGATAATCGGCGCCACCGCCCCTGACGGTGAACGCGCGAACATGCTTGATCTTCGGCAGGCCCATCCGAATCCTTCCCCCGCGACGTCTTGAGCGGCATCGCCTGAGCCTGATTGTATAATATGACTATTGAAGTCAACCGGTCTTGGCGATGTCGCGCCCTGCAAGTTGCGACGGAACGGGGCCGCCGGTGGCCCAGTCGAGCAGCTCGATCGTATGGACGACCGGAATGCCGAGCCGCGGCGCGAGTTGCATCGCGCAGCCGATATTGCCGGTGGCGATGACGTCGGCCTGCAGCCGCGACAGGTTCTCCGCCTTGCGGTCACCGAGTTGGCCGGCGATCTCGGGCTGGAGGATGTTGTAGGTGCCCGCCGACCCGCAGCAGAGATGCGCCTCGATCGGCGTGCGCACGATATAGCCGGCGCCGGCCAGCAAGCGCTTCGGCGCGTCGGTCACTTTCTGCCCATGCTGCAGCGAGCAGGCGGCGTGATAGCCGACCGTCAGGCCGCGGCCGTCGCCAAGCGGCAGTTCGGCATCGATCAACACCTCGCTGATGTCGCGCGCCAGGCCGGAGACCCGCGCCGCCTTTGCGGCATAGTCGGTATCGTCGCGCAGCATGAACCCATAGTCCTTGATCGTTGTGCCGCAGCCCGATGCGGTGACGACGATCGCCGCGAGCCCGCCCATTTCGATCTCGCGTGTCCACGCATCGACATTGCGTCGGGCGGCCTCAAGGCTGGCCTTCTCGCGCCCCATATGGTGCACCAACGCCCCGCAGCATTGCTCGCCGGGCGTCAGCACGACATCGTAGCCCGCGCGATCGAGCAAGCGGATCGCCGCGGCGCGGAATTCGGGGCGCAGCACCGGCTCCGCGCACCCTTGCAGAAGCGCGACCCGTGGGCGCGTTCCGGTGCCCGGCGCGGCTGTGGGCGGCGCGGCTGGAATACGACGCGGTGCGAGTGCGAGCATCGCCGCCAGAGGGCGCAATGCGCTGGCCTTGGCGAACAGCGGCGCCAGGGGCCGACCGATCTGCGCCAGCCGCAAGGCGGTCCGGAAGCGGGCCGGGTAGGGGAGCACCCAGGCTAGAATGCTGCGCAGCATTTGCTCGTGCCACGACCGCTTGTACGTGTCGTTGATATAGGCCCGAGCGTGATCGACCAGATGCATATAGTTCACGCCTGACGGGCAGGTCGTCATGCACGACAGGCAGGACAGGCAGCGGTCGACATGCTTGACGACCTCGGCGCTCGGCGCGCGCTCGTTCTCGAGCATGTCCTTGATCATGTAGATCCGCCCGCGCGGGCTATCGAGCTCGTCGCCGAGCAGGACATAGGTCGGACAGGTCGCAGTGCAGAAGCCGCAATGGACGCATTTGCGGATCACGCCTTCGGACGACGCCATCGCCGGATCGGTCAATTGCGCGGGGGAGAAGTGAGTCTGCACTAGAAGCGTCCCGTCTCGAACACACCCGCCGGATCGAAGGCGCGGCGTACGCGCTCTTCCAGCGTTGCGAGCGCTTTGGGTTGGGGGTGCAGCGCCGGCACGGCAGCGCGGGTTTCGGCGTCAGCGCGAACGAGCATGGCATGTCCGCCCGCTTGCATGGCAGCGGCGCGGATGGCCTGCGCATCGTCCGTGCTCGCCAGCCAGAGCAGGCCGCCGGCCCAGTCGAGCAGCCACCTGCCGCCGACCGCGGCGATCACGTCCGGCATCCGGGCGGCGGGGGCAACGATCCGCCACAGCGGCACGTCCGTGGGCAATGGTGCAGCGGTCGTGATCGCGGGCCAGAGGCGCGCGGCTTCCTCATCGGCGACCGGCGCGACGCCGTCGATCAGTGCCGTGATGATCGCCGCGCGCGCTTCGACCGAGCTCGGAAAACCGTCGAGCCGGATCGCGGTGAGCGGGGCGCCGTTCCAGTCCTGCAGATGTGCCGCCGCGGACACTTCGGCGGCCGATCCCATAGCGCGGGCCATCGCCGAGATGGCGGCGGCAGGATCCAGCCCGGCGACGCCGAGCGTGCGTTGCAGGCGCGGCGCCGGCAGCACCTTCAGCGTCACTTCGGTGATCGCGGCAAGCCGGCCCCAGCTTCCGGTGATCAGCTTGGGGAGATCGTAGCCGGTGACGTTCTTGACGACTTTCGCCCCCGCCACGAAGCGCTCGCCGCGTCCCGATACGCCGACGAAGCCGAGCAGATGGTCGCGCGCAGCCCCGCGGCTGACGCGGGTCGGTCCCGCCACGCCCGCCGCGACGATGCCGCCGATCGTCGCCTCGCCGTCGGCGCAGCCGAGCATCGCGCCATGATCGAATGGGTCGAACGCCAGCATCTGACCCTGGTCGGCGACCAAAGCCTGGACTTCGGCAAGCGGCGTTCCCGCTTTCACCGTCAGCACCAGTTCCGGCGGATCATAATCGACCACGCCGGAAAAGCCGCGCATGTCGACGATCCGCGCGTCAGGGGTTGGCGCGCCGATCGCGTCCTTGCTGCCGCCGCCGCGCAACCGCAACCGCGTGCCGTCGCTTGCGGCATCGGCGATGATCGCGGCGAGCGCATCGGCGCTGTCGGGGCGGATCGCACCGACCATCGTCAAAAGCGCGGCAGATCGGGGAACGGCAGGACGCCGCGATGGACATGCATCCGGCCGAGCTCGGCGCAGCGATGCAGCTCTGGAAACATCTTTCCGGGATTGAGCAGCAAGTCGGGATCGAACGCGCATTTGACGCGCTGCTGCTGCGCGAGATCGACGGGCGAGAACATCACGGGCATCAGGTCGCGTTTCTCGACCCCGACGCCGTGCTCGCCGGTCAGCACGCCACCGACCTCGACGCACAATCTCAATATGTCGGCGCCGAACGCCTCGGCGTGTTCGAGCTCGCCGGGCTTGTTGGCGTCATAGAGGATCAGCGGGTGCAGATTGCCGTCACCGGCATGGAAGACGTTGATCACGCCCAGGCCATATTGCTCGGACAGGGCCCGCATCCGCGCCAAAACGTCGGGCAGGCGGCGGCGCGGGATCGTGCCGTCCATGCAGAGATAATCGGGTGCCAGCCGGCCGGCGGCGGGAAAGGCGGCCTTGCGCCCTGCCCAGAAGGCGACGCGTTCGGCATCGTCGGTCGAAATGCGGATCGACACCGCGCCATTGGCACGCGCGATCGTCTCGACCTCCTCGAGCAAATGGCTGCATTCGGCGGCAGGGCCATCGAGCTCGACGATCAGCAGCGCCTCGACGTCGAGCGGATAGCCGACCTGGACGAAGGCCTCGGCGGCATGGACCGCGGGCTTGTCCATCATCTCCATCCCGGCCGGGATGATCCCCGCGGCGATGACGTCGGCGACGCAGCGTCCGGCGCCTTCGACCTCGGGGAAGCCGATCAACAAAGCGCGCGCCGTCTCGGGCCGAGGCAAAATGCGCACCGTCACTTCGGTCACCACGCCAAGCAGTCCTTCCGACCCGACGATAACGCCGAGCAGATCGAGTCCCGCCGGCTCCAACCCGCGCCCGCCGACCCGCAGCACCTCGCCTTCGATCGTGACGAACTCGACGCCGAGCACGTTGTTGGTGGTGAGGCCGTATTTGAGGCAATGCACGCCACCGGAATTCTCGGCGACATTGCCGCCGATGGTACAGGCGATCTGGCTCGACGGATCGGGCGCGTAATAGAAGCCGTCATCCTCGACCGCGCGGGTGATCGCCAGGTTGGTGACACCCGGCTGCACCACCACCAGGCGGTCGGCATAATCCACATCGAGGATGCGGTTGAACCGCGCCATGCCGAGCAGCACGCCGTCGGCCAGCGGCAGCGCGCCGCCCGACAGGGAGGTGCCCGCTCCGCGAGGCACGACCTTGACGCGATTGGCGTGGCACCAGCGCAGGATCGCGGCGACCTGCTCGGTCGTCTCGGGCAGCACCACGACCATCGGCGGCTGGCGATAGGCGGTCAGCGCGTCGGATTCGTACGGACGCAGTTCGTCTGCCTTATCGATCACCCCTTCGCCAGGCACGATCGCGCGCATTGCGGCGACGATCTCCCCGCGGCGCGCGAGCACCGTTTCGTCGGGGGCAGGCATTTTGATCGACATCGCTGCCGATCTTATTGCAGGTTCACGTACATGCCACCATCGACGAGCAGCGCCGCGCCGGTGACATAAGCCGCCATATCGGACGCCAGGAAGACGATCGGACCGGCCAGATCCTCGGGCATGCCGAGCCGGCCGAGCGGCGTGCGCGCTTCCATGTACTTGCGCTTTTCTTCGTCGGCGAGGTCGTCCTTGTTGATCTCGGTCAGGATCGTGCCGGGCAGCACCGAATTGCAGCGAATACCGTGCTTGCCGAGCGCTATCGCGGCGGATTGCATCAGCGAATGCACGCCTGCCTTGGTCGGGGTGTAATGCGTCTGAAACTCGCCGCCGACCAATGCGGAGATCGACGACACCGCGACGATCGCGCCGCCATCGCCCTGCTTCACCATCTGGTTGGCGGCGGCCTGGACCATGAAATAGGCGCCGTGCAGATTGACGCGGAACGTACGCTCGACCGTCTCGACCGGCATGTCGAGAAAGGCGTGGAACGGGCAGATGCCGGCGTTCGACACCATCACGTCGACGCGGCCGAACTCGGCGACCGCGCGGGCGATGAAATCGGTCGCGGTCTCGGGAAGCGCGACATCGCCCTTGATCGCGATCCCGCGCTGCCCGAGCGCCTCGATCTCGGCGATGCAGGAATGCGCCTTGTCGTCGCTCGACACGTAGTTGATCGCGACGTTCGCGCCATGCTGCGCAGCACCGATCGCCGCGGCGCGGCCGATACCGGTCGATCCGCCGGTGACCAGCACCGTCTTTCCCTCGAGAAGCTTCATCTGTTTCCTCGTTATTTGACCGGCTCGGCCAGGATAGACCGGTCGATCGCATCGATCCGGTTGACCCCGGTCAAGGTCATCGCGACCGTCATTTCCCTGGCGATCAATTCCAGCAATTTGGCGACGCCGGCCTCGCCTTGCGCCGCCAGCGCATAGACCCAGGCGCGCCCGAGCAGCACGCCTTTCGCGCCCAGCGCCAGCATCCGCACCACGTCGAGCCCGTTGCGCACGCCGCCATCGGCCAGCACGGTCAGCGCGTCGCCCACCGCATCGGCGATCGCGGGAAGCGCGCGTGCGCTCGACAGCACGCCGTCGAGCTGGCGTCCGCCATGATTGGAGACGACGATGCCATTGGCGCCGATCGCCGCCGCTTCGCGCGCATCCTCAGGGTCGAGGACGCCCTTGATGATCAGCGGTCCGTCCCATTCGGCGCGGATCCAGTCGAGGTCGCGCCACTGGATCGACGGATCGAAATTGGCACCGAGCCAGCCCATATAGTCGTTGAGCCCGCTATCCTTGCCCAGCACCGGCAGCAGGTTGCCGAGCGTATGCGGCCGGCCGCGCAAGCCCACGTCCCATGACCAGGCCGGCTTGCCCATCGCCTGCAGCACCCGGCGCAGCGGGGCGTTGGGTCCCGACATGCCCGAATGCGCATCGCGATAGCGCGCGCCAGGCACCGGCATGTCGACGGTGAACACCATCGCACTCGCGCCGGCCGCCTTTGCTCGCGCGATCAGGTCCTTCATGAAGGCGCGGTCGCGGATCACGTAGAGCTGGAACCAGAATGGATCGGCGACCCGCGCGACTTCTTCGATCGAGCAGATCGACACGGTCGAGAGACACGCCGGGATGCCCGCGGAACGGGCGGCACGCGCTGCCTGGATCTCGCCACGCCGGGCATACATGCCGCTGATCCCGACCGGCCCCAAGGCGACCGGCAGGCCGAGCTGTCGCCCGAACAGGCTGGTGGTCAGATCAATCGTCGCGACGTCCTTGAGCACGCGCTGGCGCAGCGCGATGCCGGCCAGATCCTCGACGTTGCGGCGTAACGTCACCTCGGCATAGGCGCCGCCATCGGCATAATCGAACAGGAAGCGCGGCAAGCGTCGCCGCGCCGCCTCTCGAAAATCGGTGGCCGATGAAATAATCATATTATTTCCCTAGCGGCGATGCGCCGCGCCGTCACCCCCTCAATAAGAAGTGAACAGCGCCTCGCGCGCAAGCTTGAGCGCTGTCACCGCGTCATGCTCGTCCTGTGCCTTCTGCATCGCCGCGAAATCGAGCTTGTCGAGGGCGCGTTCGACGACCTTGAGGAAGTCGATCGCCGTATTGGCGACGGCGACGCAATCCTCGCGGAACGGGAATTGGTCGAGCTGCCACACGCCTTCCCATTTGTTCTTGCGCAGCGTGTAGAAGAATTCGAACAGTTCGATCGGATGGACCGACCCGGCGATCAGGTCGTCGTCCCAGCTGCGGAAATTGTCGTTCACGTCCATGCCGAACAGCCGGCCATGATCGATCGCAAGTTGCGCCGCATCGGCCGGCGACTCGCCGCCGTAAAGCGAATGGCCGAAATCGAGCAGGATGCCGACATTTGGCACGCCCATCTTCTCGATCCCGAGCAGCGTGCGCGCCACGCTGTCATAGCTCATGTGCACGCGCGGCTCGCGCGGTTTGTATTCGATAACGAACTTGAGGTCGGGATTCTGCGACGCGAGTTCGCCGATGCCGTCGATACTGTGCCGCCACAGCGCCTTGTGGTCGACCTGGAACGGATAGTCCCAGCCGTCCTGGCCGGGCCAGAGCTTGACGTAATCGGCGCCAAACCGGCGGACGACATTGGCGGCGTCGTTGACCATCTCATTGGCCAGCTTGCGTATGCCTGGATCGGGATTGGTGAAGGCGCCCTTGGCGAATTGGCGCGTGTAGATTTCCGGGGTGATGCCGATCACCGACAGGTTATTGCGCTTGAGCGCTTCCTCGACCTTGTCGAACGACGTTTCGCCGCCGGGAAAAGGGTAGTTGATGTCGACCACCGAGAGATCGTCGACCTGGCCGGCGAGATCGATCATCTCGATCAGCGAGCGTGGCGGCCCGTAGCCGTCGGTCGCGTAACGGTCGACATAGGTCGCGAAATGCCAGATGCCGGCGCCGTACCGTTGCTTGCTCACGTCAGATCCTCACCCAATTGTTACGAAAACTTACGAATACCACTCGCCCGAAAGTTCAGGCGACGATCACTTCCACACCAATGCCTTCGATTGCCGCGCGATCCTCGTCGCGGATCGCGTCGTCGGTCACCAGCGTGCGAACCAGTTCCAGTCCGCCCAGCGCCGTGAACGAACGCTGCCCGATCTTGCTCGAATCGGCGACGAGGATGACGGTCTGCGCGGCGTCGATCATCGCGCGCTTCACCGCGATGTCGGACATCGCCGGATAGGTCAGGCCTGCCTCGAGATCGAGGGCGGCGGTCGCCAGGAAGAGTTTCTGGACGAACAGGCCGCGGAAATAGTCGGCCGACCGCTCGCCCGAGAGCGACAGGGTAGGGGCCTTGAAATGGCCGCCGGTCATATGGACCTCGAATCCCGGCTCGGCGCCCAGCATCAGCGCGATGTTGAGCGCGTTGGTGATCACCGTCATGTCGCGCTTGCCGATCAACTGCGCCGCCACCTCGGTCGTGGTCGACCCGGAATCGAGGATGATCGTCTCGCCGTCGTTCGCCAGCGCCGCGGCGGCGCGGCCGATGCGGCGTTTGGCATCCATATTGTCGAGATGCTGGAGCGCCATCGAGCGTACCTGCTGCGTCACCGACTTGAGGAAGGCGCCGCCATGCTCGCGCACGATATGGCCATCGGCTTCGAGCTTCTCGAGATCCTGGCGCATCGTTACTTCGGACACCTCGAAGGCTTCCGCGAGGGTGCGCACGCGCGCGCTGCCTTCTTCCTGCAGCCATGCGAGGATCCTGGCGCGCCGGGCTTCGCCGAGCAGCCGTGACCGCGAACCCCCGCTCACCGGCCGGTCTCCCTTGCTTCCGTCGGGCAGGACTGCCGACGCTGCCCTATCGGCATGGCTCTCCATGATCCTCTGCTGGCTCGCTTCCAGTTTCGAGTTCGATAGGTCGAGTTTTTGCTTTTTGTCAATCTCTTCGCTGTTTGCTGGTAAAAACGAAAGCAAACGTAAGCAAATGGCTTGTGTTCGGATATAATCACACTTATAGCCCTTCGCAGGAGAGGTAACCAATGGATCATCAGGCGCTTCGGTCTTCCGATGCGAACGCTCATACGCTGGAAGAGCGCGCCGCGCACGTCCGTGCGCGCGCCAATTGGATGCGTCAGCGGCTGCTCAAGATGATCGTCGATGCCGGCCAGGGCCATCCCGGCGGTGACCTTTCGGCCAGCGACATCGTCGCGTCCCTCTATTTCGATATTCTGCGCATCGACAGCGCCAATCCGAACGCGCCCGATCGTGACCGCTTCATCCTGTCCAAGGGGCATTGCACCGGTGCGCTCTATACTGCGCTGGCGGGGGCGGGCTTCTTCCCAGAGGCCGAGCTCGACACCTATCTCAAGCCCGAATCGCGGCTCAACGGCCATCCCAATCGCGTCTATCTGCCGGGGGTGGAGACCAATACCGGGCCGTTGGGCCATGGTTTTCCGGTCGGCGTCGGCGTCGCGGTGGCGGGGCAGATCGACGGCGCCGGCTATCGCGTGTTCGTGCTGACCGGCGACGGCGAGTTGCAGGAAGGCAGCATGTGGGAAGCGGCGATGTTCGCCGGCCACCGCAAGCTCGGCAACCTCACCGTGATCGTCGACCGCAACCGCCTGCAACAGGGCGCGCGCACCGAAGACATCAACGCGCTCGAGCCGCTCGCCGACAAATGGCGCGCGTTCGGCTGGGACGTGGTAGAGATCGACGGGCATGACGTCGGCGCTTTGCTCAAGGCGTTCGACGACGCCGCGCAGCCGCGCGACACGCCGCGCGTGCTGATTGCCAATACGTTCAAGGGCAACGGCGTCAGCTACATGCGCGACCAGGCCGGCTGGCATCATGGCGTCCCCAATGCGGACCAGCTTGCCCAGGCGATCGCCGAACTCGAAGCGGAGAAGAGCGCGTGAACGCCCCGGCCAACCTTCCCGGCATGTTCGACTGCCGCGACGCTTATGTTGCGGCGCTGGAGGAGCTTGCTGCGGCCGACGACCGTATCGTCGCCGTGTGCAACGATTCGGTCGGATCGTCCAAGCTCGGCAAGTTCCGCGAGCGCTTTCCGACGCGGCTGGTCAATGTCGGCATCGCCGAACAGAATATGGTCGGTGTCGGCGCCGGCCTCGCCAATGGCGGCAAGGTGCCGTTCGTCAGTGGCGCTGCCTGCTTCCTGACCGCGCGCGCGATGGAGCAGATCAAGGTCGACTGCGCCTATAGCCAGGCGAATGTGAAGCTGTGCGGCATTTCGAGCGGCGTCGCTTATGGTGAGCTCGGCGCGACGCATCACAGTATCGAGGATGTCGCGTGGTTGCGCGCGATCGATAAGCTGACGGTGATCGTGCCGTCCGATCCGTGGGAAACGGCCGAAGCGGTCAAGGCCGCGGCCGCGCATGACGGTCCGGTCTTCATCCGTATCAGCCGCATGCCGGTGCCGGCGATCGAGCGGCCGGAGGGCGCGTCGTTCGCTATCGGCAAGGCGGAAATGCTGCGCGACGGCGGCGACGTCGCGATCATCGCCAGCGGCACCTTGGTCCATCGCGCGATCGATGCGGCCAACGCGCTGGCGGGGCAGGGCATCGCCGCACGCGTGATCAACATGGCGACCATCTCGCCGCTCGATACCGATGCCGTTGCCGCTGCCGCCGCGACCGGCGCGATCGTCACCGCGGAAGAGGGGCTGGCGCGCGGCGGACTGGGCGGCGCGGTCGCCGAATATTGTGCGCAGCATAAGCCGGTGCCGATGCGGATGCTCGGCTTTCAGGGTTTCGCGCCGACCGGATCGGCGAGCTGGCTGATGGACCATGCCGGGCTCAACGCCGCCGGCATCGCCGCGGCCGCGCAAGAACTGGTCGCCGGGAAAAGCTGATGGACGATCGGCTCATCCTCGCGATCGACCAGGGCACGACCAACACCAAGGCGCTGCTTGTCGCGCCTGACGGTTCGGTGCGCCTGTCGCGGTCGCGGGCGATGCGCGTCGATTATCCGCAATCGGGCTGGGCCGAGCAATCGGCCTCGGACATCTGGGCAGGCGTCGCCGCGCTGATCGCGGAACTGGCCGCCGCGGTCGACCCTTCGACCATTGCCGGCGTCGCGATCTCCAACCAGCGCGAGACGATCGTGCTGTGGGACGCCGAGACCGGCCGCCCCATCGGTCCGGCGATCATCTGGCAATGCCGGCGTTCGGCCGATCGCTGCGCCGCCTTGCGCGCTGCTGGGCATGAAGCGGAGATCGTCGCGCGCAGCGGGCTTGGGATCGATCCCTTGTTCCCCGCCGCCAAGATCGCCTGGCTGCTCGACACGATCCCCAATGCGCGGGAGCGGGCGGAGCGCGGTGAACTCCGGTGCGGCACGGTCGACAGCTGGCTGTTGTGGAACCTGACCGGCGGCGCGGTGCACGCGACCGACCATAGCAACGCTTCGCGCACGCAACTCTTCAACATCGACACGCTCGAATGGGACGCGGAACTGGCCCGCTTGTTCGACGTTCCGCTCGGCTTGCTGCCCAAGGTGATGCCGTCCGACAGCCGGTTCGGCGCCGTCGCACTCGGACTGACCGCGCTCGCCGACGGCACGCCGATCCTGGCCGTGATGGGCGACAGCCATGCCGCGCTGTTCGAGCACAGCGCCGACGGGACGCGACGGGTCAAGGTGACGATCGGCACCGGCAGTTCGCTGATGGCGGCGACCGGGGAGCGGTTGCACTCGGCGCATGGCCTGTCGAGCACGATCGCGTGGAGCCGCAGCGATCGCGTTCAATATGCGCTCGAGGGCAATATCCTGGTCTCGGGCCACGCCGCCGCTTTCGCCACGACGATGCTCGGCCTGCCCGACGAGGCGGCACTGACGGCGCTGGCCGAGAGTGTCGCGGACAGTGGCGACGTCGTGTTCGTGCCTGCGCTGGCCGGCCTCGGCGCGCCGCATTGGTGCAGCGATGCCCGCGGCACGATCAGCGGTCTCTCGTTGGCGACGCAACCGGCGCATATCGCCCGCGCGACGTTGGAAGCGATCGCGCTCCAGATCGGAGACGTGGTGGCGGCGCTCGATGCCGATCTCGGCGCTCCGGTAGCCGAATTGTCGATCGACGGCGGCGCCGCGCGCAACGCGTTGTTGATGCAAATGCTCGCCGATGTGACGGGCCGGCGCATCGTCCGATCCGCCATTCCCGAAGCGAGCGCGCTCGGCGTGGCGCGGCTGGCGGCGGACGGGATCGGCGTGACGCTGCCGGCAAGTAACCAGGAGCAAAAGGAATTTTTCGATCCCGTGATGCCGGCGGAGCAGCGCGAAAAGCTGCTTGCCCGCTGGCGTGCGGCGGTGGCCGGCGCGGTGCGCTCGGCCGGATCGAGCGAGACGTAACGCCGGGCGGAGATCCGGGAAGATGGTGTGATTGCGAAGAACACGGACCAAAAGGGAGTGGGACAATGAAGGTATATCTGAAGAAACCGGGACTCGAACGGCGTGCCGCGCATGCCGCATTGCTCGCCGGTGCGAGCCTGATGACGATGATCGCGGCCCCGGCCTTCGCGCAGGAGACCCCCGCGCCGGCCCCGACCGCGGACGTTCCCCAGGATACGGCAGCAGCGCCGCAGGGCGAGATCGTCGTCACCGGCAGCCGCATCAAGAGCCCGACCTTGACCTCGCCGTCACCGCTTCAGGTGATCACCAGCGAAGACTTGCGCAAGCAGGGCACGACCAACGTCCAGGACATCCTGCAGATCAATCCCGCAGTCGGCATTCCGGGCAAGAGCCGTAACACGACCGGCAACGACACCGATCCCGGCCTTGCCACCATCAACCTTCGCAATCTCGGCCCCGACCGCACGCTGGTGCTGATCGACGGACGCCGCACGGTGGCGGGCGTTCCCGGCACCGCGCAGGTCGACGTCTCAATGATCCCGCCGTCCTTCGTCGACCGTATCGACGTGCTGACCGGCGGTGCTTCGGCGGTCTACGGATCGGATGCGATCGCGGGCGTGGTGAACTTCATCTACAAGAAGAAGTTCGAGGGCATTCAGCTCAACGTCCAGGACGGCATTTCCGAAAAGGGCGACGACCACGAACTCGACGCCAACGTCACGTTCGGGTCCAATTTCGCCGGCGGCCGCGGCAATGTCATGGCGTATGTCGGCTGGAACCAGGCCAGCGCCGTGTTTGCAGCCGATCGCGATTTCAGCCGCCTTTCGGCATTGAGCCTGGGTACGACCGAACGCGTCGCCGGCAAATCCGACCTCAACCTCAAGGCGGCGCAGGACATCTTCAAGCGCGCTTATGTGCCGTCGAGCGTCGGTCCGGGCGGTGCGTTCGTGATCGGCAGCAAGTCGAACCAGATCATCAGCCCGGACGGTTCGTTCCATAGCTACAACGCAGCGACCGACGGCTTCAATGCTGCGCAATACGGCCAGATCGCGCCTCCGTCGAAGCGCCTGACCTTCGCTCAGCGCACCAATTTCGACGTGACCGACAAGGTCAACGTCTTCCTCGAAACGACCTATGTGAACGTGCGCACCAATGGCGAGCGCGAAGCCTCGCCGATGCGGACCGATAGTGCGTTGGGCGCGTTCCCGGGGACTGGCGGCTTCTATCCGATCCAATATGCGGTGACCGATCCGAACACCGGCGCGACGGTGATCGTCAACAACCCGCTGGTCCCGACGGCCGTCTTCAATGCCGCTACCAACCGTTCGAACAACGACGCGATCGGGTCGAAAGACCTGAGCATGCTGATCCGCACGACCGCGTTCGGCTCCCGCAAGACGCCGACCGAGCGCGACAATTTCCGGATCGCCGCCGGCGGGTCCTGGGACATTGGAGGCAGCTGGAGCCTCGATGGCTATTACCAGTATAGCTACACCAAGCAGCACCAGGAAATGACCGGGCTGGCGAACCTCTACAACCTCGCCAACGCGCTCCAGGTCATGCCGGACATCTTCGACTATAATAAGAACGGCAATTTCACCGAGGCCGTCTGCGTCGATGCCAACGCGCGTGCGGCGGGGTGTGTGCCGGTCGACATTTATGGTCTGAACCCGGATGGCTCATCGAAGATTTCGGCGGCCGCGGCGAAATACCTCCAGACCAATCTGGTGCGCGACTCCAAGCAGGAGATGCAGGTCGCATCGCTCAACCTGGGCGGCAATCTGTTCAAGCTGCCATACGGTCCGCTCCAGATTTCGGTCGGTGCCGAATATCGCACCGAATCCAGCCGCGACATCTTCGATCCTTTGAGCAACCAGGCGAAGAACGGTTACGTCCAGGAATTGAACACGTCGGGTTCGTTCAACGTCAAGGAAGCCTATGGCGAAGTTGTCGCGCCGATCCTGGCGGACTTGCCGTTCTTCAAGGCCTTGACCTTGCGCGGCGCCTATCGCCTGTCGGACTATTCGACCGTCGGCAGCTTCTCGGCATGGAATGTCGGCGGCGAATGGGCGCCGACCTCTGATATCCGCTTCCGCGCGGTCTACGCGCACGCCGTTCGCGCGCCGAATATCGGCGAGCTGTTCTCGGCGGCGTCATCGGGTATCACCTCGATCACCGATCCGTGCCAGGGCATTACCCTGACCTCAACGGGTACGACGGCGGCCAACTGCCTTGCGGTCCCGTCCGTCGTCGCGAACATCAACGCCAACGGCAAGTTCACGCTGACGCCGTCGGACCAGAGCGGCGTCGGCAGCGTGTCGGGCAGCAATCCGAACATCAAGCAGGAAACCGGCAAGACCTTCACCGCGGGTGTCGTGATCAATCCGCGGTCGATCAATGCCCTGCGCAACCTGACCTTCACGGCTGATTATTTCGATATCCAGCTGCAGGGCGCGATCAGCCGTCTGTCGACGACGACCATTCTCAACAAATGCTACGTGCAGGGCATTTCCGACTTCTGCCAGTTCATCACCCGGCGCGATCAGCCGTCGGGCGCGTTCAGCATCGGGTCGGTCCAGCAGATCTTCACGACCCTGGTGAACAGCGGCGGCGCGTTCACGCGCGGCCTCGACTTCACGCTGAACTATCGGCAGGCAGTGCTCGGCGGTACCGCCACGTTCGAGGGCAGCTGGACCCATCTGCTCAAGAACGGCGTCGTTCCGCTCCAGGGCGACAAATACGACAATACGATGGGCGAGTTCGGCAATCCGCGAGACAAGGCCGTCCTGACGCTCGACTGGTCGAACGACATGTTCGGTATCACGGTCACAAATCAGTATATCGGCAAGCAGATGCTGGACTATGAGAACTTCCAGACGACCTATGTGCTCGCCGATGGCTCTTTGCCGCCCAAGAGCCTCTTCACGCTCGGCGCGCGGGTTTACACCGACGTGCAGGTCCGCTTCGACGTGAAGAAGAACTGGGAATTCTACCTCGGCGCGAAGAACGCCTTCGATGTGAAGATGCCGCCGCTCTACGGCAATGTCGGCAACTTCAACCCGTCGACGATCTACGATCCGATCGGCCGCCGCTTCTACGCCGGTTTCCGCATCAAGATGTAACCGCGCAACCCGTTTCCTCCCCTGGGCGGTGGAAGCAGTTTCGGCTGCCTCCGCCGCCCTTTTTTGGGTGAGTGGAGCGAGTTGCCGCATGGTTATGGGAACAGGCTTTCGGCGAGATTGACTTGGCTCGCTCACGGATCGCCAGGAGGGTCTCGCCCAGCTGTGGCTGCGATCTTTGAAGAGTTAACCTGACGCCTGACACGTCGGACGGCCGCAAGACGAAATTTTTAGTTGACTAGGAAACCTGGACCTATAGTTTCCTAGTCAACATTGGAGTCGTGATGCACGCGGTTTCTGACCTTACTGCCCATATGGGCTACCTCCTGCGCATGGTGTCGAATGCGGTGTCTCAAGAGTTCGCGCGTAAAGTCGCGAGTGAGGGCGTGACTGTGGCTGAGTGGGCGCTGCTGCGCTCGCTCTACGATAGCGATCCTGCCGCACCTTCGGCTCTCGCGCGGAAAATGGGGCTGACCAAAGGAGCAATCAGCAAGCTTGCCGAACGGCTACTGGAAAAAGGCCTGCTCGAACGTACTGGCAATCCTGATGACAAGCGCGGGCATCGGCTGTCCTTGTCGGCTGTTGGTTTGGGGAAAGTGCCGCTGCTTGCCGCCTTGGCGGACGGGAACGATGCGGCGTTCTTCGCCGTCCTGACCGGCGAGGAGCGAGATGGATTGCGGCATTTGCTGGCTGCATTGATCGACAGACACGGGTTGTCGGCCGTTCCGATCGACTGACCCCAAGCTTTCACCAGGCTATTGAACAAAGGAACTGTGCGTGGACGCGGAACGGATTGCCATCGCCCGAACTTGCCTCGACGCGGCGTATGACGGGAGCCTGAGTTTTCCCGATATTATCGTCAGACTTATGGGCGCGGGCTTCGAGGGGTATTCGGTCGACTATCGGCGTGATGCGCAGACCTACTATCTGCCGGACGGCGATACTGTGGAACTGGCCACGCCGCAGATTCCCGGGCTGGTCTCGGAACCGTTCGACAGCGCCAAGGTGGAAGCGCTCGTTCGCTGGGCGCAGGCTAACGACCGTGAGTACAGCTACGGCGCCTTTTGCGAGAAGGTGAAGGCGGCAGGCTGTGCCGGTTATCTGGTTTCCTTCGTCGGCCGCCGCGTCGTCTATTATGGGCGCACCGCGGAAACCCATGTCGAAGTGTTCCCGCAGTAACGCGGTTGCATTGCGATTTGCGCCCTGGAAGACGATTTCTGCGGCAAGCCCGACCCGGCGACAAAGGGCAGTGAAGTAGATGTGGCTCAAATCCGCTCACGGGCAATGCGCCCCACAGCCGTCCATTCCGCGACTACTTCGCCGATCTGACCTGCCGATCTTGAAATATGTGGTCTAGAAACTGGTCGACAGGCCGAAATTGAAGCGTGGCTGCCGGTTGCCGGTGTCGTAGCGCGGTCCGGTAAGCGGAACGGCGACTTCGGCCGTCGCGCCCACCGCGCGCGAGAAATCGACCCGCACACCGCCGCCGGCGGAAGCCAGGGAGCCACTGCCGAAGCCGTTCGAAAGGTTGCTGACCACGCCGCCGTCTCCAAACGCGTATAATTGGGCGCGGTCGGCGATGCCGAACGGCCGCTTCACGTCGTAGCGTAGCTCCGCCGACCCCATCGCGGCCTGGTCGCCCGATCGCTCGCTCCAGTCATAGCCACGCAGGAACGCGCCGCCGCCCAATGCCGCTTCCTCGGAAATGAGGAGCGGCTGCGAGGCGAGTTGGCTGTCGCCCGCCAGGCGGACGCTGAAATTGGAGCCGAGCGGGCGCGTCCATTCGAGCCAGAAATTGGCCGCAGTGAAGGTGCCGTCGGCATCGTATCGTGACGCCAGCGGGTCCTGGGGCCCGGTCGCGGCGAACAGGTCCACTCCCTGCGATAGCACCACGCTTGCACGCAATCGGCCGCCGAGAAAATTCTCATAGCCGTAAATGCCCAGGCGAAGCACGGTTTCGCGGTCGTGGCGGACGAGTCGGCCGCCACGCCGCTGCGTAAGGTCGTCGATCTCGGCCGAGGCATTGAGCCAAAGGCTGGCGCGCCGACGGCGAAGCAGCGGATGAAGAATGGCGATCGACTGCGACCAGTTGCGGCCGAGGATTTCATAGCCCGACAGGTATGAGCCCGGACGCACGGCCGAGAAGGTGGACGCCAGCGCCACTTCCGTCCCCGACGCGTTGAGCCGCTTCTCATAGCGCAGCCGCGCATATTGGAGTTCACGGCTTTGCGGCACCGCGGTCGCATATCCAACCGTCAGTGAATCGTCGGACGCCAGCAGCTGCGAGATCATCCCCTCGACATGGATCTGGACGGGACCGATGGGCCGCGTTCCATCATTGCGGATCGCTAAACGCGCGCTTGCGCTGTCTTGCGCGACGGTGACGATCAGGACGCGCTGTTCCCCGTTCCGCGCATAGCGTGTGCCCTTGATCCGGATACCGTCGATGTCCCCGGCGACGAGCAGGCGCCGCTCGAGGTCGTCGAGCGACACCGGCCGGCCGTTAGCGAGCGGCTCGAGCGCTGCCCGCGCCGCCTTGTTATCACTGCCCTGGACCTCGACGCGATCGATCCTACCCTCGTCGACCTCCACCACCAGAATGCCGGCCGCGAGTTTCTGTGGCGAGATGCGGGCCGTGGCGAAGACATAGCCGCGATCGCGCGCGCGTTGCGCAACGCGATTGGTGAGCGCTGCCAGATCGGCCGGGGCGAGCGACCGGCCGACATACTCGCCGAGAAGATCCGTGAACTGGTCCAGGCTGAGCACCGTCAGCCCATTGAGCGAAATCGCTCCGACGGTGATGGCGGGCGCATCTGCCGGCGCGGTTTCGGCCGGTATGTTGTCGACCGCGATTGCCGGCCGAGACTGCGGAAGGTCGGGGGCCGCCACCTCTGGGCCGCGCGCGGGCGGAGTCGCGCGGTCGAGTGCCGACTGCGCGTACGCCTGGGGTAGCGTCGCAATATTGATGTAGGTTAATATGAAAAACCCAGTTCGATGTCGCACGCCAACCTCCGTAAGCGACAGGAACTAGCTTGAAGTCCTTACGAAAAGATCAAATCTTCTCCCCTCTTTAACCTAAGGTGCTAATCACTGTTTCAGCCCCGGTCGTTAATGCTTTCGGCCAGATTGGGGATTCGCATGGATGTTTTTCTGAAAGCGGCGCTCGGAGCGTTGCTGCTGTTTGCGGCGGAACCGGCGTTCGCTCAGAACAGCGGCTGGACGGTGAGCGAGGCGAGCGGACACGTGGTCCTGCGTGATGCGTCGGGCGAGCACCCGCTTGGTCGCGGCGCGAGTGTCGCGCCGGGAGCGACGCTCCTGACGGGCACTGCGTCCCGCGCAGTCCTGGTTCGCGGCGACGATTTCGTGACCGTATCTCCATCGAGTCGCGTACGCCTTCCCGAGGCGAAAGCGGCGTCGTTGATGCAGGTGTTCCTCGAATGGGGTACCGGCCTGTTCAAGGTCAAGCACACCGACAAGCCGCATTTCGGTGTCCAGACGCCGTATCTCGCCGCGGTCGTAAAGGGCACCACGTTTTCGGTTACGGTGGGCGATGCGGGAACGTCGCTCCAGGTCCTAGATGGCGCCGTCGGTGTGGCGACGGTCGATGGCGGCGCAAACGATCTCGTCCGTCCCGGGATGATCGCCATGGTCAGTTCGGGCGACCGCTATCGCCTGTCGATCCAGGGCGACCAGAATCGGGTGATCGATTCCCCGGCGCGCGGCGCCGCGGCGCCGGATCCGAAGGTCGGCGATGCCACCGGCGTGAAGACTCCGGAAAGCGCCGATGCACACGCCGACAAATCGGACGACTTCGCCTGGAGTGACGTGTCCAACAGCGTGATATTGCAGCCGGTGGAGGCAAAACCGGTCGACCTGTCGTCCACTACCGGCGGCCTGGTCGGCAACGGCTCCCCCGTATCCGTTGCCGCGGTCGCCACCATCGCGCTCGCGCGCGGAAACGACGGCGACACGACGGGTAACCCGCGTGACGGCAACGGCTCCGGCAGCGGCAAAGGAAATGGTGACGGCAAGGGCGGCGGCAACGGCGGCGGAAACGGCAACGGCGGCGGAAACGGTAACGGTGGCGGGAACGGCAACGGCGGCGGGCACGACAACGGCGGCGGAAACGGTAACGGTGGCGGGAACGGCAACGGCGGCGGGCACGACAACGGCGGCGGCAACGGCAACGGCGGCGGAAACGGCAACGGCGGCGGGCACGGCAACGGCGGCGGCAACGGCAACGGCGGCGGAAACGGCAACGGCGGCGGAAACGGTAACGGTGGCGGAAACGGTAACGGTGGCGGAAACGGCAACGGCG